>Ga0207811_10004_pt1 | contig 708781 bp, 626 predicted proteins | sample CeladaPassaD2F04_FD_187493 | JGI IMG/M metagenome (GOLD analysis project Ga0207811, IMG submission 187493) | Cellulose-adapted microbial communities from the Joint BioEnergy Institute, USA - Passage D2F04 (SPAdes) (version 2) | ecosystem: Engineered > Bioreactor > Continuous culture >...
CACACCCGAAGGTGCGGTCCTCGCTCGACTTGCATGTGTTAAGCACGCCGCCAGCGTTCGTCCTGAGCCAGGATCAAACTCTCCAGTCGAGGTCTCGTAACACAGGGCACGCTGTTGAGTTCTCAAGCTGCGGGCATTCGCACCGTCGCCCTTGGCCTCATTCGAGGCCCGGACTCCGGGGAGGTATCTTATCCCGGTCCGGCGGCCCTCCGTGCCACCGGGGCGCTTCCCCTCGAATCCGCTCCGCGGTTCACACCTGAGACGGTGTGTCCGTTTCGCGAATCTTCGGGAGTCGCGCGAGGTATGTTACCTCGTCTCCCGCGTATCTCTGACATCGTCCCGAGGGGGCGATGTCTCACGCGGTCCGGGGCGAGTACCGCATCCTACCTCATCGGTGATCCGCGGTTGCCCCTCGAGGTTCAACATCGTCCGTCGCGCGGTATTCCCGGCCGCGCCCTCTGGGCCCGGTGGGCGATCCGCCGATCGGACGGCGCCGTCTCCACCCTCACTGCTGAGGGGGGACTCGCGGCGATCTCCATTTTAGCCCGGTCGATCACCGTCTGATCCCGGGAGCTCCGGGAGGTGATCACCGGCCTTCGGAGCGCCGCCGCGTCTCCTCGCGGCAAAAGAAGATACCAGGGTTTCGGAGGTGGTCGTGCACTGCGGCGCGGACGGAGGATTCCCCTGGCGCGCGGGCCGGCGCCGGGGGCGGAATCCGCGGCCCGTGGGCTCCGGACCCGAGCTCCCGCGCGTCCCCCGCCATCCGCCGCCAGGCCGGAGCGCACGGTGCCGGCCCGGCGCGATCTCTCGATCGGTGAGGTGACGCGCCTCGGGAAGCGCGCGGCCTCGTGAAGAATGAGAGGGCTGCGGTGGCCGGGCTCCCCCGCATGAGGAGCCCGCCACGGTGTCGCCCGGCTGCACCGCGCACCTCGGCCGGGCTCGCCCGCGCGGGGAGCCCGCTCCGCCGGTACGAGGCCAGGACGCCGGCCTCGATGCCGCGCCGGGACGCCGGGCCGGCTTGCGAGATCCTCGGAACAGGGTAGGAATGGGGGATGGTTCGGCAACCGGGAATGCCTCGCGCCCTGGTCGTCCTGGTCGGCGCCGCCGCCGCGGTGATCACGCTGGCGGGGATCCACGCGGTGTCGTCGATCATCGGGCCGATCGTGCTGGCGCTGACGCTCGTCATCGCGGTCTCGCCGCTCCGTGAGTGGCTCGCCCGGCGCAAGGCCCCGGTCTGGATGCAGATCGCGATCCCGCTGGTCGTGGTCCTGCTCGTGCTGCTGAGCATGATCGCGATCTTGAGCCTGGCGGCCGCGCAGCTCGCCATCCTGGCCCCCACCTACGCGGACCAGGTCACCGCGATGCTCACCGACCTGCAGCGGTGGGCGGCCGAGCGGGGGTACGGAAGCGAGCAGCTCAACAAGGTGCTCTCATCCCTGGACCCCGGCAAGATCATCGAGCTGGCGCAGAGCGTGCTCAGCAGCCTGGTCGGGGTGCTCTCCAGCCTGTTCCTGATCGTCGTGCTGCTGCTCGCGATGTGCCTCGACGCCCCGATGTTCTCGCGGGTCATCGCGGCGATCGCCCCGGAGCGGCCGGCGCTCGCCCAGGCGCTCACCTCGTTCACGGACAAGACGCGCCGCTACCTGATCGTCTCCACCATCTTCGGCCTGATCTGCGCGATCCTCGACGTGGCCGCGCTGTACGTGCTCGGGGTGCCGCTCCCCCTGCTGTGGGGCGTGCTGGCGCTGATCACGAACTACATCCCGAACATCGGTTTCATCCTCGGGCTCGCCCCGCCGGCCCTGCTGGGGCTGCTGGAGGGCGGCCCGCGGACGATGCTGCTGGTGATCGTCGCCTACGTCGTGATCAACGTCGTGGTCCAGTCGTTCATCCAGCCGAAGTTCCTGGGCGACGCGGTGGGGCTCTCCACCACCGCCACCTTCGTGTCGCTGATCATGTGGACCTGGGTGCTGGGACCGCTCGGCGCCCTGCTCGCGATCCCGCTGAGCCTGCTCGTCCGCGCCCTGCTCATCGACAGCGATCCCCGCGGCAAGTGGGCGGCCGCCCTTGTCTCCGGGGAAGTGCCCGCTCCGGCCGGACCGCCGGAGGATACCCGGCCGCCGCAGCACGGCCCGGGCGGCGGCGAGGCCGAGCGGCCCGGGCAGCGGCCCGGACCCGGGCCGGAATCCGACCCCGGACCGGGACCCACCACGCCCGATCCCGGGGAGGGGCGGGCGGCCGACTCCGGACAGATCACGGCGCACCGCCCGTAGCCCGCGCGGCGTCTGCGACGAGGCGAGGCGCCGCGCCGAGGCGCTCACCAAGTGACCCTGCCGGGCGGGACGATCGTGACGGCCCGGGAGCTGTCCGCCCGGTCCGGCCTCCGATGGCGAAGGCGGGCCGGCCCGCACCGGCCGCGCCGTACCCGCCGGCGCGGGCCGCCTTCGCGCGCCGTGTGGCGACGCCGCGGTGAACCTGGGCCCCGCCGGGCGAGGCGCGGGCCGCACCGCGCACGACCGCCTCGCCCGCGGTACGGCACGGCGGTCCGGTGACCGCGGTCCGCGCCACGGCCACCGGCCGCGGCTAGGGCCCCGTCACTGCGTGGGCGCCGCGGCCGGGCGGGCGGTGATGGCGTCCGGCCCGCTCTCCTCGGCCTCTCTCCTGCGCCACGGCATCGCCGCGATGATCAGCGGGAACAGGACGACCGAGCTGATCGCCCAGGGCGAGTGGAGCCGGTACCAGGTGACGCCGGGGAACTGGGTGAGCACGAGATATCCGACGGCCGCCCAGAGGGAGCACCCGATGATCGTGGGCCACGCCCACCGGGTCGGCCGGGCGACCAGGAACGGCATGAACCACAGCAGGTACTGCGCCCCCAGCCGCGGGGTGAAGATCATGAAGGCGAGCAGGATGGCGATCGACACGTCGATCGGGTCGGCCTTCCGCCACCAGTACAGGCACGCCAGCGTCGCGGCGTAGATCATGTACTGGCCGATCTTGGCGGCCGTGGGGTTGAGGACCCACTCGCCGCCGTTGAGCACGGCGGTCCATCCCCAGTCACCGGTGATCGGCCGGACGTCGCCCGGCCGCAGCCCGATGATCTTCAGCACCTCGGGGAGCTGCTCCCAGGCGGTCCAGCCTCCGAGCGGCAGCGAGAGCAGCAGGAGGACCGGCGGCACGCCGATCGCGACGACGGAGATCACCCGGGAGCGCAGGCCCGGCAGGAACATCAGCAGGGCCGGCACGAGGATCACCGGCCAGCTCTTGGCGGACAGCGCGAGGCCCATGAGCACGCCGGCCCAGAACGCCCGGGAGGTCGCGCCGCGGTCCTCCTCCAGCGGGTGGGTGAAGCGGCGCACGAGCTCCCGGGGCCGCAGCCACGGCAGCGGCTCCGGGCGCCGCCAGCCGCCCGGGCCGCGGGCCACGACGAACGCGGCCACGGCGAAGACCAGCGAGACCGGCTCGACCTGCCCGTGCACGGACGCGACCAGGATGGCGAGCGGGTTGCAGGCGTACTGGAAGGCCCGCAGCCGCTCGTTCGGCGGGCCGGCGAGCTTGCCCACCAGCGGGATGAGCACGATGTCGCAGACGACCGTGACCAGCCGCCCGGCGAACTCCCAGGGGATGCCCATCCAGAGCAGCAGGCCGTACCAGTACGGGATCATCGGCAGGAAGTGCCATCCCCCGTTGCTCTCCAGCACCGGGTCGCGGTGGTTGAGGATGGCCTCCCCGGCCGGCCGGAAGCTTCGCGCGTAGTCGACGGGCTGCCAGCTGTCCACCGCGGCGAGCACGAGGATCAGCACGCGGACGCCGATGCCGGCCGCCAGGGTGACCGCGAGCGAGGGCTGCCAGCCCTTGCGCTGCGCCACGATGGCGAGGACGACACCGGTGATGAGGATGAGCCCGACTGGGATTGCGTGGTCCATGGTGCAGTCAAGATTGCCCGACAAACGCACGTGGTGCCGACTTGGGGGGAGAAATTACGTCAATCACACCCACTCCATCACGCTCCGCAGTAGCATTCCTACGCACCGTAGCAAAGAGGAGACGTCCATGAAGACTCGGCTGTGGATCACCCTCGCCGTGGCGATGGTCGTGGGCATGCTGATCGGCCTGCTCGCGCCGACACGGAACGGCGGCCGGCACGACGGGTGACGATTCCCCGCCGGCCGGCCGCCTGATCCGGGCCGGGTCTCAGGAGCTCAGAACCCCGCGGTCACCCGGGTGAAGTCCCAGTCGTTCTGCGCGATGCCGCTGCAGTGGGAGACCACGCCGCCGCCGGGGCAGCCGCGGTCGCGGTTGACGGACCAGAAGGCCAGCCGCCCGAGACTCTTCGACTTGGCCCAGTCCCGGATCTGGGTCCAGGCCTGCACCGTGGTCAGCTCGTGCTGATCGGACAGCCCGTTCATGCCGGAGATCCCCATGCGGGCGTAGGCGGTGGCGTCCGACCAGCCCCACGCCGCCTTGAGCGCGTTCTTCAGGCCCTCGGCCGCCTGGACCGTGCTCTGGTACATGTCGGGGCCGCCGCCGAAGTCGAAGGTCATGATCGTGTAGTTGTCGATGTCCACCCCGAACGCCTTGGCCTGGTTGATCAGGCGGGTCCCCCAGTAGTTCGGCCCGGTGACGGCGGTGCCGAAGGTGATGATCACCTTGACGTTCGGGTTGTTCTGCTTGACGATCTTCAGGCCGCGCAGGATCCGGTCCTGGACGACCTCGTTCTCGAACTCGTCGATGTTCTCGATGTCGAAGTCGACGGCGGCCGGCCGGTAGGCGTCGATCACCTGCTGGACCGCGGCGGCGAAGGCCTCGGGGGTGGCGCAGTTCGGGCCGAGCTTGTTGCCCTGCCAGCCGCCGAAGGAGATCTGCACGTCACCGCCGGCGGCCTTGATCTGCGAGATCGCCGCGGCGTCCGGGCCGCCGTGCAGCGGCCGGTACCCGTCCCACGCCGGGGTGCACCCGCCACCGGAGAGGATGAACGCCATGGTGAAGTGCTTGACCCCGGTCGCGTTCATCACCGTGACCGGGTTCGGCGGGTCGCCCCAGCCCAGGTAGAGGTAGGGCGCGCCGGGGAGCTTGCCGCCTCCCCCGCTGCACCCGCCGGTGGTGGCGGTCACCGGGTCGCTCGGCTGCGACTCGCCCGCGGAGTTGTACGCCCGCACGGTGTAGGTGTGGGTGGTGCAGGCGCCCAGGTTGGAGATGACCGCGCTGGTCCCGCTCACCGTGGCCACCACGGTGCCGCCCTCGTAGACGCGGTATCCGGTGACCGTCCCGCTCGAGGCCGCCCAGGAGAGCGAGATCGACGAGTTCGTGGTGGCGGTGACGGTCGGCTTGCCGGGCTTGCCCGGGACGCCGGGCTGCGGACTCGGGCTAGGGCTCGGGCCGGGCGAGCCTCCGGAGATCGGCCGCCACAGGGCGGGGACGACGGGCGGCTCCCAGCCGGGCAGCGAGGTGTGCGCCTGGATGCACTCGTAGTCGACGCCGTCGTGGGTCACCCGCGCCCCGACGGCGTACCAGGTGTACGGGGCCCACGCCGGGTAGGCCTGCGCGACCGCCCGGCTCCCGGCGGCCGTGGCGGAGGCCGCGGTGGCCCCGGCGGTGAGGCCGGTGAGGGCCAGGGCGAGGGCGGCCAGGAGGGCCATGGCCGGGCGGAGGCGCCGGCCGCTGCGTAACCGGTGTCTCATCGCTTCCTCACTCGGGTTCGGGGGAAAGGGGACGGCCGAGGGGCGGGCGGCGCACCCGCCCCTCGGGTACGGCGCGGCGGAGCACCGCCGGGCGGCGGTGCCTGGCCGGACGGGGGAAGGGATCGGCCGTGGCGGCCCCGCGGCGTCACCGCGCGGGCGCGCGACGCGGGGTCAGCCGGTGTACGCCGCGAAGATCCGGGTGAACTCGTACGGGGACTGCGCGATGCCGCTGCAGGTCGGGGAGAGCGTGCCGTCCGGGCAGCCGCCGTTGTCGCGGCCGACCGACCAGAACGCGATCCGCCCCACGTGGTTGGCCTGCGCGTAAGAGAGGAGCGTGCGGGCGTCGGCCTGGGTGGTGATCGGGCCGGTGTCGTTCCTGCCGATCATCGGGGTGAGCCCGAGCATCCGCTTGAGCTGGGCCTCGCTCTTGCCGGGCCAGATCTCCCGCATCTGGCCGAGGGTCGCCTCGGCGGCGGAGACCATGGCCTCGCCCCAGTTCCCGGTGTGGCCGAAGTTCATCAGCATCGGGTTGACCAGGACCTCCAGGCCCTTGGCCGCGGCGTCCTGGAGGATCTGCACCGAGAACGGATCGACCCCGTAGTCCTGGCCCTGCACCCGGAGCGTGTAGCTGATCGTGGTGCCCCGCTCGTCCTGGAGCTGCTTGAGCGCGGTGTTGACCTTGTGGGCGTCGATGGAGGCCTCGATGTCCACGTCGAGGTGGTTGGTGCCGACGGTGTCGAGCGCCTTCTTATACGCGGCGAGCAGGGCGGCCGGGGTGGCGCACACGTGCTCCAGGTACGGCCCGAGCGCGCCGCCGGTCGCCACGATCACCTGCCCGCCCCTGGCCTGGAGCGCCCGGACGTCGTTGATGATCCGCGGGTCGTCGATGGGGATCGTGCCGCCCCAGGACGGGTTGCAGCCGGTGCTGTCCCCCAGCACGAACGCCAGCGTGTAGTGCTTGACCCCGGTCGCCTGGTACGCGTCGGTGAGCGACGGGGTGGGCATGGTGATGTCGATGTACGGCGCGAACGTGATCTCCCCCGCGGGCGGGGTGCCGGGCGACGGCGAGGCCGAGGGGGACGGTGACGGGCTCGGCGGCACCGAGGGGGACGGCGACGGCGATTCGCCGGGCGAGGGCGATTGGCTCGGCGACGGCGAGGGCGCGGGGTGCCCGCCGTCGAGCTCGACATCGTCGGCGTGGTAGGTGCCCTGGCCGTACCAGCCGTGCAGGTAGACGGTCACGCTGCCGGTGGACGGCCCGGTGGTGAACGAGGTGGTCAGCCGGGTCCACGCGCTGCCGGGCGAGGCCCAGGTCTGCGCGTTCACCTGGTCGCCGGTGGCCCCGAGGAAGACGTAGTTCCCCCGGACCCAGGCCGAGAGCGTGTAGGTCGTCGACGGCCGGACGCTGATCGTCTGCTCGCAGCGGGCGTGGTCGCTCGAGGTCGGCGTCGCCGCGAGCGCCCGCGACCCGGCGTGCACCGGGCTGGAGACGGCCTGCGCCCCGGAGGCGGGCGAGCACGTCCATCCGGAGAGCCCTGACTCGAACCCGGGGTTGGTGACGAGGTTTTCGGCGTGCGCCGTGCCGGTGAACAGGCCGGACAGGACGAGGGCGGCGGCCACGCCGAGGCCGAGCGGTCCTCTCATGCGCGCTCCCGGGGATTCTAAAAGGAAAGTTTCCTAAGAGTTAGCCGGATGCTAACTCCGGCCGGGGCGCGCGGCAAGAGCGGATCTCACCGGCGGAGGCCGGGCGGCGAACCGGGATCCGGGCGGCCGCCACGGCGGTGCGGACCCGGCGGGGCGGCGTGATCGGCGCCGGAGACCGATCGCGGAGCCCGGGGCCGGTGGGGATGGGAGCGTGCCGGGCGGCCGAGCCCGGCACGGGTACGGCGGAGAAACGGATGAGGATGAAGAGGATGAACAGGGAGCGGGCCTCCGGCGGGCGGGCCGCCGGACGGAAGGGCGGGCCGCCGGGCGGAAGCGCGGGCCGCCGGGCGGAAGCGCGGTGGAGGCGGGGAAACGGACGCGGCGGTGCGAGCGGTCCGGCGAGCGCCGGGGCCACAGGACCGTCCGCCGTGGATTGCGGCCGCGGGCCCGGGCGGGACCGGGCCCGCGGGAGCGCATCACGCCGGCGCGGGAGGGCTCACACCGCGCCGACGAGCGAGAAGACGCCCGCCCCGATCAGGGCGAAGGCCCACATGCGGTCGAGGTTGAACCAGGCCTTCCGGAGGATGGCCACGCCCACGATCTCGTAGACGATCACGGCGATGACCGTGGCCGTCACGAACATCGCCAGGGTGTGGATCCCGGCGACGAGCAGGCCGCCGGACATGGCGTGGCCGTGATGCCCGGCCGCCGGCATGCCGGTGAGCACGGGCAGCAGCATCAGCCCGGCGCCGTGCACCGACGACATGAGGAACGACCAGGCCGCGAGCTGCGGGAGCGACAGCCGCATGCCCACCCAGCGGAAGTGCCGCTTGGCGAGCAGCCGCCACAGCCCGAATCCGACGAGCACCAGCCCGCACACGATGCTCAGGGTGGTGCCGGTGACCAGCGACCCGGTGAGGGTGACCACGACGACCACCAGCGCCACCGAGCCGAGATGCCCCAGCGCGATCACCGGCAGGGACTGCAGCAGCAGGTCGCGGCTGCGCTCCTGCAGCCCGCGGGCCACGGCGAACAACCAGCCCATGGCCGGGTTGATGCCGTGGAAGACTCCGAGCAGGATGACGGCGGCGAGGGTCACGGGTAGCAGTAGGAGTCGGAGGACGCGTCGCCGCCCTGCAGCCGGGTCTGGTGCGGGCGGAGCCCGCGGAAGTCGTCACCGTGCGGGAAGAACCGCTCGTCGAGGGTGAACGACTCGGCGTCGATCTTCGCCATCCAGGCGCCCACCCCGTCGGGGTAGAACTGGTCGTCCCAGGCCCCGTAGAGCGAGTTGGTCACGTAGACCCGGCGGCCGTCCCGGCTGACCTCGACCATCTGCGGCCCGCCGCCGAGCCGGAGGTCGGGGACCGCCGGGTGCGGGGTCCGGCGGGCGATGCCGCCCAGGCGGATGGAGCCGAGCTCCACCGGCTTGCACGGGTCCGACACGTCGAACTGCTTGATCTCGCCGGTGCCCCAGCACGACACGTAGAGCCGCTGGTCGTCCACGGACAGGTCGATGTCGGTGACGAGCGGCGGCACCGCGCCGAACGGCTTGAGGATGTCGGGCAGCTCGTCGGGCGACGCGGGCTCGGCCGGGATGTCGATGACCTTGCGCGCCTCCCAGCGGGAGCCCTCCCGGTACCAGACCCACACCGAGGCGGACAGGTCCTCGACGCTGATCGCGACGCCGACGAACCCGTACGTCTGGGTCGGGTCGTGGGCCGGGCGCAGCTCGAGCGGCATCTGGTACTGGTCGCCGAGGTCCACCTCCTGGATGTGCTTGCGCTTGCGCAGGTCCCAGAAGTGGAGCCGGTGGCCGTACTTGCGGCCGAGCAGCAGCTCGCCGACCACGCCGTTCTCGATCATCGACGGCGTGCCCCACTCCGAGCTGACGAGCACGTCGTGGTTGATGTGCCACCAGAAGTCGTAGGCGAGGTGCTGGGTCCCGCGGTCGACCTCCCACCGGCCGAGCACCTCGAACGACGTGTGGTCGAGCAGGGCGATGCCGCCCGGGCCGTCCGACTCCCACCCGCCGAGCGCGGAGACGTAGAGGCCTTCGGGGCCGCAGTGGACGGTGTGCGGCCGGGAGTATCCGGTGCGCTTGCCGAACTCCTCCGGCTCGATGATCTTGACGAGCTCGGGGCTGACCCGATCCTTGGTGTCGTAGACGTAGATCCGGGAGGAGCGGAGGCCCGGCACGATCAGGTAGCGCCGCTCCACGTGCGGGTGCGGGGCGTAGGGGCACAGTGAGCTGCTGCAGGCGTTCCACCCGAAATGGTGGAGCTCGTCTCCGGTGTACGGAAGGTCCGTCCAGCCGACGACCTTGCCGTACGTCGGGGAGGCCGGGTCGGTGTCGAGCACCACGAGCGCGTCCGGGCGCTGGGCCGACCGGTCGAAGGCCGCGACGTAGGCGAGCTTCTCCGGGGGCGCGGCGGCGGCGTCCCTTGGGGAGGGATAGAACGTGGGGTCCGGCTTCCAGAGTGTCATGCGCTCAGCATATTTCCTACATTCCTAACTCGGTCAATAGGAGATTTCGGCCCTCCCCATGGCCGGGCCACGGCGGGGCGGATATCCGATGTCCGGCCGTGACCGGCTGCTATATCGTGATACCCGCCGCTCAAGGGGGATCTGGGATGTTCTTCGGGATCACCAACATCTGGGCCTATATCACCGGGACGATCTTGGTCATCTTGCTGCCCGGGCCCAACTCTCTGTACGTGCTCTCCACCGCCGCCCGGCACGGCGTCAAGGCGGGCTACCGCGCGGCCATGGGGGTCTTCGTCGGGGACGGCGTGCTCATGTTCCTCTCCGCCGCCGGGGCCGCCTCGCTGCTGAAGTCCACGCCGTGGCTGTTCATGATCGTGAAGTACCTCGGGGCCGGCTACCTCGCCTGGATCGGCCTCGGCCTGCTGCGCGCGGCCTGGAAGACCTGGCGCGGCAAGGCCGCCGCCCAGGCGCTGCCCGAGCACGCCCAGGCGCGGAGCGGCCGGAGCCCGTTCCGGACCGCGCTCACGATCAGCCTGCTCAACCCCAAGGCGATCCTGTTCTTCGTCGCCTTCTTCGTGCAGTTCGTGGACCCGTCCTACAGCGCCCCGGCGCTGTCGTTCCTGATCCTCGCGCTGATCCTGCAGCTCTGCAGCTTCACGTACCTCACCGTGCTGATCTTCGGCGGCTCGTACATCGCCGAGCGGTTCCGGCGCGGCCGCCGGCTCAGCGCCGGGTTCTCCACGGGGGTCGGGGCGCTCTTCCTCGGCTTCGGGATCAAGCTCGCCACCGCCTCCCTCGGCTAGCCGCGCCCGGGCGCGGCGAGGCCGCGGCCTCCGCCGGCCCAGGGTGATCCGTCCGCCGTTCCCGTCCCGCTCCCCCTCTCCGCGCCCGGCGCCACGCGCGCCCGTCCCCCGGGAACCGGCCGCAACCCGCGCGGCGCCGGCGGGGCGTCCGGTGAGCGGCCGTCCAGGACCGTCCGCTGATCAGAAAGGCGCCCATGGGCACCGCACTCGTCACCGGCGCGTCGCGCGGCCTGGGAGCCGCCATCGCCGAGCGGCTCGCCGCCGACGGCTGGCACGTCGCCGTCAACTACGCCCACGACACGGCCGGTGCGTCCGCCGTCGTCGACCGCATCACCGCCCGCGGCCACTCCGCCCGCCTGGCCCGGTTCGACGTCACCGACGAGGAGGCCGTACGGCAGGGCATCGCCGAGCTCGGGCGGGTCGACGTCGTGGTCAACAACGCCACCGGCCCGCAACCGTTCATCCCGGTGGAGAAGCAGACCTGGGAGGATCACCTCCGGCAGCTCCGGTTCTTCGTCAAGGCCCCGCTGCTCATCCTGCAGGCCGTGCTGCCCGGCATGAAGGAGGCCGGCTCCGGGCGGATCATCAACATCGGCAGCGAGGTGACCGACCTGGGCAACCCCGAGTTCGGGCACTACGTGGCCGCCAAGGCCGCCATGCACGGGCTCACCCGGTCCTGGGCGCGGGAGCTCGGGCCGTACGGGATCACCGTGAACACGGTGGAGCCCGGCTGGATCCCGGTGGAGCGCCACGCGGGCACCCCGCCCGAGGCGTTCCAGGAGTACCTGCACGGGGTCGCGCTCGGCCGGATGGGCGCGCCGCTCGACGTCGCCGAGGCGGTGGCGTTCCTCGCCTCGCCCGCGGCCCGGTTCATCACCGGGCAGCGGATCGCGGTCAACGGCGGCAAGACCATGAGCTGACCCCGTCGGGCGCGCGCCCGGAAGGCGGGCCCGGGAGGCCGGTGCGCCGCCGCGGCCGGCGCGCCGGCCCGCGAGCCCGGCGGCCGCCGCCCCTGCCCCCGCGAGCGGGCCCGGCGCCGGGCACGGGGAGCCTGCGCCCATCAGGCCGGGAGCCGGCACCCCATCGGACCGGGAGCCGGCACCGCGCCGGACCGTCCGCGGGGCGCGCGGGGTGGCGCGCACGGAATGCGAGGGGGCGAGCGGCCCTCAGAACGGAATCAGTTAATGTCCCCTTATGCTCGGCGCGTCTTTCCCCCGTATCCAGACCGTCACCGGGGCGGTGCCCGCCTCGGAGGTGACCGGCCCGATCCTCCCCCACGAGCACCTGCGCACCGACACCCGCTGGGGGATCGGCGTGCCCTCCGATCCCCACCGCTGGCTCGACGAGGAGCGGTACGTCGTCGCCGAGATCCGGGATCTCGGCCTGGAGCACGGCCTCGGCCTGGTGGTCGAGCACACCTGCCTCGGCATGGGGCGTGATCCGGCCGCCCTGGTCCGGATCTCCTCGGCCTGCCGGGTCCCGGTGGTCGCCGCGACCGGGTTCGCCCCCGAGCCGTTCTCCGCGGAGCTGATCCGGCCGTGCGGGCTGGACGACCTCACCGCGGGCCTGCTCCGCGAGATCGGGGCGGGCTTCGACGGCTCCGGGGTGCGGCCGGGGCTGATCGTGGCGTCCTGCTGGGGCGAGGCGCCGACCAAGGCGGAGGAGCGCGCCATCCTCGCCGCGGCCCGCGCCGCGCGCCGGAGCGGGCTCCCGGTGGTCGCGCACGGCATGGAGCCGCTGGAGCTCCTCCTCTCCCACGGTGTGCCGCCGCACCGGCTCTGCGGGGTCGCGGCCGACGTCCCGGCCCAGCGGAAGATCGCCGAGACCGGCGCGTACGTGAGCGTGCGGGAGGCCGAGCACGTGCTCGCCCTGCTCGAGGCCGGGCACGGCGAGCGGGTGCTGCTCAGCAGCGGCGTCTCCCGGCGGGACCACCTCGCCGGGTACGGCGGGCACGGGTACGGCCGGCTGTTCGACACGCTCATCCCGGCGCTCGGCGACGCGGGGGTCGGCGAGGGCACCATCCGGCTGATCACCCGGGAGAACCCGGTCCGCTGGCTGGCGGGCTGAGCGGGACCGCCCCGCCCGCTCGCGGGCCGGGGGCGCCGGCCCGCCCGCCGTGCGGGTGCTCAGCCTCGCAGCCCGGTGAGCAGCTCCGCCAGGCGTTCATGGGAGTCGCGGAGACCGTGCTCCATCCCGGCGGTGATCACGGCGTCCCGGGCCTCGACCGACTGGTAGCCGACGACCGTGCGCACCAGCGTCCGGCCGCCGCGCTCCTCCATGGTCAGCGTCTCCAGCGAGACCGTGCCCGGCGCGCCCTCGAACTCGAAGGTCTGCACGGTGCGGTCCGGCGACGGGGTGCCGTGGAAGACCCCGTGGAAGCCGTACTCGTTGCCCTGGGGGTCGCGCTGGACGTAGCGCCACCGGCCGCCGTCGCGGACCTCGTAGTAGTCGACGGTCGTGGTCAGCTCGCGCGGGCCGAGCCACCGCACGAGCAGCTCCGGGTCGGTGTAGGCGCGGAACACCAGGTCGCGCGGGGCGGCGAACTCCCGCTCGATCGTGATCAGCGGCTGGCCGGGCTCCGCGGTGATGCGCGTCTCACCCATCGTCCTCTCCCCTCTCCCGGGCCGCGCCGGCGCGGTCCGGCTCGTCCTCCTGCAGCTCCTCGAGCAGCGCGTCGAGCCGCTCGTGGCTCTCGTCCCAGAACCTCTGGTAACGCGCCAGCCAGGCGCTGGCCTCGTAGAGCGGCCGCGCCTCCAGATGGCTGAGCCGCGCGGTTCCCCGGCGGATGCGGGAGATGAGACCGGCCTTCTCCAGCACCTTGAGGTGCTTGGAGATCGCGGGCTGGGACATGTCGAACGGGGCCGCCAGATCGCCGACGGTCGCGTCGCCCTTGGCCAGCCGGGTCAGGATCGCCCGGCGGGTCGGATCGGCGAGCGCTCCGAACACCAGGCTCAGCCGGTCTGTCGCCATTAATAACCACCTTGTTCTAGAACGAGTAAGTTAAGAATGCGCCCGGACGGGGACGTCGTCAAGCGCCATCCCGGTGGCCGCCACGGCGCCGGTAGGGCGGCGCGGCCGGGCGGGCGCGGCGGGGCGCACGTCCCCGCCGCCGGGCATCCCGCCACGGCCGCGCCGGAACCGGAAACGGAGGGATCAGGAATCGAACCCGAGGCCCATCGCGTCCAGGGTGCGCAGCCACAGGTTGCGCTTGCCCTGGTGGGCGTCCGCCCGGGCGATCGACCACCGGGTGAGCTGGATGACGCCGGAGCGCAAGGGCTCGGGCGGGAACGGCAGCGGCTTCTCCCGCACCATGCGGAGCCGGGTGCGCTCGGTCTCCCTGCCGGAGAGCAGGTCGAGCATCACGTTCGCCCCGAACCGCGTGGCGCCCACGCCCAGCCCGGTGTACCCGACCGCGTAGGCGAGGCGTGAGCCGAAGGCGGTGCCGAAGAAGGCGCAGAACCTGCTGCACGTGTCGATGACGCCACCCCAGCGGTGGGTGAACCGCACGCCCTCCAGCTGGGGGAAGGTCTCGAAGAAGTGCCGCGCCAGCTTCTCGAACGTGGCGTCCCGCTGGTCGTACTCCGCCTTGATCAGGCCCCCGCTGTAGTAGACGGCGTCGTAGCCGCCCCACAGGATCCGGTTGTCATCGGTGAGCCGGTAGTAGTGGAACTGGTTGCCGGAGTCGGCGATGCCCTGCCGGTTCCGCCAGCCGATCTCCGCGAGCCTCGCCTCGGGCAAGGGCTCGGTGATCAGCGCGTAGTCGTACACCGGAACCACGAACCACTTCAGCCTCCGCAGCAGCGGCGGGAACACGCCGGTGCCGAGCGCCACCCGCCGCGCCCGGACGATGCCGACCGGGGTGACGAGCTCCAGCAGGCCGCCGGCGTCCCGCACCGCGCGCACCGGCGTGTACTCGTAGATCCGCACGCCGAGCCGGAGGCAGGCGTCCCGCAGCCCCCAGGCGAGCCGCGCGGGGTCGACGGTCGCGACCCCGTCGCGGTCCCACAGCCCGCCCAGGTAGGTGGGGGAGTCGAGCTCGGCCCGCACCTGGTCCCGGTCGAGCCGGTCGACCCGGAGGCCGAGCTCGGCGTACGCCGCGGCGTCCTCGTCCAGCGCGGCGAGCTGCCATTCCTGGGTGGCGACCCGCAGCCCGCCGGTCCGCGTGAACGAGCAGTCGATGCCGTAGCGGCGGATCGACTCCTCGATCTCGGTGAGGTTCTGCCGTCCGAGCCGCTCTAGGACGGCGATCTCGTCGGGCCAGCGTTCGCGACCGTTGGCGAGCCCGTGCGTGATGCTCGCCTCGCAGAAGCCGCCGTTGCGGCCGGTGGCGGCCCAGGCGATCCGATGGCCCTCTACCAGGACCACGTCGAGCGAAGGGTCGCGCTCCTTCGCCAGCAGCGCGGTCCACAGTCCGGAGAATCCACCGCCGACCACGGCGAGGTCGGCGGTGGTGCCGCCGGTGAGCGGCGGCATCGGGTCCGGCACATCCGGCCGGTCCAGCCAGTACGGTTTGCGCTCCGCGTCAGCAAGAGACTTCAGCGGATCCACACATTTCACATCCCAACATCAGCGACGACGTGTCAGGAGGAGGTTGCCCAACGCGATGAGGACTCCCGCCGCGAAGATCAGCGTTCCCATCACGTTGACCTGCGGCGGGATCCCGACACGGGTCGCCCCCCAGATCCACAGGGGGAACGTCACCGTGCCGCCCGCGTTGAAGTTCGTGATCACGAAGTCATCGATCGAGAGCGCGAAGGCCAGCAGCGAGCCGGCGAGCACCCCCGGGAAGATCAGGGGGAGCGTCACCAGGCGGAAGGTGTCCCAGGTGCCCGCGCCGAGGTCCCTGGCCGCGTCCTCGAGCGAGCGGTCGAGCGTCATCACCCTCGCCCGCACGGTCACCGCCACGTACGAGATGGAGAACATCACGTGGGAGATGAGGATGGTCCAGAACCCGAGCGGCACGGCGAGGGTGACGAAGAGCGAGAGCAGGGAGGCGCCCATCACGATCTCGGCGCAGGAGATCGCCGCGAACATGACGACGTTGAGCGCGCCGGAGCCGCGGAACCGGTACCGGCCGAGCGCCAGCCCGAGCATCGAGCCGAGGACCCCGGCGATCACCATGGTGAGCAGGGCGAGCAGCAGCGAGTTCACCAGGGCCCGGGTGAGGTCCTCGATCTCGAACAGCTTGCCGTACCACTTGAGCGTGAACCCCTGCCAGGCGGTGTTGTAGCGCCCCTTGGTGTCATTGAACCCGAAGAGGATCATCACCGCGATCGGCAGGAGCAGCCAGGCGATCACCAGCCAGGTCCAGATCTGGAGCAGGCGGCCGGAGAGCAGCCGGCGGACCTTCGTCATCGGGCCGCCACCTCCAGCACGTCCTCGGTGCCGAGCGCCCTGGCGTAGAGGAAGATCCCGATGAGCAGGATCGCCATCAGCGTGAACGACAGGGCCGAGGCCACCGGGTAGTCCTGGTTGATCAGGAACTGGTTCTGGATGACGTTGCCGATCATCGTGTTACCGGTGCCGCCGAGCACGGTGGCGTTCACGTAGTCCGAGGTGGCCGGCACGAACGTCATCAGCACGCCGGCGAACACCCCGGGCAGTGAGAGCGGGAACACCACGCGCAGGAAGGTCTGGAACTTGCTCGCGTACAGGTCCTGCGCCGCCTCGAGCACCCGCGGATCGATCCGCTCCAGCGCCGCGTAGATCGGCAGCACCATGAACGGGAAGAAGTTGTAGACCAGCCCGCAGACCACCGCGGCCCCCGTGGCGAGGATGTGCATGTCCTTGGGGATCAGGCCGATGCTCTTCAGCGGGCCGAGCAGGATCCCGTTGTCGGAGAGCAGGAACTGCCAGGAGATGGTCCGCAGCACGAAGGACACGAGGAACGGCAGCAGGATCAGGAACAGGTAGACCGACTTGTGCCGGCCGCCCTTGAACGCGATCCAGTACGCCACCGGGAAGCCGATGATCAGCTCGAGGACGGTCGCGAGGAAACCGTACACCAGCGAACGGACGATCTGGTCCGTGTACGTGGTGATCCCGTCGACGTAGCTCCGCCAGTTCCACGTGAACACGTAACCGTCGGTCACGTTGCCCGACTGCAGCGAGAGGGACAACATGACCACGGTCGGGATCACGAAGAAGATCGCCAGCCAGAGCGCGCCCGGGAAGACCAGCGCGTACGGCGTCAGCGCCGCCCGGAGTCTTCTCCCTCTCATGATGTGGTGATCGCCTGGAAGATGCGCTCGAACTTCTGCTGCTCCTCGGTGCTGGTGAAGTTGCGGTAGTCGTGCAGCTTCGCGTAGTCCGCTTCGGTCGGGAACACCAGCGGGCTGTTGGCCACCTGCTCGAGGAGCTTCTTCCTCTCACCGGTCGCCTCGGCGGCGTGCCGCTTGACGACCTCCTGGGCGGCGGGCACCGGGGTGACGTAGTTGATGTACTCCGCGAGGCTGGCCGCGATCTCCACCTCGTAGAAGAAGTCCATCAACATGATGGCGTCGACCGGGTTCTCCGCGGTCTTCGGGATCACCATGTTGTCGGTCCAGATCGTCGCCCCCTCCTCGGGGATGACGAACCGCAGGTCCGTGCCGTCGGAGATGTTCTTCTGGAAGACGTCGCCCGACCACGCCATGGTGAGCCAGATGTCGCCCTTGGCGAGCGGGTCGATGTACGACTGGTCGTAGTACTTCCGGACGATGCCGGAGTCCCGCTGCTCCCTGAGCTTCTCCGCCGCCTTCTCCCAGTCGTCCGGGGTCGACGTCTCGGGCTTGATGCCGAGCAGCAGCAGGCCGAAGTTGGCGATCTCCTGCGCGTCGGCCATCATGCCGACCTTCCCCTTGTACTTGGGGTTCCACAGGTCGGCGATCTTCGTCGGCGGGGTGTCGACGTACTTCGGGTTGTAGGCGATGCCGGTCATGCCGGACGCCCACGGGATGCTGTAGACGTTCCCCGGGTCGAAGGACTCGTTCTTGTACCGCTCCGCCGCGTTCGCCGCGAAGTTCGGGAGCTTGGAGTGGTCGAGCGGGACCAGGTAGCCGAGCCGCACGAGCTGGGTGAAGTGGATCCCGTTGGTGATGACCATCAGGTCGTAGTTGATCGACTGCCCGGCGGCGAGCAGCGGCTGGATCTTGGCGAACCAGCTCGGGTTGTCCTGGATGACCTCCTTGTAGGTCACCGTGATGCCGGTCCGCTTGGTGAACTCCTTCAGCTCGGGCTGCTTGGGGTCCATGTACAGCGGCCAGTTCGCGAAGTTGACGTGGCCGTTCTTGACCTTGCCCGACCAGTACTTCTCCACCTCCGACTGGACCTGCGCGGAGGTGGTCGGCCGCGGGGAGCCCTTGCCCTGCACGCCACAGGCGGCGAGGGCGAGGCCGGCGGCGGAGAGCCCGGCCAGCCGGAACGCGTCCCGGCGGCCGATCCGGCGGGTGGTCATGCCGCGGAGGAACGCTGGATCGTTGATGAAGTCCTTGTTCATGGGGGGTACGAGCTCCGGAGGGGGTGAGTCGGGGGTTATCGCAGGACGTAGGAGTGCCTGGGCTGCCAGGAGAGCCAGACGGTGTCGCCGCGCTCAGCCGTGACGCTGCTGTCGTGGGCGTTCTGCTGGAAGACGGTGACCTCGGCGCCGTCGGCGAGCGCCACGGTGTAGCTGTTGTAGGTGCCGAGGTAGACCACCTCGGACACCGTGCCCCGGACGACGCTCAGGTCGCCCTCGGGCTGCTCCGTGGAGATCATGATCTTCTCGGGGCGCACCGTCATGGTGATGGCGTCGCCCGCGGACACGGTGCCGTCGACCGGGACGAGGATGCGGTCGACGGGGCTGAGCGCGAGCACCGCCGTGCCACCGGTGACCTCCTGGATCGTGCCCTTGAGCACGTTCGAGGTCCCGATGAACCCGGCGACGAACTCGTTGGCCGGCCGCTCGTAGATCTCCCGGGGATCGGCGAGCTGCTCGACCACTCCCTCCCGCATGACCGCGATGCGGTCGCTCATGGTGAGCGCCTCGCTCTGGTCATGGGTGACGTAGACGAAGGTGATGCCCACCTCGCGCTGGATGCGCTTGAGCTCGATCTGCATGTGCTGCCGGAGCTTGAGGTCGAGCGCGCCCAGCGGCTCGTCGAGGAGGAGCGCCCGCGGCCGGTTGACCAGGGCCCGGGCGAGCGCGACCCGCTGCTGCTGACCGCCCGAGAGCTCCTGGGGACGGCGCCGCTCCCGCCCCTGGAGGTGGACGATCTCGAGCATCTCGCCGACCCGGCGCTTGATCTCGTCCGCGGGGACCTTCTTGCGCTTCAGCCCGAACGCGACGTTCTCCCACACGGTCATGTGCGGGAAGAGCGCGTAGGACTGGAAGACCATGTTGACGTCGCGCTTGTTGGGCGGGACGTTCGTGACGTCCGCACCATGCAGCCTGATCACCCCGGAGGTGGGCTCCTCGAAACCGGCGATCATCCGCATGGTGGTGGTCTTGCCGCACCCCGACGGGCCGAGCAGGGAGAAGAACTCGCCTTCCGCGATGGAGAGGCTCACCCCTTTGACCGCCCGTACGACGTCACCGTGGGAGACGTACTCCTTGACGACGTTCTCCAGCTCGATGGCGGGCACGTCCTGTGACCGGGGGGCGGCCGCCACGGCCGCCCCCACGCCCGCCTGGATCTCTGTCATTCCAGGCTTATCCCTCTTCATCTAATGATCGGACGGCTCGCGCCGCGAAACTACTCCCCGATGTAGTGCATAACGTGCTTCACACGGGTGTAGTCGTGCAAACCAAACACCGACAGGTCCTTGCCGTAGCCCGAGTGCTTGAACCCGCCGTGGGGCATCTCCGAGACGAACGGGATGTGGGTGTTCACCCAGACCACGCCGAAGTCGAGCCGCTTCGACATCCGCATCGCCCGGCCGTGGTCGGTGGTCCACACCGAGGCGGACAGGCCGTACTTCACCCCGTTCGCCTTGGCGAGCGCGTCGGCCTCGTCGGTGAAGGTCTGGATGGTCATGACCGGGCCGAAGATCTCCACCTGGACCATCTCGTCCTCCTGGCGGAGGCCGTCGACCACGGTCGGGGCGAAGAAGTAGCCGCGGTCGCCGACCCGGTGACCGCCGGTGAGGATCTTCGCGTGGTCGGGCATGCGCTCGAAGAAGCCCTGGACCCGGGCGAGCTGGTTGGCGTTGTTCAGCGGGCCGAAGTAGGCGTCCTCGACGTCCAGGCCGCCGAACTTGGTGTTCGCGGCGGCCTCGGTGAGGGCCTCGGCGAACTCGTCGTGGATGCTCTCCTGGACGAGGATGCGGCAGGCGGCCGTGCAGTCCTGGCCGGCGTTGTAGAGGCCGGCCTCGGCGATCGACTGAGCGGCGGCCTTGATGTCCTTGACGTCCTCGAAGACCACGACCGGGGCCTTGCCGCCCAGCTCCAGGTGGACCCGCTTGAGGTCGTCGGCCGCGGCCCGGGCGACGGACATGCCGGCGCCGACCGAGCCGGTGATCGCGACCATGCGCGGCGTCGGGTGGCTCACCACGAGCGCCCCGGTGTCCCGGTCGCCGGTGACCACGTTGACCACGCCGGGCGGGAGGATCTCACCGATGATCTCGGCGAGCTTGAGCGTGGAGACCGGGGTGGTGTCCGAGGGCTTGAGCACCAGGGTGTTGCCGGCCGCGATGGCGGGGGCGATCTTCCATACCGCCATCATCAGCGGGTAGTTCCACGGGGTGACCTGGCCGACGACCCCGATCGGCTCGTGCCGGATCACCGAGGTGTGGTCGGCGAGGAACTCGTTGGCGGTCGGACCCTCCAGCGTCCGGCAGGCCCCGGCGAAGAACCGGAAGTGGTCGGCGGCGACCGGGGTCTCGTCCTCGGCCATCCGGGCGCGAGGCTTGCCGGTGTTCCGGCACTCCGCCTCGTTGAGCTCGTCCGCGTGCTCCTCGATCGCATCGGCGATCTTCAGCAGCAGGGCGGACCGCTCCGCCGGCGTCGTCTGCCCCCACGTCTCGAACGCCGCAGCTGCGGCGGCGTATGCTGCGTCGACGTCCTCCTTACCGGATACCGGCGCCTGCGCGTACACCTCACCTGTCGTAGGGTCGATCACGTCGGAGAATCGCCCGCTCGCGGCATCGACGAACTTCCCATTGATGAAGTTCTGGAGACGGGTGGTCACCGTAGACCTCCTGTTGAGGTGGAGCTGGAGATGTCGCGACTCTGACAGAAGAAACCGCCCAAGACAAGGGAATTCGTGGCCAAGATACCAAATTGCTACGAAATCGCTTGACAAGCTCAGCCGGTCTGACACTATGTCAAACCACTGACGTAACGCGCCCGCCACAATCCAGCCCTATAAGCTCCCAACCCAGTACGCCCCAGATGAGGACACCCCCCGAGGATGACGACCCCCGCCAAGGCCCGATCGAGCAGAGGCGGGCCGGTGCCGCTGGACGACATCTCCAAGCGGATCATCGAGCAGCTGCAGAAGGACGGGCGGAAGCCGTACTCCGCCATCGGCAAGGCCGTGGGCCTCTCCGAGGCCGCGGTGCGCCAGCGGGTGCAGCGGCTGCTCGAGCTCGGCGTCATGCAGATCGTCGCGGTCACCGACCCGCTGACGCTGGGCTTCCCCCGCCAGGCGATGATCGGCATCAAGTGCGAAGGCGACGTGGAGGCGGTCGCCGAGGAGCTGGCGGGCATCGAGGAGATCGACTACGTGGTGCTCACGGCCGGCTCGTTCGACGTCATCACCGAAGTGGTCTGCGAGAGCGACGACCATCTGCTGGAGATCCTCGGCAAGATCCGGGCGATCCCGACCGTCCGTGCCACGGAGACGTTCGTCTACCTCAAGCTGTTCAAACAGACGTACTCCTGGGGCACGCACTGAGCACGGCCGGCCCGGGCGGGACGAGGGCGGGCCGGGCCGGCACGGGCGGGAGTCCGCACCGCCCCGGCACGGGCCCGGACGGCGGCCGCCCCGGCCCGTGCCGGCCGCGAGCGCTCCGCTATGGCTTCTCCTTCAGCGCGAGCAGGCTGATCAGGTCGTAGGCGACGTGCGAGGCCGCGATCGAGGTGATCTCCGCGTGGTCGTAGGCGGGCGCGACCTCGACCACGTCGGCGCCCACCAGGTTGCACCCGGCCAGCCCGCGCAGGATCTCCAGCAGCTCCCTGCTGGTGAGCCCGCCGGCCTCCGGGGTCCCGGTGCCCGGCGCGTGCGCCGGGTCGAGCACGTCGATGTCGATGGAGATGTACAGCGGCCGGTCGCCGATCCGCTCCCGGAGCATCGCGGCCACCTCGTCCGGCCCGCGGCGCATGACGTCGGCGCTCGTCACGATGCCGAACCCCATGCGCGCGTCGTCGTCGAGGTCCTGCTTGCAGTAGAGCGGGCCGCGGGTGCCGACGTGGCTGATCGCCTCGGTGTCGAGCAGGCCCTCCTCGATCGCCCGGCGGAACGGGGTGCCGTGGGTGTACTCCGCGCCGAAGTAGGTGTCCCAGGTGTCGAGGTGGGCGTCGAAGTGCAGCAGCGCCACCGGGCCGTGGAGGCGGTGGGCGACCCGCAGCAGGGGCAGCGCGATCGTGTGGTCGCCGCCGATCGTGACCAGCCGGGTCCCCGGCGCGGACAGGTCCTGCGCGGCCGCCTCGATGGTCGCGATCGCCTCCTTGATGTCGAACGGGTTGCACGCGATGTCCCCGGCGTCGGCCACCTGCAGGCGGGCGAACGGCGACACGTCGAGTCCCGGGTGGTACGGCCGCAGCAGCCGGCTCGCCTCGCGCACGGCCGCCGGGCCGAACCGCGCACCAGGCCGGTAGGACACGCCGCTGTCGAACGGGATCCCGACCACGGCCACGTCCGCGCGGCTCACCTCGTCGAGGCGGGGCAGCCGGGCGAAGGTCGCCGGCCCGGCGAACCGCGGGACGCGAGAGGCGTCGACAGGGCCTCGGGGCTCGGTCATGCTCGCACTTCCTTCCGTTTCCCTCCGCGCGCCCCTCGCCGGGGCGCGGGGTCGTTCTCCGGATCTTGAGCCGGTCGGTGGTACGGCACCGCCGGCGCGGGCGCCGGATCAGCCCGGCACCCGGGCGACGGCGCGCACGGGGGCGCCGTCGGCGGCGCCCAGGTGCAGCGGCAGCAGGAAGACCTCGATCTCGTGCCCGGCCGCCTGGGCGTCGAGGAGGCGGTCCAGGTTCCGCAGGTTCTCCGCGATCACCACGTGCGCCCCGCAGAGCGCGCGGTGGGCGCGCAGCTCATCGGGCGGGGTGGGGTCCACGCTGAGCGCGTCCACGCCCACCGTGGGGACCCCCGACTCGGCGATGAGCTCGGCGGCCTCGGCGGTGAGCCACGGGTGCGCCTCGTACTCCGGACGCCCCCAGTGGGCGTCCCAGCCCGTGGCGATCAGCAGGATCCGCCCGGGCACGATCCACGGGGCGAGCGCCTCCGGTGGGATCGGCGCGCGGGGCGGCAGGCCGCGCACGTCCGCGACGGCCGCCGGGCCGGCGAACCGCTCCAGGGGCAGCTCCTCGAGCGTGGGCAGCGCGTCGTCGATGTGGTACGGCGCGTCCACGTGCGTCCCCGACTGCGACCCGAGGTGGAGGGCGAGGACGTTCACGCCGTCGCGGGCGACGGTGAGCGCCGCCTCCAGCCGCACCTCGGGATCGCCGGGGTAGACGGGCATCCCCGTGCCGATCCGCACCGAAAGGTCGATGATCACCTGACTCCCTGCGCCTCGGCGAGGACCCTGTCCCGATCAACGATAGGCGGGACCGAGGTCTCCACCGCGCGGACCAGGCGCGGGCCGGCCGGGCCGTACGCGGCGCGCGGCTCCGGGAAGATCAGGAGCAGCGCGAGGTACAGCGCGGCGGGGAGGACGAGGGCGAGCGGGAGCGAGATGTCGACCCCGCCGGCGAGCTCGCCGAACGGCCCGACGAACTGGCCGGGGATGTTGGTGAAGAGGAGCGCGATCACCGCGGAGACGATCCAGGCCGACATGCTCCGCCAGTTCCAGCCGTGGGTGAACCAGTAGCGCCCGCCGCGCTGCCGCCGGTTGAACACCTGCAGCGCCTCGGGGTCGTACCAGCCGCGCCGGGTGACGTAGCCGATCATCATGATCACCATCCACGGCGCGGTGCAGGTGATGATCAGCGTGGCGAACGTGGAGATGCTCGTGGTCAGGTTGGCGGCGAACCGGCCGACGAAGATGAAGACGATCGACAGCGTGCCGATGAACAGGGTCGCCTGCACCCGGCTGAACCGCGGGAAGACGCTGGAGAAGTCGAGCCCGGTGCCGTAGAGCGCGGTGGTGCCGGTGGACATGCCGCCGATCAGGGCGATCAGGCAGACCGGGAAGAAGTACCAGGACGGCGCGATCGCCAGCAGCCCGCCGACGTAGTTGGGGGCCTCCGGGTCGAGGTACGGCGCCGCCTTGGTCGCGATGATCGACGCGGTGGCGAGGCCGAAGAAGAAGGGGAGGATGGTGGCGATCTGGCTGAAGAACGCCGCGGCCATCACCCGCCACCGCGGGGTGCTCGCCGGGATGTAGCGGGCCCAGTCGCCGAGGAACGCGCCGAACGACACCGGGTTCGACAGCACGATCAGCGCGGCCCCGATGAACGAGGGCCAGAACAGCGGGTCCGAGGTGGAGGCGAAGGTCCCGGGGTAGGACGGGTCGAAGTCCCCGGCGAACGCGATCGCGCCCAGCACGAAGAGGAGCGACGCCGCGACCACCGCGATCTTGTTGACGAAGAGCATGAAGCGGAAGCCGTACACGCACACGATGAGCACGAGCACGGCGAAGATCGCGTAGGCGACCCCGTAGACCGGCTCGTTCTCCGGCAGGTCGATGAACTTGGCCGCCCCGCCCACCAGCGCGTCACCCGAGGACCACACCGAGATGGAGAAGAAGGTGATCGCGGTGAGCAGGGAGAGGAAGGACCCGACGATCCGGCCGTGCACGCCGAAGTGCGCGGAGGACGAGACGGCGTTGTTGGTGCCGTTGGCCGGGCCGAACAGCGCCATGGGCGCGAGCAGGAGGGCGCCGGCGACGAGGCCGAGCAGGGTGGCGGCGACGCCCTGCCAGAACGAGAGGCCGAAGAGGATGGGGAAGGCGCCGAGCACGCAGGTCGCGAAGGTGTTGGCGCCGCCGAAGGCGAGCCGGAACAGGTCGAACGGGCGCGCCGTGCGGTCGGCGTCGGGGATCCGTTCGACCCCGTACGTCTCGATCTCGGTTATCCGTTGCGAACCAGCCACGATCTTCTTCCACGGGGAGACGGTGTACGGGGTGTCGATGGGCAAGTCTCCGCCAGGCCCCAGAAATACGACAATTGGTACAGGAACGAAGAAATGTCGCAGAGTTGTGGCCAACGACAACACCCCGAAGGTGAACCGTGGGTGACAGCACACTGACCGTGGAGCACCTGATCCGGGCCCCGGCCCTCCAGCTCCGCGTGCTCGCCGGGCACCGCGGACTCGACCGGTCCGTCTCCTGGGCGCACGTCAGCGAGCTCGAGGACCCGACACCGTGGCTGCTCGGCGCGGAGATCATCATGACCACCGGGATCGGCGTGCCCCGCGACCCGGACGCGCAGCGCGCCTACCTCGAGCGGCTCGACGACGCCGGGGTCGCGGCGCTCGCCCTCAGCGCCGGCCTCCACGTGCCCCCGCTCTCCCCCGCCTTCTTCGCGGCCGCCGAGGAGCGCGGCTTCCCGGTGCTCGAGGTGCCGCTCGCCGTCCCCTTCATCGCCATCGCCCAGGAGGTCGCGGCCGCGGTCCAGGAGGACCAGCGGCAGCGGCTCGGCGCCCAGCTCCAGGTGTTCGGCGCGCTCCGCTGGATCGCCTCCGAAGGGCTCGACCCGGCCGGGCTCTTCCGGCGGCTGGAGCGGCTCTCCGGGTACGACGTCTACCTGAGCACCCCGCAGGGGCGCCCGCTGCTGCCCGGGGTGCCCGTGCCGCCGCCCACGGTCCCCCTGCCCACCTCGGCCGACACCGCGCCCACCATCCCCGGCGGCTTCATCCTGCCCGTGCCCGCCCCGGACGGCCCGGCCGGGTTCCTCGTCGCCCTCGAGCGCGAGGGCGCGCGGCCCGCCGGGCTCGCCGTCGTCCAGCACATCGCGACCGTCGCCGCCCTCCAGGTGGCGATGGTGCGCAGCGAACGGGAGACCCTACGCCGGCAGGGCGCCGAGACCCTGGCCGAGCTGCTGCAGGACGTGCTCGATCCGGCCGCCGCCCGCCGGCGGCTCGCCCGGATGGGCCTGCCGCCCGGCGCGGACGTGGTGCTGATCGCGGTGCGGCGGGCGCCCGAGGAGGCCGTGGTCCAGGCGCTCGACGAGTTCCCGCACCTGATGCTCCGCCACCACGAGACCCTCTTCGTGCTCGCCCCCCACCTCGTTGCCGGCCCCGGCGGCGCGGAGCGGCTGCCGGTGTACGAGGCGGCGCGGCTGCGCGACATCCCCGGCATCGCGGCCGGGGTGAGCCGGCCGCTGGCCCAAGGGGACCCCCTCCGGGTCGCCCGGCGCGAGGCGCTCTGGGCCGCCTCCCGGGCGGCCGAGTCCGGGCAGCCGTTGGTGGCCTACGGGGAGGACCCCATGGGCCGGTGGCTGCCCGACGACGTGAACGTCCTCTCCGACCTGGTCGAGCACGTGCTCGGCGACGTGCTCCGGTACGACGCGGAGCACGGTTCGCAGCTCCTCGTCTCGGTCCGCACCTGGATGGAGCGCGACCGCCGCCTGGAGGACGCGGCGAAGGCGCTCCACATCCACGCGAACACGCTCGCCTACCGGCTGCGCCGCTTCGGCGCGCTCACCGGCCGCGACCTCACCACCACCGCCGACTTCGCCGAGGTGTGGCTCGCCATCCGGGCCGCCGAGCAGCTCGGCGTGGCCTCCGGCGGGCCCGCGCCGGGAGAGGAACACGCCCGGCGGGACCGGCGCCCCGGCTGAGCCGCGGGGCGCCGCGGCGCTCAGGCGCGCTTCACCGCCTGGCGGCACGGCGGGGTCCCGTGCCGCTCGAGCAGGCCGGCGATCTCCGCGAGGAGCGCGTCCACCTCGTCGATCGCGTACCCCGTGCGGAGCACCACCGTGGTGAACATCGCGTCCCGCACGTCCTGCGCGGTGAGCGGGTGCTCGGCGGTCCCGCGCAGGGTGGCGACCACCCGGTCGAGGAACGCGTCGACCTCGTCCTCGTGGTAGCCCATGCCGAACCGGGCCGGGCGGAACACGGCGCGCTCCACCCGGGCCGCCTGGGCCTCCCACCACTCCGGTGTGCCCGGGGCCCTGGCGCCGGAACACTCCCCGGAGCGCCCGGAACCGGGCTCCTCGGAACGCCCGCCGGGCTCGCCGGGACGCTCCGCCGGAGAGGCGCCGGGGTCGCGCCGCCGCCGTCCGGCGTCCGGCTCGGCGCTTCCCGCTCCCTTCCCGCTCCGCGGTACGGCCCGCTCAGCGGCGGCCGGATCCGGTTTCGCGGCGTCCTCCGGCCGGGAAGCGGCCGGTTCCGGTGCCGAACCCGGCGCGCGAGCCGCGTCGGCCGCCCGATCGGGCGCGGGGCCGGGCCGGTCTCCGGCGGGGTCACCCGCGGGTTCCTCGGCGGGCGGGGCGGGCGTCCGAACGGGCGGAGCGGGAACGGACGTGGCGGCGCGAGCCGGCGACGGCGCGGACGCCGGGCCCGCCGCGGCGGCCACCGGACGGGACGCCGAACCCCCATGCGGACGCACCGGCGCGGAACCGGACGCCCCGCCCGGCGGTTCGGGCGCGGATCCGGGCCGCCGATCCACGGACGGGGCGACGGGGCCCGCCGCGGGAACCGGGCCGGGACGGGCATCCTCCGCGGGCGCACCGCCGGGCGCGCGCTCGCGCGGGTGCGGCGCGGGCACCGGTTCGGGGGCCGGGCCAGCGGGCTCACCGGGCCCACGGCCGTGCGGGTGCGGCGCGGGCCCCGGCTCCGGTTCCGGGCCCGGGGGCGCGGCGGCGGATCCGGAACCGGCCGGCGGGGCGGCCTCGGCCCGCTGCGCCGCGGTGGCGCGGGCCTCGAGGGCGACGATGAACGCGTCGAGCGCGGAGTCCACCGCGAGCTCGTGGTATCCGCCGAGCTTGACGTCGAACTTGGCGTTCCGGATCTCGTCGGGGGTGACCGGGGGACCGTCGATCGGTCCTGGGCCGAGCGTCTGCTCGATTCGGCGGATCAGTGCGTCGACCTGCTCAGGGTCATAACCGAGCCGTACCGGCAGGACGCGCGGAAAGCGATGCATGCACTCCCCCTCGGCCGTCTGGTCCCAGCCCGTACATTGTCCCGGTACGGCACGGCGCTGGCGAGCCCGCGAGAGAGGCGGCCGGCCCGCCCGGCGCCGGCCCCGATCTCACCGGCTCCGGCCCGGCCCTCCGCACCCTCAGCGGGCCCCGGCCTTCCGGTCCTCCCGGTCCCGCGCCGCGAGCTGGCCGCAGGCGCCGTCGATCTCCCGGCCCCGGGTGTCCCGTACCGTGACGGGGATGCCGTACGACTCCAGGCGGCGGACGAACGCCCGCTCGTCCCGCGGCCGCGAGGCCGTCCACGGGGAGCCCGGGGTGGGGTTGAGCGGGATCAGGTTGACGTGCGCGAGCCTGCCGTGGAGCAGCCGGCCGAGCAGGTCCGCGCGCCACTCCTGGTCGTTGATGTCCCTGATCAGGGCGTACTCGATGGACACCCGCCGCTTGGTGACGGCCGCGTAGTTCCAGGCCGCGTCGAGCACCTCGGCCACCTTCCACCGGGTGTTGATCGGCACGAGGGTGTCCCGCAGCTCGTCGTCGGGCGCGTGGAGCGAGACGGCGAGCGTCACGGGGAGGCCCTCCTGGGCCAGCCGTTCGATGGCGGGAACGAGACCGACGGTGGAGACCGTGATGCCGCGGGCCGAGATGCCGAGCCCTTCGGGGACCGGGGAGGTGAGCCGGCGGATCGCGGCCACCACGGCCTTGTAGTTCGCCATGGGCTCGCCCATGCCCATGAAGACCACGTTGCTGATCCGGCCCGGCCCGCCCGGCACCTCGCCCTTGGCGAGCGACCGGGCCCCGGCGACGACCTGCTCGACGATCTCGGCCGTGGAGAGGTTCCGGGTCAGCCCGGCCTGGCCGGTGGCGCAGAACGGGCAGTTCATGCCGCACCCCGCCTGCGAGGAGACGCAGATGGTGGTGCGGTCGGGGTAGCGCATCAGCACGGACTCGACGAGCGCGCCGTCGAACAGCCGCCAGAGGGTCTTCCGCGTGGTGCCGCCGTCACAGGCGAGCTCCCGGACCGGGGTGAGCAGCGGCGGCAGCAGGGCGCTCACCAGCCGGTCGCGGCTCCCGCCGGGCAGATCGGTCATCTGCTCGGGCGAGGCGGTGAGCCTGCCGAAGTAGTGCCGGGAGAGCTGGTCGGCGCGGAACGGCCTCTCCCCCAGTTCGGCCACCGCATCCCGGCGTTCGGCCATGGTGAGGTCGGCGAGGTGGCGGGGCGGCTTGGCGCGGCGGGGCGCGGTCAAGGTCAGCCGCACGGGTGCCGGCGGCCGGTTGCCGGGCAGGCCGCTGTCGGGGTGCTCGCTCACGGATACCCTTCCGATCTCCCGGGGACGAGGGCTCGGCGACATGGTCTTCACCGTGCCGGAGGCGGACTCTACATTCTGCTTGACGGGGCAAGGCCAGGAGCCGGAGGTGAGGTGTGGGCACCAGTGTCGTGCTCTCCAGCCCCAACCCTTATGGAAGCCGCACCCTGACGATCGAGACGGATCGGACCTCGTCCGTAGCGTACCTGCGGGACGCGGAAGGGACCATCCGCGCGGCCGTCTGGCTCGCCAACCATGGCCCCGCCCCGGAGGAGCTCGACCGGGCCCGCATCGACGCTGGCCTGCCGCCCGTGATGCCGCGGGCGAACACCAGGCACCCGGACGGCACCCCGCCGCTCGATCCGGCGGCGCTCTCCGTGCTCTGGTTCGAGGAGGGCGACGGCGTGGCCGTCTACCAGGACGGCGAGCTGCTCGCGGTGATCCCGGGCTGGGCCGACGTACGGCACGGCATCCCCGGGTACGCGCGGGACGCGGTCGGCGACTCACCGGTCGCCTGCCCGCTCGACGAGGCGCTCGGGGAGCTGTCGGCCCGGCTCGCACGGGCCCGCGCCCACTGGGAGCGGCAGGACACGGGGTGGGTGTCCGAACGGCTGGCCGTGCTCGGCCATCTCGACCGGCGGGCCGGGCCGCAGGGGCGCTACTGGGAGGTCGGCGGCGGGCTCCCGGCGATCGGCGTCTCCGAGCGGCCCCCGATCCCCGGCCGGGGGTTCACCGTGCTCTCCACGGTGGGGATGTGCTTCCAGCGCATGCCGGCCGCCGAGCTGTACGGCGCGGCCTGCCGGGTGGAGCTCGCCGTGGCCACCACGGAGGACGCGCGCGCGGCGCGCTGGCTCCTCGCCTGGCTCGGGCGGTACCCCTGGCAGTCGGTGACGTGGCTGGGCCCCGGGCACACCGCCCGCTGGCCGGACGGGCACCGCCGGTTCCCGCTCGGCGGCGGGCACCGCGGGGTGGTCATGCTCGCCGACCCGCCGGGCGCCCCGGACCTGTCGGGGCTCACCGTCTGCGGCGACCCAGTGCTGTGGCTGTGGCTGCTCCCGCTCACCGAGGCCGAGCTCGACGTGGCCGTGGTCCGCGGGGCGGGGGCGCTCGCCGACCGGCTCGCCGTATCCGGCCGCGCCTAGCCGGCGCCAGGCCGTACCCGGCCGGGAACGGCCGGTGCCGCGCCATATCGGACGCGGGCCGGCGGGGGCCGGCCGTACCGGACGAGGCCGGCAAGGGCCGCGCCGTACCGGGCCGGGGCTCAGGCGGTCGCCGGCGGCACGAGCACGGTGAGCAGGAGCCAGAGCGGGACGAGCGTGAAGAGCAGGGAGTCGGCGCGGTCCATGATGCCGCCGTGGCCGGGCAGCAGCGCGCCCATGTCCTTGATGCCGAGATCGCGCTTGATGATCGATTCGATGAGGTCGCCGAGCGTGGCGCAGACGACGGCGACCGCCCCGACGAGCGCCCCCTGCCACCAGGCGCCGTCGAGGAGGAACCGGACGAGCAGGGCCCCGCACACCACGCAGGCGATCACCGAGCCGGCGAAGCCCTCCCAGGTCTTCTTCGGGCTGATCACCGGCGACATGCGGTGCTTGCCGAAGAAGATCCCCGCGAAGTACCCGCCGATGTCGCTGCAGATCGTGACGGCGACGAAGATGACGATCCGGTGCGCGCCGTCCTCCGGCCGGAGCAGCAGGGGGGCGAACCCGGCGAGCAGCGCGGGGTAGACCGCGATGAACACCGTGGCGGTGGCGTCCCGTAAGTACCCCTCCGCCCCCTGGAACATCCGCCAGGCGAGCAGCACCATCACGGTGACCGCGAACGCGCCGAGCAGGAAGACGGGACCGCCCCAGTAGGCCCCGGCGACCATCACCGTCATGCCGGCGAGCAGCGGGACCTCGGGGACACGGATGTCCCTGGCGGCGACGGCCCGCGCCAGCTCGTGAATGCCCAGGCCGGCGAAGCCCAGCACGACGATGAGGAAGGCGGCCTTGACGACGTAGAGAGAGGCGAGGACCACGGCGCCCAGCGCGACGCCGACCGCGACGGCCGCGGGGAGGTTGCGCCCGGTGCGGCCCGTTCCCCCGGTCACCGGTCCGGCTCCGGGCTGGACCCCCCGCGGTCCTTCAGGGTCCCGCCCGCTGGCGGTAGCCGTTCCTTCCACAACGTCCTACTTCCCATACACGTGATCCTTGTGCCGGCGCCGCGGGAACGCGGTAGGCACAAGGATCATCGGCGGGTCATGCGGCGGCCGGAGCGCCCGATCAGACCTCGAGCAGCTCGGCTTCCTTGTGCTTGAGCATGTCGTCGATCTTGGCGACGTGCTTGTGGGTGAGGTCGTCGAGCTCCTTCACCGCACGGTGCACCTCGTCCTCCCCGACCTGGCCCTCCTTGACCAGCTTGTCGAGGGCCTCCTTGGCGTGCCGCCGGATGTTCCGCACGGAGACCCGGGCGCTCTCCGCCTTGTTCCGCGCCATCTTGATGTACTCCTTGCGGCGCTCCTCGGAGAGCTCGGGGAAGACGACGCGGATCACGTTGCCGTCGTTGCTCGGGTTCACCCCGAGGTCACTGTCCCGGATGGCCTTCTCGATCGCGTTCAGCGCGCTCTTGTCGAACGGCTGAATGATCACCAGGCGTGCCTCGGGCACATGGAACGACGCGAGCTGCTGGAGCGGGGTCGGTGATCCGTAGTAATCCACGTTGATCTTGTTGAAGATCGCGGGGGTGATACGGCCGGCGCGGATCGTCGCGAAGTCCTCCTTCGCGACCGACACCGCCTTGTCCATCTTCTCCTCAGCCTCGAGGAGGGTTTCGTCGATCACTGCGGCTCCCTATCTTCCAGCCGGACTCACCAGCGTGCCGATCTTTTCACCACGGACCGCCCGAAGGATGTTACCCTCGCCCATCAGGTCGAAGACCACGATGGGCAGCCCGTTGTCCATGCACAGACTGATGGCGGTCGCGTCCATGACCCGGAGACCGCGCTTCAGTACCTCACCGTACTCGAGCCGATCGAACTTGACCGCATCGGGATTCTGCCGCGGGTCCGAGTCATAGACACCGTCCACCTGCGTGCCCTTCAGCAGGGCCTCGGCTCCGATCTCCAGGGCGCGCTGGGCCGCGCACGTGTCGGTGGAGAAGAACGGGGAACCGAGGCCGGCGCCGAAGATGACCACGCGTCCCTTCTCCAGGTGGCGGATGGCCCGCCGCGGCAGGAACGGCTCGGCCACCTGCTGCATGGTGATGGCCGTCTGCACCCTCGTGTCGATGCCGCGCTTCTCGAGGAAGTCCTGCAGGGCGAGGCAGTTGATCACCGTGCCGAGCATGCCCATGTAGTCGGCCCGGGCCCGGTCCATGCCCCGCTCGGACAGGGCTGCGCCGCGGAACATGTTGCCGCCGCCGACCACCACGGCCACCTGCACGCCCTCGCGGACGGCCTCGGCGATCGAGTCGGCGAGGTGGGCGACGACGAGCGGGTCGATGCCGAGCTTCTCACCCCCGGCGAACGCCTCGCCCGACAGCTTGAGCATGACCCGCTTCCAGCGCAGCCGCCCGTGGCGCGGCGAAGCCGCCGACGTGGCGGGTCTGGTCTCTTCCTGCACGGCGGCGGCCTCCTTCGTCACGTCTACGGTCGAACGGCTCCTGACTACGGGATCACGCCTGGCCGACCTTGTACCGGGTGAAGGACAGGACCTTGACCCCGGCCTCCTCCGCGACCTGGCGGATCGTCTTCTTGTTGTCCTTGACGAACGCCTGCTCCAGCAGGGTGAAGTCCTTGTACCAGGCGTTCAGCCGGCCCTCGACGATCTTCGGGATCGCGGCCTCGGGCTTGCCCTCCTCGCGGGTCATCCTCTCGTAGAGCTCGCGCTCCTTCTGGACGACCTCGGCGGGCACGGTGTCCGGGCTGAGGTACTTGGGCGCCATGGCGGCGGTGTGCTGGGCGATGTCCTTGGCGACCTCGGCGTTCGGCTTGTCGAGCTGGACCAGCACGCCGATGGCCGGCGGGAGCTGCGGGTCGGTCTTGTGCAGGTAGGAGGTGATGTACCCGCCCTCCAGCAGCGTGAACCGGCGGATCTCGATCTTCTCGCCGAGCGCGGCGTTGGTCTCGTCCAGCCGCTCCTTGACGGTCTTGCCGTCGATCTGGGACTCGAGCAGGGTGGGCACGTCGGCTGGCTTGGTGGCCGCGATGTGCTTGACGATGTCCCGGGCGAGCGCCTGGAACCGCTCGTTCTTGGCGACGAAGTCGGTCTCACAGTTGAGCTCGAGCAGGGCGGCGAGCGAGTCGCCCACGTGCTCGACCGCGATCAGCCCGTTTGAGGCGGTGCGGGCCTCGCGCTTACCGACGTCCTTGGCGCCCTTCAGGCGCAGCAGCTCGATGGCCTTGTCGAAGTCGCCCCCGGCCTCCTCGAGGGCCTTCTTGCAGTCCATCATGCCGGCGGCGGTCAGCTCGCGAAGCCGCTTCACGTCGGCCATGCTCACGGAAGCCATATCTCTGATCCCCTTCGGGAACGCGATGCGTTTCGTCTATGCGGACGGTGCGCCCCGGAGCCGGAACGCCCGCGGTGGGACCTGCGCCGGTACGGCCGAGCGTACCGGCGCCGGGTCCCGCTCATGCTCCTGGATCCCCCGTCACCGGGGCCGTGCCGTACGGCCCGCACGGCGCGCCGGGGATCCGCGGCGGTCTCAGGCCTTGTCGCCCTGCTCGGCGGCGGGCGCCTCAGCGGGCTGCTCACCGGCCGGAGCGGCGGCCTCACCGGTGGCGGCGGGAGCCTCCCCGCCGGTCGCCGCCGCGGCGGTCTCGGTACCCGCGCCGGAGCCGCCCTCGAGCAGCTCGCGCTCCCACTCGGCCAGCGGCTCACCGGCCGCGACGCCGGAGGGCTTGTCGTCACCGCGGGCGCCGCCCGCCCGGCTCATCAGGCCGTCCGCCACCGCGTCGGCGATCACCCGGGTGAGCAGGCTGACGGAGCGGATCGCGTCGTCGTTGCCGGGGATCGGGTAGTCGACCTCGTCGGGGTCGCAGTTGGTGTCGAGGATGGCGACGACCGGGATGCCGAGCTTCCGCGCCTCGTTGACCGCGATCTGCTCCTTCTTGGTGTCCACGACCCAGACCGCGCTCGGCACGCGGGTCATGTCGCGGATACCGCCCAGGGTGCGCTCCAGCTTCTCCTTCTCGCGGCGGCGCATGAGGAGCTCCTTCTTGGTGAGCCCGGACCCCGCCACGTTGTCGAAGTCCATCTCCTCGAGCTCCTTGAGCCGCTGGAGCCGCTTGTGCACGGTCGAGAAGTTGGTGAGCATGCCGCCCAGCCACCGCTGGTTCACGTACGGCATGCCGACCCGCGACGCCTGCTCGGCGATGGCCTCCTGCGCCTGCTTCTTCGTCCCGATGAAGAGGATGGTCCCGCCGTGCGCGACGGTCTCCTTGACGAACTCGTACGCACGGTCGATGTAGGAAAGGGACTTCTGCAGGTCGATGATGTAGATCCCGTTGCGCTCCGTGAAGATGAAGCGCTTCATCTTCGGGTTCCACCGACGGGTCTGGTGGCCGAAGTGGACGCCGCTCTCGAGCAGCTGCCGCATGGTGACGACAGGCGCCATGATGGTCCTTCCAGCTATGTGCCCGCAGGCACTCCCTCGGTTGGTCACGCGGGCTCCCCTCACCCGCGTCCTGACGCCCGGGACCGCTTCCGCCGGAGCCTGTCCGGACCGAGGCGCGATCCCACGGGTGGGCGTGCGAATTGGCCCACGGCAGCGGGCCGCGAACAGTCTACCGGTCCCGGCCATCGCGGAGGACGAATCGACCTGATCGTGCCATGGCGTCCCGGCGCGCCGCCGGTCGGCCCGCCGGCTGGGCACATGCCCGGTCCGCCACGGTCTGTCGGATTCCCGGTCGGAGGGTTCCCGGTCGGAGGGTTCCCGGTCGGGCGCGTCCCCGCGGATCCCGCGGCCGCGCACCGTACCGCGGGCACGGGTGCGCGGTCCGGGCGCGGTCCCCGCGGTACGGCGCGCCGCGGGGCGGTTCCCCGCCAGTGGATCGCGCCCGCCACCCGTCATTCCGCGCCGGCCGGCCACGCCGGAGGATGCTCGCCCGGCCGGGGCGGCGGATCGGCCCAGTACGGCTCCGCTCCGTCGATCAGGCCCGGTGGCCGCACATAGGTGAGCGTGCCGAACGGGCTGTCCATCGTCGCCAGCAGGTCGTCGGCCGGGGGCGGGACATGGCCGCCGTCCACCCGGCCGAGGTCGTCGAGCCACTTGGCGGTCCGGGCCAGGGAGACCTCGACGTGCCAGGAGCCGCCCTCCGCGCCGCGGCGCAGCAGGCCGGCGACCGCGCCGAACGCGGCCAGCCAGCCGGTGCCGTGGTCGAGCGCCTGGGCCGGGAGCGGGGCCGGGCGGGTGCCGTCACCGTTCTCATGGGCGATCCCGCACGCCATCTGGACCAGGCTGTCGAACCCCCGCCGGCCGGCCCACGGGCCGCGGGAGCCGTACGCGGAGATGTCCACGCAGACGATGCCCGGCCGCAGCCGGGCGAGGTCCTCGGGGCCGAAGCCCCTGGCGCGCAGCGCGCCCGGCCGGTAGGCCTGGATGACGACGTCGGCCCGCCGTACCAGCTCCCGCAGCGTCTCGGGCTCCCGGCGCAGGTCGATGTGGCACGACCGCTTGCCGAACGCGGTCTCCACGACGAGCCCCGGCACCTCGGGCAGGTGCGCCGCGCCGACCCGCAGCACCTCGGCGCCGTGCGCGGCGAGCGTGCGGGCGGCGACCGGGCCCGCGATCACCCGGCTCAGATCGAGCACCCGGACGCCGCGCAGCGGCCGGTCCGGGGCTCCGCTCGCCTCCCGCTCGTGAGGACCGGATGGTCCCGGCAGCCGGGCGAGGCCGACCAGGGGCAGCCCGGCCACCGCGCGCGACTGAGGGTGCGCCAGCCACTCGGCCCGGGTCCGCATCGCGGCCGCGCACCCGCCCTCGCGGATCACCGCCTCCTCGATCTCGATCGCGGTACGGCTCGCGCACGCCCGGCCGACGTCCTCCGCGTCCGCCCCGGCGGGCAGGCTCAGCGCCCGGAGCGCCGCGTCCCGGTGGTGCGCGAAGTTGCAGTGCAGCCGGACCCAGCCGTCCCGGGTGCGGTAGTCGCCCGACAGCGGCGCCCACAGGTCGATCGGCCGGCCGTCGACCCGGAAATGCCGCTCGCTGCGGAAGGCCTCCGCCGCATGCCGGACATCGACGAGGACCTCGGGGTCCCGCCCCGACCGGCCGGGCCCGCGCCGCGCGTACCGGGCCACGGCTCCGGTGAGCGCGCCGACGCACGCGGCGGCGGCCGTGCCGATCGGGAAGACCGAGGGCAGCGCGGGCTCGCCGCCGGTCACCCGCACCGGCGGCAGGTCGATCCCGGCGGCCTCGCCCAGCTCCTCGATCAGCGCCTCGATCATGATCGCCTCCTCATCCGGACCGACCGTATCCGGGCGGCCTCCGCGGCCGAGCGCCGCCCCAGGGTCAGCAGGTTGTCCACCGGCCCAGGCTCAGCCGCTCGTCCACCGCCCCGGGCTCGGACAGGTTGTCCACAGAACGACATTCGGCCACTCGGGGGCCCGCCCCGATCGGCGACCGTTCGGAACCGGAGGTGGTCCGATGGCCGCGAAGGATCGGCTGGGCAGGGACGGCGAGCGGGTCGCCGAGGAGTACCTCCGGGCGGAGGGCATGCGGATCCTCGCCCGGAACTGGCGCTGCCGGGAGGGCGAGATCGACATCCTCGCCCAGGACGGGAGCACGCTCGTCGTCGTCGAGGTGAAGACCCGGTCAGGCCGCAGCCACGGCACGGCGTTCGAGGCGGTGACCCCGGCCAAGCTCCGGCGCCTGCGGATGCTCGCCGCGCGCTGGCTCGCCGCGCAGGGCGAGCGCTTCGACGCGGTCCGGATCGACGTGGTCGCCCTGGAGCGGTTCGCCGGGGACTTCGCGATCCGCCACGAGCGGGGGGTGTGCTGAGATGGCGGTGGCGCGGACGCGATGCGTGGCGCTGGTCGGCGTCACCGGCCACATGGTGGAGGTCGAGGCCGACGTCGGCCCGGGGATCGCCGGCACGCACCTGATCGGCCTGCTCGACACCGCGATCAGCGAGGCGCGGGACCGGGTCCGCTCGGCGCTGATCAACAGCCGGCTGGCCTGGCCGGACGCCCGGGTGACGGTCAGCCTCTTCCCGGCGAGCCTGCCGAAGCGGGGGTCGATCTTCGATCTCGCCATCGCGATGTCCGTGCTCGGCGCGGCCGGCGCCGTGCCGGCGCACCGGATCGCCGGCCCCGTGTTCCTGGGTGAGCTCGGCCTCGACGGCAGGGTGCGCCCGGTGCGGGGCGTGCTGCCGGCCGCCCTCGCCGCCGCCGAGGCGGGGGCCGGCACGGTCGTGGTGCCCGCGCCGAACGCCGCGGAGGCCGCCTTGGTCCCGGGGTTGACGGTGGTGCCGGCCACGAGCCTCGGTGAGCTCGTCGCCTGGCTCCGCTCCGGCGCCCCGCACCCGCCACCGGCCCCGGTGGACGTCCCCGGATCCGCCCCGGCCGCGGCCGATCCGCGGGCGATGCCCGGCGGGCACGAGCCGGACCTGCGCGATGTGATCGGCCAGCCCGTGGCCCGGAAGGCGCTGGAGGTGTGCGCGGCCGGCGGGCACAACCTGTGGCTGCTCGGGCCGCCGGGCACCGGGAAGACCATGCTCGCCGAGCGCCTCCCCACCCTGCTCCCGCCGCTCGACCCCGATCAGGCGCTGGAGGTCTCCGCGATCCACTCGGTGGCCGGGACGTTGCCGCCCGGGCGCCCGCTGCTGACCCGGCCGCCGTTCATGGCTCCCCACCACAGCGCGACCGTCGCCGCGGTGGTGGGCGGTGGCAGCGGCGGGGCGGTCCGGCCCGGGGCGGTCTCCCTGGCGCACCGGGGCGTGCTCTTCCTCGACGAGGCGCCGGAGTTCTCCGCCACCGTGCTCGACTCGCTGCGCCAGCCGCTCGAGTCCGGCACGGTCACCATCGCGCGCGCCACCGGGACGGTTACGTTCCCCGCCCGGTTCACGCTCGTCCTCGCCGCCAACCCGTGCCCGTGCGGGCAGGCGGGCGCTCAGGGGGCCGCGTGCCGGTGCACGCCGGTCGCTCGCCGCCGGTACCTCGCCCGGCTCTCCGGCCCGCTGCTCGACCGGGTCGACGTGAAGGTCGTGATCAACCGGGCCACCCGGGCGGAGCTGCTGGCCGACCGGCACCGCGCCGAACCGAGCGCGGTCGTGGCCGAGCGGGTCCTGGCCGCCCGGGAGCGGGCGGCGAGACGGCTCGCCGGCACCCCGTGGCGGTGCAACGCCGAGGTCTCCTCCGCCGCGCTCCACCGGGAGTTCCGCCTGCCGGAGGACGCGCTCGCCCCGATCCGCCGCGGGCTGGAGCTCGGCACCCTCAGCCCGCGCGGCGTCGACCGGATCCTCCGGGTGGCGTGGACGCTCGCGGACCTCGCGGGAAAGGACCGCCCGGGCGAGCCGGAGACGTCGGCGGCGCTGGCCATGTGGCTGGGGGCGGAGTGAAGGGGGCGCCGATGGGCTCTGCCGAGCGGCCGCGCTCCCCCGCCGACCCCGGTCCGCGGTGCCGCCCTGCCGGTCGGCTGGACGGCCCCGATGCCCCGCCGGACGCCACCGATGCCCGGCCCGACGGCCCAGACGCCCGTCCGGACGGCCCCGCCGGTCCGCCGGGCGGCCCGGCCGATCGTCCGGACGGCACGGTGCCCGAGGAGGACCGCCTGGCGCGGGTGGCGCTGATGCGGCTCGCCGACGCCGGCGACCCGGTCATGGGGCGGCTGATCGCCCACAGCGGCCCGCGGGGCGCGCTCGAGCAGGCCAGCCGCGGCCGGCTCGACGGGGACTTCGTGCGGCGGGAGCGGGAGGTGGCCGCTCCCGGGCGCCCGGCCGACCTCGACCGGCTCGCCGCCGCGTGGGCGGCCCGGTACGCCGCGCTGAAGCCGGATCCCGCTGCCGACCTCGCCCGGGCGGCGGAGCGGGGCACGCGGCTGGTCATCCCGGGCGACCCGGAGTGGCCGACACAGCTCGACGATCTCGGGGACTCCCGCCCGCTCGGGCTCTGGGTGGAGGGGACGGCCGACCTGCGCCTGACCTGCCTGCGCTCGGTGTCGATCGTGGGCGCCCGGGCCGCCACGCCGTACGGCACGCAGACCGCGGCGGAGCTCGCCGCCGACCTGGGGAGCCTGGGCTGGTCGGTGGTGAGCGGCGGCGCCTACGGGATCGACGGGGCCGCCCACCGCGGTGCGCTCGCCGCGGGAGCGCCCACCGTGGTCGTCCTCGCCTGCGGCACGGACGTGTGCTACCCGAGCGCGCACGAGGATCTGTTCCGCGCGGTGCGCTCTCAGGGCGTCGTGGTGAGCGAGTGGCCGCCCGGGGCCCACCCCACCAGGCTCCGGTTCCTGGTGCGCAACCGGGTGATCGCCGCGCTGTCGCGCGGCACGGTGGTCGTGCAGGCGGCGGCGCGGAGCGGGGCGCTCAACACCGCCGGGCACGCGCTCGAGCTCAACCGGCACCTCATGGCCGTCCCCGGGCCCATCACCAGTGAGGTGTCCATGGGCTGTCACCTGCTCATCCGGCAGGGGAAGGCCGTCTGCGTCACCTCGGCGCGCGAGATCGTCGAGCTGGTCGGCTCGATCGGCGCCGACCTCGCGCCCGAGCCGCGCGGGCCGGTGCTGCCGCGCGACCTGCTGGACGACGAGACGCGGCGGGTGCTCGAGGCGGTCCCGGCCCGGGGCGGCATGGGACCGGCCGCCATCGCGGTCGCCGCGGGCGTTGACCTCCCCACCGCCCTCGCCGCCCTGGGCCGGCTCGCGGTCGCCGGATTCATCGAACGGTGCGCGAAGGGATGGCGCCTGCGGCGGGATGGCGAGCGGTCGCCCGGCCATGGAGACGGCCCGGCCGCCGGAGACCGACCACCGGGCCGCGATGCCCCTCGGTCACCTGGGTGATGAGGGCCGGTCAGCGGGGCCCGGTGACGGAGGAGTCACCGGGGCGCGGTGACGGCATGCCGGAATGCGCCGGGGCCGGGGCAGGGCGACGGCTAGCATGCCCAGCATGGACGGCAACGTCCCCGCGGCCGATGCCCGGGCGGGCTCCCGGAACGCCGGCCGGGCGCACTCCCAGGATGCCGCCCGGGCGCGCTCCCAGGATGCCGCTCGGGCAGGGTCCCCGGACACCGCCGGAACCGGCTCCCAGGACGCCGCCCGAGCGGAGTCACGGCATGCAGCACGATCAGGAGCACGGGCTGCCGCCCCGGCGGGGTCATCGGACGCCACCCGAACAGGGGATGCCGCCCCAGCGCGGTCACCGGACGCCGCACGACCGGACTCGCGGCTCACCACACGATCGGGGTCATCGGATGCCGCACGAGCGGAGTCACGGCATGCCACCCCAGCGAGGGAAGCCGCCCGGGCGGGATCACGGGGTGCCGCCCACGATCCGAGCGGCGGTGCGGGCCACGGTCCCGCGGCCGGATCGGATCCTCCGCCGCCGGGACGTGACGCGCCGGGTGCGCACCCGCCCGATCTCGGCGCGCCCGATCTCGACGCGGTGCTGGCCGCATTCGAGCGGTACCTGCGCCTGGAGCGCGACCTGTCGCCCCACACCGTCCGGGCCTACCTCGGGGACGTCGCGTCGCTGTTCGCCCATCTGCGGGCCACCGGGCGTGAGCGCATCGCGGAGCTCGACATCACGGACCTCCGCGCCTGGCTCGGTGAGCAGCACCGCGCCGGGCTGTCCCGCACGACCTTGGCGCGGCGCATCGCGTGCGCCCGGACCTTCACCGCCTTCTGCCACCGGCGCGGCTGGCTGGCCCATGACCCGGGGCCGCTGCTCGGCACGACCAAAGCGGAGCGCCGCCTCCCGGCCGTGCTCACCCAGGAGCAGGCACAGGCCGCGCTGAGCCCGCCGGTCTCCGGTGACCCGAAGGAGCTCCGCGATCACGCGATCATGGAGCTGCTCTACGCCACGGGCATCCGGGTCAGCGAGCTGTGCGCCCTGGACCTCGGCGACGTCGACCGGGAGCGGAACACCATCCGGGTGATGGGCAAGGGCCGGAAAGAGCGCACCGTGCCGTTCGGGCAGCCCGCGGCCCGCGCGCTCGACGCCTGGTGCGTGCGCGGCAGGCCGCAGTGGGTCAGGGACGGGACACCGCCCGCGCTCTTCCTCGGCGTCCGGGGCGGCCGCATCGACCCCGGGACGGTGCGGCGCGTGGTCCACGCCCGGCTGGCCGGCGTGCCGGGAGCACCCGGCATGGGGCCGCACGGCATCCGGCACACGATGGCGACCCACCTGCTCGAAGGCGGCGCCGACCTGCGGAGCGTCCAGGAGATCCTCGGCCACGCCTCCCTGGCGACCACGCAGCTCTACACGCACGTGTCCATCGAGCGGCTGCGCGCCGCCTACCGCCAAGCCCACCCGCGGGCGTGAACCGGAGCCCACATCACACTCCTCTGGCTCTGCTCGGATCTGGCTCTGCTCGGACCGAACCCTGGGCAGAGAGCCCAGATCATTTCCGCAGCTCGAGTCATCCCCGCACAGCCCGAGGCCCCCGAGCGTTCCGTCCGCCGGCCGCAGAGGCCGGCTGTCGCATCAGCCGGCACCGCGTGCATACCGCTCCCCGGCCCACCTGTCCCCTGCCCACCTGGCCGCAGGCGTCAGCTCCCCGTCCCCCGTGTCAGCCGGTCCGGCAGAACCGGCACGCGTGCCTACCACTCCCCTGCCGACCCGGCCACAGGCGTCAGCTCCCCGGCTCCCGGGGTCGGCCAGCCCGGCGGCAAAGCCGGCACCGCACATATCGCTATCGCTCCCTTATCGCTGCCCTACTGACCTGGTCCAGACGTCAGTGCCCCGGTCCCCGGGTCGGCCGGTTCGGCAGCAGGCGGACCTGCCCCATCCCCAGCAGGAGGAGCGGGTCGAGGTACCGGTCCCGGTGAATGAGCCCCCAATGCAGGCAGACCTCCGGACAATGCCCGGCCCAGCCACCGGCTGCCTCGATCACCCCGATCACCTGGCCGGCCGCGACGCGCTGGCCCTGCCGTACCAACGGCCGGACCGGCAGATAGGTGGTGCGCAGCCCGTCACGGTGCCGGATCGAGACCACGCCCCGGTCGACCACCCGGTCCGCGATCAGCACCAGGCCCGCCCCTGCGGCGCGGACCTCCTGCCCCGCCCGCGCGGCGAGGTCGACGCCGCGGTGCCCGCTGAGCCAGGGCCGTGCCGGTGGGTCGAATCGCCTGATCACGTTCGGGTGGCCGGCCAGCGGCCACCGCCAGTCCGGGGCGGGCGCCGTGCCCCGCACCGCGTCCGCTCCCGGACCGGGATCGGCCGCGGGCGAGCCCGGGCCCCACGGGGACGCACCGGACACCGGCGACCGCGGCTCAGGAGCAGTGGGATGGCCGGCGGCCGGAACCGCTCCAGCCGCGGCCGGGCACACCAGCGCGAGGGCGAGCGTGAGGGCTGCGGAGCGCATGCGCGGAATCGTGCCCGAGGCCGCCGGCGCGGAGGCGGCCGAGCACCGTTCTGTGCATGACCGGATCCGGCGAGCTCAGCCGGAGAAGCCCTCCTTCGGCATCTCGAGCTCGGGCTTGGCGAGTTCCTCGATGTTGACGTCCTTGAAGGTGACCACCCGGACGGTCTTGACGAACCTGGCGGGGCGGTACATGTCCCAGACCCAGGCGTCCTGCATCCGCACGTCGAAGTAGACGTCGCCGTTCTCGGCCGTGCGGACGTCGAGCTCGACGGAGTTGGTCAGATAGAACCGCCGCTCGGTCTCGACGACGTAGGTGAACAGGCCGACTACGTCGCGGTACTCCCGGTAGAGCTGCAGCTCCATCTCGGTTTCGTATTTTTCGAGATCTTCCGCGCTCATCCCGGTCCTCCTCTTCCGCTCCCCGTCGAGATCGCTCTAGACGGCACCGGCCCCGACCTCATTCTCGTGCATGTCCTCATCCTGCCCGGTCCACGGACACGGACCCTGATTCCGTGCCCCATGAGTGACCCTCGCCACCGTCACGAACGAGAACCGATGCTCCGGGCACGGTCCATAACGGGCCAAGGCACGGCGATGCGCAGCCGTGACATAGCCCTTGTTCGTGTCGAATCCGTACTCGGGATAGCGCTCGTGCAGCCGGCGCATGAGCCGATCCCGGGTGACCTTCGCCACGATCGATGCCGCGGCCACGCAGGCCGCGACCCGGTCGCCCTTCCACATGGCGAGGGACGGCGCCGGAAGGCCCGGCACGGGGAAGCCGTCGACGAGGATGTAGCCGGGTTCGAGGCCGAGCCCGGCCACCGCGCGGCGCACCCCGGCGACGTTGCACTTGTGGAGCCCGTGCTCGTCGATCTCGCCGGGTGGGATCACCACCACACTGACCGCCTGCGCCGCGGCGACCACCCGGTCGTGGAGGCGCTCGCGTACGGGCTCGCCGAGCAGCTTGGAGTCGGCCAGCCCGGCGATCCTCCGGCCCAGGATCACCGAGGCCACGACCAGGGGACCGGCGCACGCGCCCCGCCCGGCCTCGTCCACCCCGGCCACCGGGGCGAACCCCTTCCGGGCCAGCGCCCGCTCGTAGCCGTAGAGGCCGGCGTCCCGCCGCAGCACGCCGGGCCGCGGGCGAAAGGCAGTTCTCATGACAGAACGCAGACTACGCCCCCTCACCACCGGTCGGGGACGGGCCCGCCCACACCCGGCGGGCCCGCCCATGCCCGGCTGAGGCCGCTCGGGCCCGGCGGGGCCGCCCACCGCCGGCGGCCGGCTCAGCGGATGGCCGAGAACGCGTCAGGCCGCGACAGCAGGGACACCCGGGAGGGCGGCCAGTAGCGGACGAACGCCCGGCCGATGACGTCCTCCTCGGAGACCGTGCCCAGGTACCGATCGTCCCGCTCCATGTGCGACCGGGAGTCGAGCGAGTTGCTCCGGTGGTCCCCCATCAGCCAGAGGCGGCCCGCCGGCACCTTCACGTCGAACCGCCGCTGGGACGGGTCGTCCCCCGGGTACAGGTACTCGGTCTCGTCGAGCGGCTCGCCGTTGATCGTGATCCGGCCCTTGGCGTCGCAGCACTTGACCCGGTCGCCGCCGACGGCGATCACGCGTTTGATCGTGTCCTCGCCGTCCCAGCCCTTGAAGACCACGATGTCGCCGCGCTGCACCGGGCCGAACCGGTAGGCGAGCTTGTTCACGATCACCCGGTCGTTCACCTGCAGCGTGTTCTGCATCGACTCCGACGGGATGTAGAACGACTGCAGGACGAACGTGTGGATGAGGATGGCGATCACGAGCCCGATGCCCGCGAACAGCACGGTGTCGCGGAACCCCGAGCCCTTCTTGGGCCCCGCCGCCTCGCCCCGCTTGTCGAGCTTCTTGTTCTTCTTCTCCGTGTTCGCCATTGGCCTACCGCCTCGTCATCCGGCGGCGCAGTACGGCGAGCGGGACGGCGGCGGCGACACCGAGCAGCATCGGTGCGGCCCCGGCCGCCGCCTGGAGCGCCGGCCGCGTGAAGGTCTCCGGGATCGGCAGGACCCGCACCCGGTCCAGCGGCCAGATGATGACGAACGCCCGGCCGATCACCTTGTCGATCGGAATCGTTCCCCCGCCCGGGTCGCCCTGGTGGAGCCGGGAGTCCATGGAGACCGACCGGTGGTCGCCCATCACCCACAGCCGGCCAGGCGGCACCGTGATCTCGAACTCCTGCTTCGACGGCTCATCGCCCGGGTAGAGGTACTCCTCCTCGTCGAGCGGCACGCCGTTCACCGTGATCCGGCCCTTGGCGTCGCAGCACTTGACCCGGTCACCGGGGATGCCGATGACGCGCTTGATGTAGTCCTTCTCCCCGGGGATCAGGCCGAACGTGATCCCGATCCAGCGGATGGCCCGCGCGACCGGGTTCGCCGGCTCGTCGACCTCGACCTCGGGGTCCCACGAGTCGACCCCGGAGAAGACCACGATGTCGCCGCGCTCGATGTCGCGCACATGGTAAACGAGCTTGTTCACGAGGACGCGATCGTTCGTGAGCAGGGTGTTCTCCATCGACTCGGATGGGATGTAGAACGCCTGCACCACGAAGGTCTTGATCAGCAGGGCGAGCGCGAGAGCGATCACGATGAGGATGGGCAGCTCACGCCAGAAGGAGGGTTCCTTCTTCCGCTTCTTCCGCCCCTGCTCCTGCTGCTCCTCGCGCGCCGCCTGCTCCTGGACGCCTTCCCCGATCACGTCCACCCCGTCGTCGCCGGGGCGGCGGCCGCCGGCCCCCTGCCCATTGCTAGTCATCGGTGCTGAGCCTAAATGATGTCCCTGATCGTGCGGGGCTCGGACGCGGGCATCCCCGGCAAAAGAAACGTGGCCCGCGTCTTACGACGCAGGCCACGAACGTAAAGCCTCACTGGGCGGCGACAGCCTCGCGCTTCTCGCGGATGCGGGCCGCCTTGCCCCGAAGCTCGCGCATGTAGTACAGCTTCGCCCTGCGGACGTCACCGCGGGTGACGACGTTGATCTTCTCGATCACGGGGCTGTGGACCGGGAAGGTGCGCTCGACGCCGACGCCGTAGCTGATCTTGCGCACGGTGAACGTCTCCCGCAGGCCCCCGCCCTGGCGGCGCAGCACGAAGCCCTTGAAGACCTGGATACGGGACCGGTTGCCCTCGACGACGCGTACGTGGACCTCCACCGTGTCACCCGGGCGGAAGTCCGGGATGTCCTTGCGGAGGTACGCCTTCTCAACCTCGTGGATCAGCCTGTGCATGGCAACGGTTCCTCAATCGACACGGGCGCGCGGAGGTCCGCCCGGCCAAGGCCCGGCTCGGCGACGCAGAGGACACGCGCGCGGCTTGGTACGTCTGACGCTTCATCCGGGCCGGGCTCCGCCCGGCCGGGCCGAAAACGGCAGCAGCAGCTCAGTCTGCCATACTCTGCGGGCCGGCGCGAAACGCCGCGGCCTCGTGCCGCTCCCGGCACTCCGCCAGGACCTCCCGGTCGCGCTCGTCGAGGCTCTCCGGGTCGAGCCGCGCGATCAGGTCCGGCCGCATCTCGAAGGTACGGCGGAGCGCCTGGTCGCGCCGCCAGCGCGCGATCCTGGCGTGGTGCCCGGAGAGCAGGATCTCCGGGACCGGGTGGCCGCGCCACACCGGCGGCTTGGTGTACACCGGGCCCTCGAGCAGGTTCTCCATCGGTCCGGGGGCGAAGGAGTCGTCGGCGACCGACTGCGCGTTGCCGATCACGCCCGGGAGCAGCCGGGCCACGGTCTCCACGATGACGAGGACGGCCGCCTCTCCCCCGGCGAGCACGTAGTCGCCGATGCTCACCTCGTCGACGCGGAGCCGCGACCGGTACTCGTCCACCACGCGCGCGTCGATGCCCTCGTACCGGGCCGGGGTGAACAGCAGCCACGGCTCCCGGGCGTACTCGAGCGCCACCCGCTGCGTGAACGGCCGGCCGCTCGGGGTGGGCACGATCATACGCGGGAGCCCGGCCCCCTCGGGCCCGCCCTGGGCGATCACCGCGTCGATCGCCTCACCCCAGACCTCGGGCTTCATCACCATGCCCGGCCCGCCGCCGTACGGGGTGTCGTCGACGGTCTTGTGCACGTCGTGCGTCCAGTCCCGGAGCTGGTGGAGGCGGATGTCGAGGATGCCCCGCTCCCTGGCCTTGCCGACAAGCGACACCTCCAGCGGGGTGAAGTACTCCGGGAATATCGAGATGATGTCGATCCGCATCCGGCCCCTCACCCGGCGTTCAGCTCGAGCAGACCCGGCGGCGGATCGATGACGAGCCGGCCCGCGCCCGGGTCGACCTCCGGGACGATGGCCTTCACGAACGGCACGTAGACCTCCTCCCCGGACGGCCGCCGCACCACGAGCAGGTCCTGGCCGTGGTGGAGGACGTCGGCCACCTCGCCGACCCGCTGCCCGTCGGTGGTGACCACGGCGAGGCCGAGGAGCTCGTGGTCGTGGAACTCGTCGGGGTCGTCGGAGGGCGGGATGTCGGCCGAGTCGATGACGAGCAGGGTCCCGCGCAGCCGCTCGGCGGCGTTCCGGTCCGGCACGCCGGCGAAGGCGACCAGGAGGATGCCCCGGTGCCAGCGGGCCCGCTCCACGGTGAGCGGGCCGGCGTCGGCCGGATCGGTGGCGAGAACCGAGCCTGGGGCGAAGCGCGCCTCGGGCTCGTCGGTGCGCACCTCCACGGTGACCTCGCCCCGCACGCCGTGCGGACGGCCGATCCTCCCCACGACCAGCTGCACGTGACGCCTTCCTCTTCTCCCTGCGGGCGCGGCGCCGGGGTGTTCCCGGCCGCGCGCCCGGTCCGCCGTAAACCGAGCCGGGGGACCCGAATGGGGTCCCCCGGCCATGAGATGCTCGTCAGCTGATCTCGTCTCAGTCGACCAAGTCGATCCGCACGGGTCTCCCGTTCGACAGCGCGTTGATCACCGTGCGCAACGCCTTGGCCGTACGGCCCCCGCGGCCGATGACCTTGCCGAGGTCGTCGGGGTGCACCCGGACCTCGAGGACACGCCCGAACCTGGCACGCCGCGACCGGACGCGGACGTCGCCGGGATGCTCGACGATGCCCTTGACCAGGTGCTCGAGGGCCTCCTCGAGCACCTCAGGCCTCGCCTTCCTGCTTCTTCTCCTCCGCCTTCTCCTCGGCGGCGGCCGCGGCGGGCTCCTCGGTCTTCGCTGACTTCTTGCTCTTCTTCGGCGTGGTCGCCTCGGTACCCGGGTCCCCGGTCAGCGCCTCCCTCGCCGCCGCCTCGTACAGGGCGTGGCGGTCGGGCTTCGGCTCGGCGACCTTCAGCGGCGGGGGAGCCGGCTCACCCTTGAACTTCTGCCAGTCGCCGGTCAGCTTGAGGATCTTGAGCACCGGCTCGGTCGGCTGGGCGCCGACGCTGAGCCAGTACTGCACCCGCTCGGAGTTCACCTCGATGCGCGAGGGGTTCTCCTTGGGGTGGTACAGCCCGATCTCCTCGATCGCCCGGCCGTCACGCTTGGTCCGGGCGTCGGCGACGACGATTCGGTACTGCGGGTTGCGGATCATCCCGAGCCGCTTGAGCTTGATCTTGACTGCCACGGGTGTGGTCTCTCCTGCGTCAGAGCGTGGGATAGGGGCGGCTGTCTCATCGAGTGGGGCGCGATGGAAGCTCGCCCGAGGGACAGGCGCGACCGGCGGGGAAGAGGGCACCCGCGTAGTCACGATGTTCCAAGGTGACATTCTGCCAGATGATTGCCTGTGCTCGGCCAAGCCCATACCGGGAACCGGCGAAGTTCCGGCATATTCCCGCCGAACGCCGCCGTCTCGGCCAGGCCCATCGTGGGAGGCCCAGGGGCCGGCACGGCCGATGGCGACGGCGTGCACCCCACAATGGCCTCCACTGTAGCGCCCTTGCCCGCCCCATGCCCGCCTGCCGCCGGCCTCGGGATCACGGGCCGCCGCGGTGCTCCGGCGCCCGCCGCTCGAGCGCCCGGCCGCGCGGAACCGGGCCGGGACCGGGTACGGCGGACGCCGCCGGCGCGCGCGAGACCGGGGCTCAGTTCTGCCCGGGCAGCTTCAGCTTGGACGGGTCGAAACCGGGCGGGAGGTCCAGGCCGGGGGGAAGCTGGCCGAGGACGCCGAGGTTGCCGAGCGCGCCCTGCCGCTTCGGCGGGGCGGCCTTGCCGAGCGCGGCCTTGCGGGGGTCGCCGCTGACCCGGCGCCCCTTCTTCGCCTTCTGTTTCTGGCTCTTGCGGCCGCCCGGCATCCCGGGGAAGCCCATCCCCTGGGTCATCCGCTTCATCATCTTCTGCCACTCCAGGAAGCGGACGACCAGGTTGTTGACCGCGGAGACGCTCACCCCGGAACCGCGGGCGATCCGGGCCCGCCGCGAGCCGTTGATGATCCGCGGATCCCGGCGCTCCTCCGGGGTCATCGAACGGATGATCGCGGCGATCCGGTCGAGGTCCCGGTCGTCGATCTGGTTGAGCTGGTCCCGGAACTGCCCGATGCCGGGCATCATGGCGAGCAGGTTCTTGATCGGCCCCAGCCGGCGGACCATCATCATCTGCTCGAGGAAGTCGTCGAGCGTGAAGCTCTCGCCGGAGGCGAGCTTGTCCGCCATCTTGGCGGCCTCGCGCTCGTCGAACGTCCGCTGAGCCTGCTCGATCAGGGTGAGGATGTCACCCATGTCGAGGATCCGGCTCGCCATCCGGTCCGGATGGAAGACGTCGAAGTCCTCGAGCTTCTCACCGGTCGACGCGAACATGATCGGCCGGCCGGTGATCTGCCGGACCGACAGGGCGGCGCCGCCCCGCGCGTCACCGTCGAGCTTGGTCAGCACGACGCCGTCGAAGCCGACCCCCTCCATGAAGGCCTGGGCCGTGTTCACGGCGTCCTGGCCGATCATCGCGTCGAGGACGAACAGCACCTCGTCCGGGTTGATCGCGTCGCGGATGTCCGCCGCCTGCCGCATCATCTCCTCGTCGATGCCGAGGCGGCCGGCGGTGTCGACGATGACCACGTCGTACTGCTTGCGCTTGGCGTGGTCGATCGACTGACGGGCCACCGCGACCGGGTCGCCGACGCCGTTGCCCGGTTCGGGGGCGAAGATCGCCACCCCGGCGCGTTCGGCGAGCACGGTGAGCTGCTGGACCGCGTTCGGACGCTGCAGGTCGCAGGCGACGAGGAGCGGGGCGTGCCCTTGGTCGCGCAGCCACTTGGCCAGCTTGCCGGCGAGCGTGGTCTTACCGGACCCCTGGAGGCCGGCGAGCATGATCACGGTCGGTGGCGTCTTCGCGAAGCGGATCCTCCGCGTCTCCCCGCCCAGGACCTCGATGAGCTCATCGTGGACGATCTTGACGACCTGCTGGGCGGGATTGAGCGCCTGGGAGACCTCGGCCCCGCGCGCCCGCTCCTTGACCCGGGCGATGAAGGCCTTCACCACCGGCAGCGCGACGTCCGCCTCGAGCAGCGCGATGCGGATCTCGCGGCAGGTCGCGTCGATGTCGGCTTCGGAAAGCCTGCCCCTGGACCTGAGAGAGGAGAAGACCGAAGTCAGCCGGTCGGAAAGCGTCTCGAACACGGTTCCAAGCCTACCGGTCGCGGATGGCGGCGCGCCGGGGTCGAGGTGATCGGGGCGGTCACGGCCCGGCGGGGGCGGGTCCGCGCCGCTCCCGGGCCCCTGCCGGAGCCGCTCAGACCCTGCCCCGGTTGGAGGCGGCGATCCGCATGGTGAGCGCGTGCTCGACGAGCGTGATCAGCGTGTTCTTCACCGCCTCCCGGTTCCGCGCGTCGGTGCGGACGATCGGGATGTGCGGCGGGAGGGTGAGCGCCTCGCGGACCTCCTCCTCGCTGTGCGGGAACTGCCCGTCGAAGCCGTTGATCCCGATGATGAACGGGAGCTGGGCCTCCTCGAAGTAGTCCACGGCGGGGAAGCTGTCGGCGAGGCGGCGGGTGTCCACGAGCACCACCGCGCCGATCGCCCCGCGCACCAGGTCGTCCCACATGAACCAGAACCGGTGCTGCCCGGGCGTACCGAATAAGTACAGGATCAGATCACGGTCGAGCGACACCCGGCCGAAGTCCATCGCCACCGTGGTGGTGGTCTTGTTCGGGGTGAGCCGTGTGTCGTCGATGCCCGCGGACGCGTCGGTCATCACCGCCTCGGTCGTCAACGGGACGATCTCCGATACGGCTCCGACGAACGTGGTCTTCCCCACACCGAAGCCACCAGCGACGACAATCTTGGTCGACGTCAGCCCGCGGCTGGGACCTGCGTAGTCCGCCGACGCCAGCCCGCGGCTAGAGCCTGCGAAGTCCACTGAGCACCCTTTCCAGCAAGTTCAGATCCGGCTTGCCCGCATCCAACTGCGGCTGGTGCACATGCACCAAACCCTCCGCCGCCATGTCCGCGATCACTACTCGTACCACGCCCAGCGGGATCCGCAGCAACGCCGAGATCTCCGCCACCGATCGCACCTGACGGCACAACGTGCAGATCGCCTGACGCTCGGGGGTGAGCGTGGAGAGGTCCGTGTGCGTGGAGGTGGCCGATGACACGAGCGCCTCCATCGCGAGCTGGAGCCGCGGGGCGGTGCGCCCGCCCGTCACCGCGTACGGACGCACCAGCGAGGAAGGCTGCTCGGCGGACGGATCGGCCTGCGGCCCCGTGGACGGGCCCGGGTTCGTGCCGCCGTAGTACCGGTGAGCGCCGTCCACCGGCGGATATGGCTCGTTCGTCCATCCACCGCCTGCCACCACGTCCTCCTGACCTGCTCGTGCTCCTCCGGAACCGGCGATCCGCATGCTCCGCCCGCCATCTCGGCATCGGCTCAGCGACTCCGAATCGCCCTCTACCTAGGATGGGACGCCTGGAGCTCGGCCCGCACGGCCGGGGTGAGCACCTGGCCGGCGCGTTCCACCAACAGGGTCATCTGGTACGCCACCAGCCCCAGGTCGGCGTCGGCGGCCGCGAGCACCGCCAGGCAGGAGCCGTCGCTGATCGACATGATCAGCAGCAGCCCGCGCTGCATCTCCACCACGGTCTGCGTCACCGGGCCGCCCTCGAACACCCGGGACGCCCCCTGGGTCAGGCTGATCAGCCCGGCGGCGACCGCCGCGAGCTGATCCGCCCGGTCCTTGGGGAATCCCTCCGAGTACGCGAGCGGGAGGCCGTCGGACGACACCACGACCGCGTGCGCCACGCCCGGAACGTTGTTCACGAAATCGCTGACCAGCCAGTTGACGTCGCGCGCGGCCTGGCTGAGCTCCGTCATGAGTCCTCCTTGTCACCGTCCTGGGCGCGGGTGTCGCCCAGGGCCGCCGTCCAGGCGCTCCCCTGCTCCTCCCCGGAGGCCTCTCCCCGGGCGACCGCGCGTCCCTGCCGGACGCCCTGCTGGAAGCTGGAGAGCCTGCTGCGCACGCGCTCGGGCGAGAGCATGGGCGACGGGGCGGCGGACGCGGCGGGCTCCGCCGGGGTGGAGGTCGCGGCGGACCCCGGCACGAGGTTCGCCTTCGGCACCCGCTTCGGCAGCCCCGCGGCGGTCGTGCCGCCCAGCGTCGGCTCGCTGGCGGCCTTGGCGGCCTCCCAGCCGGCGTCGGCCGGGGAGGACCACCCCTTCGTGTCGCCGGACTCGCCCTCGGAGTCCTTGCCGGCGGACGGGTCGGCCTTCTTGAACCAGTCCGACTCCACCGCCGCGAAGATCGGCAGGTACTCCTCCTCGTCCGCCTCCAGCGGGGAGGTGCGGACCGTGGGCAGCCGCCCGGTGTCGTCCTCGCCGAACGAACCCGCCCGCGGGTCGCCCGGCCACCCGCCGGTCTCCGGCCCGATGGGCTCGGGCCAGGACGTGCTCCCCGGCGGGGGGACATGCCCCGGCCAGGGCGTGTCGATGGGCGGCTCACCGAACTGGCCGCGGGCGAAGGAGGCCGTCTCGAAGGGCCTGGTCTCGGTGTCGAAGGAACGGTCCGATGCGGCCGGCGGAGACCCGAACAGATCGCGGGCGAACGGGTCGGCAGCCACGGCGTCGCTCGGCTGGAAGGGCTCGAACGTGCCGCGCTCGAAGCGGCCGGTGTCCGCGGCACCGGTCTCCGGGACGGCGGCGCCGAGGACCGGGGTGCGCTGCGGCGGCTCGAAGAGGGACGTGGGCCCCGAGCCCGGGGCGTCGGCGCCGACGGGCATCGGCCCGGTGGCGCCGGTCTGCGACAGGCCGGGCAGGTGCGCGAAGGCCGGCTCCGAACGGACCAGCAGGGCCTCCGGGAGGAGCACCATGGCGGTGAGCCCCCCGGAGTCCTGCCGGCGCAGCTGGACCCGGATGCCGTGCCGCAGCGCGAGCCGGCCGACCACGAACAGCCCCATCCGCCGCGAGATGGACACGTCCACGACCGGCGGGTTGGCGAGCCGGTGGTTCGCCTGCTCGATCTCCTCGGGGGTCATGCCGATCCCCGTGTCGGAGACCGAGATGAGCAGGCCGCCGCCGTCGATGCGGCTGCTCGACACGGTGACCTTGGAGTCCCGCGGCGAGAAGGAGAGCGCGTTCTCGATCAGCTCGGCGAGGAGGTGGACGACGTCGTTGACGGCCTGGCCGACGAGGGCGACCCCGGGCTGCACCTTGAAGTCGACCCGCTCGTACCCCTCGACCTCGGAGAGCGAGGCGCGGACCACGTCGACGATCGGCACCGGCCGGCCCCAGCGGCGCGCGGGCTCCTGGCCCGCGAGGACCAGGAGGTTCTCACTGTTGCGCCGCATGCGGGTGGCGAGGTGGTCGAGCTTGAACAGGTCCTTGAGCCGGTCCTCGTCCTGCTCGCCCTGCTCGAGGTTCTCGATCAGGGAGAGCTGCCGCTCCACCAGCGTCTGGGTGCGGCGCGAGAGGTTCACGAACATCGCGTTGACGTTGCTGCGCAGCCGGGCCTCGTCGCCGGCGAGCCGTACGGCCTCGCGGTGGACCTCGTCGAACGCCCGGGCCACCTCGCCGATCTCGTCCCGGGTGCCGATGCCGATCGGCTGGATCTCCGGGATCTCCGCGGCGTCACCGGCCTCCCGGAGCCGCTGGACGGTCTCGGGCAGCCGGTGGCCGGCGATCTCCAGGGCCTCGCTCCGGAGCCGGCGGAGCGGCCGCACCAGCGACTGGATCACCCCGGTGGTGAAGAACAGCACCGCGATCAGCAGGAGGGCGATGGCCGCCGAGGCGATCATCGCGCGCCGCTCCTCGTCGGCCTGGAGCGCCGCGCTGCGGTCCACGATCGACGCGGCGAGCTTGCCCTCCACGGTCCGGATGCTGTTGATCGGCTGCGTCATCGCGTCGAACCACCGGCGCGCGTCGTCCCGGGCCGTGCGGTCGAGCTGGTGGAGGGAGAACCCCGCGGCGACCCGGTCGAGGACGAGCGCGCGGAGGAACGCCGCGTCCTCCACGCCCGCGCCGGAGACCGTGCGGTCGTACTCGGCGCGTTCCTCCCGCGACGCGTGCTTGCGGAAGGTGCTGAGCGCGCGCTCCTCGATGGCGAGGGCGCCGAGGAACTGCCGGTACTGCTCCTGATCGAACCGGCCTGCCGGGAGGACCGTGGTGAGCAGGCCGCGCTGCACGGACATGGCCTCCTTGGCCGTGGCGAGCGCGCCGAGCGAGGTCGACATCGCGGCGAGCCGCTCGTCCCCGGCGATGACCGAGAGCTCGTCGTGGAGCTCGAGCAGCTCGTCGAGGATGAGGGTGTACTGCGTCATGACGGCGCCCGGCAGCAGCGAGCCGCTCACCGCCTGCTTGCGCAACGATTCGAGGGTGTCGAGCCGGCTGATGACGTGGTCGATGCGGTCGGCGGCACGGGGCTCGGCGTCGGCCCGCACGCTCGCGGCGATCTTCCTGACCTCGGCGGCGGCCTTGTTCACGGCGGTGGTCTGGGTCACCACCGCGGCGGTGGCCTTCTCGGGACGGCCGAGGGCGGCGTTCCACGCCGCCCGGTCCCGCTCGGTCTGCAGTTCGTGGGTGAGCACGGCCACGCTCTGCACGAGCCGGGCCAGATCGTTCACCCGCTGGTATTCGGAGGCGGTGGTGAGCGAGGTGAAGACGCGCAGGCCGCCGAGGAGCAGCGCGGCCACGGTGGGGACGAGGATTAACGCCACCAACCGGGTGCGCACGCGCCAGTTCCGCAAAAGGAACCGGTTTCCCCTGTCTGGCTCTTGCGGGGCCGGATCCGGGGTCTTTAGGTCCTCATCCGTCCGGGAGTCTTGGGTACTCACGGGTTTCGCAACCTCTCGCCATCGTCGCGCGCAGGGGAGTACGGCTCGTCACGGGTGTGGCCGTCAGACCGTGGAGACGTCCTGCAGGCGAGGGTAGTTGCAGCACACCGACACCAGGGAGGCCAACCGAACACCCGTGTACGGATAACCGCGGAGGGCATGCGGGCAGTATTAATTGTTGATATTTCCGGTCGTCTCGAATACCGGAATATCTCCCGCCGGTCAGGTGGCGGGTTGACGCAAGTATTATGTCCCGCCCTAACGGCACACCGCTCCGCGGCCCCGCTCCCCGCGCCGCCGGGGTGGCGCGGTCCCCGGCCCCACGACCCTCCCCGGTCCCCTGCGCGCGCTCGGCCCGGACCCCGCGCGACCGGCCCGGATCCTTCCCCGCTAGTGGGCCCGGCCGTACGCGGTCCGGAGGCTCAGCACGTACTCGACCAGGCTGATCAGCGTGCTCTTGACCGCCTCCCTGGACCGCGCGTCCGTGCGCACGATGGGCACGTGCTCCGGGAGCGCGAGGGCCTCGCGCACCTCCTCCTCGGTGTGGGGGAACCTGCCGTCCCATCCGTTCATCGCCACGATGAACGGCAGCTGCGTCTCCTCGAAGTAGTCGATGGCGGGGAAGCAATCGGCGAGCCGCCGGGTGTCCACCAGCACGACCGCCCCGATCGCGCCGCGGACCAGGTCGTCCCACATGAACCAGAAACGGTGCTGACCGGGGGTGCCGAACAGATAGAGGATCAGGTCGTCGGCGAGGGAGAGCCGCCCGAAGTCCATCGCGACCGTCGTGGTCGTCTTGTTCGGCGTGTGACGAAGATCATCGATGCCGGCGCTGGCATCCGTCATCACGGCCTCGGTCGTCAAGGGGACGATCTCGGAGACGGCCCCGACGAAGGTCGTCTTCCCCACGCCGAACCCACCCGCAACGACGATCTTCGTGGAGGTCAGCCTGCGGCTAGAGCCTGCGTAGTCCACTTAGCACCCTTTCGAGCAGGTTGAGGTCTGGCTGTCCCCGTTCGAGCTGCGGCATGTGCAGGCGGACCAGACCCTCATCGGCCATGTCGGCGATGAGCACGCGGGCTACGCCGAGCGGGACCCGGAGCAGTGCCGAGATCTCCGCGACCGATCGTACGGAACGACACAGCATCATGACCGCCTCCCGCTCGGGGTCGAGCATGGAGGGGTCGTGATGCGAGCCCGCCGACGAGACCAGGGTCTCCATCGGCAGGTGGTAGCGCGGTTCGGTACGCCCACCGGTGACGGTGTAAGGACGGAACAGAGGCTCGTCCTCTGTCCCATCGCTCTCGCGCATGCTCCCCACCCGATCCCGATCAGCCGGCTAGCGCCGGGCCATTTGCAGCTCGGCACGGAGTGCGGGCGTGAGCACCTGGCCCGCCCGCTCGACGAGCAGCGTCATCTGGTACGCCACCAGGCCCAGGTCACAGTCCGGGGCCGCGAGGACGGCGAGACACGAACCATCGCTGATCGCCATGACGAGCAGGAGACCCCGCTGCATCTCGACGATCGTCTGGGTGACCGGGCCGCCCTCGAACACCCGGGAGGCACCCACGGTGAGGCTGAGCAGGCCGGCGGCGACGGCGGCGAGCTGATCGGCACGGTCGGGCGGAAAGCCCTCCGACTGGGCCAGCCGCAGGCCGTCCGACGACACCACGACCGCGTGTGCGACACCCGGGGTGTTGGTGACGAACTCGGTGATCAGCCAGTCGAACCTGCGCGCTTCCGCGCTCAGCTCAGTCACGAACCCTTCTCCTCCTCCTTACCCGACCCTTCGGCAGAGCCCTTGGCCACCTCTGCCCGGCCGCGCCGGATGCCCTGCTGGAAGCTCGAGAGCCGGCTGCGCACGGCCTCCGCGGAGACCGGGGGACGAGGGCTCGCAGGCCCGGTCTCAGCGGCGACCGATCCGGGGACAAGGTTGGCCTTGGGCGTGCGTTTCGGCAACCCGGCGGCCGTGACCCCCCCGAGCCGGGGGTCCACCACGTTCGCGGCCGCGCGGAAGCCGCTGTCCGCGCGGGACCGCCAGATGTCGCGCTCCCCGGTCTCGCCGCCCGCCGAGCCGGGAGCGTCGCCGCTGGCGGTCGCCGCGGCGCCGGACTCGCCCGGCTTCGCCGCGGAGCCGCTTCTCCGCTCGGGGCGCCGGAACCACGCGGACTCCACCTCCGCGTAGATCGGCAGGTACTCGTCGCCATGCTGCAGCGTCGGGTCGCTCACCGACGGGAGCGGCCCCGTGCCCGAGGACACCGGCGGCAGCGGGCCCGTACCCGAGGTGGGCGGCGACAGCGGCCCGGTGCCCGACGAGGACGATGACAGCGGCCCCGTGTCGGACGAGAACGACGGCAGCGGCCCGGTGCCCGAGGAAGCCGACGGGAACGGCCCGGTGCCCCCCGGGAAGAGCTCCGAACGGTCGATGGGCCCGGTCGTGGACCGGCCGAGCGGGCCCGACGGCGACGGGTCGAACGCACCGGACCCCGGCCGGCCGAGGGGGCCGGTCGACGACGGGTCGAACGCACCGGTCCCGGACCGGCCGAGAGCGCCCGTCACGGACCGGCCGAACGGGCCCGACGGCGACGGGTCGAAGGAGCCCGCCGCGGACGGATCGAACGGGCCGGTCCCGAACCGGTCGAGGGGACCCGTCGCGGCCGGGTCGAAGGGGCCGCCGGTGGACCGGTCGATGGGGACCGTCGCGAACCGATCGGCGCCGGAGCCCGCCGTCGCCGCCTGCTCCGCGGGCGGCGCCGAGCCGGTGACCGGAGCCGCGAACGGCTGGGTGATGGGCGGGTAGCTCCCCAGGGAGCCTCCGTTCGGCGTGGGCCAGGGCTGGGGCCCCGTGCCCGCGCCCACCAGGCCGTTCGCCTCGTCCCGGCTCCCCGCGCCGGCGGGGTCCGCCCCGAACGGCCCCGGCCTGCTCGGGGACGGGCCGGCGAACGGCTGGCGGATCGGGAGGCCGACGCTCGTCCGCGCCATCGGCTGCCCGGGCTGGCCCGCGGGCTGGTCGGCGTTGTGGACGAGCTCCGGCGGGAAGAGCACCATGGCGACCACGCCGGTGCCGTCGCTGTTGGCGCGGAGCTGGACCCGGATCCCGTGCCGCATCGCGAGCCGCCCGACCACGAACAGGCCCATCCGCTTGGCGACCGAGGCGTCCACGGTCGGCGGGTCGGCGAGCTTGCGGTTGACCTCGGCCAGCTCCTCGTGGGACATGCCGATGCCGGAGTCGCTCACGCCGAGCATGACGGCGCCGCCGTCGACGAAGACGCTCGAGACGATGACCTTGGTGTCGCGCGGCGAGAAGGAGAGCGCGTTCTCGATCAGCTCGGCCACGAGGTGGATCACGTCGTTGACCGCGTGGCCGGAGATCGCGATGCTGCGGTGCACCTTGAGCTCGACGCGCTCGTAGTCCTCGACCTCGGAGAGCGAGGCGCGGATCACGTCGACGAGCCGGGCCGGCTTGGTCCGCTTGCGCGGCGGCTCGTGGCCGGCGAGAACCAGCAGGTTCTCACTGTTGCGCCGCATGCGGGTGGCGAGGTGGTCGAGCTTGAACAGGTCGGCGAGGCGCCGCCCGTCCTCCTCGCCGCGCTCCAGCTTGTCGATCAGCGCGATCTGGCGCTCCACGAGCGTCTGGGTGCGGCGGGACAGGTTGACGAACATCGCGTTGACGTTCGCCCGGAGCCGCGCCTCTTCGGCCGCGAGCCGTACGGCCTGGCGGTGGACCTCGTCGAAGGCCTGGGCGACCTCGTCGATCTCGTCGCCGCTGCCCACCGCGATCGGGGTGATCTCCGGTTCGGCCGACACCTGGTCCGACTCCCGGATCCGCTGCACGGCCTCGGGTAGGCGGGTGCCGGCGACGTCGAGCGCCTCGGCCCGCAGCCGGCGCAGCGGGATGACCATCGATCGCGCGATGAGCGCGGTGTGGGCGAGGACCAGCAGGAGGAGCGTGAAGATCAGCCCACCCGCGACCAGCGCGTTGCGCTGCTCGGTCGACTGGAGCTGCCGGGCCCGGTCGAGCACCGCGCCGGCGAGCTCGCGCTGCACGACGTCGATCTGCTGGATCTTCTTGGTGCTGTTCTGGAACCAGCGCAGCGCGGTCTTGTCCCGGGCCTGGTACCGGCTGAGGGAGACGTGCTGCAGGCCGAGGGTGACCGCCCAGGACTTGGTCAGCTCCGTGCTGACGACGTCGTTGTCGTTGAGCAGGGTCACCAGGCGGCCCGCGGTGGGCGTGGGCGCCTCGGCGTAGAAGGTGCTGAGGTAGCCCTGCTCGCGCGACTCGGCGGCGAGGAAGTCCTCCAGCTCGGCGGGGGTGAAGGACTGGTACCGCTCGAGCAGCTCCTTGGTGAGCATCGCGCGCTGCAGCGCCACCTCCTCCTTGACGTGGGCGAGGGCGGCCAGCGCGCGGGACCGGCCGACGATCTGAGCGTCGTCGCTGACCCCGGCGAACTCGTCGTGCAGCCGGAGGATCCTGGCGATCAGCGCGGTGTAGCCGTCGGACGATCCGGCCTTCCGGATGGCGGCGAGGTTCTCGAGCTGGGTGACGACCTGCTGCGCCTGCTGCTCGGTCCGCTCGCCGAAGCCGTCGTCGAGCTCGCGGAGGTTGGCGAGCACCTGGGTGGCGAGCGGGTCGACCACCGCCTGCTGCTGGGCGAGGGTGAGCTCGGTGGCGCCGTCCACGTTGAACTTCCGCCGGGTGCCGCCGCCCCAGACCAGCAGGTCGCGCTCGAGGGCGAGCTGCTCGGCGAGGTCCCGGAGGTGGACGGAGTACTCCGCGGCCACGCTCGCCCGCCGGTAGCCGTCGAGGTTGTCGATCGAACCGACGATGCGCATGCCCGCGAGGAGGACGGCAACGAAGGTCGGCGCGATGATCAATGCGGTAAGCCTTGTGGGCACCCGCCAATTCCGCGGGTTCAGCCGCTGCCCTATTCGTTGCCAACCGATAGTCACGCGTTTCATGCTCACCGGCCTCGCATCATCGGCCCGTCATTGCACTCGACCGCCATTGACATACGTCCCTACAAGTAGGGGAATTTGACCACAAGGTCATACGGTGCAGGTGGTGCTATCTCTGCGTCGGCACACAATCGTTACGAAATAGTCAAGTAGTGTCATCTGTTGCAACGGCCCGCACTCACTCCCTTACCACCTGCCACCATCGCCCGCTCCGGCGGGTGTCGCTTTCCGCGGAGGCGCCGCCGGGTACGGCGGAGCCGGCGGCGGCCGCGCGCAGGTGATCCGGGCCCGAGCGGCTCGCTCCGGGCAGGCCCGGCCGTTAGGTGCGACGCCCACGGCGGTGAAAGTTTCATCCCGGCCTTAATCCGAATGACATTCGAGATCACGACCGCCTCCGGGATTCCCGCCGGGCCGCCGGCCGCGGCGGGCCCGCGCCGCTTCGGAAGCCAGGGGCGGCCACCGCACGCCTCAGCAGGCCTGACGCCCACCGCATCCCGCACCACGGGCCCTGGCGGCCGCATTCGCCGCAGCACCCGCCGCAGTCCTCGGGAAGGCCTGACGCCCGCACCGCCGGAATGCCCCGACTGCCGGGGCAGCGCGCCCCGGGTGTACGGCACCGCGGCCCTGCGGGCGCACCGCGGGCGGGCGCTCACCCGCGTCTCAGGTCGCCGCGCGGGCCCGCCGCCGCCCGATCTCCGCGCCGGCCGGGGCGATCATGGTCCGCCGGATCGCCCGGCGACGGCGTGCCGTGGCCGGCGTCTGCGGCCGGCCCGGACCGGCTTCAGGTGGCCGCGCCCCTCGCCACCGCGGCGGCCGTACGGGAGGACGGCGGACGATCCACGCCGGGGCGCCACCCGGGGAACCGCGCAGGCGCGCCCGGGCGCCCGGATCCGGAAAGCGCGGCGCCGCCGGCCCGCGCTCAGCGGCCGGCGGCGCCGCTTCCCACCCGTGCACGCGCTCGTACGGGCGCCCATCCCGCTCCCCGCGCGGGAGAAGGCGCTCGGCTTGGTCCGCTGCTCCGGGAGGACCGCCCATCCCGCCATCCGCACAGCAGAAGGGCGGCGCCGGACCGGCGCCGCCCTCCGGTGACCTCGGGCGATGAAGTGGGTGGGGGTGCGGCCCGAGCGGGCCGCACCCCCACGGGCCGGGTACGGGCTAGAGAGCGTCCACTCCACGCTCACCCGTACGGACGCGGACGACCGTGTCCACCGGGACGGACCACACCTTGCCATCACCGATCTGCCCGGTCTGGGCCGCCTTGGCGATCACCTCGATGACGTCCCCGGCGTCCTCGTCGGCCGTCAGCACCTCCACCCGGACCTTCGGAACGAGGTCCACCGGGTACTCCGCACCGCGGTAGACCTCCGTCTGGCCACGCTGTCTGCCGTACCCCTTCGCCTCGGAGACCGTCAGGCCCTTGACTCCGAACTGCCCTAAGGCGGCCTTCACGTCGTCCAGCTTGCTCGGCTTGATGATCGCGGTGACGAGTTTCATGCGCTGACCCTTTCGGCCGTGGCGGCCGCCCGGCCGTCAGCCGATGCCGCCGGGGTGGTGGAGGAGGTGGGGATGGTCCCCAGGTCGTAACCGGTCTCGGCGTGGGTGGTGACGTCGACGCCGGTGGTCTCGGCCTCGACGGAGACCCGGAAGCCCATCGTCTTGTCGATGATCTTCCCGATCACCCAGGCGAGGACGAAGGAGTAGAGCCCGACCACGACCGGTCCGAGCGCCTGCTTGCCGAGCTGGGCGAACCCGCCGCCGTAGAACAGGCCGGTGCCCTGCGGATCCACGGCCGGGTAGGCGGCGAAGAAGCCGAGCGCCACGGCGCCGATCGCACCGGCCACCAGGTGGACGCCGACGACGTCGAGCGAGTCGTCGTAGCCGAACCGGTACTTGAGCCGGACCGCGTAGGCGCTGGCCGCACCGGCGATGGCGCCGAGCACGAGCGAGGCCCACGGGTCGATGAAACCGCACGCGGGGGTGATGGCGACGAGGCCGGAGACCGCGCCGGAGGCGAGGCCGAGCGTGGTCGAGTGGCCGTCGCGCAGCTTCTCGACGAGGATCCAGGAGCCGGCCGCCGCGGCGGTGGCGACCTGCGTGTTCATGAAGGCCAGCCCGGTGATGCCGTCGACGGCGAGCTCAGAACCCGCGTTGAACCCGAACCAGCCGAACCACAGCAGGGTCGCACCGAGCAGCACGAGGGGGAGGTTGTGCGGGCGCATCGGCTCCCTCGGCCAGCCGGTCCGCTTGCCGAGCACGAGCGCGAGGGCGAGACCGGCCGCACCGGCGTTCACGTGGACCACGGTGCCGCCGGCGAAGTCCTCGATGCCGAGATCGCCGAGCCAGCCGCCGCCCCACACCCAGTGGGCCACCGGGAAGTAGACCAGGGTCGCCCAGGCGATCGTGAAGACCACCCACGCGCCGAACTTGGCCCGGTCGGCGATGGAGCCGCTGATCAGGGCCACCGTGATGATCGCGAAGGTGAGCTGGAACGCCGAGAAGACGAGCGTCGGCATCCCGGTGCCGTCGTCCGCCGTGGCCGTGTCGACGACGCTCTGCAGCCCCAGCGCGCCGAACCCGCCGATGAAGCTGTCGAGGGCTTCGTTGCTGTTGCTGGTGAAGGCGAGGGAGTATCCGTAGAGCATCCAGATGATGCTCACGGTGATGATGCTTACGAACGACATCATCATCATGTTGAGGACGCTCTTCGCCCTCGTCATGCCCCCGTAGAAGAAGGCGAGCCCGGGCGTCATGAGCAGCACGAGTGCCGTCGCTGTGATCATCCAGGCTGTAGTGCCGCTATCGATCTTCATCCGATGCGACCCCTCCTAGGCGATGGCTATGGCCGTTCTCTCCCGCGAGCGGCGTCGCCCCGGAGACAATCGGCCGGCTGGCGCAGTCATTGCGAAAGCTTGATCGCCAGGAGTTTCAGCGCGCGGATCACGGCGTTTCGCACCGGTAAAATCCGCAGGCCGATCTTTTCGGTCGTGTTTCACGGCCTGCACGCCGGAATTCACGGTGATATGGAAACGCGCACGCCCGGGGCCGGGGTGCGCGTAATGGAATGCCCGGTTATCGAAAAATCGGCCGGCCGGCGGTCGGCGAGAAGCCGCCGGACGGCCGGGCGGGGGATGGTCCGGCGCGACAGCGGGGACGGCCCGGCGCGGCGGCGCGAGGTCCGGCTCAGCGGCACGCGGTCCGGCTCAGCGGCACCGGCCGCGCGGCGACCGGTCCCCGGCGGGCCGCCCGGCGCGGTACGGCTCACGCGGGAGGCCGCCCGGACGCCGGTGCGGGCTCACCCGCGTGGCCGGGCGGGCCCGGCGGCACGGCGCGCACGAGGTCGCGCGCGGGCGGTGGTACGGCTCACGCGGCCGCCGTGGCCATCTTGCGCAGGTGCCGGAGGGCGTCGCGCTCCATCCGCCGGGCCCGGTCCCGGCCGATGCCGTACCGCTCCCCCACCTCGGTGAGGGTGTGCTCCTTGCCGTCGACCAGGCCGTAGCGCCAGCGGAGCATCTCGCTGAGCCGGCCGTCGAGGTCGGTGAGCCACCGTTCCAGCCGCTCCTTGTCCAGCGTGTCGATGGCCTGCTGCTCGGGGTCGGCCCACGCGTCGTCCGCGATCATGTCGCCCAGCTCGGTCTCGTCCTCCTCACCGACGCCGAGCTGGAGGGAGACCGGGTCGGACGCCCAGCGCCGCAGCTCCCGCACCCGTTCGATCGGCATGTCGAGGACGTCGGCGAGCTCCTCGTCGGACGGCTCCATCTCCTGCTCGGCGAGGATGTCCCGGCGGACCCGCATCAGCCTGGTCATCTGCTCACCGGCGTGGGTGGGGAGCCGGACCGGCCGTCCCTGCTCGTGGATCGAGCGCCCCACGGCCTGCCGGATCCACCAGGTCGCGTAGGTGGAGAACTTGTACCCCCGCCGGTAGTCGAACTTCTCCACCGCCCGCACCAGGCCGACGTTGCCCTCTTGGACGAGGTCGATCAGGGGCATGCCCCGGCCCGCGTACTTCCGCGCCACGGCGACCACCAGCCGGAGGTTGGCCTTGATGAACTCGTCCTTGGCCCGCCGCCCTGAGATGGCGATCCGCTCCAGCTCCTCGTCGGTCGCGTCCCCGATCCTCGGCTCGGTCAACGCGCTGTCGAGCAGGTACTCGGCGAAGAGACCGGCCTCGATGCGCTTGGCCAGTTCCACCTCCTCCTCGGCGGTCAGCAAGGGAACCCGCCCGATCTCGGCCAGGTAGGTCCCCAAAAGGTCCCGCTCGGAGGTGGCCTGGTCCTGCGTCAGATTCCCCGTCGCCATTTGGCTCCTCTTCCGCCACGCCGTCGGTGAAGCCGATCCGGGAACCACGACGCTCGGCGCGGGCTCCCCCGACTTCTCGGTTCTGATCCGACAACGGTCGGGCACCGGGTAAAGATTCCAGAAATCGATACGACCGCGGAATGGTTCTTTCTTCCTCCCCAAGGAGGATGCGATCTGCGGAAAATCCGCGTTCGGTGTGATCTCGCGCGGTGGAGATCGCAGAGATCTTCCTCACACGATCCGCCGGCCGCCCCGCCATACCTGTGCGATGAGCGGAACCCCCGGCCGGTAGGCGAGGTGGACGTAGGACGGCGCGTCGAGGATCACCAGGTCGGCGCGGGTTCCCACGCGGAGCATGCCCACGTCGGTCCGGCGCAGCGCCTTGGCGCCGCCGAGCGTGGCCGCGCGCACCGCCTCCGCGGGGGTCATCCCCATGTACCGGACCGCGAGCGCCACGCAGAACGGCATCGAGGTGGTGAACGACGAGCCCGGGTTGCAGTCGGTGGCGATGGCCACGGTCACCCCGGCGTCGATCAGCCGCCGCGCGTCCGGGTACGGCGAGCGGGTGGCGAACTCGGCGCCGGGCAGCAGGGTGGCGACCACCCCGCTGTCGGCGAGCGCGGCGATGTCGGCGTCGGTGAGATAGGTGCAGTGGTCGGCCGAGGCCGCGCCCATCTCGCAGGCGAGCCGCACCCCGGGGCCCTCCCCGAGCTGGTTGGCGTGCACCCGCGCCTGCAGGCCGGCCTTGATCCCGGCGGCGAGCACCTGCCTCGCCTGGTCCTCGTCGAACGCGCCGCGCTCGCAGAACACGTCCACCCACTTGGCGAACGGCAGGCAGGCCTCGAGCATGGGGCCGGCCACCAGGCGGACGTACTCGTCCGCGCTCATCCCCCGCGGCACCACGTGGGCTCCGAGGAAGGTCGTCTCCTCGGTGAACTGCCGGGCGATCTCCAGGCAGCGGCGCTCGTCCTCGACGGTGAGCCCGTACCCGCTCTTGATCTCGACGGTGGTGGTGCCCTGCTCGGCCATCTCGGCGACCAGGAAGGCCGTGTTCGTGACCAGCTCGGGGATGGTGGCCTTCCGGGTCGCGGCCACGGTGTCGTGGATCCCGCCCCCGGTGTACGGCTCGCCCGCCATCCGGGCGACGAACTCGCCGGTCCGGTCGCCGGCGAACACGAGGTGGGTGTGGCTGTCGACGAAGCCGGGGATGACCGCGCGCCCCTCGGCGTCGACGCGCTCGTCCGCGGCCGGCGCCCGGGACGACGGCCCGATCCAGCGGACCACGCCGTCCTCGGCGACCAGGGCCGCGTTCTCGATCTCCTCACGCTCCGGGTCCGCCGTGAACAGCAGCCCGATGTGGTCGAACACCGTCGCCGTCATGCCGCTAGCCCCACGCCTTCGATGTTCGCCACGGCGGATGCGCGGCAAACGTCCCGTTAAGCGGAGCTTCGCGGTGTACGCGGGAAGGGTGGGGCGGCCGGGCAGCGCGACGGAAGGGTCACCGCGGCCGGCCTCGGCCCGCGCGCGGGGAACGGCTCCCGCGCGACGCCGCCGAAGCACACGGGGATGCGCGGGACTTCGCCGGGGGACGCGGGGAACGGCTAGCCGAGGCGGGCGAGCGCCTCCCGCAGGAGCCGGCCCACGTCGCCGAGCACGTGGCGGCCGTCCTCGACGATCCGGCGGCCGCCGGAGATCACGGTGTGCACGTCGGCCGCGGTCGCGGCGAACACCGCGGTCTCCGCCGCCCAGGGCCCGGCCGCGCCGGCCGTACGGGCCGAGTCGAGGCGGATCGCGACGAGGTCGGCCCACGCCCCCGGGGTGAGGCACCCCGCGTCGGGGAACCCGAGCGAGGCGTGGCCCGCGGCCGTGGCCGCGGTGAGCAGCTCCGCGGCGGTCCAGCGCGCCCGCTCCCCGGTGGTCAGCCGCTCGTCGAGCTCGACCGCCCGGGCCTCCTCGAACATGTCGACCACCGCGTTGCTGTCCGTGCCCAGCGTGAGCGGCGACCCGGCGAGGAAGAGCTCGCGCAGCGGGCCGACCCCGTCGGCGAGGTCCCGCTCGGTGGTACGGCAGGCGCACACGTGCGTGGACGAGCCGCCGAGGAGGGCGATGTCCACGTCGGAGACGTGGATGGCGTGGACCGCGGTGGACCGCGGCCCCAGCGCGCCGTGCTCGTGGAGCACCTGGACCGGCGTGGCGGAGTAGGCGTCCACGCACGCCTCGTTCTCCGCCCGTTGCTCGGAGACGTGCATGTGCAGCGGGGCGTGGTTCCGGTGCGCGAACTCGACGACGACCGGCATCTGCTCGGGCGGGACCGCGCGCACGGAGTGGATGGCGGCGCCGATCTCCACCTCTTCGTCCCCGGCGTAGCGGGCGGCCAGGTCCTCGGCCCGCGCCGCCCAGCGGTCCACGGTGCGGTCGCTGAACCTGACCTGGGTGCCGGTGAGCGGGGCGCCCACTCCCCCGGTGAGGTAGCAGGTGTCGAGCAGGGTGATCCGCAGCCCGGCCTCCTTCGCCGCGCGGATCACCGCGTGGCCCATCTCGTTCGGGTCCGCGTACGGCACGCCGCCCGGCCCGTGGTGGAGGTAGTGGAACTCCCCCACGCAGGTGATCCCGGCGAGCGCCATCTCGGCGAAGGCCGCGGTGGCGAGGGCGGGGAGGGTGTCCGGGTCGAGCGCGGCCGCGAGGTGGTACATGCGCTCGCGCCAGCCCCAGAACCCGCCCCGCTCGTTCTGGGTCCGCCCGCGCAGGGCCCGCTGGAACACGTGCGAGTGGCAGTCGGCGAACCCGGGGAGGGTGAGCCCGGCCAGCCGCACCGCCTCCGGAGGGGCGGGCGCGCCGGGCCGCACGTCCGTGATCCGCCGGCCCTCGACCTCGATGACGACGCTCTCCGCGACCTCACCGGCCGGGAGCCACGCCATCTCACACCAGTAGGTCGTGTGCACGGATCCTCCTCCAGGAGGATCCTCCCCACGCACGGCCCGGGGATTCCGGCGCCCGGGGATCGGCCTCGCGCCCGGCCGCGCGCCGCGGGGCGGGCCGGGCGCCGCGCGGGCGATCCGGCGGGCGCGATCGGGGCTCTCGCCGGGCCGGGCGGCGTGATCAGTTGAGCCGGCCGCCGGCCGGGCGGATGGTGATCTCGGTGATGTGGGCGTCCGGCGGCGCCTCGAGGGCGGCGAGCACCGCCCGCGCCACCGACTCGGGGCTGAGGTACTTGTCCGGCTCGTACGGCCCGCCCTCGTGCGCGCGCACCGCGCGCTGCATGTCGGTGTCGATGCGGCCCGGGTAGATCGTGGTGACCCGCACGCCGTGCGGCTGCTCCTCCAGCCGGAGCGCGTCGGCGAAGGCGCGCAGCGCGAACTTGCTCGCCGCGTAGCACCCCCAGCCGGCGCCGGCGCGCTGCCCGGAGCCCGAGTTGATCAGCACCACGTGGCCTCCGGCCGCCCGGAGCGCCGGGAGCAGCAGGCGGGTGAGCTCGGCCACGGCGATCACGTTGAGCTCGAACGTCTCCCGCCACGCCTCGGCCGGGAGGTCGGCCACCTGGCCGAGCCGCGCGATCCCCGCGCTGTGCACGAGCACGTCGAGCCGGTCGATCCCGGCGACGTCCGCCTCGGTGACGGCGGTGAGCTCGACCGGCCAGGGGCGCGCGCCCAGCTCGCCGCAGAGCCGCTCCAGCCGGGCGCGGTCCCGCCCGCCGAGGATGAGGTCGTGGCCGGGCGCGAGCGCGCGGGCGATCGCCTCCCCCACCCCGCGGGAGGCGCCGGTGATCAGAGCCGTGGGCCGCATGATCCCAGCTTAGGGGCGTGCCGGGCGTGACGGACGGCGCGCCCCGGCCCGGGTCACCGCGGCGAACGGCCTCACCACGGCCACTCACCAGGGCGGACGGCCTCGCCAGCGGCGGGCGCCGGCGTCCGGTGCTCGCCCGGCCGCGCGGGCACCTGGCGAAGCCGGACTCAGCCTTTGCCGCGCCCGACCGCTGTCCCGACCGGAAACCGGGAAAGCTCCGGGTGCGTAACCTCTCCTTCACACCGCGGACCGAGCGCGCGTGCGGCCATGCCCGGAAACCGCGGGCCGAAGGCGGGGCACTCGGTGCGCCGTCACCGGGTGCCCCGGCCTCGGCCAGGCGGGCGGCTCCCGCCACCGGGCCGGCCTGGGCTGACTCCTTCCGGCCCCGCGACCGCGGCCGGGCGGACGCGATGACCCCTAGAGCCACGCGATGACGCCGGGACGCCCGGGCCCGGCCGGATGAGGCCGTCGCGGGAGCGATCGTGCGGCGCTGCCGGTCGCCGTGCCGGCGGCGCGGCCAGGCGAAGCCGGGCCCCGGTCAGTCCACCTCGGGCACGTCCATGCCGAACTCGATGTCGCCGTCCTCGACCCGGCGCAGCTTGATCTCCTCCACCCAGGCGTAGGCGAACCGCCGGATCGCGGTGATCCGCTCCTCGTCCACGCCGTACCGGGTGAACGCCTCGTCGGCGAGCTGATCGACGGTCTCCAGCCGCTGGACCAGCTCCTCCGTGCGCCACTCGTCCGCGTGCCGCGCGCCGAGCCGCTCCAGGTCGCGGAAGCCGTACCGGTCACCGGCCGCGGCCACGTCGATGAAGTCCCGGGGCAGGCCACGGTCGTGCAGGGCGCGCACCGCGAGGCCCACCGCGTCGTCCAGGCCCACGACCAGGCAGACCCCGGCGTCCAGCGGGGCGTCCCGCAGGTCCTCCCGGGACAGCTCGACCGCGCACGACCACCCGGCGATCTCGTCGGTGACGAGCACCCGGGCCATCCGGGGGCCGCCGGCCTCGGGCTCGGCGGAAAGGCCCCGCTCCCGGAGGGCGGCGGCCATGGCCGCGGCGGGCTCGGTGATCGGCGCCCGGTGCGCGGTCACGAAGCACAGGTCGTCGGCCCGCCGGTCCGCGCAGCCGTGGGCCTGCAGCGCGTACCCGCCGGCGAGCAGCAGGCCGTACCGCTCGCGCACCCGGCCGGTGTCCTCGATGATCCGCAGATGGACGGCGGAGGGTCTCACGGCTGGGGGTCCTCATCTGACGGGCCGGACCGGGGAGGCTCCGCCGGCCGCGTGCCCGGCCGGCTAGCCACGCACACCGTAACGCAAGCGCAGCAGCCGCACGGTCTCGATGATGGCGTGCCACGTGAGGCAGAGCTCGGCCTCGGCCCGCTCGGTTCGCGCCTCGGCGGCGAGCACCCGGTCGCCGGTGAGGCACGCCGCCTCCCGTTTCACCCGGGCGGCGGCCTCCTGGAACGCGAAATGCTCCCGTGTCTCCACCGCGGCCACCCAACCTTCCGAATGATCGTCCCGGGGGACGAATACCCACATGCCGCCGCGGAGATACCCGAACCCCCTGGCCGCCCGGAGCGTCGCGGAGGCCCGGGCCGCCGGGCCGTACCGCTGGGCGGCCACCGGGCCGTACGGCGGGCACCGGAACGCGCGGACCATGCCCGGCCGTACCGCCGGGCACCGGAACGCGCGGTCCATGCCCGGCCGTACGGCGGGCACGGGACCGCCGGGCCCTCGGCCGTACCGCCGGGCGCCGGAGTGCTCCATGCTCGGCCGTACGCCGGGACCGGACCGCCCGGACCTCGCCCCGGCCGGCGGGGCGGGCCCGGCCACGGACCCCGGCGCCCCGGCCGATTCCCCCGCACCGGCCGCATCCCCGGCGCCCGGCCCGCTCCCGGCCCGGCCGGCCACGGTATGGGCAGGGGACATCACAGGCCGGGATGCGGTCCACTAGGCTGGCAGCGCACCGATGACCCCGCGCGGGAGAGCGTCCTGGCAGCCGGTCAGGACCCCTGAAGGAGCAAGCCCTCCCCGCGAACCTCGCAAGGCAAAGGACCGCGCGGGCTAGGTGTCCTCTGGAAAGTGGGCCGTGCGGCGGCGTCCCGCGGGACCGGCCTGGCGTGGTCGGCGCTCGACCGCGAACAGGAGCGGATCCGGTGGGATCGCCCAGGGTCCCGCCGAAGGTGAAAGTCCGTTAAAACACGGGCGAAGCTCTCAGGCGCCGATGACAGAGGGGGAGGATGCTTTCGTCCGTCCTTTCCGAGGTGCGACCATGTCCCGACCCACCCCTTTGCGCGAGGTGCATGAGCGCTTGGGCGCGACTTTGACCGACTTCGCCGGCTGGCTGATGCCGCTCCGCTACGGGAGCGAGTCCGCGGAGCACCGGGCGGTGCGCACGGCCGCCGGGCTGTTCGATCTCTCCCACATGGGAGAGATCTTCGTGACCGGGCCCCAGGCGGGCGAGGCGCTCGATTACGCTCTCGTCGGCCATCTGAGCGCCCTCGCCGAGGGCCGGGCCCGGTACACGATGATCGTCAACGAGCACGGCGGGATCATCGACGACCTGATCGTCTACCGGCTCGCCGGGGACGAGTACCTCGTCGTCGCCAACGCGGCGAACACCGCCACGGTCGCCGCGGAGCTGACCGCACGGGCCGGGTCCTTCGACGCCCAGGTCACGGACCGATCCGCCGAGTACGCGCTCATCGCCCTCCAGGGGCCGAACAGCGTGGCGATCCTGCAGAAGCTCGCCGACACGGACGTGGCCCCGATCCCCTACTACGGCGTCCGCTCCGGCACGGTCGCCGGGACGCCCGCGTTGATCGCCCGGACCGGGTACACGGGGGAAGATGGTTTCGAGCTGTTCGTCCGCGCCGAGGACGCGGTGGCGACGTGGCAGGCCCTCACCGAGGCCGGTACCGAGCTCGGCCTGGTGCCCGTGGGCCTGGCCGCCCGGGACACGCTGCGGTTGGAGGCGGGCATGCCGCTGTACGGCAACGAGCTGAGCACGGAGCTGACGCCGTACGACGCCGGCCTCGGCCGGGTGGTGCGGCTCGACAAGCCCGGCGACTTCGTGGGCCGGGCCGCCCTCGCCCGCGCCGCCGACACCGGCCCGACCCGCCGGCTCGTCGGGCTGGTGGCCCGCGGCCGCCGGGTGCCCCGCAGCGGCTACCCGGTGCTCCGCGATGGAAGGGTCGTGGGAGAGGTGACGAGCGGCGCTCCCTCCCCCTGGCTCGGCAAGCCGATCGCGATGGCCTACGTGTCCGCCGATGCCGTGGAAGAAGGCGGAGAGCTCGCCGTGGACATCCGCGGCCGCCAGGAACCGGTCGATGTCGTTGAGCTGCCTTTCTACAGGAGGAGCAAGTGAGCAGCATCATTCCCGAGGACCTGAGCTACACCAAAGAGCACGAGTGGGTGGCTGAGCAGGAGGACGGCGTCACCGTGACCGTCGGCATCACGGCGTACGCCACCGAGCAGCTCGGCGACGTGGTGTACGTCCAGGTGCCCGAGGTCGGCTCCACGGTCACGGCCGGTGACGCGGTCGGCGAGGTCGAGTCCACCAAGTCGGTCAACGACATCTTCTCGCCGGTGACCGGCGAGGTGGTGGAGATCAACACCGCGGTGCTCGACGACCCCTCCCTGCTCAACTCCGACCCGTACGGCGAGGGCTGGCTCTTCAAGGTCCGGGTCGAGGAGATGCCGGACGACCTGCTCTCCGCCGAGGAGTACCAGGCGCACATCTCCGGGCAGTCCTGACCGGCCTCGGCGCCCCGGTATGGCGAGGGAGAAGACCGCGGGCGCCGGGCCCATGACCGCCTCGGCAGGGGACGGCGGGAGCCTCCCCCGCCGTTCCGCCGCGCGGCACCGCGGGCGAGGCGCGGGCGGTGGCCATCGGCGCGCCCGGCGAGGTGATGCCCGGTGAGCAGGGGACTCCGCATCGATGCGGCGCGGGTGCTCCGGGAGCACCGGGCCTTCCTGGTCGTGCTGGCGCTCGGCGTCGCGCTGCGCGGCCTGGCGGTCCTCGGCTACCGCCCGGCGCTGTGGTTCTGGGCGGACTCGTTCGCCTACCTCAGCTCCGCGCTCGACCTGCGCCCGCTCCCGTCACGGCCGTCCGGTTACTCGCTGTTCTTATGGCTGCTGAGCCCGGCGCGCGACGTGGCCGTGGTGACCGTGGTCCAGCATCTGCTCGGCCTGGCCATCGCCTGCGGCATCTACGCCGTGCTGCGCCGCCGGACCCGGCTGCCCGGGTGGGCGGCCGCGCTCGCCGCGGCGCCGGTGCTGCTCGACGCGCACCAGGTGCAGCTCGAGCACCTGATCATGGCCGACCTGCTGTTCTCGGCCCTGGTCGTCGCCGCGGTCGCCCTGCTGGTCTGGCGGCCGGTGCCGTCCGCGTGGCTCGCCGGCGCGGCGCTGTTCCTGCTCGGGCTCGCGTCGATCACCCGCACGGTCGGGCTGCCGCTGATCGTGGTCGCCCTGGTGCTCATCGCCCGGGCGGGCTGGCGGCCGGTGCTCGCCGGGGCGGCCGCGGCCGCCGTGGTGCTCGGCGGCTACGCGGTCTGGTACCGCGGCGCCCACGGGTCGTTCGGGCTGGGCGGCAGCAACGTCTGGCTGTGGTCGCGGACCATGACGTTCGCGGACTGCTCGGTGATGAGGCCTCCGCGCGAGCTCGCCGTGCTCTGCCCGTCCGAGCCGCGGCTCGCCGCCCCCGCCTACATCTGGGACTCCCGCTCCCCGCTCCAGCGGGTCAAGGGCGAGGACCGGGAGCGGCTCACCGGGGAGTTCGCCCGGCTCGCGATCCTCAGCCAGCCCCTCGACTTCCTGCGCACCGGCCTGCACGACGCCCTCTGGGCGTTCGAGTGGGAGCGCCGGGTCTACCCCTCGCGCGGGTGGCAGAGCGCGTACGTCTTCCCCCGCTCGGTCAAGCCGTTCAGCGACAAGGTCGCCTCGGCCGGCCGTACCGCCACCGAGCTCACCACCGCCTACCAGGGGTCGAGCGGGGCGACCCGGGTGGTCGAGCCGTACGCCGGCTGGCTGCGCGCCTACCAGGAGCACGGTTTCGTGCGCGGCCCGATCCTCGCGGTGATCCTGCTGATCGGGCTCGGCGGCGTGGTGGCGCGGCGGTGGAGCGTGCTGCTGCCCTGGGCGGCCGCGGTGGTGCTGCTCTTCCTCCCGCCGCTGATCGCCGCCTTCGACCACCGGTACGTGGTGCCCGTGGTGCCGCTCGCCTGTCTCGCCGCCGGGCTCGCCGTGGGAGCCCGGTCAGCGGCGGCGGACGTGCACGCGGACCAAGGCCGGCAGGTCCGGCGGGGCGCCAACCGCGCTGCGCGTGCGTGAGACCGCGGACTCCTCCAGCCGGGACACCACCGCGGCCACGTCGGCGCCCGGCCGCAGCGACACCGAGATCCGGATCCGGCGGTTCGGCACCATCCTGACGTGGAGGCGCGCGATGCCCTCGATCCCCTTCAGCGCGACGCCCAGCATCGCGATCCCCACCGGGCTGCGCGCCCCGAGCCGGGCGTCGGCGAGCGCGCTCACCAGCCACCGGATGGCGAGCACGGTGAGCAGGGCGGCCATGACCGCGGCGACCGCGCCCACGAGCGGCGCCTCGACCAGGGCGGCGGGGTCGACGACCCGATCGCCGGGCCGCTCCCGCCCGGCCGCGAGCAGGTAACCGCCGAGGGCGGCCAGGCCCAGGCCGACCGCGGCGATGCCGGCCCGGTGGCCGAGCCGCTGGTGCAGGGTCAGCCGTTCCGCCGGCACAGCCGGACCACCACCTCTCGCGTGAAGGAGACGCGCAGCGCGGAGAGCAGGCCGCCGACGGCGGCGCCCACCTCGTGCAGCACCGGGCCGATCGGCCGGTCGCCGACGACGACGCCGACCTCGATGCGCCGGGCGAGGATGCGCACCCGGGCCCGCCGTACCCCGTCGACCGACCCGGCCGCCGCGGCGAGCGTGCGGCGCAGCCCGGCCCGGGTGAGGCCGATGACGGTCCGCTCGTCCCCCCGCGCGAGCGGCACCAGGCGGGGCCGCCCCGGGAGCAGCGCGAGGGCGAGCAGCCCCATCCCCGCGAGGATCATGAAGATCGCGGCGCAGGCGACCGCGGAGTCCCCGAACGCGGCCCCCGCGGCCCGGTGGAGCCCCCAGTCCGCGACCGGCGATCCGGCGAGCAGCCCGGCGATCTCGAAGGTGAGGGCGGAGCCGGTGACCGCGAGCGCCGCCGCCACCGCGGTGGCGGCGAGCCTCCGGACCGGCCGGAGTGCGGCCGCGGCGCGCCTGCCCGCCCGGTCGTCCGGGCGCGGCTCCGCCGGCCGCTCCACCGCGGTGCCGCTCGCCGCGGGCTTCCCGCGTCCGAGACCCTCCCCGGCGCGCACCCCGCCGAAGATGTCCTGGACCATGCTCACCAGCCGTCCACCTCGCACCGCTCAGGCTCCTCCATGCGATCAGGAACCATCCGTACACGGCCGGCGCGCGCCATGGGCGGATCGGCCGCCCGCTTGCGCGATCATGGGCGGATCGAACCCAAGATTTTGCCCCGCGGCGCGGCGGGGCACCCGGAGCGGCCGCGGCCCGCTCGACGCTCCGGCCGTGGTCGAGCCGGCTCAGGCACGGCCGATCGCCGGCGTCCGCGCGCTCGCTGGGCCGGGGATCCCTCCAGGGGTGATGAGCGGACCGTGCAGGTCCTCGCCGAATGCATCGCGGTGACGGATGGCTTGCCGCGAGCCCACCCGGGGTGATGGGCCAGAGATGAACGACCCTCATGATTTTCCGGGCCGCCGGCAGTAGGCTTCGGGCATGGACGTCCGAGAGCGCCTCGACCGGGCGACGGCCGATCTGGAACCGCCCTTCGCCGTGATCGACCTGGACGCGCTGCGGGCTAACGCCGCCGGCATGGTACGGCGGGCGCGCGGCAAGCCGATCCGCGTGGCGAGCAAGTCGATCCGCTGCCGGGCCGTGCTGGAACGGGTGCTCGCCATGGACGGCTTCTCCGGGATCATGGCGTTCACCCTCCCCGAGGCGCTGTGGCTGGTGTCCACCGGGTTCCGCGACGTGCTGGTCGCCTACCCCACCGCGGACCGGGCCGCGCTGCGGGCCCTGGGCTCCGACGAGCACGCCGCCCGGGAGATCACCGTGATGGTCGACTCCCGGGAGCACCTCGACCTGATCGAGGGCCTCCGGCTCCCGAACCCGATCCGGGTCTGCCTCGACATCGACGCCGGCTTCGAGCTGGGCGGCGGCCGGTTCCGCGCCGGCGCCCTCCGGTCGCCCGTCCGCGAGCCCGCCGAGGCGGCCGCGCTCGCCGCCGAGATCGTCAAGCGCCCAGGCCTCCGGCTCGTGGGGCTGATGGCGTACGAGGCGCAGATCGCCGGGGTGGGCGACAAGGTCCCCGGCTGGTACGGCCTGGCGGTGCGCTGGATGCAGGCGCGCTCGCAGCGCGAGCTGACCGTGCGCCGCGGCCGGATCGTCGAGGCGGTACGGCGCATCGCCGACCTTGAGTTCGTCAACGGCGGCGGCACCGGGAGCATCGAGAAGACGGCGCGCGAGCGGGTGATCACCGAGATCGGGGCGGGGTCCGGGCTCTACCACCCCCGCCTGTTCGACTTCTACCGCGGCTTCACCGGCCGCCCGGCCGCCCTGTTCGCGCTGCCGGTGGTCCGCCGGCCCGGCCCCGGGGTGGTGACCGTGCTCGGCGGCGGCTACCTCGCCTCCGGGGTGCCCGGCCCCGACCGGCTGCCCCAGCCGTACCTCCCGGCCGGGCTGCGGTACGACAAGAACGAGGGCGCCGGCGAGGTGCAGACCCCGCTGATCGGGACCGCCGCGGACGGGCTGCGCCTCGGCGACCGCGTCTGGTTCCGGCACGCCAAGGCCGGCGAGCTGTGCGAGCGCTTCGCCACCCTCTACCTCATCGAGGGCGGCCGGATCGTCGACGAGGTGCCCACCTACCGGGGCGAGGGCAAGACGTTCCTGTGATCGGATGCGGGGCCGGCCGCGCCGGGCACCCGGGCGGCCCGGCCTCCGGGCCCCGGCCGCGCCGGATCAGCGGCGCCGACGCCGGCGCAGCAGCACGATCGCGGCGCCGATGACGATGACCGCGCCGACGCCGATGAGCACGGGGGCCACCCGCGGCGCCGGGTAGGGCTCCGCCTCCCCCTCGGCCTCCCCCGCGGCGGGAGGGGCGACGACGGTGCCCAGGTAGTCCCCGACCGAGCCGATGATCCGCTCCGCGTTGGCCCGGGCCTTGGCCACGCTGCGCCGCGCCACCCGCTTCGGGCTCACCCGGTCCACGATCTCGTCGATGGTCCGGGCGAGCTCCTCCCGGGTGCGCTCGATCCTCCGCTCCAGCTCCTCGGGGTCGGTGCCCTCCGCCATGCGCTCCCCCTCCGTGGTCGACGAATGTGATCAGTCTGCCAGGTCGCCGGTACGGCCCGCACCGCGGGCGCGCCGGGTAGGTTTGTTCACGCGTGCCCGCGCCGACGCGGGCCCCACATGGGAGGACGTGATGAGCAGGCTCCAGCCCGGCGATCCGGCGCCGGATTTCACGCTGCCCGACGCGGACGGCGAGGAGGTCTCGCTCGCCGCATTCCGCGGCAAGCGGGTGATCCTCTATTTCTACCCGGCCGCGATGACCCCGGGGTGCACCAAGCAGGCGTGCGACTTCCGCGACAACCTCGGCGTGTTCACCGAGAAGGGGTACGCGGTGCTCGGGATCTCCAAGGACACGCCGGAGCGGCTGCGCCGGTTCCGGGAACGGGACGGGCTCACCTTCCCGCTGCTGTCGGACCCGGACCTCGTGGTGCACAAGGCCTACGGGGCGTACGGCGAGAAGCAGAACTACGGCAGGACCGTGCAGGGCGTGATCCGCTCCACGTTCGTGATCGACGGGGACGGACGGGTGGAGCGGGCGCTCTACAACGTGAAGGCCACCGGCCACGTCGCCCGGCTGATGAAGGAGCTCGGCCTCGCCTGAGGGGAGGGCCGGGCTGGGCCGAGCGGGCGAGCCGGGCCTCGCCCGGGCCGGCTCCGGCGCCGGGCGGCCGCGCCCGCGTCCGGCACCGCCCGCCATCGGACGCCGCACCGCCGTCCCCGCCCCGGAGGACCGCCTTGCGGTCGCCGGGGCCTCGCGCAGCCTTCGAGGACGCCGCGTGGGCGGCCGAGGCCGCGCCGGACCGGGTGCGCCCCGGCCCCGGGCCCCTGGCGCCCGCAGCGGTGCCGGGCGCTTTTCCGCGCGCTCCCGGAAATAGGACCGGAGTGGCCGGAAGCCCTCCCCATGGGCGGTTGTAATATGGACCAGGTGATCGGCTGGGCGTCATTTCGATCCCAGCCGACCTGGGAAAACGTCTCCCTATCGCCGCCGGGCCGTCGTTCTCGCGACGGCCGATTCGGTTAAGGCGATTAACGGGAAAAGGGGTCGTAGCCCAACCGGCAGAGGCGACGGTTTTAGGTACCGTACAGCGCGAGTTCGAATCTCGCCGACCCCACTCGGCCGTCCTGGCAGGGCCGGCGGCCGGTCACCTGCCGGGCGTCATCCGGTGCCGCGGGCCGCTCCGGGCCCGCCGTACGGCATCACCGGATCCCATCGAGCATCCAGCGGCCACCCGGGCCGCCCCAGCGCGGCCCGTCGCCCGGACCGCGCACCCAGCCGATCCGGTCGCGTTCGGCCCGATCCCAGACCTCATCCGCGATCGCGACCGCCCCGCCGCCGAGCAGCATCCCCACGATCAGCCCGCCCACGCCCACGGCGATGAGCCGCCTCCGGTCGCCCCTGGGCGGGTTCGGCGGCGGACCCCACCCCGGGGCGGTCCACCCCGGGCCACCGGGGCCGTAGGCGTAGCGCACGTCCCCCTGCCCCGGAGCCGGGCCGCCGTGGCCCGCGCCCCAGGCGCCGGCCGTACCGGGCCCGGGCGGCATGGCGTGCGCCGCGGTCCAGGCCTGGCCGGGAGGAGGAGGCGGGGGAGGCGGCGCGAACGCCCCGGGCGCTCCCATGGGCCCCGGTGCCGCTCCGGTGCCCTGCCCGGTCACCGCGCCCGCCGCCTCCCCCGGGGGAAGCGGCGCATCATCGCCTTCCGGCCGCGGGCCGCGCGCCTCGCCACTGCCGTGCGGCCCAGCGTCGCGATCTGACATTCAGATCCCCTTTGCCCCGCTTCGATGAAGCGCACCCGATCGGCAATCATGCGCGGGCGGGCGTAAGAACCGTGTAAGCGGACCGCGGTAGCCGCATGCGACCTGAGTCGCACCCCGGCGTCCGCCCCAGGGGCGACGGCGCACCGCGGCGCCGTACGTACAGTGAGGACGTGTTCGGCAGGCTACGCGCGTGGCGGCAGCGGCATCAGCGGCTCCTGGACGTCCTGACCCTCGCGCCGCTCGCGCTGCTCTCCCTCGCCACGGCCGATCGGCTGACGCCCTGGCCCGCGGCGATCGTGCTCACCGCGGCGATGTTCCTCCCGCTGCTGTGGCGGCGGAGCCACCCGCGTGAGGTCTTCGCCATCATCGCCCTGGTCTGCTTCGTCCAATGGCTGGCCGGCGTCATGGCCTTCCCGGGGAACTTCGCCATCCTCATCGCCCTGTACAGCGTGGCCGCGCAGTGCGCCGGCCTCTGGTCGGTGGCGGCCTGGCTCATCTGCGAGTTCGGCCTGGTGCTCGCCATCTACTCCGCTCGGCCCTCGCCGTGGTCCGCGTTCATCACCTCGTCGGTCTTCGTCAGCTCGATCTGGCTCGCCGGCCTCTACGCCAACACCCGCCGGCGGTACGTGGAGAGCCTGGTGGAGCGGGCGGAGCGGGCCGAGCGGGAGCGGGACCAGCAGGCGCGGATCGCGGCGGCCGCCGAGCGGGCGCGGATCGCCCGGGAGCTGCACGACGTGGTCGCGCACAACGTCAGCGTGATGATCGTCCAGGCCGATGGGGCGGCCTACGCCATCGACACCGACCCGGAGCAGGCCCGCCTCGCCATGCAGGCCGTGGCCCGGACCGGCCGGCAGGCGCTCGCGGAGATGCGGCGGCTGGTCGGGGTGCTGCGGCAGGACGCCGGCAACCCGGCCGAGGAGTACGCCCCGCAGCCGGGCATCGACCAGCTCACCGACCTGATCAAGCAGGTCAACGACTCCGGGCTGCCGGTGGAGTTCACGGTCAACGGGACGCCGCAGGACCTCCCCGAGGGCAAGCAGCTCGCCATCTACCGCATCATCCAGGAGGCGCTCACCAACACCCTCAAGCACGGAGGGCCGGGCGCCCGTGCCACGGTGGAGGTGACGTACGGCGCCGACGAGATCGTGCTGCGGATCACCGACGACGGGCGCGGCGCGGCGGCGCCGCAGGCCGAGGGCGGGCACGGGTTGATCGGCATGCGGGAGCGTGCGGCGATGTACGGCGGGACCGTGACGGCCGGGCCGCGCACGGGCGGCGGGTTCCAGGTGGTCGCCCGGTTCCCGGTCGGGGGCCAGGAGTGAGCGGCGCGGTGGCCACGGCGCCCGTGACCGGACCCGGTCACGCGGCCCGCCCGGCGCGGATCCCTCCCGCGCCGGCGCCCGGCGCCGGGCCGGCCACGGAAGGGGAGGAACGCGATGACCAGCGGAAGGGGAGTGCGACAGCGGTGATCCGGGTGTTTCTCGTCGACGATCAGGAATTGGTGCGGACGGGCTTCCGGATGGTCCTGAACGCGCAGCCGGACATCGAGGTCGTCGGCGAGGCGGGGGACGGCCAGGCGGCCATCGACGCGCTCGGCGAGGTCGAGGCCGACGTGGTCCTCATGGACGTGCGCATGCCCAGGATGGACGGGGTCGAGGCGACCCGGCGGATCTGCGCGACGCCCGGCGCGCCCAGGGTGCTCATCCTCACCACGTTCGACCTGGACGAGTACGCGTTCGCCGCGATCAAGGCGGGCGCCAGCGGTTTCCTGCTCAAGGACGTCCCGCCGAACGAGCTGGTCAACGGGATCCGCGTCGTGCACTCCGGTGACGCGGTGGTCGCGCCCAGCACCACCCGCCGGCTGCTCGACCGCTTCGCCGCCCACCTGCCCGATGGGCAGGCGGGGCGGCCGGAGCTGGACGCGCTCACCGCCCGGGAGCGGGAAGTGCTCATCCTGGTCGCCAAGGGGCTGTCGAACCAGGAGATCGCCGAGCGGCTCCACCTCGCCGAGGCCACGGTGAAGACCCACCTCGGCCGGGTCCTCGCCAAGCTCCGGCTGCGCGACCGCGCTCAGGCCATCGTCTACGCGTACGAGACGGGTCTGGTCTCCCCCGGTCATACGCGAGTATGATCCGCCGCTCCCCGCTCGGTCGCATCCGCGGCCGCGCGGGGCAGCCGTGGATCGCAGGTCAAGTCCGTTCGCGAGGCCGAGAGAACGGCGGAAACCCGCCCATACGGTGATCGACATGACCACGATGACCGATGTCCGGATCGCCGTGGCCGCGAGCGGGCTGACCAAGGTGTACGGGCAGGGCGAGACCGCCGTGCACGCCCTGCGGGGCATCGACGTCGCCTTCGCGGCCGGAGCCTTCACCGCCATCATGGGCCCGTCGGGATCGGGCAAGTCGACGCTGATGCACTGCCTCGCCGGCCTGGACACCGTGACCAGCGGCACGGTGCGCATCGGCGACGTCGAGATCACGGGCTTGAACGACCGGCAGCTCACCCGGCTGCGGCGCGAGCGGGTGGGCTTCATCTTCCAGGCGTTCAACCTGCTGCCGACGCTCACCGCCGAGCAGAACATCCGGCTGCCGCTGGAGATCGCCGGGCGGCGGGCCGACGAGGCGCTCTTCGACCATGTGATCGACATCCTCGGCCTGCGCGACCGGCTGACGCACAGGCCGAGCGAGCTCTCCGGCGGCCAGCAGCAGCGGGTCGCCGTGGCCCGCGCGCTGGTCTGCAAGCCGCAGGTGATCTTCGCGGACGAGCCGACCGGCAACCTCGACTCCCGCACCGGTGCCGAGGTGCTGTCGTTCCTGCGGCGGTCCGTCAAGGAGCTCGGGCAGACGATCGTGATGGTGACCCACGACCCGGTCGCCGCCGCCTACGCCGACCGGGTGGTCTTCCTCCGGGACGGCCTGCTCGTGAGCGAGCTGGCGAATCCGACGCCGCAGAGCGTGCTCGACACCCTGATGGCGCTGGAGGCCTGACCGATGCTCAGGGTGATCCTCGCCGGGCTCCGGGCGCGGAAGCTGCGCCTGGTGCTCACCTCTCTCGCGATCGTGCTGGGCGTCGGCTTCGTCTCCGGCACCCAGGTGCTCACCGACACCCTCCAGGCCGGCTACCGCCAGGGGTTCACCGCCGACGCCGGCAAGCTGGACGTCGTCGTGATCCCGGGCAAGGAGGAGCTGACCAGCGAGACCCTCGGCAAGATCCGGGCCGTCCCGGGGGTGGCGGAGGCCCACCCGGTGCTCATCGGGGAGGCCCCGCTGATCGGCCGGGACGGCAAGGTCGTCGGCGAGATCCCGCCGCGGGGCGTGGCGATGCCGGTGATCCGCCTCAACGTGACCGCCGGGGAGGCCCCCACCGCGGCCGGTGAGGCCGTGCTCGACGAGGCCACCGCCGAGGAGCAGGGCTTCTCGGTGGGCGACACCATCGCCGTGCTGGACCACAAGGGCGCCCGGCACGAGTTCCGGCTCGCCGGGATCTTCGACGTCGGGGTCGACCAGCGGCTCGCCTACGGCGGGGCGGTGGTCTTCACCGTGGACGACGCGCTGCGGATCACCGGGGTGAAGAGGTTCACCGAGATCGACGTCATCGGCGCCGGCACCTCCCCGGAGAGCCTCCGCGACGCCGTCGCCTCCGCCCTGGGCTCCGCGGCCGAGGTGCGGACCGGTGAGGAGCACGCCGAGGTGCTCGCCGAGGCGAACGGCGCCAGCCTCGGCGTGATGCGGATCGGGCTGCTGCTGTTCGCCGCGGTCGCGCTGCTCGTCGCCGGGCTGGTCATCTACAACACGTTCAGCATCCTGGTGGCCCAGCGGACCCGGGAGATGGCGCTGCTCCGCTGCATCGGCGCGACCCGGCGCCAGGTCTTCGGCGCGGTCGTGCTGGAGTCGGCGATCGTCGGCCTGATCTCGTCGATCCTCGGCCTGTTCGCCGGGCTGGGGCTCGGCGCGGGGGCGATCGCCCTGCTCGAGGCGACGGGCTCCGACCTGCCCGGCGGGACCGTGCGGCTGTCCACCGCGGCCGCGGTGAGCGGGCTCGTGACCGGGCTGGCGGTGACCGTGGGCGCGGCCCTGCTGCCCGCCCGCCAGGCCACCAAGGTCGCGCCGGTGGCGGCCCTGCGCACCCAGGTGGAGGAGCAGTCCTTCCGGGCCGGGGTGCTCCGCGTGGTGGCCTCCCTCCTGCTCGCGCTCGCCGGCGGGGCCGTCACCGCGTACGGCGTGGCCGGGGAGCCGGGCGAGAACGCGCTGGTCATCGTCACCGCGGGCGGCATCCTGGTCTTCTTCGCCGTGCTGATCATCGGCCCGGTGATCGTGCGGCCGCTGAGCCGGATCGCGGGCCGGGTGCCCGCCTGGCTCTTCGGCGTGCCGGGGCGGCTCGCGGTCGGCAACGCGCAGCGCAACCCCAAGCGGTCGGCGACCACCACCATCGCGCTCACCGTCGGGGTCACGCTGATCACGTTCATGTCGGTGCTGACCGCGACGCTGCAGGAAACGATCATGAGGAAGCTGGACAAGCAGTTCCCCGCGCAGTTCGTGGTCTACGCCCAGACCGGGACGGTGCCGCGCGCCATCGCAGATGACCTGCGCACCCGCCCGGAGATCGGCTCCGTGGTCGAGATCCGGGAGAAGGAGGGCAAGCTCAACGGCCGGCACGTCGACTTCGGCACCCTCACCCAGGCCGCGCTCGGGGACTCGGTCCATCTCGAGGTCACCTCCGGCTCCCTCGACGGGTTCGGTCCCGGCACGGTGGCGATCGCCGATCACATCGCCACCCGGAACGGCATCAAGGTCGGGGACGTCGTCACCCTGTCCGCGGAGCGGCGGACCGCCCGGCTGCGCGTGGCCGCGATCGTGGACGGCTCCCTCAACCTGGTGCCCCCGGTGCTGCTCCCCGAGCAGAGCTTCGAGCGGTACTTCGGCACGGTGGACGACGCCATGGTCCTCGCCTCCGGGGCCCGCGGCGTGCCCTTCGAGACGGCCGACCGGGTGGTGAACGCCGCCACCCACGCCTACCCCGCGGTCAAGGTCAGCAGCGCGGCGAAGATCCGGGCCCAGTTCGAGGAGCAGTTCGCGATCCTGATGAACATCGTCGTCGCCCTGCTCGGCCTGGCGATCATCATCTCGCTGCTCGGCATCGCCAACACGCTGACGCTCTCGGTGCACGAGCGGATCCGCGAGTCGGCGGTGCTCCGCGCCCTCGGGCTGACCGGCGGGCAGCTCCGCGGCATGATCTCGATCGAGGCGCTGGTGCTCGGGCTCGTCGGCGCCATCATCGGCATCGCGCTCGGCACCGTCTACGGCTGGCTGGCCGCCGCGTCGGCGTTCAACGACGTCTCGCTCCAGCTCCCCGTCGGGCGGATCCTGCTGTTCCTCGCCCTCTCCGGGCTGGCCGCGGTGCTCGCCGCGCTGCTCCCCGCCCGCCGGGCCGCCCGGGTCTCGATCGCGGGCGCGCTGAGCGCCGCCTGAACCGGCCGATCGCGGCCCGTCACGGTGATCGGGGCACCGGTCACCCGGTGAGCGTCCGGCCGCCATCCCGGCCGCCGGACGCGCCGGTGGACATCCCAATAGTGATCTGCGGCATCGGAGGACACGGCCGCCGCCATGCGGGCGCGGCCGTGTCCGCTTTTCCGGTCCGGGTGAGGCCCCGCCCGAGGGTCCGCCATGATCCGCCATGGGCCCGGCCGTCCGGGCCATCGCGCCGGAGGCGATGCCCGGTCACGACCGCGGGCCGTCCCGGCGGCACGCTCCGCTCCGCCCCGCCCGGCGGCGTGCCGCGCCGGCCGCCCGGAGCCCGGGCGGTGCCGCGGTCACTCCATGGTGAGGACGATCTTGCCGCGCACGTGGCCGGTCTCCATCTCGCGGTGCGCGTCCGCCGCCGCGGCGAGGGGATAGCGCCGGGTCACGGGCAGCCGGAGCGCGCCCGAGGCGCACCGCGCGGCCAGCTCGGCCAGGGTCCCGGCGGAGCGGGCGCCGCGCAGCCGGCGGATGCCGTGGACCGCGGCGGCCTCGTCGTCCACCAGGGTCCCGATCCGCCGCCGGTCGCGCACCAGGGCGAGGGAGACGGTGATCGCCTCCCCGCCGACGGCGTCGAGCGCGGCGTCCACGCCCTCCGGGGCGATGGCCCGGACGCGCTCGGCCAGCCCGGGGCCGTACGCGACCGGGATCGCCCCGAGCTCGCGCAGGTAGCCGTGGTTGCGCGGGCGGGCGGTGCCGATCACCCGGGCGCCGAGGTCGCGGGCGAGCTGCACCGCCACGGTCCCCACCCCGCCCGCCGCGGCGTGGACCAGCAGTGTCTCTCCGGGGGCGACCCCGAGCTCCCGTACCGCGTGGTGGGCGGTCTGGCCCACGGCGGAGAGGGCCCCGGCGACCTCCCACGGCAGCCCGGCGGGCTTGGCGGTGACGTGGCCGGCCGGGACGACCACGTGGTCGGCGTAGGCCGCGGCGACGGTGAAGCCCAGCACCTCGTCGCCCACCGACGGGCTCGCCACCCCCGGTCCCACCGCGTCGACGACGCCGGCGAACTCGTTGCCCAGGGACTGGGGGAAGGTGTCGCCGGGAGCCGCGAAGGCGCCGCTGCGGATCTTGCAGTCCACGGGGTTGACGCCCGCGGCGCGGACCCGTACCCGGATCTCGCCCACCCCGGGCTCGGGCGGCTCCTCCTCGATGAGGCGCAGCACCTCCGGACCGCCGTACGCGAAGAACACGACCCGCCGCCCCATGCCGTCCACCTCCCGTCTTGTCCGATCCGATCCCACAGATCAGAACGGAGCGCTCCGCTCTTGATTCGGCGCCCAAGCGGCCGTAGAGTCAAGCGTAGCGGAGCGCTCCGCTCCGTTTCCAGGTCGAGGCGCGCGGGCGGAAGGAAGGCGGATCGTGGGCGGTCACCACCCCACCGGGCGCGGCGCCCGGCCGCACCCGGGCCTCCGTTCCGGTACGGCCGGCGGACCGGCGGACCGGCCGGGCGAGCGGATCGACGGCGCGCTGGTACGGCTCGGCGTCGTGATCGTGGCGGGGGCGTTCACGTCGGCGCTGGACGCGACCGTGGTCTTCGTCGCGCTCGGCAGCATCGGCCGCGACCTGGCCGGGCCACCGGCCGCGCTGCCGTGGGCGGCCACCGGCTACCTGCTCGCCCTCGCCACGGTGGTGCCGCTGACCGGGTGGTCGGTGGCGCGGTTCGGTGCGCGGGCGATGTGGCTCGCCTCGCTCTCCCTCTTCATCGGCGGCGCGGCGCTGTGCGGCCTCGCCTGGTCGCTGGAGAGCCTCATCGTCTTCCGCGTGCTGCAGGGCCTCGGCGCGGGGATGATCCCGCCGCTCGCGCAGGTGATCCTGGTCCGGGCGGCCGGCCCGCGCCGGATCGGCCGGGTCATGAGCATGGTGGGCGTCCCCACCCAGCTCGCCCCGATCGCCGGCCCCACCCTGGGCGGCCTGCTCGTCGAAGGCCTCGGCTGGCGCGCGGCCTTCGCCGCCTATGTCCCGCTCGGCGCCATGGCGCTCCTCCTCGCCTGGCGCGGCCTGCCGCGCGATCCGCGGGGCCCGGCGCCACGGCTGGACCTCGCCGGGATCCTGCTCCTCTCCCCCGGGGCCGCCGCCCTGCTGTACGGCCTGTCGCTGTCGGGCGGGACCGGCGGCCGGCCCGCCGGAACGCCGGTGTGGGCGTTCACCGCGGTGGGGGTGGCGCTGCTGGCCGGGTTCGTGGTCCACGCCCGCCGGCCCGGGCGGGCTCCCGCGGTCGACCTCCGCCTCTTCCGGCACCGGCCGTTCACCGTGGCGAGCGTGCTGATCTTCCTCTCCGGCGCGTCGCTGTTCGGGCTGATGTTCCTGCTCCCGGCCTACTACCAGCAGGCCCGCGGGCTCGACCCGCTGCAGGCCGGGCTGATGCTCGCCCCGCAGGGAGCCGGCATGGTCGCGGCGCTGGCGATCGTGGGCGTGCTGGTCGACCGGTTCGGGCCCCGCGCGATCGTGCTCACCGGCATCGCGATCACCATCGCCGGAACGCTGCCGTTCACCCAGGCGGGCATCGCCGACGACCGGCCGTGGTCGGCCGCGGCGCTGGTCCTGCGCGGGCTGGGGCTGGGGGCCGCGGCCATGCCGCTCACCGCCGCCGCGTACCGGGAGCTGCCGAAGGAGGAGGTGCCCCAGGCCGCCGGCGCGCTGGTCATCCTGCAGCGGCTGGGCGCCTCGTCCGGGACCGCGCTGCTCGCCGTGGCGCTGCAGCGCGGGCTCGGGCGGGGCGACGGCGCGCCGGCTGCGGAGCAGGCCGCCGCCTTCAGCCACGCGTTCTGGTGGACGGTGGCGCTCAGCGTGGTCGCGCTGCTGCCCGCCCTGGCGCTGCCGGGGCGGCCGGCGGGGCCCGGGCGCGCCGCGCCGCCCGCGGAGGCGGGTCCGCTGCCTCGCCCGGGCCGGGTCCGGCCCGGTGGCCGGCCGGGTGGCCCGGAGCGCCGGGAAGGTGAGCGGAGCGTTCTGTTCAGTAGCATGGGCGGCATGACCCCCGAGAAGGCCGTGCATCGCCGCGCCGACGCCGCGCGCAACGACGCGCGCATCCTGGCCGCGGCCCGCGAGGTGTTCATCGAGTACGGCCCGGACGCGCCGGTCTCCGTGATCGCCGAACGGGCCGGCGTCGGGATGGGCACCCTCTACCGGCGGTATCCGAGCAAGGAAGACCTCATGCGGGCGCTCACCATGGCGACCATGGAGGACACCCGCCGGGCCGCCGAGGAGGCGTGCGCCCACCCCGACCCGTGGGCGGGCTTCACCGGGTTCCTCGAGGCCTGCGTCGAGGCGGGCGTGGACGGATCGCCCCGGGTGACCGGCTCCTTCACGGTGACCGAGGAGATCCTCCAGGCGAGCCGGCGGGCCCGTGAGGCGGTGCAGCGGCTCGTCGACCGCGCCCAGGCCGCGGGCGTGCTGCGCGCCGACGTCAACGCGCACGACATCGCCCTCGTGCTCGGCGTGCTGCGCGAGCTGCGCGTGGCGCACCGCGACCGCGACCCCGCGCTGCGGCGGCGGTTCACCGCGATCGTGCTCGACGGGCTGCGGCCCGCCGCGGCACGGCCGCTGCCCGCCCCGCCGGCGGGCTGGGACGACGTGGTGCGCGCCTGGCAGGCCGTGTCCGCGCGGGCCGGGGACGGGGATCCGCCGCCACCGGGGACATGACGACATGAGGTGAGGAGTCAGCGGCATGGCCGGCCCCCCGATCCGGCTCGCGGCGATCGTCGCGAGCACCCGCGAGGGACGGTTCGCCGACACCGTGGCGAACTGGTTCATCGACCAGGTGACGCGGTACGACGTCGACCTCGACGTCATCGACCTGAAGTACACCCCGTTGCCGGCCGTGATGCGCGCCGCGCCCGGTCCCGAGGTGCGCGCCTTCGCCGCCCGCATCGGCGCCGCGGACGCGTTCGTGGTGATCACTTGCGAGTACAACCACGGATATCCGGCGTCCCTCAAGCTCGCCATCGACTCGGTGCGGGACGAGTGGCGGGCCAAGCCGGTGGCCTTCGTCTCCTACGGCGGGCTGGGCGGCCGGTTGCGCGCGGTGGAGCAGCTCAAACAGGTCTTCGCCGAGCTCGAGGCCGTGCTCATCCGTGACTCGGTGAGCTTCCACATGGCCCACGAGCGGTTCGACGACGCCGGCCGGCCGCGGCACCCGGAGCAGGCCGGCCGCGCCGCGGCGATCATGCTCGACCGGCTGCTGTGGTGGGCGGGCGTGCTGCGCGACGCCAGGAAGACCCTCCCGCCGGCGGCCTAGCGATCACGGCCCGCCCCGCCACGCTCCCCGCCGGCGGAGCCGGCCGCGCACCGTTCCCGGCGCGCCGGGCCGGGCGCCCGTCACATCCGCCGGCCGTGCCGGTCCATGATCACCGCGAACACGGCGGTGACGTCCTCGTACGGCGGCTCCACCGCCATGTGGCCCCGCTGGGCGTCGATCCACAGCACCTCGCCGCGGCAGTTCACCGCGTTCCACGCGTGGCTGCCACCGCCCGGCCAGCGGGTGATCAGCACCGCGGACCCGCCGTGCCCCGCGGCCCGCAGCCGCTCCGCGATCGCGGTGTAGGCGCGGCAGCCGTGGCCCACGTACTCGAACCGATGCCCCAGCCACGCCTCGGCCCGGGCCACTCCCCCGGTCTCCCCCGTGAGCAGGGGACGGCCCGACGGGTCGTACTCCGGCAGCCGCCGCGCCGCCACCACCGGCTCGCCGTGCCAGGTCGAGATCACCGCGAGCGCGCAGTCCACGGCGTTCGTGGACCGGAACGGGTCCTCGGTCGGGCCCTCGGCGTTGATCAACCGGATCCAGGTGCCCCGCGGGTCCGGGAACCGGCCGTTCACCGCCTGCTCCAGGTTCGCCTGGCTCTCCGGGGTCGGCTCGGCGAGCCCGCCCGGCCTGCCGTACGGCCGGGTCTCCTCGAGCCGGGGCGGCCGGTTCGGGCGGTCGAGCCAGTCGAGCTCGGCCTCCTCCTCGGCGGTCACGATCCGCTCCGCGTCACCGCGCGCCACGGTCTCCACCGGCTCGGTGTCCCGGGTCTCCTCCGCGGTCTCGCCGGTCCCCTCCGGCTCGGGCGCGCGGTCGTCCTCCGCCGGGACGCCGGCGTCGTCGCCGATCCGGGCCGGCGCCGGGAGCTCCACGGCCGGCGACGGGTCCGCGTCGTCGGCCGCCGTCCTGGGCTCGGGCACCTCGGGTATCGGGCGGTCGGCCGGCGCGGGCTCCCGCGCGTCACCGGTGGCCTCCCCGCCTCCGGCCTCCGGGCGATCCGGTACGGCGGGGCCGGGCCGGTGGTGCTCGGCAGGCGCCCGGTCCGCCCCGCCGAGCAGGTCCATCGCGAGATGGCCGGCGGTCCCGTTCATGAGGCCATTGGCGAGCCCGCCGGCCGCGCCGTTGGGCGAGCCGCCGTGGCCGGGGCCGGTCCCGTTCACGAGCCGGCCCAGCACGCCGCCCGTGACGCCGTTCGCCATGGCGGGGCGGCCGTCGCCGCGGGCGGGGAACGGCGGCGCGGTCTCGGCCGCCCGCTCGTAGTCACGCCAGCGGCGCCCGTCCGGGCTGACGATCGGGTTGTACACGCCGCTCGGCAGTCGCCATCTGGAGTGGCGCTTGGCCCTTTCTCGGTTCACGTGCTACGGCCCCCCCTCTCGCGCATCAGCCGCCGATGCTAGAGGGGGACGGCCGCCGGCACGGTCGTTTTTCCCAACTTCAAACCTCGCCGGCCCGGGCCGGCGCGGCGGCGCGGCGTGGCCGAATGGGATCCCCGGGACCCCGGGCGCGGGCCCGGGCGGGCGCGGCGGCGGGCCGGCGCGCCGGAGCCGCCGGCCGGCTACGCGGTCAGGCCCAGAGCGCGGGCGATGACCGGGACGAGCGCGCGGAACGCCCGGCCGCGGTGGCTGATCGCGTCCTTCTCCTCGGGGGACATCTCCGCGGTGGTCCGGGTCTCGCCCTCCGGCACGAAGATCGGGTCGTAGCCGAAGCCGTTCGTGCCGCGCGGCTCGCGGATCACCACGCCGTAGAGCGCGCCCTCGACGACGTGCTCCTCGCCCGACGGCAGCGCGAGCGCCGCGGCGCAGGCGAAGTGGGCCTTGCGCCGCTCGTCCGGCACGTCGCCGAGCTGGGCGAGCAGCAGGTCGAGGTTGGCCTTGTCATCGCCGTGCCGTCCCGCCCACCGGGCGGAGAAGATCCCCGGCATGCCGTTCATGATCTCCACGCAGAGCCCGGAGTCGTCGGCGATCGCGGGCAGTCCGGTCTCCCTCGCCACGGCGCGCGCCTTGATCAGCGCGTTCTCCGCGAACGAGCCGCCGGTCTCGGCGATCTCGCCGACGCCAGGGAACTCCTCCAGGCCGACGAGCTCGACCGGCAGCCGCGCCTCGGCGAGGATCCGGCGCAGCTCGGCGATCTTCCCGGCGTTCCGGGTGGCGAGCACCACGCGCGCGCTCATGCGCCGCTCCCCGGGAGGTCCCGGCCGAGCGCCTCGGCCTGGATGCGGGCGAGCTCGGCGCAGCCGGCCGTGGCGAGGTCGAGCAGCGCGTTGAGCTGGTCCCGGCCGAACGGCGCGCCCTCGGCGGTGCCCTGCACCTCGACGAACGCCCCGGCTCCGGTCATCACCACGTTCATGTCGGTCTCGGCGACGACGTCCTCCTCATAGCAGAGATCGAGCAGGGGTTCGGAGCCGACGATCCCGACCGAGACCGCGGAGACCGAGTTCACCAGGGGGTCACCGAGGCAGACCTCGTTCGCCCGCATCCACGCCACGGCGTCGGCGAGGGCGACGAACGCCCCGGTGATCGCGGCGGTCCGGGTGCCGCCGTCGGCCTGCAGGACGTCGCAGTCGATGATGATCGAGTTCTCCCCCATCACCTTGAAGTCCACGCAGGCCCGCAGGGCCCGGCCGATCAGCCGGGAGATCTCATGGGTGCGGCCGCCGATCTTCCCCTTCACCGACTCGCGCTCGCTGCGCGTGCCGGTGGCGCGGGGCAGCATGGCGTACTCGGCCGTCACCCAGCCCAGGCCGCTGCCCTTGCGCCAGCGGGGGACGTTGCCCGCCTCCACGGTCGCGGCGCACAGCACCTTGGTCGCGCCGAACTCCACCAGGACGGAGCCTTCGGCGTGAGCGAGCCAGTTACGGGTGATCGTCACCGGGCGGAGCTGGTCGGGTCGCCGACCGTCTGAACGTGTCATACAGGTCACCCTAGGTCATAGACGGCGCCGCTCCGCGCCAGTTCCATCCGCCCGTCGAAACCGCCGCGGGAGGCGTCCTCCAGGATCCGGGCGGGGTCGTACCAGGGGACGAGGTGGGTGAGGACGAGCGTGCCCACCCCGGCGCGGGCGGCGTGCTCGGCGGCCTGGCGGCCGTTGAGGTGCAGGCCGGGCGGCTGCCCCGGCGCGTCGAGGAACGACGCCTCGCAGAGCAGCAGGTCGGCGTCGCGCGCCAGCTCGACCAGCTCGGCCGACTCGCCGGTGTCCCCCGAGTAGACCACGGACCGGCCGCCGTAGGTGATGCGGTAGCCGTACGTCTCGACGGGGTGGTTCATCGGGGCGGCGGTCACCTCGAACGGCCCGATCCGCCGCACCCCCGTGGTGACCGGGATGAACTCGAACGAGTTCTCCAGGACCGGCTCGTGCGGCATGCCGTACGCCGCGTTGAGGCGCTGGGCGGTGTCCCGCGGCCCGTAGACCGGCACCTTGCCGGGCAGCGGGCCGTCCGGGGTGTACGTGCGCACCACGTGGTAGGCGCACAGGTCGAGGCAGTGATCGGCGTGCAGATGGGTGAGGAGGACCGCGTCCAGGTCGTACAGGCCTATGAACCGCTGGAGCGCCCCGAGCGCCCCGTTGCCGAAGTCCATCATCAACCGGAAGCCCTCCGCCTCCACGAGGTACCCGGAGGAAGGGCTGTCCGGTCCGGGGAAGCTTCCCGAGCACCCGACGATCGTGACCTTCATCCCCAGCTCCCACCGCCCGTCGATCTCATCCCGAGCTCCCAGCGCGCATCACGAGCTCCCGGCGCCGGATGGTTGCCGGCCGCTCCTCAGCCCCAGCGTCGCGACCTCGACGTACCGGAGCTCCGGCCCGAGGAACCGCCGGCCGAGGCGGGCGAAGAGGGCGGTGTCACCGGTCGCGCGGAACCGGTGGAAGGGCTCGGCCTCCCCGTTGAACATCCCGCGGTCGTGCAGGATCCGGTAGACGTCCTTGGCGGTCTCCTCCGCGCTCGACACGAGCGTGACCCCGTCGCCCGCCACATAGGAGATGGCCCCGGTGAGCAGCGGGTAGTGGGTGCACCCGAGGATCAGCGTGTCGCACCCGGCGTCGAGGATGGGCTTGAGGTACCCGCGGATCACCTCGATGAGCTCCTTGCTCATCGTCTCCCCGCGCTCGACGAACTCCACCAGCAGCGGCGCGGCCACCGCGACCAGCTCGATGTCGGGGGCGGCGGCGAAGGCGTCGTGGTAGGCCATCGACTCGATCGTGGCCCGGGTCCCGATCACCCCGACCTTGCGGTTCTTCGTCACCCGTACGGCCCGGCGCACCGCCGGCTGGATGACCTCGACGACCGGCACGGAGTACCGCTCCCGCGCGTCCCGGAGCACCGCCGCGCTCGCGCTGTTGCAGGCGATGACCAGCATCTTCACCTCGTGCTCGACGAGGTGGTCCATCACCTCCAGCGCGTACTCGCGGACCTTCGCGATCGGCTTCGGCCCGTACGGCTGTCGCGCGGTGTCCGCCACGTAGAAGATCGACTCGTTGGGGAGCTGGTCGATGATCGCGCGGGCGACGGTGAGGCCGCCGACGCCGCTGTCGAAGATTCCGATAGCCCCGCTGTTCACCGGCACGCCTTCCAAGCGTAGGGGAGCATGCACCGCTGATCAGGGTAAGAAAGCTCACACTTGTGGTCTCTGGAGCGCATAGGGATACTTCCCCGCCGACCCCTTGGGCGTGATCTCACCCGGCCTTCCGGGCACGCCGTGCGCTCACCCGGGCTTCCGGGTGGGCGGTGGGCTCACGCCTTCCGGATGGGCCGTGGGGCTCACCCGCCCCGCGGCGTGTCTCACCCGCGGCCGAGGCGGGCGAGCTGGCGGGACTGGGCGACGAGCCGGCCGGCCGAGTCCCACACCTCGACCTCCTCGTCGAACCAGCCGTCGCTGATCAGGCGCCCGCTCCCGATCACGGTGAGCCAGCCCGGCGCGGGGAGCGCGCGCAGGTGCCAGGTGAGCTCCACCGTGGGCGCCCAGCCGCGCATGCCCGCGGAGAAGACGACGGGCGGCATGGCGTCCACGGCGAGGGCGAGCACGTACGGGTCGGGGTCCTGCGGCTCGGCGAGCCGGAAGTACGCCCGCATCTCGGGGCGGCCGGTGGGCTCGCCCTTGAGCCACCCCACGGTCGGCGGGTCGAACCGCAGCTCGATCTGGTGGTTGAGGGTGAGGCCGCTCTCGGGTTTGGGGTCGGGCAGCCGCACGCACTCATCCGGTTCGGGCATGCCCGCGGAGGGCCCGTCCGACCAGACCGGCACCGCGTCCGGGTCGAGCGTCGCCGTGGTGACCAGCGCCTCGACCACCGCCTGCCCCTCCTGGATCAGGGTGGCCCGGGAGACGGCCGCGGTCCTGCCCGTCTTGATCCGCTCGACGCGCACCCGGGCGGCGCCGGGCCGGGCGACGCGGAGGAACTGCGCGCTCGTGGAGACCGGGTGCTCGTGCGGCGACTCGTCGACCACCGCGCGGAGCATGGCCGCCATGAGGTAGCCGCCGTTCAGCGGGCCGCCGATCGAGAACCCGTTGTCGAGGCAGACGTCGTACGTCTGATCGTCGACCCGGATCGCGCGCGTGGCCTCGTCGAACTTCGTCACCCTGCCCACCTGCCCAGAACAACATTCTCGAACCTTGTTCTGGCATTTACTGTAAGGCCTGGGTGAACGGAAAGGACGCCCGGCCCTCGGCGTCCCCTGCGAGGACGGCGAGAGCCGGACGCCCTTTGCCGGGGCTTCAGGCCCAGAGCTGGCCCTCGAGGCGGCGCTCCGCCTCCTCGAGCGTGCCCTCGTAGGCGCCGGTGGACAGGTACTTCCAGCCACCGTCGGCCACGATGAAGACGATGTCGGCCCGCTCGCCCGCGGCCACTGCCTTGCGGGCCATGGCGAGCGCGGCGTGGAGCGCGCACCCGGTCGAGATGCCGGCGAAGATGCCCTCCTTCTCCAGCAGCTCGCGGGTCCGGCGCAGCGCGTCGGCCGAGGAGACCGAGTAGCGCGTGGTGAGCACCGACTCGTCGTAGAGCTCGGGGATGAACCCCTCGTCCACGTTGCGCAGGCCGTACACCAGCTCGCCGTAGCGCGGCTCGGCTGCCACGATCTTCACGCCGGGCACGTGCTCGCGCAGGTAGCGGCCGACGCCCATGAGCGTCCCCGACGTGCCGAGGCCGGCGACGAAGTGGGTGACGGACGGCAGGTCCCGGAGGATCTCGGGCCCCGTGGTCTCGTAGTGGGCGCGCCAGTTGGCCGGGTTGCCGTACTGGTAGAGCATCACCCAGTCACGGTGCTCCTCGGCCAGGGCCTTCGCCACCCGGACCGCCTCGTTGGAGCCGCCGGCCGCCGGAGACGAGATGATCTCCGCGCCCCACATGCGGAGGAGCTGGCGGCGCTCCTCGGAGGTGTTCTCCGGCATCACGCACACCAGCCGGTAGCCCTTGAGCCGGGCGGCCATGGCGAGCGAGATCCCGGTGTTGCCCGAGGTCGGCTCGAGGATGGTGCACCCCGGATGGAGCAGCCCGTCCTTCTCGGCCTGCTGGATCATCCAGAGCGCGGGCCGGTCCTTGACCGATCCGGTCGGGTTCCGGTCCTCCAGCTTCGCCCACAGCCGCACCTCCGGGGACGGGGACAGGTGCGGCAGGCCGACCAGCGGGGTGTTGCCGACCGAATCGATCAGTGAGTCGAAACGCATCTAACGCGCACCACCGGCGACGGCGGGAAGGACGGTGACGGTGTCGCCGTCGGAGACCGGGGTGTCGAGCCCGCCGAGGAAGCGCACGTCCTCGTCGTTGAGGTAGACGTTGACGAAGCGCCGCAGGCCGGACTCGTCGACCAGGCGGTCCTTCAGCCCCGGGTGGCGGGCGTCCAGGTCACCGATCACTTCCTTCAGCGTCGAACCCTCGGCCGTGACCGCCTTGGCGCCACCCGTGTAGCTGCGCAGGATGGTCGGGATGCGGACCTCGATCGCCATCGCGGCTTGATCTCCTTGATCAGTCAGGTCGTCGTGCGGGATGAACGCTCACCCGAGGTGAACGCGTTACAGATGAGCGCGAAAGCTCGGCAGGAAATTCCGGAAGGCTCTAGCGGAGAAAACCTGCGCGCTCAGCGACAGTCGTAGACGACGACGAAGGGTGTGTGCGCGAAGAAGAAGCTCTGCACAGGGCACACCGGGAACGCCCGGCGGCAAGGGACAGCCGGTGACGACACACGAGAAGCGTCATCGTAGGCCATGAAAGAGAGTTTAGTCGTAGGATTCTACGATCTTCACTTCCTCTTCCGTGACGACTCCGTCCACGATGCGGAACGACCGGAACTCGCCCTCCTCCGTGGCGGTGGAGACGAGCACGTAGTGCGCGTCCGGCTCGGACGCGAGCTCGATGTCGGTCCGCGACGGGTACGCCTCGGTCGCGGTGTGCGAGTGATAGATCACCACCGGGACCTCGTCTCGCTCGTCCATCTCCCGCCAGACGCGGAACTGCTCCATGGAGTCGAACCGGTAGAAGGTCGGGGAGCGCTCCGCGTTCTGCATCGGGATGAACCGCTCGGGACGGTCCGAACCGGCAGGGCCCGCGATGACGCCGCACGCCTCGTCCGGGTGGTCGGCGCGAGCGTGCGCGATGATCTTCTCCACCAGCTCGCGTTTGATCGTCAACATGCTCGGAACGCTACCAAAGCGCGCGTACCAGGGTGTCCTGCAGGTAGGTCAGCCAGTCGTAGGTGATGAAGGCCGGGTACCGGGGGTCGTCCTCGGGCATCCGCGCGATCTCCTCGTGGACCTCCTCGGTCACGTCGAGCCGCACCCCGAGCGCGAGCCGTACGTCGTTGAGCGCGCGGAGCCAGGCGTGGGCCTGCTCCGGGGTGAGCGTCACCCTGCCGGGCGCCAAGGTCTCGAGCACCGTGGCCGCGTCGGCCCGCTTGCCGTCCCGCAGCGTCGCCTCGGTGTACCGGCGGAACTCCTCCGCCGCCTTCTCGTCCTCCGGGTACGCCGACGGGAACAGCCGGGCGAGCACCGGGTCGGTCGGCGGCGTGGGCGAACCGATGCCGAGCGCGCGCTCCAACGGGTCGTCCCCGGTCGTCCCCGGCTCGATCAGCTCGAGGATCTGCGACACGACCGACCGCAGGACCGCCGCCTCGGCCGGGTCGAAGTGCGCGGTGATCTTGTCACCGGACGCCTGGAAGCCCGTGCCCATCGCCCTTCCCCCGGCCGCTCGCCGGCCGCTCAGACATCCTGCTGGACCGTGGCCCACAGGCCATAGGAGTGGAGGATCTGGACATTCCGCTCCATCTCCTCCCGGGTGCCGCTGGCGACCACCGCCTTGCCATTGCAGTGGACGTCCATCATCAGCTTCTCGGCCTTCGGCCGTGGGTAGCCGAACACCTTCTGGAACACGTAGGTCACGTACGACATGAGGTTGACCGGGTCGTTCCAGACGATCGTGAGCCACGGCCGGTCGGACCGGACGTCCGACGACTCCCGGATCAACTCTGCAGGAGCTGTGCCACCCACATCTCCATCCTGCACCAGGGTGACCGTAGTCTTCGACTCGTGCGAGCCATGACGGGGACAGCCCTACTGACCGACCGCTACGAACTCACGATGCTCCAGGCGGCGCTCGCCAGCGGAGCCGCGCACCGGCGCACCGTCTTCGAGGTCTTCGCCCGCTCGCTCCCGCAGGGGCGCCGGTACGGCGTGGTGGCGGGGGTGGACCGGGTGCTCGACGCGATCGAGGACTTCCGGTTCGACGAGGACACCCTCGAGTTCCTCCGCTCGGCCCGGGTGGTGGACGAGCGGACCCTGGAGTACCTCGCCTCCTACCGGTTCTCCGGCGACGTGTACGGCTACCGCGAGGGGGAGGTGTTCTTCCCCGGGTCGCCGATCCTCGTGGTGGAGGGCACCTTCGCCGAGGCGGTGCTGCTGGAGACCGTCGTCCTGTCGATCCTCAACCACGACTGCGCGGTCGCCGCCGCGGCGTCGCGCATGGTCCACGCGGCCGGCGGGCGCCCGCTGATCGAGATGGGGTCGCGCCGGACCCACGAGCACGCGGCCGTGGCGGCGGCCCGGGCGGCCTACCTGTGCGGCTTCGCCTCGACCTCCAACCTCATGGCCGAGCGCCGGTACGGCATCCCCTCCGCGGGCACCGCGGCCCACGCGTTCACCCTGGTCCACGACTCGGAGAAGGAGGCGTTCCGCGGCCAGCTCGAGTCGCTCGGCTACGGCACCACCCTCCTGGTCGACACCTACGACGTGGCCAACGCGGTGCGGACGGCGGTCGAGCTCGCCGGCCCGCGGCTCGGGGCGGTGCGGATCGACTCCGGCGACCTCGCCGTGGTCGCCCAGGAGGTGCGGCGCCAGCTCGACGAGCTCGGGGCCACCAAGACCAAGATCATCGTGACCGGCGACCTGGACGAGTTCTCGATCGCCGCGCTCGCCGCCGCCCCGGTCGACGGGTACGGCGTCGGCACCTCGCTGGTCACCGGGTCGGGGCACCCGACCGCCCACCTCGTCTACAAGCTGGTGGCCCGGGAGGACCCCCGGGGAGAGCTCATCCCGGTGGCGAAGCGGTCGGTGGGCAAGCCGAGCCGCGGCGGGCGCAAGTGGGCGTACCGGCGGATCAGCGGCGGGACCGCGACCGCCGAGATCGTCGCCAACCGGCCCATGGAGGACGAGGGACGCCCGCTCCTCGCCAAGCTGATCGAGCGGGGCGAGGTCATCGGCAGGGAGCCCTTGGCGGCGGCCCGGGAGCGGCACCGCGCGGCCATGGCCGAGCTCCCGCTGGTCGCGCACAGCCTCTCGCCCGGCGATCCGGCGATCCCTACAATTTTCTACTGATCACCTTTTGTCAGGATTTTTCTAGAAGTGGGGCGCTCGCCGACCGGCGGCCGAGGAGGTGAGGGGCGTGACGACCGCGCTCGTCATCGTCGACGTGCAGAACGACTTCTGCGAGGGTGGCAGCCTCGCCGTCGCCGGAGGCGCCGAGGTCGCCGCCGCGATCACCCGTCACCTCCGGGACAACCGATACGACCACGTGGTCGCCACCCGGGACTACCACATCGACCCGGGCTCCCACTTCTCCGACGAGCCCGACTACGTGACGAGCTGGCCGGCGCACTGCGTGGCGGACACCCCGGGCGCCGCCTTCCACCCCGCCCTGGACACCTCGGCGGTCGAGGAGGTGTTCAGCAAGGGCGCCCACTCGGCCGCGTACAGCGGGTTCGAGGGGGCGGCCCCGGACGGCACCGGCCTGGCCGAGTGGCTGCGGGCGCGCGGGGTGGACGCGATCGACGTGGTCGGCATCGCCACCGACCACTGCGTGCGCGCCACCGCCCTGGACGGCGCCCGGTCCGGCTTCAGCGTGCGGGTCCTCCTCGGCCTCACCGCCGGCGTCGCCCGGGAGACCACCGACCGCGCCCTCGCCGAGCTCAAGGAGGCGGGCGTCGAGCTCGTCGGGACCCCGATCGTCCGGAGCTGAGCCGCCCCGCGCGCGGACCTTCCCACGGCCCGGTCCGGCGAGCCGCGCCCGGGCGGGCCCCGGACGGCCGCCGCGGCCCGGCGGCCGACGGTGGCGCCGGGGCGGATCGGCCCGGTGAGATCAGCGTGCCCGGCGTGTCCTGTCGGCCGCCGGCGTTACGCTGAGGTCACTGTGAGGCAGCGAACCGGTAGAGACCGTGTGGTGGCGGCGAGCGGGGTGAGGCGCCGTTGAGCGTTTCGGCCGCCTCCAACCTCTCCCCCGCCTACCCGAACCGCGCCGCCTGGGGCACCGCACCCAAGCTCCGCGCCTGGCAGCAGGAGGCCTTCGACCTCTACTTCCGGCGGGACCCCAGGGACTTCCTGGCCGTGGCGACGCCCGGCGCGGGGAAGACCACCTTCGCGCTGCGGATCGCCACCGAGCTGCTGCACCGGCGGGCGGTCCAGGCGGTGACGATCGTCACGCCGACCGAGCACCTCAAACGGCAGTGGGCCGACGCCGCGGCGAAGGTCGGCATCCGGATCGACCCCGACTTCAAGAACAGCCAGGGCACCATCTCGCGCGACTACACCGGGGCCGCGGTCACCTACGCCCAGGTGGCCATGCACCCGGCGCTCCACCGCGCCCGCACCGTGGCGCGCAAGACCCTGGTGATCTTCGATGAGATCCACCACGCGGGCGACAGCAAGTCGTGGGGGGACGCCGTGCGGGAGGCGTTCGACCCCGCGGCCCGGCGGCTCGCGCTCACCGGCACCCCGTTCCGCTCCGACGACAACCCGATCCCGTTCGTCACCTACGTCGAGGACGGCGACGGGGCGCTGCGGAGCGTCGCCGACTACACCTACGGGTACGGCGCGGCCCTCGCCGACGGCGTGGTCCGGCCCGTCATCTTCCTCGCGTACGCCGGGGAGATGAAGTGGCGGACCCGGGCTGGCGACGAGGTGAGCGCCATGCTCGGCACCCCGCTCACCAAGGACCAGCTCGCCCAGGCGTGGCGGGCCGCCCTCGACCCGAAGGGCGACTGGATCCGCCAGGTGATCCACGCGGCCGACCGGCGGCTGACCGAGGTGCGGCGGAGCATTCCCGACGCGGGCGGCCTGGTGATCGCCTCGGATCAGGCGACGGCCCGCGCCTACGCCCGCCACATCCGGGCCATCACCGGCGAGAGCGCCGAGGTCGTGCTCTCCGACGACCCCGGCGCGTCCAAGAAGATCAAGGAGTTCGCCGCGTCGACCCGCCGGTGGCTGGTCGCGGTGCGCATGGTCTCCGAGGGCGTGGACATCCCCCGGCTCATCGTGGGGGTGTACGCCACGAGCACCTCGACCCCGCTGTTCTTCGCCCAGGCGGTCGGGCGCTTCGTCCGGGCCCGGCGGCGCGGCGAGATCGCGTCGATCTTCCTGCCCTCGGTCCCGGTCCTGCTCGGCCTCGCCGCCGAGCTGGAGGCCGAGCGCGACCACGTGCTCGGCCGGAGGCGGGGCGACGAGGGCGGGCTCGACGACCACCTGCTGGACCTGGCCCGGCAGGAGCGGCGGACGCCCGAGGCCGTCGGCGAGGAGCTCCCCCCGCAGACGCTCGAGACCTCCGCCACGTTCGACCGGGTGCTCTTCGACGGCGGCGAGTTCGGCACCGCCGCCGCGCCGGGCTCCCCCGAGGAGGAGGAGTTCCTCGGCCTGCCCGGGCTGCTCGAACCGCACCAGGTGGCGACGCTGCTCCGCAAGCGCCAGGCCGAGCAGCTGGCCGCGAAGCGGAAGGCGCAGGCGGAGCAGGCCGAGGCGAAGCCGGCGCTGCCCCCGCACGAGGAGCTGCGGGAGCTGCGCCGGGAGCTCAACAGCCTGGTCGGCGCGTGGAACCACCGGACCGGCGTGCCGCACGGCGTGATCCACGCGGAGCTCCGCCGGGCCTGCGGCGGGCCGCCGGTCGCCCAGGCGACCGCCGAGCAGCTCCGCAAGCGGATCGAGCTGATCCGGAGGTGGGCCACCCAGCGCCGGTGACGACGGCGGCCGCATCGGCCGGAGCCGCCGTCACGCGGCCGGAAGGGCCGTCCGCGCCCGGATCGGCCGAGGGCCGGGGACGCCCCTGGGCGGCCCCTCTAACCCATGGCGCCCGGCCGTGGGACGGCCGCGGGGCCGGAGCATCGGGGCGGTTCCTCAGCCGCGGCGTCCGGCCGGGCGGGGCATCCGGTAACCGGGGCCGCCGTTCACCGTGACGCGCACGGACTTGCGGCGCAGCTCGGGGGTGATCCGCAGGTTCAGCGAGGCGAGCCCGTCCACCAGGCGGACGGGAACGGACCGGACCTCCGCCCCTCGCACCGGTGGCGCGGCCTCCCGCTCGCCGGGCGCGCTCTCCCGCAGCCAGACCCGGAGCACCCGCCCGGTGCCCTTGAGGGCGACGGTGGCCGTGGGGCACTGCCGCTCGGCGGCGCGCCAGAAGACGAAGAGGTTCAGCGAGCCGCCGCGGCGGTTCATCCGCACCATCTCGGGCGTGGGCGTGCGGGGGGTGCACACCGGTGGCGCGCCGGTGCCGGTCGGCGCCGCCGTGGCGGGGCCGGGGGCGCCGGTACGGCCGGCCACGACGGGCGCGGGCGGCTCCGGCGGCGTGCGGGAGTGGAAGCCGATGACCAGCGTTCCCGCCTGCAGCGCGGCGAGGGTGAGCGCCCCCATGGCGCGCCGCGGGCCGGACGCGTCCCGGCCGAAGATCAGCCAGACGCAGATCGGGGTGAGCACGAGCCAGCCGAGCGCCAGCAGCAGAACGAGCATCCGAGGTCCCCAGTATCACGTGGCGTCGTCGCTCTCCGTGATACCGCAACCACACCTCGTCACGGGCCGTTCTTGAACACCATCCGACCCGCGGTTTCCGATCTCATCGCCCTGCGGGCCGTCCGGCTCAGCGGGCTCCCCGCGTCCTCGGCGGGCGCCGTGCGTCGCGGCCTCGCTCAGTGGGCTCCGTACGTCGCGGCCTCGATCTCCGCCCGCGAGCGCGGGTCGTCGGGCTGGGCGACGCCGAGCAGGACCACGCTCCGGCCGTCCGGGCGGGTGAACAGGGTCACCCGCATGAACGCGGGCTCTCCCCCGCCGGCCCGGAGCGCACGGGTGTGCCCGGGCATCCCGCCGATCGTGACCGGCCGGTCGTCCACCACCTCGAGGTCATCGCCGAGGACGAGCAGCCGGGCGTAGACGTCGCACAGGTCGAGCAGCGCCGGCCGGAGCTGGGCCGGGTCGGCCCGCCCGGCCGGCCGGGCCATCACCAGCACGCTCCCGTCCCGGCCGGCCACCGAGGTGAAGCCGGCCACGGGCGCCGCCACCCCGGCCCGCCACCCGGGCGGCAGCGGGTAGCTCACCCCGGCGAACCAATCGGTGACCGTGTCCTGCGGCGGCGGCTCGGGCCGGCCGAGGGCGGCGATCACCAGGCCGGTGATCACCGCGGATGAGGCGGACACGGCGAGCGCGGCGACGAGGATGCGCACCAGCCAGCTCGGCCTGCCGCGGGGAGGCGAGGACGATGTGCCGCGCCGACCGGCCGGAGCGGACGGCTTCCTCGCGGGCCGCGTGGCCACCGTGGACGGCTGCTGCGCGGGGCGCGCCTCCTCCCCCTCCGGCGGCCACACCCGGCGCATCCACTGATCCTGCACGTCACCTCCGGGAGCATCCCTGCCGGGCGCGCGTGGCGGCGAACCGGCGTGCGAAGGACCGGGCGTGCGTCACCCGGGCGACGGCGGCACCGCACAATGCCGTGTCCCGGTGCGCGAACGCTGGTGAGGAGTTACTCACACCCGGGCCCCGGCGTCAACGGCGGACCGGGAAGTCACGGCCGGGGTGCTCCCCATCGGCCAGAGGGCGCGCCTCCGGGGCGGGATCAGGGTGCGATGGCGCGGTACTCCTGCCACATCCGGGCCATGCGCTCGGCCTGGCCGCGGGTGAACTCGCGCATGCAGGTGTCCTTGGAGTAGTCCATGAAGTTGTGGATCGGGTCGCTCCCCGGCCCCGGGCAGGTGTCCTTCCGGGCCGGGCAGCCCTTGGTCGGGTACGCCTCGGCGGGGGTGTCGTCGACCTCGTCGCCGGGCGGGTCGCACCCGTTCTCGAAGGTGTGGAGCAGGCCCATCCAGTGGCCGATCTCGTGGACCGCGGTGAAGCCGCGGCGGAAGTTGCGGAGCGGGCCGCCCGGCAGGCTGCGCCAGTCGATCATCACCCCGTCGAGCTCGGGCGCGCCCGCGTACCACTGCGGGTAGGTGCCGTAGCCGAGGATGAGCCGCTCCATCTGCACGATGTAGAGGTTGAGCGTCTCCGGGCCGCCCACCCGGAGCTTCCGTTTCATCTCCCGCTCGTGGCCGAAGGGGTCGCGGAACCACGCGCGGTTGGCCGTGTGGGTGATGCCCTTCAGCTCGAACCGGACGCCCGTGTCCACCCCGCCGAACTTGCCGCCGTAGGCGGCGTTGAGCGTGCGGACCTGCCGCTTGACCGCGCTGTCGGGGGCGCCGAGCGCGCCGTCCTTGATGACGTGCACCCAGAGCGGCACCCGGATCACCCCGCGCCGCTCCGGCGCGCCGGCCGGGCGGTGCCCGGCGCGCGCATGGCCGTCCGGGCGGGCCGGGACGCGGAGGAGCCCCCACGGGGTGTGCGGCCGGAGCGCGAGCCGGTACGCGCGGGCGCGCGGGTCGGCGCCGCACGGGACGCCGCCGGTGCGGGGCCGGCCGGGGTCACCGCTCGCGGCCGCGTGATCGCCCGTCGGGCGGGTGCCGCGGGCGGCCGTCGGCGTCCCGCTGAACGTGCAGATACAGGTGAGGAAGAGGCAGGCAAGGAAGACGGCGGAGGCGCGCCGGCGCATCGTGTCCCCCCGAAACGGCTGGTCAGAAGCCTGACGTTAGCCGTTCCGAGGGGTGAAGATCACGCAGCGACACTCACTCGCCGGACGGCTCGCCCTTGGGGAGCCCGTCGTAGATCTCCTTGCACTCCGGGCAGATCGGGTACTTCTTCGGGTCCCGGCTCGGCACCCACACCTTGCCGCAGAGCGCGCGGACCGGCGTGCCGGTCACATAGCTCTGGGTGATCTTGTTCTTGTCGGCGTAGTGCGCGAACCGCTCGTGGTCGCCGTCGCCGTGCGAGAGCCTGGGCCGTACTTCGCTCTCGGGAAGAATCTTCGTGCCGCTCACGGATAACGAGTCTATCCAGCGGCATCGAAGGACCGGCCCGTACGGCTTCCGCACGGCGCGGCGAGCGACCGGGTCAGCCGATCGCGGCGGGGGTGCCCTCCGGCTTGCGGCCCGCCTTCACGAACAGGGCGAGGAACGCGGACACCAGGGCGAGGGCCATGCTCATGGTGAACCCGAAGTGGAGCCCGTCCATGAAGGAGCGGTGGGCGGCCTGGGCGATGAGCTCCGCGCCCGGGCCGGAGAGGCCGGGGGGCGCCATGCCGACCGCGGCCAGCTCCTTGAGGGCATCGAGCTGCGCGGGCGGGATGGCGGACGCGGCCGGTCCGAGGTGCCCGGGCAGCGCGCTCGCCACCTTCGCGGAGACCGCGGCGCCCAGGACGGCCGTGCCGAGGGCCCCGCCGACCTGCATGGCCGAGTTCTGGAGCCCGCCGGCCACCCCGGTGAGCTCGAGCGGAGCGTTGCCGACGATGATCTCGGTCGCGCCGACGAAGACCGGGGAGAGGCCGAACGCGAGGAGGACGAACGGGATCGCGCTGTCGAGGAAGCCGGCCTCGAGGCCGAGCCGGGAGAGCAGGAACATCGCCACCGCGGTGATCAGCATCCCGCCCACAATGGTGAGCCTGGGGCCGAACCTGCCGATGGCCATGCCGGCCACGGGCGAGGCGACCATCATCCCGGCGCTCATCGGCAGCATGCGCAGCCCGGCCTCCATCGGCGACAGGCCGTGCACCCCCTGGAAGTAGAAGGTGAGGAAGAACATCGCCCCCACCATCGAGAACGACACCAGGATCATGAGCACGGTGCCGATGGACAGGGATGCGTTCCGGAAGAGGCCGAGCGGGACCAGCGGCTCACGCGCCCGCCCCTGCCAGAACAGGAAGGCGGCGCCGAACACCACTGCCCCGGCGAGGAAGCCGAGCGTCCGCGCGTCCCCCCAGCCCCACTCCGGCGCGTTGATGATCGCCCAGAGCAGCGCGGACATCGTGATCGACAGCAGGCCGACCCCGGGCCAGTCCACCCGGGAGAGCAGCTCCGCGCGGCTCTCCCGCAGCGCCAGGAACCCGAAGATCATGGTGATCGCGCCGACCGGGACGTTGATGAAGAAGACCGACTGCCAGCTCACGTTCTCCACGAGCAGCCCGCCGACGATGGGCCCGGCCGCGCTGGACAGGCCGAGGATGGCGCCCCAGGCCCCGAGGGCCTTGTTCAGCCGCTCCCCGGGGAAGGCCGCGCGGAGCAGCGCGAGCCCGGCGGGCTGGAGCAGCGCGCCGGACAGGCCCTGCAGGACGCGGAACGCGATCAGCGGCCCGATCGACGAGCTGAGCCCGATCGCCAGCGAGGCGAGCGTGAACCCGGCGACGCCGATGAGGAACATCCGCTTGTGGCCGAACAGGTCGCCGAGCTTGCCGGCGGTGATGAGGAACACCGCGAGCGCGAGCAGGTAGCCACTGGTGATCCACTGCAGGTCGGACAGGGTGGCGTGGAGCTCGGCGCCGATGACCGGGTTGGCGATCGCGACCACGGTCCCGTCGAGCATGACCATGATCGCGCCGAGGCCGACGGCGAGGAGCGTGAGCCCCGGGTGGTTGCCCCGGACGCCTTGCGCGGGCGCCTCGGTGCCGGCCAGAGCCGGTTGGGTCACGAAAAGATCCCCCCTTATAGCACAGAATCAACCGGGGCAACTTATGGCATTCGCCCGGCTTGTAGCAACTCGTTAATTCGGGAATTCGTGACCCCTTCGCCAATGGCCGATCCGGCATTAAGAAATATGATCAAGTGGTAAAATAAGGATCAGAATTCACACGGCGCACAGGAGTCGCGCCGCCGCGGGCCGGCATGAGCAACGGCGCGCGCCCTGCCCGATCACCGAGCACGGACCTTCGCGATCATCGGTGCCGGCCCGGAACCGCAACCCCATCGTCTCTCGGCCGGGCGGCCTCCTACCGGCGAGTATTCGAGGATCCTTGAACGTTTCATCCGGGATCACCCCGGGCCGGGCCGTACCTTCGCACGTCGCCGGGGCCGGCGGCCCGGAAGCGGCCCGCTCACCCCTCGCGCGCGCCTGTCCCGGATGATCAGCCGCTCCTATGGTGATGCGCGGAGCGCTCCTCCTGTCGGCCAAATTCCCCGGTGAGGTGGTCAATGAGAACACGGCTCGGCGTCGCCATCGCGGCGCTCTTCGCGCTGGCGTGGTCATTGATCGTCTTGTCGCCGCCGGCCCAGGCCGCTGTGGGCCTCCGGGTCAGCAACGGCAAGATCTACGAGGCCAACGGCGCGGAGTTCATCATGCGGGGCACGAGCCACCCGCACGCCTGGTACCCGAACCAGACCGGCTCGTTCGCGGACATCAAATCGCTCGGCGCCAACACGGTCCGGGTGGTGCTGAGCGGCGGCCGCTGGACGCCGAACTCCCCGAGCGACGTGGCCAACGTCATCCGGCTCTGCAAGGAGAACCGGCTGATCTGCGTGCTGGAGAACCACGACACCACGGGGTACGGCGAGCAGAGCGGCGCCTACCCCCTCGACCAGGCGGTCGACTACTGGATCAGCCTGAAGAGCGTGCTCACCGGCGAGGAGAACTACATCGTCATCAACATCGGCAACGAGCCGTACGGGAACAACAACCCGTCGGCCTGGACCGCCGCGACGATCAACGCGATCCAGCGGATGCGCGACGCCGGCTTCCAGCACCTGCTCATGGTCGACGCGCCGAACTGGGGGCAGGACTGGGCGTTCGTCATGCGGGACAACGCCGCCACCGTGTTCGACAGCGACCCGCTGAAGAACACGGTCTTCTCGATCCACATGTACGGCGTGTTCGACACCGCGAACGAGATCACGAGCTACCTGCAGGCGTTCCAGTCCGCCCGCCTGCCGCTCGTCATCGGTGAGTTCGGGCACCTGCACTCCGACGGCGACCCGGACGAGGACACGATCATGGCCGAGGCGGAGGCCCGCGGCATCGGCTACATCGGCTGGTCGTGGAGCGGCAACGGCGGCGGCGTCGAGTACCTCGACCAGGTGGAGAACTTCGACCCGGCCCGGCTCACCCCGTGGGGGCAGCGGCTCTTCAACGGCCCCAACGGCATCAAGGCCACCGCGAAGGAGGCGACCGTCTACGGCGGCACGGCCAGCCCGCCGCCGAGCTCCCCGCCGGCCTCTCCCCCGGTCTCTCCCCCGGTCTCGCCTCCGGTGAGCCCCAGCCCGAGCCCGAGCGGGTCGAAGGGGTGCACCGCGAGCTACCGGATCGTGAACGAGTGGAACGGCGGCTTCCAGGGCGAGGTGACGGTCACCGCGGGCGACTCCGCGATCTCGGGCTGGACGGTGTCGTGGACCTTCCCCGACGGCCAGGCCGTGACCCAGGCGTGGAACGCCACGATCACCTCGAACGGCCCGTCGGTGACCGCGAAGAACATGAGCTACAACGGCGATCTCGGCCCGGGGGCCGGCACGACCTTCGGGTTCCTCGGGTCGTGGCAGGGCCAGAACCGCGTGCCGCCGGAGGTGATCTGCACGGCGAGCTGACCTGATCCCCGGTACGGCCGGGTGGCGCGCGGCGCGCCCGGCCGTACCGCGCTCTCACGGTGGTGATCCACCGGCCGCTGCGCGATCATCCGCCGGCCGAGCACCACACCGCCGATCATGCAGAGACAGGGAGCGCGAAGGAGCGTGGCCGTACCACAGCGGCGGCCGGCCCCGCGCCCACGCGGCGGCGGGCATACCCGAGCCGGGCCCGGCCCACGGCGCGGGCCGCCCGGTCCCGCGCCCGGTGCACTCGGCGCCGGCCGCCTAATTCAGCGTCGGGTCGTCGGGGAACGTCGAGACGAACGCGAGCTCGTTGCGCTGCCGGCGCAGCACCGCCCGCCACAGGTTCTCCGGGTCGGAGTTGAACGTGTCCCCGGGCTCGGAGTCCACGACGTACCAGGCGCCTTCCCGGATCTCGCTCTCGAGCTGACCGGCGGCCCACCCCGCATACCCGGCGAAGATCCGCATCTGGGTGATCTCGCCGGCGAGGATCTCGGGGGGCGCGTCGAGATCCACCGTGCCGAGACGGGTCGACGTCTTGCCCTGCAGCCTCCGCCAGCCCAGCGGCTCGTCGCCGCTCATCACGGCGGCGAGGGCGAGGGCGCTGTCCGTCTGCACCGGACCGCCCTGGAAGAGGACCGACGGGCCGGTCACCAGCGCGTCCCACGACGGCAGGACCTGGTGCACCGCGATCTCGCTGGGCCGGTTGAGAATCACGCCCAGGGTGCCGCCATCCTCATCGTGCTCCAGGATCAGCACGACACTACGCCGGAAGTTGGGGTCCTCGAGCAGTGGCGTCGCCACCAGCAACCGGCCGACGTAGATCGCTTCCGCCATACCTCCCATGATGGGGTAGGAATGCCCGATCGTGCACGTCCTCCACTATTTGGCGGGCCATATTACTCTCTATCACCCGTGCGGTACTCGGCGAGGTCGGTGGCGGGCATCCCGCCCCGCGCCGTCTCCCGGACCGCGGTGGCGACCACGTGGGCCACGTCCGGGTGGAAGACGCTCGGGATGATGTAGTTGGGGCCCAGCTCGTCGTCGGTGACCACCGAGGCGAGCGCCCGCGCGGCCGCGAGCAGCATCTCCTCGGTCACCTCCTTCGCCTGCGCGTCGAGCAGCCCGCGGAACACGCCCGGGAAGGCGAGCACGTTGTTGATCTGGTTCGGGTAGTCCGAGCGGCCGGTCGCCACCACGGCCGCGTACTCCCGCGCCTCGTCCGGGGAGACCTCCGGCTCGGGGTTGGCGAGGGCGAACACGATCGCGTCGTCGGCCATCCGGGCGATGTCCTCGCCGGTGAGGATCCCCGGCGCAGACACCCCGATGAACACGTCGGCGCCCTCGAGCGCGCCCCGCAGGTCGCCGGTGTAGTTCCCGGAGTTGGTGTTCTCGGCGATCCACCGCAGCGAGTCGTCGAGGTCGTCACGCCCCTCGTGGATGGCGCCGCGGTAGTCGCACACGATCACGTCCTTGGCCCCGGCCGCGAGCAGCAGCCGCAGCACCGCCGAGCCGGCCGCGCCCGCCCCGGCCATGGCGATCCGGACGTGCGGCAGCTCCTTGCCGACCACCTTCAGCGCGTTGGTGAGGGCGGCGAGCACGCAGATCGCCGTGCCGTGCTGGTCGTCGTGGAAGACCGGGATGTCGAGCAGCTCCCGCAGCCGGCGCTCCACCTCGAAGCACCGCGGCGCCGAGATGTCCTCCAGGTTGATGCCGCCGAAGCCCGGCGAGATGAGCTGCACCGCCCGCACGATCTCGTCGACGTCCTGGGTGTCGAGGCAGATCGGCCAGGCGTCGATCCCGGCGAACCGTTTGAACAGCGCGGCCTTCCCCTCCATCACCGGGAGGGCCGCCGCCGGGCCGATGTTCCCCAGGCCCAGGACCGCGGAGCCGTCCGTGACCACGGCGACCGAGTTCCGCTTGATGGTGAGGCGCCGCGCGTCCTCCGGGTTCCGGGCGATCGCCATGGAGACCCGCGCCACGCCCGGCGTGTACGCCATGGAGAGCTCGTCCCGGTTCCGCAGCGGCACCTTCGAGTTCATCTCGATCTTGCCGCCGAGGTGCATGAGGAACGTCCGGTCGGAGACCTTGTGGATGGTCACGCCCTCGACGCGGCTCAGGCCGTCCACGATCTCCTGGACGTGGTCGGCGTCCCGGGCCGCGCAGGTGACGTCGATGCGGAGCTTCTCGTGTCCAGCGTTCGACACATCGAGGGCGGTCACCACGCCACCCGCGTGCTCTACCGCGTGGGTGAGCTGGCTGACCGCCTTACCTCCCGCGGGCACCTCGAGACGGATGGTGATGGAGTACGAAACGCTGGGCACGGTGGCCACGTTCATCCGCTCCTTTGGGGTGCGTCCCCCGGCCGTCCTGTTCACAGACTGCTCAGAACCTCACGCAGCGGTCCTGCTTCGCACCCGGCTCAACGCTTCCGTGGGGGCACTTCCATGGTGCCATCTTCCACGCGGAAGTTCGGACCGAAAATCGCGATTCGGCTCAACCAAGAGCGTTCGCCGCGGTCAGGATCAGCTCGACGCAGATCGGCACCGGGATCACGGTGCTGTCCAGGATCATGTGGTAAAGCTGCGGGTCGGCAGGGTTCACCCGGTAGAACTGCCGCACGTACGCGGCGCGGGCCCGGTCGTTCGCCACGACGATCCGCCGTGCCTCGCGCTCCGGGATGCCGGAGAACGCGGCCGTCTGCAGCACCCGGCGGCGCAGCGGTCCGTCGAGGCGGACGTGGAGCGCACCGGGGTGGTCGGCGAGCACCACCGCGCCGGCCCGGCCGAGGAACACCCCGCCGCTCCGGCGCGCGGTCTCCCGCATGATGCGCTCGGTGCGCATGGTGAACTCTTCCGGCGACAGCGGGACGCCCGATAACATACCGAGCTCCGCGGCGCCGAACGCCGCGTTCGGCAGCCGCAGCATGCCGACGAGGAGCCTGCCGAGCCCGCTCTCACCCCGGTCGTCGTAGGCGAGGGCCTCCTCCAGGCTCACCCCCAGCTCCTCGGCGACCGCGGACGGGATGGCGCGGTCCACGAACGGCACGCCGAGGCGCTCGGCCACCGCCGGGCCGATGACGCTGCCGCCGGTGCCGAACGTCGCGGAAATCGTCACGACCCGCACGCCGGGCTATATGCCCGTGCAACGCGGCGCGAAGCCCGCGGCGCGAGGCTAGAAGAGCGCGCTCGCCAGCGCGCGCCGGGCCTTGAGCACCAGCGGGTCGGAGACGGGGAACATCTCGAACAGGCCGAGCAGGTGCACCCGGGCCTTGTCCCGCTCCTCCCCCTTGGTCCGGCGGACGACCCCCACGAGCCGGTCGAAGGCCTGCTCCGCCTGGCCGTTCAGCATCTCCACGTCGGCCGCCTGGCACTGGAGCGCCACATCGGCCTCGTCCGCGGCGGCGCGCCGGAGCACGTCGGCCGTGTCGAGCCCGCGCACCCGGCGCATCAGGGCGACCCGGGCCAGCCCGGTCTTGGCGTCCTCGTTCCCGGGCTCCCGCTCCTTCAGCCGCGTGAACGCGGCCTCGGCGGTGTCGAGGTCGCCCTTGGCCAGCGCGGCCTCGGCCTCCGCCAGGTCGGGGTCGACCGGCGGCTGCGCGGGCGCGGCCCCACGGCCGACCTCGACGCCGAGCTGCTGGAACACCTGCTGCAGCGCCTGGCGGACCTGGGCCTCCGGCATCGGCCCTTCGAACAGCGGCATGATCTGACCTTGGAACGCCAGGAAGACGGTGGGGACGATCCGCATCCGCAGGGCCTGGGCGAGCTGGGGATCGCGCTCGACATCGACCCGGGCGAGGACCCACCCCCCGCCCGCCTCGCCGGCGAGCTTCTCCAGGGTCGCGCTGAACTGCTTGACCTGCTCGGCGCGGCTCACCGTGGCCTCGATCACGACGGGGGTGCCCATCGAGCGCTCCACCACGTCGACGCTGAAGGTGGCCGCCGTGACCTCGACGACGGTCGGCACCCTTCCGCTCTTCTCCTCGGCCTCGCGCCGCGCCTGGGCCTCCAGGGCCTGCTTGCGCGCGCCGAGGTCCACCGCGCCGTACAGCGATGCAGGTCGAGTGAACTCCGCTGCCATATCCCCAATCCTGCCGTAGTCCTCGGATTCGTTCGCGTCATCCGGCCATCCCGCCTCCGGCCGGCCGCGCCCCGGCCGCCCGGGGCGGTGGCGGTCCGCGCCGGGCGGTCCCCGGTCGCGCGGGCGGCCGCCTCACCCCGGCGGTACGGCCGCGCGGCACGCGGGCCGGGCCCGGCCGGTCACGGCCGGAAGTCGCCGGCGGCGATGCGGATGGTCCGCAGCAGGTCGAAGATCTGCTCCAGCTCACCCTCCTGGTACATCCCCATACCGAACTTCGCCGCCATCAGGTCGGCGGTGGCCCGCTGGACCACCTCACGGCCCGCCGGGGTGATCTCGGCGAGCACGCCCCGCCCGTCGCGCGGGTTGCGCATGCGGCGCACGAGACCGGCCCGCTCCAGGCGGTCGACGGTGTTGGTCACGCTCGTCGGGTGCACCATGAGCCGCTCGCCGATCTTCGACAGAGGGAGCGCACCGGTCCTGCTGAACGTGAGCAGCACGAGCGCCTCGTAACGGGCGAAGGTCAAATCGTACGGCTTGAGCAGCGTGTCCAGTTGCGCCAGCAGAATCTGATGAGCTCTCATGATCGACGTAACCGCGGCCATGGCGGAAGAGGGGCCGAACCTCGCTCGCCACGTCTCGGCGGCGCGCTCGATCGGGTCGAACGGCAGGTCGAGCGGCTTCGAGATGCCGGCGGGCAGGGAACCGGAGCTGGGCGGAACGGGCATAGCGCATACGCTAGCGCGCCGCCCGTGCGCCATCGGCCGGCGCACGCAACGTAACCGGATTCATTCCTTGTCCCCAGAACTCCTTCCGCCAGGGTCACGCTCCGTTATGGTTGCCACGTCGAAAGGTGAGGCGGCGGCAAACCCGCGGCTGCAGGGGGACCCGCGCTTGGTAGGGCATGCGCCCAGGGCGCGGGAAGAGCCGGCCGCGGATCGGCGCCCGGGGGATTTCGGCGCGGCCGCCGCTCACAGCAGACACGGGGGGATTGTTGATGGGCGGCATGCCTGTCCCGGTGCCTGTGCGCCGGATGTCGACATCGGCGTGGCCGGGGGCCGCGCCCTACTGTGGGTGACCACAGGGGCGTTTCACGCGAGGAGCTCAAGCACGGCGCGGTCGTCGCGCTGACCGTGCTGCTCGCCCTTGGGCTCGTTGCCGCGTGGAGCGTCCTCATTCCCGGTTTCGTCAACTGGGACGACATCGTCCTGGCCGTCATCGGGTCGCTCCGGCTGACCGGCCCCGTGGCGGCCGCCTTCGCCGCATGGGTCGCGGTGGGCAGACGCGCCGCCTGGCGCGGTCAGACCCCGACCCCATGGCGGGCGGTCAAGGCGCCGCTGGCGATCCTGGCGATCGTCATCGGCGCGTTCGGCGGTGCCGTGCTCGTGCTCGGCCTGCGGGTGATGGACGGCACCACCGGCCGCCTGCTGCCCGGCGGGCTGACGATGTGCGTCGCAGGGCTCGCCCTGTACGTGGTCGTCGGCTGGACGGTCGGCTGGCTGGTGCCGCTGGTGATCGCGCCCGCGATCGCCGGCGCCGGCACCTTCGCGCTGTTCAGCTGGCTCGCCACCGGCTGGACCTGGTCCGACCGGCTCACCCCGACCGCGCGCGAGCCGTACGACCTCTTCAAGGGGATCGACGAGGCGGCGCTCGCCGACCAGACGCTGTGGCTGCTCGGCCTGAGCGCGGCGCTGCTGCTGGGCTGGGTGGCCCTCGTCACCCGGAAGGTGCTCGCGGTCGCCGCCGCGGGGGTCGCGGTGCTCGCCGCGGGGGCCGGGGCGGCGCGGCTGGTCGCCGAACCCCGGACGATCACCGCGAGCGAGCGCATGGCCCACACCTGCCAGGAGTGGCCGATCACCGTGTGCGTGCACCCGGCGATGCGCGGCAGGCTCGCCGAGCTGGCCAGCGTGTTCACCACGCTCGCCGCCCGGCTGGCCGACACCCCGGCCGCGTTCCGCCGGGTCGAGCAGCGCCCGGTGAGCGAGCGCGGGGACACCCCTCCGGGCGTGGTGGTGATCCACGCCGACGAGCTCGGCCCGGGATACGCCGAGCGGACCGCGGACGAGTTCCTCAACCGGCTCATCCGGCCGTGCCGTGGGCGGGCCGCCGCGGGCTACCGGAACATCGTGGTCGCCTGGCTGCGCGACCGGCCGCTGCCCGCCGGCCCGCTGCCCGAGCACCGGTACGCGGCGGTGTGGTTCTCCCAGCTCACCGAGGCGCAGCGGCGCACCTGGCTCGGCATGTACTACTCCGACTTCGTCGCCTGCACCCTGCAGGCGAGGCACTTCGGCGGCGGGGCCCGGTCCGCCGACCCCTACCTGGCGGACCACCCGGCGCACCCGAGCCCGCCGCACACGCCCGCCTACCCGGTGGATCCGGCCCCGGGGTATCCGCCGAGCCGCCTCGGCTCGGGGTACCCGGGGGTCTACCCGACGGTCTCCCGTCACCTGCTCGTCCACCCCGGTGGCCCCGGCGCTCCCGGGGCCACCGGCCCCGCCGCGGGGAGCGAGCCCCGCGCGGTCACCCCGAGGTGAGCCTGCTCCCCATGATGAGACGTCCCCGAGTTCCCCGAGGTGAGATGTCCCCAAGGTGAGATCCGGCGATGATCGGGAAGATTGTTCGCCGTGGATCATCAGACCTCTGCCCCGGCGGCGCCGGCCCCCGCCACCCCGCGCCGGGGCCGCGCCGCACGCGTGCTGGCCGTGCTGCTCGCCGTCGCCGTCCTCCTCGCCGGCGGCGCGTGGCTCGCCTGGCGGTGGCTGAACCCCTTCGGCGAGCGGACCAGCGAGCGCGCCCAGCCGGTGGTGCTGCAGTCCGTGCGGGACCTGGGCCGGTTCGAGGCGGCGACCGGCGAGTTCCAGGTGGTGGTGGATCTCGAGAAGGACGCGCCGTTCCTGCCCGACTCGATCAAGGGCCGGCGGACGCTCTTCGTCGGCGTGGGGAGCGTGGACGCCTACGTCGACTTCTCCGCCCTCCCGGACGGCGCGATCACCGTCTCCCGGGACCGCTCCGCCGTGACCGTACGGCTGCCGCGCGCCCGGCTGGAGAAGCCCAACCTCGACAACGAGCGGTCGTACGTCTTCGCCGAGGAGCGCGGCCTCCTCGACCGGATCGGCGACCTGCTCTCCTCCTCCCCCAACGACCGGCGGGAGGTCTACCTGCTCGCGGAGCGGAAGATCGCGGAGGCCGCGGAGTCGGCCGGCCTGCGCGGCCGGGCCGAGCAGAACGCCAAGACCATGCTCGAGGGCGTGCTGCGCACCCTCGGCTTCACCAGGATCGAGATCGTCTTCGAGGACCCGGCGTAGCCGTGCGGGAGCGGGCCGGACGGTGCCGCGGCCCGTGAACCGGAGGGCCGCCCGCGCCCGGCGCGGCCGTCGCCGGCCGGGCGGGGCGCCCGTGGCGCAAAAGGCGTCCCGCCCGGCCCGGGCGCGCCGGGAACACCCCGGGGCCCGTCCCGCCCGGGCGGGCGGTGCCGTACGGTCAGCCCTTGCGCGGCACGCGGATGATGAGGGCGTCGCCCTGACCGCCGCCGCCGCAGAGGCCGGCGGCGCCCACCCCGCCGCCGCGGCGCTTGAGCTCGTGGGCGAGGGTGAGCACGATCCGGGCGCCCGAGGCGCCGATCGGGTGGCCGAGCGCGATGCCGCCGCCGTTGACGTTCACCTTCTCGAGGGGGATGCCGAGCTCCCGGACCGAGGCGAGCACGACCTGGGCGAAGGCCTCGTTGATCTCGACGAGGTCGAGGTCGTCCGGGGTGAGGCCCTCCTTGGCGAGGGCGTGCTTGATCGCGTTGGCCGGCTGGGACTGGAGGGAGTTGTCCGGGCCGGCCACGTTGCCGTGGGCGCCGATCTCGGCCAGCCACTCCAGGCCCAGCTCCTCCGCCTTGGCCTTGGACATCACGACCACGGCGCAGGCGCCGTCGGAGATCTGGGAGGCGGAGCCGGCCGTGATGGTGCCGTCCTTGGTGAAGGCGGGCGGCAGCTTGGCGAGCTTCTCCTCGGTGGTGTCCGGGCGGATGCCCTCGTCGGTGTCGACCACGATCGGGTCGCCCTTGCGCTGCGGGATGGTGACCGGGACGATCTCCTCGGCGAAGATCCCGTTCTTGGTCGCCTCGGCGGCGAGCCGGTGGGACCGGGCGGAGAAGGCGTCCTGCTCCTCGCGGGTGATGCCGTACCGCGCGTTGTGGCGGTCGGTCGCCTCCCCCATGGCGATGTGGTCGAACGCGTCGGTGAGCCCGTCGTAGGCCATCGCGTCCAGCACCTGGGCGGCGCCGTACTTGACGCCCTTGCGCATGCCGGGGAGGAGGTGCGGGGCGTTGGTCATGGACTCCATGCCGCCGGCCACGATGATGTCGAACTCGCCGGCCCGGATGAGCTGGTCGGCGAGGGCGATCGCGTCGAGGCCGGAGAGGCAGACCTTGTTGATCGTGAGGGACGGCACGGTCATCGGGATGCCGGCCTTCACCGCCGCCTGCCGCGACGGGATCTGGCCCGCGCCGGCCTGGAGCACCTGCCCCATGATGACGTACTGCACCTGCTCAGGGGCGACGCCCGCGCGCTCCAGTGCCGCCTTTATGGCGATTCCTCCCAATTCAACCGCGGAAAGGTCGGCGAGCGAACCGAGAAGCCGGCCGATGGGGGTGCGGGCCCCGGCGACAATCACAGAACCAGACATGACGGCCCTCCATGAGTACAACGCGGCGACCGTGACACCATACCCATGGGCATATCGGGCACTGCCGGTCGCCCGGCCCTCAGCGGGGAAAGGAGAGCGCCGTGCTGCTCAGGATCGACCACGTGGGCATCGCCTGCCACAATCTCGAAGAGAAGATCGCGTTCTATGAGTCCGTGTTCGGGCTGAAGGTCGTGAGCCGCGAGATCAACGAGGAGCAAGGGGTCCGGGAGGCGATGCTCCACGTCACCGACGGACCGCACGGGGCCTCCTACGTGCAGCTTCTCGAACCGCTCCACCCCGACACCCCGGTGGGCAGGTTCCTCGCCAAGCGGGGCGAGGGCGTGCACCATATCGGGTACGGCGTGGCGGACATCGCCAAGGCACTCGAGGAAATCGGCGCGAAAGGCGTTCGCCTCATCGACCAGCGGCCTCGGCACGGATCCATGGGCGCCTCGATCGCGTTTCTGCACCCCAAGGACGTGGGCGGCGTTCTGACGGAGCTCGTGGAGGCACCCCGTCGCTAAGCGAAACGCAGGAAACCCGCACAAGTAACAACTCGCGCAGAAAGTCCGACGGAGCTTCCAACGCCGCACTACCGGAGTACGCTGGCGTACCACCGGACGTGGAAGCCCACGGCCTCCCGCCTCGGATAAGTCCGCCCCCCGTCCGGCCGTTGTAGCCGTCTCGACAACAGGATCGAGCCTCATGCAGTCCGACATCGACGCCCAGCTCAACAATTTCTTTGAAGACACCCCTACACGGGAATTCGACGTGGTGCTCCGGGGCTATGACCGGCACCAGGTCCACGACTATCTCAAGCAGATGGACAACGAACTGCGGCAGGCCCGGGAGCAGATCGCCGCACTTCAGCGGGAGCTCGCGGACACGCAGCGCCAGCTGAGGGAGCAGGAGCGCCCGACCTACGCCGGTCTCGGAGCCCGCATTGAGCAGCTGCTGCGCCTCGCCGAGGAGCAGGCGACGGAGCTCGTCCAGGCGGCGAGGTCGGAAGCCAACGAGATCCGGGCTGCTGCGAAGGTCGACGCTGCCGACCTGCGCGCCGCCGCAGAGAACGAGGCAGCGGAGAAGCGCGCCATGGCGGCGCGCGAGGCGGAGGAGCTGCGGACCACGGCCGAGCGCGAGGCCGAAGAGATCCGCTCGGCCGCCCGCAGGGAGGCGGAGGAGCTGACCGCGACCACCGAGCGCGAGGTGGCCAAGATCCGCGCCCAGGCCGACCACGAGGTCGCCGAGAAGCGCGCGGCCGCCGAGCGGGAGATCGCGAAGCTGCGGACCACCACCGAGCGCGAGGTGGCTCAGCTGCGCGCCAACACCAAGCGTGAGCGCGACGAGATCCTCACCACGGCCAAGCGCCAGGCGGACGAGATGCGCGCCCAGGCCCAGCGGATCCTCGAGGAGTCCGAGGCCAAGCGGGCCCAGGAAGAGGCCGAGTTCGAGATCCAGCTCGCCCAGCGCCGCGAGGAGGCCGAGCGCATCGAGGCCGAGCGCCACGCCGCGGCCCAGGCCCAGACCCAGAAGATGGTGGCCGAGGCCGAGCAGCGGGCCGCCACCGCCGAGCAGCGGGCCCTCAAGGCCACCCAGCAGGCCGAGCAGACCCGGCGCGAGGCGGACGCCCACGCCAAGCAGCTCCTCGCCAACGCCCGCAAGAACGCGGACCAGCTCGTCTCCGAGGCCAAGGCGCACGCCGAGGCGATCGTCGCCGAGGCCAAGGCCGAGGCCGAGCGGATCCGCACCACGATGCAGCGGCAGGTGGACGAGCTCACCCGCCAGCGGGACAGCATCACCAGCCACCTCGCTCAGCTCCGGCAGCTCCTCGGCGGCGCCTCGCTGCCGGGTCTCGACCCGGAGCCGGCCCCGGTCACCGCTGCCGCTCCCAAGCCGGCGCTGTCCTCGTCGACCTCGTCGGAGAGCACTGAGCAGAAGCCCGCGGTGTCCTCGTCGTCGGCTTCGTCGGTTGACTCCGGCTCCTCCTCGTCGTCTTCCTCCGCCTCCGGCTCCAGCGCCTCGAGCGGCAAGGACGACGACGACTCGGAGTGGTGGCAGGAGTGAGCCCGACCCATCCGGCGCGTTCGGTGACGGCTGTCTGAAGGGGCCCGGCGGTCCATCGCCCGGGCCCTTTCGCTTGCGCGATGGACCCGGCGGCTCGCTCGCGAGAAGGACCGCGGCTCACGTGCGAGAAAGACCCCGCGGTTCGCTCAGGACCGCGGCTCGCCTACGAGAAGAACCCCGCGGCTCACTTGGGACCGCGCTCGCTCAGGAGAAGAACCCCGCGGCTCGCTCGCGCGAGGGATCGGGTGGTGCACCGACGAGGCGGGCCCGGCGATCTCGCCGCGACGCCGGGCTCCGCCGGCCCGGGCCGCGGGCCGGCCGTCACGGCCTGCGCCCGGGCCCGGGCGATGGCTCACCCGAGCGAACGGACGAAGTCCGCGACCAGCCGGTTGAACTCCTCCGGCCGCTCGACCGCGGACAGATGCCCCGCCTGCTCGATGACGGCGAGCTTCGCCTCCGGGATCGCCTCGGCCATGGCCTCGGCCTCGGCGAGCGGGGAGAGCCGGTCCTCATCCCCCACGATGACCAGGGCGGGCACGCGCAGCCCGCGGAGCGTGTCGAAGGAGTCCCGGCGGTTCGCCATGGCCCGCTGGGCCCAGGCCACCGCCTTCGGCGGCGCCACCTTGATCAGCCCGCGCACGCGACCGAGGACCATGCCCCGCCGCTGCTGGGTGGTGACGCCGACCAGCGACGGGAGCTGGTCGAGCAGCACGTCGGAGCCCTTCTCCAGCACCGCCTGGGCGATCCGCTCCCGGTTGGCCTTCGCCTGCTCGTCGTCGGCGCCGGCCTTGGTGTCGGCGAGGATCACGCCGAGCAACCGGTCCGGGTGGCGGCGGCAGAAGGCCATCGTCACGTAGCCGCCCATCGACAGGCCGCCGACCACCGCGCGGTCGATGCCCTCCTGGTCGAGCAGGTGGGCGACGTCGTCCGCCATCACATCGATCGACGGCCGGGCGTCACCGAGCGGTGTCCCGCCGAACCCGCGGAGGTCCGGTGTGATCACCCGGCACACCGGCGCGAGGCCCTCCCGCTGGGAGAGCCACATCGCCGAGGAAAAGGGAAACGCGTGCAGCAGCACGACGGGTATGCCGCTTCCGGCAGATCTCCAGTACAGGCGCACTAGATCACCGTAACCCGGTGCCCTGCCGCGTGCCGAGCCCCCTCGCCGTTTCGCGGCCCCGCCCGCGCCTCACACCTCGGTCGGCAGCGGCGCGGCGGCCGGGTTCACCCGCTTGACGATCTCGTTCAGCACGATCCGCACGTACGGCTCGCCCACCCACAGGTGCTTGGCGCCGGGCACCCCGATCACCTCGGCCTGCGGCACCCGGGCGAACCGCTTCTTCGCCTCGTCCGGCCGCAGGTAGTCGTCGAACTCGGGCACCAGCGCGATGAGCGGCCGGCCGAACTCGGCCCACGCGTCGAGGTCCTCGTCGGTCGCCCGGTGCAGCGGCGGGGAGAGCAGGATCGCGCCCTCCACGGCCGGGTCGCGCCCCCACCGCAGGGCGAGCTCGGTGCCGAACGACCAGCCGAGCAGCCACGGGCGCGGGAGCTCGTGGTACTCGGCGTACTCCAGCGCCGCCGCGACGTCCCAGCGCTCGGCCACGCCGTCGCCGAACGTGCCCTCCGAGGTGCCGCGCTCGGAGCTCGTGCCCCGGGTGTTGAACCGGAGCACGGCCAGGTCGGCGAGGGCGGGCAGCCGGTTCGCCGCCTTCCGCAGCACGTGGCTGTCCATCATGCCGCCGTGGGTGGGCAGCGGGTGGAGGCAGATCAGCGTCGCCACCGGTGGCCGGCTCTCCGGCACGGCCAGCTCGCCGACCAGCGTCAGCCCGTCGGCGGTGTGCAGCTCGATGTCGGTCCGCCGGGCAGGCAGAACGGTGGACGCCCTGATCTCCATCCCTGTGCAACCCCTTGCCTTGTTCACCCGTCTCGGTACGCCGCCCGCCCGGGCGGGGCATGCGGCCCGCCGGTCAGTACCGCCGGCGCAGCGGGCCCCGGTTGATCCGGTTGCGCCAGCAGGCGGTGTGCCAGTGCCGCCGCTCCTCGGCGCCGCCCGGCCAGTTCGGCCAGCTCACCACGTGCGGCACGCCGGGCCGGATCTCCTGCTCGCAGCCGGGGCACCGGTACACCCGGTCGGTGGCCCCGGACACATGGCGCACGACCCACTCCCCATCCGGCGCGTGCTCTTTCCGGTCGATCCCGGCCACCCACTCGATCGGCCGGGACGAGCCGCGGCCGCCCGGTCGCTCGTACGGGCCGAGGCGTCGGACGCGGCGAGGGCTCACGGTCGGATCCTTCTCGGGACGAGGCGGATGGGGAACCACTTCCATTTTCCATGGGCGCTGAGCGCGCGCGCATGACCCGGTCCGTCCCCCGGGCCGCCGCGATCCCGGTAGGGTTGGCGGCCATGCGGCTGGTCATCGCTCGGTGCAGTGTGGATTACGTCGGAAGGTTGACCGCCCACCTCCCGATGGCGCCCCGGCTCATCCTGCTCAAGGCGGACGGCTCCGTCAGCATCCACTCCGACGACCGCGCCTACAAGCCCCTCAACTGGATGAACCCGCCGTGCAAGATCCGGGAGGAGAGATCCGGCGACGGAGAACTCACCTGGTCGGTGATCCACGAGAAGACCGGTGAGAAGCTCGTGCTCACCATCGAGGAGATCCTGCACGACTCCACCCACGAGCTCGGGATCGAGCCCGGGCTGCGGAAGGACGGCGTCGAGGCGCACCTGCAGGAGCTGCTCGCCGAGCACATCACCACCCTCGGCGAAGGCTGGACGCTGATCCGCCGGGAGTACATGACCGCGATCGGGCCGGTGGACCTGCTCTGCCGCGACCACCTCGGCGGCACCGTGGCCGTCGAGATCAAGCGGCGTGCGGACATCGACGGCGTGGAGCAGCTCACCCGGTACCTGGAGCTGCTCAACCGGGATCCGCTCCTGGCCCCGGTGAAGGGGGTGCTCGCCGCGCAGGAGTTCCGGCCGCAGGCCCGGGTGCTCGCCGCCGACCGCGGCATCGAGTGCGTCACCCTCGATTACGACGCGCTGCGCGGCATCGAGCCGGAGCATCCCACGCTCTTCTGAGAACCCGCGATCTCCCGGGCGGGCGCATCGATGTCGCGGCGGGAATCCCGCCGGCCCCGCGATGACTGCCGCGCGCCGGCCGGGAATCCGCGCCGCCGGATGGGAATCCGCCCGCCCCACCGCGGAACGACGAGCCGGGGAACGCGCGACGGAACAGCCGGGGGATCCACCCGCCGGACGCCTCCGCCCCACCGTGGGATGAGCCGCGCAACGGATCATCGTGGATTCCCGCGCCGGACGGGGAGACCACCGCCCCAGCGTGGCATGACGAGCCGGAAACCGCGCAACGGAACGTCGGGAAACCAGGCCACCGGATGGAACACCGGCCCACCGTGGAGGGACGAGCCGGGACCGCGCGTCAGAACATCGTGGATTCCTGTGCCGGAGGGGACCACCCGCCCCACCGTGGAATGAGCCGCGCGACGTACCAGCCGCCGGTCCACGCCGCCGGACGCGAATCCACACCCCGCCGGTGGGAAGTGCGTCAAGAGCGGTTTCGGGCGCGTTCCATGAGCGGGTCCGGGCGCGTGCCTGCCGGGCGCCGGTGCGCCCCGATGCCGGTCCGCCGCACCACGGCCCCGTACGCCGGCGTGCGCTGGGGGCACGCCGGGCGCGCTCGCGTCCTCGGAGCCGGTCCGGGCGCGTGCGCACGGCTTCGGTCCGCTTCTCGCGATGTGCCGGGATCTCGCCCGCGGATTTCCGGCCATTTCCCGTTTTCAACGCTGAGCGGCCTTATTCACCCGCATTTCCCGATAGGGCACGCGAAAGCCGTACCGGATGCATCATCGAACCATGGCGGCCATTCACGTGCGGGGCCTGGAAAAGCACTACGGATCCGTCCGGGCGGTCGATGGAATCGACCTCGACATCGCCCACGGTGAGGTGTTCGCGCTCCTCGGGCCGAATGGCGCCGGCAAGTCGACCACCGTCGAGATCCTCGAGGGTTTCCGGTCCCGGGACGCGGGCGAGGTGCGGGTGCTCGGCGTCGACCCGGCCCGGCCCACCAGGGAGTGGCGGTCCCGGATCGGGATCGTGCCGCAGCACTCCGCCGACGCGGCCGAGCTGACCGTCCGCGAGCTGGTACGGCACTTCGCCCGCTACTACCCCCGGGCGCGGGACCCCGACGAGGTGATCGCGAGGGTGGGGCTCTCCGAGTGCGCGGGACGGCGGATCCGCACGCTCTCCGGCGGCCAGCGCAGAAGGGTGGACGTGGCGCTCGGCGTGATCGGCTCCCCCGAGGTGCTCTTCCTCGACGAGCCGACCACCGGCTTCGACCCGGAGGCGCGGCGCCGCTTCTGGGAGCTGATCCGGGATCTCGCTCGCGACGGCGTCACCATCCTGCTGACCACGCACTACCTGGAGGAGGCGGAGGCGCTCGCCGACCGGGTCGCGGTCATCGCGCACGGACGGATCGCCGCCCTCGGCGACCCGGCGACGCTCGGCGGCCGGGCGTCGGCGAAGGCCCGGGTGAGCTGGGACGGCGGATCGGTGGAGACCGATACCCCCACCAAGACCGTGTGCGAGCTCGCCGAGCGGTTCGGCGGGGAGGTCCCCGGCCTCACCGTCACCCGCCCCACCCTCGAGGAGGTCTACCTCCGGCTCATCGCGCCGTCCCCCTCCCCCACCGGCCCGAGTGAGGTCCGATGACCCGCACCCGGAACGCGGCCGCCGCCCCGGCGATGCCCTCCGCCCCGGCGATGCCCTCCGCCCTCCGGCTCGGTCTCGCCCGCGGCGTGCTCGAGACCAAGCTCTTCTTCCGTGAGAAGGACGCGGTCGTCTTCACGTTCGCCTTCCCGATCGTCCTCCTCGTCCTGTTCGGCGCGATCTTCTCCGGCGAGATCGGCGGCGGGATCACCATCACCCAGCTCTACGTCGCCGGCTTCATCGGCGCCGGCGTGCTGGCCGCCGGATTCCAGAACCTCGGCATCGGCATCGCCGCCGACCGCGAGCGGGGCACCCTCAAGCGGCTCGCCGGCACGCCCATGCCGCGCTCGGCCTACTTCATCGGCAAGGTCATCAACGTCCTCGTCGTCGCGATCCTCGAGACCGCCGCCCTGCTCGCCATCGGCGTGGCCTGGTACGGCATCGAGCCGCCCAGAGAGGCGGCGCGGTGGGCGGCGTTCGCCTGGATCTTCGTGCTCGGCGTGACGGCCTCCACCCTGCTCGGGATCGCGGTGAGCAGCGTTCCCCGGTCGGCGCAGAGCGCCGCCGCCGTGATCACCCTGCCCTCCATCGTGCTCCAGTTCATCTCCGGGGTCTTCATCCCGATCGGCCAGCTCCCCGAGTGGCTGACCGGCATCGCCGCGGTCTTCCCGCTCAAGTGGATGTGCCAGGGCTTCCGCTGGGTGTTCCTCGGCGACGCCGGGGCTGCCCTGGAGCCGGCCGGAACGTACGAGCTGGACCGCGTGGCGCTGGTCCTCGGGGCGTGGATCATCGGCGGGCTCGTCCTGTGCCTCACCACGTTCCGCTGGCAGCGGCGCGGTGAGGGGTGACGCGCCCGGCGGCGGACATGGCGCGACGGATGACACAGTGACGGCTTGACTGTGCTGTCAAGTCACCTGACAGCCTCCGTATGGCTAGACGAGGCCAAATTTCCTGCAACTTCCGTAAAAAGGATCTTGAAGCCATAATGTTATGTTTTGGTGGCTTCTGACAGCATGAGGTGGGCGACTGGTGGCACGCGAGTACCGGGGCATGTCGGCTGCGGAACGGCAGGCCGACCGGAGAGAGCGGCTGCTGACGGCCGCCTACACCCTCTTCGCCGGTGCCGGCTATCACGCGACCACGATCGAACAGCTCTGCGCGGCCGCCCACATCTCCAACCGGGCCTTCTATGAGTCCTTCTCGAGCCGGGCCGACCTCATGCGGGCGGTGTTCCGGCGCTGTGTCGACGACACGCTGAAGGCCATCAACCAGGCGATCGACAAGGCTCCGCCCACGTTCCAGGACCGGCTGGTCGCGGCGATCGAAGGCTATCTGCGCTTCGTGACCGAGGACGCGCGGCGGGCCAGGCTGATGCACCTGGAGGCGCGCCGCGCCGCCGACATCCTCTACGAGGTACGGCGGGAGGCGGTACAGGCGTTCACCCAGGTCATCGAGCGCGCGATGGCGGACCTGTCCCACCCCCTGCCGAGCGACCGGCACCTCCTCGCGCTCGGCCTGTGCGGGGCGATGACCGAGCTGGTCGTCGAGTGGGTGGTCAGCGATCCGGCGCCCCCGGTGGACAAGCTGATCGACGTCACGGTGCAGATGTTCCGCGGCTCGTTCCTGCCGTGACCCCGGCCCGGGTCAGATCCAGCCCATCTCCCTGGCCACCCGGATCGCGGTGATCCGGTTCCCGGCGCCGAGCTTGGTGATCGCGTTGGACAGGTAGTTCCGCACGGTCCCCTCGCTGAGATGGATCGCGGCGGCGATCTCCGCCACCGTGGCGCCCTCTGCGGCCAGCTTGAGCGCGTCGCGCTCCCGCTGGGTCAGCGGGCAGTCCCCCGCGGTCATCGCCAGCGCGGCCAGCTCCGGGTCGAGGTAGCGGCCGCCCGCGTGCACCTTCCGGATCGCCTCGGCGAGCTGCTCGGCGGGCGCGTCCTTCGGGATGAACCCCCGGACCCCGGCCGCCAGGGCGCGCCGCAGGTAGCCGGGGCGCCCGAAGCTGGTGAGGATGAGGATCGCCCGGCCGGTCAGCCGCTCGGCGACGGTCAGCCCGTCCATCCCCGGCATCTCCACGTCGAGCACGATCACGTCCGGATCGTGCCGCCGGACGGCCTCCTCCACCGCGTCGCCGCGGCCCACCTGCGCGACGACCTCGAGGTCCCCCTCCAGCCCGAGGAGCGCCGCGATCGCGCCCCGCACCAGGTGCTCGTCGTCGGCGAGCAGGATCCGGATCATGCGCTCACCCGCTCCCGCAGCGGCGCGGTCGCCCGCAGGAGGAACTCGCCCGACCCCATGGGCTTCGCGATGAGCGACCCGCCGAGCTCCGCCATGCGCTCGGCGAGCCCGGCGAGCCCGTTGCCCACGCCCTCCTCCTGCGGCGCCCGCACCCCGTCGTTGCGTACCTCGAGCACCGCCTCCTCCGGCGTCAGCCGTACGGTGATGTCGCACCGGGTCGCGGAGCTGTGCTTGAGCACGTTGGTGACCGCCTCGCGGAGCACGCAGGCGAACTCCCGCCCGACCTCCTCCGGGACCTCCCGGTACGGCAGGTGGAGACGGCAGTCCACGCCCGCGGCCTCCAGCACCCCGCGCACCGCGCCGAGCTCGGCGGTGAAGTCGAGCCTCCGGTAGCCGCGCACCGCCTCCCGGAGCTCACGGAGCGCGGTCCGGGCGAGCCCTTGGACGGCCGTCATCTCCTCCCGGGCGGTGGCCGGGTCGGCCTCGCTCATCCGGGCGGCGAGCTCGCTCTTGACCGCGATGGCGGAGAGCCGGTGGCCGACCAGGTCGTGGAGGTCGCGGGCCAGCCGCAGCCGCTCCTCCGCCACCGCCAGCCGGGCCTGGGCCTCCCGGCCGGCGTGCGCCTGCTCGGCGAGGCGCCAGATCCACAGGAACAGCCGATGGCACCACGGGAACAGGGCGCAGACGAGCAGGTAGAAGAGCGTGATGACGATCACCACCTCGAGCGAGGTGGCGGAGCCGGAGCCCGGCGGATTGGGATCGAACCGTAGGAGCAGGATGGCGGTTGGGGCCACCACGGCGGCGGTGCCGAGGGAGAGCAGCACCACCGCGCGCCTGGACATCTCCAGCGTGACCACCGAGAGCCAGGCGATCGGCACGAACCCCCAGCTCGACAGCACCCCTTCGCCACCACCCGCGATCATGGTGGCCAGAGCCAGCACCCCGGCCACCACGATCTCCCGGCACTCCAGGCGGCGATGGTCGAGGGTGTCACGGACCATCCGGACGTAGTACCGGCCGAAGAGGAGCAGCCCGGCGGCGGCGATGAGCGTCCGATGCCACCGTATGGTCCCCGTCGCGACCAGGGCGGCCGAGTTCAGCGCGGTGTAGAACAGGACCAGGCCCAGGGTCGCGTTCAGCATCAGCTGAACGCTCCGGCGCGCCCGTTCCAGCCCGTCAGACACCGTTCCGGCCCATCTTCCCGCGCTGCCGCGAGTCTATCGAGATCCGAGGACCTCGCGAAGCCGTACCCGCGCCCCGGTGCGGAGCACGGCCCGCTCGTAGACCTTGCCGCCGAGGACCACCATGGCGACCAGCGCGGCGACCATCAGCGCGGCGGCCACGAGCACCTCCCACAAGGGCGTCGGGGCGGCGGCGGTGCGGACCGGCATCACCATCGCGGAGAAGGGCGGGATGAACGAGACCACCCTCGCGACGGTCCCGGTCGGCTCCGAGATCGCGTAGAACGCCACCGCGTAGGCGGCGAACACCACGGTGGTCAGCGGGGTCATCACACTGCCGACCTCCTCCTGCCGGGAGACCAGCGCGCCGAGCGCCGCGGCGCACAAGGCGAAGAAGAGGTAGCCCAGCACGAACCAGCCGACCACCCCGGCCACGATGCCGGCCATCCCCGGCGGGAACTCGACCGCGAGGCCCGAGGCGGTCGCGCCCGCGAGCCCGGCGCCGACGATCACGACCAGGTTGATCAACCCGATCACGCCCAGGCCGACGACCTTGCCGGCGAGGAGCTGCCACGGCCGCACCGCGGCGAACAGGATCTCGACGATCCTGCTGCTCTTCTCCTCGACCACGCCCATGGCGACCATCATCGGCGTGCCGAAGATCAGCATGAACAGGACGAGGACCAGCACGAACGCGATGTCGCCGCGAGTGTCCGCGTAGCGGGCGTCCGGGCTGAGCGCCTCCATGACGAGCGGGGTGATGCGCACCCCGGCCGCGGCGATCTGGGCCTCGCGGTGGGCGGTCTGCAGCATCAGAGCGAGCCGGTCGTCGATCTGGTTCTCGGTGAGCACCCGCGCTCCGTCGACCAGCACCGCGTCCACCTCGCCGGCGAGCACGGCCCGCCGCGCGGGCTCCTCGGCGGGGTACTCCACCCACTCGACCTCGACGTCCCCGGGCAGCTGGAGCCGCTCGGAGGCGACCAGCCCGATCTTGTAGGAGTCCGGGCCCCCGAAGACCTTGGGCGCGTAGGTGAGCCCCACCATCACGAGCACCGTGACGAGGAGGCCGATGACGAAGCCCTTGCTCCGCACCTGCGACCGGATCTCGCGCCCGGCGACCAGCATCACCGCGTTCATGCCACCGCCTCCCGGAAGATCTCGCTCAGCGAGGGGTACTCGGAGCCGAAGTACTCGACCTGCCCCGCCTCCATGGCGGCCCGGAGGATCTTCTGGTCGTCCTCCTTGGTAGTGGTGGTGAGCACCTGCCGGCCGTTCTCCACGGTGAGCTCCCCGGGCAGCCCGTCCGCCCAGTCCGGCCCGGCGTCGGCCACCACGACGCGCAGCCGCCGCCCGGCCGCGGCCCGCAGCTCGTCGACCGGGCCGGTCGCGACCATCCGCCCGCGAGCGATGATCCCGACGGAGTCGCAGAGCCGCTCCACGAGCTCGAGCTGGTGGCTGGAGAAGATGACCGCGACACCGCCCAAGGCGCGCCCCCGCAGCACCTCGGCGAGGGTATCCACGGCGAGCGGGTCGAGCCCGGAGAACGGCTCGTCGAGGATGAGCACCTCGGGGTCGTGCACCAGGGCGACGGCGAGCTGCACCCGCTGCTGATTGCCCAGGGAGAGGGTCTGCACGGCGTCGTTGGCCCGCGCGGTGAGCCCGAGCTGCTCGATCAGGTCCGCCGCGGCCTTGCGGGCCTGGCTCGGGGAGAGCCCGTGGAGCCGGCCGAAGTACTCGATCTGCTCGGCCACCCGCATCTTCTGGTAGAGGCCGCGCTCCTCCGGCATGTAGCCGAAGCGCCGCCGGGTGGTGAAGTCGATCGGGGTCCCCTGCCAGGTGACCTCTCCGGCGTCGGCCTCGAGCACGCCCATGATGATCCGCATGGTCGTGGTCTTGCCGGCGCCGTTCGCCCCGACGAAGCCGAAGATCTCGCCGGGCCGTACCGGGAACGACACGCCGTCGAGCGCCCGCTTCGCCGCGCCGAAGCTCTTGCGCAGGTCCTTCACTTCCAACATGTGAAAAATGATCGGGCCTGTTGTTGATCACCACCAGACGCCGATGTCAGGTCTCGCCGATGACATTTGCCATCGCGATACGCTGACAACCATGACGCGAGGGGACACTGACAAACCGGTGGTGCTGTCCCGGATCTACACCCGCACCGGGGACGACGGGACGACCGCCCTCGGTGACCGGAGCCGCACCAGGAAGACCGATCCCCGGCTGGTGGCGTACGCGGACGTCGAGGAGGCGAACGCGGCGATCGGGGTCGCGCTCGCCACGGGAGAGCTCGGCGAGGACGTGGCCGCGGTCCTCAAGCGGGTGCAGAACGACCTCTTCGACGTCGGCGCGGACCTGTGCACCCCGGTCACCGAGAACCCCGAGTTCCCTCCGCTGCGCGTGACCGAGCCCTACATCACCTGGCTGGAAGAGCAGTGCGACCGGTTCAACGCCTCGCTCAAGCCGCTGCGCAGCTTCATCCTGCCCGGGGGCAGGCCCGGCACCGCGTTCCTCCACCTCGCGCGCACCGTGGTACGGCGGGCCGAGCGGTCGGCCTGGGCGGCGCTCGAGGCCTATGACGACGTGAACCCGCTGACGGCCAAGTACCTGAACCGGCTCTCCGACCTGCTGTTCATCCTCTGCCGGGTGGCGTCGGCGGGCGAGGAGATCCTCTGGAGGCCCGGCGGAGACCGCTGACCGCGCGGCGGGCGCTCCGGTGTGGCACGCCGGCCCGAGCCGCGCCGGGCGCTCGAACGGCCAGGGCCACGCCGCGTGACATGAGCCCTCTCCGGATCCCGGTCATGCCGCGCGGAGATGGGCGCTTCCCACGAACCCGGTCACGCGACCGAAACGGGGTTTCCCGCGAGCCGGCCCACGCCACGTCGGCACGGGACCACGTCACGGCCGGGCCGTGCCGGGACGGGCGCGCGGGCGGGCCGGCGCACGCCGCGTCCAGGCGGGTGCTCACCCGGGCCGGGTCACGCCGCGTCGAGGTGGGCGCTGGGCGGCGCCGCCTCGAGCCAGGCGAGGAACCCGGTCAGCGCCTCCTCGCTCATCGCGAGGCTGACCCGGCGGCCCTCGGAGTGGCAGTCGATCGACCAGAAGCCCTCGGGACCCTCGCCGGCATTGAGCCGCCGCCGGCCACAAATAATGAGGCCGCGCCTGGCGATAGCGTGGCGCGGCCTCAATCTCAGCCCGAGGAACGGGATCCAGTGGAGCTCACCGCCGGCGTACCGGGCCACTCCGCTCCGCCAGGTCCCGTTGCTGTCGCGTACACAGCAGAAGATGTTGCCCCGGCCGTGTACCAGGGCGAGGTAGCGGATGACCAGGAGCGCGGCCATGACGGCAAGGCCGGCGAGAACCTCGATCGCCGTCATGTCCGCCCTCCTTCCGCAGAACGTCAGACCTCTTCGCCGGCGGCGCGGAGCCGGGCCCGCGCCCGCTGCGCCTCGATCCGGGCCTGCTTGTCGTCCTGATCGGCCTGGATCGAGTCGAGGGCCCGCTGGAGCGCGCTCCGGGCCTCTTCCACGTCGACCTCGGTGCCGAGCTCGGCCGCCTCCGCGAGGATCGACACGTCATCGTCGGCGACGGAGATGAACCCGCCGTGAACCGCGGCCACGATGTCGTCGTCGCCGCTGCGCTTGATACGGACCACTCCGCCGTCGACCAGGACACCGATGACCGGGGCGTGCTTCGGCATGATACCGATCTCGCCGTCCACGGTCTTGGCAATCACCATGTCGGCTTCGCCCGTCCAGATCTCGCGCTCCGGCGATACGAAACCGACCCGCAGCTTTGACACTTCTCTGCTCCCCTCGAGGAGACACCCGTACGGCCCGGCGCGCGGCGGGCCGGGCCGTACCGATGCCGAAGGCGGTTACCCGCGGCGCTCGAGCTCCTTGGCCTTGGCGATCGCCTGCTCGATGCCGCCGACCATGAAGAACGCCTGCTCGGGCAGGTGGTCGTACTCACCGGCGCACAGACCCTTGAAGGACTCGATGGTCTCGTCCAGCGGCACGTACTCGCCCGGCTGCCCGGTGAACGCCTCGGCGGCGTACATCGGGTGAGACAGGAAGCGCTCGATCCGGCGGGCCCGGTTGACGATGACCTTGTCCTCTTCGGACAGCTCGTCGACACCGAGGATGGCGATGATGTCCTGCAGCTCCTTGTACCGCTGCAGGATCCGCTTGGTCTCCTGCGCGACCTGGTAGTGCTCCTCGCCCACGATCTGCGGGTCGAGGATCCGCGAGGAGGACTCGAGCGGGTCCACCGCCGGGTAGATGCCCTTCTCCGAGATCGGCCGCGAGAGCACGGTCTGCGCGTCGAGGTGCGCGAACGCGTTGTGCGGCGCGGGGTCGGTGATGTCGTCCGCCGGCACGTAGATCGCCTGCATCGAGGTGATCGAGTGGCCGCGGGTCGACGTGATCCGCTCCTGGAGCACGCCCATCTCGTCGGCGAGGGTCGGCTGGTAACCCACGGCCGACGGCATACGGCCGAGGAGGGTGGAGACCTCCGAACCCGCCTGGCTGAACCGGAAGATGTTGTCGATGAACAGGAGCACGTCCTGCTTCTGCACGTCGCGGAAGTACTCCGCCATGGTCAGCGCGGAGAGCGCGACGCGGAGCCGGGTGCCCGGGGGCTCGTCCATCTGGCCGAAGACGAGCGCGGTGTCCTTGAGGACGCCCGCCTCCTTCATCTCCAGCCAGAGGTCGTTCCCCTCACGGGTCCGCTCGCCCACCCCGGCGAAGACCGAGGTGCCGGAGAACTTCATGGCGACCCGGCGGATCATCTCCTGGATGAGGACGGTCTTGCCGACCCCGGCACCGCCGAACAGGCCGATCTTGCCGCCCTTCATGTACGGGGTGAGCAGGTCGATGACCTTGATACCGGTCACCAGGATCTCGGTCTTCGGCTCGAGCTGGTCGAGCGGCGGGGCCGGGCGGTGGATCGGCCAGCGCTCCTTGACCTCCAGGGAGGCCTTGGGCACGTCGAGCGGCTCACCGAGCGCGTTCCACACGTGGCCCTTCACGACGTCGCCGACCGGGACCGAGATGGGAGCGCCGGTGTTGATCACGGGCGCGCCCCGGACCAGACCGTCGGTCGGCTGCATCGAGATGGCCCGGACGATGTTGTCACCGAGGTGCTGGGCGACCTCCAGGGTCAGGGTCTTGGTCTCGCCGCCCAGCGTGACGTCCACCTTGAGCGCGGTGTAAATCTCCGGCATGTTGTCGACGGGGAACTCCACGTCGACAACCGGACCGGTGACGCGGGCGACGCGGCCCACGCCGGTCTCGACAGTCTCTGCGGTCTCTGCGGTTGCGGTCATCTCACTCTTTCCCCGCTGCGGCGTCAGCCAGCGCATCGGCGCCACCGACGATCTCGCTGATTTCCTGAGTGATCTCGGCCTGGCGGGCCTGGTTCATCTGCCGGGTGAGCACACCGATGAGCTCGTTCGCGTTGTCGGTCGCGGACTTCATCGCGCGGCGCCGGGCGGCGTGCTCAGAGGCCGCCGACTGCAGGAGCGCGTTGTAGATCCGCGACTCGATGTACCGCGGGAGCAGCGCATCGAGCACCTCCCCGGCGTTCGGCTCGAACTCGTAGTACGGCAGCGGCCCCTCGGCCGGCGCCTCCGCCTCCTCGACCTCGAGCGGAAGGATCCGCCGCACCACGACCCGCTGCGACAGCATCGAGACGAACTCGGTGTAGATCACGTGGATCTCGTCGATCCCGCCTTCTTTCGCCTTGAAGGCCTCGATCAGCGCGTCGGCGATCTCCTTGGCGTTCGCGTACGCCGGTTTGTCGGAGAACCCGGACCACTCGCCGGCCATCTCGCGGTGGCGGAACCGGTGCCAGGTGACCCCCTTGCGGCCCACCACGTACGGGTGCATGGTGAGCCCGCGCTCGGCCAGGAGACCCTTGAGCGCCTCGGCCTCTCGGAGCACGTTCGCGTTGAAGCCGCCGCAGAAACCGCGGTCGCTGGTCACGATGAGCACGCCGGCCGAGGTCGGGTTCTCCTTCGCGACCGTCAGCGGATGGTCCACCGTCGCGGTACCGGACAGGACGGCCGAGACCGCCCGCGTGATCTCACGCTCGTACGGCACGGCCGCCTGCATCCGCTGCTGCGCCCGGATGATCCGCGACGAGGCGATCAGCTCCTGCGCGCGGGTGATCTTCGCGGTGGACTTGACCGACTTGATCCGCCGCCGCAGCTGCCTCAGCTGAGCACCCATTCGCTACTTCTTCTCTGTCTTGCGGACGTGCTTGACGATCTTCTCCTGGCCGACCTCGCTGGCGTCGAGGGCCTCCACCGGCTCCTCCTTGATCAGCAGTTCGCCGCTGGAGGTGGTGAAGCTCTTCTTGAACTCCGTGATGGCGTCCTTCAGCGTGGTGATCGTGTCATCCGAGAGGTCCTTGGTCTCCCGGATGCTGTCGAAGACGCCCTTGTGGTTGGCCTGGAGGTACTCGAGGAACTCCGCCTCGAAGCGGCGGATGTCCTCGACCGGCACATCGTCGAGCTCACCGGAGGTGCCGGCCCACACCGAGACTACCTGCTGCTCCACGGGGAACGGGCTGAACTGAGGCTGCTTGAGCAGCTCGACCAGCCGGGCGCCCCGCTCGAGCTGGGCCCGGGAGGCCGCGTCCAGGTCGGAGGCGAAGGCGGCGAACGCCTCGAGCTCGCGGTACTGCGACAGCGCGAGCCGGAGCGTACCGGCGACCTTCTTCATCGCCTTGATCTGGGCGGACCCACCCACCCGGGAGACGGAGATACCGACGTTGATCGCCGGCCGGACACCGGCGTTGAACAGGTCGGTCTCCAGGAAGCACTGGCCGTCGGTGATGGAGATGACGTTGGTCGGGATGAACGCCGACACGTCGTTCCCCTTGGTCTCGATGATCGGCAGGCCGGTGAGCGACCCGCCGCCCATCTCGTCCGACAGCTTGGCGCACCGCTCCAGCAGCCGGGAGTGCAGGTAGAAGACGTCGCCCGGGAACGCCTCACGCCCCGGCGGGCGGCGCAGCAGCAGGGACACCGCACGGTAGGCGTCAGCCTGCTTCGACAGGTCGTCGAAGATGATGAGGACGTGCTTGCCCTGGTACATCCAGTGCTGCCCGATGGCGGAGCCGGTGTAGGGCGCGATGTACTTGAAGCCCGCCGGGTCGGACGCCGGGGCGGCGACGATGGTGGTGTACTCCATCGCCCCCATCTCCTCCAGGCGCGCCTTCACCTGGGCGATCGTCGATCCCTTCTGGCCGACGGCGACGTAGATGCAGCGCACCTGCTTCTTCGGGTCGCCGGAGAGCCAGTTCTCCTTCTGGTTGAGGATCGTGTCGATCGCGATCGCGGTCTTCCCGGTGCCCCGGTCGCCGATGATGAGCTGCCGCTGGCCCCGGCCGATCGGCGTCATGGCGTCGATCGCCTTGATGCCGGTCTGCAGCGGCTCCTTCACCGGCTGCCGCTGGATGACCGAGGGGGCCTGCAGCTCGAGCGCCCGGCGCCCTTCGGTCTCGATCGGGCCCTTGCCGTCGAGCGGGTTGCCGAGCGGGTCGACCACCCGGCCGAGGTACCCCTCGCCGACCGGCACGGACAGCACCTCGCCGGTACGGCGGACCCGCTGCCCTTCTTCGATCTTGCTGAAGTCGCCCAGGATAACGACGCCGATCTCCCGGACGTCCAGGTTCAGCGCGATGCCGCGCGTGCCGTCCTCGAACTCGAGGAGCTCGTTCGCCATCGTCGAGGGGAGGCCGGAGACGTGGGCGATGCCGTCGGCGGCGTCGACGACGGTCCCGATCTCCTCACGCGCGGCACCTTCCGGCTCGTACGCCTGGACGAAGCGCTCAAGCGCGTCCCGGATCTCGTCCGGCCGGATCGTAAGCTCCGCCATCTCTGTCTATGTCTCCCTATTCGCCTCAGCCGGCCAACCGGCGGCGGACATCTTCGATTCGTCCGGCGATCGTGGTGTCGATGAAGTGGTCTCCGATCTGGACGGAGAACCCACCGAGCACCTTCGGGTCCACCTCGACGTTCAGGTGAACCTCTCGCCCGTAGGTGGCTCGCAGCCACGCAGCGAGCCGCTGCTTCTGCTCCTCGGTGAGCGGTACGGCGCTGCGCACGACGCCGACCAGGCGTTCCTTGAGTCGCGCGACGATCCAGCCGTACTCGTCGAGGGCCGATTCCAGGCTACGTCCTCGCGGATGCACCACCAGCTGCGTGATGAGCCGCAGGGCGGCGCGGGTGACCTTCCCTTCGAGCAGCTCGGTCAGCAGCGCCCGCTTCCGGTCGCCCGGGATGTTCGGGTCGCTGAGCGCCCGGCGCAGCTCGGGGTAGGCGGCGAGGATCCTGCCGAACCGGAACAGCTCGTCTTCCAGGTCGTCGATCTCGCCGAACGACTCCGCCTCAGCGGCGGCGGCCGTCACGCCGAGGCGCTCCAGCGCGTCGGGAAGGTCACCGGCGCGGGACCACTTCGCCTCCACGGCGGCGACGGCGACCTCGATCGCGGTGTCGCTGACCTTGCCGTTCAGCAACGACCTGAGGATCTCCGCCTTCAGCTCCGCGGGACGGGCCGGATCGGACATGTTCCGCCGCAGCCCGTGCTCGCGGTCGAACAGCCCGGCGATGGCGAAGAGCTCCTCGGCCAGCGAACCAAGGTCCGCCGACGCAGCCAGGACGTTGAACCGCGCCTCAACCTGCGCCATTGCGGCCTTGCTCAGCCCACGCATCACCGAACCGCTTCCGGTCGGGCCTCGAGCTCTTCGAGGAACCGGTCGATGATCCGGCGCTGGCGCGCCTCATCCTCGAGGGACTCGCCGACGATGCGGCTGGCGAGCTCGACGGACAGGCGCCCGATCTCGCCGCGGAGCTGGATGAGCGCCTGCCGCCGCTCGGCCTCGATCTGGGCCTGAGCCGCCTCGATGATGCGCCGCGCCTCGGCCTCGGCCTCCTGGCGGAGCTCGGCCTTGATGCGCGCCCCCTGTTCGCGGGCCTCCTCGCGCAGCCGCGCCGCCTCGTGCCGGGCCTCGGCGAGCTGAGCGCGGTACTGCTCCAGGGTGCGCTGAGCCTCGGCCTGGAGCTCCTGGGCCCTCTTGATGCCGCCCTCGATCGCCTCCGTGCGCTCGGCGAGGGTCTTCTGGATCCGCGGCGTGAGGATCTTGCCGACCACGAGGAAGACGACGAGGAAGGCGAAGCTGCCGACGACCAGTTCGTAGGCGTGCGGGAGCAGGGGGTTGGCCCCCTCCGCCGCCAGGGGCGTAGCTGCCAGAGTCATGGGTGCAGCCTTCCGTCAGATTGCGGGTGTCAGCCGTAGATGAACGGCGCGACGAGACCGATCAGGGCCAGCGCCTCGGTGAGAACGAAGCCGAGCAGCATGTTCTGCCGGATGAGGCCGTAGGCCTCGGGCTGCCGGGCGATGGCCTGAACGCCCTGGCCGAAGATCAGACCCACGCCGATGCCGGGGCCGAGGGTCGCCAGACCGTAGCCGATAGCGCCGATGTGACCCGTGACTTCCGCGAGAACGTTCATCTTTTTCCTATTCCTTTGCTGATTTCTTGGTTGGCCTATGGTCGAAATCTCAGGTCTGTACGAGCTGAGGAAGCCTGTCTCAGTGGTCCGGGTGGAGCGAGCTGCCGATGTACATGGCGGCCAGCAGGGTGAACAGGAACGCCTGCAGGAACTGAATGAAGATCTCCAGGCCGGTCATCGCGATCGTCATGACCACGCCGATCACGCCCACCGGAGCGCCGAGCGGGGTGAGCTTCTCGAACAGGAACCAGAAGCCCACCAGGCTGAAGAAGGCCAGGATGAGGTGGCCGGCGAACATGTTCGCGAAGAGCCGGACGGCGTGGGTGAACGGCGCGATGATCATGTTCGACAGGAGCTCGATCGGCGCGAGCAGGATGTAGATCGGCTTGGGCAGCCCGGGCGGGAACATCATGTTCCGGAAGTAGCCGATCAGCCCCTGGTGCTTGATGCCCAGGTAGATCTTCACGACGTAGATCGTGAGCGCGAAGACCGCCGGGAACGCGATGTGCGACGCGACCGGGAACTGGATCAGCGGGATCACGCCGAACAGGTTCCACAGCAGGATCAGGAAGAACACCGACAGGAGCAGGGGCATGAAGCGATCGGTGTCCTTGCCGAGGAACGGCTTGGCCACCTGATCGCGGACGAACTCATAGCCCTTCTCGCCGATGTTCTGCATGCCGCGCGGCACGAGCTGCGGCTTGGCGAAGGCGCTCCACGCCAGCGCGCACACGATGAGGGCGCCGAGGATCGCGCTCACGACCGGCTTGGTCAGCCAGTACGGCGCGCCCTCGAAGAGCGGAGGGAAGTCGAAGATGGACGGACCGGGGGCCTCGAAGCGGTCTGCGGCCGGCAGCGTCAGCAGGGTCACTGGACCACCTCGCCTACCAGCTCTGGGCCGGGTGCCCGGAGCGTGTGCTTGTTCGTCCGTTCGCTTTGCTCGCGCACGGGCGTCCCCTTCAGAGTGATCGTCAACAGAGAAGAGCGTGGGCAGCGGGCCGGTCTCAGCGGCCGTACTTCACATAGACGAGATAGCCCGCGAGCACGACCCCGACGACGACGCCGATGGGAGTGAGCACCTGCAGACCGGTCCAACGGCTCAGCAACCAGCCGATGCCACCCCAGACCAGGATCCCCGAGAGCAGGTAGCTGGGGACCGACCACATGACGTCGGCGAAGTCGCGGCCGTGGGTCTCCGGCCTGCGCTCTTGTTCGCTCATCGCGGGCATGACGATAGCAGGAGCAGAGGATACTAGTCATATCGGGCTGCCCCTCGAGGACTCGCTCATCCGCGCCCCCGCCCCGGAATTTCGACATCGGGTTCCACGTAAAGCTTCTTCAGCCTCAAAAACCCGTACATTTCGCCCACAGTCCACGTCAGCGTGCACGCGATCGCGGTGAGGGCGAAAACCCGGGAATTGAAGGCGGTGGTCTCCGCGAAAGCGCTCAGGATCGCCATGACGACGATCACTTTGATGGCGTAGCCGAGTATGGCGGCCACCATCATCGCCACCGGGGAGATGCGGCCCGCCCAGGAGACCACGGCGAGTCCCACCGTGAAGAAGGCCGCCACGAGGACGACGCCGATGCCGGCGCCCAGCGCCCCTTTGACCCCGGCCATCGCCCCCGCGATGATCGTGATGACCAGCCCGACGGCCAAGGTCGGCACGGCGGCACCCTTGAGCACGCGCACGTCGTTGGGCTGCATGGGAACTCCGTCTCGGTGGCTTGAGCGCACGTCAGCGCACGTCGCCGTCTCAAGGAACGCGGACGGCGCAATCCTCGTTAGTGAAAGCTATCACAAGCCCCGCACCACCCGGTCTTTACCGCCCCCCTCAACCGACCGGCGGGTGCGCGTCCCGGCACGCGGCGGGCGGCGCCGGCGCGGTCAGCGGGTGCTGCCCGCGTCCGCGCGCTGCCGGGACGGCTCCGGCGCCCCGCCCTGCGGCGGCACCTGCGGGCGCGCCGCGTGCCTGCCGCGCGCGGCGTACCGCCGGGACCGCCACCGTGGCAGCGCCATGACGACCAGCACGGCCACCGCGAGCAGGATTGTCAGCGGGAACAGGATCAGCGGCACGCCGTTGATCGACAGCGCGACCATGGTGAACGCGAACAGGAACGTCCACGCGTACATGATCAGCACGGTGCGGCGGTGCGAGTGGCCGATGTCGAGCAGCCGGTGGTGGAGGTGGCCCCGGTCCGGCGCGAACGGCGAGAGCCCGGCCGACGTCCGGCGCACCACCGCCAGGATGAGGTCGGTCAACGGCAGGACCATGACCGCGATCGGCAGCACCAGCGGCAGCATCACCGGGAAGCGGTTCATCTCGACCGCCCCGGAGTCCACCGACGACGTGATCGTGATGAGCGAGGTGGCGAGCAGCAGCCCGATCAGCATCGCCCCCGTGTCGCCCATGAAGACCTTCGCCGGGTGGAAGTTGTGCGGCAGGAAGCCGGCGCACATGCCGATCAGGATCACGGTGATCGCCGCGGTGGTGTTGATCCGTGACCCGCTGGTCGTCTGCGAGAGCGCGATCGAGTAGGCGAACGTCGCCATCGCGGCGATCCCGACGATGCCCGCGGCCAGGCCGTCCAGGCCGTCGACGAAGTTCACCGCGTTGACGACGATCACCACGATCATGATCGTCAGGACGGTGCGCAGGTTGCTGTCCAGCCCGGTGGAACCGCCCATGAACTGGGGCAACGGGAGGAAGGGCAGGTACATCCCGAAATACACGAGAAGCCCGCCGGCCGCGATCTGGCCGCCGAGCTTCATCAGGGGGTTCATCCCGAGCCAGTCGTCGAAGAAGCCGACCACCACGATCATGCCGCAGGCGGCGAGCAGCGCCAGCACGGTCTGCCCGGTCTGCCCGCTGTTGATCGCCCCGCCGACGTACGGCAGGTGGTTGGCCACCAGCAGCCCGGCGAGCAGGCCGCCGAACATGGCGAGGCCGCCCAGCCGGGGCGTGGGCACCGTGTGCACGTCTCGGTCCCGCACCTCGGGGGCGGCGCCGATGCGGAGTGCGAACGCCCTGACCGGCGGCACCAGCAGGTAGGTGACCGCCGCCGCGACTAGTGCCAAGAGGAGATATTCCCGCACTGGCTTGGCTTCCTGGACACGCGCACCGGTTGGGGGATGACAGGCAGGGTCCACCGTGTCACGCGGGGGTGGCCGATTCCGGCGGACCCCATCCATCCGTTCGATCAAAGACGTTATCGCACCCAGGTGGCGATCGGGACCGCGATGCGGGTGCGACCCCCGTACCGGTGGCGGTACGGCGCGGCGGGACGGCCGGCCGCCGGGCGGGCCCGGTCAGTCCTCGGTGGCGAGGTAGCCGACCACTCCGCGGATCTTCTCGACCGGGATGGCGCCCTTGCGCAGCAGCCGCGGCACCGCGGTGGTGAGGTCGACGATCGTCGACGGGACGTTGTCCGCGCACGGTCCGCCGTCGAGGTAGACCGCGACCGAATCGCCGAGCTGCTCCTCGGCCTCCTCGACCGTGGTCGCGGGCGGCTGGCCCGAGCGGTTCGCGCTCGACACCGCCATGGGGCCGGTCTCCCGGAGCAGGTCGAGCGCGACCTGGTGCATGGGCATGCGGACCGCCACCGTGCCCTTGGTGTCGCCGAGATCCCAGGCCAGCGACGGGTTGGCGCGGAAGATCAGCGTGAGCGGGCCGGGCCAGAAGGCGTCGATGAGGTCCTGGCCGTGCGTGCCGAGGCCCTGCACCAGCGCGGTGGCCGCGCTGACGGTGCCGACGAGCACGGGGGCGGGCATGTCCCTGCCCCGGCCCTTCGCCTCGAGCAGGGCCGCGACCGCCGACTTGTTGAACGCGTCGCAGCCGATGCCGTACACGGTGTCCGTGGGGATGACGACGAGCTCGCCCCGCCGTACCGCCGAGGCGGCGTCGGTCAGCCCGGCCGCCAGCTCGTCCTTGTCAGCGCAGTTGTACCTTCGGCTCACCAGCCCATCCTTCCCTCTGTCCGGTCCGGCCCGGGCGCCACGCGGGGCTCGGTCCGGGCCACGCCGTCGGCGGCCGGCACACGGGTGCCGGCACGGCCGGGCGAGCGCCGGCGCGGGACGGGCGGCCGGTCAGTCCTGGCTCAGCCGGGCGGTGACGAAGCGATCCCGTCCGGTCAGGTCCTGCCGCGTTCGCACGTCACGCCAGCCCTTCTCCTCGGCGAACAGCCAGTAGACCGCGTTCGCCTGGCACTCGGCGTGCTCCACGGCCACGTACCCGCCCGGCCGCAGCAACCGCCGGGCGGTGCGCTCCACCGCCCTGATCTCGCCGAGACCGTCCTCCCCCGAGCCGTACAGCGCCCGCGAGGGGTCGTAGTCACGGACCTCCGGGTCGCGCGGCACCTCACCGGGCGGGATGTACGGCGGGTTGGAGATCACCAGGTCGACCCGGCCGTTGAGCTCGGGCAGGCAGTCGGCGAGATCCTCCGGGTGCAGGAACACACGGCCCTGGCCGTGCTCGAGGACGTTCTTCTTCGCCCAGCTGTACGCTACCGGATCGATTTCCACGGCGTGGACCTGGGCGAGCGCGACCTCTTGCGCGATCGACAGCGCGATCGCCCCCGACCCGGTGCCGAGGTCGACGACGATCGGCGAGGCGACGTCCATCTCCCGCAGCCGGTCGATCGCCCACCCGGTCATCACCTCGGTCTCCGGGCGGGGCACGAACACCCCGGGCCCCACCTCGAGCGAGAGGTAGCGGAAGTACGCGCGGCCGGTGATGTGCTGGAGCGGCTCCCGGGCCTCGCGCCGGGCGATGCCCTCCCAGAACCGGGCATCGAAGTCCTCGTCCTTGACCGTATGCAGCCGCCCGCGCGACACGCCGTGGACGAAGGCCGCGATCTCTTCGGCGTCCGCGCGAGGCGACGGCACACCCGCCTCGGCAAGCCGGGCTGTCGCGCGAGCGATCTCGTCGAGCAGGAGCGACATGTCGGTTAGGGCTGGCTCCGAACGGCTGGTTTCAGGTGGTCACGGTGCCGGGCCGGCCGTACGGCCGGCCGCCGGGGGCCGGTGCCGATCGGGACGGCGATCGGACCGGCGATCAGGACGACGTGTGGGCGGCGAGCTTCTCGGCCAGCTCGGCATCGATCAATGCCTGTATCACTCCATCGAGATCGCCGTCGAGCACTTGGTCGAGGTTGTACGCCTTGTAACCCACCCGATGGTCCGAGATCCGGTTCTCCGGGAAGTTGTAGGTCCTGATCCGCTCCGACCGGTCGACCGTGCGCACCTGGGACCGGCGCTCCGCGGCGGCCGCCGCCTCGGCCTCCTGCTGGGCGAGGGCGAGGAGCCGGGCGCGCAGGATGCGCATCGCCGCCTCCTTGTTCTGGAGCTGGCTCTTCTCGTTCTGGCAGGAGACCACCACGCCGGTGGGGATGTGGGTGATCCGGACCGCGGAGTCGGTCGTGTTGACGCTCTGGCCACCGGGGCCGCTCGACCGGAACACGTCGATCCGCAGGTCGTTCGGGTCGATCTGGACGTCGATCTCCTCGGCCTCCGGGTAGACGAGCACGCCGGCCGCCGAGGTGTGGATGCGGCCCTGGGACTCGGTCACCGGCACCCGCTGCACCCGGTGCACCCCGCCCTCGTACTTCAGGCGCGACCAGGCCCCCTCCTTGCCCTTGATGGAGATGGTCACGTCCTTGTACCCGCCGAGCTCGGAGGGCTGGGCGCTGATGATCTCGGCCTTGTAGCCGAGCCGCTCGGCGTACCTGAGGTACATGCGGAGGAGATCCGCGGCGAAGAGGGCCGACTCCTCGCCGCCCTCGCCCGCCTTGATCTCCATGATGATGTCCTTGCCGTCGTTGGGGTCCTTCGGGATCAGCAGGCGCTTCAGCCTGTCCTCGAGCTCCGGGATCTTCGCCTCCAGCTCGGCCGCCTCCTCGGCGAACGCCGGGTCCTCGCGCGCCAGCTCCCTGGCCGCCTCCAGGTCCTCGCGGACCGACTGCAGCTCCCGGTAGGTCGTGATGATGGGCGTGAGCTCCGCGTAGCGCTTGCCGTACTTCCTCGCCTTCGCCTGGTCGGCGTGCACCGCGGGGTCGGCGAGCTTCTGTTCGAGGTCCGCGTACTCCTTCACGAGCTCGTCAAGGTTCAACGTCTCACGCTCCTTGTCACGATCCTCGGGAACCGGCACATAACCACGAAACGCCGGCCCAGACGCGCCCCACGACGGAGAACCGCGCCCGAGCCGGCGTCACCGGCGAGCTACTTGCCCTTGCCCTGCTGCGTCCTCTTGCCGAAACGCGCCTCGAACCGCGCCACCCGGCCACCGGTGTCGAGGATCTTCTGCTTACCCGTGTAGAACGGGTGGCAGGCGGAGCAGACGTCGGCGTGGATCACGCCGTTCTTCGCGGTGCTGCGAGTGACGAACGAATTCCCGCAGGTGCAGGTCACCTGGGTGACCACGTACTCCGGGTGGATATCACGCTTCATCTCTTCTGTCCTAACGCTAGCTGCGGTCGCCGGGTCGCTTGCGGCCTCGGTGCGGCCGACGCGCATCGGCGTGAAATGCGCGCGCGGGAGCCGGTACCGCCCGAATCCGGATTCCAGTGTGCCAGATCACCGGCCGTGCCCGCCCAACGGCCGCCCACCGCGCGGGTGCGCGGGCCGCCGTGCCCGCCATCACGGCGAGGCCAGCGCCACGCCGTGCTCGCACGTGGTGGACGAGGCCGCGGCACGGTGCCGGGGACCGGCCCCGCCCCGGAACGGTCCGCCCGGGGCGGGACCCTGTGCCCAGACGTCAGTCGCGGTCGTTGACCGTCTTCTGCACCTGGAGCAGGAACTCGGCGTTCGACTTGGTCTCCTTCATCTTCTCGAGAAGGAGCTCGAGCGCCTGCTGTGCGTCGAGCGCGTGCAGCACCCGGCGGAGCTTCCAGACGATGTTCAGCTCCTCCTTGCTCATGAGGAGCTCCTCCTTGCGGGTGCCGGACGCCTCCACGTCCACCGCGGGGAAGATCCGCTTGTCCGCGAGCGACCGGCTGAGCTTGAGCTCCATGTTGCCGGTGCCCTTGAACTCCTCGAAGATGACCTCGTCCATCTTCGAGCCGGTCTCCACCAGCGCGGTGGCGATGATGGTGAGCGATCCGCCGTTCTCGATGTTCCGCGCGGCGCCGAAGAACCGCTTCGGCGGGTAGAGCGCGGTCGAGTCCACACCACCCGACAGGATCCGCCCGCTCGCCGGCGCGGCGAGGTTGTACGCGCGGCCGAGACGGGTGATCGAGTCGAGCAGGACGACCACGTCGTGGCCGAGCTCGACCAGGCGCTTGGCCCGCTCGATCGCGAGCTCGGCGACCGTGGTGTGGTCCTCGGCGGGGCGGTCGAAGGTCGAGTGGATGACCTCGCCCTTCACCGACCGCTGCATGTCGGTGACCTCTTCCGGACGCTCGTCCACGAGGACGACCATCAGGTGGCACTCCGGGTTGTTGCGGGTGATCGCGTTCGCGATCGCCTGGAGCACCATGGTCTTCCCCGCCTTGGGCGGCGAGACGATGAGGCCGCGCTGCCCCTTGCCGATCGGCGAGACGAGGTCGATGATCCGCGTGGTGAGGATGTGCGGCTCGGTCTCCAGCCTCAGCCGCTCCTGCGGGTAGAGCGGCGTGAGCTTGCTGAACTCGGGCCGGTTGCGCGCCTGCTCCGGGTCCATGCCGTTGACCGTGTCGAGCCGGACGAGCGCGTTGAACTTCTCCCTGCGCTCGCCCTCGCGCGGCTGCCGGACCGCCCCGGTGACGACGTCACCCTTGCGCAGGCCGTACTTGCGGATCTGGGACATCGAGACGTACACGTCGTTCGGACCGGGCAGGTAGCCGCTGGTCCGCACGAACGCGTAGTTGTCGAGGATGTCCAGGATCCCGGCGATCGGGATGAGGACGTCGTCCTCGCTGATCACGGGCTCGCCGTTCTCGTACCGGTCCCGCCCGCGGCGGTTGCGCTCGCGGAACCGGCCGCGGCGGCCGCGGCCCTCCTCGGCCGGCTGCTGCTGTTGCTGCTGCTCGGCCTTGGTCTCCGCCTTGCCGGTCTCGGCCTTGCCGTTCTCCGCCTTGCCGCTGTCGGCCTTGCCGCCCTGCTGCTGGCCACGACCCTCACCGGCGTCGGCGGCGCGCTGCTCGGCCCGCTCGCGCCGCTCCCCGCGGGACCGGCGCTCGCGGCGCTCACCCCGCTCGGACCGGCTCTCGGAGCGGTCGGCCTGCACCGCCTCGCCCTGTGCGGAATCGCCCGTCCCGGGCTCACCAGACGCGGGCTCACCCTGCGATCCGGCCGGGGCGGCGACCGTGGCGGCCGGCTCCGCGGCCTGCCGCTCAGCGGCGGTCTCCTCCGCCGCCTTCTGCTCGGTGGAGGCCTCCCCGAGCTGCGCCTGCTTCTCCTGAATGGCCGCGATGAGCTGGCTCTTGCGCATCCGTCCGATGCCGGTGATGCCCAGGCTGGACGCCAGGCGCTGCAGCTCAGGGAGCACCATGCCGGCCAGGCCGGTGCCGGAGCGACGACGCGGTCGGGCCGGGGCGCTCGTGGGGGTGTCGCCAGCGGCCTGGCCGTCGGTGAGGATTTCTGTGGTGTCGCTCAACTAAGGGTCCTTCCCAGGGGTCGGGCGCCGGAATAGTGGGTCCAGGCGTCCCGGTGGCGTGACCCGGCGGAATGGACCGGGTCGGGCTTCGCGAATCTCACTTGTCGATGACCCTCGGGACTCGCGAGCGGTAGGTGCCCGGGGGCCTGCCCCCCGTATGCCACCACCGTGATGTCGTGGTGGTTCGAACGCGCATGTCTCCGAGAACGCTGCCTCTGGCCATGCCACCCGAAGGTAGGCCGACGTGAGGAACCGGTTTCGGGGAGATCGCCTTGCCCGCGTCGAAGGACGCGAAGCGAAGAACAGCGATGTGCGAACGACAAGCACGCACCCATCAAGGGGGCACCTGGTGCGGCTACCAGCCTAACATCACCAGCCCGCACAGCTATTCCCCGAAGGTCGAAGAGGCATCAACGTGTCTCGGGAGACAGAACGTCCGCACCTGTCTGGTCAACGTTCACCGACTGGATGTGCCAGTCATTACCCACTTCTGACGCGATCGAATCCTTCGTTTCCGGAGTGGTGAACGCCAGCACCGTCGGACCGGCGCCCGAGACGACGGCGGCGACGCCGGCGGCCCGGAGCCTGCGCACCAGTTCCGCGGTCCGCGGCATCGCGGGTGCGCGGTAGTCCTGGTGTAACCGGTCCTCGGTGGCGGCGAGCAGCAGATCCGCCTCCGGCCGCTGGGTGAGCGCGGCGATGAGCAGGGCCGTCCGCCCGGCGTTCGCCGCGGCGTCCGCGTGCGGCACGCTCGCCGGCAGGAGCCGCCGCGCCTCCGCGGTGGCGAGCCGGAAGGCGGGGATGAGGACGACCGGCCGGACGTCCGGGTGCGGGTCGAGGCGCACCCGGCGCACGGTGCCGTCCCGATCCGTCCACGCGATGGTGAGGCCACCCGACAGGCACGGCGCCACGTTGTCCGGGTGCCCCTCGATCTCGGTGGCGAGGGCGAACACCTCGGCGTCCGGCAGCCGCTCCCGCCCCGCCCCGCGCCCGGCGGCGAGCTCGCGGGCCGCGAGGATCCCGGCGCAGATCGCCGCGGACGACGAGCCGAGACCACGGGCGTGCGGGATCCGGTTGACGCAGTGCAGCCGGATCCCGGCCGGCTGCGGTACGCCCATCCGGTCGAACGTGGCGCGCATGACCTTGACGATCAGGTGGTCCTCGCCGCGGTCCAGCTCATCGGCGCCCTCCCCCTCCACCTCGACGCGTGCGCCCGGGGTGTCGGTCAGCGCCGCTTCCACCTCGTCATGCAGGTCGAGCGCGAGGCCCAGGCTGTCGAAGCCGGGGCCGAGATTGGCGCTGGTCGCCGGTACCCGGACGACGACGCCACTCGAATGTGCCATTCGTCACCTGAACCACGGTGTCATCGGTTCCCCCGGTACCCGCGTGCCACGTGGCCTTCCCCGGCCGATCTCGGCCGCGGCGCCGCGCGTGCGCACCCGGGTCCGGGACGTCTGGTACGAGGGCCGGTACGGGGATCGTGCGGGACGATCAGGCGAGCTCGAGCGCGGCTGCCGCGGCGTGGGCGTCGACGGGGATCGTGGTGGGCGCCGGCGCGCCCGCGATCGCCCAGTCGGGGTCCTTGAGCCCGTTGCCGGTCACCGTGCACACCACGCGCTCCCCCGGCGCGACCAGCCCTCGCTCGTGGGCCTGGAGCAGTCCGGCCACGCTCGCGGCCGAGGCGAGCTCGACGAACACTCCCTCCTCCTGCGCGAGCAGCTTGTAGGCGGCCGCGATCTGACGGTCGGTGACGGCCTGGATGTCGCCGCCCGACTCGTCCCGCGCGGCCTCGGCGAGCCGCCACGACGCCGGGTTCCCGATCCTGATCGCCGTGGCGATCGTCTGCGGCTTGGCGACCGGTTCCCCCTTCACCAGGGGCGCGGCCCCGCTCGCCTGGAACCCGAGCATCCGCGGCCGCTTCTTCGCCAGGCCATCGTCAGCGTACTCGGTGTAGCCCATCCAGTAGGCCGAGATGTTGCCGGCGTTGCCCACCGGGATGCAGTGCACGTCCGGGGCGTCGCCGAGCACGTCGACGATCTCGAACGCCGCGGTCTTCTGCCCCTGGAGGCGATGGGGGTTGATCGAGTTGACCAGCGCGATCGGGTACTCCTCGGCGAGCCTCCTGGTCAGCTCGAGGCAGTCGTCGAACGATCCCTCGACCTGGATCAGCCGCGCGCCGTGCACCAGGGCCTGCGCCAGCTTGCCCATCGCGATCTTGCCGCGGGGCACGAGCACCGCGCAGGTGAGACCGGCGCGTACCGCGTAAGCGGCGGCCGATGCGCTGGTGTTCCCGGTGGAAGCGCAGATCACGGCCTTCGCGCCCTCCTCGACCGCCTTGCTGATGGCGACGGTCATCCCGCGATCCTTGAAGCTCCCGGTGGGGTTGAGCCCTTCGACCTTGAGGTAGACCTCGCAGCCGGTGAGCTCGGAGAGGCGCTTGGCCGGGAGGAGCGGCGTACCGCCCTCGAGCAGGGTCACCACGGGCGTCGCCGGGGAGACCGGGAGACGGTCTCGGTACTCCTCGATGACGCCGCGCCACGCCCTGTGCATGTTCAGCTCCTCCCGCACGCGCAGGCAGCCGCGCGTGCCAACCGAATACGGTCAACGAGTCTAGTGATCTTCTTGAACCGCAGGTCCGCCTGTCTGCGGATGGACGTGCCGGGCGTCACCTTAGGAAACCGGCGGCCGGTTTCGCTAGTGTTGGCCGGGAATCCGCTGCGTCTGAGAGGCGAGGAGTGCCATCGTGACGGGCGAAGCCCGGCCGAGGATCCGGCACAACGACTATTCTCCCCTGACTCCACCGCCCCTGGGCGACTGGGTTCCGCGGCTCACCGCCAGCGTGGTCATCCCAGCGCGCGGTGCGCAGCACCGCCTCGACCTCACCCTCGCCGCGCTCGCCGCCCAGACCTACCCTGCCTCGCTCACCGAGGTCATCGTCGTGGACGACGGGAGCTCCCCGCCGCTGCGGCTGCCGGAGATCCGCCCGGAGAACACGCGGATCATCGTCAGCCCGCCGGGCGGCCGGGGGCCCGGGCACGCGATGAACGCGGGGATCGCGGCGGCCGGCGGTGAGATCGTCCACCGGCTCGACGCGGACATGGTGATCTGCGCCGAGCACCTGGAGTCCCTGTTCCGCTGGCACCACCTGACCGACTACCTGGTGACGATCGGCGGCAAGAGGTTCACCGAGGAGCCGGAGCTCACCCCGGAGGCGGTCTACGACGCGGTGAAGCGCGGCGACTTCGACTCGCTCTTCGACCCGGCCGCGCTGGTCGCCAGCTCGACCGAGGCGACGATCGAGCGGCTCGACGGGCTGCGGAAGAGCCGCAACCCCTACCAGGTCTGCACCGGGCCCACCGTGTCGCTCCGCCGCACGCTCCTGGCGGAGGTCGGCGGGTTCGACCCCGAGGTCGTCCGCGGGCAGGACACCGAGTTCGCCTACCGGCTCGCGCAGGCGGGCGCGGTGTTCATCCCCGACCCGGCGGCGCGGGCGGTCCACCTCGGCATGCCGGCGCAGCGGGGCGAGCACCGGGAGGCGATCATCCGCCTGGTCGAGACCTACCTGGCGCACCGGGTGCCGCTCCGGCGGGATCTCCGCAAGGACCGGGGCCGGCGGTGGCTCGTCCCCTTCGTCGAGGTCGTGTTCGACGCGACCGGGGCGGACGAGCGGCGGGTGCGCGCCGCGGTCGACGCCGCCCTCGGCGGCACCCTCACCGACGTGGCGGTCACCCTGGTGGGGACCTGGCCGGACCCGGCCGCCCCCGGCGGCCCCCAGTGGCACGGCCCCGCCTTCGACCGCGCCCTCGTGCACGAGCTGCTCCGCCACGACCCGCGGGTGCGGTTCGCCGAGCGCCCCGCCCCGACGGCGGCCCCGGCCCCGTTCCGGTACACCGCGCCGATCGACGCCCCGCCGACCGGCGACCTGCTGGAGCGGATGACCAAGGTCATGCTCGAGGAGCGGCTGGGGATGCTGGTGGTCGAGCTCGACGGCGGCGGGACCGCGACGCTGGAGCGCACCGAGGCGGTCGCCCGCGCCCGGCTGCTCGCCGCGCCCGGCGAGCGGCTGACCGACGTCATCGAGGCGACCCACGGGGTACGGCACGCCGCGGAGCGGGAGTTCCGGCGGGCGGCCGGACGGGACGAGCCCGCCGCCAAGCGCCCGGAGCCGGCCGGCGGGCAGGCCGCGCAGGAGGCGGAACGGCGAGCGGCGCGGCGGCGGGAGGGCCAGGCGGCACGGCCGGCGGCGAAAGAGCCCGCCCCGGCACAGCCGGGCGGCCGCTCCGTGTGGGGCCGCCTCGGCCTGTTCCGCCGATCATGAACCGGCGGCCTTGTCCGGCGGGTGCGAGCGGCGGAACGCGATGGACCGGGCGATGCCGCGGGCGATGGCCTTCAGCCCGGGGTCGCGCCGCTTGAGGGCGGAGATCTGCCGCCGGAGGCTGCCGATCTCCCGGCGGTACTCCACCGCGGAGCGCCGCCATTTGGCCGCCTCGTCCCGCCAGCGGGTGACCTGGGCGCGCAGCCGCTCGGTCTCCTTGGTGAGGCGCGCCACCTCGGCCTCCGCCTCCACCCGGGCGCGGTAGGCGGCCCGCGCGCTGCGCAGCGGCGCGGCGGCGGAGGCCGGGACGAACCCGTACGTCTCGCCGTCGACCCAGAGCGTGCCGAACGTCTCGTCGACCACGGTGTCGATGCTCTCGCCCTCGGTCACGAGCATGGCCGCCCGGGCGAACGCCTCCGTGCGCTCGAGCCGGGCGCTGACGATCCCGTCCGGGCCCTCGGCGAGGAGGACGCTGACCAGGCCGAGGTTCTGCTCGTCCCGGGCGAGGGAGAGCAGCGCGAACAGGCTGTCCTCCCCCGGGACCCAGCCCGGCGGCAGGTGCAGGCGGAACGGCGCGGCCGTGTGCGGGAGCGAGGTGGCGAACCGGACCCTGCCCTCGTAGGCGTAGTGGGCGCGGATCAGGGAGAGGTCGAGGCGGGGGTCGGTGAGCGGCGCCCGCCGCTCCGGCTCGATCTCGTCCCACGGGCCGACCAGGATCACCGCCAGGTCGGTGAGCGTGCCGGCGAGCACGCCGTCCACGGTGGCGCGCACGTCCTCGAACGACGCGCCCGCCGCGTCGACGGCCACCTCGAGCCAGGGCACCTTCCACTGCCGGTACGGGTGCGAGCGCAGCCACCGGTAGACCGGGACCCGGTCGGCGATGAGGGCGTGGCTCACGCGGTTGATGGCCTCGCCGTCCCGCATCCGCATCGAGGGGCCGAGGTGGTAGCCGCGGGCCTCGGGGTCCGGGATGAACACCGCGCCGGCCTGGGCCAGCCGGTACCCCATCTCGGTGTCCTGGCCGAGGATCATCTCGGGGTCCATGGCCCCGGCGCGCTCGAACAGCCGGGCGGCGACCGAGGCGGCGCCGCCGACGTGGACGCTGAACGGCCGCCGCGACCGGGTGAGCCCCTCCGTCCGCTCGATGAGGTCCGCGATCCAGGCGTGCGGCTCGGCCGGCTCGAAGAACTTCCCCAGGTCCTCGGCGGCGGCGACCTCCTCCGGGGAGGGCAGCGGGGCCGTGGTGAAGCGCAGGTACGAGGTGACGGACAGGTACGGCGCGAGGTGGTGCCAGCGCATGTGCGCCTCGACCTCGGTCCGCTCGGGGACGACGTCGGCGTCCAGCCAGTGGATCACGTCGCCGGTGGCGGCGGCGAGGCCCGCGTTCCGCGCGGCCGCGCGGCCCGGGTCCGGGCAGACCACCAGCCGGGTGTTGGCCGGCCGGATCTCCGGGAGGCGCAGCGGCGGCGTGCTGCCGTTGTCGACGACGATGACCTCGATGAGGTTCTGCGGATAGGTCTGCGCGGAGAGCCCGGCGAGCACGAGGTCGAGCTTCTCCTGGGCGCCGTAGGCGGGGATGACCACGCTCACGGTGAGCCGAGGCGTCCACGGCGAGCCGATCGCCGGCGGGCGCAGGACGGTGTAGTCGTTTCCCCGGATTCGTGGCGTCATGGCGTTTCCAGCAGCAGGCTCGGCCGGAAGCCGTGCCATTGGTTGGTCGCGACTCTGAGGAAGTGGGCGAGGGGGAGCCGCCAGGTGTGGTCGCCGCTCACCGACCGGCTGAGCATGTAGCCGAGACCGTGGGTGCGGTAGATCCGCCCGCCGGCCGCCGCGGCCGCGCGGAGCAGGTGGCTGTCGACGCCTCCGGGAAGCGGGGCGAAACCGCCCACCTCCTGGAAGAGCCGCCGGTCGATCAGGATCGTGCCCCCGGCGACGTGATCGGTCCAGACCTCGCTGGAGTAGTCGGTCCGGCGGATCGTGCAGTTCAGCGGCTCCAGGTGGAAGAACTCGGCGGCCGTGCCCACGACGTCGGCCCCGGAGTACGCCTTGGCGAGCAGCAGGTCGGCGATGTGCTCGGGGCCGTACCAGTCATCGTCGTCCCACTTGGCGATGAGGCCCGCCGAGGACCGTTCGGCCGCCTGGTTGAGCACCGCGCCGAACGGGGTGTCCCGGTCCGCCTCGATGACGGTGAGCGTGCCGGGGAACTCGTCGAGGGCCTGCCGTACCAGGTCCGCGGGGTAGCCGTGCAGCGCGACGATCACCTCGAGGTCGGCGCCGCGCTGGCGGGCGATCTGGGCGAGCGCCCGGCCGACGAGGTGCGGGCGGCGGCTCGCCATCACCACCGCCACCTGGGGCGTGTCCCGGCAGAGGCCCTTGGCGCGGAGCGCGTGCCGCCGCAGGCGCACGCTGTGCTCCTCCCGCCGCAGGTCGGCCACGGAGCGGGGCGAGCCGTCCCCGGCCTCGGGGACCCAGCCGGCGATCAGGTCGGCGAGCACGGGGTCGGCGGCGCGGACCCAGGCCGGCGGCGGGTCCGCGGTGAGCGGGACGCCCGCTCCGGCGAGGTCCCGGATCGTGGCGAGCGCGTACGCCGCGGGTTCGCGCGGCCAGGCGACCCGTAACGCGCGCAGCGGCCGGAGCGGTGCCACGTCGTCGGGGCGCAGCGGCCGCCCGAGCGGGCGGCCGGCCGCGAACCACCGGCCGTCCTGCCATGACAGCTCCGCCGTCCCCTCGGATGGGGTGCGCATGAACCCCATCGGCGAGCACAGCTCGGTCGTCATGGCACCTCCTGCTGACCGCGGTTTACCACGCTAGTGGACATCTATCACAAGAACCTGAGAAGTCCACCAGACCGTCACCGACCGTGACAAGCCACGGGTCGCAGCCGGCGCCCCGGAGGTCAGGAGTCGCCGGGCACGGGCCAGACCCGGCCGCCGACGACCTCGCCCAGCGGCTTCACCACGACCTTCTTCGCCTTCTGCTGCCGCGCCAGCCAGTCGATGAACCGGGTGAACTCCTTCGGGCTGGTCGCGTACTGGTCCCGCTTGTCGTCCCGGATGCGGTGGAAGACGAAGGTGACGAGCCCGCCGCCGTGCGCCTGGGCCCGGGTGACGGAGGCGGCGAGGTTGCGGGCGGTGCGCGGCATCCGGGTCTGCGAGGTGGTCCGCACCAGCGCGAGGTCGGCGGGCGGGATCGTCTCGGCGTACGGGCAGGACCGGCAGGTGTCCGGCCGGTAGAGGCCGTTGATGCCGCGCGCCGAGGTGTACCCGCAGTACATGGCGAGCTCGCGGCTCGTCTGGTCGAAGTTGCCGAACGGGTAGGCGAACGACCGCACCTTGAGGCCGAGGCGGAGCAGCGCCCGCCGGTCCTCGCAGATCTGGCGCCGCTGCTGGTCGGGGCTGAGGTGGGCGAGGCGGACGTGCTCCCTGGTGTGGCCGCCGATCTCGTGCCCGGCCTTCGCCATGGACCGCAGGTCGGCCGCGGTGAGGTAGCCGCGCCGGCCGAGCCGGCCGCTGTTGACGTAGAACGTCCCCCGCAGCCCGCGTTCGCGGAGCATCTTGGCGACTCGGGCGTGATCGGCGGTGCCGTCGTCGAAGGTGAGGGCGACCACCGTCTGCCTCGCGGCCGCCGGCTCGGCGGAGGCGGCCGCCGGAATGCCGGCGGCGAGCGCCGCGGCGAGGGAGACCGTCGACGCCTTCTTGATCCACGACCACATGGGAGCAGAGACTAACCGAGTCCCGGCGGCCTCATAGCCCACTCGCCCATATCACGGTCGCTCGGCCCATATCCCCCACTCCCGACACGTCGCGACATACCGGGATACATCCGGCAGCCGGGGCGACCGGCCCGGCGCCCGGGCGGGACCCGCGCCGGCGACGGCGACGCCCCGCGCGGCACCGGGTACGGCCCGCCGCACCCGGACATCCGCACGGCCGATGGCCTGCCGCACCCGGACGCCCGCACGGCGCACGGCCCGACGCACCCGGACATCCGCGCGGCGCGGGCGGTCAGGGGGTTACGGTCAGGGGGTGTCGTCGCCCTCCACCCGCATCACGCTCGCCACGGCGCGGACGATGTCGAGCCGGCCCAGGTCCTGGACGGTGGCCGAGAGCGCCGCGTCCGTGGCCTGGTGGGTGACGAGGACGAGCTGCGCGTCGTCGCCGCGCCCCTCCTGGCGGACCGTCTGGATGGAGACGTCGTGCCGGGCGAAGACCTCGGCCACCCGGGCGAGCACGCCGGGCTTGTCCGCCACGTCGAGGGAGACGTAGTACCGGGTGATCGTCTCCCCCATCGGGTGGACCTTCAGGTCGGCGTAGGTGAGCTCCTCCGGGCCGACCGTGCCGGCGAGCCGGTTGCGCGCCACCGCGACGATGTCGCCGAGCACCGCCGAGGCGGTGGGCGCGCCGCCCGCGCCCGCGCCGTAGAACATCAGCCGCCCGGCCGACTCGGCCTCGACGAACACCGCGTTGTACGCCTCCCGGACCCCGGCGAGCGGGTGCGACCTCGGGATCATGGCGGGGTGCACGCGGACGCCGATCGACCGGCCGTCCTCGGTCTTCGCGCAGATCGCGAGCAGCTTGATCACGTAGCCCATGGCCTTCGCCGAGGCCACGTCCGAGGCGGTGATTTCGGTGATGCCCTCGCGGTGCACGTCGGCCGCGGTGACCCGGCTGTGGAACGCGAGCCCGGCGAGGATCGCCGCCTTGGCGGCGGCGTCGAACCCCTCGACGTCGGCGGTGGGGTCGGCCTCGGCGTACCCCAGCGCCTGGGCCTCCTCCAGGGCCTCGGTGAACGACGCCCCGGTGCTGTCCATCTTGTCCAGGATGTAGTTGGTGGTGCCGTTGACGATGCCGAGCACCCGGCGGATCCGGTCACCGGCGAGCGACTCGCGCAGCGGGCGGAGCAGCGGGATCGCCCCGGCGACGGAGGCCTCGAAGTAGAGGTCCACGCCGTTCTCCCGCGCCGCCCGGTGGATGGTGGCACCGTCCTCGGCGAGCAGCGCCTTGTTCGCCGTGACCACCGACTTGCCCTTCGCCATGGCGGCGAGGATCAGGGACCTGGCGGGCTCGATCCCGCCGATCACCTCGACGACGATGTCGACGTCGTCCCGGGTGACCAGCGCCTCGGCGTCGGTGGTGATCAGCGCGGGGTCCAGGTCGACATCGCGCTTGCGGCCGGGCCGGCGCACGGCCACCCCGGCCAGCTCCAGGGGAGCGCCGATCCGGGCGGCCAGGTCATCGGCCTGCTCGCGCAGGAGCCGCACCACCTGCGACCCGACGACACCGCAGCCCAGCAATGCGACTTTCAGCCCGGGTTTGGGGTTGGTCACAAGGCCTCCTCGTTACGCCCGCCGTACCGTTCCACGTCACGGCTGCCCACGCAGCAGGTCTTCCTCGGTCTCCCGGCGCACGATGACGCGCGCCGCGCCCTTCGACACCGCGACCACAGCGGGCCGGGGCAGGTAGTTGTAGTTGCTCGACAGCGAACGGCAGTAGGCGCCGGTGCCGGCCACCGCGATCAGGTCGCCGGGGACCACGTCCGAGGGCAGCCACAGATCGCGGATCACCATGTCGCCGCTCTCGCAGTGCTTGCCGACCAGCCGGGAGAGCATCGGGGCCGCGTCGCTCTCCCGGGAGGCGACCACGGCGGTGTAGTTCGCCCCGTAGAGCGCCGTGCGGATGTTGTCGCTCATGCCGCCGTCGACGCTCACGTAGGTGCGCAGGCCCTCCACGTCCTTGACCGTGCCGACCTCGTAGAGGGTGATCCCGGCGATCCCCGCGATGGAGCGGCCCGGCTCCACGATCAGGCGCGGCACGGGCAGCCCGGCCGACCGGCACACCGTCGTGGTGATCTCCCGGAGCCCGTCCGCGATGACCTTGATGTCCGGCGCCTCGTCGCCCTCGACGTACGGGATGCCGTACCCGCCGCCGAGGTCGAGCTCGGGGAGCACCACCCCGTGCTCGTCCCGGATGCCGACGAGCAGGCCGGCGAGCCGGCGGGCGGCGACCTCGAACCCGCCGACGTCGGTGATCTGGGACCCGATGTGCGAGTGCAGCCCGACCAGCTCGAGCTGGGGGCGCGCCAGGACACGGCGCACGGCCTCGGCCGCCGCCCCGCTGCTCAGCGAGAGCCCGAACTTCTGGTCGTCGTGGGCGGTCGCGATGAACTCATGGGTGTGCGCCTCGACGCCCACGGTCACCCGGATCAGCACCTTGGGCCGCCTGCCGTACCGGGCGGCGATCTGGCCGAGCCGGTCGATCTCCTCGAAGGAGTCGATCACGATGCGGCCGACCCCGGCGGTGACCGCCCGCTCCAGCTCGGCGACCGACTTGTTGTTGCCGTGCATGGTGATCCGCTCGGGCGGGAAGCCCACGCTGAGCGCGACCGCGAGCTCGCCGCCGGTGCACACGTCGAGGCCGAGGCCCTCCTGGTCGATCCAGCGGGCCACCTCCCGGCAGAGGAACGCCTTGCCCGCGTAGTGGACGTCCCCGTCGGGGAAGGCCGAGCGGTAGTCCCGGCAGCGGGAGCGGAAGTCCTCCTCGTCGACGATGTAGAGCGGCGTCCCGAACTCCCTCGCCAGGTCGCGCACGTCGACGCCGCCGACGGTGAGGGCACCGCCGACCCGGACCGCGGTCCGCGGCCAGATCGCGGGGTGCAGTGCGTTGAGGTCGGCCGGCATGACGGGTGGACGCTCCTCGTTGAGGGCTCCGGCGATGGCGGCGGCCGCATGCCTGTCGCCGGCCGGATGGGCGAATCGGCTCACCCGACTGAGGCTATCCGACCGCGGCCCGGCCTCGAGACACGGCTGTTCGATAGGTGAGACGGCGGGCAGCAGCAAATCGGGTCATCAGGCGTTTCCCACGAAGAACCTGGAGGAAAACGGCCGCTCTCCGGGAGGTCTTCCGCGGCGGCCGGCCGGATCCACTCCGGGCGGGCGGTCAGATCCGCTCCGGCAGCGGGGTGGCGAGCACGGCGGAGAGCACGGCGCGCACCGCCCGGGCGAGCCAGAGCCGCGCGGTGTGCACCTCGCGCACCGGCTCGTCCCCCCGGGGGACGGCCGGGGCGCGCTCGTGCGCGTCGTGGTAGGCGAGGGCGAGGCGCTCGGCGTACCCGGCCCAGCGGGGGTCGCGGCCGGCGCCGCGGCTCGGCGGCTCGGCGAGCAGGCGGAGCACGGCGCGGTCGTGGGGATCGGCGAGGAGCTCGGGCCGGAACCCGTCCCAGGGCACGCCGAGGGCGTCCGCCCACCGCTCCACGGCGGCCGCGCGGGCGTGCGCGTAGCGGACCACGAAGCCGGGGTTGTCCCAGGTCCGGGGGTGGTCCGGGGGCGCCTCGGCCGGCTCGGCGATCCGCGGCGGCCCGGCCGTCACGATCTCGCGGACGATCTCCCCCGGGCATGCCACCTCGATCATCAGGAAGCCGTCGTCCCGCACCCGGACGCCCGCGATCCTCTCCCGGCCGCGGAGCCGGGCCGCGAGCTCTTCGGCGGCCGCGCGCGGCGGCCGTCCGGAGCGGAGCGCGGCCGCCGAGGCGTACACCGCGGCCCGCTCCCAGGAGCCGTGCGGCACCGGGGGTTCCCCGAGGAGCTCGGCGAGCTGCGTGGGCGTCACACCGGGAGGGTATCCACCCCCGGCAGTGCCGGGCTCCGGGCGGCACGAGGCGCCCAGGCCGGCGCCCACCGCCCAACCGCCCCGAGGCGCCGAGGCCGGCGCACTCCCCGCCGCGCCGAGGCCGGCTCAGATCAGGGCGAGCGGCTCGGCGGGCACGTACCCCTCCAGGCGGGCCGAGCCGAGCAGCTCCCCCTCCGCGGACTCGCGGACGCACACGTACGAGTACCGGTCGGCCGAGTAGACCCGCACCCCGTCGGTACGGCATTGCCGCATGAAGACCTCGCCCCACTCCTCGGAGACGTCGGCGAACCCGAGGTCGGTGATCGTCTGGCGGCGGGCGAGCAGCGTGCCCCCGGCGACCTCGGGCAGGAAGCGGTGCTCGGCGCCCGGCTGGCGGAGCAGCGTGGCGCCGGTCCCCGGCAGGTGGGCGTAGAACGAGGCCTTGCCGATCACCTCGGCGTCGGCCACGGCGAAGTACCCGGCCAGGTCGGCCAGGTAGTGCTCGCCGTACACGTCCCGGGGGTCGAACACCGCCACGTGGTCGCCGTCGGCGAGCCGGGCCGCGCGGTCGAGGGCGGCGCCCCGGGTGATCGGGGTGCCGGAGACCCGGACCACCAGGTCGTCGAGCTCCACGGCGTGGCGGACGGTCTTCTCCACCAGGGCGGCGTCGAGGCCCTCGGCGACCACGACGAGCTGCCCGGGCCGGTGGGCCTGCCGGGCGACCTGGGCGGCGAGGTGCTCGAGCTCCTCCGGGGTGCGCACCGCGCTGATCACGGTGATCCGGTCCGCGCCCCGCACGCTCGGGATGCCGAGGACGTCGAGGATCGGGTCGAGCAGCGGGGTCACCCGGGTGGCCGCCCGCCAGGCGAGGTGCGCCTCCCGGGCGAGCCGCTCCCGGTCGGCCAGGAGGGCCTCGGCCGCGGCGGCGGTCTCCTCCGGCCCCGCCCCCTTGCGCATCCGGAGCACGGGCGTGCCGCACGCGGAGATCTCGGCGACCGCCCGCTCGTCGGCGTCGGGGCCGGCCACGACGAGGGCGGGCCTCCGGTAGGCGGTGAGCAGGTCGTCGTAGGTGATCTTCTCGTCGCCCTGCCCGGGCATGGGCCGCCAGACCCGGCCGGCCTGGTCCGCGGCGCCGTCGCCCTCGGCGGGCACGGCGACCGTGCCGAGGGTCATGATCTCCTCGGTGCGGCCGCCGATCGCGGGGATCGGGTTGTGCACCCGCGGCTGGATCGCGTACGGCAGGACCCCCACCCGGTCGTGGCGCAGGGCGGACCGCCACTCCCGGGCCCGCGCCTCGGAGTAGGTGAGCACGTGGTCGAAGTGCTCGGCGGCGGGCACCGCGCGGGACACCGGCCCGCCCGAGTGCCAGAACACGGTCCGGATGCCCCGCTTGCGGCAGGCGGCGATCAGGTCGCGGAGCGCGCGGGACTCCCCGGCGAGCGCCTCGAGCCAGCGCCCGCCGTTGCCCTGGCGGGGGCCGGGCCGTACGGACTCGGCGAGGAGCAGGTGCGGCCGGCGCCGCTCGAGCATCTCCTCCCAGTTCTCCGGGCCGAAGTCGGTGACCAGCCGCCACTCGTACCGCAGCAGCGCCTCGGTCTGCCGGTCGACGATCGCCGCCACGGTGAGGTACGGCCGGGCGGTCGGGCCCTTGGGCACGGTGAAGCCGTCCGCCATCGGCGTGGAGACCTGCGGGGCCTTCGGGTCGGGGGCGGCCGGGGTGACCGCCGGCTCGGGGATCTTGGGGAGCTCCGGCGGGAAGTCCGAGCGCTTGGGCGCCGGGGGCTTCTTCACCGGCGCCCGGAGGGTCTGGGCCACCTTGCCCGGGTTCTTGGAGTGCAGGGCGTCGCCGAGCTTGGACCAGCGGCTCTCCCGCAGCGAGGCGAGCTTCCAGTTCGCCACCGCGGTCTGGTACCGCTGCTCGGCGAGGTTCTTGGCGAGCGTGGCGTTCTGCCGCTCCACGGCCTTGAGCCGTGCCTCGGCCTGGCGCATCCGGGTGACCGCCTCGGCCTCGGCCCGGGCGGCCTCGTCGAGCCTGCGCTGATAGTCCGTGAGCAGCCGGGCCAGTTCGGCGGCCTGGGATGCCTGCTGTACGGCCTGGGCCAGCGCCTCCCGGAGGGCGTCCAGCTCGCTTCGCTCGCTCATGGGGGTGACTCCGCGTCAAGCCGAATGGACAGGAGCCACAATATTCGCAAAACAGCGGCCTTATCGCGCGACGTCGCCATTTTCCCGGCAGTCCCGTCCCCCGCCGCCCACGGCCGGGTCCGGCGGCGCCTCGGCCGCCACGACCGGTGGGAGAATCGGCCGCCACGGCCGGCCGGGAGAACCGGGAGAATGGGCGAGAACCCGGCGCCTGTGAGGAGGGGCGAGCGTGCGCAACGGTGAATGGCCACGGTTCCTGGCCCGGCCGTACGTCTGCGGAGCGATCGGGCCGTACGACCCGGCGAAACTCGGCCTGCTCGCCCGCTCCGGCCCGGCCGTGACCGCCGTGCACACCGGGCGGGAGGCCGCGCTGTTCAGCTCCGGGCCGCTCACCCCGTACCGCGCGGACCCCGGGGCGACCGCGTACGCCTGGGGGGATCGGCGGCCCGCGGCGGACGCCGGCGCGGACGGGTGGCTGCCGGTCGCGGAGGCCTACGAGACGCCGGGGCTCATCGACGCGCCCGGCGAGGTGACCCTGCACACCGGCGCGTTCGGGCTCGTCGACGTCTACTACCTCGCCGACGGGGACGCCGTCTACTTCGCCGGGCTGATCGAGCCGCTGCTCGCCCTGGCCCGCCGGCCGTACCGGGTGAACTGGCGCGCCTGGGCGGCGATCCTCAAGCTCACCTACCCCCTGCTCGACGACACGCCGTACGAGGACGTCAAGCGCCTGCCCGGGGCGACCGCGCTGATCTGGTCGCGCACCGGGCGGCGGCTGCGGCTCGACCGGCGCGCCCCCTGGTGGGTGCGGCGGGAGCCGATCGACCGCGGGGTGACCGCCCGCGACATGGTCGCCCTGCTCCACCGGGCGCTCGAGCCGTACGACCGGGTGCTCGTGCCGGTGAGCGGCGGGTACGACTCGCGGCTGCTCGCGAGCGTGGCCGTGGCCCGCGGCATGGACGTCGAGTCGTGGACCACCAGCCCGGACGACGGGCTCGACACCGACATCGACTTCGCCCGGTACATCACCCGCGAGCTCGGCATCCCCCACCGGATCGTGCCGCAGGACCCGGCGCGGTACCCGGAGGAGGCGCTCTGGGTGGCGCGCCGGCTCGAGTACCTCACCAGCCACCACGCCTGGTACGCGCCCTTCGCCCGGGAGGTGCACCGGGCCGGGCGCCCGGTGGTCGACGGGCTGGCCGGCGGGCCGCTGATGAAGAACTTCCTCATCAGCTCGGACGCGGTGGCCGCCGGCACCGGCGCCGCCCGCCGCGAGGCCCTGCTCGCCTCCCTCGCCACCGGCGCGCCGCACATCCCCGTGCTCGGCGACACCGCGCGCGAGTGGATCGACGACCAGGTGCGCACCGCCTTCCTCCAGGCCACCTCGATGCTCCACGGGCACCGGGCCGAGCTGCCGCTCAGCGTGCTCCACACCCGGACCGTCCGGGGCATCGCCCGGTCGCCGCTCGGCCTGGCCGGCCCGGAGGTCACCCCGGTCTTCCCGTTCCTCCACCCGGAGTTCTTCGAGGCGGCGCTCTCGGTGCCGGTCTCCCGCAAGGAGGGCGGCCGGTTCTACCGGGAGATCCTGCGCGCCGCGAACCCCCGGGTGGCCGCGCTGCCGTCCACCAACGAGCCGCTGCTCCCGAACCGGCGGGTGCCGCTGCGGTCGAACGGGCCCGTGGCCCGGGAGTGGAACCACCGGATGCTGGTCCGGGCGGCCGAGATCCCCGGGCTCCTCTCCCCCCAGATGCTGGAGGTGGTCGAGGCCGGGCCGGACGCGCTCACCGCATTCGGGTCGTGGAACTCGCGGTTCTGGCTGCGCGCCCTGGTGCTCTTCGGCGCCTGGCTCACCGACTACGGGGAAGCGCTCGGCGATCTCACCCCGCCCTGGCACGGGGACGGCGCCGCGCCGGCCGCGGCCCCGCGCGGCGGGACCGCGCCCGCACCGGCCTGACGGGACCGCGCGCACCGGCCTGACGGGGCCCGCCGCGGCCCGGTCTCCGGGGTCCCGGGCGGGGTCGCGCCGGGGCGATCGCCGCGGCGCCCACGCCGGGGCGCTCTCCGCGGTGCCCACGCCGCGGCCGCGCCGTTTCGGCCGCGCGCCGCACACGCGGGCGACCGCGCCGCCGCCGGGTCCGGCGCCCACCGCCTGACCTGGGCTTTCACCTCCTAGATCACCGGTGCGGACCGGCCGGAGATCAGGTGGCCTGGAACCTGTGGAAAGCGGTACGGGTAAGGGCAACGGCGGTGTTATGTTTTCCTAAATTCCGCTCGCGCCCCCACGCCGAGCACCAACACTCAGGTCAATCTCACTCGGTATCCCCTTATCCCTGCTAGCGAGAAGCGATGAACGCTGCTGCGCGTTTGCCTGGACAGGCTTCGGCGGCGTCCGGTGACCGGACCGTGATCGCCGACTACACCTCACGAGACCCGCTGTGGTACAAGCGCGCGGTCTTCTACGAGGTGAACGTCCGCGGCTTCAAGGACTCCAACGGTGACGGCACCGGCGACTTGCGCGGGCTGATCGAGAAACTGGACTACCTCAAGTGGCTCGGAGTCGACTGCCTGTGGCTCCTGCCGCTGTACGAGTCGCCGCTGCGCGACGGGGGCTACGACATCTCCGACTACTTCAAGATCCTGCCGGAGTTCGGCGACCTGGGCGACTTCGTGGAGATGATCGAGGCCGCGCACAAGCGCGGCATCCGCATCATCACGGACCTGGTGATGAACCACACCAGCGACCGGCACCCGTGGTTCCAGGCGTCCCGGCAGGACCCGGACGGCCCGTTCGGCGACTTCTACGTGTGGTCGGACGACCCGACGCGCTACGCGGAGGCCCCGGTCGTCTTCATCGGCGCCGAGGAGTCCAACTGGACCTTCGACCCGGTGCGCGGCCAGTACTACTGGCACCGGTTCTTCCACCACCAGCCCGACCTCAACTACGACAACCCCGCGGTGCAGGAGGCGATGCTCGAGGTCATCCGGTTCTGGCTCGACCTCGGCATCGACGGGTTCCGGCTCGACGCCGTGCCGTACCTCTTCGAGCGGGACGGCACGAACTGCGCCGGGCTGCCGGAGACCCACGCCTACCTGAAGCGGATCCGGGCCGAGGTGGACCGGCTCTACCCGGACAAGGTCCTGCTCGCCGAGGCGAACGGCTGGCCGGAGGACGTCGTGGCCTACTTCGGCGACCCGGCCACCGGCGGCGACGAGTGCCACATGGCCTTCCACTTCCCGCTGATGCCGCGGATCTTCATGGCGGTGCGGCGGCAGACCCGGGAGCCGATCTCCGAGATCATGTCGCGCACCCCGAAGATCCCGGAGAAGGCGCAGTGGGGCATCTTCCTCCGCAACCACGACGAGCTCACCCTCGAGATGGTCACCGAGGAAGAGCGCGACTACATGCACACCGAGTACGCCAAGGACCCGCGGATGCGGGCCTACCTCGGCATCCGGCGGCGGCTCGCCCCGCTGCTCGACAACGACCGGGACCAGATCGAGCTGTTCACCGCCCTGCTGCTCAGCATGCCGGGCTCGCCGGTCCTCTACTACGGCGACGAGATCGGCATGGGCGACAACATCTGGCTCGAGGACCGGGACTCGGTCCGCACCCCGATGCAGTGGACCCCCGACCGCAACGCCGGGTTCTCCACCGCCGACCCCGGCCGGCTCTACCTGCCGGTCGTCATGGACCCGATCTACGGGTACCAGGCGGTCAACGTCGAGGCCCAGATGAAGAACCCCTCGTCGTTGCTGCACTTCACCCGGCGCATGCTGCAGATCCGGCGCGAGCACCCCGTGTTCGGCACCGGCAGCTACACCGAGCTGGCCCCGGAGAACACGAGCGTGCTGGCCTTCCTGCGGGAGGACGGCGAGGACTGCGTCCTCTGCGTGAACAACCTCTCCAAGTTCCCGCAGCCGGTGGAGCTCCACCTGTACCGCTTCCAGGGGTGGACCCCGGTCGAGCTGCGGGGCGGGATCAACTTCCCCACCATCGGCGACAGGCCGTACGTGCTCACGCTGCCGGGGTACGGGTTCTACTGGTTCCAGCTCCGCAAGCCGGCCGACGGCGAGGCCGGCGCCCAGACCGGTGCCCAGACCGGCACCAAGGCCGCATGACCGCCGGCGGGTGACGCCGGCACGTGACCCGGGCCGGCGCCGCACGCGGCGCCGGCCGTGATCAGCGGACCGACGGGATCCTGGCCCGGGCGGCGCGCCGGGCCGGGACGAGCGCGACCAGGAGCACGGCCGCGATCGCGATGACCACCTCGGCGGCGAGCATGCCCGGCGCCGGGGCGCGGCCGATGCCGGCACCGACCCCGCTGCCATGGCCCTCGAGGTCGATCAGGGCCTTGGCCGAGAGCGCACCGGCCGAGGAGCCGATCAGGATCCCGGCCACGGCCGGCAGCGCGGTGGCGGTGACCAGGGTCGCCATCACCTGCCGCGGGGTGAGCCCCATCGCCTTCAGCACGGCCAGGTCGAGCAGGTGGTCGCGCAGCCCGATCGCGCTCACGGTGAGCAGATCGACCAGGCCGATCAGGGCGAGGACGACCACCAGGGCCACGATGATCACGCGGATGACCGCGAGCCGCTCCGCCGGGTTCACCGCCTGATCGACCTCCAGCCCGTGCGCCTGCAGCCGCGAGCGCACCTCGGCCGGGTCGGTCCCCGGGCGGAGCACCAGGCCGTAGAACTGCGGGGGATCCGCGTCCTTGGCCGCGAGGCTGTCCACGCCGAGCGAGAGCACCTCGCCGTCCTGCTCCGGCTCGATCACCCGGCCCACGATGCGGACGATCAGCGGGGTGCCGCCGATGGTCACCCGTACCCGGTCGCCGATCCGCACGCCGAGCAGGTCGAGCAGCCCCTGCCCGGCCACCGCCTCGCCGCGCTCCCGGAACATCCGGCCCTCCGCGACCGGGAACGGGTACGGGTCGCGGGACGTCCCGAGCGCCCGGGTGCGCACGGTCCTGGTCTGGCCGGGGACGAGCGCGTCCACCTCGGCCCCCGGGTAGGCGGCCACGACGTCCGGGTCGGCCATCACCCTGGCCCGCATCTCCTCGGCGGTGAGCCGGCCCGGCCGGGCGGTGAGGGCGGCCGCCTGCCCGACCTTCTCCGGGTGGCGGAGGAAGTCGTCGAGCGTCGCCCACACGCCGAGCCCGATGGTGATCATCATCATCGGGATGGCCACCCCGCAGACGGTGAGCAGGGCCGGGGTCCGGCGGGTGAACGAGTCCCGGGCGCCGAGGACCAGGGCGGGCGGGAGGCGGACGAGCAGGGCGAGCCGGGCGAGCCGCGACAGCCGCCCGCGCGGCGGCGCCGCCGGGGTGGCGGGGATCGGCGGGGTGAGGCCGCCCCGCCACGCGGGGATCAGCACGGCGACCAGCACGACCAGGGCGGTGCCCAGCACGATCGCGGCGAGCGCGCCGGCCGACAGCGGGGCCGCGACGGTCTCCTCGAGCGCGTATACCGTGATCAGCCACGCGGCGGCCACGCCGAGCCCGATCCCGGCGAACCCGAGCGCGCCGTGCTCGGCCACGAGCATGCGGACGACCTGCCCGCGGGTGAACCCGAGGGACTTCAGCGTGGCGATGTCGCGGCGCTGGGTGAGCACCCGGCCGCCGCTGGCGTTGGCGAGCGCGAGCGCGGCGGCCACCAGGCCCGCGCCGCCGAACAGGCCGAGCAGCAGCCCGAGCAGCCGGTTGTCCAGCTCCATGGAGGCCCGGACCTCGCGCCAGGTGGTCACCCGCTGCACCTGGCCGCGGAGGGTGAAGACCGCCCGCTGGACCACGAGGTCGGTGAGCTCCGGATCGCCGAGCCGGAGCCCGGTCACGGTCTCGGTACGGCCCGGCGCCGGCTCCACCGTGGTGAGCGTCTCCCCGAGCGCCCAGGCGAGCCCCGGGGCCCACTCCGGATAGAACCCCTGGTCGCCGCTCTCGGCGAGCCCGGCGACGACGAGCGCGTGGGTGGCGCCGTTCAGCCCGGTCACGGTGAACGGGTCGCCCGGCCGCAGGCCGAGGGACCGGGCGAAGGAGCGCTCGACCACCACCCCGCCCGGCGTGCGGGGGTCGAGCCAGCCGCCCTCGCGCACCAGGGGCCGGGCCACCGCCGGGGGCGTGGCGGGCGCCTCCTGGAGGGAGATCGGGACCCTGCGGCCCCGGTGGATCAGCGTCGCCGGGGCGCTCCGGTACGGCCCGGCCACGTCGGTCACCCCGTGCAGCCGGGCGAGCGCCTGGACGTCGGGGACGTCCTTGGAGTGGATCCAGATGTGGGCGCTCCGGCTGCGCTCGAACAGCCCGCGCCAGGGGTTCGTGCGCTCCTCGAGCAGGGTCGCCGCGATGATGAGCGCGGCGACGATCCCGGCCACGGTGAGCACGGTGAGCAGCGCCTCACCGCGCCGGGCCCGCAGATCGGCCCGGATCCACCGCCCTTCGGCCCCCCGCCAGCTGATCATGCGGAGCCCTGCCCGCCGTCCGGCGCCCGATGGTCCAGCACCTCAGCCTCGCAGTTCGACGACGTCGCCCGCGGTCCCGCCGATCCTGCGCCGCACGCCGGCCACCGGCCCGTCGTCGACGATCTGGCCGTCCAGCAGGTACACCACGCGGTCGGCCATCCCGGCGACCCGGGCGTCGTGGGTGACGAGCACGATCGTCTGGCCCTTCCGGTGGACCTCGCTCAGCAGGCGCAGGACGTCCCGGGTGTTGCGGCTGTCGAGGTTACCGGTCGGTTCATCGGCGAGCAGCAGCCGAGGATGGTTGGCGAGCGCCCGGGCGAGCGCGACCCGCTGCTGCTCCCCGCCGGAGAGCTGGGCGGGCGAGACGCCCGCCCGGTCGGCGAGCCCCAGCTCGGCGAGCAGGTACTCCCGCCGCTCCCGGGCGACCTTGGGCGAGGCGCCGCCGAGCAGCGCGGGCAGCTCCACGTTGTCGGCGACGGTCATGTTCGCCACCAGGTTGAAGAACTGGAAGACGAAGCCGATCTTCTGGCGGCGCAGCAGGGCCCAGGCGCTCTCGGAGAGCGTGTCGACCCGCTGCCCGTCGAGCCAGATCTCCCCGCTGGTGCGGGTGTCGAGGCCGCCGAGCAGGTGGATCAGGGTGGACTTGCCCGACCCGGACGGCCCCATGATCGCGACGAACTCGCCGGGGTTGACGGTGAGGTCGACCCCGCGGATCGCCGGCACCGGCACCCCGCCGGTCTGGTAGATCTTCACGAGGTTGATCGCCTGGATCACCGGTGGCTCGGTCATGCCCGTCGCCCTCCCCGCTCCGGCGTCGCGTCGTGCGGGGCAGCGTACCGGTGCGCGCACGGCGTCCGGTACGGCGGGCCGTACCGGGCGTCATGCGGCGCATCGGGGCCGGGCAGGCCACGCCCGTCCTCGCACGCGGTGCCGAGGTGCGGCGGGCCGTACCCGAGGCCGGGTGAGACGGCGTGGGCGGCGCGGTGCGGGGTGCGGCGGGGTGTCGGGGACATTCAGGTGAGCTCCTCCTGGCACCGCTCCAGCCAGTCGAGGTCGGCCTGGAGGTGGAGCATGGCGCCCTCGATCAGCAGGAGGGCCACCCGGTTGGCCGGATCGGTGCGCTCGGCGAGCTCGTTGAGCTCGCGCATCAGGGACAGGTAGTGCCGGCGCTGCCGGTTGATCAGCGCCATCGGATCGGAGAGCCCGGTCATCGGGGCGAGGATGAGCTTCATGAAGAACTCGTCGCGGACCCGCGGGCCTTCGGTGGGCTCGTCGATCCACTGCTCCAGCGCCTCCCGCCCGGCTGCGGTCAGGTAGTAGACCTTCTTGTTCGGCCGGTTGCTCTGCTCGACGTCGACGGACCTGACGTACCCGTCCTTCTCCAGCCGGTTCAGGGTGACGTAGATCTGCCCGATGTTCGGGGACGGATAGGCACTCCCGAAGATCGCTTCGAGCGACTGCTTCAGCTCGTAGCCATGGGCCGGTTCCTTCGCAAGGAGCGCCAGCAGCGGGTGCCGCACCCCCACCCCCAACCGTCGAGCGGGAACGCTTTACCAGAGAGTAATAAGACTAACCGTTGACTCTTACATTACGGATATGCATAACATGCATGCACTAGTCCTAAACGTGCAGGTAATGGGCGGGTAACCCGGAGGAAACGTGATCCGCAGAGCCCTCGCACTCCTGGTCACCCTGCTGGTGGCCGGATGCGCCAGGCTCGCGGACGCGCCGGCGGAGCCGGCTCAGGGCACCGGTGTCGGCCCGATCACCCTCGCCATCGGACGGGACACCACCTCGTACCTGAAGCCGCTCCTCGACCGGTGGAACCGGGCCCGCCCCGCGGAGCGGGTCACGCTGCTGGAGCTCCCCGAGGCCGCGGACGAGCAGCGCGCCCAGATGGTCGCCAACCTCCAGGCGCGCAGCGACGTCTACGACGTGCTCGGGCTCGACGTGGTGTGGACGGCGGAGTTCGCCGAGGCGGGGTGGATCGTCCCGCTCGACCGGAGCCTCTTCCCCCTCGACAAGATGCTCAGCGGTGTCGTGGACACCGCGATCTACCGGGGCAAGCTCTGGGCGGTGCCGTACCTCAGCAACGCGGGGCTGCTCTACTACCGGTCCGACCTGCTGGAGAAGGAGGGCCTGAAGCCGCCCCGGACCTGGGAGGAGCTGCGCGAGCAGGCCAAGCTCCTCAGCGCCGAGTACGGCATCGGCGGGTACGCCGGGCAGTTCCTCCCGTACGAAGGGCTCACCGTCAACTTCACCGAGGCCGTGGCGTCGGCGGGCGGATCGATCCTCAGCCCGGACGCGCGCCGGGTCACGATGGACTTCGACTCCGCGAGCGCCGCGCTCGGCTTCCTGGTCGACGGGGTGAAGGAGGGCTGGATCCCCCGGGAGGCGCTCACCTACAAGGAGGAGGAGTCCCGGCTCGCCTTCCAGGAGGGGCGGCTCGCCTTCGCCCGCAACTGGCCCCACGCGTACGGCCCGGCCACCCGGTCAGAGCTCGCCGGACGGTTCGGCGTCACCCGCCTGCCCGGCCCCGACGGACCGGGGTCGAGCACGCTCGGCGGGACGAACCTGGCGATCAGCGCGTACTCCAAGCACCAGAAGTCCGCGCTCGACTTCATCCGCTTCTTCACCGGCTACGAGATCCAGCGGCTCGTGCTCACCGAGGGGTCCTTCCCGCCGGTCCTCGCCGAGCTCTACGAGGATCCGGAGCTGATCAAGCGCTTCCCGTACCTGCCCGTGCTCAAGGAGGCCATCCTCACCGCCCGGCCTCGGCCGGTGACGGCGAACTACAACCAGGTCAGCCTGGTGATCTCCAGCGCCGTATCCGACGCCCTCAACCTCACCAAATCCGTCGACGAAACCATCGCCGATCTCAAACGTGAGCTCGGCGAGGTCATTCAGCTCGGAGGCTAATCATGCGCAAACTCACCCCGGTGGTCGCGCTGCTCGCGCTCGCGGCCACGGCGTGTGGCTCGTCCTCGGACGAGCCTTCCCAGGAGAGCACCTCCTCCGCCGCCGCCAAGCCGCTCGCCGGCGTCAAGATCGAGGTCGCCGCGAAGTGGACCGGCGAGGAGCAGGCCAACTTCGAGCAGGTCCTCAAGGCGTTCGAGGAGAAGACCGGCGCCACCGTCACCTACGCCTCCACCGGTGAGGACACCGCCGCGTACCTCGGCCCGCGGATCGAGGCCGGCACCCCGCCGGACGTGGCGATCCTCCCCCAGCCCGGCCTGGTCCAGCAGTACGCCGACCAGAACGCGCTCAAGCCGCTCTCCCAGGAGGTTCTGGCGCAGATCGACCAGAACTACACCCCGTACTGGAAGGAGCTCGGCTCCGCCAACGGCCAGGTGTACGGCGTGCTCGTGAAGGCCGCGCACAAGTCCCTGATCTGGTACCGGCAGCAGGCGTTCGACGACGCCGGGGTGCAGCCGGCCGCCACCTGGGACGAGCTGATCGGCACGACCGCGCAGACGCTCGCCGACTCCGGCACCCCGCCGTTCGCCCTCTGCGGCGCCTCGGGCTGGACCCTCACCGACCTGTTCGAGAACATCTACCTCTCCACGGCCGGGCCGGAGAACTACGACAAGCTCTCCCGGCACGAGATCCCGTGGACCGACCCCACGGTGACCGAGGCGCTGGAGAAGATGGCGCAGATCTTCGGGAAGCAGGAGTTCATGCTGGGCGGCTCCTCCGGCGCGCTGCAGACCGACTTCCCGACCTGCGTCACTCAGGTCTTCGGCCAGAAGAAGGCCGCCATGGTGATCGAGGCCGACTTCGTCGCCGCGTCCGCCACCGAGTCCGGTGCGAAGATCGGCGAGGACGCCAAGATCATGCCGTTCCCGAAGGTCGGCGACACCCAGCCGGTCGTGCTCGGCGGTGACATCGCCGTGGCCCTGAAGGACACCCCGGGCGCGATGGCGCTGCTGGAGTTCCTCGCCTCCAAGGAGGGCGGCGAGATCTGGGCGAAGCTCCCCGGCTACCTCTCCCCCAACCGGAACGTCTCCCCGGACAACTACCCGAACGAGCTGACCAAGCAGCTCGCGCAGACCATCATCTCGGCCGGTGAGTCCGTCCGGTACGACATGTCCGACCTCGCGCCGAGCGCGTTCGGCGGCACGGACGGCAAGGGCGAGTGGAAGCACCTGCAGGACTTCCTGCGCGACCCCTCCGACGTGAAGGGCACGCAGGAGAAGCTCGAGGCTGACGCGGCCAAGGCCTGGAAGAAGTAAGCAGGGAGGTCGGCCGTGATCAAGAGGCTGACCGGCCGGCGGACCCCCGGCGGCGTGCAGGCCGCCGGGGGCTCTCCCGCCCCGAACACGACAGCACCCGCACGGCTGGGCCCCTCGCCGATGCTGGCGGTGGTCTTCCTCCTCCCCGCCTGCCTGTTCCTCGGCGTGTGGGTGGTCTACCCGATCATCTACTCGATCTATCGCAGCCTGTACGACGCGTCGGGTGAGCGCTTCGTCGGCCTGGGCAACTACATCACGATCTTCACGGATCCCTCGACGCTCACCACGATACGCAACAACATCATCTGGGTGGTCGTCGCCCCCTGGTGGTGACCACGCTCGGCCTCATCTTCGCCGTGCTGACCGAGCGCATCCGGTGGGCCACCGCGTTCAAGCTCGTCCTGTTCATGCCGATGGCGGTCTCCCTGCTCGCGGCCGGGGTGATCTTCCGGCTCGTCTACGAGCAGGACCCGGACAAGGGCGTGGCGAACGCCATCCTCACCACGATCCACGACACGTTCTCCTCCAGCCAGGGGTATCCGGGCGCCCGCCCGCGCGAGAACGACCTCGCCCCCGCGGTGGTGGACGACGGCGCCGTGGTGGCCAAGCAGCCCGCCGAGCCCGGCAAGCCGGTGCTGATCCCGCTCGTCGGCCTGCCCCCGGCCTCCCTCGAGGGCGCGGCGGCGGCGAAGGCGGCCACGCCGGGGCCGGGTGAGATCGGCGGCACGGTCTGGCTCGACGTGGTGCACGGTGGCGGTGGCACGGTCAACCAGGTCGATGCCGAGGAGAAGGGCCTGGCGGGCATCACGGTCGAGGCGGTCTCCGACGGGGTGGTCAAGGCGACCACCGAGACGGCCGCCGACGGCACCTTCACCTTCACCGGCCTGCCGCCCGGCGCCTACCAGATCCGGCTTCCGAAGTCCAACTTCGAGGAGCCGTTCAACGGCCTGGCCTGGCTCGGGCCGACACTGATCACCCCGGCGATCATCGGCGCCTACGTCTGGGTGTGGGCCGGGTTCGCGATGGTGCTGATCGCGGCCGGGCTGTCGGCGATCCCGCGGGACGCGCTGGAGGCGGCGCGGATCGACGGGGCCACCGAGTGGCAGGTGTTCCGCCGCATCACCGTGCCGCTGCTGGCGCCGGTGCTCCTCGTCGTCTTCGTGACGATGATCATCAACGTCCTGAAGGTCTTCGACCTCGTGTTCATCATCGCACCGGGGTCCGTCCAGCCGCAGGCGAACGTGATCGCGCTGGAGATGTGGCGGGTGTCGTTCGGCGGCGGCGGTAACCAGGGTCTGGGAAGCGCGCTCGCCGTCTTCCTCCTGGTGCTGGTCATCCCGTTCATGATCTTCAACATCCGCCGGTTCAGGAGGGATGAGCGATGACGACCGCGGCCGCTGCCCCCACCGGGATCCGGCGCAGCCTCGCCGGGCGGATCGTGGACCGGATCGGCGGCGGGCTGGTCCAGGTGTTCATGGTCCTCGTCGCGATCTTCTGGCTGGTGCCGACGCTCGGCCTGCTCGTCGTGTCGCTGCGCGCCGAGGAGGACAACAACGCGTCCGGCTGGTGGACCGTGTTCACCAAGCCCGCCCAGCTCACCTTCGAGAACTACGCGAACCTCCTGGCCTCGGGCTTCACGTCGTCGTTCTGGAACACCGTGCTGATCGCGGTGCCGTCGACGATCCTGGTGATCGTCATCGCGGCGATGGCGGCGTACGCGTTCGCCTGGATCGAGTTCCCCGGCAGGGACATGCTGTTCCTGATCGTGGTCGCCCTGCTGGTGGCCCCGATCCAGATCGCGCTCATCCCGATCGCCAAGCTCTACGGATCCCTCGGGATATTCGGGTCGATCCTCGGCGTGGTGCTCTTCCACGTCGCCTTCGGCCTGCCGTTCGCAATCTTCCTGCTGCGGAACTTCTTCGTCGGGATCCCGCGTGAGCTGCTCGAGGCCGCCCGGATGGACGGGTCGCCGGAGTGGCGGATCTTCGCCACCGTGGTGTTCCCGCTTGCCAAGCCGGCGATCGCCTCGCTCGGCATCTTCCAGTTCCTCTGGGTCTGGAACGACCTGCTCGTCGCCCTGGTCTTCGCCGACACCGAGAACCAGCCGATGACCAAGGCCCTCCAGTCCCAGATGCGGCAGTTCGGCACCAACGTGGACATCCTCGCGCCGGGCGCGTTCCTGTCGCTGCTGATCCCGCTCATCCTCTTCTTCGCCTTCCAGCGGTACTTCGTGCAGGGGATGCTCGCGGGCTCGGTGAAGTGAACGCGGCGACGTGACCGGGCGATGACCACGGAGTGCCGCGGAGGTGCGGGGTGCGGCGTCTCCGGTCCGGATCGGAGACGCCGCCCACTGGCCGGGCACCCGCTCGACGGGGGAGCGGGTGCCCGGCCGGCGTCTTCCCTGGGGTGCGTCTTCCCCGGGGCGCTCCGTCCCCGTGATGTGGGCGGCCCCGCCGTCCGGTCAGGTGAGAGACGATCCGCAATGAATCGTTCGCGGCCGGGTTCGCCAGGTCGGCGGTGCCGCGAGCCGAGCCCATCAGGCCGCGGCCAGGGCGGCTGATCCCGTCTTCGGAGCCGGTCGGATTCTCCTTCCATGGCCGCGACAGGACACCGCGGCCCTCCGCATGGACGGCGCGAGGGGACGGGTTACCGCTAGGCTCGCCGCCATGAACGGTGACACGGAAGACGGCCGCTTCCTCCGCCTCAGCGTCGACGTCCTGGTAGAGGTGCGCGACCTGGAGGCGCTGCGCTCGGCGGCCGTCGCGGAGATCCGCAAGCCCGAGGCCGGGCTGAGCGATGAGGAGCGCCAGGAGCAGATCGGCCTGGTGAACTCCGACGAGACCGGAGCCGCCGCGCTGCAGTGGCTCGTCGACCCCGAGCATGTGCTCGGCCTCGTCGGGCACGTCGCCGCGGTCGAGCCGCGCGAGGCGATGCTCGGCGTCGAGCCGTCCGCGGGCACCCTCGAGGAGGGAGAGGAGGACGAGCCCGGCGACGAACAGCACGATCACGACGGTTACGCCTTCTGACACGGCGATCAGGCGGCGAGCCTGCCCAGACCGGGGCGGTCATCGCCGGTGTCCGCACCGTGATCGCCGACCTTCAGGCAGGCCCGGCGGGCGGCCTCCGGGGTCAGCCGCGCCCGGATCGGCCGCCCATCGCGGAGCGAACCGGCGGAGAGCACGGCGACGCCCACCTCACCGATCCGCAGGTGGCCGGCGACCGTCCGGGAGCGGCAGCCGGGGTGGGCCGCGAGCCAGGCGAGGTGCCCGGCGAGCAGCCGCTCCGCGGCGAGGCGTAACACCTCGGCCGCGCACAGCGTGTGCGCACAGGCCATGCCGTCCAGCGTGAGCTCCGGCAGGCCGAAGCGGCATAGGCCCCGGCTGGTCAGGACAGGGGCGCCCGCCCCGGGTTCGGTGGCCCCGGGCTCCGCGGTCCAGCCCAGCCAGTCGTCACCGAGCCGGAACTCCCGGCGCTCGCCCGGGCAGCCCGGGCAGTGGTAGACGGCGGAGCCCACGAGCGGATCGACGGTCACTCCCCCGTACGCCTCGGCCGCGGCGCGGGCGACGGCCCGGGCCGCCTGGGCGGCCCCGGGCTGGGCGGTGACCGGCGCCCTGCTGGAGACCACGATGTGGTGGCGCGCTCTCCGCACCCGTTCTCCCAGATCGTCGTCGGCGAGGCCGATCCGGTGCCGCCACGGCGAGCGCCGCGCGGGGTACGCCTCGAGCGCGAGCCTGGGGGTGCCGAGCGCGGCCTTCGCGGCGAGCCGGTGGGGCGACGCCCCCATCCGCCACGGCACGAGCGACGACAGCTCCGCGGGGACGCGGTCCGTGGCGACCACGAACACGGACGTGGTCTCGGCCGGTACGGGATAGGTGATCCACATGGGCCCTCCTCTCGACCTTGGCAGGCCCAGAGTGGCCGGGACCGCCGGGGCGCGTCCGGCTCGAATCCCGTTCTGTGGATAATCGGCAGGCCTCGCCGTACCGCCGCCACACGACGTCTCCCGGACGGTCTGTACCGCGGCTGCATGTGTCCTTCCGGACCGCCCCGCCACGAAGGGCTCTCTCGGACCGCACCGCCGACCGGTGATGTCCTCGGCCCGATATCACCGGCCGGCGCTCTCCCAGGCAGCGCCGCAACACGGGAGGGCCCCTGATCCGGCCCGGCCGCCCGGCCCTGCTTGCCGGAACGGCTTGAGCGGCACCGAGCCGACGGTTCCAATTGGGGGAAGATCTTCCACGATCCCGGCACTCGGAGGAATGGTGCTGACATATCCGGGTCGTCCCCTCGGGGAGGGGGATCCCCGGCGAATCGGCCGGTACGCCGTGCGCAGCGTGCTCGGTGCGGGCGGGCAGGGCGTCGTCTACTTCGCCGAGGGCCCACAGGGGGACAAGGTCGCGGTCAAATTGCTGCACGCGCACATCGCCCGGGAGCCCGACTTCCAGCGCAGGTTTCTCCGGGAGGCGCAGATCATGCGCGAGGTCGCGACGTTCTGCACGGCCCGGGTCCTGGAGGTGGGCGTCCACGACGACCGCCCGTACCTGGCGAGCGAATACGTCGCCGGCATCTCGCTCCAGGAACTGCTGCGCACCCAGGGGCCTTGCTCGGAGAGCAGCCTGCACCGGCTCGCCGTGTCCACGCTCACCGCGCTGGCCGCCATCCACCGGGCGGGGATCGTGCACCGCGACTTCAAGCCGGCCAACGTCATCCTCGGGCCGGAAGGCCCGGTCGTCATCGACTTCGGCATCGCCCGGGTCCTGGAACAGACGACCACGCATTCCGGGATCATGGGGACCCCTGCGTACATGGCGCCCGAGCAGTTCACCGCGGGTGCGACCAGTACGGCGAGCGATATCTTCAGCTGGGCGGTGACCATGGCCTACGCCGCGAGCGGGCGCCTTCCGTTCGACGGGAGCACACCGCCGGCCGTGATGCACGCGATCCTCACCCGGGAGCCGGACCTGACCGGGGTCCCGCCGTCCCTCGCCACCGTCCTCGCCGCGTGCCTCGACAAAGACCCCGGCCGGCGGCCGAGCGCGGAAGAACTTCTCCGCCACTTCACCGGGCTGGACACGACGGCCGTTTCCGCGACGAGGGTCAGGCGCACCAGGCCGGCCCCGTTTCTCCTGGCGGCGTTCGCCCAGGTCGCGGTCTTCGCGGGCACGTGGGCTCTGGCGTACACCGATTTCAACAGCCCACCGGTCTACCCGTGGGCGCCGATCCTCTGGATCCCGAGCGGGCTCTGGCTGTTGCTCGGAGCCGTGCTGCTCGCCATCCGCGTCACCCGGCGGAATGACGCGGCGGGCCCGGCGGCGCACCGGACAGGAGGTCACGAGCGGCGGTGACCGTCCTGCAGGAGATCCTGATATACGCCTACAACATCTCGTTCCTGCTGGCGCCCATCAACTGGGTGATACTCGCGCTTCCCCGGGTCAGGCGAGTCCTGGCCCGCCACCGGGTTCTCGTGGCGGTCACGATGCTGCCGATCCAACCGGCCCTGACCTTCTTTGTGATCTCCTCCGCCATAGAGCTCTTGCCGAGGCTCGACATCTACTGGGAGGACATCCTCTTCGTCATCGTCGCCTACCTGAACGGCCTGGTGGCGTTCCTCGTCGTCATCCAGATCCAGGAACTCGTGAGCCGGCGGACGGCCCGGTCCGGGCCGGTCACGGGACCGGCCGATGGACCGGGCCCCGGCGACACGGGGCTCCCCCGCACCCGGAGGCTGGAACCTCCTGGCTCATAGCGCCTCCGCCATCTCGCGCGGCATGCCGGCCACGCCCCGTTGAAGCCTCCCGGTGACCGGGCCCGCCGGAGCGCCGCCGCACCGCGGCCCACCGAATGACCTCCGGGTGCCGGCCGGGATCCGCGGCCGGCGGGCGCCCGCCTCGGCCCCCGGGGCGGCCCCTGCGCGGGCCGGGCGGCCGGGCCGTACCGGGCGCCGCGCGAACGCCGCTTGCACGATGCCGGCCCCAGGCCACCGGCCGGCCCGGGCCCCCGTCGACCACGGGGAGCACCCGCCCGACCAGGTGCGACCGCCCAGCTCACCGGTGAAGGAACCGCCCAGCTCACCGGGTGAGCGAACGGCGCATCTCACCGGGGTGACCGTCCGGCTCACCGGGTGAACAAGGTGACGGTGAGCCCGGGCAGCTCGGCCGAGTGCCAGGCGAACGCGAGCCGGAATCCGGCGTCGCGCACCTTCTCGATCACAGGGATCTTGGAACCGGAGAGCCCCTCCTCTTTCGTGCCGCGCCAGACGACCCAGACCCGGCGGCGGCCGGCGAGGGCGGCCGCGACGTCGGAGCGCTCCGGATAGCCGAAGCCCGTCGCCGACGGCGCCGTGCCCACGCGCAGCACATCGTCCGGCAGCGGGCCGTCCGCGTAGTAGCCGAACCCGGTCCGCAGCCGGCTCTGGCCGTAGATGATGGCGTCGCCGGGCCGGGCACGGTCCTTGATCACCTGCACCGCGCCGGGGAAGTCGTCGTAGTGGCCGTTCCGCTGCCGGTAGTCCGCCTGCGTGGGCAGGCCGAGCGCCGCGACGATGACGATCACCGGTACGGCGAGCCGCCCCAGCGACGCGACGGCGATCCCCGCGGCCAGGGCGAGCGCCGGCGCGGCCGGGAAGAGGTATCTGTCCACGTACGCCGGGGTGATCAGGGCGGAGATCGTCAGGAGGAGCGGCGGCGGCAGGAGCAGCCAGCCCGCCACGAGCACGGCCCCCGCCCGGCCACGCCGCCACAGCACCGCCAGCCCGGCCACCGCCAGCAGGAGGAGCGCCCACCCCACCGGCACGGATCCGGTGAGCATCTTCGGGTACCGGAGCAAGATCTCCGGCTCGGCCGGTTGGATCCAGCTGATCGCGTGCCGCTCCTGGTAGCCGATGACGCCCAGCACGGCCATCGGCACGCATCCGGCGGCGAGGGCGGGCAGGAACCGCAGGAGCGGGACCCGGTGGCAGAGGGCGGCGAGCACCTGCGCGGGCAGGACGAGCGCCGAGAACAGGTGGGTGCACCCGAGCAGCGCCACCGCCCCCGCGTAGCCGGCGAGCCGTCCCCGGGTGGGCCGCTCGAGCACGCGGTGGAGCGCCCAGGCCGAGAGCGCGGCCGCGGCCGCGGCGAACGCGTACGGCCTGGCGTTGGCCCCGTGGAAGGACACCGACGGCAGGACCGCGAAGATCGCCGCGGCGCAGAGCCCCGCTGCGGTGCCGTGCAGCCGGCGGCCCAGGTCGGTGAGGAGGGCCGCCGCGATGCCCACGCCGATCGCCGACGGCAGCCTCATCCACCACTCGGCGTGGCCGCCGAGCAGGGTCCACAGGTGCATGAAGAGGTAGTAGGGCAGGAAGTGGCCGTCGATGTGCTTGGCGAGCTCCCAGAGCGCGTCCAGCGATCTCGTCGCCGCGTTGTAGGTCGCCAGCTCGTCCCCGGAGAACGATGCCGTCGTGCCGGTGATCGCCACGCCGGTGGTGAGGAGCCCGGCGATCGCGGGAGCTCGCCAGGGGGTGGATCGCGCGGATCGCCGGGGAACGGGACGAGCCGGGCGAGTCACGCTACCCACCATCGCAGCTCGGGGAGATTACCACCGGTGATCTCCCGCCATGCCTCCGGCTGGGACGCCGGTGCTCACCGGATGACCGTGCGTCACCGGTGGACCGCCCCGGATGAGCGGGCGGCACGCCGGCTCACCACGGGCTCGTGCCCGGCTGGGAGTGCTCCCGCCCGGTCAGTGCCGGTTCGTGCCCGGGTGAGAGGACCCCGCCTGATCAGCGCCGGTTCGCGCTCGGTGAGCGGGCGGCACCCGGCGGCTCGCCGCCGGTCCGTGGCCCATGACCGACCGCGCCGGGAGCGGCGCCAGGCGCCGCCGCGCCGGCGGCGTTCTCCCCTGCCACGGCCCGCCGGGCGCCTGCGTCGGATGCCACCGCCCGGCCCCGGTCGAACGGCGCACCCGACGGATGGGGCCACCCCGGCCGCCGCCGAGGGGCGCGCCCCCACGGGACGGCAGGTCACCCGGCCGCCGCCCATGGGGTGCGCTCGGTGGAGCGGCGTGGGCGGCCGCCCGGCCGATACGGGGACCCCGCCGGCACGCCGCAATTGAAGATCATTTACCCTTGCGTCGCGGGCCGCCGCACCCCGAGCGGGGCTTCGCACCCCGGCTTCCGGAACGCCGGTACCCGCAATTCGGTCCGGTGATCGCCCTATATGACGTAATTGATTTTGGACATGACCGAAAATAGTGCACGTGCAGCCGCGAAAGTGTCGCCCGCAGGCGGGCCGGGAGACCGGATCGCCGTGGGCGGCGCCCATGGCCGATGGGCCGACGCCGGGCGTCGTGGGCGAAGCCCGAAGAAGCCGCTGCAACATGCGGGAAACCCACCGCGAGCCCCCTTCTCGCATGAAGGCCCGCGCTGCCAGCACGTCTCTCGGACGGAAGGCGGTCAACGACCGAAAAGTTTTCACACGCGGAAACCTCTGTTGACACGAACGAAACGGTGATACTTTCCTTGGGAGCGCTCCCAACCAAAACCGAAAGCTTCGGGCCGAGGAAACCGGATGGCCGATCTTCCCACCCTCGCAGAGGTTGCTGCCGCAGCCGGCGTCTCCCCGGCGACCGCCTCCCGGGTTCTCACGGGATCGGTACGTGTGAAGACCTCGACTCGCCGCCAGGTCCACGACGCGATGTCGCGCCTGGGCTACGTGCGGCGCCGGGCGCCCCGCGGGGCCGGACGCCGGCGAGCCGAGCAGACGATCGCCGCGGTCGTCTGCGAATCAGGTCCGCGCCTGTTCAGTGATCCGTACTACGCCCGGCTCCTTGTGGCCTGTGAGGAGGCGCTCACGGCCAAAGGGCTGCCGCTGATGCTCATGACGGCGACCCCGGCCACCGCCTCGCTCACCGCGCCACGCCTGGTCGCCGGGGCCGTGGACGGAGTACTGCTGATCGGCGCGCGGGCGAGACACCCCCTCACGGTCACGCTCGCCGCCTCGGGGATACCGGTGCGCTGCGTCGGGCGCCCACCGGACGACGTTACGCTCCCGTTCGTCGACGCCGACAACGCCGATGGCGGACGGCAGGTGGCCGAGCACCTGCTGCTCAGCGGGCGCCGGTCCATCGCCGTCATCGCGGGGCCGCCCACACTGCCCGCCGCCCGTGACCGGCTGGAGGGGTTCCGCCGGACACTGTTCGACGCCGGGATCACCTCGGTGCCGGTGGCGTACGGCGACTTCACCCGCTCGTCGGGCGCGCACGCGGCGCAGTGGCTGCTTCAGCGCGTCCCGAACCTCGACGCCATCTTCGTGGCGTCCGACCTGATGGCCGCCGGAGCGATTCACACGCTCATCCGGGCGGGCCGCAAGGTACCGGACGACGTGGCGGTGATCGGGTTCGGCGACGCCCCCATCGCCAAGAGCATGTCGCCCACTCTGACCACGGTCCGTCAGCCCGTGGAGGAGATGGCCACACTCGCGATCAAGCTGCTCTTGGCCGCGCTGACCGAGGAGAACGGGCCGCCGGCCGACTCTGTGCTGCCCACGGAACTGGTGGTACGTGAATCGGGCTGAGCTTCACGAGGGCGACGTCCTGACCCGTCGCTACGTGCTCAAGGAGCGGATCGCGACCGGGGGGATGTCGGTCATCTGGCGTGCCTTCGACCGGGCTCTGCACCGGCCTGTGGCGGTCAAGGTCCTGGACGTGTCGCTCGACGGAGACGACCCGGGCCGGGAGCTGATCCGCAGAGAGGCGAGGGCCACCGCCCAGCTCATCCACCCCGACGCGATCGAGGTCTACGACTACGGGGAGACGGTGACCCACGGCGGCCGGATCGCCGCCTACCTCGTGATGCGGCTGGTCGAGGGGAGGTCCCTCGCCGACCGGATCGCCGAGGGCCCGCTCCCCTGGCGGGAGGCCGTGAAGATCGCCGCGGGCCTCGCCGAGGTGCTCGCCGCCGCGCATGACCGGGGCATCGTGCACCGCGACGTGACCCCGGACAACGTGCTGCTCGCCGAGGACGGGCCGAAGCTGCACGACTTCGGGATCGCGGCCTTCGTCGGCGAGGACGACGACCAGCTCGTCGCCGACTTCGGCACCCCACCGTACGTCGCGCCGGAACGGCTCCGCGGCACCACGGCCGACCCGGCGGTGGACGTGTACTCCCTCGGCGTTCTCCTGTACGAGATGCTCACCGGGGCGCTGCCGTACCCGGAGACGACCTGGGAGGCGATCGAGAAGGCCCGGCGGGACGGGCCACCGCCGACCCCCAGGGTCCCCGGCCTGCCGACCGCCGTGGCCGACCTGTGCCGCGAGTGCCTCGCCGCGGACCCCGCGGCGCGGCCGAGCGCCCGCACGGTCGCCACCACGCTCTCCTCGGTGCTCACCGCGGCCGAGCGGCCGCCGGAGCCCCGGGCCCGGGCCGCCGGCTGGGTGGCCGCCCTGGGCGGTGCCGTGGCCCTGGGGAGCACCATGTGGCTGTTCCCGGTCGTCGAGGCGGGCGGCGGCACCGGGACTCGCCCACCGGTCACCCCGGTGCTGCCGGCCGTCTCCGCGCCCCAGGGCGCCGGATCCGCCGCGGGCCACGCACCCCCCTCGCCGGCCCCGGATGGCGTCACGCGCTCGCCCGAGGCGAGCGCCCCGCCCTCGGCGGAGGAGGAAGGGGACGCCGAGTGGAGCGCCCTGCCGCAGGAGCGCGAGCCGCGGGCCGAGGACGCCGCCCAGCCCGCCCGGCAGCTGCGGAAGAACGGCGGCCGGGATCCGGCGACGCCGTCCTTCTCCCTCGCCGCGACCACGGAGGCGCCGATCATCCCGCCCGCGCTGGACGAGGCGGTCGACCTGTTCGACCGGCTCGTGGACGCGGCGGAGGCCGCGGGCCGCATCGACGCCGACGTCGCGCTCGACCTCAGGCAGCTCCTGCACAACGCGGTCCGCAACGGCACCGGGGTCCGTGACGTCCGCGACAAGCTGGAGAGCCGCCACCGGGAGGGACGGATGCCAGGTCCGCTCAAGCAGGAGCTGGAGCGGGTGGTGCGCAAGGTGGAGCTCGCGCTCTCCCGGGCCGGTTAGGCCCGCCGGGCGCACCTTGCCGGGCGTCATGGGAGCGCTCCCATCACTCCGGACGCCATCAGAGCATACTCCCGGTGCCGTTGAGGCCGCTGAGGTTTTCCGGAAACGACACGGGCCGTCACGGTGCGCGATCATCGGCGGGCACAACCGGCGAATTCTGGCAATCTCCGCTTTAGTCGTCTCAGAGGCAGGAAAGGTCCGTAATCGGACATCACTGAATTTTTGGACAGACGATCCGGAGCCTCCGGACGTCCGATAGCCCGCCACCGCCGGCGTACCGCGAGCGGCGCGCGCCACCGGCGCAGCCCACGGCGCACGCGACGGCCGGCCCCGCCTTCGCGGGCCCCGGCCCGCACCGCGGGCAGAGGGCCGCCGGAATCACGCGCCGGCGCATCGGCACGCCCGCGCGGCATCGACGAGGACCCATGGTGCCCCGATCCGGCCCCGGGTCACCGCGCTCCGCCCATGGCCCACCGGCCGCATCGCGCCTGGCCGACCGGCCGCATCCGCCTCATGGTCAACGATGAGGAAGCCGCCGAGATGGCGCTCGGCGGGCATCGCCCGGCCCGTGGCTGTCCCGGCGCTCCGGTGTCAGCGCTCGAGGCCCCAGTCGTGCGGGCCGAGCACATAGCCGCCGCCCGCCCGCCGTACCCGGCCCCCGGCGACCAGGCCGTCCAGCCCGTGCCCGACCACGGGCTCCGGCAGGCCCGTCATCCGCGCCACGGCGCAGACGGTCGCGGGCCGGCCTTCCATCCCGAGGGCCGCGACCGCCTCGTACACGATCATCTCGGGCGCCGACATCTCCTGCACGTCGAGCAGCCGCCCGCTCCGGCGTGCCACGCCGCATCACCCCCTGGCCCCTGGGCCGCCGTCGTCACGCCTCCGTGGGCTTGTCCCACGGCTCCCCGGTCAGCTTCTCCTTCGGACCGGCGTTCGGCGGATCGCTCTCCGAGGGCGTGTGCTCCTCGGCGAAGTCCGGCTCGTCGCCGATCTCGTAATCCTTCTCCTCCCGCATATTGAGACAAGTGCCCGCTCGCCTCAGCCGCATGCATCTGCGAAACAGAGCATCAAACCTCGCAAGGCTCACGACTCCGACAACCGGGCATCCTGCCTGTTCAGCGCATGGTCCTTCGCCGACGAATATCGAATCACCCGCCAAGATATTGCGCAGCCGAATTGCAAAGTGCAGGATTGAACAAGCCGGTTCGGCGGCCGCGATACCGCGGATATCGGAGGAGTTCCACCGGGTATGAAAATCATTGAACTGAGTAGAAAAACAATTATCTCGCGGATTTTCCCGGGTGACCCGGCCCAGGTGAGAGCGGCCAGGCGCTTCGTCTCCGAGGCGCTCGGCGACGGGCACCCCTGCCGCGACGACGCCGTGCAGCTCATCGGGGAGCTCATCGCCGAGTCCTTACGCCACGCGGTCTCCTGCCGCACCAGCCCGGAGTACGCGGTGGCCGTGCAGGCCACGGCGGACTCGGCGCGGGTCACGCTCACCACCCAGGGCTGCGCGTGCTGGACCTCCCCCGACCTCACCCCCGGGCGTGGCGTCCACCTCGTCGGCCTGTTCACCCCCTACTGGGGTGTCTCCTCCGATCAGAAGGGCGTGGCCGTGTGGTTCGAGCTCGGGGCCGGCCTCCCCAAGGCCCGCCCGGCGGCCGCGCCCCGGCTCAGGCGCGGGCTCGCGAACCACGCCACCCGCTGAGCCGTACCCGTGCGACGTCGCGGCCCGGTGAGACCCCGGGCCGTCGCGGGTAACCCGGCCATATGGCCCGGACAGGGCCGAACCCGGCCCGGATCAGCACCGACATACCCGCCCGGCTCGACAGGCTGCCGTGGACCCGCTGGCACTGGCTGGTGCTCATCGGGCTCGGCGCGGTCTGGATCCTCGACGGGCTCGAGGTCACGATCGTGGGGGTGGTCGCCCCGCGCATCACCGAGCCGGGCAGCGGTCTCAACCTGACCAGCGCCGACATCGGCATCGCCGCCGGCGTGTACGTCGCCGGGGCCTGCCTCGGCGCCCTCGTCTTCGGCCACCTGACCGACCGGTTCGGGCGCAAGCGGCTCTTCCTGACGACGCTCGCCCTCTACCTCGTCGCCACCGCGGCGACCGCGTTCTCCACCACGGCCTGGTACTTCTACCTCTGCCGGTTCCTGACCGGCGCCGGCATCGGCGGTGAGTACGCCGCGATCAACTCGGCCATCGACGAGCTCATCCCCGCCCGGGTGCGCGGCACCGTCGACCTGGTGGTCAACGGCTCCTTCTGGCTCGGCACCGCGTTCGGCGCGGTCATCGCGGTCCCGATGCTCGACACCGACCTGTTCCCGCCCGACCTCGGCTGGCGGATCCTCTTCGGCCTCGGCGTGCTGCTGGGGGTGGTGATCCTGCTGACCAGGCGGCTCATGCCGGAGAGCCCGCGCTGGCTGTTCATCCACGGCCGCGACCAGGAGGCGGAGCGGATCGTGCGCGACCTGGAGGAGCGGATCAGGCGCTCGACCGGGGCGGAGCTCCCGCCCCCGGTGGGGACGATCACCATCACCCAGCGCCGCCACACCCCGCTCACCGAGGTGGCGGCCACCCTGCTGCGCCGCTACCCCACGCGGACGGTGGTCGGCCTCGCGCTCTTCATCGGCCAGGCCTTCCTCTACAACTCGATCTACTTCACGTACGCGCTGGTGCTCACCACGTTCTTCGCGGTGCCCGCCTCCGGCACGCCGTGGTACCTCATCCCCATCGCCCTCGGGAACTTCTGCGGTCCGGTGCTGCTCGGCCGCCTCTTCGACTCGATCGGCCGCCGGGCCATGGTCAGCGGGTGCTACGTGCTCTCGGGCGTGCTGCTGATCGGCACGGCCCTGCTGTTCGACCGCGGGGTGCTCTCCGCGCTGACGCTCACCGCCTGCTGGATGACGGTGTTCTTCTTCGCCTCGGCGGGGGCGAGCTCCGCCTACCTGACGGTCTCCGAGATCTTCCCGATGGAGACGCGGGCGCTCGCCATCGCGCTGTTCTACTCGATCGGCACCGCGCTCGGCGGCATCGTGGGGCCGGTCCTCTTCGGCCGCCTGGTGGAGAGCGAGGTCCCCGGGAACGTGGCCTTCGGCTACGTCCTGGGCGCATCGCTGATGATCGCCGCCGGGCTGGTGCAGTGGACGCTCGGCGTGGAGGCGGCGCGCCGCTCGCTCGAGGAGATCGCCAAGCCGCTCAGCGCCCACCCCGATTGAACCTTAATCACCGATTTGTCCGATATCGGGTATCACCAGGGAGGACGCCCACAGCGTCGGATACCGGATGGAGGACAGACCATGGCCGACGGCCGAGGCAAGAAGCCCACGAAGACGAGCGGCAAGGCCAAGCGGACGGCGATCAAGGAGGCCCGCCTCGCCAAGCAGGAGAAACGAAGATCCAAGCGGCACACCGACGAGGAGTGACCGCGCCACCTCGATCCGCGGTCATCCCCGGTACGGCTCCCGCCGGGCGGTGCCGGCCGCGTGCCGGCCATCGCCCGGCGGGCCGCTCGCGGGAGCGGCCATGCCAGCGCCGCGGCCCGCTGAAGGCGGGCCCCGGAGAACCCCCGGCGGCCACCGGCATCCTGGCGGCAGAGGCCGGCCGCACCGCGGTCGATCGATCCGCGCATCGTCGGTCGCGCGGCCGTCCGCGGTCGCGGGCGGCGAACGCCGCAGGTACGGCAGGGACCGCCGATGTACGGCGGCCGCCGATGGGAGGCGCCCATCGTCCCCGGAAGCGCGGCGTAGCGCGGCCGTCCACCCCGGGGCGTGCCGTGGTCCCGGCCGGGCCGCGCATCGGGCGGAGGCCGGCCGCCATCCCCCGCCTGCCGGAACCCGTTACCCGGTACGGTCCGCGATCGGGCAGGGTGGAAGCGTGGAGACCCCCGTGTTGCGCGCCCCCGCACACCGCGTGAGCCGTACCGCGATCTGGTATTGGTTCACCAAAGCGCTGCTCGGCTGGCTGATCGCCGCCGGGTTCCAGGCGTTCTGGGTGGTCGTGCGGGACCATCACGAGCCCCTGCGCATCGCCGCCCTCACCGCCACCGTGGTGCTCGCCGTGCCGCACATCGCCGTCATGCCGTGGTGGCGGTACCGGGTCCACCGCTGGGAGGCGACGCCGCTCGCGGTCTACACCCGGTCGGGCTGGCTCACCCAGGAGTGGCGGATCGCCCCGATATCCCGCATTCAGACCGTGGACAGCGTGCAGGGGCCGCTGGAGCGGCTGTTCCGCCTCGCCACCGTGACGGTGACCACCGCGTCGGCCGCCGGCCCGGTGCGCGTGTCCGGGCTCGGCGCCGAGACCGCGCGGCGCCTCGTCGCCGAGCTGACCGCCAACGTCCAGAGCACGACGGGCGACGCGACATGATCGGGCCGGTCGAAGAGGCCCCGGGCGGCGGCCGGGAGGCGACCGGTGGCCCGGAGGGCGCCGCGCCCTGGCGCCGGCTCAGCCCGCGGATGCTGCTGATCCACCCGGTCCAGGAGGTCGTGCGCATGGCCCCGGCCCTGCTCGGCCTGCTCATCGCCGGCTCCTCCAGCGGCAACCCGGGGATGGTGTGGAGCCTCTGCGGGGTCGCCGCCGTGGTCCTCTACGGCGTGCTGCGCTGGTTCACCACCACCTACCGGCTCACCCCCGAGCACGTGCGGCTCCGCAAGGGCGTGGTGCTGCGGAAGGTGCTCACCGTCCCCCGGGACCGGATCCGCACGGTCGACATCACCTCCCCGCCGCTGCACCGCATGCTCGGCCTCGCCCGGGTGGAGATCGGGACCGGCCGCTCCGGCATCTCGGCCGGGCTCACGCTCGACTCGCTCAGCGCCGAGGAGGCCGCCCGGCTCCGGGTGGAGCTCCTCCACCGCCGCGGCACCGCCGGAGGCGAGACCAGGCCCGCCGCCGGGGCCGCGCCCACCGTGGCGACCGGGCCCGCGGCGGAGAGCGGGCAGACCGTGGCGACCGCGCCCGCACCGCAGACCGGGCCGCCCGCCGGGGAGGCCGCTTCGTCCCCCGGGCCGGGCGAGACCCTGCTCGCCGAGCTCCGGCCGGGATGGGTGAGGTTCGCCCCGTTCACGATGTCCGGCCTGGTCGCCATCGGCGTCTTCGCCACCTTCGTCTGGCGGCTGTTCTCCGAGTGGGGCGTGGACGTCCGCCGGGTCGGGCCGGTCCGGGAAGGGTGGCACTGGTTCAGCGGCCTCGGCCTCACCTCACAGCTCGTGATCGGGGTTCCGGCCTTCGTGGTGATCGTGGCGATCGCCTCCACGTTCGGCTACCTCTTCGCCTTCTGGCGGTTCCGGCTCACCCGGCACGACGGGACCCTGCACGTCACCCGCGGGCTGCTCACCAACCGGGCGACCACGATCGAGGAGCGGCGGCTGCGCGGCGTCCGGATCTCCGAGTTCCTGACGCTGCGGGCCGTGGGCGGGGCCACCCTGACCGCGGTGACGACCGGCCTGAACCAGGGCTCCCAGCGCAGCGGGGCGCTGCTCCCGCCGGCGCCGCGCGCGGAGGCCGAGCGGGTGGCGCGGCGCTCGTCATCGACGGCAAGGCGCAGGCGGCCTCCCGGTCCGGCCCGCCCGGTCCCGCGGCCGCCGGTCCGTCACCGGTGACCGCTCCCCTGGTACGGCACGGCCGCGCCGCCTGCCGGCGCCGGTTCACCCGGGCGTTCGGCGCGCACGGCCTGGCCCTGGCCGGGCTGGCCGTCCTGTGGCACACCGAGGTCCTGCCCTTGTGGCCGCTGATCGCCGGGGTGGCGCTGCTGCCGGTGACCGCGCTGCTCGCCGTCGACCGGTACCGGAGCCTGGGCCACACCCTGGTCCGCGGCTACCTGGTCACCCGGTCGGGCTCCATCCGGCGCCAGCGGGTGGTGCTCGAGTGCGACGGCATCATCGGGTGGACGATCCGGCGGTCGCTCTTCCAGCGCCGGGCCGGGCTCTGCACGCTCACCGCCACCACGGCCGCCGGCGACCAGAGCTACGCCGTACCGGACGTGGAGCTCGGCGAGGCGCTCCGGCTGATCGGCGAGGCGTCACCCGGCCTGCTCGACCCCTTCCTCCGGTACGGCGCCGCCGTACCGGGCCCGCGGAACGGGGCCGCGCCGCAACGGCCGGTGGACGGCACGGGCGGTGAGGCGGGCACCGCCGCGCCCGGGAACGCCACCGCGGGACCCGGGGACGGCCGGGGCGCGGGGGACGGGCCGCCGTGACCCACGTCCGATTGCCGAGCACCGTACCGTGTTCCACACTATGAAAGGATGATCACCGTGGGGGGACGTGCCGTCCCTGAGGGTGGCGGCAGATGAGAAAGCGGGGACGGCGGATGCCCGCCGTGCTGCTGCTCGGATCCATCCTCCTGATCGCCGCGGATCACTGGACCACGCTCGACCCGATGCGGACCGCCGGATCGGCTGTGTTCGGCCCGCTGGAGAGCGCGGTCTCCGCCACGGTCCGGTGGGTGGCGCGCCCGCGGCCGCTCGAGGAGGCGGAACGGGAGAACGCCCGGCTGCGCGCCGCCCTGCAGGCCCTCGGCGAACCGGCCTCCGGCCCGGGAGCCGACGCCTACCGGGTGCTCCCGGCCCACGTCGTCGGGTACGGCCCGGACCAGACCGTCACCATCGACGCCGGCCGGGGCAGCGGGGTCGGACACGGCATGACCGTGTTCGACGGCCACGGCCTCATCGGGACGGTCATCCACACCGGTCCCGCCACGGCGACGGTACGGCTGGCCACCGCCCGCGCGTCCTCGATCGGCGCCCGGCTGGAGCACTCCCGGGAGATGGGCGTGGTCACCGGCGTCCCCGAGCGCGGCCTGCTCCGGCTCAGCCTGATCAATCCCCACGCCGAGGTGAAGGCCGGCGACCTGGTGGTGACCCTGGGCTCACCGAGCCTGCGGCCCGTGGCGCCCGACGTGCCCATCGGCACGGTGATCGCGGTGGAGGGCGGCGCCGGCTCCCGCACCGCGCTGCTCCGGCCGGCCGCCCGGTTCGCCTCGCTCGACCTCGTCACCGTGGTGCTCGGCCCCGGCCCGGCGGCGGGAGGTGGCTGATCGTGCGGCCCTTCGTGCTCGCTGCCGTCGCCGTGGTGCTGCTCGCCCCGGTCCTCCAGGCCGCGGTGGTGAACCGCCTGGGCCTGCCCGGTGGGTTCCCCGACCTGGCGGTGATCGGCGTCTGCTCGCTCGCCGTCCTCACGCGGCCTCAGGTGGGCGCCCTGCTGGGGTTCGCGGCCGGGCTCGCCACCGACATCGCGCCGCCGGCCGATCACTCCATCGGGCGGCACGCCCTCGTCCTGTGCCTGGCCGGCCTGCTCTGCGGCAAGATCCCCAGGGACGCCGGCGTCGGGACGCGGACCGCGGCGGCGGCGCTCATCGCCCTGGGCGCGACCCTGCTCGACGCCGCGGTCGCCGTGCTCACCGGCGAGCGCGGCTCCCACCTCGCCGCCTCTCCCGGGCAGATCGCCTGGACCGTGCTCGGCACGGCCGCCGTGGTCGGGGTGCTCTTCCCGCTCCTGCGCGAGCTGCGGCGACGGCGGAGAAGCCGCCGGTGGTACCACCTCAGCCGGAGGGTGCGATGATGGCCCCCGTGCGCACGCTCCCCCGCGGCCACCGGTCACCCCGGTTCGCCGTCCTGCGCCCGCCCGCGCGGCCGGAGCCGGCCGGAGGCGAGCCCTTCGAGGCCGGCCCGGGCGAGGGCCTGACCGGCGCTGGCCAGCTCGCGCACCCCGTCCTCCAGTTCGAGGAGCCGCCGGAACGCCCTGCCGTAGAGGCGCTGGCCGCTGAGCGGCAGCCGCGGCACCCGGGCCCGGCGGGCGTCGACCCGGGTGGAGTGGACGTGCGCCCGGGTCCGCGCGGCCGAGAACCTGAGGAATCCGGCGAGGAAGTCGGGATCGATCGTGGTGCGGTCCACCCGGAGCAGGCTGAGGTGCGGGCCGAGCACGGCGCCGCCCTCGTCGACGACCCGCGCCGTGGCGGGGGAGACCACGATGTCGCCCGGCCGGGTCGTGACCAGGCCCGCCGCCGGGGGGATCGAGCCGGACGGCCGGCCGCCGGCCATCAGATCGTCGGCGGTGAGCAGGGGCAGCCGCCGCTCGCGGTGACCGCCGCCCTCCCCGGTCGCCTCACCGGGGCACCCGCCGCCCTCGCGGTCCCCGCGGTGCCGCCCGGGGACGCCGCCGCGGTGCTCGGCCGGCTCGGGCATGCTCTTCAGCGACGAATGGTGGATGGTGACCAGCCCCGCCTTGGCGAGCTCGGCGACGGTGGTGACCGACGCCTCCCATCCGGGGGCCGGCTCCGGCAGGGCCTCGAGGTCGGGCAGGGCGGCGGTGAGCGCCGCCGACGCCGCGCTGAACCGGTCCCGCACCCGGAAGTAGTCGCGGGCGCTGCCGCGGAACGCGAGGTGCCGCACCGGGCCCACGTCGACCTCGTCGTCGAGGAGGTCGATGATCTGCACCGCCCGGGCGCGGTCCGGGAGGTCCTCCCCGGCGAGGTGGGCGCGCCACGCCGCCTCGGCCAGCCCGAGGTCGCCGGTGGCGTCGGCGACGAGGATCGACGCCGGCAACGGCTCTCCGCGCGCCGGGCGGCGGAGCAGCCACAGGTCCGGGCCGGCGGCCGCGAGCGTGATCACGGCCCGGAGGGCGCCCGCCCGCAGCAGGCCGGATCTGATCCGGCGGCCGGAACGGCGGGCGGCCGCGGCGGAGGGCATGAGGATCGCCACCAGCCCGCCGGGCCGTACGTGGGCGAGGCAGTGCTGCACCCAGGCGAGCTCGGATTCGCCCCGGGGCGGCACGCCGTACGCCCAGCGGGGGTCGCCGACCAGCTCGGCGTGCCCCCAGGCCCGCTCGTTGAACGGCGGGTCGCACACCACCGCGTCCACCTGCTCGCCGGGGAACCCGTCGCCGCGGAGCGCGTCGCCCGCGACGATGCGGGCGTCCCTGCCGCGCAGCAGCAGCCGTACGGCGGCGAGCTGGGCGACGGTGTGGTTGACGTCCTGGCCGAGCAGTCTCGGCGCGCCCGCCGCGAGGAGCAGCCCGCCCATGCCGCACGCCGGGTCGAGCACGGACTCCGCGTCCGCGGCCGCGAGCCGGATCATGAGGCCGGCCACGTCCGGCCGGGTGAGGCCGAGACGCCGGCTGTGCACCTCGATGAACCGCTCACAGAGGAACTCGAATGTCTCGATCGCGCCTTCGCGCTCCGCCATCTCGGCGATGAGGCGGAGCAGCTCGCCGGACGGGCGAGGCCCGCCCGCCGTCACGGGAAGGTCGGGCGTCGCCTCCGCGAGGAGGCGGGGCAGCCGCGCCGCCGGGTCGTCCTCGGCGGCCAGCCGCTTCCAGCCCTCCGGGTCTCTGCTGAGAAACAAAAGAAAGGCTCCGACCTGACCGAGCAGGTCGCCGAGCCTGAGATCACCGGCCGACGCCCGGAGCCGCTGCCATATTCGATCACCGAGGGAGACCGCGCGGAGTTTGCCGTTTCTGCGCAGCCATTCCTCGACTTCCGGCAGCGAGAACAGCGGGCTGGACGCGGTGCCGCCGACCGGGCGGGGAAAATCCTCATAACGACGTCGCCAATTGCTCACCGCAGCTCTGCCGACGTCGGCCAGCCGCGCTATATCGCCCGCGTTCACCGTGGCGTCCTGGCTCATAATTTTTCAGGTTAGGTCATACTTGTGAAGCCATTCAACCAGTGGTTAACTCAAAACCATGACGCACAATCGCCTTCGCTACGCCGCCGGATCGGATGTGGGACGGTCCCGCAGTAAGAATGAGGATTCGGTGTTCGCGGGCGAACACCTGCTCGCCGTGGCCGACGGCATGGGGGGACACGGCCACGGCGAGATCGCGAGTTCGGTGGCGATCGAAGCCCTGGCCGAGCTGGAAGGGGGCCCGCTCCCCGACGACCCGGAGGCCCTCGTCGCCGCGCTCGACGGCGCGGTCCAGGAGGCCGGGCGCAGGCTCAGCGAGATGGCGGCGCGCGACCCCTCGCTCGCGCGGATGGGGACCACGATCACCGCGATGCTCTGGGACGGGCACAGCCGCTTCGCCGTGGCCCACGTCGGCGACTCCCGGGCGTACATGCTCCGGGACGGCGCGCTCTACCAGATCACCCGGGACCACACGCTCGTCCAGTCGCTGGTGGACGACGGGCAGATGAGCCCGGACCAGGCGGCCAAGCATCCGGGCCGCTCCCTGCTCCTCCGCGCGGTCGAGACCACCGGCCTCCCCGACCCCGACCTCTCCCTGCGCGAGGCGCTCCCCGGGGATCGCTACCTCATCTGCTCGGACGGGCTGACCTCGGTGGTGGGCCCCGAGCAGCTCCACCACGTGCTCACCACCGTCGAGGACCCCCAGGAGGCGGTGCGCCGCCTCATCGACCTGGCGAACGAGGCCGGAGGCCCGGACAACATCTCCTGCATCGTCGCCGACGTCGAGCCGGTCTCCGCGTGATCCCGCCCCGGCCGTCGCCCGCAGCCGGCGACCGGTGCGCACCCGATGGCGAGTCCCGACCGCTCCCCCGGGTCCGGACCTCCCCGCCCAGGACCCGAGCAGCGGGCCGATGCCGCGACCGGTACGGGCGGCCCTGCGCGTCCCCGCCGCCGTACCCGCCGCGCCCCGAACGGGCGCTCGTCCCCGCCCACGCCCATCGGCCCCGCCCGCTTCACCCGCGTTATCCCGCCGGACGGCCGCCTCACCGAGCTATGCCCGCATGGGCTCGTTTACCTCACTACGGGGCGACTGGCCATGCAGGCGGCAGTATGTAATCGACTAGGAGTCACAACCGTTTTTTACGGTCCGACTTGTTCGTCCGGCGTCCACGCAGCACTACGGATTGTTAGAGTGACCACGGCGCGCCGGGCAGTCAGAAGCATGCACCAGACACGCCCCCGGAGGCAGCACGTGACAAGCGGCCCCTATCAGGGTTCCCCCGCACCAGAGCCCGTGAAGGCCGTGAGCCAGACGAACCGCAGGTCCCAGCTGATCATGGGCGCCCTCCCGTTCGTCATGATGGCCATCGTGGCCGCGGTCGACTTATCGACCGGACCGGGAGTCGGCTACATCTCCCTCCTCGCGCTGGGGCCGGCCTTCGCGAGCCTGGTCGGCGGGGTGCGCCGCACGCTGCTCATCGGGCTCATCGCCCTGGCGCTCTCCGTGGCCCTCTCCCTGTACAACGACCTCCTGGGCCGGCGCCCCGGCAACATGAGCCTGATCACGATCAGCGGGGTCACCGCCGCCGGCGTCCTGGCGACCAGGGAGCGTCAGCGGCGGGAGCGGGAGCTCGCCGACGTGCGGTCGATCGCCGCGGTGGCCCAGAACGTCCTGCTGCGCCCGGTGCCGCGGCGGGCCGGTCACCTGCGGGCCGCGGTCTCCTACACCTCGGCCAAGGCCGAGGCGCGGATCGGGGGCGATCTCTATGAGGTCGTGACCGGGCCGAGCGGCGTCCGCGTGATCGTCGGCGACGTGCAGGGCAAGGGCCTGGAGGCGGTCGAGACCGCGGCGCTCGTGCTCGGCGCCTTCCGGGAGGCGGCGCACGACGAGCCGGAGCTGCTGGGCGTGAGCGAACGGCTGGAGAAGGCGCTCAACCGCCGGCTGTCCGGCGAGGAGTTCGTCACCGCCGTCCTGGCCGAGGCCCACCCCGGCGGAACGCTCACCCTGCTCAACTACGGCCACCCGGCGCCGCTGATCCTGCGCGCCAACGGCAAGGTCGAGTTCGCCGAGCCCAAGGAGCCGGCGCCCCCGCTCGGCATGGCGATGCTCGCCGTCGAAGGCCCCCGGCCGTACACGGTTCGGTTCGAGCCGGGAGACCAGATCCTCCTCTACACCGACGGTGTGGTGGAGGCCCGCGACCGCAAGGGCCACTTCTACCCGCTCGAAGAGCGGGTCTCGCTGCTGAAGGACGACGACCCGGAGGCGGCCCTCGAAGCGCTCCGCCGCGACCTCGTCGCCCACGTCGACGGCCCCCTCCACGACGACGCGGCCATGCTCCTGCTGCGCAGCCGCGACGCCTGAGCCGACCGGGCGCCCGCGCCACACGAACCCCGCGCCCCGGCCGCGCCACACTTCGCGCCCTGGATCAGACCTCGCCCGGGCGCACGGAGACCGGACGCCCGCGCCGGTTCCCGAACCCGCGAGCTCTGGAACGCACCGAACGCCGCACCCCGCTAAACGCCTCAAGTGCCGATGACCGGGCACGAACATCATCTGAGGGCTGTGCCTCGCTTCTGCCATGCCCGGGACCAAGGACGTTGTTATCGAAAGTAAGCCTTGCGAAGGCTTCATGGAGTGCCGAGAGCAGAAGGAGGAGTGCGCCTACCGAGCGCCGCCGGACATGTGGAACTTCGCACCGGCGATCGTCACGGGTACCGTGCTGGCGGCCGCCGCACAGATCAGCAATGAAGCGGTACGAACGGGAACGCGGGCGCTCAACCAGGTCGGCAGGATGACGGGAGAGCTCATGCGATCGCTCTTCACCGGGGCCGGCGGCACCGACCCCCTGGCCTCCTTCGCGGACCGGATGCATTCCCCGCTCTTCGTGGACGGGCGCCCGGACGGGCTGCCGTCGATCACCGTGGCGTACGAGAGGCACGGCGCGGGCCGGCCGGTGGTCTTCCTCCACGGCATCGGGTCGTGCCGGCGCGTCTGGGACCCGGTGGTTCCGCTGCTGACCGACGACCACCATGTGATCGCCATCGACCTCCCGGGGTTCGGGCAGTCCGCCGACCTGCCGGAGTCGCTGCCGCGTGACCTGCCCACCATGGTGAACGAGCTGGGGGCGGTCTTCACCGAGCTCGGCTGCAGCCGGCCGCACGTCGTCGGCCACTCCCTCGGCGGGCTGATCGCGCTGCGGCTCGCCCAGGCCGGGCTGGCCCGGAGCGTCACCGCGTTCGCCCCGGCCGGGTTCTGGAACGAGGTCGAACGGCGGTACGCGTTCGCCGTGCTCGCCGCCGCCCGGCGCATCTCCCACCTGCCCGAGCCGCTCGTGGGCCGGCTGGTGACCACGCTCCTCGGCCGGGCCGTCCTGAGCGGCACCCTGTACGCCCACCCCGAGTGCGTCCTGCCCGAGCAGGTCATCACCTCGCTCCGCACGCTCCGCGAGGCCGTGGGCTTCACCGCCACGCTGCGCGCCGGGCGGGCCCGCGACCTGTTCATCGGCGACATCCCCGACGTCCCGGTGACGATCGCCTGGGGCACCGCTGACCACATCCTGCCCCGGCGCCAGGCGCTCCGGGCGACGGTCACGATCCCAGGGGCGCGGCTGGAGTGGCTGCCCGGGTGCGGGCACGTGCCCATGAACGACGCGCCCGACCTGGTCGCCGACATCATCCGCCGGACCACCGCCCTGCCGCCGAGCGCCGGCCGTACCGGGGAGGAGGCGGAGACGCTCCCGGCCTTCTGCGACACCTCGCTCAACGGCATGCTCGGCAGCGGCGATCACACGTGACGGCCCGCTCCGGCTCGCGCGCATTCCAGGCCACACCGCCGGTCGTGCCGGCGGGCCGCGTCCTCCGGCCGTGCGCGGAGCGGTGGAACCGCCCGCGGAGCCGGTCTCACCGGGCGCGGTGGCTCTCGCCGCGCACCGCCGGAGGCCGGCGGCCCGAGGCCGATCACCCGGTTCCCCAGCCCTGGGGGGGAGCGCCGGCTCGGTCACCGGCGCACCCGGTAGCGCAGGTGGAGCACCCGGTCGCCCTGGATCACCAGGTCGGGCCCGGCGACCGCGCGATCCGGGTTCCGCGTGGCGTTCCGGTGGGCCGCCGTCCCGCCCGTGTGGCGGGCGGGCCGCGGCGTGCGCCGGCCGGCAGGGCCGTGCCCGGACCCCGCAGCGGGGACGGTGTCCCTGCCGGTGGCGACCTCGGATATCGGGCGGACGGATCCGTTCCCGCGATGCCGGGATCCGTTGATGGCTCGGGGCGGCCACGGGACCGCCGGGGTGGGATGGCATGATCTGCTCGTCACGGCCGCGCAAAGGAGGGATGCGGTGCTGCCGGATGCCGCCCGTGAGCTCTTCGACGGCACCCACTGCGCGACGGTCGCGTGCCTGAACCCGGACGGTTCGCCGCACGCCTCCGTGGTCTGGGTGAAGACCGACGGCGACGATGTCCTGTTCTCCACGCTGAAGAGCTGCCGCAAGTACCGGAACATCCTCCGGGATCCGCGCGTCACGATCTTGGTGCTCGATTCGGCGAATCCGTACCGGTACGCCGAGGTCCGGGGGACCGCGACCGTCATCGACGACCCCGAGGGCAGCCTGATCCAGGAGCTCTCCCGCAAGTACACGGGCCGGCCGTGGCCCGCCGAACCGGACCGTCAGCGGGTCATCGTGCGGATCACGCCGAAGAAGGTGTTCGTGCGGTGAGCGGCCGTCGCGGCGGAGCGCCGCACCGGCCGGCCATGGCCGGGCGCCCTCCGATCACAATGTGGTGAAGATCTCAGTGACGGCCTGCCGGAGCCGGCGTACGCCGAAAAAGAAAAACGGCGGGAATCCGCAGGAGGCTCCTGTCCCATCCGCCGTGATCAGTGGCCGGATCGACCGGCCGGTATGTGGTGCCCCCTGCAGGATTCGAACCTGCGCACCTGGCTCCGGAGGCCAGTGCTCTATCCCCTGAGCTAAGGGGGCGTGGCGGAGATAAGGCTACCAGCTTTTCCGGGTGGCTCGTCACGCCGATCGCCGTAACGTCCCGGACACGGCCCGCCCGGCGGCCGCTCCCGTCCGCCCGCGGCCGTCCCGCACCCGTCAACGCCCGCCCTCCCCCGCCTTCTTCCCGATCCGCTCCGCCGTACGGCCCGGCCCGCGGGGAGGCCCGGCGCGGGCCCGAGCGAGGCGTGCGCGGGAGACCGGGCCGGGTCGTGGGGCGGGCACGGGCGGGCCCAGCGGTACGCGCCCGGCGCGGGCGGGCCCACCGGGCGGTACGCGCCCCGGGGCGGGCGGGCCCGGCGGGGTGCTGCGACGGACGGCGCGGCGGCGGGGTGCGACGGACGGGCGCGGTCCGCACGGAGCCGCGGCATCATGCGCGATGATCCCGGGCGGTGCGGCGACCCGGGTGTGCGGCCCACCGCACCGGCCTTCAGAGGGGCCGCCGCCGTCCGGAGGGCTCACGCGCCGGCGAGCCCTGCCTCGCCCGCGGTCCCAGGTCGCCGAACCGGCGCGTGGTACCTCAGAGAAGGGTTAGCTTTGCCGCCGTGGAGGAAGTCGTGGGGCGAGTGCTGGTCGTCGATGACGACGAGGTCATCAGACAGCTCATAGCGGTCAATCTGACGCTGGAGGGGTTCGAGGTCGCGACCGCGTGCGACGGGCAGGACTGCCTGGACCGGGTCCATGACATCGACCCCGATGTGATCACTCTGGACGTGATGATGCCCCGGCTGGACGGCTGGGAGACCGCCACCAGGCTCCGCAGCGATCCCAGCACCCGCCACATCAAGGTCGTGCTCATCACCGCCCGCGCCCAGGAGGAGGACCGGCGGCGGGGCCTCGGCATCGGGGTGGACGCGTACGTCACCAAGCCGTTCGACCCCGCCGAGCTCATCCAGATCGTGCGTGAGCTCGCCGAGAGCGACGGCTCGGCCTGACACTCCTTTCGCGCGGCTGACGCTTCCGCCCCACGGCCGTGGCCCGGCGGCCGCGGCCGGTATCTGAACGGCTTCTTTACAGATGCCGCGTGAACCTCGCGGCCTCCGGGGTACGGCGAACTCCACGGCACGCCCGGCCGCGCCGATGCGCCCGGGCCGGTGGAGCGTGCGGCCCGCGGAGCGGGATGTGCGGCGGCGTGCCGCCCTCGCGGAGCAGCGGCACCCCCGGCGGAGGCCTCCGCCGGAGGCGGTGCACCGCGGACGAGTGGAGGGAGCGCTGCAATGCCTGACCCCGGAATCCACGCACCCGGCCCGCCGAGCCCGCGGCCGACGCGCCGGGGAGGAACGCACCGGCTGATCGTCTGGCTCGCCACGGCTCTGGCATTGGCGGCGGGTACCGGCGTCGCGGCCGCGGGAAGCCGGCCCGCTCACGAGGCGGTCAGCCCGCCCGGCCACCACCTCCAGCCCACTCCCACCGCGACGCCCTCGCCGGCGGACGGCCGCCACACGTTCACCTCGGAGACCGGCCGGGTGACCTCCGTCTCGGAGGACGCGATCACGATCGCCGGCGAGTCCGGCGCGCACACCTACCGGGTGAACGGCTCGACCCGGGTGTGCGCCGGGGTGGAGGGCCTCCGGGGCATCCGGACCGGGGACCAGGCGTGGGTGATCGCCACCCGGGACCGGGACGGCCAGACCGCGGTGATGATCGTGGACCTCACCCGGCCGAAGTGGCCGGCCGGGCACGGAGGCGGTTCGCCGCGACCGGGGACCCCGGAGCCCACGGAGATCACGCCGGCGCCCGAACCGGAGCAGAGCTGACCCCGTCCGGGGCGCGCCCGGGACCGGACGGTCCACGGTGAGGGACCGGACGGGCCCCGGTGACGCCGGACCGCCGGGCCACGGGGCGCTCCGGCTGACGCAGCCCCCCGGAACGGCCGGTTCGCGTGCCGGCGGGCGCGTCCTTGAGGCCCGGCGGACGCGCCCGGAACGCGGAAGGCGGCGCGGCACGCGAGGTGCCGCGCCGCTCATCGGCGGGCCCGCCCGTGGGTCAGGGCCCGCCCGGGGTCACTCGAAGGTGAACCAGTTGAGGTTCACGAAGTCGGCCGGCTGGCCGCTGCTGAAGGTGATGTAGACGGTGTGCTTGCCGGTCACCGGGCTGATGTTGGCCGGCACGGTGCGCCAGCTCTGCCAGCCGCCGGTGTTGGCGATGGCGAAGTCACCGATCGGCGGCGCGGTGAGGCTGTCGAGCCGCACCTGCACCAGCCCGCTGATCCCCTCCGGCGCCCCGGAGGCGACCCGCGCCTTGAACTGGGTCACCGGGGTCGAGCCGAAGTCGACGTTGTCGAAGCGGAGCCAGTCGCCGTTGGCGATGTACCCGACGTTCTGGCCGCCGCCCTCGTCACTGCACGGCTCGAGCTGCGTGCCGCTCTGCGCGCTGTAGTGCTCGGCCTGGATGATGGACCGCGCGTCGAACCCGCCGGGCTGCGGGCTCGTCGACGGCGACGGGGACGGGGACGAGCCGGAGCCGCTCTGCCAGACGGCGACGTAGTCGACGAGCATGGGCCGCCCGGAGACGGTGGCCGAGGTCGGGGTGGGGAAGCCCGCGACCCCGTCGGGGAAGGCGCCGCCCATGGCGACGTTGAGCAGCAGGAAGTACCCGGAGTGGGAGGTCATCTTCGACCAGGTCGTCGCGTCGAGCTGGTTCTGGCTCACCGTGTGGTAGAGCTGGCCGTCGACGTACCAGCGGAGCTGGTTGGGCGAGACGCTGGTGTCCCACTCGAAGCGGTAGGTGTGGAAGCCGGACTGGCAGGTCGACCCGGGGCAGGCCCGGCTGTTGCCGATGCCGTTGGGCTCGTTGCACGGTCCGCCGGGGTTGACGCCGCAGTGGAGCACGCCCCAGACGGTGTTGAGCCCGTTGACGTTCTCCATGATGTCGAACTCGCCGATCTCCGGCCAGTTCCAGTAGTTGCCGCGGTACGGCGAGCCGAGCGCCCAGAAGGCCGGCCAGTAGCCGAGCGCGGCGTTGCCGGTCACGTTCGGCAGCTGGATGCGGCCTTCGATCCGCAGGATGCGGCCGGGGGCGGGCTTGAAGTCGGCCCGGCGGGTCTCGATCCGGGCGGAGGTCCACTCACCGCTGGCGGTGCGGATCGGGGTGATGCGCAGGTTGCCGTTGCCGTCGAGGCTGACGTTCGCCGGGTCGGCGGTGTACCGCTGGATCTCACCGGTGCCCCACCGGTCCGGGCCGCCGGGGTACGAGTGGCCGGTGTCGATGATCCAGTCGCTCGACGAGGGCAGCGACCCGGCCGGGCCGTTGAAGTCGTCCGCCCAGATCAGCGTCCATCCGGAGGGGGTGCCGGGCACGGAGGCCGAGGCGGGCCGGGCCGCGACGGCGAGGAGCGCGGCGCTCGCGAGGAGCAGGGCGAGGATCGGATGCCGGAGCCTCGCGAGGGGTACGGGGAGCGGTAGTCGCATCGCTGCTCTCCTGAGCGTGCCGTGGGGGGAATCCGGGGGTTGGGCCGCGCCGTGATCGCCGCCCGCGTGCGGTGGCGTCACGACGGGCCGGGGCGGGGTCGGGCTTGTCCCTGTCGGCGTCCGCCCCGATGGGCCGCGACCGGGGATGCCGGCCGGTGCCCGGGCCATGGGGGTGGCCGCGCGGGCGCCGGCGTCCGGCCGTTCCCTGCGGCCGCGGACCGGTTCGCCGTCACTTTCCTACGCGATCTGACTTCGGTCAAGAAGGTTTCCAGATTTAGTGAGAGCGCTTTCTCACCTTCTACTGGCTGACCAGGCCGATCAAGAGAGCGCTCTCTCCCCTGCCATCCGCCCGCCGATGCCCGCCGCCCGGCCCTGGCGGCCAGGTCCGCAGGCACGGCCGGCCGTACGACATCGCAGGTCACGGCGGTGGACGGCGCGGCCGGCCGCCGGTGCGGCCGCCACGCCGGGTTCCGGGCCCGGACTGAGCCAGGAGTGTGAGAGCGCTCTCATTTCGTTACGGCTTCGTGAACGGATGGTGACGAACGTTACCGTTCTGCGCCTTGACCTCACCCTCCGTCATGCGCAAGGTGGTGAGAGAGCGCTCTCTTCATGATCATCTAATTTCGAAGCGCGAACCCAGGGAGGGTTCATGGGCACTCGCCACGTGGGACGCCGGATCGGCCGGCTCGCCGCCCCCATGCTCGCCGCCACCCTCATCGCCACCGCGGCGGCCTGCGGCGGCGACGGCTCCACCCAGACCGGCTCCGGCGGCCAGGAGAAGATCAAGCTGACGGTGGGCCTGTTCGGCGACTTCGGCTTCGAGCCGCTGTACGAGGAGTTCAAGAAGACCCACCCGAACATCGAGATCGAGGAGCGCCAGGCGTCCTTCGCCGACCACCACACCAACCTCGCCGCCCACCTCGCCACCGGTGCGGGCGCCGCGGACGTCGAGGCCATCGAGGTCGGCTACATCAGCCAGTTCACCGCCCAGCCGGACAAGTTCCACGACCTGCGCGAGTACGGGCTCGACAAGCGGCAGGGGGAGTACCTCCCCTGGAAGTGGCAGCAGGGCGTCGCCCCGAACGGCGCGCTCATCGGCCTCGGCACCGACGTCGGCGGCCTGGCCATGTGCTACCGGACCGACCTGTTCGAGAAGGCCGGCCTCCCCACGGACCGGGACGAGGTCTCCGCGCTCTGGCCCACGTGGGAGGACTTCATCGAGACCGGCAAGAAGTTCATGAAGTCCGCGCCCAAGGGCACGGCGTTCATCGACAGCCCGGGCGAGATCCTCCGCGCGATCATCGCGCAGGCCCCGGTCGGCGTGTACGACCAGAACGACAACATCGTCGTGGCGACCAACCCGGACGTGAAGCGCGCCTGGGACCTGTCGGTCCAGATGATCCAGGCCGGCCTCTCCGCGAAGATCGCCGCGTTCACCCCCGAGTGGAACACCGGCTTCAGCAAGGGCACCTTCGCCACCGTGGTCTGCCCCGCCTGGATGACCGCGTACATCCAGGACCAGGCCAAGAACGCGGCGGGCAAGTGGGACATCGCCGCGATCCCCGGCGGCGCGGGCAACTCCGGCGGCAGCCACCTGACCGTGCCCAAGCAGAGCAAGCACCCCAAGGAGGCGGCCGAGCTGGTCGACTTCCTCACCTCCGCGGAGAGCCAGGCCAAGGTCTTCAAGACCACCGGCAACTTCCCGTCCATCCCCTCGCTCTACGACCAGCCGGACATCCAGAACTTCACCAAGGACTTCTTCAACGGCGCCCCGGTCGGGAAGATCTACTCCGAGGCCGCGAAGAAGCTCCAGCCGCAGCACCTCGGCCCGCGTGAGGGCGACGTGCGCACCGCGATCGGCAACGGCCTCGGCCGCGTCGAGCAGGGCAAGCAGACGCCCGAGGAGGCCTGGGCCCAGGTCCTCAAGGACGTCGAGAAGATCAAGTAAGCGATGGCCCCCGACGGAACCGTGAGCGCGGAACGGCGACCGGCCGGGCGGGGGGCCGATCGAGCGGTTCACCGGGCCCTCCGGACCTGGCGGGCCCGGCTCGACCGGCTCGACCTGTCGGTCTCGCCGTACGTCTACATCGCGCCCTTCTACCTGCTCTTCGCGGCGTTCGGCCTGTTCCCGCTGCTCTACACCGCGTGGGTCTCGCTCCACGACCGGAACCTGCTGAGCAGCGAGAGCCCGTTCATCGGGCTGGACAACTACCGCGAGCTGCTGGCCGACGAGTACTTCTGGAACGCGGCGTTCAACACGCTCTCCATCGGCGTCATCTCCGCGGTCCCCCAGCTCCTGCTCGCGCTGCTGCTCGCGCACATGCTGAACCGGCCGCTCCGGGCGCAGACGGTGTGGCGGATCACGCTCCTGCTCCCCAACGTCACCAGCGTGGTCGCCGTGGTCGTCATCTTCAGCCAGCTCTTCGGCCGCGACTTCGGCCTCATCAACCTGATCCTCGAGGCGCTCGGCTTCGAGCGGGTGAACTGGCAGGCGGGCGTGGCGAGCTCGCACATCGCCATCGCCGTGATGATCATGTGGCGGTGGACGGGCTACAACGCCCTCATCTACCTCGCCGCCATGCAGGCCGTACCGCGGGAGCTGTACGAGGCGGCCACGCTCGACGGCGCGTCCAGCCTCCGGCAGCTGCGGAGCATCACGATCCCGATGATCCGCCCGACCATCATCTTCACGGTCATCGTGACCACGATCGGCTCGATGCAGATCATCGCGGAGCCGCTGCTGTTCGGGGCCCAGGTCAGCGCCGGCGCCGCCGTCACCGGCGGGACCGACCGGCAGTTCCAGACCCTCGCGCTCTACCTCTACGAGAAGGGGTTCCGGAGCTTCGAGTTCGGCTACGCGTCCGCGGCCGCGTGGGTGATGTTCCTGCTGGTCGCGCTCGTCGTGGGCGTCAACTACCTGATCGTCCGCCGCATGCGGGGAGGCCTCGATGACCAGCGCTCGTGAGCGGCGCCCCGCGCGGGCCCCACGGCCGGCCGGTCGGCCGGCCGCACGTTCCGGTACGGCCGGCCTGCCCGGCCACACCATCGAGGAGGGTGGATGAGACCCCTGCGCGCGCACCCGCTCGTCTACCTCACGCTCATGGCGGTCGCGTTCTTCTCCGCCTTCCCCATCTACTGGAGCCTGGTCGTCGCCTCGCACGACAACGCGGCGCTCGCCGAGGTCCCGCCGCCGCTGCTCCCGGGCGGCAACTTCTTCGCCAACGTGCGGCGGGTCTTCGACACGGCGCCGTTCGCGCTGGCGCTGGTGAACTCGTTCGTGGTGTCCGGGTCGATCACCGTCTCGGTGGTGTTCTTCTCGACCCTCGCCGGGTTCGCCTTCGCCAAGCTGCGGTTCCGCGGCCGCAACGCGCTGCTCACCCTGCTCGTGGTCACGATGATGGTCCCGACCCAGCTCGGGATCATCCCGCTCTACATGCTCATGATCAAGCTGGAGTGGACCGGGCGGCTGTACGCGGTGATCGTGCCGTCCCTGGTGAGCGCGTTCGGCGTGTTCTTCATGACCCAGTACCTGAGCCGGGCGCTCCCCACCGAGCTGCTCGAGGCGGGCCGCATCGACGGCTGCGGAAGCTGGCGGCTGCTGCGGTACATCGTCTTCCCGGTGGCCCGGCCGGCCGCCGCCGTGCTCGGGATGCTCACCTTCATGACGGCCTGGAACGACTACTTCTGGCCGCTGGTGGTGCTCACCCCGGACAACCCCACGGTGCAGGTGGCGCTCTCCCAGCTCGCGAGCGGCTACGTCCAGGACTTCGCGCTCGGCCTGACCGGCACGGCGGTGGCGACCCTGCCGCTCGTGCTCATCTTCATCCTTCTCGGCAAGCAGATCATCGGAGGGATCATGCAGGGAGCGGTCAAGGGATGACCGAATCGGCCATGACATCACGGGGGCGGGCCGAGGACGACGGGGGCGACCTCGTGGCCGCGGGCTCGTCCAGGGACACGCGCGGCGAGCCGGACGCGGCCCGGGGGGACCTGGTCTTCCCTGACGGCTTCATCTGGGGGGCCGCCACCGCCGCCTACCAGATCGAGGGCGCCGTGGCCGAGGACGGCCGGGGCGCGTCCATCTGGGACGTCTTCTCCCACACCCCGGGGAAGGTGGCGAGCGGCCACACCGGGGACATCGCCTGCGACCACTACCACCGGTACGCCGACGACGTGCGGCTCATGGCCGGCCTCGGCCTGACCGCGTACCGGTTCTCCGTGGCCTGGCCCCGGATCGTCCCGGACGGGTCGGGCCCGGTCAACCCGGCCGGCCTGGACTTCTACGACCGGCTCGTGGACGAGCTGCTCGGGCACGGCATCACGCCGTACCCCACCCTCTACCACTGGGACCTGCCGCAGACCCTGGAGGACCGGGGCGGCTGGGCGGCGCGCGACACCGCGTACCGGTTCGCCGAGTACGCGCTCGCCGTCCACCGGCGGCTCGGCGACCGGGTCCGGTGCTGGATCACGCTGAACGAGCCGTGGGTGGCGGCCTTCCTCGGCTACGCCACCGGGGAGCACGCGCCGGGGCGCCGCGACGTGCCCGCCGCCTTCCGCGCCGTGCACCACCTGCTGCTCGGTCACGGCCTCGCCGCCTCCGCCCTGCGCTCGGCGGGCGCCGCCCAGCTTGCGCTCACGCTCAGCCTCTCCCCGGTGATCGAGGCCCGCCCCGGGTCCGGGGAGGCGGCCGCCCGGGTGGACGCGCTCGCCAACCGGCAGTTCCTCGACCCGGCGCTGCGCGGCCGCTACCCGGAGGAGGTCCTCAAGATCATGGCCGGGCACGGCGGGCTCGGCCACATCCGGGACGGGGACCTGGAGACGATCCACCAGCCGCTGGACCTGCTCGGGGTGAACTACTACTCCCCCACGTACGTCTCCGCGGCCGAGGGCGAGCCAGCGAACCCGGCCTTCCCCGGGAGCGAGGGCATCCGGTTCGAGCGTCCCGACCGGCCGGTGACCGCCATGGGCTGGCCGATCGACGCGGACGGGCTGCGCACCCTGCTGCTGCGGCTCTCCCGCGACTACCCGGAGGTCGGCCTGATCATCACCGAGAACGGGGCCGCGTTCGACGACCGGGCGGACGGCGACCGGGTGCACGACCCGGAGCGCATCGCCTACCTCGACGGCCACCTGCGGGCCGTCCACGATGCGATCATGGCCGGTGCCGATCTGCGCGGGTATTTCGTATGGTCGTTGCTGGACAACTTCGAGTGGGCCTACGGGTACCACAAGAGGTTCGGCATCGTGTACGTGGACTACACGACCATGCGGCGCATACCCAAGGAGAGCGCGCTGTGGTATCGGGACGTCGTGCGGCGCAATGGTCTGCGGAACGGCGAGTGAAGCGGCCCACCCTGGAGGAGGTCGCGGCCCGGGCCGGGGTGTCGCGGGCGACCGTCTCGCGGGTGGTGAACGGCCGGCAGACCGTGACCCCGGAGATCCGGGAGTCCGTGCTCCGCGCGATCCAGGAGCTGGGGTACGTCCCCAACTCGGCGGCGCGCAGCCTGGTCACCCAGCGCACCGACTCGGTCGCCCTCGTGGTCTCCGAGCCGCCGACCAGGGTCTTCTCCGACGACCCGATGTTCTCCACGGTGATCCGCTCGGCGAGCCTGGAGCTGGAGAAGGCCGACCGGCAGGTGGTGCTCATGCTCGCGAGCTCGCCGCGGAGCCACGCCCGGATCGAGCGCTTCATCGCCGGCGGCCACGTCGACGGCGTCATGCTGATCTCGATGCACGGTGCCGACCCGCTGCCCGCCGCCCTCGCCCGCATGGGCGTCCCCGTGGTCTCGTACGGCCGGCCCGCCGTCCCGGTGCCGCTGCCGTACGTGGACAACGACAACGTGGGCGGCGCGGAGCTGGCGGTGCGCCACCTGCTCGAGCGGGGCCGCCGCCGGATCGCGACCATCGCCGGGCCGCAGGACATGATCGCCGGCCAGGATCGGCTCACCGGGTACCGCAACGCGCTGCGCGGGTCGGACCGCCGCTCCATCGTGGCCGTCGGTGACTTCACCCGGGAGTCGGGGGCGGTCGCCATGCGCCACCTGCTGGAGGACGACCCGGGCCTGGACGCGGTGTTCGCCGCGAACGACATGATGGCGATCGGGGCGCTGCAGACCCTGCGGCAGGCGGGCCGGCGGGTGCCCGATGACGTGGCCGTGGTCGGGTTCGACGACATCGAGGCCGCCCGGTACACCGAGCCCCCGCTCACCACGGTGCGCCACCCGGTCGCCGAGCAGGCCGCCGCGATGGTCCGGCTGCTGCTCAACCTGTTCGACGGCGGACCGGCCGACCCGGTGATCCTCCCCACCGAGCTGGTGGTGCGGGAGTCGGCCTGAGCGGTCACGCGCTCGGCGTGATCAGCCCGTAGTGGCCGTCGTACCGGTGGTAGAGGAGGCATCCCCGGCCGGTCTCGGCGTCGGCGAAGAACACGAACGGCTCCCCGCTCAGCTCGAGCCGGTCGATCGCCTGCCGTACGGTGAGCACCGGCGCCGGGTCGGGGTCGACCGTGAGCGGGATCGCCACCGGCCCGAGCCGGTCCGGCCGTGGGTGGACCTGGGCGAGCCGGTAACCGCCGTCGGCGCGGTAGATCACGCTGTCCTCACCGGTGTCCGCCTCGGTGAAGAGGTGGAAGTCGTAGTCGAGCTGCTCCATGTCGAAGGCGGCCTCGTCCGGGGTGGCGACGGCGAGCTCGTAGGTCTTGCGCCGGACGATCTGCCGTTCCTCGGCCGGGCGGGGGAAGTACGGCAAGGGCTTGCGGGGCGGGCTGGACCGCCGCCACTCCTCGTCCACGTCCCTCGGCACGCGGCCGCGCAGCGACTCCCAGTCCCGGGAGGTACGGCGGAGCCGGACCCGGAGCCGGTCCTGGAGCTCGTCGATCGCCTCGTGCATGGACTCGGCCACCGCCTGGGCCCGGAGCAGCCGCCCGTTCACGTCGACGTTGGCCTGGGCCACGTACGGGCGATCCACCGCGGGGTCGGGCAGCTTGCTCAGCTTCACCCGCGCGTACAGCACCGGCTCATGTGCGGCGAGGGTGACCGCGGCGATCGCCTCCTTGGCCTCGTCCACGGCTGCCCGGGGCACCTCTCCGCGCGTGACCACCTGCACGTCTTCGGCATCGAGCGCGACGGGGGTGTGGTGGCGACGGCTCACTCAGGATCACCTCCGCTCAGCACTGGCGACGGGCCGCCCCGCGCTCACCCGCCTGGGGCGGGGTGCGAGGCCGTGGCGCGCCCACGCGCCGGCTGTCCTCCGGCGCGGGCCGGTGGGCGCACGATCGCGCGCCCGCGCGCCGCCCGCTCTCAAACTCTTCCCGGTTCCGGGCCGGGCAGCCCAGGGTCTTTCGGTCCGAACCTTCCGGGACGTCAGGCCGGGCCGTACCTCCCGGCGCGGCGAGTCAGGGCCCTGAGGCGGGGCTGTCCCCGCCAGGGCGGACATACCTCCCGGCGCGGCGAGGCTCAGGAGCCTGCCGGCCGGATCGCCGGGGATGCGAAGCCTCTCCCCTGGCGCGCGCGACGTTCGGGATCGGGGCGCGGGCCGGGCGGTGCGGCGAGCGGCCTCCCCCGGGCCGCCGGGGCCGGGCCATGCCCGGGCTCGCCGAGTGCGCGGGAAAGGACCTCCGCGGCACCGCCGGGCGTCACGCCCGGGACGCGGCGAGGGTGCCATCGGGGGCGTGGCGGAACCGCAGGCCCGGGCAGATGCGGCCGAGGAGCGCGCGCAGCCACTCCGCGTCGCCGGGTGAGGCGAGTTCCAGCCGCAGCCGCCGGGCCCGCAGCGGGACGAGCCGGAGCCCGGCGAGCGCGCCGGAGCCCCGGTCGATCGAGGCGAGGTAGAGCAGCCGCAGGTCGTCCCGGTACTCCTCGTGGCCGCCGATGCCCTCGTAGTCGTTGACGAGGTCGCCGCACCCGTACAGGATCAGCCGGTCGCGGTGGATCTCGATCGGCCGCGGGTGGTGCGAGGAGTGGCCGTGCACGATGTCCACGCCGCCGTCGATGAGCGCGCGGGCGAACCCGGCCCACTCCGGCGGCACGTCATACCCCCAGTTGGAGCCCCAGTGGATCGAGACGACCACGAGGTCACCCGGCCGCACGGCCCGCCGCACCCGCTCGATGATCTCCGCGGCCACGGCCCCGGACGGCTCCGGCACCAGGCCGACCCCGGGGCGGCCCGGGCCCGCCGCCCAGGACGGGGGGATGCCGCTGGAGGACATTCCGACGGAGAGCACCACCACGCGGGTCCCGTCACCGGCCGGGACGATCGCCGGTCGCCGTGCCTCCTCCGCGTCCCGCCCCGCGCCCGCGTACCGCACCCCCGCACCGGCGAGGGCGCCGAGCGTGTCGCGGAGGCCGTCCGGCCCGAAGTCGAGCACATGGTTGTTGGCGAGCGCGCAGACGTCGGGCCGCGCCACGGTGAGCGCGGGAAGGTTGCCGGGGTTCATCCGGTAGTGGACGCTCTTGCCCGGGGCCGGGCGTCCGTCCCGGGTGATGCTCGTCTCCAGGTTCACCACCCGGACGCCGGCCTCGGCGAGGAAGCCCAGGGCGTCCCCCCACGGCCATGCGGGGCCGGCCGGACGGGGGACCGGGCCGTTCACCGCCTCGGCGAGCTCGACGTAGTCCCGGGCGTCCCAGACCCACGGCTCCCACAGCTCCGGGTCTCCCGGGCAGGGCAGGATCTGGTCGACGCCACGGCCGAGCATGACGTCGCCGCAGAGCGCGAGCGTCACGGTCTCCATGACCGGCTCCCGGCAACCGCGCTCCCGTGCTGCGAAGGCTCCGGGACAGGACGGCGCGGCGAGGGCCCGCCGCGTAGGCCCTCGCCTGCCGTGGACCTGCCATAGGAAGGACATCCGCCGACCGGACGGGTCCGCCCGGCGGGACGGATCGACCGTCTTGGCGACGGCGGGTCTTCGGCCCGCAGGCCACGTCTCCCGCTCCGCCCGCCGACCGGACCGTCATCCCGGGGAGCGGGCTCCCCTGGACTCGTCCGGTCTCCGCGCCGGCGGATGCCGTGACTCCACACTCCCGCACCCACCGCCTAGGGGACAGGGTCTCCGGTCCTCCCCGTCCGGGACTTTCGTCCCCCGCGGGCCGCGGATTCGGTACCGGCCCGAAACCGCCCGGTCCGCGGCCTCGGGCACGGCCCCGCGCGGCCGGGAGAACGGCCCGATCCGAGACCCGGGCAGCGGCCCCGCGGGTAGAACCACCCCGATGGGCGCCGCCCGGGGATCGCCCGCGGCGGCGCGGCGGACGGGCCCGCGCCGGCGCGCGCCGATAATGTCGATCACCGGGTTAGGCATGGTCATGGCGAAGGCGGTATGGTGATGGAACTCGTTCAGGAGGCACCGTTCCGGTTCCGGATCGAACGGCGCCCGCCGATGCGGGTCCCCGGCGTCGTGTTCGCCTCCCGTGACCTCATCGCCGAGGACCAGGCCCTGCAGCAGGTCGTCAACGTCGCCACCCTCCCGGGGATCGTCGAGGCGTCGTACGGCATGCCCGACCTGCACTGGGGGTACGGCTTCCCGATCGGCGGGGTGGCCGCCACGGACGTCCGCGCCGGCGGGGTGGTCTCCCCCGGCGGGGTGGGGTTCGACATCTCGTGCGGGGTCCGGCTGCTCGCCGCGGACCTGCAGCGCGAGGAGCTCGCCTCCCGGCTGACCCGGCTGATGGACATCCTGGACGCCACCATCCCGCGCGGGGCCGGCCCCGGCGGCGTGTGGAAGCTGTCCGGCCGCGCCCAGCTCGATGAGCTGCTCCGCAAGGGCGCCCGCTACGCCGTCGAGCAGGGGCACGGCGTCGCCCGCGACCTGGAGCGCTGCGAGGACCAGGGGGCGGTGGCCGACGCCGACCCGGACCAGGTGGGCGACCGCGCGATCAAGCGCGGTCTCGGCCAGGTCGGCAGCCTCGGCTCGGGCAACCACTTCCTCGAGGTGCAGGCGGTCGAGCAGGTCTACGACGAGAAGGTGGCCGCCGCCTTCGGCCTGCGGCTCGGCCAGGTGTGCGTGATGATCCACTGCGGGTCCCGCGGCCTGGGACACCAGATCTGCACGGACCACGTCCGCGTGATGGACAAGGCGATGCGCCGGTACGGCATCAGCGTCCCCGACCGGCAGCTCGCCTGCGCCCCGGTGGAGTCGCCGGAGGGCCGCGCCTACCTCGGCGCCATGGCCGCGGCCGCGAACTACAGCCGGGCGAACCGGCAGCTCCTCGCCGAGGCCACCCGGCGGGCGTTCCAGAAGGTCACCGGCGCGCGCCTGGACCTGGTCTACGACGTCTCCCACAACCTGGCCAAGCTGGAGCGGCACGACGGCAGGCTGCTGTGCGTGCACCGGAAGGGCGCCACCCGGGCGCTCCCGCCGCACCACCCCGACCTGCCGCCGGACCTCGCCCCGTTCGGCCAGCCCGTGCTCATCCCCGGCACCATGGGGACCGCCTCGTACGTGCTCGCCGGCGTGCCCGACGGCAAGGCCTTCCACTCCACCTGTCACGGGGCGGGCCGCACCCAGAGCCGGCATCAGGCGGCCCGCATGGTCTCCGGCCGGGAGCTGCGCGACCGGCTGGAGGCGCAGGGCATCGCGGTCCGCGGCTCGTCGCTGCGCGGGCTGAGCGAGGAGGCCCCGACCGCGTACAAGGACATCGACGCGGTGATCGCGGCGAGCACGGGCGCCGGGCTGTGCCGGGCCGTGGCCCGGCTCGTCCCGCTCGGCGTGGTGAAGGGGTGAGCCGGGATGACCGATCCGCGGTCCCCTGAGACGATCGGCGGCCCGGCCGCCCGGCGCGGGCACCGCACCCTCCCGCACACCGCGGACATGCGCGTGGCCGCGTGGGCGCCGACCCGGGCCGAGTGCATCGCCGAGGCCGTTCTCGGCGTGGCGGAGAGCTTCACCGATCTCGGCGGCGACCCCCCGTGCCGGGGTGCCGAGACGCTCCACCTCGAGCCGGGGCCTCCCGAGGACCAGCTCCTCGCCGCGCTCGACGAGGTGATCTTCCAGCTCGACACGACCGCCCGGGTCCCCTTCCGCGCGGAGGCCCGGGAGGAGGAGGAGAACGGGATCTCCCTGCGGCTCTGGTACACCGAGCTCGGCGCGGTCACGCAGACCGGGGCGTCCCCCAAGGGGATCGCCCTCGAGAACCTCCGCTTCGAGCAAGGGCCGGATGGCACCTGGACCTGCGAGGTCACCGTCGACGTGTGAGGCGCCCACGGCTCGTGCCGCAGGCGGCCCGCTCCGCGGCCCGGGCAACGCCGCCCGGCAGACCCCCGCGGCCGCCGGCCGGCGATCGGCCGGCCGGGTCGTCACGGGGTTCAGGCGCGGATCAGCAGGTCGTCGCGGTGCTCGTCCCGGTGCAGGCGGCGCACGGCCTCGGCGAGCAACGGGGCCACCGAACAGACCTCGAGCGGGAGCCGCGGCGTGTCCCGCTGCGCGAGGGTGTCGGTGACGACGAGCTGCCGGAGCCCCAGGCGGGCGAGCCGGTCCACCGCCTCGCCGGTGAACAGGCCGTGGGTGGCGGCGACGACGATCTCCCGGGCCGCGCCCTGGGCGACCACCGCCTCCACCGCGGCCTCGATCGTCCCCCCGGTGCTGATCATGTCATCGACGACGATCACCGGGCGGCCGGCCACGTCCCCCACGACCTCACCGGCGAGCACGCTCGCCCCGCTCAGCCGGGTCTTGCGCACCACGGCGACCGGCCGGGAGAGGAGCTTGGCGTACCGCTCCGCGATCGGCACCGCGCCGAGGTCGGGCGCGACCACCACCGAGTCCGGTGCCGGCCGCAGCGCGTCGGCGAGCAGCGGGATCGCGGTGAGCGTCTCCACCGGGACCCCGCACACCGCCTCGAACTCGACCGTGTGCGGATCGACCACGACGATGCGCTCCGCGCCCGCCGACACGAGCGCGTCCGCCACGACCCTGACCCCGACCGGCTCACCGGGCCGCGTGCGCCGGTCCTGCCGCGCGTACCCGAAGTACGGCACGAGCGCGGTGATCCGCGCGGCGCCGCTGCGGCGGCAGGCGTCGCAGAGCAGCAGGAGCTCCATCAGGTTGTCGCCGACCGGTGGACCGGTGGGCTGGATCACGTACACGTCCGCGCCGCGCAGCCCGGTCACGGCCGGCCGCAGCTCGCCGTCCGGGAACCGCTCCACCTCCGGGACCACCGGCACCTTCTCTAAGGAGGCGGCCACGGCGGCGGCGAGCGCCCGGTTCGCCGTGCCGGCCACGATCCGCACCTGCATCGCGCCTCCGCTCGGACCCGCCGCCTCAGACGGGGAGGCGGGTGAAGTGATCGAGGAACCAGTCGCGCGCGACCGCGGCGACGGTCTCGAGCGCCCCCGGCTCCTGGAACAGGTGGGTCGCACCGGGGACGATCTCGAGCGTCTTCTCACAGCGCAGGTGCCGCATGGCCTCCCGGTTGAGCTCGAGCACCGCCTCGTCGCGGCTGCCCACGATGAGCAGGGTCGGCGCCTGCACGGCCGGGAGGCGTGGCCCGGCGAGGTCGGGCCGCCCGCCGCGGGAGACCACGGCGACGACCTCGTTCGGCGCCTCGGCCGCGGCCCACAGCGCGGCCGCCGCCCCGGTGCTCGCGCCGAAGTATCCGACCGGGAGCCCGGCCGCCCGGCTCTGCCGCAGCCACCCGGTCACGTGGACGAGCCGGTCGGCCAGCAGCCCGATGTCGAACACGTTCCCCCGGTCGAACTCCTCCTCCGGGGTGAGCAGGTCGAACAGGAGCGTCGCGAGACCGGCGCGGTTGAGCACATCGGCGACGTACCGGTTCCGCGGGCTGTGCCGGCTGCTGCCGCTGCCGTGCACGAACACCACGGCGCCCTTCGCGTTCTCCGGGACGACGAGCCGGCCGGGCAGCCGGACCCGCCCGGCGTCCACCCACACGTCCTCGGCGTACGACGGGTCGCCCGCCCCGGCCCGCTCGCCCGGGCGGCCGAAGGAGGCGGCCTCCCGGAGCAGCTCCACGACCTGCTCGTCCGTGGTCTGGGTGAAGTCGGCGTACCAGGCGCCGATCGCGTGCAGCTGCGCCGGGGTCTCCAGGCAGACCACCTCGTCGGCGTCCCGGCGCAGGCTCTGGATCGACTCGGGGGCGCCGACCGGCGCGGCGAAGATCACGCGCTCGGCGCCGCGCGCCCGCGCGACCTGGCACGCCGCGCGCGCCGTCCCCCCGGTCGCGACCCCGTCGTCGACCACGATCACGGTGCGGCCGGTCAGCCCCTCCGGGGCGCGCTCCCCGCGGAACCGCCGGGCCCGGCGCTCGACCTCGGCGCGCTCGCGCTCCTCGACCGCGGCCATCTCCCGCGGGGTGAGGTTCGCCATCCGGACCACGTCCTCGTTGATGACGACCAGCCCGCCCTCCCCGACGGCGCCGAAGCCCAGCTCCGGCTGGAACGGCACGCCGAGCTTGCGCACCACGATCACATCGAGGGGGACGTTCAGGGCCTTGGCCACCTCGAACGCCACCGGCACCCCGCCCCTGGGCAGCCCGAGCACCAGCGCGTTCTCCGGGCGGATCACCTGGCGCATGCGCTCGGCGAGACGTCTCCCGGCGTCACGGCGATCTAGGAACATCGCGGCTCGCCTCCCTCCGGCTCGCGTCGCGCCAGCGTGGCCACGCGCATCTGCTGGGATCCCTACCCAGCGGGGGCGGGGGCACCGCATCACCGGGCCGCGATGTCGATCACACTGCGCCGCTTGCCCGCCGCCGGTCGGCCGCAGATCGCACCGAGCCGGGCGGAGCGCCGAGCGGGCGACGGTGAGGCGGATTTCTCCCGCCGGTTTCTCCCCGCCGGCCGGGCGGCCGCGGCGGGCCGCGCGCCGGGCCGGGTTTCGCCGCCTGGGTGGGGGTAGCCCGCAGGTATGAACTGGGACGACGCGGGCTGGGCGGACGAGCGGGCCGATCCGCTGTCACGGCCGGGCACGATGCCGGAGACCGACATCATCGACCTCCTCATGCGGCAGCACACCCGGATCCGGGAGCTGGTGGACGAGGTCGAGCGGTACCGCGGGGCGGAGCGGAGGAACGCGCTCGCCCGGCTGACGAAGGAGATCTCCATACACGAGGCGGCGGAGCGGGAGATCGTGCACGCGTACGCGCGGCACCGGCTCGCCGGCGGCGCGTCGATCGTCGCGGAACGCCTGAAAGAAGAGGACGAGGCGGTGCGGCTGCTCCACGGGCTCGGCGGGCTGGACCCGGGGTCTCCGGAGTTCGCCGCGGGGTTCGAGCGGTTCCGGACGGCCCTGTTCGCCCACTTCGCGGCGGAGGAACGGTACGAGTTCTCCCTGTTGCGGGCCGCGATGAGCGAGGAGGACCGGCGGACGATGGCGGTGAGCGTCCAGGCGGCCGAGACCATGGCCGCCCTCGCCGCCGAGCCCGCGCCGGGGACGCCGCCCGCGGAAGGGCTCGGGGCGGCAGGGGATCGGAGAGGCTTCCCCACGGTTTGAGGGAGAGGCTTCCCCACGGGGGTGCCCGGGGTGCCCCACGGTGAGACAGAGGTCTCCGCTCGCCCACGGGTGACACGGCGGCCTCCCGCGGGTGGAGCGCCGCGGCGGCCGGTCCCGGCGTCCGCCGTACCCACGCAGGGCGGTGGGCCGCTCGTATCCTTTTCTATCCGGACCTTTTCTATCCGGCTATCCGGTCGCCCGCCGGCCGTACCGCGCGGGCGAGGGATCCGGCGGCGTCGCCTGGTTCACGTCACCCCCGGAACTCCGGCCCGGCACGGGACGTTGCCAGGAGGACAGGACCAGGCCGGGGTCGCGCGGACGCGTCGCCACGGCCCCATGCCGCGGGATTCCGAAGAAAGGCCGGACAATGTCGCCACTCGGCAAGTACTACGTGGGTGCCGCGATCGCCTCGGTGATCGCGATCCTGCTGCCGCTGCCGTCGATCCTGACCTGGCTGATCGTGCTCGGCCTGCTCGGGGCGCCGGTCGCCGGGTACTTCATGCTCGACGAGTCGCAGCGCGCCCGGCTCCGCAGGATCCGGCGCCGGCAGCTCGGCCGCTGACCTGGGGCCGCCCTCGGCCGGTACGGCCCGCCCGCCGTGGCCGGGGGCGGCCCGGCGCCCGGGTGCGCGGCGGGCCGGGCTCGCGCGCCGGGTCAGGCCGCCTCGGTCCCGGCGAGCCCTTGGCGCATGCGCTGGGTGACGTTCCGCTCCGCGATGAAGGAGACGAACGGGATCGTGCCGGCGAGCAGCACGAAGAGCAGGTACCCCATCGGCCAGCGGGCCTTGAGCACGCCGAGGTTGAACGCGGCCGCGAGGTACACCATGTAGAGGAACCCGTGGATCGGGCCGACGATCGATACCACGATGCCGTTGCCGAACCCGTACTTGACGACCATGCCGGCGCAGAGGATGAGGAGCATCACGCCGGTCAGATACGCCATCACCCGGTAGAACTTGAGCGCGGAGTCCACGTCGATCAATACCTTCGCTGAGAGGGTCGGTCAGGATGCCCGGCGGGCCGTCAGCCGGTCGGCTCGGTCGCCGCGGGCTCCCGGCCCACGGCGGCCTGCCGTCTCCGCTGATCGGAACGGACGGCCTCGCGGACGAAGTGGTACCACATGAAGACGGCGAAGCCCGCGAAGATCCACCATTGCACGGCGTAGGCGAGATTCCGCCAGGAGAACCCCACATCCTCCATCGGGCGGGGGGCGGCGACGGGCTTGGCCGCCAGCGGCGGGTCCTGGGAGGCCGCGACGATGAAGCCGCTGCGCAGCGGGGCGTCCGTCCACAGGTTGATCAGCTCGGCGGTGGACACGAGGGCCACCTGGCCTTCGGGAAGCGGGCCGGACGGGACCACGTCGCCGGTCTCCTCCGAGGCGCGCAGCCGCCCGGTCACGGTGACCGTCCCGCCGGGGACCGCCACCGCGGGGTCGGTGGGGGTGGGCACCCAGCCGCGCACGACGGGGACGAGCGTGCCGTCCTCGAGCCGGAGCGGGGTGAGCAGCCAGTACCCCTTCCCCTTCGCCGCCCGGCCGCCCGGCGCGGTGACGTCGGCGACGCGGTCGGCGACGAGGAGCTGGTCGCCGGCCACGTACTCCCCCGTCGCCGTGACCTGGCGGTTCACCTGCTCCTTGGTGATGTACCGGCCGACCTGGCTGAGCTGGGTGACCGGCACGGGCGCGGGGTCGTCGGCCGGCTTGGCGCCCGACGCCTGGAACACGCCGAGCTGCCACTGCCCGAGGAACATGAACGCCACCAGCACCCCGATCACCAGCAGGTGGAGCAGGATGAGCCGGGGAGCGAAGAGGGTCCGGAGCATGCTTCTACGCTATCCGCACCGGTGACCGGTCCCGGCCCCGCCCGGGGCGGGCGGTTGTCATGAAATCTGACACTTCACTTCATCCTTCCGGTTCCGGACCGATAAAGTGGGCCGCATGTCCGACCCGCAGTTCGACCCCGCAGGGAGCACTCAGGCGTTCCGTGCCTTCGCCCAGCGTCGTGAGGCGGAGGCGGCCGCCGAGGCGGAGGAGCGGCAGTCTCGCCGGACGATGTGGATCGCCGTGGGCGCGGCGCTCGTGGTGGTCCTCGCCATCGTCGTCTTCCTCCTGGCGGGTTGACATACCTCGGCCTGCCGCCGACGTCCGCGCCCGTCGGCGGCATTCATGCCGCCCGCCGCGCGGGCCAACGGCCGCTGGCCGCCGTCACCCCGCCACCCTCCCGCCTCTCCGCCGCGCCGGCGCGCCCGTACCGCGCGCCGTGCCCGTTCCACGTCTCCCTTGTTTTGCACCGTTCCCATCCGGCACCGCGCGCGCCGCACGGCCGTGCGCGTTCCGGCGGCGCCGTGACCTGAGGCTGGACCGGCCCCCTACCCGGCGGTTAACTTATTCGACAGGAGATCCAATAACTCCCTGTCCGCAAGGGAGGGGCGCGTGCGGAACCCTGGCATCACGATCATCGGCGCCGGCTTCGGCGGTTTATGCATGGCGATCAAGCTCAAGGAGGCGGGCTACCACGACTTCGTCATCCTGGAGAAGGCGGACGACATCGGGGGGACCTGGCGGGACAACACCTACCCGGGGTGCGCGTGCGACGTGCCCTCCCCGCTGTACTCGTTCTCCTTCGAGCTCAACACCGAGTGGTCCCGCCTCTTCGCGCCCCAGCAGGAGATCTGGGACTACATGCGCCACTGCGTGCGCAAGTACGGCCTGGCCCCGCACATCCGGTTCGGCACGGAGGTCACCGCGCTGGAGTACGCGGACGACCGGGCGCTCTGGCACGTGACCACCGCCGGCGGCGAGCGGTTCACCACCCACGCCGTGGTGCTCGGCATGGGCCCGCTCCACATCCCCTCCTGCCCCGAGATCCCGGGCAGGGAGCGCTTCACCGGGCCGGCCTTCCACTCGGCCCGCTGGGACCACTCCTGCGACCTCACCGGCAAGCGGGTCGCGGTCATCGGCACCGGCGCCTCGGCGGCGCAGTTCGTGCCCGAGATCGCGCCCCGGGTGGGGCGGCTGTACGTGTTCCAGCGGACGGCCCCGTGGGTCCAGCCGCGGCCGGACATCCGGCTCGACGAGATCAGGAAGTACCTCCGCCTCCCGGGCGCGGCCCGCGCGCTCCGCTACGCGATCTACTGGTTCCTCGAGGCCCGGGGCGCGGGCTTCGCGATCCACCCCCGGCTGATGAAGACCCAGGAGCGGATCGCCGCGCGGCACCTGGCCCGGCAGGTCCCCGACCCGGAGCTGCGCGCCAAGCTCACCCCGGGCTACACCATCGGCTGCAAGCGGATCGTGCTCTCCAACGACTACTATCCCGCGCTCACCCGGGAGAACGTCGAGCTGATCACCGACGGGATCACGGAGATCCGCGAGCGCTCCATCGTGGACGCGACCGGCCGGGAGCACGAGGTCGACGTGATCATCTACGGCACCGGGTTCAAGGTCACCGACGCGCTGAGCGACTTCACGCTCATCGGCCGGAACGGCCTGAAGATCCAGGACGCCTGGCGGGACGGCATGCACGCCTACCTGGGGATCACCACCGCCGGCTTCCCCAACCTCTTCTTCCTGCTCGGCCCGAACACCGGGCTCGGCCACACCTCGGTCGTCTTCATGATCGAGTGCCAGGTCCGGTACATCATGGACTGCCTGCGCCTGCTCTCCCGCACCAAGGCGAAGGCGCTCGACGTCCGGCCCGAGGTGGAGCGGCGCTTCACCGAGCGGCTGCAGCGCCGGCTCTCCCGGCGGGTGTGGAACCAGGGCGGCTGCCGGAGCTGGTACCTGGACGCGAACGGCAACAACCCGACGATCTGGCCGGGTTTCACCTTCGAGTACTGGGCGCGGACCCGGCGGATGCGGCCCGAGGCCTTCGAGCTGATCGGCGCGGCGCGCGCATGACTCCCCGGCGCGGCGCGCGGATCGGATCGCTCACGGGCGCAGCACGGGACCGCATCACTCACCTGCGCGGCGCGCGGGCCGGATGACCCCCGGCGGGGGTGCGGGCTCACCGGCGCGGCGCGGGGGTGACGACGAGCGCGCTGCCGCCTCCGCGCCGGGACGGCTCGGCCACCGCCTGAACCCGTCCGCCGCCGAGGAACTCCAGGCCGGTCGCCGCGCCGATCTCTCCGGCGGGCGGGCCGGGGAACACGGTGAACTCGTGGCCGAGCGCGCTCAGCTCCGCGCCGTACCGCTCGATGAACTCCGGCTCCGCCTGGGTGGCCGCGAGGTTGCGCTGCGAGGCCCGCGGAGCCGCGATCGCCTCGGGCAGCGGCATCCCGAAGTCGATCCGGTTCACCAGGATCTGCAGCACGGTCGTGATGATCGTCGCCCCACCGGGCGAGCCCACCGCGAGCACCGGCCTGCCGTTCTTGAGCACGATCGTGGGCGCCATCGACGAGCGCGGCCGCTTCCCCGGCCCGGGCAGGTTGGGGTCGCCCGGCGCGGGGCCGAAGGTGAAGTCGGTCAGCTCGTTGTTGAGCAGGATCCCCCGCCCGGGCACCACGATGCCGGAGCCGCCGGTCTGCTCGATGGTGAGCGTGTAGGCCGCCACGTTCCCCCACCGGTCGGCGACCACCAGGTGGGTGGTCTCCGGCCCCTCGGGCCGCTCGCCCTTCCCGCCCGCGGCCGGCGACCGGTCCGGGGACGGGCACCCGGCGTACGGGCCCTCCGGCGACCCCGGCGCGGCCGGGTGCGGCATCGCCACCGGGCCGATCAGGCAGGCCCGCTCCTTGGCGTAGACGTCGGAGAGCAGCCCGTCCAGCGGGACCCGCACGTACGCGGGGTCGCCGACGTAGGCGTTGCGGTCGGCGAACGCGAGGCGGGAGGCCTCCAGGTACTCGTGCAGGCCCACGCGGGGCAGCGCCTCGAGGATGCTGAGCGCCTCCCCCACCGCGGCCCCGCCGGACGAGGGCGGCGCCATGCCGTACACCTCGAAGCCCCGGTACGTCACCTTCGTGGGCGGGCGCTCGATCGCCCGGTAGCTCCGCAGGTCGGAGAGCTCCATCAGCCCCGGCCGGACCACGCGGGTCGCCCCCGGGGCGACCGGGGGCCGCTTCACCGTGGCGACGATCTCCCGGCCCAGCTCGCCGCCGTACAGCCAGCCGGGACCGCGCCGGGCGAGCTCCCGGTAGGTCCGCGCGAGGTCGGGGTTGCGGAAGATCGAGCCCACCCGGGGCGGCTCGCCGCCCGGCAGGAAGAGCGCGGCGGTCGAGGTGAAGTCCTTGAACCGGTCGGCGTTCTGCCGGGTCTGGTCGTGGAAGGTCTGGTCGACGACGAACCCGCGCTCCGCGGTCACGATCGCCGGGCGCAGCACCTCCCGGAGCGGGAGCGTGCCGTGCTTGCGCAGCCCGGCGTCCCACAGCGCGACCGTGCCGGGCACCCCGACCGAGAGCCCGCTCGTCACCGCCTCGTCGAACGGGATGCCCTCCAGGGCGGTGGAGGTCATGGCCCGGGGCGCGGTCTCCCGCCCGTCGATCGTGGTCACCTGCCGGGTGCGGGCGTCGTAGTAGAGGAGGAAGCCGCCGCCGGCGATCCCCGCCGAGTACGGCTCGGTCACCCCCAGCGTCGCCGCGGCGGCGATCGCGGCGTCCATGGCGTTGCCGCCGCGCTTGAGGATCTCGAGCGCCGCCCGGCTCGCGTCCAGGTCCACCGTGGCGACCGCCCCGCCGTACCCCTCGGCGACCGGCCGCTTGACCGGCGGCTTGCCCGGCGGCGCCGCGGCCTGTGCGGGCGGGGCCACGAGGCCGGTCACCGCGACCAGGATCAGCGAGGCGATCGCACCGGCGGCTCTCATCCACGACCTCCCCTCTACCGCTTGATCTCACAAGCATGACTCAGCGGAGTCAGAAGTGGAATGCTCCCCGCGTACCGCCGCGCGGCGCGGCCGGCTTGAGTCTCCAGCGACTGGAAGGTGCAGGGTGAGGACGTGAACGACCGGCTGCTCACCATCGGGGAGCTCGCCCGCCGGACGGGAGTGCCGGTGCGGACCATCCGCTTCTGGTCCGACCTGGGGATCCTCCCGCCGGCCGGACGGACCGCGGCGGGCTACCGGCTCTACGACGCGGAGGCGCCGGCCCGCATCGGCCTGGTGCGGACCCTCCGCGAGCTGGGGATCGACCTCGCCACCGTGCAGCGGATCCTCGCCCGGCAGGCCACGATCGCCGAGGTCGCCCGGGCGCACGCCGCCGCCCTCGACGCGGAGATCCGCGTGCTGCGGCTCCGCCGGGCCGTGCTGCGGCTGGTCGCGGAACGAGGTGGCACGACCGAGGAGCTGAGGCTCATGCACGAACTCGCGCGGCTGTCGGCGGAGGAACGGCAGCGCATCATCGACGACTTCGTCGGCGAGGTGTTCGCCGGCATCGACCCCGAGGCGCCGGGCGCGCGGATCGCGCAGGCGATGCGCCGGCTGCCCGACCTGCCCGAGGACCCCGCGCCGGAGCAGATGGACGCCTGGGTGGAGCTCGCCCGGCTCGTCGCCGACCCCGGCTTCCGGCGGCGGGTCCGCGAGATGGCGCTCGCCGGCGCCGCGGGCGGCGGGGAGGGCGGGCCGGGGCTCGACCCGCAGGCCGTGCTCGAGCAGGCCGGCGCCGCGCTCGCCGAGGGCGTCGCCCCGGACTCGGCGCGGGCGCGGGAGATCGTCGACCGGCTGACCGGACCCGGGCTCACCCCGGACGACCGGGCCCGGCTCGCCGACCGGATCGAGACGTTCACCGACCGCCGGGTGGAGCGGTACTGGCGGCTGCTCGGCGTGCTGAGCGGCGCGCCGCCCTTCCCGTCGGCCGTGCCCGCCTACGAGTGGCTGATCGCCGCGCTCCGGGCACCCCGCTGACCAGGGCCGGCGCGCTCCCGCCGCGCCGTGCCCGGCTCCCGCGCCGCCCCGGACGGCACCGCTATACCCGGGCGATGGGGATGCACAGAGGTTTCATCAACTTCGAGCGTTCGTCATGAGAGTCATCAGACTTGGTGATAACCCTCCGTGATCGCTCGATTACGTGTCACCCTGTCTGGCATGACGATCGTGGGAGCTACCAAGGCGGCTCCGGCCGCTCCGGGGATTCCCGTCCCCCGTTCACCCGAGCCGGAGAGCGCCGCCGAGGCCCGGCTGATCACCGCGGCGGAGGAGGGTGACCCGGCCGCCGCGCACCGGCTCGGCCGGCTCTGCGCCGAGCGCGGGGACACGTGGGGCGCCCGCCTCTGGTGGGAGCGGGCCGCCCGGCTGGGGAACGTCGACAGCGCGTTCAACCTCGGCGTCTGGCATCAGCGGCACGGCACGGCCGAGGAGGCGATGGGCTGGTACGAGCTCGCGGCGGGCAGCGGGGACGCCGAGGCCGCCACCAGGCTCGCCATGCTCCTGCTCGACCGGAGCGGTGACGTGGCCGCCGCCCGGCTCTGGCTGGAGCGTGCGGCGGAGGACGGTTCCCGGGAGGCGGCGCACCGGCTCGCCCTGCTCTGCGAGGACACGGGCGACTACACCGGGGCCCGGCGGTGGCATCGCGCGGCGGCGATCGCCGGCGATCTGCGCTCCGCCCACTACCTGGGGTTCATCGGGTACACGGCGGGGGACGAGGCCGAGGCCCAGCACTGGTGGGAGCTGGCCTGCCGCGGTGGTGACGCCGAGGCCGCCTACCACCTGGGCCTGCTCCACCAGGCGCGCCGCGACGAGCAGGGCGCCGAGACGTTCTTCCGGCTCGCCGTCCGGGCCGAGCACCCGGGCGCCGCGTTCCGGCTCGGCGCGCGCGCCCTCGCCCGGGGCGATCTCGCCGAGGCCCGCTCGCTCTTCGAGCTGGCCGCCCGCGCCGGGCACGTGCCGGCCCAGCGGATGGCGGGCCTGGTCTGCGTCGAGTTCGGCGACCGGCAGGCGGCCGGCCTGTGGTTCGGCCGGGCCGCCACGGCCGGGGACCCGGAGGCCGCCTACCGGTTCGGGCTGTTACTGGTAGCGGAGCATCACGACCTGGCGAGCGCCAAGCACTGGTTCCGGGAGGCCGCCTCGCGCGGCCACCGGGGGGCGGCGATCGAGCTGCGCACCCTGCTCTCCGTCACCGGGTACTGCCCGCACGGGGAGCCCTGCCTCACCGACCCGCCCCCGCCGTACTGGGATCGGCCGGTCGCGCCCGAGCTGACCGCGCGGGCCGAGCTCGCGGTCGCCGCCGTGGCGCACCGCGGCGACCCGGCCGCCGACGCCGACCAGCTCATCGAGATCCTCGGCACCTGGGACCTGATCACCAGGGACGTGCCGGCGGACGCCGACCCGATCGGCTGGCTGGCCGGGGTGAGCGGGCTGCACGCGGCGGCGATCGGGCACCTGGGCTCGGTGCGGTCCACGGTGCTCCTCCCGGGGACGGCCCCGTGGCCGACCCGGGCCGAGGTGGAGCACGCGGTGGGGACCGCCCGCGAGCTGCGCTGCCGCCTCGGCCTGCGCTGACCCGGGCCGGGCTCCGGCCCGCCGCGCCGTCACCCCCGGTGAGGCCCGGACCGCCCGCGGCAGGAGGAGGAGGAGGAGGGGCCGAGGATGCCGCGGGCGATCGGGCCGGGCCGCCGGGACCGGACCGGCCCCGCGCACCGGGGGACGGACCCGATCGGCGGCGGCGCCCCGGCGGGGACCGGGGCCGCGATCATCGACCGCCGGCCGCTAGCCGGCGAGCACCTCGTCGATCGGGGTGTACGGCAGGCCGTGCGCGGCGGCGACGGGCTCGTTGGTGAGCAGGCCGGCGTGCGCGTTGAGGCCGAGCCGGAGCCCCGGATCCTCGCGGAGGGCGGCCTTCCAGCCCTTGTCGGCGAGCTTGAGCACGTAGGGCAGCGTGGCGTTGGTCAGCGCGTAGGTGGAGGTGTTCGGCACGGACCCCGGCATGTTCGCCACGCAGTAGAAGACCGAGCCGTGCACCTGGAAGGTCGGCTCGGCGTGGGTCGTGGGGCGGGAGTTCTCGAAGCACCCGCCCTGGTCGATCGCGATGTCGACCAGCACCGACCCCGGCTTCATCCGGCGGACGAGGTCCTCGGAGACGAGCTTGGGGGCCTTCGCGCCGGGGATGAGCACCGCGCCGATCACCAGGTCGGCCTCGAGCACGGCCTGCTCGATCGCGTAGGCGGTCGAGTAGAGCGTGCGCACCCGGCCCCGGTAGAGGGCGTCGATCTGGCGCAGGCGCTCCAGGTTGACGTCGAGGACCGTCACCTCGGCGCCCATGCCGACGGCGATCTGCGTCGCGTTGCACCCGGCGACCCCGCCGCCGATCACCACGACCTTGGCGGGGGCGACCCCGGGCACGCCGCCGGGCAGCACGCCCCGGCCGCCGTTGAACCGCATGAGGTGGTAGGCGCCGACCTGGGGGGCGAGCCGGCCCGCGATCTCCGACATCGGCGCGAGCAGCGGGAGCGCCCCGCCGACCTGGACGGTCTCGTACGCGATCGCGGTGGTCTTCGCGTTGAGCAGCGCGTCGGTGCAGGACCGGGAGGCGGCGAGGTGGAGGTAGGTGAAGAGCACCTGACCCTCGCGGAGCCGGTGGTACTCCTCCGGGATCGGCTCCTTCACCTTGATGATCATCTCGGCGTCGCCCCAGACGGCGTCCGCGTCGTCCACGAGCTTGGCGCCGGCGTTGAGGTACTCCTCGTCGGGGATGTGCGAGCCGCGGCCCGCGCCGCGCTGCACCACGACCTCATGGCCGTGCTTGACCAGCTCGTGCACGCCCGCCGGGGTGACCGCCACCCGGTACTCGTGATTCTTCAGCTCTGTGGGGATACCGATCTTCACAGGTCGTCCTTTCGCTGCGCCCGGGTACGGCCGCCGCCCGTCCAGCGAGGGCCGTACCCGGGCACTGCGGTGATGCGCCCTCGGGATGCGCCGCGCTCAGATGCGCGACCAGGCCTCGACGAGCACGCTCCGGATGATCGACTCCATCTCCTCGAACTCCTTGGGCCCGCAGATCAGCGGCGGGGCGAGCTGGATCACCGGGTCGCCGCGGTCGTCGGCGCGGCAGTACAGCCCGGCGTCGAAGAGGGCCTTGGAGAGGAAGCCGCGGAGGAGCCGCTCGGACTCTTCGGCGTTGAACGTCTCCCTGGTGGACTTGTCCTTGACGAGCTCGATGCCGTAGAAGTACCCGCTGCCCCGGACGTCGCCCACGATCGGCAGGTCGAGCAGCCGCTCGAGCGTGCTCCGGAAGACCTGCTCGTTCGCCTGGACGTGCTCGAGCAGGTTCTCCCGCTCGAAGATGTCGAGGTTGGCCAGGGCCACGGCGGCGGAGACCGGGTGGCCGCCGAAGGTGTAGCCGTGGGCGAACATGTTCGTGCCCTCCTTGAACGGCTCGAAGAGCCGCTCGGAGGCGATCATCGCGCCGAGCGGGGAGTAACCGCTCGTCAGGCCCTTGGCACAGGTGATGATGTCGGGGACGTAGTCGAACTTGTGGCCGCCGAACATGGTGCCGAGCCGGCCGAAGGCGCAGATGACCTCGTCGGAGACGAGGAGCACGTCGTACTCGTCGCAGATCTCCCGCAGCCGCTGGAAGTAGCCGGGCGGGGGCGGGAAGCAGCCGCCGGAGTTCTGCACCGGCTCGACGAAGACCGCGGCGACGGTCTCCGGCCCCTCCATCTCGATCGCCCGGGCGACCTGGTCGGCGGCCCACCGGCCGAACGCCTGCGGGTCCTTGTCCATCCCGGGGATGCCGGAGATCTGGTCCGCGCGGTACTGGTTCGTGTTCGGCACCTTGGTGGCGCCGGGGACGAGCGGCTCGAAGGTCTGCCGCAGCGCCGGGACGCCGGTGATCGCGAGGGCGCCCTGGGTGGTGCCGTGGTAGGCGACGGTCCGGCTGATGACCTTGGTCTTCAGCGGCTTGCCCTTGAGCTTGAAGTACTGCTTGGCGAGCTTCCACGCCGACTCCACGGCCTCGCCACCGCCGGAGGTGAAGAAGACGCGGTTGAGGTCACCGGGGGTGAGCTGGGCGAGGCGCTCGGCGAGCTCGGCCGCCTTGGGGTGGGCATACGACCAGATCGGGAAGAAGGCGAGCTCCTTGGCCTGTGCAGCGGCTGCCTCGGCGAGCTCGGCGCGGCCGTGTCCCACCTGGACGACGAACAGCCCGGCGAGCCCGTCGAGGTAGCGCTTGCCGTGGATGTCATAGACGTAGGCGCCCTCGCCGCGCACGATCATGGGCACTTCACTGTCCGCATATGAGCTGTGACGCGTGAAGTGCATCCAAAGATGGTCTTGCGCGGCCTTGAGAACGTCCCGCTCCGTCATCGCAACCTTCCTCACGTCTCGGGGTCTCTTCACTATGCATGGCTTATGCACCCTTTGCCAAGGGATTACGTGGCTTCGGCATGCAAGATGTTTGAAATCCGTGATGCCATCGTGTAAAGACGACGAAATCCGCGAACTCCTTCGGAGCACCGACGGCGGGCCGGCGAGGACGTCCCGCCGGCTCGTGTGGTCCAATGAGGGCGCCGTCAGCCGACGGCGTTCGACCCGTCACCGACCGAGAGAGACGCCGTGACACCCGAGGAGATCGAGAACGCCGTAGCAGCGGGAATGCCCCAGACGATCGAGGACCTCAAGGCCCTCGTGGCCATCCCGTCCATCGCCTTCCCCGGCCACCCCGAGGAGCCGGTGCACAAGGCCGCAGAGCTCACCGAGAACCTGCTCCGCTCGGCGGGCCTGCCCCGTGTGGAGCGGATCGACCTCGACGGCGGCTTCCCCGCCGTGTACGGCGAGGCGCCGGCGCCGCCGGGCGCGCCGACCGTGCTGCTCTACGCGCACTACGACGTGCAGCCGCCCGGTGATCCGGCACTGTGGAAGACTCCGCCGTTCGAGCCGACCGTGATCGACGGGGCGCTGTACGGCCGGGGCGCGGCGGACGACAAGAGCGGCGTGATCACGCATGTCGCCGCCCTCCGCGCCCTGCAGGGCCGGTGGCCCGTCGGGATCAAGGTGATCATCGAGGGCGAGGAGGAGTACGCCGGGGAGAGCCTCGCCCGCTTCATCGAGTCCTCCCCCGACCTGGTGCGCGCCGACGCGATCGTCGTCGCGGACGTGGGCAACCCCCGGGTGGGCGAGCCGGCGCTCACCACCTCGCTGCGCGGGATGGCCGCGTTCACCGTGGAGGTCCGCACGCTCGCCGGCGCGGTGCACAGCGGCGCGTTCGGCGGTGCCGCGCCCGACGCCCTCGCCGCGCTGATGCGGATGCTCACCACCCTCCACGACGAGAACGGCGACGTGGCCGTCCCCGGCCTGCCCCGCGGCACCTTCCCCGGTGAGGCCTACTCGGAGGAGGAGTTCCGCGCCACGGCCGGGGTGCTCGACGGGGTGTCGCTCGTCGGCACCGGCAGCCTCGCCGACCGCCTCTGGGCCTCGTACGCGATCACCGTCACCGGGCTCGACGTGCCGAGCGTGGCGCAGGCGGTCAACGCGGTCCAGGCCGTCGCCCGGGCCCGGGTCACGATCCGGGTCCCGCCCTCCGGCGACCCGGCCCAGGCCATCGAGGTGGTGACCGAGCACCTGAAGAAGGTCGCGCCGTGGGGCGCGCACGTCACGTTCAGCGACTTCACCACCGGGGCCGGGTTCCGCGCCCGCGGGGAGGGCCGGGCGCGGGCGGCCGTCGAGCGGGCGATGGCGCGCGCGTTCGGGCGCCCGCCGCGCGAGGTCGGGCAGGGTGGCTCGATCCCGCTGGTCGCCGCCCTGGCCCGCCAGTTCCCCGAGGCCGAGATCCTGCTCTTCGGCCCCGAGGACGACCACGCCTCGATCCACGCCCCGAACGAGCGGGTGGACCTCGAGGAGCTGCGCCGCACCATCACCACCGAGGCGCTCTTCCTCGCCGAGTACGCCAAGGGCTGACCGGGGTGCCCGGGCGGCGCGTTCCACCGGGATCACGCCGGGCCGTGGCCACGGCCCGGCGAAGCGCCCAGGCGACCGGCCGGAGACACGGCCCGCCGGCTTCTCGGGAGCGCGGCCGGCGGGCCGGCCCGGCCACCCGGTCGGCGGCCCGGCCGGGGACGGGGCCCGGGCGCGGACCCGCTCCCGCCTCCGGCTCCGGGCACGGGCGGCCACCCGGCCCCTCGGTCACTCCCGTGCCGCCGCTGGGCCGTACGAGGCCGGGCTCCAAGACGCGGAAGGGCCCGGCGGCGGCGCCGGGCCCCGGCCTGGGAGAGATCGGTCCTGCGGTGACGTCACCGGCGGGACGAGCGGATCACCCCCGGCTGCGTCACCGGTTCGGGGCGCATCACCGGTAGGTGATATCGGACGCGGAGTAGACGCAGTTGACACCGTCCGCGCCGCTGCCGATCTCCTTGGGTTCGCCCTTCGTCGTGCCCTGGTACTTCTGGCAGATGATGATCTTCCGGTTCGAGTCGCCCACGATCGTGATGTTGGAGAAGCGGGCGGTGTCCCCGTAGTTGACGTTGATCCCGGCGAGCGACTTGCCCGGGTAGACCGCGGTCACGTTCTCGATGACGACGTGGCGGTCGTACTGCTTGGAGCAATTGCCGCAGGACCGGTAGAGCTTGCCGAAGTCCTCCACCCGGAAGTTGCGGATGTACATGGTCCCCGGGCCGTTGTGCTGGAAGACCTTGTCGCTCGCGGCCCGGGCCGCGCCGCCGTCGATGACCATGGTCTGGGACGCGGAGGTGCCCTTGAACGTGGCGGCGTCCTCGCCGACGTCCTCCCACCACACGTTCTGCAGGGTGCACGAGCCCGTGCAGTGGATGCCGTCGGCCGCCGGGGCACCGAGGATGACGTTCTTCAGGACCGCGCCGTCGGCGAGCTTGAAGATCGGGTCTTGGCCCTCGCTCTGCCCGCCGTCGCCGAGGTCACCGGTGCCGTAGTAGCGCCTCATGCCACCGTCAAAGGTCCCCGACACGTTGATGGTCGAGTTCACCGCCACCTGGCCGGTCGGCGCGGGCCAGTCCGTGGCCGGAGGCTCCCAGGGCGGGGGAGTCGTCGGGCCGGCCGTGGGGATGGTGGGCGACGGCAGCGGGACGGCGCCCTGCTTGATCAGCCACGCCTTGCTGGCGACCGAGTCACAGGAATTCTGCTGGACCACCGCGCCCACCGCGGTCGAGCTGTCCTTGACGTTGAGGCACTTGCCGCTGTGGACGTTGACGACCTGGTATGCCGAACCGCCGGCCACCGGCACGAACCGCCAGGTCTGCGAGGCGGCCCCGGTGCACCGCTCCTGCTGTACCGCCTTGCCCGCGGACGTCGCGGCGTCCTTCACCCCGGCGCACTTCCCGCTGTGCGCCGCGACCATGCGGAAGCCGTCTTTGTCGTGCTCTAGGCGCCAGGTCTGGTGGGCCGCGCCGTCGCAGCGCTCCTGCACGAGCTGGACCCCGTCCTCCGTGCGCGCGCCGGCCACGGCGAGGCACAGCTCGCTGGCGGAGTTGACCAGCCAGTACGCCCCCGGCTCCGGCTCCGCCGCATGGGCCGGCCCGGCGACCGCGGTCGCCATCCCGAGGGCCAGGGCGGTCACGCCGATGATCCCGGCACCGGTTCGCTGTCTCCGTCTCACCTCGCACTCCTCGCTCGGTCCGACGGGCCCCGACCGAATATGGCGGTCCGGACCGCCATACCGATCGGCCGATCACGTCTGAGTGGAAGCCGTTCACCTGTCCGAACCCACGCGGACCGTACGAACGGGACGAAGGCCGGTCAAGGATGCCGGCAGGCCGCACCGCCCGGCCCCGAGGCACGGCCTGTACGCCGGGGGACGGCGGTTGAACCTTTCATCCTCCGCGGGCGCTCACGGCCCGGGCGGCCGGGTTCCGGAGGCGATCGGGAACCGGCCGTACCGCGCGGGGAAAGGTGGGAGAATCCCGCAACTAATCGCGACCGATATTCGTCGGGATAAGTGCTGAGATCCCCTGACAGTTCGGTAGAGGAGGCGCGTTGTACCCCCCACCCCCGCCACAGCCCAAGCGCCGCCGCGGATTCGCACCGTTCATCGTCGCGATCATCATCGCCGGAGCACTCATCGTGGCGTTACGGACCCTGGTAGGCGGGGGCGGCGGACACGGCGGTGACCGGAGCCCCGAGGCCCGGCGCAGCGCCTGCCCCGAGGGCGCCATCACGCTGAACATCACCGTCTCGAGCGAGAAGGCCGAGCTGCTCCGCACCATGGCCGAGGCGTACAGCGGCCGCGAGGTGAACGGCCGCTGCGCCGAGGTGGTGGTGAACCCCAAGGCGTCGGGGAGCGCCATGCTCGCCCTGGCCCGGGGCTGGGACGAGCGGCGGGACGGGCCGAAGCCCGACGTGTGGACCCCGGCGAGCAGCGGCTGGATCGCCATGCTCCAGCGCCGGGCGGCCGACAACGACCGGGCGAGCCTGGTGTCCGCCGACAACCCGTCGATCGCCACCTCCCCGCTGGTGATCGCCATGCCGAAGCCCATGGCCGAGGCCCTCGGCTGGCCGGACAAGAAGATCGGCTGGTCGGACATCCTCAGCCTCGCCAACGACCCGGAGGGCTGGGCCAAGTACAGGCACCCCGAGTGGGGCCGGTTCCGGCTCGGCAAGACCAACCCGCACTTCTCCACCTCCGGCCTGAACGCGACCATCGGGACGTACTTCGCGGCCACCGGGCTCTCCGGTGACCTCGGGGAGGCGAACCTCGCCGACCGGCGGACCCGCGACTTCGTGCGCGGCGTGGAGCGGTCGATCGTCCACTACGGCGACACCACGCTCACCTTCCTGTCCAACCTCCAGGAGGCCGACGACGCCGGTGTCGCGCTCTCCTACGTCTCCGCGGTCGCCGTGGAGGAGAAGTCGGTCTGGGACTACAACCAGGGCAACCCGACCGGGGATCCGCGGACGCTCGGCAAGCACCCCAAGCCGAAGGTGCCCCTCGTCGCGATCTACCCCAAGGAGGGCACGCTGCTCTCCGACAACCCGTACGCCGTGCTCTCCTGGATCGATCCGGAGAAGAAGCCGGTGGCCGAGGACTTCCTCAACTACCTGCGCGCGCCGGAGCAGCAGCGGCTCTTCGCCGAGCACGCGTTCCGCTCCCACGACGGCAAGCCCGGGGAGCTGATCACGGCGGAGAACGGGCTCAACCCCAAGGAGCCCGCCAAGACGCTCAGCGTCCCGGCGCCCCGGGTGCTCGACCGGATCCTGCGGAGCTGGGACGAGCTGCGCAAGCCCGCGCACGTGCTCATGGTCATCGACGTCTCCGGCTCGATGGGCGCCGACGTCCCCGGCACCGGCCAGACCAAGCTCGAGCTCGCGAAGCAGGCGGCGATCAACGCGCTGCCGCAGCTCGGGCCGAACGACCAGGTCGGGCTGTGGATGTTCTCCACCAACCAGGACGGCGGCAAGGACTACCGGGAGCTCGTGCCGATGGGCCGGAACAACCGGGACCTGCTGAAGAAGCGGATCCAGGGCCTCATCCCCGGCGGCGGCACCGGCCTGTACGACACCACCCGGGCCGCCTACCGGACCGTCCTCGAGCGCCACAGCAACGACGTGATCAACGCGGTGGTCGTCCTCACCGACGGCAAGAACGAGGACGACAACTCGATCTCCCTCGAGGATCTGCTCGCCGAGCTGCGCACCGAGACCGGCCAGGAGACGGTCCGGGTGTTCACGATCGCGTACGGCAACGACGCCGACCTCGAGGTGCTGCGGCAGATCTCCCAGGTCACCGACGCGGCGGCCTACGACTCCCGTGAGCCGGGGAGCATCGACCAGGTGTTCACCGCCGTGCTCTCCAACTTCTGACCGGGAGAGGCCGTGTCCCGCTTCACCGAGGAACTGCGCGACCCCTGGGGAGTCCTGCTCGGCGCGGCCGCGGGCGGCGCCGCGTGGGCGGTGGACGTGCCGCCGGCGGGCGCCGCCGCCGTCGGGGTCGTGGTCTGGCTGGCCAAGGCGTTCGCCGCGGCCTGGCAGTCGGCCGGCGAAGAGGTCCGGGTCGCGGGGCCGCAGGTGGCCAAGGGCAGCGCCGAGGAGGCGTGGCTGCGCCGCGCCGAACGGGCCGCCGCCTCGTTCGCCGAGCTCACCGAGTCGATGCGCGGGCGGCTCCTGCTCGACCGGATCGCGGCGATGCGCCCGCAGGTGGACGACACGGTGGCGGCGCTCCGGCGGCTCGCCGGGCACGCCTCGGTCACCGGCGCGGCGCTCGCCCGGTTCGACCCCGGCTTCCTCCGGCGCGAGCGGGAACGGCTCACCGCCGCCCGGGAGGCGGCCGGTCCGGAGGTGGTGGCGGAGCTCGACCGGTCGCTCGCCGCGGTCGAGGCCCAGCAGCAGGCCTATGACCGGCTGTCCGGGACCCGGCAGCGGCTGCTCGCCCGGCTCGAGTCGGGGGCGATCACCCTGGAGGGGCTGGTGGCCCGGGCGGTGGAGCTCTCGGCGCTCGCGGCCACCTCGGCCGAGACGGACGGCCTGCGGGTGCTCGACGAGCTCACCACCGAGCTGGAGCTCACCCGGGAGAGCCTCCGCGAGATCGAGGAGGCCACGCGCGGCGAGCTCGGCCCGTGACCCCTGCGCTCCGCTCCCCGCGCCGCGCCCGGGAGCGGAGCGCACGCACACCGTTCCCGCGCACGCGCGGCCGCGAGCCTCAGCCGCCCCGGGGGCGTCCTGCTCCGCCACCGCCCGCGCACGCGCGGCCGCGGAACGGCCGGCGGTCAGGCGGCGAGCACGCGGCCGAGCTCGGCGGATCCGGCGTTGCCACCGGTGCAGACGACCGCGACCTTCCGGCCCGCGAACTCCTCCCGCCGGGCGAGCAGGCCGGCGAGCGCCGCGGCACCCGCCCCCTCCGCCAGGGTGTGCGCGTCCTCCAGGAGCGTCCGCTGGGCCCGGGCGATCTCCTCGTCGGTGACGAGCACGAAGTCGGCGAGGCCGTCGCGCATGATCGACTGCGGCAGCTCGAAGCCGCACCCGGTGGCGAGCCCTTCCACGCAGGTCTTGATCGGCCGGCTCACCAGCTCGCCGAGCCGCCAGGAGTCGTGGGCGGCCGGCGCGGCGGACGACTGCACGGCGATCACCCGGCAGGCCGGGGCGAGGAGCCGGGAGACCAGGCAGGCGGCGGCCGCGCCGCTGCCGCTGCCCACCGGCACGAAGATCGCGTCGAGGTCGGGCTGCGCGGTGAGGATCTCGAAGTAGAGGGTGGCCACGCCCATGATGAGCTCGGGCTCGTCCCCGGGGCTGATCAGGCGCATCCCGGTCCGGCCGGCGAGCTCCCGGGCGTGCTCCGCCGCCTCGACCATGGTCGCGCCGCCGATCTCCACGGTGGCGCCGAGGGCCTTGAGCGCCGCCACCTTGACCGGGTTCGGGTTCTCCGGCATCACGATCGAGCACGGCACGCCGTACAGCCGGGCGGCGTACGCGATCGACTGGGCGTGGTTGCCGGTCGAGTAGGTGAGCACCCCGCGGGACCGGTCGTCCATCCGGGCGAGGAGGTTGATCCCGCCCCGGACCTTGAAGGCCCCGGTGGGCTGGACGTTCTCGTGCTTGACGTAGACCTCCGCCCCCACCGTGGCGTTGAGCACCGGATAGGACCACATGGGGGTCTCGGGCAGGTGCCGGGCGATCAGCCGCCGCGCCGTCAGGATGTCCTGGATATCCGCCATACGCCCAGCCTGGCGCGCCGGATCATGATAGGTCCAACTGAAATTTTCCGGATAACCCATAAATAGCGTTGATAAGTTGAGGTCATGCTCGACCCGATGCGGCTTCGCGTGCTCGTCGCCGTGGCGCGGACCGGCTCCGTCACGGCCGCGGCCCAGGAACTGCACTACTCCCAGCCGGCGGTGAGCCACCACCTCGCCCGGCTGGAGGCGGAGACCGGGGCGAAGCTGATCCAGCGGGTGGGCCGCGGCATCCGGCTCACCGAGGCGGGCCGCCTGCTCGCCGAGCGGGCCGAGGAGATCCTCGGGCGGATCGAGTCGGCCTCCGCCGAGCTCGCCGCGTACGTCGGGCTGCGCTCCGGCCGGGTCCGGCTCGCCGCGTTCCCCTCCGCCCTCGGCACGTTCGTGCCCACCGCCGCGGTCCGGCTCGCCGAGCGGCACCCGGGGCTGGAGCTGTGCTTCACCGAGGCCGAGCCGCCGGAGGCGCTCCGCATGCTCCGGGCCGGGCAGGTCGACGTCGCCGTGCTCTTCCGGTACGGCGAGGCCGAGCCGGACGAGGAGGGGGTCCGGCTGACCCACCTCTTCGACGAGCCGGGATTCCTCGTGCTGCCCGCCGCGGAGCCCGGCGCCGAGACCCTGGCGGGCCACGCCGGCTCGCGCTGGATCGCCGGCTGCGAGCGCTGCCGCGCGCACCTGCTCCGGCTCTGCGCGGAGGCGGGGTTCGAGCCGCGCGTCTCGTTCACCACCGACGACTACGTCGCGGTGCAGGCGATGGTGGCCGCCGGGCTCGGGGTGGCGGTGCTGCCCGAGCTCGCCCTCACCGCCCATCGCCACCCCGGGATCCGCACCGTGCCGCTGCCCGGGTCGACCCGGCGGGTCTTCGCCGCGACGTACGGGGAGCCTCCCGATCCACCGCCGACCGCCGCGTTGCTCACCGCGCTCCTCGGCGGCTGACTGCAACACGTTCTAACCTGGCGTTTTCCCGGGCCACCCCTACCCGCGGGTAGGCCCGCGCGCGTGATCCCCGAAATGCCCGGCCGCCGCTTTATCGAATTCACCTTCCGCGCCGCGCGGATTTCACAAATCAAATGATCCCCGGCCCGGCCGGCGCGGGCGGACGGCCGCGGTCGATGGCCATCGCCGGGTCACCGGCGGCCAATGGCGGCGTCGGCGCCCTGTCATGACTCCGTGATGTGGGCGGGTGGCTCACCCCGCCCGCCGGAGGGCGGCCGTTACGGTGACCGCACCCGACGGCAAGGAGGTCGATGGTCATCCGACGCACGGCCGCTTTCGCATGTGGCCTCGCCGCGTGCGCGCTCGCCCTGTTCACCGTACCGGCCCGGGCCGGGCTTCCCACCGCCCCCGGCCCGGAGACGGCGCCCGTCCCCGGGCTCGACCCGGCGGCCACCGTGGTCGAGGCCATGCAACGTGATCTCGGCCTCACGGCCGAGCAGGCCGCGGCACGGCTCGCCAACGAATCCCGGGCCGCCGAGATCGAGGCGAGGCTGCGCGCGCGGCTCGGAGGCGCGTTCGCCGGTGCCTGGGTCACCGGCGACACCGCGGAGCACCTGATGGTCGCCACCACCGACGCCGGCCAGGCCGGCGTGATCCGGGCCGAGGGCGCCCACCCGGTGATCGTCCGCCGGTCGCTCGCCGAGCTCACCGCGGCCAAGCGGGCGCTCGACCGGGCGGCGGCCGATCGCGCACCGGCCGCCACCCCCCTCTGGTACGTGGACGTGCGGCGCAACCTCGTCACGGTGCACGCCGCGGACCCGGCGCGGGCCGAGGCGTTCGTCGCCCGCAGCGGCGCCGACCCCCGGGCGGTCCGGGTGGTGCGGTCGGGCGAACGGCCGCGCCCCCTCATTGGGGAACGGCCGCTCCCCCTCCGGTACGACCTGCGCGGAGGCGACCCCTTCTACCTCGGCGGCGGCTCGATCCGCTGCTCGGTCGGCTTCTCGGTACGGCGCGGCGGCACGAGCGGGTTCGTGACCGCCGGCCACTGCGCCACGGCGGGCGCCACCACGACCGGCCCCAACCGCGTGCGCCAGGGCACCTTCCAGGGCTGGTCGTTCCCCGGCGACGACCACGCCTGGGTCGCGGTGAACGAGAACTGGGTGGCCCGGCCGTGGGTGGTCACGGGCACCGGGCTGCTCACCGTGCGCGGGTCGCGGCCCGCGCTCGTGGGCGCCGCGGTCTGCCGGGCCGGGGCGACCTCCGGCTGGCGCTGCGGCACGATCCGGCAGCTCGGCGTGAGCGTGCACTACTCGCAGGGCACCGTGCACGAGCTGATCAGGACCGACATCTGCGCCGAGCCCGGGGACTCCGGCGGTCCGGTCGTCGCGGGCAATCAGGCCCAAGGGGTCCTCTCCGGCGGGTCGGGCGACTGCGTCCGCGGCGGGACGTCCTACATCCAGCCGGTGAACGAGATCCTCTCCGCCTACGGCCTCACCCTGGTCACCGGATGAGGCGTCACGGAGGCGGCGCACCGGTCCCGCGGGCCGGGATCCCCGGTTCCCGGCCCGGCCGGCGGCCGTCCGTCACCGGGGCAGGCGGCGCCAGGCCCATCCCGGCAGGTGCCGCATCACCGTGAAGATCGGGCCGAGCACGGCCGGCACCCACACCGTCCGCCGGCCGGAGGCGATCGCGCCGACCACGGCGTCGGCCACGGTGTCCACGGTCACGCTGAACGGCGCCGGCGTCATGCCCTGGGTCATCCGCCCGATCACGAACCCCGGCCGGACGATGAGCACCCGCACCCCGGTGCCGTGCAGGGAGTCGGCGAGCCCGCGGGCGAACCCGTCGAGCCCGGCCTTGGCCGAGCCGTACACGAAGTTCGCCTTGCGCACCCGCACGCCGGCCACGGAGGAGAGCACCACGAGCGTGCCGTGGCCCTGCTCCCGCAGCCGCCGGGCGGCGGCGAGGCCGACCGAGACGTGCCCGCCGAAGTTGACCGCGACGTCCCGGGCCGCGGCGACCGGGTCCTCCTCGTAGCGGGCCTGGTCGCCGAGCACGCCGAACGCCGGGATCACCACGTCCAGGTCGCCCAGCCTGGCGACCGCCTCGTCGATCAGGGCCGGGTGGGTCTCCGGCCGGGCCGCGTCGAACTCGGCGACGTGCACCTCGGCGCCGAGCGCGCGCAGCCGCTCCGCCGGGGCCGTGCCGCCGCGCGCCGCGAGCATGACCTTCCGGGCCCCGTTCCTGACCAGCCGCTCGACGATGGCGAGGCCGATCTCGCTCCGCCCGCCGAGCAGGAGCACCGAGTCCACCGAGCCGAGTGCGTTCCTCATGACCTTTCCGCCGCCGTGCCGTCGCAGAGCCCGAGCCTCCGGGCCAGATCGGAGGTGAACCGGCCCTCCGGGTCCACCCGCCGCTTGATCGCCAACCACTCCCCCAGCCGCGGGTAGGTGGCGGCCAGCATCTCGGCCGGCATGCGGGAGTCCTTCGCCAGGTAGAGCCGGCCGCCCGCCTCGGCCACCCAGGTGTCGAACCTCCGCAGCAGCCCGGCGAGCCCGGGCAGCCCGGCCGGGATGTCGAGCGCCAGCGTCCACCCCGGCATCGGGAAGGAGAGCATCCCATTCGTCCCCGGGCCGAGCCGCTTGAGCACGGTGAGGAACGAGGGCACCCGCTCGGCGGAGAGGGCGGCCACCACCCGGCGCAGCGTCTCCTCCGCGCCGAACGGCACCACGAACTGGTACTGGATGAACCCGCGCGGGCCGTAGAGCCGGTTCCAGCCCTCCACCCCGTCGAGCGGGTGGAAGAAGGACGCGATCCCCTGCACCACGCGCTTGCGGCGGGCGGGCGCCTTGCCGTACCAGACCGCGTTGAACGCGCGGATCGTCGCACGGTTGAGCAGGCCGCCCGGCACCCAGCCCGGCGCGGCGAGCCGGGGGCGGGGGTGGAAGGCGAGCGGGTCGCGGCGCAGCCGGGCGGGCAGGTCCTCCAGCCGGGCGTGCTCGCCGCTGGTGATGACGCTCCGGCCCATGGCGCGCCCCCGGGCGAGCAGGTCGATCCAGGCCACGGTGTAGCGGTGGCCGCGGTCCCGCGCCGTCATCGCCTCGAGGGTCTCGTCGAGGTCGCGCGTCCGCTCCACGTCCACCACCATCCACGCGGTCTCGATGGGGATGCACTGGAACGACGCCTCGACGATCACGCCGGTGAGGCCCATCCCGCCCACGGTGGCCCAGAACAGGTCGTCGCCCGGGCCGAGCACGTGCCGCGTGCCGTCCGCGGTGACCAGGGTGAGCGTGCGGAGGTGGGCCCCGAAGGACGAGTCGACGTGGTGGTTCTTGCCGTGGACGTCGGCGGCGATCGCCCCGCCCACGGTGACGTACCGGGTGCCGGGCGTGACCGGGACGAACCAGCCGCGCGGGACCAGCTCCAGCATGAGCTCGTGGAGGCTGAGCCCGGCCGACGCGGTCACCAGGCCGGTCGCGGGGTCGTGCGACCACGTGGGCGCGAGCCCCGTGCAGTCGAGCACCAGCCCGCCCGCGTTCTGCGCCGCGTCGCCGTACGCCCGGCCCAGGCCGCGCGCGACCACGCCGCGCGGCCCGGCCGCCCGGAGCTGCTCGGCGACCTCCTCGGCCGAGCGCGGCCGCCGCACCGTGGCCGGCGTCGGCGCGGTCCGTCCCCACCCGGTGAGCAGCGTCATGGCAGATAGATCCCGAGAACGAGCAGGAGCAGGGTCATGGCGGTGAAGACCTGGAGCGGGCGGTCCCGGAGGACGAGCTCCTCCGGTTCCTCGCCCTGGCCCCGTTCCACCAGAAGAGCATGCCGCAGGACCATGAGGACGAAGGGCACGAGGCTCGCCGCGAGGAACGCCTGCGCGGTGCCGGTGTGCTCCTGGAGGGCCCACAGGCCGTAGGTGACGATCACCGCGCCGGCGGACATGGCGCGGACGTGGGCGAGGTAGCCCGGGGTGTAGACGGCGAGCGTGGCCCGGGTGACCTCGCCGCCGTTCTGCGCGCGGAGCTCGGCGTCGCGCTTCCCGGCGACCAGGAGGAGCGACCCCAGCGACACCACCACGAGGAACCACCCGGTCACCGGGACGCCGACCGCGACCGCTCCCGCGAAGGCGCGGACCACCTGGCAGGCGGCGACGGCGACGAGGTCGACGACCGGCTGGTGCTTGAGCCAGTGGGTGTAGGCGAAGGTGAGCGCCAGGTAGCAGGCGACCACCAGGGCGAGCCGCCAGCCCGCGGCGAGCGCGATGAGCACGCCGAGCACGAGCAGGACGGTCCCGGCGATCCTGGCGAGCCGGACCGGCACGATCCCCGCCGCGATCGGCCGCAGCCGCTTGCGGGGGTGGAGCCGGTCGGCGGCCACGTCGGCCGCGTCGTTGAACAGGTACGTGCCGCTCGCCGCGCAGCAGAACGCGGCGACGGCGATGAGCGAGCCGCGCAGGCCGTCGGCGGTGGTGAGCACCCCCGCGGCAGCCGGCGCGGCCAGCACGAACCCGTTCTTCAGCCACTGCCGGGGGCGGCAGGCGCGCAGCAGCCCGGCGGCCACCGCGCCGAAGCCGCCTCCGGCCCGGGCCGTCTCACCCGGGGGTCTGGTCCCCGAGGCCAGGTGCACCCCGGCGCCCTCCGTGCTCAGCGCGTCCTCCGTCAGCGTGCGCCCCGCGACGCGCCCCGCAGGAAGACGAAACCCGCGACGAGCGCGATCAGGCCGAGGATCAGCGAGCTGAGCGGCAGGGTGGTCGTGATCAGCCGGATCTGGTCCGCGTTCGTCCGGGCGGTGCTGACGAGGTCGCGCACGGTCTCCGGGGTGTAGGTGAAGGTGCCGATCAGGGCCGGCATGCGGTCCACCCCGTCCGCGGTCCGGAGCATCTCCCGCCGCTCCTGCTGCTGCTTGACCGGCAGGCCGGTGATCGGGTCCACCCAGTACGTGATCGTCGCCTCGTACACCCGGCTGACCTGGATGTCACCGGGCTCGTCCATGCCGAGCACCGAGGCCGGCGCGGTGAGGGTCTCGGTGACCGTCGGCGGGACCTTCACCCGGAACTTGTAGACGTCCAGCCCTTCGATGACCTCCTCGCCCGCGAACTCGGCGTCGTACGCCTGCTTGGTCACCGGGTTGAAGACCTTGTAGGTCTTCTTCTCCACGCCGAAGGGGAACAGGAAGACCTGGCCCTCGATGGTGACGGGGGTCTTGTTCACGTTCACGCCGCAGCAGGTGACCCCGGTCCCGTCGTACTTGTTGAACGCGCCGCGGAACTCGAAGAAGTCGATGCCCGGCCGGTTGTTGGTCACGTCGTTGGTGGCCTGGAACTGGTCCCAGACCACGTGGTCGTCCTTGGCCTGGGACACGTCCCCCCGTACGGTGACCGTCACGTCGAGGTTGGCGTTGAGCACCTTCAGGTCGGCGATGCTGAAGTACTGCGCGTTCTCCGCGGTCAGTTTGATGATGTTGTACTGATCCGACGGCGCCTGCACGAGCCGGCCGGCGACGGGGAACCTGAGCAACGGCGCGAGTACGACGAGGAACGCCCCGATCGCTAAGAGGACCAGTCCCACACCGCGGCGCATAGCTCCTCCCGAAGGGCTGGGGGTTTACAACTTAATTGCCCTGAAACAAAGTTCTATTTCGCGATATGTTAACGACGGCAGTGACCTACGTCACGAGGGATGCAGAAAAGTGACCGAAACAGGTTCTAGCTCGTGGGCGGACCAGGGTGAGGTCGGGCCCCCGAGTCAACCCTCCGGTAATGGTGCCATGCCGCCGCACGCCGCCGTTCCGGTGGAGGTCCTCCGCCCGAGCCAGAGCCTGCCGCCCGGGGGCGTGACGCTCCCCACGGTCACCGGACACCTGGACGCGCTCGACGGGATGCGGGCCATCGCCGCGTTCGCCGTCCTCGCGTTCCACGTCGCCATCGAGTCGGCCGCCGGGCTGCGGGACCACTTCTTCAGCGCCCTGCTCGCCCGGGGCGACGTGGCCGTGCCGGTCTTCTTCGTGCTCTCCGGCCTCCTGCTCTACCGCCCGTACGCCCAGGCCACGCTGCGCGGCTCCCCGCCGCCGGACACCCGGCTCTACCTGATCAAGCGGTGCCTGCGCATCCTCCCCGCCTACTGGATCGTCGTGGTCGTCGCCATGCTGCTCTGGGCGGACGAGCACCTCGGCGACCTCAAGACGTGGGCCGAGCTCCTCCTGCTCGTGCAGAACTACGAGCCCGACCCCTGGTGGTACGGCCTGGGCCCGCGCGGGCTCGCCCAGATGTGGAGCCTCTGCGTGGAGATGGCGTTCTACCTGGTGCTGCCGCTGCTCGCCGCGGCGCTCGCCGCGTACGCGCGGCGGGCCGGCGACGACGTGGGCGGCCGGGCGAGGCGGCTGCTCATCGGGCTGGCCGGGCTCGCCTCCATCTCGCTGCTCTGGGCGATCTTCACCTACTACCCGGTCTACCGGCCGAACCTCAACATGTGGCTCCCCCGGTCGATGGTGTACTTCGCCTGCGGCATGGCGATCGCCGTGGTGCTCGCCTGGGCGCGGGAGGACCCGGACGAGGACGGCCCGGCCCGGCGGTTCATCCGCGCGGCCAACGCCTCCGCCGGCTCCTTCCTGGCGGTCGCCGCGCTCGCCTACGCCGTGGCCGCCTCGCCGCTCACCGGGACCCGGTTCACCGGCGTGGACAGCGTCTGGGCCGACATCGCCGAGCTCCTGCTCTACGCCACCATCGCGGTCGGCCTGGTCGCCCCGGCCGCCCTGCTCACCTCGCCCACCGAAGGCGTGGCGCGGGTGGTCGAGCGGTTCCTCTCCAGCCGGGTGATGCGGTACTTCGGCCGGATCTCCTACGGCGTCTTCCTCTGGCAGTTCGTCGTCCTCTACCTCTGGTACGAGTTCACCGAGCAGCAGCCGTGGAGCGGCAACTTCGTGGGCAACCTCATCGCGATCACCGCGATCACGGTGCTGCTCGCCGACCTCACCTACCGGTACGTCGAGGAGCCGGCCCGCGGGCTGGTCCGCTTCTTCACGAAGCGGCCGGAGCGGTCTGCGCAGACGCCTGCGGGGACCGCCGCCCGGTAGCGGGCGAGCGGCGCTCCGATGGGGACGCCGCCGGGGACGGCTCCGCCGTGGGGGCCGGCTGCCCCTGGGCCTTCCCCTGGTCCTGCCCGGCGGGCGGCTTCATCGGCACCGGGTCCCCGAAGGCGAACCCCTTGAGGCAGATCGGCGCCGCCGGGTCGTCGAGCCGGATCAGCAGGCCCTTGCCCGGCGCGGTGACCGGGAAGTGGAGCAGCCCGCTCTCGGTGGCCCGGAACGTGAGCCGGCCGCGGTACTCCCCGATCTCGTAGCTGCCGGTCACCGGCCGCTTCGCCGAGTACGCCAGGCCCGCGATCGGCCCGATGCCGCCGAAGGAGGGGACGTCGGGGAAGAAGATGGCGTCGCCGAGCAGCGGGAAGCAGGTGCGGCCCGGCGGGGGCACCCGGGCGATCACCGGCTGCACGCTCACCGGCACCAGCCTCCCCTTCTCGTCGAAGACCACCGCGTTCTCGGACGGCTCCGGCGCGCGCATCCGCTCCCGCAGGGTGGGCCGGGCGAGCGGGGCGAGCAGCCGGTGGCTGTAGCGGCGGTTGCCGTTCCACGGCAGCACGATGTCCTCGGGGAGCGGGCTCGAGTAGATCGGGGTGTCGTCGGGGGCCTTGGCCAGGGCCGCGCGGACGTTGGCGAGGTAGGCGCGGACCCGGTCCCCGGAGAGGGTGTCGCGGTAGTTCTGGATCGACACCGTGGCGGTGACCAGGTACACCCCGGCGACCACCCCGGCCGCGGCCGCCACCCCGCTCCCCGTGGGGAGCGGCCTGCGGTACGGCTCGGGCTCGCCCGGCTGCGGCAGGTAGGCGAGCGCGAGGCAGAGCGCGAACACGATCACCGCGTCGGCCACGTACCGGGTCTCGGCGCCGACGATCTGGGCGAGACCGGTCCCGCGGGCGATCGCGGTGGGGATGGCGTCCACCGCGATCAGGTACCCGGCCATGAGCACCCACGCCCGCCCGGCCCGCCGCCGGTGGATCAGCGAGCCGATCACGAGCGCGGCGATCACCGTCCACGCCACCGCGATGAGGAGGCCGCTCGGGTTGGCCATGCCGCCGGTGGGCGGCACCGGGCCCCAGGAGAGCGGCCCGCCCACGATGCCGGCGGGGAAGGTCGAGCCGAGCAGCTTGGTGACGAGGTCGAACGCGTCGCCCGGGTCGGGGATCGTGGCGCCCTCGCCGGGGGCGGTGTCCCGCCGGGAGAGGTAGAGGGCGGTGTACCCGGCGATGAGCAGCAGGTACGCGCCCCAGAGCCGCCAGTGCTGCCGGGCCTCCCGGAGCATGAGCCCGATCCAGCCGCCCGCCCAGCGGCGGAGGAACCCGGTGGTCACGGCGAACAGCACGAACGGGACGAACACCCCCTTGGTGCTGAACGCCATCGCGAAGAGCACCCACAGGAAGGCCCGGCGGGCGTACTTGGCCTGGCCCTCCCGGACGTACCGGACCTGCGCGCTGAGCGCCATGACCATGCCGAGCTGGAGCGGCACCGCGTTGATCGCCGCCGACCACCAGCCGAACGCGGGGAAGGTGAGCGGCGAGAACAGGGCGATCGCGAGCGGGATGAGGATGCCGGGCCGCACGCCGAAGAGCCGGACCAGCAGCCGCAGCGTCATCACCGAGACGAGGACCTGCGCGGCGAAGGTCACCGAGGCGACCAGCGCCCAGTTGTACGCGGAGATCCGGGCGAGCACCCAGGTGAGCGCGAGCGCGCCGGGCATGAGGTGGCCCTTGTGCACCCGGAACATGAAGTCGAAGGTGAGCCCGCTCTCGTACGCGTCGCCCTGGAACAGGAAGTCGTCCTCGACGAAGTACGAGCCGAGCAGGATGGGGATCCGCAGCCCGAGCGCGAGCAGGATGAGCAGCACCGCCACGGCGATGACGGGGTGCGCGAGGCCGGCGAGCCATCGGGGCAGGGTGATGGTGAGGGTGGTCCCTTCCGCACCCCGGTTCTCCGCGACCTGTGTCATGCCGACCTCCCTACGCCGATCGTCGTGGGCTGTGCACGGCCTCCACGCTTATTGGACGAAGTGTTAAGGTACGGCGCACCCGGACGAAGGGAGTCGCCGTGCAGACCGAGCCCTTCCGCGCAGATCTGGCTCGCTCGATCCGGCTGTTCCGCGCGTTCCGCAAGGAGCAGACCGATCCGGACTACTTCTACGGCCTGCTCGCCAGGGACACGGTGGCCCAGCTCGGCACGTACACCGACCTGAACGGGGCGCTCGTCGCCGACGTCGGCGGCGGCCCCGGGTACTTCACCGAGGTGCTGCGCGCCGCCGGCGCCCGCGCGATCTGCATCGACTGCGACGCCGGGGAGATGAGCGCGCGCACCGGTGTCATCCCGGACGGCTCCGTGCTCGGCAGCGCCCTGGACCTGCCGCTGCGGACCGGGTCGGTCGACGTGTGCTTCTCCTCCAACGTGCTCGAGCACGTGCCCGACCCGTGGCGCATGGCGGAGGAGATGGTCCGGGTGACCAAGCCGGGCGGGATCATCTACCTGTCGTTCACCAATTGGCTCTCGCCCTGGGGCGGGCACGAGACCTCCCCTTGGCACTACCTCGGCGGCCGCTTCGCCGCGCGCCGGTATGAGCGCCGGTACGGCAGGCCGCCCAAGAACCTGTACGGCACGACGCTGTTCCCGGTCTCGGTGTCCAAGGCCCTGGCATGGGCGAGGCGCCGGCCGGACGTGGAGCTGATCGACGCCCGGCCGCGCTACCACCCTCGTTGGGCGACCGCGGTGGTCCATCTACCCGGCGTCCGCGAGTTCGTGACCTGGAACCTGCTGCTCGTGCTGCGCCGCCGCTGACCGCCGTACCGCGCGGGCGGCGCGCAGCCCCACCAGCACCGCGGCGAGCAGGCCGCCGATCCCGAGGCACAGCGCCGGGACCACGTCGCGCACGAGCTGCGCCCACCGCCGCCACCGCAGCGCCTCCTCGGCCAGGGCGCGCACGTCCCCCTCGGAGGTGACGAGCTCCGCCTGGAGGCTGGTCTGCCGCTCCACCTGGTCGGGGGTGCGCAGCGTGTCGTGGCGGCGCAGCAGCGTCTTCACGATCAGGCCGCTCTCCGGCTCCACCCACAGGGTCCGGTCGACCTCGGTGTACCTGGCCACGGTGATCCTCCGCCAGGACGGCAGCCCGACCGACCGCCCGGGGACCGGGTCGGGCAGGTCCTCGATCTTCACCGGGCCCACCCGGTAGGTGTACCGGTAGGTCTCCACGCCGGCGACGGTCTCCGTCCCGTCGAAGCGCAGCCGCACCTCCTGCTTCACCAGGGGCTCGTACATCGGGTACCCCTGGGGCCGGGCGCCGAAGGGCAGGCGGAACGCGAGCCCGCGCTGCGCCGCCGCCGGGTCGGAGTCGACGTAGCCCTCGCAGCAGTCGACGATCATCCCGGTCCGCCGGTCGAAGGCGGTGCGGCGCTCGTGGTAGTCGATGCGCTCCCCCTGCTCGGTCTCCAGGGAGGAGGCCTCCGTCCACACGGCCACCCGGTCGTCGCCGGCGGCGGGGTCGCCGAGGAGGGTGACCGTCTGCACCACGGGCACGCCGGCCCGCAGCTCGTACGTGGTGGTGTCGAGGTAGACGGCCGAGGACGCCTCGAGCCGGTAGGTCCGGTTCTGCTCGAGCGGGAGCACCAGGGTCGCCGGGTAGACGTAGTAGCGCAGCAGCACGGCCGCCGTGATCATGAACGCGATCGCGGTGACGATGAGCAGGTCGCGCACCACCCGGTTCAGCCGGACCATCGCGCCTCCTCCCGGTCGCCCAGCACGGCGGCGAGCACGGCGAGCGTCCCGGCGCAGAGGAGCTGCGCGGCCATGCCGTGCCCGAGCGCCTGGGCCACGCCCGCCGCGGCGAGCAGCACGGCGAGCAGCCAGGCCGAGGAGACGCGCCGGGCGATCCACCGCAGCCGCGTCGGGCCGGCGTGCCGGGCGTCGAGGATCCGCCGCTGCCACCGGACCAGCAGGAGCACGGCGACCGCCACGGCCGCGCCGGCGAGCCACGCGCTCCACAGGCCGGCGGCCACCGCCGCCGCCCACATCAGCACCGTGGACGCCCGGCCCGGGCCCACCGCGCCGGGGGACGGCCGCCGGCGCGCGGGGATCAGGGCGAGGGCGAGCACGAGGAGCGCGGCCGCGGCCCCGCCGGCGAACGCGGCCCGGTACGGCGCGTCGGGTTCGTAGCGCAGCACGACCTCGCCACCGCCCGCGGGCAGCTCCCACGCCTGCCGCCACCCGTCGAGCCGCACCGGGGTGAGCCGCTCGCCGTTGAGGTAGGCCTGCCACCCGGCGTTGGCGTTCTCGTTCACCACGAGGTAGGCGGGCTCGTCCGCCGTGACGCGCAGCCGGCGCTCGTCCGGGCCCCAGGAAAGCACCTTCGCCGGGGTCATCTTCACCCGGCCGGTCCGCTCGGCCGCGGCGTCGTCGGTCCGCAGCGCGACCGACTCGACCCGGAAGGCGTCGGTCGCCGCCACGCTCACCCTGGTCCGGCCCTCGGAGAGCCGGATGGGCGCGCACCCGGCGAAGGTCAGCGGGCGGCCGTTGAGCACGTCGTTGAGGGTGCCGTCCACGATCCTGGTCGGCACCGCGTTGCCGTCCACCCACAGGGTCGGCCCGTACCCGCATGGGAGCCGCAGCGGGAAGCCGCCGAGCGCGCCGAGCGGCTTGACCCCGGGGATGCGGAGCTCGGCCACCTGGAGCGACCGGGACGCCGGCGCGGTGAACTCGATCGCCAGCCGCCTCGCCCGCATCGCCGGGAACCGGACCCTGCCGTCCTTGCCCACCCAGCCCTGCACGGTCCGCGTCCCCGCGCGCACGGTGACCTTGACCGGCGGCTGGCCGAGGAAGGTGTCCGGGAACAGCACCTGGATCTGGTCGAACCGGTGGACCTTCCCCAGGTCGATGTAGAGCGTGGGGCGCCGGTCGAACGGCTGGGCGTACCAGAGGGTCTTCACGTCGCCGTCCATCGCCTGGCGGCCCAGCACGGCCGGGTGGTCGGTGACCGTGGACGACCCGCCGACGTGGGGGAAGAGCGACGGCAGCGAGGTGAGCAGGTCGGCGGAGCGCGGGTCGGTGAGGACGGCCTTGCCGCTCACCGTGCGGACCTCGTCCCGGGTGACCGGGAAGAGCCGGTCGAAGCCGTAGCGGTCCTCACCGTGGATCTGGAGCTGGGCGTTGCAGGTCCAGGTCGCCGAGCCGCGCATGCAGGCGGCGGCGTGGCCCTGCTTGGTGAGGAGCACGGTCCCCGGCGAGTCCTTGGCCGACGCGGGCAGCGCGATGGTCCGCACCGCCGAGACGCCCGGGACCCGGACCTCCAGGATCCCGACGCGGGTGCCGAAGCTCGACTTCGGCGCGTACGCGAGCTTGGTGATCCGGATGCGCAGCCAGGAGGTGGGGCCGGTGACCGGGCGCAGCCGCTGCAGGGCGTCGGTCTGCTGCACGGCCGCGCGCCGGGTGCCGCGCTCGGTCTCCACCGCGACCTCGGCCACGGGCGGGCCGATCGCGGACATCTCGAACGCCACCTCGAACTCGTGCAGGTCGACGGGCCCGGTGAAGCGGACCTCGAGCCACTCCCCCACGGCGCCCTTCCACCCGTCGGAGCGCCACCCGGTGCGCAGGTCCCCGTCGAGCGCCGCGTACGGCAGGCGCCCCGGGTCCCGCGCGGACGCGCTCGCGTCGATGGAGCCGTCCGAGGAGGAGGCGATCACCTCCTTGACGTCGAGGTACCGCGCGGTCGACATGGCCCCGGTCCACTTCGGGTCGAGCAGGTCGGTGGTCTTCGGCCGCTCCTCGTCGGTGAGCGTGGCCGACGTGCTGCGCCGCACGTCCCCGAAGATCAGGTCCCGCTTGCGCAGGGTGTCGGTGAGCACGGTGTCCGCGCTGGAGATCTTCTCGGCGCCCGGCTCGTCGCCCAGGAGGATCGGCCGGTCGTCGGTGAGCAGCCCTTGCTCGGCCATGGCGAGCACGGCCTCGGGCGCGCCCTCCACGTGGAGCGCGTCCTCGCGGGGGACCGTGCCGGCGACCGGGGCGGCGCCGGGGACCCGGTAGACCTCGAGCGCCGGGTAGGGCTGGTCGAGCCAGCCGGAGGCGGTGACGCTGCTGAGCTGCCCGACCAGCGGCCCGAACTCGGCGGTCCGGGTCAGGCCGGAGTCCTCGAGCGCCTGGTGGATCCGGGCCGGCCAGGCGGTGCCGATCTTCTCGCGGTCGATGTCGTTGCGGATGAGCAGGTGGGTGACGCCGATGCGGCGTAGCACCGCGGTGAGGCCGGGCGAGCCCCGCCCGTTGGCGAACCGCTCGTCGATCGCCTGGATCAGCCGGGCGATGCCGGGCGACCCCCAGGGGACGTTGGTGTGCGTGGCCCACCGGACCTTGAGCAGCGACTGCATGGGCTCGTCGAGCGGCCGGCCCCACAGGTACTCGCCCCGCGCCGCGCCCGGCATGACGAGCACCATGCCGGAGCCGACGTTGCGGTTGAGCCAGGTGGCGGCCTCCCGCCAGTACATCGGGATGTCGGGGAACGCCCCGCTGGGCGTCACCCCGCCGGTCGCCACCGGCACCAGGGTCAGGGTGAGCAGCCCGGCCGACACCGCCATCGCGGGCTTGCGGACGCGCACCGGCCCGGCGGTGGGCAGGGCGGCGATGCCGAGCGCGATGGGCAGCCGCACCAGCGCGTCGAACTTGTGGAGGTTGCGGAGCGGGGCGAGCGGGCCGTCGAACAGGGCGCGCACCTGCTCGGCCCAGGGGTGGGCGAGGTCGTGGACGTGCCCCGCGGTGATCACGAACACGCCGGTGAGCACGCAGAGCGCGAGGAAGGCGCGCTCGGGGGTGCCGCGCCGTACCGCGCCGGTGAGGCCGAGCGCGGCGACCAGGGCGGTCGCCACGACGAGCCAGGGGACGGTGGCCTGGTCGAACGCGGCCGGGATCCACGGCTTGCCGTCCACCGGGAGGAACGAGATCCAGCTCGACGTGCCGCGCAGCACGTTGATGAGCGAGGTGACCCCGGTGGTGGCCGAGGCGGTCTCGATGAACGGCAGGAACGAGAAGATGTAGCCGCCGAGCAGGAGCAGGGGGATCAGCCACCACAGGGTCACGGCCCCGGTGAGCACCAGCCACCAGGCGAGGAGCCGCCACTTGCGGGGCCCGTTCCTCCGGGTGATCAGGTAGAGGAAGGGGGCCGGGAGCACCGCGAGCTCGGCCGCGGCGTTCACCCCGCCGGCGAAGAGGAAGGCGACCGCGGAGAGCGCGGCCGCCCGCCGCGGGCTCAGCCGCCCCTGCGCGCCGTGCACCAGCGGCAGCAGGATCCACGGCAGTACGGCCGAGGGCAGGAACTCGGAGGAGTTGACGCCGATCAGCGCGAGCGCGTGCGGGGCGAGCGCGTAGGCGAGGCCGCCGAGGATCCGGGTGTTCGGGGTCCCGATGTTCAGGGCCCTGGCGAGCCGCTCCGTCCCGACGAAGGCGGCGCAGAGCACGAGCGACATCCACAGCCGCTGGATGTCCCAGGCGGGCATGTCCAGCGTGTGGAAGAGCAGGTAGAACGGGCCCATCGGGAAGAGGTAGCCGTACGCCTGGTTCTGCAGGTGCCCGAAGTAGGCCGGGTCCCACAGGTGGAGCGCACGGGAGAGGAAGCCCGCCGGGTCGATCGCCAGGTCGAGCTTGGTCTCCGGGATGAGCATCCCGGGCGCCGAGTTGAAGGCGATCGCGGCGAGGAGGAGGCATGCCGCCACCATCCGGAGCCGGTGCCGCAGGGTGGACGCCTCCCGGCGCGCCGGACCGGCCTGCCCGGCGGCGGGCTCGCGCAGATCCGCCGCGGCGAGCCGGGTACGCTCCTGGCTCCTCGTCGATCCGGTCACGGCCACGCCTCGCCGGCCCCCTCGCTCAACCACATGCCCGCAACGCTGCCTTGACGGCGGACGTGGACGGGCGGTGGCGCGGTTCCGCCGGGCGCCCGTCCGGTCGCGCTCAGGACTTCTCTCTAGACGTTTCGTCCAATTTCGCGGTGATCAGAGCGGCTATCGTAGCGCCGGTCTTACCCCAGGTGAACTCCTGGGCCCACATCCGGCAAGCCCGGGACATGCGCTCGCGCACCTGGGGGTCGGAGAGCTCCTCCAGCGCCCGGTCCACCACGTCGGCGAGCCGCTCCCCCTCCTTGACCAGCCAGCCGGTGACGCCGTCCCGCACCGAGTCGCGCAGCCCGGGGACGTCGTAGGCGACCGTGGGGATCCCGAGCGCCGCGGCCTCGATCACGGTGAGGCCCCAGCCCTCGAACTCGGACGCGGTGACGTTGAGCCGGGCGCCGCTGACGATCGCGTTCTTCTCCGCCTCGGGGAGGTAGCCGTGGAGGTGCACCCGCCCGGCCACGTCGGGCCGGCGGGCCCGCTCGGCGAGCCGGTCGTACTCGGGTCCGCGGCCGACCACGTGCACGTGGAGCCCCGGGCGCTTGGCCGCGAGCTCGGCGGCGAGCTCCACCACCCGGTCCACGTGCTTGTGGCCGACGAGCCGGCCGACGTAGACGATGGCGGGGTCGCCGCTCACCGGGAGGGAGGCGATCGGGCGGACCGCCGGGCTGCCGTTGTGGACCACCTCGATCGGGGCGAGCCACCGGAGCCGCTCGCGCAGCTCCCGCTTGGAGGACTCGGAGATCGTGACCGTGGTGCGCTTGCGGTAGAGCAGCCGGGCGACCGGCCCTTCGATGAAGCACCCGATCCGGGCCAGCCACCGGGGGAAGAAGGCGTAGAACTGCAGTCGGTGCACGTGGTGCACGACGCAGATGATCCTGGTCCGGCGGCGCAGGACGAGCGGGGTGAAGAACGGGATGCCGTTCATGCAGTCGATCGCCGCGTCGATCCGCCGGCGCCGGAGGAGCAGCCAGAGCGGGACGAGCAGGTAGACCAGGTAGCGGTTGCCCATCCGGCGGAGCTCGATGCCGTCGCGGCGCTCCGCCCGCGGCTGGCCGGGCTCCCGGCTGGTGAGGAAGTAGACGGTCGCGCCCTGGCCGACCAGGTACGACGCGACCTGCCAGGCGAAGACCTCCGCGCCTCCGGCGACGGTCTGGGACGGCTCGCGGAAGTTGCACAGGGCCACCGTGAGGCCGCGCAGCGGGGCGTCGGGCCCGGCCGCGTGCCCCGCGTCCGCATCGCCGTGGCCTGGGGCGAGCGTGGGCCGTTGGCGTTGCTCTGGGGGAGGTTCGGGGGGAGAGGCGAGATTGGGCGGCGCTGCCTTCGCACCCGGTGCGACCACGACCGACTCCTTTGGCTGGCGCGTACGGCGCGACACCTGCGGGGGAAACGCGGGCAGGGACGGATCAAGGCATGGCTGAGCCATGCCTTGAACAAGCTGTGTGCCGCCGCTCTCGGCCGCCGGTCGTCAGGTACGGCCGGCGCGGATCCCGCGGGGGACGTGCGGCGGATGGGATCCGGGATGAGACTCGGGCCCCGCTCCTAACGGATCAGAGGGCTCACCGCGTGCCGTAGTTATAGAGCGGCTTGTTCGGTGGCTCCGGAGCCGGGGCGGCCACGTTCACCACGGCCACCGACGCCACGCCGGCGAGAACGGCGCCCACCGCCAAAGCGGCGACCACTCTCAACACGGGCTCCTCCTCCCTTCCACGGTGCGAGCATGTGGACCCGAGACTAGAACGTGATTCACGTCACTGACTATAGCGTTAGTCAAAACGTGACCCATGAAGCTACCGCATGGTAGCCAAACTGACCAGTCCCCGCGGTGACCTGCTCAAAGACGGAGCAGGAGCAGCTCCTCACCGCTCCATGCCACCCGGGCGCCGGGGACTTGTGACAGAAACCGGTTCTTGTCAAGTCCCGCGACAAGGACATAGCGCACGCCGGCGTCGCGCAGCGCGGCGGTGAGCGGCCCGCCCCGCGCCAGCAGCGCCCCGATCCGCCGCGCCTCCGGGTCCTCCGGCGCGACCCGGATCGGGCCCTCGGCCGTGCCCACGATCAGGGTGTCGTCCCACAGCACCCGGCGGGCGAAGAGCTTGGTCGCCGGATCGAGCACCACCCGGCCGCCGTTCCACTCGAACGCCCGGTAGGCCCCCCACGGGAGCGAGACGAGCGCCCCGGGCGCCGGATCCCGGTTCACGATCCGCTGGACCGTCCGCCACTCCGCCGGGTACTCGACGGCGGCGAGCCGGCCGAACGCGCCGAGCGCGAACGTCGGCAGGACGAGCACGGGCACGGCGGCCACCGCCACCGCCATCCGGCCCAGCCGGGAGGCGGCCGCGGCGAGCCCGAGCGCCTCGGCGAGGGCGAGCGGCGCGATGAAGAGCTGGCCGTCCCGGAGCGTCCCGAACCCGGCCCACCACTCGATCAGGGTGCGGAGCGCGCCGGGCGCGAACGCCCCGGTGCAGGCGATGAGCAGCCCGGCCGCCGCGGCGAGCCCCAGCCCGCGGGCGGCCGGCCACCCCGCCCGCACCGTGCCCGCGAAGCCGGCGAGCGCGACCGCGGTGACGACGAGGCGGACGGTGGCGATCGCCCACCAGCCCTGGCCGGGGACCTCCGCCTCGGCGTTCCACACGCCGCCCAGCATGAGCAGGCTGCCGAGCGTGCCGAACGGCCCGTCCGCGCGCGGCGCGAAGGCGGCCACGCCCGCCGGGTCGGTCTCCGCCGTGGCCCGCAGCGCCGGGATCAGCCAGGGCAGGCTGAACAGCGCGATCGCACCGCCGGCGGTGGCGAGGCGGCGCGCCCCGGCCAGCGCGCTCACCGGGAGCACGGCGAGCGCGGTGATGAGCATGGCCTTGAAGCCGCCGGCGGCCGCGGGAAGGAGCGCGAGCAGCAGGCGCGGCACGCCGCCGCGGGCCGCCGCCCGCACCGCCCAGGGCAGCCCGGCATACCCGAGCAGCAGGGCCCAGTGCCCCAGCAGCAGCCGCTGGGCGAGGTAGGCGTTCCAGGCGTAGCACGCGGCCGCCACGAGGCGCGGCCCGGTCCGGCCGCCCGGCACGAGCGCCGCCGCCCCGGAGGCGGCGAGCACGAACACGCCGAGCAGGATCAGCTTCTGCACGGCCTCCGCGGGCAGCACCGCGGACAGCAGCGCCACCACCTGGTCGCTCGGCACGGCGCGGGGGAACGCCCCGCCGGGCTCGGCGCGCAGCGGCGGGTCCGGCACGAAGACCATGTCGTACCGGAGCACGAACCCCGGCCCGAGCGCCGGCCCGAGTGCCAGCACGCCGAGCGCCAGCCCGAGCAGGGCGGGCAGGAGCCGATGGAGGCGCTGCGGCATGCCGTACAGGCTATGGGGCGGCCCCGGGCCGCGCGGACCCGGGAGCCGCCCATGCGCCGGACGGCCGCCCGGTCACCGGCCCGGGCCGCCGTCCGGTCCCGTGCCTGAGCCGCCGCCCGGTTACTTGCCCGGCTCCGGGTCGCGCGGCAGGCCGAGCAGGCGCTCGCCGATGATGTTGAGCTGCACCTCGGTGGTGCCGCCGTAGATGGTCATCGCCCGGGTGGCGAGCACGGCCCGGTTCCAGTAGCCGGCGTCGCCGAGCCTGGCGTCGGCCGCGGCGACCGCGTCCGGGCCGAGCAGGTTCACCGCAACCTCGGCCACGTGCTGCGCGTGCGTGGTGGAGACGAGCTTCCGCACCGACGCGTCGGCGCCCGGCTCGGTGCCGGCGAGCTGCTTGAGGGTGACCCGCAGCGCGAGCGCGTTGATCGAGTGGGCCTCGCAGACCACCCGCGCCACGTCCTGCCGCTCGACCGGGGTGAGCTCACGGCCGAGCCGGCGCACCAGGCCGAGCAGGTCGGGCACGGACGATCCGGTGCCGCCCGAGCCGGAGGAGAGCGACACCCGCTCGTTGGAGAGCGTGTTCCGCGCCACCCGCCAGCCGTCGTTCACCTCGCCGACGACCATGTCGTCGGGCACGAACACGTCGTCGAAGAAGACCTCGTTGAACAGGGTCTCCCCGGTCATCTCGACCAGCGGGCGCACCGTGATCCCCGGGGACTTCATGTTCACGAGGAAGTACGTGATGCCGTCGTGCTTGGGCTTGGACGGGTCGGTGCGGGCGATGCAGATGCCCCACTCGGCGTACTGCGCGAACGAGGTCCAGATCTTCTGGCCGTTGAGCTTCCAGCCGCCCTCGACCTTCTCGGCCTTGAGCTGCAGCGAGGCCAGGTCGGAACCGGCGCCCGGCTCGGAGAAGAGCTGGCACCAGACCATCTCGCCGCTGAGCGTGGGCGGCAGGAACCGCTCCTGCTGCTCGGGCGTGCCGTACACCGCGATCGACGGCACCACCCAGGCCCCGATGATCAGCTGCGGCGGCTTGATCTTCGCCGCCCGGAGCTCCTGGTGGATGAGCACCTGCTCGAGCGGGGAAGCGTCCCGGCCCCACGGCCGGGGCAGGTGCGGCATGACGAAGCCGGCCTTGGCCAGCGCGCGGCGCTGCTCGACCCCCTCGAGCCTCGCGATCTCGGCGAGCTCGGCGCGGATGGTCTCGCGCAGCGCCTCCGCCTCCTCGGGGAGCTCGATCTTCATCTCCCGGGTGACGCCCTGGAGCGCGAGCTCGGCGACCCGCTCGGACCACTCGGCCGACCGGCCGAGCGCGGCCCGGATGGTGAGGGCGCGCCGGTAGTAGAGGTGCGCGTCGTGCTCGAAGGTGTACCCGATGCCGCCGAAGGTCTGGATCGCGTCCTTGGCGCACCGGACCGCGGCGTCCGGGGCGATCACGCCGGCGATCGCGGCCGCGTACTCCCGCTCCGCGCCGCCGGTGGCGCGGGCGGCGTCCCACACCGTGGCCCGCGCCTGCTCCAGCGCCACGAGCATCCAGGCGAGCTTGTGCTTGATGCCCTGGAACTGCCCGATCGGGCGGCCGAACTGGACCCGCACCTTGGCGTAGTCGGCCGCGGACCGGACGCACCAGGCGGCGACCCCGACGGCGTCGGCGCCGAACAGGATCGCGGCGAGGTTGCGCACCTCGGTCCGGTCGAGGCCGGTCAGGACGCGCTCGGCGGGTACGGCGAGGCCGTCGACCTCCACCTTCGCTACCCCGCGGGTGAGGTCGAGCGGCCGGACCGGGGTGATCGTGGCCTGGGCGGCGTCGATCGCCACCCACTCCTCTCCCCCGTCGGCCGACACGGGCAGCACGAGGACGTCGGCGACGCCGCCGCCGATCACGGGCTCAGCGGTACCGCTGATCTTGAGCTCGCCGCCCTCGCGGACCCCGCGGATCGATCCGGTGAGGGCGACCGCGCCGATCAGTGAGCCGTCGGCGAGGCCGGGCAGCAGTTGCTCCTTCGCCTTCGCCTCCGAGGCGGCGATCGCCGCGCTGGCGAAGACGGTCGGCACGTACGGACCCGGCGCGACCCGCTCGGCGAGCGCCTCGATCACGACCGCCGTCTCGAGCAGGCCGTACCCGGAGCCGCCGTGCTCCTCGGGGATGTGCAGGCCGAGCAGGCCCTGTTCGGCGAGGCCGGTCCAGAACGCGGGGCGCTTCTCCTCCGCCGACTCCGTGAGCGCGCCGACGACGCCGCGCACCGCCTCGGCCGGGATCGTGCGCTCCGCCCATCCGAGCACCGACTCCCGGAGTGCTCGGTGCTCCTCGCTGAGCCCTATCGCCATTGCTCCTCCACCGCGAGACAGGCTAATAGAACTTTATTCTAGAGGAAAATTCAAACGGCGCTAGAGCGGACGGAGCGTCGATATCAAGGTGTTCAGATCGCGGTAGAGCTCCGGGCGATCGTCGGGAACGGTGGCGAAGAGCAGCGCCGGCCGCGCCCGGCCGGTACCGACCACGGCCACGATCGCCTCGGACGAGCGCGTCTCGCCGTCGACGCGGTAGCTGACCCGGTAGCCGAGCAGCCAGCCCGTGCCCTGCGGCACCGGCTGCGAGGCGGTCCAGGTCACCCGGGCGCCCTGCGGCTGGTAGCGCAGCGTCCACCGCACGGCGCGCAGCGCCATCGCCTGGTACGCCTGGGGGGTGGTGAGCCTCCCCGGCGCCGGGCCGGGCAGCGGCCTGGACCCGATGAGCGCGAACGGCCGCCGGACCGGGCCGGCCATCTGGGTGCAGGTGAACGCCTTGGGCCACGCCGACCGCCACGGCTCGCCGAACCTGGCGTAACCGATCCCCGCCTTCCGGTCCTCGATGGTCTCCACCACGGGTGTGCCCGGGCCGGGGCGGACGGGCAGCGGCGTGTTCTCCGGCAGCTTCGGGAGCGGCACCGCGGGGATCTGCGCCCCGGTGGGCGACGGCGACGGGCTCGCCGCGGGCGTCGCCCCGGCCGCCACGGGCGGAGGCTCCGGCCGGTCGGCGGAGAAGATCGAGAACGTGGCGAGCACCGCGCCGGCCGTCCCGAGCGCGACGAGGGCCGCGTAGCGGGCCCGGCGCCAGGAGCGACGCCGCTGCCGCCGGTCCTCCGCCGGACGGTCGCCGCCGTCCCGCCCGGAGGGCTCCGCCGGCTCGCCGGCCGGAGGCGGCGGCGCGACCCTGGGCAGGGGCATCGTGAGCATGGCCGGGTCCACGTGCACGGCCGGATCTCCGGGTCCCGGTCCGGGGCCGGAGGGCGTGGCGCCGAGCGCGGGGAGCGGCGTCGTCGGAGGGTCGATCGGGCGGTTCGATCGATCAGCGGCTCCCTCTGCCATGACGGCAGCGTACGCGAGCCCGGGTCCGGCCGCATGGCCGCGCCCGCCGCGGGCCGGGAGGCTCACGGTCCGTGGCGGTCCGGGGACGCTCACGTGCCATCGCGTCCGGGCCGCTCGCACGCCGCCGGGCTCATCGCGGGCGGGCCAGGAGGCGTCGGGCGCCGTTCGCGGGCCGAGCGCCTCCCGTCGGCGCGCCGGCCGCGGGGTGCCCGGCGCGCCGGCCGGGCCTCCGCCGCCGGGGCCGGACGGACCACGCCGCCGGTCACAGGCATTCGATCCGGCGGGCGGCGCCGCCGGTCCAAGGCGTCGGATCCGGCGGGCGGCGCGCCGGGCCGCGGTCCCGGGGGCCGGCTGATCGGTTCCGGCGACGACGTGTTCAGTTCGGCGCCACCACCGCGGTGATCGCCACGGCCAGGGCGGTGTCGAGGACGACGCAGAACTCGGCCATCGAGCGGGGGACCAGCCGGCCGGTCCGGAGCAGGTGGACGTCGAGCGCGGCGTGGGCGAGCAGGCCGGCCGCGATCAGCAGGCCGCCGGTCTCGGCGCCGAGCAGCGGGCCGATCGCGGCGAGGCCGCCGACGACGGCGAAGAGCAGCGTCTGCAGCGGCAGGCCCCACAGCGGCCGGAACGCCCGGCGGGCCAGGCCGTACCCCAGCAGGGGGACGCCCAGCGCGAACAGCACCCAGGACGGTTGCACCCCCGGCAGCGCGGCGCGGGTGAGCACGATCACGGCGGCGGCCGCGAAGAACAGCGGCCACGCCGCGCCGGGCCTGCCCAGTGCCGCCGTGCCGAGGTAGATGACGAGGGCGGCGACCAGGATCGGGGCCGGTTCGAGCCCGGTCGTGATGCGGAAGACGTAGCCGGCGGCGAAGGCCAGGCCGGCCACCGTGGGCCATCGGCGGAAGAGCGCGCGGGCGCGCAGGCGGCCCGCGTTCGCCGCCTCGGTGCTCATGCCCGGCACGATATCACGGATACCCCCTACCCCTAAGGGGTACATCCCGACGCGGAGCCGCCCCCGGCGGCCGGGCCACGAAGAGGCACGTCACGGCCTGGGCGGCGCGGAGCCGGTGCGCGGCCGCCCCGCGGCGATGAACGCCATGCCGGAAATGCCGTGCCGGAACGCCGCACCGCCGCGGCGGGGAGGCGCTCTCCCGTCACCGCCCGGCAGAGCGGCCGCGACGGCGGCCGGGGTGCACCCGCCCCATCGCGCGGTGCGGTCATGACCGCCCGCCGGTCCCGTGCCGGGGGTACCCAGGAGGTATGAGGATCTCAAGGTTGTCAGCGTGGACCGTGGCGGCGGCGTTGCTCATCGGCGCCACCGGATGCCAGGCCGATGCGGACGGCGGCGACGCCGCGGGCGAGGCCACCTCCGCCACGCAGGTCACCACGCCCGCGCCCACCTCTGCCGCCCTCCTCCCCGAGCCGCCCGCGGAGGTGAGCGCGCTGCAGAGCCGGTACGAGCAGGTGATCAAGGCCGTGCTCCCATCGATCGTGCAGGTCACCACGTCCGAGTCCCTCGGCTCCGGCGTGGTGTTCGACGCCGAGGGCCACATCATCACCAACGCCCACGTGCTCGGCCGGGCGCGCGAGGCCGAGGTCACGCTCGCCACCGGCGGGGAGCCCAAACGGGCGGAGCTGGTGAACCTCTTCCCCGCCGGCGACCTCGCGGTGCTCAAGGTCGCCGACCCCAGCGGGCTCACCCCGGCCCGGTTCGGCCGCTCCTCCGAGGTCCAGGTGGGCCAGATCGTGCTGGCGCTGGGCAACCCGCTCGGCTACTCCGGCAGCGTCACCCAGGGCATCGTCTCGGCCCTCGGCCGTACCGTCTCGGCGCCCGCGCAGAACGGCCTCCCGGGCGCGACCATCATCGACGCCATCCAGACCTCGGCGCCGATCAACCGCGGCAACAGCGGCGGCGCGCTCGTCGACCTGCGCGGGCAGGTGGTCGGCATCCCCACGCTCGCCGCGGTCGACCCCCAGCTCGGCGCGGCCCCGGGCATCGGCTTCGCCATCCCGAGCGACACCGCCGTCGACATCGCCCGGCAGATCATCCAGCACGGCAAGGTGGTCAACTCCCGCCGGGCGGCGCTCGGCATCAGCGCGGGCACGGCGATCGACCTGTTCGGCAACCCCACCGGCGTGCTGGTCAGCGCGGTCACTCCCGGCGGCGCCGCCGATCGGGCGGGGATCCGGCCGGGCGACGTGATCCTCAGCATCAACGGCCGGCCCACCCGGACCTCGTACACGCTCTCCCAGATCCTCGCCACCTACAAGCCGGGGGAGACGGTGCGGGTGGAGCTGCGCCGCGCCTTCGGCCGGACCACCACCGTCGAGGTCACCCTGGAGGAGCTCCTCTCGTGACCCGGGGTCCCCGCCCGGCCGCGCACCCGTCCGGCCCCGCGGGCGGTCCGTGCCCGGGCGTTCTGGGGTGGCGGCCCTCCCCCGGGCGCCCACCCCTCGGCGCATCCGCCTTCGCGCCCCTCGATGAGCTTTCCCGCGCCCGGAGGCACGGGTGACCAGCGCCACCCCGCCCCGGCTCCCGCATCTCGGCGAGCGTCTCCGGCTTCAGCACGCCCCGGGGTGTCCCCGGGCGCCCGCCCCCGGCGGCGGCCCCGTCCTCCGGCCGGGCCGGTCCACGGGACCGGGTGAGCGGTGGGCGACGCGAGGGCCGCGGGAGGACCGGCACGGGGGTACGCGCGAAGGTGGGGTCACGCGGGCAGGTGGGGTTCGCGCACGACCGGGCCGGTGCGCCGGGACGGCCGGCGGCCCGCCCGAGCCGGGCTCAGAACTCGTCCGCCCCGCTCACCTGGGTGATCGGGAAGACGTGGCGGGAGGCGGCGCAGACGGTCTCCAGCGCGTGGATCGGGGTGTCGTCGGCCGAGTAGCTCGTCCGCAGGATCTGGACCACCCACTCGCCGGCGCCGAGCTCGAGCGTCTCCGCCTCGGTTCCGGTGGCCGGGCGGGCGATCAGGTACTCCTCGGCGCGGCCGAACCGGTGGCCGAGCGCCTCGATCGCGGCCTGCAGGCTGGGGGTGAGGAAGCCGGGCCGGCTCAGCGCCGTGCCGCCGAACAGGTCGAGGCGGAGGAAGCTGGTGGCGACCCGCACCGGAACGCCCTCGGCGAGCAGCAGCTTGCGCCGGGCGATCACCTCGGTGCCCGGTTCGACCCGCAGCGCCTCGGCGACGTGCGCGGGCGCGGGCTCCGGGCCGACGTAGAGCATCCGCCGGTCGGCGCGGACCCCCTGCCGGGCCGCCTCGGTCAGGAAGAGCGACGCCGATCCCCGGACGGCCGGCTCGGTGGGGATCGCGCGCCGCACCACCACACGCCCGCCTGGCCCGACCACGACCGATCCTCCTTCCGCCCGGTTCCGCTCCGGCCGTGGCCCGTCCGCCGGCGCCGGCCGCTCCCACCCGGCGCGGCGGATGTCCGCACCCGGACGGGACGCGGCACGGTGCCGGGACGGCGCCCCGGCCTGCCGCCACGAGCTTATCCGGCCTGATCCGGTGGGGTTTCAACGAAAAACGGCCGATGCGTCGCATCGGCCGTTCGTCGTGGAGGTGGCGGGAATCGAACCCGCGTCCTTCAACACCAAGCCAGGGCTTCTCCGGGTGCAGCCTGCTAGGCGTTTTACTCGGCCCCGGCGCTCACGCAGGCAAGTCGCCGACAGGCCCAGTCACTGTGCGATGTCCCGGACGGCTCCGTGACCGAGCCGGCCGGTCAGCCTCCTACCGATGTCAGTACCGGGCCGGAGGCGCTCCCGGACTGACAGAGGTCTCGCTGATCAGGCAGCGAGAGCCAGGGAAGCCTGGCTAACCTCAGCGTGCTTCTTGTTGGCACTTATTTTTCGCGGACACAGTGTTGACGGGGTGATGTCCGCCGTCCCCGACCCGCTTCCCCTGACTTGCAGTGCCGAAGTCGAAGCCAGTCACCCCCTGTGCAGTTGTCAAGCTCGCCCGATGAGCACCTTCAGTCTACCTAGTAGGACATCGGTGCGGCGACCGTTTATTCCGCCCGCGCCCGGCTCCGGCGCGCACCCGGAAAGCCCCGGCGCGCACCCGGAAGGCGCACCCGGAAAAGGCTCCGAAAAGCGAGAGCCCCGGAGGCGCCGCGCTAGCACGTGCCTCCGGGGCCGACCGGCAGGGTCGAGCCGGTCCGGACGGCAGGGCTCCCCCCGAGATGGAGCCCTGGTCTCATCACGGCGACTGAGCTCCGCAACCCCCCAAGCGGCGCTCAGTCACCCGGTAAGACGCCGGGCGCACCCCGAAAGGTTGCTCGCCGTGCGGAGATGTTGCCGAGATCTCACCGTGACCTCACGGAGTTCTTCCGTGACCCCGAGATCTCGCCGGGGCCGCCGAGCGGGGTGCGGACACCCCATCGGCCCGTGACCGTGGCCACGGCGGCGCGGCCCCGGATTCGCGGCCGCCCGCGCCCGGCCGCCCGTCACCGGCGCTCCCGGCCCGCGGGACCGGCTCGTCGCCGGGGCGGGCTCGGGTCCCGGCGCTCACAACCGGACGCGCGCGTTCCGGAAGAAGCTCCCGGCGATCGCCGCGGCGGCCGACTTGTCGTCGCTCGCGGCCATCACGGCCACGGCCACATCGCCCTGCCAGCCCACGAACCACGACAGGCTGGTGCGCTTCTTCCCCTCGATGTGGTCGGCGAGCCCGGCCACGCCGTGCACGGCGCCCCCGGGCGCGGCCGCGGCGCGGGCCATGCCGGAGGTGACCCCGGCGCGCATGAGCTCGCGCAGCTTCGTCACGGTCCCCGGGTCGAGCCGCACCGGCTGCGCCTCGGGCCGCCGCGCCCCGTCGGACGAGGGCTCCGGGAGGGTGGACGGCGAGGTGACCAGGACCGGGGGACGCCACGTGCCCGTGTTCACCGCGGCGGCGACGAGGGCCATCGCGAGCGGGCTCACCTGGACCGTCTGGCCCGCGATGATGCGGGCGACCGCGGCGTCGCTGTCCGCCCGGGGCAGGCTGCCGCTGAACGTGCGGAGGGGGAGCTCCCAGTCCACGCCGATGCCGTACCGCGCCGCGGTGACGCGGATCGCCTCGCCGTCGACCCGCCGGGCGAGCGAGGCGAGCGCGGTGACGCACCCCTGGGCGAAGTCGGTGCGGAAGGTGGGCGTCTGCAGGGTGAGGACCCCCGGCTCCTGGAACCGGGCGCCGCCGACCGAGCGCTCAGGGGTGCACGGCACCCGCTGCTCCGGGTTGAAGCCGGACCTCAGCAGCGCGTCGGCCGCCACGATCGAGAAGACCGACCCGGCCGGGTACCGCCCGGCGAGCGCGTCCCGCTCCTGGTGGAGCTGGTTCGTGGCGACCGCGAGGACGTGCCCGGTCGAGGCCTGGACCGCGACGAGCGCCGCCGGCCGGGGGCCGACCACGGCCGCGTCCGCGGCGCTCTGCAGCCGGCTGTCGATCGTCGTCTGCACCGGGGTGGGCTTGCGCACCGGCCGCCAGGCCTGAAGCTCCTTGATCTGGCGCCCGGTCTGGGCGTCGAGGATGACCACGCTCGTCTCGGTCGTGCCGGTGAGCTGGTCCTGGTAGGCCCGTTGCAGCCCTTCCCGGCCGAAGGAGTCGCCGGCCCGCTGGGGCCCGCCGAGCGCCTGCTCGGCCTCGGGGGTGATCGCGCTCACCCGGCCGACGATCTGAGTGGGCGACTTCGGCGCGACCGGGGCGTTGTCCGTGACGATCCGGATGCCCTGGATCGCCCGGAGCCGCTGGTGGATCTGCGCGTACTTGGTCCGCCCGAACGTCGCGAGGGCGACGAAGTCCTTCGGCGGCGCGGAGCGGATCCGGCTGAGCAGGCGGTCCTGGGCGAACCCGGTGACCCGGGAGAGCTCCGCGCAGAGCCGCTCCGGGTCCTTGATCTCCGCCGGGTAGACGCCGGCCACGTAGAGGACGGTCTCGTTCTGGAGCGGATCGCCGTGGCGGTCGAGGATCGGCTGCCGCCCCTGCGGCTTGGTCGCCACGGCGAAGCGCTGCCCCGGGCGCAGGTCGGGGTGGATCACGCTCGGCGACCACCGGACCTTCCACCGCCCGCCGACCAGGCGGAGCGGCAGGCTGCCGTCGTACTCCCACAGCGGGGTGTTCTCCCCGAGATCCACCTCGGCGTGGAAGTCGGCCCGGGCGGTGTCGCCGTCCCGCGTGATCCCCTTGATCGAGAACCGGATCGAGGCGGCGTCGAGCTGCTGCTTGGCGTCCGCCAGCGCCTTCCGTACGGTGGCCGGATTCGCGTCGGCGCGGCGCGCGGCGCTCGCGTAGTCCCCCGTCTGCCAGCCGACGAGGAACTCGCGCACCGCCTCGTGCGGGGACGACTCTTCCAGGCACCCGGTGAGCAGGGGTACGGCCAGTCCCAAGGCGAGCGCTGCCCGTACGGCTCTCGCGTGGGCGGACACGGCCTAGCGGCCTCCCCGGCGGCGGAGGGCGTTCGACATGGCCCGGGCCATCTCCCGCTTGGCCTGCTTCTCCAGCAGGGCCTGCCGCTTGTCGTAGCTCTTCTTACCCCGGGCGACGCCGATCTCGACCTTGGCCTTGCCGTCCTTGAAGTACAGCGAGAGCGGGACCAGGGTGAGACCGCGCTCCTTGAGCACCGCCTCCAGCTTGGCGATCTCCTTGCGGTGCAGGAGGAGCTTCCGGGTCCGGCGCGGCGCGTGGTTGGTCCACGTGCCGTGGCTGTACTCCGGGATGTGCACGTTGATCAGCCAGACCTCACCGTCCTTCACGGTGGCGTACCCCTCGGTGAGGTTGGCCCTGCCCGCGCGCAGCGACTTGACCTCCGTCCCGGTCAGCACGATGCCGGCCTCGTACGTGTCCTCGATGAAGTAGTCGTGCTTCGCACGCCTGTTCTGCGCGATCAGCTTGCGCCCGGTCTCACGTGGCATACGGGGAGCCTACCGCCGGGAAGAGGAGTGCCGACCACGCGCGGCGGACGCCGGAACACCGCCGGCGCGGAGCGTTCCGGCGCGGGGTGTTCCGGCGTCCGTCACACGCGCAGGTAGCGGCGGAGCGTGATGAACGAGGCGAGCACACAGATCACCACGCCCACCGCCATGGTCACGAAGATGATCACGGCGACCGTGTTCCAGCTCAGCGGGGCCGCCATGTACATCTGGATGCCCTCGAAGATGAGGATCTTCGTGATGATCAGCAGGACCGCGGCGAGCACGCCGCCGATGAGCCCTGCGATCAGGCCCTCCATGACGAAGGGCAGCTGGATGTAGAGGTTGGAGGCGCCGACCAGCCGCATGATCGCCGTTTCCCGGCGCCGGTTATAGGCGGACAGGCGCACGGTATTGCCGATCAGCAGCGTCGCCGCGATCAACATGAGGATCGCCACGCCGAGGGCCATGTTCCTCAGCTTCCCCATGAAGCCGAACAGCGACTGGAGCAGCTCCCGTTGGTTGACGATGTTCGACACCCCGGGCTGCCCGGTCAGTGCCTCCTGAACGGCGTTCGCCTTCTCCGGGTCCTTGAGCTTGACCCGGAACGACTCCGGCATGTCCTCCACGCTGGTGATCGACAGCAGGAGCCGGTTGGTCTCGGTCGCCTGGAAGTTCTTGTAGGCCTGGGTCTGGTCCTCGAACTCGACCCGCTCCACGTCGGGCAGGCTCTCGATCGTTTGCTTGAGCCGGGCCTTCTCCTCCTCGGTGGCCGCGCCCCTGTTCCGGCAGGCGGGGAAGGACGAGTTCTTGCTGCACAGGTAGACCGAGATCTCGACCTTGTTCGCCCAGTAGCCGGTCAGGGACATGACCTGGGAATTGATCATCAGCGCGACGCCGAGCAGCGCCATGCCGACGGCGACGGTCACGATCACCGCGATGGTCATCGTGATGTTCCGCCGCAGGCCTATCCAGACCTCGGAGAAGATGAAAGCTGCCCGCATCGATCACTCCTAATACGCCTGGCCGTACACGCCGCGCGACTGGTCACGGACGATCTTGCCGTCCTCCAGCTCCACGACGCGTTTGCGCATGGAGTCGACGATGGCGGCATCGTGGGTCGCCATGAGGACCGTGGTCCCAGTCCGGTTGATCCGGTCCAGCACCTTCATGATTCCGATGCTGGTGGCGGGGTCGATGTTCCCGGTCGGCTCGTCGGCCAGCAGGATCATGGGCCGGTTGACGAAGGCGCGGGCCATGGCCACCCGCTGCTGCTCACCACCGGAAAGCTCATGGGGCATGCGATGCGCCTTGCCCTCGAGCCCCACCAGTTCGATCACCTCGGGGACCACTTTCCGGATGAACCTGCGAGGCTTCCCGATGACCTCGAGTGCGAACGCGACGTTCTCGTAGACGTTCTTGTTGGGCAGCAGCCGGAAGTCCTGGAAAACACAGCCGATCCGGCGTCGCAGGTGCGGAACCTTGAAGTTGGACAGCCGCGACAGGTCCTTTCCGGCGACATGAATCGTGCCGGAATCCGGCTTCTCCTCCCTAAGGATCAACCGGAGGAATGTGGACTTCCCTGACCCTGATGGGCCGACCAGGAAGACGAACTCGCCCTTGCCGATGTCGAGCGTCACGCGGTCGAGGGCTGGTCGGCTTTGGTTCGGGTAGACCTTGGTGACATTATCGAAATGGATCACGGGCGCATCACGGCTAGCCAGTCTAGGGGGTGGGACTTTCGGCCGGTAACCGCCGGCCACTCGTCAGTGAGCCGAGCATCCGCTTGGCCAAGGGCCAGTCTAGGGGGTAAGACTGGCATAGAACGTCCATAACGGAAGTTAATCAATATGCGCTAGGTTTCAGGGGCGGTCGATCCGGTATGAGCTGCGAACATCTCATCTGCGCGGCGTGTTCTGGCCCCGTCGTGGAGGGGCGCTGCCCCGTCTGCCGGGAAGGCAGGGCCAAAGTCCATCACCACGGGATCACGGGCCTGCCACCTGTGGTCATCGCCCTGGCCGTACTCCTGGTGGCGGCCCTGCTGGCACTGAAGCACGTCAGCGGATACTAGGCGACCCGAGGCCCGTAAGGCTAGCTCATCCCTTGTTCTCCTGCTTCTCTTCCTTGCTCGCCTCCTGGCGGCGCAGCCAGCGGATCTCGGCCTCGATGAACTGGTCGAGATCGCCGTCGAGCACCGCGGTCGGGTTGCCGGACTCCACACCCGTGCGCAGATCCTTGACGATCTGGTACGGATGCAGCACATAGTTACGGATCTGCGTGCCCCAGGAGGTCGTGGTCTCGCCACGCAGCTCGGCCATCGCCTGAGCCTCCTCCTGACGCTTCCGCTCGAGCAGCTTGGCCTTGAGCACCGCCATCGCGGTCGCCCGGTTCTGTAGCTGGGACCGCTCGTTCTGGCACGACACCACGATGCCCGTGGGCAGGTGGGTGATCCGGACCGCCGAGTCGGTGGTGTTCACCCCCTGGCCGCCCGGGCCAGACGAACGGTAGACGTCGATCCGGATCTCGTCCTCGTTGATCTCGATGTCGTCGGTCTGCTCGACGACGGGCATCACGTCCACCCCGGCGAACGAGGTCTGCCGCCGGGCCTGGTTGTCGAACGGGCTGATCCGGACCAGCCGGTGCGTGCCGTGCTCTCCCTTGAGCGTGCCGTACGCGTAGGGGGCCTTGACCGTGAAGGTCACCGACTTGATCCCGGCCTCCTCGGCGTACGAGGTGTCGTAGATCTCCGTCGGGTAGCCCTTCCGCTCCGCCCACCTGAGGTACATGCGGAGCAGCATCTGCGCCCAGTCGGCCGCGTCGACCCCGCCGGCCTGGGCGTTGATCGTGATGAGGGCCTCGCGCTCGTCGTACTCGCCCGACAGGAGCGTCCGCACCTCGAGCGCCCCGATGTCGGACTTGAGCTTGGCCAGCTCCCGCTCGGCCTCGGCGAGCGCCTCCTGGTCCCCCTCCTCGGCCGCGAGCTCGAAGAGCACGGGGAGGTCCTCCAGGCGGCGCGCCAGCTCCTCGATGCGGTTGACCTCACCCTGCAGGTGGGAAAGTCGGCTCGTGACCCGCTGAGCCTTCTCCGGGTCGTTCCACAGATCGGGCGCGGCAGCCTGCTCCTCCAACTCGGCGATCTGCTTACGCAGGCCGTCGATGTCGAGGACGTCCTGGATGCCCCTCAGAGTGCCGGTAAGCTCGTTGATCTGTTCGGCTGGATCGATGACTGCCACGTCTGTAAAGGGTACGCGAACCACGGACGCGGTCAGGTTCCACGTGGCGATGGTGGTGGCACCGCGTCGCAGCGGGAGGACGGCGTGACGAGGATCGTGCGAGGCGCGCTCGCCCTCGCCCTCGCCTGTGCCACGGTCGCCTGCTCCAGCGGCGAGGCGGCGGAGCATGCCGCGACGACCCCGGCCGCGGCCGAGGAGACGCCGGCCACGCCGGGGTCCCCGGGCCCGCCGGATCAGGCCGTGACGCTCGACGAGGCCCGCGACGCGCTCGACACCCACCTCGCCACCGACGACGTGGTCCGGGCCGCCCTCGCCGACCGATGGGCGCTCGCCCTCACCCGGGACGGCCACCGCATGATCACGCTGGCCGCGATCCACTCCCACGGCGGCGACCCGCCCCGCTACTCGTGGGGCCGCCGGGAGGTGTACGTGCCCCGGCAGAGCCCGGGCCGGTCGCCCCAGTGGTTCCTCGCCACGGCGGAGCGGCGCGATCCGTCCGGGGAGACCCGGCTCGCCGTGCTCGTCTTCGCCCGGCAGGGCGAGGGGGCGCGGTGGCAGGTGAGCCACGAGTCCCTGCTCTACCCGGAGGAGGGCCTGCCGGAGATCGCGCTCGACGACGACGGGTACGCGACCGCCCTCGACCCCCGCGACCAGTCGGTCGCGGTCAGCCCGAACCTCATGGGCCCCCTGCACGCGACGATCGCCGAGGAGGGGCCCCAGGGCTTCGCGTCAGGGCTGATCGCCCCCGGGCCGCACACCACCGGCTTCTACGCCGAGATCGAGGAGACGCGGCGCACGGCCCGGGAGCGGGACTGCATGAACTACCGGTCGATCTTCGCGCTCGCCGCCAGGTACCCCGTCTTCGCCCTGCGCACCGCGGACGGCGGGGCGCTGGTCGCCTACACCCTGGTCCGGACGTCCACCTGGTCGCCCGGCAAGGAGCAGCTCAAGTGCGGTGAGGGGCGGCCGGTCCCCATCCCGCCCGAGGCGCGGTGGCTGCTCGGCGCCGGCGGCCCGATCATCCGCGAGGAGCGGCAGATCCAGGAGACCCAGCAGTACGTGGCCGCGGTGCCGCCGAAGGCCTCCACGGCGCCCGCGCACGTGATCGGGTACGAGGGCGCCGTGTCGAGCGCGACCAACCGCTGATCAGCCTTCGGCGTACGGCAGGTCGCTGGCGGTCACCAGCGTCCGGACCGCGCGCAGCGCCACGGAGAGCGTGGCGAGGTCGAAGGTGCCGCTCTCCCAGATCTCGGAGATCGTCTGCCGCATCCGGGCCAGGGCCGACCGGTTCGCCTCGGTCCACCGGTCGAGCCGCTCCTCCGGGGAGAGCCCGGCCTCGCTGACCGTCAGCACCTGACGGGTCAGCACGGCGTGCGCCGCGTACAGGTCGTCGCGGAGCGCGGAGCGGGCCATGGAGCTCCACCGGCTGTCCCGCGGCAGCGCGATCACCCGCTCCCGGAGCCGGGTGAGCTCCAGCCGGTCGGCCAGGGCGAAGTAGACCTCGGCCACCTCCTGGAGCGGCCGGCCCGTCTGGGCGGCGATCTCCACCAGGTCGAACGTGGAGTAGGCGGGCACCATCACCGCGATGCGCTCGGCCAGGTCCTTCGGCACCCCGCGGGCGATGAAGTGGTCCCTCCGCTCCTCGTACGCGGCGAGGTCCCGGCCGACGAGCAGCGACGGCAGAACGCCGAGCAGCTCCCTGGCGCCCTTGGCGAAGAACTCGGCCGTCGGCCCGAGCTCCACCGGCGGCCTCCGGTTGACGAGCAGCCACCGGGTCCCCCGCTCGGAGAGCTTCCGCGCCTCGAAGAGCATGGCGAGCTGCGTGGCGGTGTCCACCTTGTTGTCCAGCGCCTGGATCTGGCGCACCACGCCGGGGAGGTCGAACACCTCGCGGGTGACCAGGTAGGCGCGGACGATGTCGGCGGTGGAGGCCCCGGTCTCCTCCCAGAACCGGAAGAGGAACGTGGTCCCGCCGAAGTTGACCACGTCGTTCACCACGCGGGTGGTGATGATCTCCCGGCGGAGGGGGTGGGCGTCCATGTACGAGCGGAACCGCTCCCGGAGCGCCGACGGGAAGTACGACACGAGCCACGACTCCAGGTACGGCTCATCGGGGATGTCCGACTGGAGCAGCTCGGAGTCGATCAGCAGCTTGGTGTAGGCGAGCAGGACGGCGAACTCCGGGCCGGTGAGGCCGAGGCCGGCCTGCCGGCGCTCGGCGAGCGCCTTCTCCGAGGGCAGGGACTCCAGCTTCCGGTCGACCAGGCCGTCGCGCTCCAGCTTCCGCAGGTAGCGGGTGTGGACGTGGAGCATCTCCGGCGCCTGCGCCCGGGCGGCGGCGAGCACGAGGTTCTGCGCGTAGTTGTCCTCGAGCACCAGCCGGGCGACCTCGTCGGTCATGCCGAGGAAGATCCGGTCGCGCTCCTCGGCGGAGATCTCGCCGTCGCGGACCGCCTCGTCCAGGAGGATCTTGATGTTCACCTCGTGGTCGGAGGTGTCCACGCCGGCCGAGTTGTCGATGAAGTCGGTGTTGATCAGCCCGCCGCCCAGCGCGTACTCGATCCGGCCGAGCTGGGTGAAGCCGAGGTTGCCCCCTTCGCCGACGACCTTGCAGCGCAGCTCGGAGGCGTTCACCCGGACCGCGTCGTTGGCCTTGTCCCCGACGTCGGCGTTGTTCTCCACGGTGGCCTTGACGAAGGTGCCGATGCCCCCGTTCCACAGCAGGTCCACCGGGGCGCGCAGGATCGCGCTGATCAGCTCGTTCGGGGTGAGCGACGTCACGCCGTCGGGCAGCCCGAGGGCGCTGCGCATCTGCGGGGAGACCGGGATGGACTTGGCCGTCCGCGGCCACACGCCGCCGCCCGGGGAGATGCACGACCGGTCGTAGTCGTCCCAGGAGCTGCGCGGGAGCCGGAAGAGCCGGAGCCGCTCGGCGTAGGAGCGGGCCGGGTCGGGCGAGGGGTCGACGAAGATGTGCCGGTGGTCGAAGGCGGCGATCAGCTTGATGTGCTCGGACTGGAGCATGCCGTTGCCGAACACGTCACCGGACATGTCGCCGATCCCGACGACGGTGAAGTCGGTGGTCTGGACGTCGATGCCCATGGTCCGGAAGTGGAACTTCACCGACTCCCACGCGCCGCGGGCGGTGATGCCCATCGCCTTGTGGTCGTAGCCGACCGAGCCGCCGGAGGCGAACGCGTCCCCGAGCCAGAACCCGTACTCCCGCGCCACCTCGTTGGCGATGTCGGAGAAGGTCGCGGTGCCCTTGTCCGCCGCGACCACCAGGTAGGGGTCGTCCCCGTCGTGCCGGACCGTGTCCGCCGGCGGCGTCACCCGGCCCCCGACCAGGTTGTCGGTGAGGTCGAGCATGCCGGAGATGAACTGGCGGTAGCACGCGATGCCCTCGGCGAGCTGCTCGTCCCGGCCGCCGGTGACCGGGCGCTTCACCACGAACCCGCCCTTGGACCCGGTCGGGACGATGACGGTGTTCTTCACCATCTGCGCCTTGACCAGGCCGAGGATCTCGGTGCGGAAGTCCTCCATCCGGTCCGACCAGCGGAGCCCGCCCCGGGCGACCTTGCCGAAGCGCAGGTGCACGCCCTCGACCCGCGGCGAGTAGACGAAGATCTCGTACTTCGGCCGCGGCTGCGGCAGCACGCTGATCGCCTGCGGGTCGAACTTCAGCGAGATGTACGGCTTGCGCTTGCCGGTGACGAACTTGCTCCCGCCCGATCCGGGGTCCCGGCCGTCGGCGCGGGCCGGCTGGAAGACGTTGGTCCGGAGCGTCGCGTTGATCATCTCGAGGTAGGCCCGGAGGATCCGGTCCTCGTCGAGCGAGGCGACGTCGTCGAGCGAGGCGAGGATCTCCTCGTTGAGCGCGTCGCAGACCTCGGTCCGCGCGTCCGCGGGCAGCCGGGGGTCGAACCGGGCCTCGAACAGGCGGACCAGCAGCCGGGCGATCCGGACGTTGCCGAGGAGGGCGCGCTCGATGTACTCCTGGCTGAACGTGGTCCCGGCCTGCCGGAGGTACCGCGCGTAGGCCCGCAGCACCTCGGCCTCCTCCCAGGTGAGGCCGGCGGCGAGCACGAGCGCGTTGAAGCCGTCGCACTCCACGTCGCCGCGCCACAGCACGGCGAAGGCGTCGTGGAACAGGCGCCGCAGCTCCCGCTCGTCCACGTCCGCGGGGGGCGTGAAGCGGAGCCCGAAGTCGTAGATCCACGCCTGGCCGGACGCGCCGTGGTCCCGGGTGATCTCGTACGGCCGCTCGTCCACGACCTCGACGCCCATCCGCTGGAGGAGCGGGAGCACCCGGGAGAGCGAGATCGGCGCGCCGAGGCGGTAGAGCGCGAACCGGTACTCGCCGGCGGCCGCCCCCTCGGGCCGGTAGAGGTTCATCCCGATGTCGGCGGGGTCGTCGCTGAGCCGCTCGAGCCGCTTGATGTCGGCGACCGCGTCGTACGGGGAGAAGTCCGCCTTGTAGCCCTCCGGGAAGGCCGAGCCGTACCGCTCGATCAGCCGGGCGGCCTCCTCGTCGCCGCAGAGCTCCTGGAGGGCGGCGGCGAGGTCGTCCTCCCAGATCCGCGCGGCCGCGGCGAGCCGGGCCTCGAGCTCCTCCACGTTCTCGGGGAGCTCGCGCACGGGCGTGTCCGGCTCCCCGCGGACCACGACGTGCAGCCGGGCGAGCATCGACTCGCCGACCACGGCGCTGTAGTCGAACGAGGTGCCGCCCAGCTCCTCCAGGAGGATCCGCTGCATGGCGACCCGGACCTTCGTGGTGTACCGGTCGCGCGGCAGGAAGATCAGGCAGGAGATGTACCGGCCGTAGTCGTCCCGGCGGAGGAAGAGCCGCACCTGCTTGCGCTCGCGGAGCCGGAGCAGGCCGAGCGCGATCGGGACGAGGTGGTCGACCGAGGTCTGGAAGAGCTCCGAGCGCGGGTAGGTGTCGAGGATCTCGATGAGGTCCTTGCCGTCGTGGCTGTCCGCGGCGATGCCGACCCGGTCGAGCACCTCGGCGAGCTTGCGCCGGAGCACCGGGATCCGGGTGATCGACTCGCTGTAGGCCGTGTGGGTGAACAGGCCGAGGAACCGGCGCTCGCCGATCACGTCGCCCTCGGGGGAGAAGACCTTCACCCCCACGTAGTCGAGGTAGTTCGGGCGGGAGACCGTCGAACGGCTGTTCGCCTTGGTGATGATGAGGACCCGGGGGTCCCGGGCCCGCGCCCTGAGCTCCGGGGAGAGGGCGGCGAAGCTGTCCGACTCGGCCTTGTCGGCGCGGAGGATGCCCAGACCGGTGCCCGGCACGGCGCTCAGGTGCTCGCCCTCCTCGGCGCGGGACAGCCGGTACTCGCGGCTGCCGAGGAAGAGGAAGTGCCCGTCGGCGAGCCAGCGGAGCAGGTCGGCGCTCTCCCCGACCTCGGCCGCGTCGACCGGGGGCGGGGCCGCGGTGAGGTCGTCGGCGATCCGCAGCACGAGCGCCCGCATCTTGTCCGCGTCCTCGACCGCGGAGCGGACGTCGAGGAGCACGCGCTGCAGGTCCTCCTCGAGCCGGGCGCACCTGGCCGGGTCGGGCTGCCGGTCGATCTCGATGTACATCCAGGACTCACGGATCACCTGGCCGCTGAGGTGCTCCGCGCCGGGGTCGAGGAGCGCGCCGGTCACGTCCCGCCGTACCTCCGGCTGCGGGTGGACGACCAGGTAGCACCCGATGCCGTGCCGGTCGATCTCGGCGGTCACCGAGTCCACGAGGTACGGCATGTCGTCGGTGACGATCTGCACCACGGAGCGGCCGGTCTCCCACCCGTCCTCATCGCGGGTGGGGGTGTGAACCCGGACCAGCGCCCGGCCCTGCGGGCGCAGCTCGGCCATGCGGCGGTGCGCGAGCGCCGGGCCGTACACCTCGGCGAGGCCGCGCCCGGTCAGTTCCTCGGGGGTGACGTTCTTGTAGTACCGCCGCAGATAGCCGAGCACGTCCTCGCCGTCGACCTGCCGCACGCCGAGCGTGTCGGCGCAGGCCTCGGCCGCGGCGCGGAGGAGCTCGTCCAGCGCTTTATCCGATTCGTCCCGGCTTAGCGCTACATCGAGCGACATCGTGTTACTCACTCCTTTGTGAGCGTGCAGGAAATCAGCCACGCCGGCCCATGACCCGGGATCCACGGCACCAGGCCCTCCCCTCTGGAACGGTGCCCGGGACGAGCGGCCTGTATCGGTCCCGATCGGCGGGACGGCCGCCCGGTGCCGTCGCCGGGCCGGCGGTCATGCGCCGTGCGGATCGCCGGCCGGTCTCGCGGTCCGCCGGGCGTTCCGCGAACGTCATCGCGGGCCCCCGGCGGCTCCCCGACCCCGTTGTCGGAGAGTCCGGGACCACGCACGAGCAGATGGGTGAGAGTAGCATCCCACCGCCGCTGCGCCGCCGGCCGGGCATGGCGGAGCCCGATCCGCTGCGACCGGGCCGCGTGCCGGGGTGGACGCCGAAGCGGGAACGCGCGCCTGGGCCGCCCGGCCTCGCCGCGCGGGGGCCCACCGCTCCGGCCGCACACTGCGGCGGCGGAGCGCCCCCCGTGCCCACCCCGCTGCATGCCCACTCCCGGCGGCGCTTGATCTTCTGTGACCGAAACCACGGGCCGTCAGCCCTGATCTCACCCTACGCCCGCGGCATTCGTCAATTTAGTGCACGATCATGAACATAGGCGTCCGGTGACCTGGCCGTTTTCGGTCAAGAATCAGCGCGGCCGACCGGTCCGTAAATGGTCCGAAACCCCGTCCACGGGCACCGGCGGATGACCGCCGGACACCGGGGCATGACCGGGACGGACGGCGGTCTCCCCCAGCGGAGCCGAGGGCCAGGTGGCCGATCGGCGGCGGTGCGGACCGTCACCGCGGACGGCCGCGCGGGCCGGCCGCGCGATCGGTGCCGGGCCGGCCGGGCGACCGGTACTGGGCCGGCCGGGCGACCGGTGCCGGGCCGGCCGTGCGAACGGTGCGGGCCGGGGCGGGCGGCCGGACCCGGCCACGGCTGCGCCGGCCGGATCCGGTCCCGGACACCTGCCCGGGACCGGGCGAGCCGCCCCGCCCCAGGGCGGTACCCGGCCCAGATGCCACGCCCCGCACCATCGCCGGGCGAGCCGCCCCGGCGGCGGGGCCGCGCGGACGCCCGGCCCAGGATCACTTCCGGGGCGTGCCCGGCGCCAGTTCACTTCCGGGGCACGAAGTACTGCAGCGTCTCGGGGTTGGCGAGGGCGTCCGGGTTGGCCGCCTGCTCGACCGGGGTGCCGAGCAGGATCTTGCGGACCGGGACCTCGAGCTTCTTCCCGGAGAGCGTGCGCGGGATGCCGGGCACGGCGTGGATCTCGTCGGGCACGTGGCGCGGGGACAGCTCGGTGCGCAGCGCCGCGCGGATGGCCGAGGTCAGCTCCTCGGTGAGCGAGGCGCCCTCGGCGAGCACCACGTAGAGCAGCAGCCGGCCCTCCTGCCCCAGCCGGCCCGTGTCGATCACCAGGCTGTCGACGATCTCGTCGAAGCGCTCGACCACCCGGTAGAACTCGCTGGTGCCCATCCGGACCCCGCCCCGGTTGAGCGTGGCGTCGGAGCGGCCGTAGATCACGCACCCGCCGTCCGGGAGGATCTTGATCCAGTCGCCGTGCCGCCACACGCCCGGGTAGTCGGCGAAGTACGACTCCCGGTAGCGCTCCCCCGACGGGTCGTTCCAGAACATCACCGGCATCGAGGGCATCGGCCTGGTGAGCACCAGCTCCCCGACCTCGCCGATCAGCGGCTTGCCCTCCGGGTCGTAGGCCTCCACCGAGGCGCCGAGGCAGCGGCAGGGGATCACCCCGGCCCGCACGGGCAGCAGCGGCACGGCGCCGACGAAGCCGGTGCACACGTCGGTGCCGCCGGAGAACGAGCCGAGCTGCACGTCCGCCTTCACGTCCGAGTAGACCCAGGCGAAGCCCTCGGGCGGGAGCGGGGACCCGGTCGATCCGATCCCCCGCAGCCGCTCCAGCCCGGTGGGCCGTACCTTCGCCTTCATCGAGGCGAGCAGGTACGGCGCGCCGGTGCCGAAGTACGTGATTCCCTCGTCGGCGGCGAGCCGCCAGAGCGCGTCCGTGCCCGGGTGGGTCGCGCTGCCGTCGTACAGCACCACCGTGGCGCCGACCAGCAGGCCGCCGATGAGGTAGTTCCACATCATCCAGCCGGTGGTGGTGTACCAGAAGAACACGTCGCCCTCGCCGAGGTCCTGGTGGAACGAGAGCGACTTGAGGTGCTCGAGCACGATCCCGCCGTGGCCGTGGACGATCGGCTTGGGCAGGCCGGTGGTGCCGGACGAGTACAGCACCCACAGCGGGTGGCCGAACGGGACCCGTTCGAACTCGAGCCCGGCCTCCTCGGACCGCAGCTCCGCCCAGGACAGGGCGCGCACCCCGCCGTCGGCCGCCGGGGTGGCGCCGTCCCCGCCGAGCAGCGGGACCCACACCACGGCCTGCAGGCTCGGCAGCTTCGCGGCGATCTCCCGGACCACGGCCGACCGGTCGTACGGCTTGCCGGCGTAGCGGTACCCGTCCACGGCGATCAGCGCCTTCGGCTCGATCTGGGCGAACCGGTCGGCCACGCTGGACGCGCCGAAGTCCGGGGAGCAGGACGACCAGATGGCCCCGAGGGACGCCGTGGCGAGGAAGGCGATGAGGGCCTCCGGGATGTTGGGGACGTACGCGGCGACCCGGTCGCCGCGGCCCACGCCGAGCCGGGCCAGCCCGGCCCGCACCCGGCCCACCTCCGCGCGGAGCTCGCCGAGGGTGAACGTCCGCCGGTTCCCCGCCTCATCGCGGAAGATCACCGCGAGCCGGTCGGGGTCGCCGCGCAGCGCGTTCTCCGCGTAGTTGAGCCGCGCGCCCGGGAACCATTCGGTGCCCGGCATCGAGCCGGAGAGCACGGGACCGGTTCCGCGCTCGCCGACGACGCCGAAGTAGTCCCAGATCGCGGGCCAGAATTCCTCCGGTGATTCGACGGACCACCGCCACAGCTCCGGGTAGTCCTGGCCGCCGCGCCCCAGCCACTCTTGGAAGCGGGTGATCCGGGCGGCGCGGATGACCTCGTGGGTCGGCTCCCAGAGCAGATCGCCTTCCTGAACCATGGGACCATCTTGGCGGGCCGGAGGGCGGATGTCAGTACCCCGGGTCGCTCCGCCGGCCGCCCGGGGGTTGCGGTCCGCCCGCGCGAGGGGACGTCCGGTCCGGCCGGGCGAGGGCGCCCGGCCCTCCGGCGGAGCACGCCGGCCCCGACCGCAAAGGCCGCCCGGCCTTCAGGTGGAACGCCCCGGGGGAGACGCCCAAGGCCGTCCGCCCAGGAGGTACGGCATGCCGCCGTCGAGGACCACCCACCCGGCTCTGGGATGAGACACCCCGGGACCCGCGCAGAGCATCCGCCCCGGGATGGGACACACGGGACACCCCGAGGGCATTCGGCCGGGGTGGACGGCAACGGCCCGCCGCCCAGGCGAGCCGGTCCTCGGATGGGACGCCCCGAGCCGCCCGCCGGGGCACCTGGCCCGGTGGGACGAGCGCCCGGGGACGAACCGGGACGCCCGGTCAGCGCACGGGCCGCTCCGCCGGGTCGGTGAGCCGGGCGACCGCGGCGACGACCTCGGAGGCGTTCTCCAGGTCGGGGAGGACGATGTCGGCGCCCGCCTCCTCCAGCTCGCTCGCGGTGGCGCGGCCGGTGGCCACGGCGATCATCCGGGCGCCGCCGAACTTCGCCGCCTGGACGTCCCGGGGGGAGTCCCCGATGAACACGGTGTTCTCCTTGGTGAACGTGGCGCCGTACTTCTCCTTCGCCCGGCTCTGCGCCACCTGGAGGAGGGTGGCCTTGGGGTAGACCTCCTCCCCGTAGCCGCCCACTTCGAAGTCGATCCACTTGTCCAGCCGGAACGCCTTGAGCTTGAGCACGGCGTTGTCCCGGATGCCGCCGGTGAGCACCGACTGGACCACTCCCTTGAGCTTGGACAGCGCCTTGAGCGCGTCCCGCGCGCCCGGCATCATCCGCCCGTCCTTCGCCAGGCGGTCCCGCCGCTCGGCGAAGCTCACGGCGAGCGCGTCGAGGAAGCGCGGCAGGTGGTGCTCCTCGGCGGCGATGCCGTTGATGGCCAAGGTCTCGAAGATGATCTCTGACTCCGGGCGGCCCAGGGCCGGGGCGAGCTTCACCATCGGCCGCCCGGTCACCATCCGGAACGCGTCCGCGTAGGCGTCGCGCGTGACGATGCTGACGTCGACGAGCGTGAGATCGACGTTCCAGAGAACGAGGCGGTTGATCGCGGCCTCCGTGAGGATCACTGGGGTTGCGGATGCCCAATCAGTATCACCGGCGTGGGGCGCGCCGGCCGCCTGAGCGCCTGCCGGCCGGGCGCGGCTCAGATCAGGTCGAGGGCGTCGGCGAGCCGGTCCACGACGGGGACGCCGACGCGTTCCAGCTCCGACCGCTTGGTCATGCCCCCGGCGTAGAGGATCGCCCGGGCGCCGACGTGCTGGGCGGCGTGGGCGTCGTCCACGCTGTCGCCGATCACCACGACCTTCTCGGGGTCGATGCCGAGGGCGCGGAGGTGCTCCACCATGTGCTCGGCCTTGTGCCCGCCCGACGAGGTGCGCGACCCGTCGACCCGGACGAAGTGCCCGTCGATGCCGAGCTCGCTCACCTTGCCGACCAGCCGCTCGTGCCGCCACATGGAGAGCAGCGACTGGGTCCGGCCGGATTCCTGCCAGGCCTGCAGGCTGGCGAGCGCGCCCTCGGTGAGCTGGCAGGCCTCCATCAGGCTGTGGTAGTGCTCGTGGAACCCCCGGTCGAGCATCTCCCACTCGCCCTCCCGGAGCGGACGGCCGAGCATGCGCTCGTACGCCACCCAGATCGGCCGGGTGTAGACCTCGCGGAAGCCCTCGATGTCGTACGGGCCGATGCCGTACGGCTGGAAGAGCCGGTTGGTCGCCTGGACGACCGCTTCGATGTCGTGGAAGAGAGTCCCGTTCCAGTCCCAGACTATGTGCGTCATATCACCCCCGAAGGTAGCGGCCGGCCATGACATCCCCGTGAACGCCGCCGGTCAGGCCAGCAGATCCCTGATCTCCTGCCGGGCGTACCACATCAGCTCGTGGTCCTCGGCGCCGTCGACCACGAAGCGCGCGTCCTCGTCCCCGGCGTCGGCGCCGGGCAGCGCGGCGATCGCCGCCTCGATGTCGGGGATCGCGGCCGGGTCGTCCACGTGGACCGACGCGATCTTCCGCAGCGGGACGGGCTTGCGCACCTCCACCCGGCCGCGCTCGGCCGGGTCTGTGCCGGCCGCCACGGCCTCCTCGGGGACTTCGGCGGCGATCACCACGCGCCGGGCCACCACTCCGGGGCCGGCGGCGGCGAGCAGGCGCAGCGAGGCGCGGGCCGCCTCGGTCATCGCGACGTACTCCAGCTCCTCGGTGTCGCCGGAGGCGTACCACTCGATCAACGCGGGGGTGACCGCGTAACCGGTCAACGGGGCCGGTCCCAGCTCCCCCGCCTTGAGCACCTCGGCCAGCGCGGGGAGCGTGCACGGCAGATAGACGCGCATGCGTTCCTCGACTCACCTGATCTCGCGGTTGGCGGTCACACCGGGACGGGACCCCGTCCCGGCTCACCGATGACGCGCACCGCGGCTGCCAACGGGAACCAGGATCTCACCCTACGGCCGGGCGGCGGGCCCGCAGCGGAGCCGGGACCTGGCGTGTCCGGGCCGCGGCCGCTCACCGGGCCGGGCGGAAGGGCAGGCGGAACAGCCGCTCCAGCTCCGACAGGGTCGTGGCGGGCTCCCGGTGGTGGATGCCGACGAGGCCGAGCGCCTGGGCCGCCTCGATGTTCGCCTTGATGTCGTCGATGAACACGCACTGCGGGGCGTCGAGCCCGAGCAGGCCGAGCGCGTGGTGGTAGATGCCGGGCTCGGGCTTGCGCATCCCCACCTCACCGGAGATGACGACCGCGTCGAACAGCTCGTCCCAGCCGTCGCGGGGGTACTCGACCCCCCACGAGTTGGACACCAGGCACGTGGCGAGGCCGTGGGAGCGGGCCATCCGCAGCATGTCGTGCATCTCCGCCACGGGCCGGAACCAGGCGAACATCCGGGTGAGCAGGCCAGCGGCCTCGGGCGGTTCCCCGTCGACCGTGCGCAGCATCGCGGCGAGCCGCCGTTCGAACTCGGAGGCGGGCATCTCGCCCCGCTCGAGGGCGTGGATCGGGTTCTCCCCCGGCCCGCCCGCGTAGGCGTGGTTGAGGAGCTCCCGCATCACCTGCCGGTAGTGGTGGGGATCGATCCGGTCGGCCTCCATCCACCTCGCGACGGACTCGGCCATGCTCGTGGTGAGCACACCACCCCAGTCGATGAGCACGCCCTTGAGCACCGCACCGCCTCCCGTGGCGAGATGACCGTCCGGGAGGAATTCTAAAACAAGATTCTAATCTGTTGTTGATCTTGATTTCCGGCGGTCGTCCCCGAGCACCTCACGCGGCCTTCCTCACCCGCGAGCCGGGCGGATCCGAGGAGTACGGCCCGGCCGCGCCGCGCTACCTGGCGTCGGCGATGGCCGCCGCCACCCGCCGCGCCACCTTGAGGTGCTCGGCCGACTTCACCCCGCCCGGATCGGTGCGGGTGGGCCCGAGGACGCCGCGCCGCTCCTTCAGCCGGAGGATGCGGAGCACCGACTCGTCGATCCGCCGTTCGGGGATGCGGCCGGACCGCACCGCGGTCAGCACCGCCTGGTACGCGGTGGGCAGGTCGGGCGGCATGAGGAGCAGATCCGCGCCGGCGAGGATCGCCCGCACCGCCACCTCGGCGTCGCCGTACCGCTTGCGCACCCCGGCCATGTCGAGCGCGTCGGTGACGACCACCCCGTCGTACCCGAGCTCCCCGCGGAGCAGGCCGGTGATCACCGCGCGGGAGAGCGTGGCGGGGTCGCCGGAGGGGTCGAGCCTCGGCATGGCCACGTGCGCGGTCATGATCGCGTCCACGCCGCGCTCGATCGCCGCCCGGAACGGCGGCGCGTCCACGCGCCGCCACCGGGCCTTGGAGTACGTGATGACCGGCAGGTCCTGGTGGCTGTCCACGCTGGTGCCGCCGTGCCCGGGGAAGTGCTTGGCGACCGAGGCGACGCCGGCGGCGTGGAACCCCTCCACGGCCGCCCGCACCATGGCCGAGACGAGCTTCGGATCGGACCCGTAGGCCCGCGACCGGATGAACGACCCCTTGGCGCTGACGTCGGCGACCGGCGCGAAGTCCACCGCGATCCCCAGGTCGCGCAGCTCCTCACCGGTCACCCGCGCCACGTCCCGCGCGAGCCGCGGATCGCGGGTCCGCCCGATCGCCGGGGCGCCCGGCAGCTTGGTCACCAGCGACCCCAGCCGCGCCACCTCGCCGTTCTCCTGGTCGACGCCGACCATGAGCGGCACCAGGGGGGACGCCTTCCGGAGCCCGGTGGTGAGCGCGGCGACCTGCTCGGCGGTGGAGATGTTGCCCGCCCACGGGAAGAGGATCACTCCGCCGGGGCGGAACCTGCGCACCACCTCGGCCGGGGTGGCCACGCCGTACCGGGCGGTGTTCTCCTGGTGGGCCGCGCCGGCCCGCGGGCCGTACACGACGATCATGAAGAGCTGGCCGACCTTGTCCTCGAGGCTCATCCGCGCGAGCAGCCCTGCGGCCTCGCCGCCGGGCGAGGGCGAAGGGCTGGGCGACGGGCTCTGCCCCGCGCCCGGGCCGGGCGTCGCCTCGGACGGCGGAGCGGACGCGGGCGGCGGCTGCGGCGCGGGAGCACCGGTCGAGCAGCCGGCCACGATGAGCAGCGATAAGGCGATCAGTGGGGTGAGGCCGCGTCCACGGCCAGGCCTCCGGCCGCCCCCGACACCACGACGCGGTCCTGACACGCCATTCACCATAGTCACATCGGCACCGTGGCAGTACCGGCCGATGCCGGAGACTCACCACCAGGTCAGCCGGTCTGCGTGACCTTCCGCAGCCCGCGCGGGGCGTCCGGGTCGATGCCGAGCCGGCGGGCGAGCGCCTCGGTGAGGAGCTGCCCGGGGACGATCAGCCCCAGCGGGGCGAGCCACTCGGGCAGCTCGGGGCCGCGCAGCGCGGCGGTGGCCGCCCCGGCGAGCTCCTCCCCTCCGCCGATGGCGTAGACGGACGCGCCCGCGTCCCGCACCCGCCGGGCGAGCGCGACCGTGCCGGCGAGCACCGGCCCCTCCCCCGCGGCCACCAGGATGGCCGGGGTGTCCGCGTCCACGACCGCGATCGGCCCGTGGAGCAGGTCGGCGTAGGAGAGGCCGATGGCGTGCAGGTAGCAGGCCTCCTTGAGCTTGAGCGCGAGCTCGAGCGCGGTGGAGTACACCAGCCCACGGCCGGAGACCACCAGGCCGGCCTTGCCGGCGAGCCCGTCCACCACCGCGCCGACATCCCCGGGGTCCTCGATCAAGGCCGCGACCGCCTCGGGGACGCGCCGCAGCTCCCCGGGGTCCACGTCGGCCCCGAGCCCGATGGCGAGCACGGCGAGGGCGACGAGCTGGGTGGTGTAGGTCTTGGTCGCCGGGACCGCCCGCTCCTCTCCGGCGAGCGTGCACAGGGCGAGGTCGGCGGCCTGGGCGAGCGGCGAGGACTCCCCGCCGTTGGTGATCGCGATGGTCCTCGCGCCGCAGTCCCGGGCCCACCGCAGCGTGTCGACGATCTCCTCGGTCCGGCCGGACTGGGAGAGCCCCACGGCGAGCACGCCGTCGAGGTCGAGCCGGCGGCGGTACGCCGTGGCGACCGAGGGCGCGCCGAGCGCGGTGAGGCGGCCCGCCCGCGTCTCGATCAGGTAGCGGCCGTAGACCGCGGCGTTGTCCGAGGTGCCCCGGGCGATGAACAGCACGTGCCGGGTGCCCTCGGCGAGCGCCGTGATCTCACCGGTCCGGGGCAGCAGGGCGTCCAGCGTCGCCTGGATGGCGGCGGGCTGCTCGGCGATCTCCTTGCGCATCGTCGTGGTCATGGCGGATCGTCCTCGCTCGGCGGATCGGGGTACCGGCCCTCTGTCCTTGTTCTGCCACCACGGTTGACAGTGATTCGGCGGATGTGGTCTAGTCCGGACTAGACCAGTACGAACCATAGCCCATTCCGGGCAAGATCATGATCGAATCCGGCAGGGAGGTGGCGGTGCCCGGGATCGATCCCCACGGCCCGGTCCCGAAGTACGCCCAGCTCCGGGAGATCCTGCTCGACCTGATCGAGCGCGACGAGCTGCCGCCCGGCGCCCCGATCCCGTCCGAACGGGAGCTGTGCCGCCGCTACGGGCTCTCCCGGATGACCGTACGGCAGGCCGTGGACCGGCTGGTGGCGGAGGGCCGGCTCCAGCGGGTGCCGGGCAAGGGCACCTTCGTGGCGCAGCCGAGGATCGAGCTGACCCTGCCCCTCACCTCGTTCACCGAGGACATCCGGTCGCGCGGCATGGCGCCGGGCGCCCGCGAGCTCGGCCGCCGGGTGGTGCGGGCCGGGCCGCACCTGGCCGCCCGGCTCGGCATCCGGCCCGGTGACGCCGTGCACGTCATCGAACGGCTCCGCACCGCGGACGGGGAGCCGGTCGGCATCGACCGGACCCACATCCCGGCCGCCCTCGCCCCCGGCCTGGAGGAGGCCGACCTGACCGGCCGGTCGCTGCACGCCCTGCTGGAGGCCCGGTACGGCATCGTCATGGACGGCGGGGAGCTCACCATCACCGCCGGGACCGCCGATCCGGCGGACGCGAGCCTGCTCGGCCTGCCCGGCGGGGCGGCCGTCCTCGTCCTGCACCGCCGGTCGTTCGCGGGCGGGGTGTGCGCCGAGTACGGGGTCTCCACCTACCGGGCGGACCGCTACCAGCTCAAGGCCGCCCTCGGCGCGCCCGCCCCTGGGCTCGCCCCGGAGGGCGCCGAGCGTTCCGCGCGTCCATGACGCGCGGATGCCGAAGAGGCGGGATGCGCGCCGCGGACCCGCGGCGCGCATCCGGAAGGACAGGGCAGGTCAGGAGGGCCGGCTCGCGGTGCGCGAGCGGCTACTCGGTGACGCAGGGGGTGCCGTTGAGCGCGAACTGGCTCGGCGACGTGTTGGTGCCGCTATAGATCCCCTGGAAGCCGAAGTCGGTGCTGCCCCCAGGAGGAATCGTGGGGTTGTAGCCGACGTTGCGCGCGGTGACCTGCTGGCCGGACTGGGTGATCGTGGCGTTCCACGCATTGGTGATCTGCTGGTTGCCCGGCCAGGTCCACGTCACGGTCCAGCCGTTGATGGCGGTGCTCCCGGTGTTCGTGATCGTCACGTTGGCGGTGAACCCGTTGTTCCAGGTGTTGGGGACGTACCGGATCCGGCAGGGGGCGCTCGTCGGGCCCCCGGTCGGGGTCACGGTCGGGGTCACCGTCGGGGTCGCGGTCGGGGTCGCGGTCGGCGATGTGCCGGTGAGACCGAAGAACTCGATGGCGTAGGCGGCCATGCCGCTCATCGGGAGGGTGTGCCCGGCGCCCTGGATCGTGTACGCCTCGACCTGGACGGTTCCGGACGAGTCGGCGTAGCTGCGGCGCGTCCAGCCGGGCTGCGGCGTGTCGGTGCTGGTCGGCGTCTGGCTCAGCCCGTGCACGTTGGTCCACTGCTTGATCTCCTCCTCCAGCTCGGAGTAGGAGACCACGAAGTCGTTGGTGCCGTGCCACAGCTGCATGCGCGGCCAGGGGCCGTGATAGCCCGGGTTCGCGTTGCGCACCGCGTCGCCCCACTCCTGCGCGGTCTTGCCGACGCACGGGGCGGAGTTGAAGCCCGGCTGAAACGCCGCCTCGTTGGGGAAGCACGTGAAGGGCACGCCCATGAACGCCGCCCCGGCCTTGAACACCTCCGGGTACAGGGCGAGCATGGCGTTGGTCATCATCGCGCCGGAGGAGCTGCCGACCGCGAACACCCGGTCCGGATCACCGTGGTACTGCTGCAAGGCGTAGGTCACCATGGACATCAGCGACACCGGGTCGGTCTGCCCGCCGCGCACCTTCGACTCGTCGGACCAGTTGTCGAAGCAGTTCATCTTCTTCGACGCGGACGGGTAGATCACGATGAAGCCGTACCGGTCGGCCAGCGTCGCGAACTCGGTGGAAGAGTAGAACGACGGCCCGGATCCGCCGCACGGGTGCATGGCCAGCACGATGGCCGGGTTCGGCTGCACGTTGTTCGGCACGTAGATGTGCATGCGCAGGTTGCCGGGATTGGGGCCGAAGTTCGTCACCTCGGTGAGCGTGGCCGCTGTGACCTGGTTCGGGGACACCAGAGCGACCAAGGCGTACAGCAGCGCCGCGCAGGCGCCCGCCCATAACGCTCTCGCTCGTTTCATTCGCCTTCCCCTCCTCGGGGTACCGCTTCTCCTCTGCTCGCCATAGGGGGTTCGCGGCCGCCGACCCCTGGGGTGCCAGGGGGAAAGTAGGCACGGCTTCGAGCGGGGGTCAAGACCGGCTCGTGCGGCGATCTCGCTGGTCCGGCCGGGTGAGACGGCTTTGCGCTGATTATCAAGCCACTTGTTATAAAGCAAGTTGATATTGGTCGCGAAACTTACATCGGCGGGCGCACGTTATCGTTTTGCGGTGACCGCCCCTCGTACCTCTCGAGCTCCTCAGCCGGCCGCGTCGGCACCGCGCCTGAGCTACCTGGTGTTCCGGCTGGAGCGCCGCATCCGGGCCCGCCTGGACGAGGCGCTCGCCCGGCACGGCGTCACCACCACCGCCTACATGGCGCTCAGCGAGCTGCGTCTGCGCGACGGGTTGTCCTCGGCGGAGCTGGCCCGCATCGCCTTCGTCACGCCACAGGCGATGAACCTCGTCATCCGCGACCTGGAACAGCGCGGGCTGGTCCGCCGTGACCCCCACCCGAACGGCGGGCGCGTGCTGTGCGCCCGGCTCACCCGGAGAGGGCTGTCGGTGCTCAAGCGATGCGATCGTTCGCTGGATGAGATCGAAGAGGTCATGCTCGCCGAGGTCGACGACGCGACCCGCAAGGTGCTCGCGGACGGTCTCACCCTGTGCGCCCGGGCCCTGCGCCCCGAGGGGAGGCGTCCGGCGAGAGGCGCTCCGGCCGGGACCGGCGGCTGACGCGTCCTCCGGGGGAGACGCCCGCGGCCGGCCGTCCCGCGGTAGGGCCCGGGCGGCGGCGCCCGCGGCCCGGGCAGGTCCGTCATCGGCCCGGCGTCTATGGAGGCCTGTCGCCGGCCCGGGGCAGGTCCGTCACCCGCCTGCCGTCCGTGCAGCCCCGTCACCGGCCGGCGGCCCCGGGGGCCGCCCCGGCGGGCGAGGGCGGCGGCCCGCACCACCGCTGAGCGCTCCGGCGTACCCGGCCGTGTTTTCGGCCGCCGGAACCAACCCCCATCCCCGCACCGGAATCGCGCCGATCCCCCGGACCACCGCGCCAACTCGCGGCGGTCTTTCCCGGCGAATCACCACGGATCAGGGTGCCGGGCGAGAAAGTTGGCGGCACGTGTATCAACGGCGGAGGCCGGAACCTCCATTGGGGCGGAGTCATGAGCGCCGTCTCGACCCGACCCCGACGGAGTCAGCGATGCGAAAGACCATCCCCCTGCCGAGGCGCGTCGCGGTGCCTCCGGCCGATCCCCCGTACGACGACGAGGAGACTGCGGCCCCGGTGACGTACGGCTCGCTCGCGCTCGCCCCGCCGCGGCCGCCGGCCCGGACGCGGCGCACCGCCGGGCCGGCCGGACCGGTTCCCAGCGAGCGGATGCTGCGCGGGCTCGGCCAGGCGCTCGCCGAGGTCCTCTGCGGCAGGCGGCCGCCACAGACCGTGCAGGACCGGCTCGCCGAGCGGGCCTATCGCGAGCTGCTGCGGGCCGGAAAGATGATCAACGCGGAGCGCCCGCCGCTCGTCGGGCCGCCCCACGTGCAGCGGCCCCGCGACGGTGCGATCGAGATGTGCCTGCTCGTCCACTGCGGGGCGCGCAGCCGGGTGCTCGCCGTCCGGCTGGAGCGGTTCGGGGTGCAGTGGCTGGTCACCGAGTTCGAGACCGCCTGACCCCGGCGGCGGGCCGCCCCGGTGGCCCCGCCGTACGGCCATGACCCCGAAGCGCATCTCCCCATGCCCCAGCGGGCGGCGGAGCCCTGGAGGCCAGGCCGCCGGCCGTTCCGTCCGGGCGACGATGACGGCGGCCGGCCTGCCCGCCCGGTGACGAGCCGTGATCACTCCGGCCATCGGGCTCTCCCATGTCCGGCCGGGTGGCGATACCCCGCTCCCGGGCCGTCCGGTGGTCCCGCCCGCGGCGTGACCACGATGGCCTTGGTCGCCTTGTCCTCCCAGGCGGCGATGACCCCGGTCATCGGGGCTCCCGTGGGTCCGGCCGGGCGGCGCGGCTCCGGCCGCCGGGCAGCCCGTGACCGCACCGAACGGTCAAGACCCAGGCCGCCGGAACTCCCCCTGCGCAGCGGGCGACGACCACACCGGCGGCCGGACTTGACCATGGCTCGGCCATGCGGCGCCGCGGCGGACGGGCACATCCGCCGCAGGGCACGCGGGCGCCGGCCGCCGGCGGCCGGCGTACGGCCGGCGGGGCGGCAGGGCAGGACTGGGCGGGCTACGACTTGGCGCTCTGCGGCGCGCCGTGGCAGCGCTTGTACTTCCGGCCCGAACCGCACGGGCAGGGAGCGTTGCGCTCGACGTTGCCGTACGCGGCGCGCTGCTCGGGCGTGGAGCGCACCCGGCTCACCTCGACGTCGCCGGTCTCGGTCGGCGCCGAGTAGATCATCTCCTCGGGCCTGGTGGGCTGGCGCAGGGCCTTGGCGATGATCTGGCTCGCCTCCGCGACCGCCGAGTCGCCCTCGGCGTTCTCCTCGACGGAGTCGCCCTCGGCGTTCTCCTCGACGATCGGGTTCTCCTGCACCTCGACCTGGAGGTTGAAGAGGTAGCCGACCGACTCCTCCTTGATGCCCTCCAGCATGGCGTTGAACATCTCGTAGCCCTCGCGCTGGTACTCGACCAGCGGGTCCCGCTGGGCATAGGCGCGCATGCCGATGCCCTCCTGCAGGTAGTCCATCTCGTAGAGATGCTCACGCCACTTGCGGTCGAGCACGGAGAGGATGACCCGGCGCTCCAGCTCGCGCATGGTCTCCGCGCCGAGCTCCTCCTCGCGCCGGTCGTAGGCCTTGAGCGCGTCCTCCTTGACCTTCTCGGCGATGAGCTCCGGCGTCAGGTCCTCGCGCTCGCCACCCGCCTCCTTGATCACGTCGTCGATGGTGATGGAGATCGGGTAGAGCTGGGCGAACGCCTTCCAGAGCTTCTCGAGATCCCAGTCGATCGCGTAGCCCTCTTCGGTCGCGCCCTTGACGTAGGCGTCGATCACGTCGCCGATGAACCGGCGCACCTGCTCGCGCAGGTCGGCGCCCTCCAGCACCTTGCGGCGCTCGGCGTAGATGACCGACCGCTGCCGGTTCATCACCTCGTCGTACTTGAGGACGTTCTTGCGGATCTCGAAGTTCTGCTGCTCGACCTGGTGCTGCGCCGACGCGATCGCCTTGGTGACGATGCTCGACTCGATCGGCACGTTGTCCGGGATGTTGAGCCGGTTCATGATCGCCTCGACCTTGGCCGAGTTGAACCGGCGCATCAGGTCGTCCTCGAGGGAGAGGTAGAAGCGGGACTCGCCCGGGTCACCCTGCCGGCCGGACCGGCCGCGCAGCTGGTTGTCGATCCGCCGCGACTCGTGGCGCTCGGTGCCGAGGACGTACAGCCCGCCGAGCTTGACCACCTCGTCGTGCTCGGCCTTGACCGCCTCCTTCGCCTTCTCCAGCGCCTCCGGCCAGGCCTTCTCGTACTCCTCCGGGGTCTCGGTCGGCGAGAGGCCGCGCTCGAGCAGCTCCCGGTGGGCGCGGAACTCGGGGTTGCCGCCGAGCATGATGTCGGTACCGCGGCCCGCCATGTTCGTCGCCACGGTGACCGCGTGCTTGCGGCCCGCCTCGGCGATGATCGCGGCCTCCTTGGCGTGGTTCTTCGCGTTCAGCACCTGGTGCGGGATGCCCGCGCGCTTGAGCATCCGGGAGAGCTTCTCGGACTTCTCCACGCTCGTGGTGCCGACGAGAACCGGCTGGCCCTTCTCGTACCGCTTCTTGATGTCCTCGACGCAGGCCTCGAACTTCGCGTCCTCGGTCTTGTAGACCACGTCCGGCATGTCCTTGCGGATCATCGGACGGTTGGTCGGGATCGGGACGACGTGGAGGCGGTAGGTCTGCCAGAACTCGTTCGCCTCGGTGGCCGCGGTGCCGGTCATACCGGCGAGCTTCTCGTACAGCCGGAAGTAGTTCTGCAGCGTGATCGTGGCCAGGGTCTGGTTCTCGTCCTTGATCGGGACGCCTTCCTTGGCCTCGATCGCCTGGTGGATGCCCTCGTTGTACCGGCGGCCGTGCAGGATGCGCCCGGTGAACTCGTCGACGATCAGGACCTCGCCGTCGACGACGATGTAGTCCCGGTCCCGCTTGAACAGCTCCTTCGCCTTGAGGGCGTTGTTGAGGTACTGGACGAGGTGCGTGTGCTCGGGCTTGTAGAGGTTGTCGATGCCCAGCCAGTCCTCGACCTTCTCCACGCCCGACTCGAGGATGCCGACGGTGCGCTTCTTCTCGTCGACGACGTAGTCGCCGGTGGGCTCCTCACCGTCCTTGCCCTCGGTGCCCCGGCGGAGCCTGGGCACGATCTTGGCGAACTCCCGGTACCACTTGGCCGACTGCTCGCCGGGGCCGGAGATGATCAGGGGGGTACGGGCCTCGTCGATGAGGATGGAGTCGACCTCGTCGACGATCGCGAAGTAGTGGCCGCGCTGGACGCACTCGTCGAGCGACCAGGCCATGTTGTCGCGGAGGTAGTCGAAGCCGAACTCGTTGTTCGTGCCGTACGTGATGTCGGCCTGGTACGCCTTGCGGCGCTGGTCCGGCGGCATGTTCGCCAGGATCACGCCCACCTCGAGGCCGAGGAACCGGTAGACCCGGCCCATCATCTCGGCGTCACGCTGGGCCAGGTAGTCGTTGACCGTGACGACGTGGACCCCCCTGCCCGTGAGGGCGTTGAGGTAGGCGGGTAGCGTACAGGTCAGCGTCTTGCCCTCACCGGTGAGCATCTCGGAGATGTTGCCCATATGGAGGTTGGCGCCGCCCATGATCTGCACGTCGAAGTGGCGCTGGCCCAGAACCCGCCGGGAGGCCTCACGGACGGTCGCGAACGCCTCGGGCAACAGGTCGTCGAGGGACTCGCCGTCGGCGTACCGCTGCTTGTATTCGTCGGTGAGAGCGCGCAGCTCCGCGTCGGTCAGCTTGACGAAGTCCTCTTCAATGGCGTTGACCTGCTCGGCGATCCGCTTGAGCTTACGCAGGATCTTGCCCTCGCCGGCGCGAAGGATCTTGGACAGAATGGCTGGCACCTTGTAAAGCTCCTCGCAGGTCTTGCCCCGGCGCTTCACCCGGGGTGAGGACGAGACACGATTTCCCCGGTTGCCATCGTAGGCGGTTCCACTGCGAGACACAGCCACCCGACCCACGACGCGCCTCGCCAGCGGTCAATGGGAATGATCTTCTCATAGACGGTGGGGACGCCGCTGGCGTTCCCCCGATGCTGCGACCACCATCCCCATCGGGTAGAAAACGGATATGACTCAGAGCGGACTTGACGGCGGCCACTCGGCGGGACGTGCCAAATCCTGGCTCGCCATCACCATCATTCTCATCGGCTTCCTTCTCGGTGGCGTGGCCCTGACGATGGGGCCCAACTGGACCCTCGTCTGGGTCGGAGTGGGCATCTGCGCGGTCGGCGGGGTGCTGGCCCTGGTGTTCGACGTCTTCTCGGACGTGATCGTGGACGCGCCGCGCCAGGTCCCGGTGGAAGAGCACTACTCCCCGTTCGAGCGCCGGTCCTGACGCATCCCGCCCGGGGCGGCCGGTCAGGCCCCGGACCGTGGGCGCCGGCCGATCCGGCCGTTGATCAGGCCCGCAACGATGTCCCCGGGCCCATCCCGGTGCCGAGTCTCCCGACGCCGCCGCCCTCGCGGCGGCGTCCTCGTCTGTCCTGCCCGCGGTTCCGCCCCGCCGCCTCCGCGCGGCCGCCCGCGGCCGTCCCGGAGCGCATCGACCCGACACGAGGACACCGAGGAGCCGTTGCCCGGCATGCCGCGCCGCCGGCGTGCGCACGGTCCGGCACGGCCGGCGGCCCCCTCCCGCCGTCCGGGCGAGCATCGCGCCGCCCGTCGTCGCCCGGGTGGCCGGGACACCCGCGTCCGCGCTAGGTGATCTCCAGCAGCCGCTCGCGCACCGCGTACACGACCGCCTCCATGCGCGAGTGGAGCTGCAGCTTGTCCAGGATGTTGCGGACGTGGTTCTTGACGGTGTTCTCGGAGATGAACAGCGCTTTGGCGATCTCGCGGTTGTGCATTCCCTTCGCCACGAGCCGGAGCACCTCCATCTCCCGCTCGGTCAGCCGGGGAGCCGGCACCTGGGGGGGCCGCTCCGCCTCCCGGCGGCTCAGGGTCTGGAACTCGCTGATCAGCTTGGCCGCCATGGCCGGGTTGATGAGCGACTGCCCCTCGTACACACCGCGGACCGCGTCGGGAACCTCGTCGATCTGAACGTCCTTCAGCAGGTAACCGGTCGCCCCTGCCTTGATCGCCTCGAAGAGGTCCTCCTCCTCGTCGCTCACCGTGAGCATGATGATGCGGGCGCTCGGCACGGCCTCCTTGATGGCCCTGGTCGCCTCGATCCCGTCCTGCCGCGGCATTCGGACGTCCATGAGGACCACGTCCGGCATGAGCCGGGAGGCCAACTCGACCGCCTCCAGGCCGTCATTGGCCTCCCCCACCACCTCGATGTCCGGTTCCGCGGTCAGGGCGAGTTCGAGGCTGCGGCGAATCAGCGCGTGATCGTCGACGATGAGCACGCGGATGGGCTCGCCACGGTCGGACGCTGCGACCGCCTCGTCGGGTCGGGTCACGGAACCTCCTTGTGGGGGCCAAGGACGCTAGATCGCCATCATTACACGGGTTCCCCAGTGCGTGTGGATCTTCGTCGCGGGCCCGGCCGCAACGGAGCGGCGGCCACCAGGGCCGCCGCCCGCGCCCGCCGCGCGGCGATCACTCCTCGATCAGCCGCAGCACACCGTAGTTGTAGCCCCGGCGCTTGTAGACGACGCTCGGCACGCCGGTGTCCTTGTCCCGGAAGAGGTAGAAGTCGTGGCCCACGAGCTCCATCTCGAACAGCGCCTGGTCGACGGTCATCGGGGCGGCCTTGTGGAACTTCTCCCTGACCACGAGCGGCCCCTCCCCCTCCATCGGGATCGGGACGATGGACTCCTCGTCGGCCTCCTGCCCCTGCTCCTCCGTCCACTGGGGCGGCGCCTCGGCCGTCGCGCTCTCCGCGGGCTGCTCCGCCGGGGGCGCGCTGGGGGCCGGCGCCGGGGCACGGCGGAGGTTGGCGTGGTAGGACTTCCTGCGGTCGCGGAGCCGGCGCAGCCGCTCTTCCAGCTTGTCCAGCGCGATGTCGAGGGCGGCGAACCGGTCCTCCGCCGACGCCTCGGCCCTGATCACCGGGCCGCGGGAGTGGACGGTCAGCTCGACCCGCTCCCGCTGCGCGCTCTGCCGGTTGTTCTCGCTGGAGAGCTCCACGTCGATGCGGATGAGCTTGCTGTCGTAGCGCTCGAGCTTGGTCAGCTTGGAGACCGCGAGCTCACGGAACCGATCGCTGACCGAGGTGTGGCGCCCTTTGACGATGATGTCCACCACCAGCCCCCCCTTCGCCCATCGACGGTGGCGTTCAGCGCTTGTGCAGGGCACCCGTCCGGCCGACCTGGTCTTCGTCCCCACATCCGCCTGCTGAGGGGTTCGCAGCTCACTCGCCACTACTGCCCTTCTCCTCTTGCAGAGGACATCTGGACCTCCGAGAGGGCAGGACTTACCTCTAAGCCGCACCGTGATCGGACGACCAAGAGTCGCCTTACGTGGGCCGTTTCGCCTGCGGCTGGCATCGGCTAGCCAGACCGTCTCCGAGCCCGGAAACGGTCCGGCGCAACCACGGACCCGAACGGGTGCCATGTCTGCACGCTAGCCCGTGACGCGCGGAATGTCAGCAGTGGGATCGCCCGAACGATCACTTTGCGTTAACCGTTCCCATTGCTCACCGTTGTTGACCGATGCACACACCGCCCCACCGGCGTCCGGCCCTTGAACCGGGCATCCCCGATGATCAGCGAAGACGCTCCCGTACGGCACGGCGGAGGACGGGCCCGCGGCCGCCCGCATTGATTTCTCGTCGGTCACCTTCCGTAACGGCCTGTGGGGACAATCACCCTTCACCCGCCGGCCCGGCGGCGGGCCGTTCCCTGGTTCCCGGGCCGCGGCCCGGCCTCTCCCCGGCCGGGAATCGGCCCGGTTCCGCCGCCCCGGCGGCCGTCCCTTTCCCGCCTCATGCGTCCCCTTCCCGCGCCACCGCCGCCGGGCGGGCGTGCCGGGCCGGCCGGCGGCGGCCGGTCGCCGCGAGCGTGGCGGCGAACGCCACCCTCGCCCCGGCCGCGCGCAGCGCCCGTGACGCCTCGGCGAGCGTCGCCCCCGTGGTGACGATGTCGTCCACCGGCACCGCGCTGAGCCCGGCGGGCCACCGGCCCCGCGGCGCCCGGGCCTCCAGCGCCCCGGCGAGGTTGGCCGCCCGCTCCGCCGCGGTCAGCCCGGCCTGGTCGGCGACCCGTCTCGCCGGCCGGAGCGCTCGCACCACGACCGCCGGCACGCCGCGTTCGCGCAGCAGCGCGGCCGCCCGGGTGGCGAGCACCCCCATGGGGTCGTGCCCGCGCCGCCGCACGGCGGCCCGGGCGCTGGGCACCGGGACGAGCGCCACGGGCGCGGGCCGGCCGCCGAGCGCGGCGGCCACCACCTCGGCGAGGCATCCGGCGAGGACCGGGGCGAGAGCCGTACGGCCGCGCTCCTTGTAGGCGAGGATCATCCGCCGGGCCGGGCCCGCGTAGCGGGCCGCCGACCAGCACTCCGGCAGACCCGGTGGCGCGGGCTCCGGCGGGCGCGGGGCTGGCGCCCGCAGCAGGGCGGTGCAGCCCAGGCAGGCCGGCGCGCCCGGCGCCCCGCAACCGGCGCAGCGGGGCGGCAGGAGCAGGTCGAGCAGGGCGGCGAGCACACCCCGAGCATGCCGCCCGCCACCGACAGAACACGCCCGGCCGGCGCGGTCACGTGACCCGGCACCCCCATGCCTCGCGAACGGCAGGCGTCCGAGTGGCACGCCCGGGAGACCACCGTCCCCGCACGGCAGGCGCATCCGGAGGACGGCCCGGCTGGGCGGCGGGTGACCCCGGCGACCCGGCACGCCCGGCGCACCGCGATCCGCCACAACGGCCCGGCGGGCGGCGGGTCACCCCGGTGATCGGCGCGCCCGGCGCCCTCGGAGGCGGCGGGGAGCACGAGCAGGCCGAGCGGGGCGGCCGGTCACCCCAGCGGGTAGATCGGGTCGGTGGCGCCGTCCTTCGCGATCGGGGTCCAGGTCCGCTTGTCCGCGTCGTAGCTGCGCACCTCGCTGTCCGCGGTCTTCGGGTCCCCGTCCACGTCGACCGCGGCGAGCACGTGGTCCGGCGCGGCGGCGATCCGGTCGATCTCCGCCTGCGCGTCGAGTTTGATCGCCGCGTCCGGGACCGGCATGCCCTCCATGACCGACCAGGTGGCGAGCTCCTGGCCGCCCTTGCCCTTGGTGAGCACGAGCAGCTCGGCCGAGCCCTGCCAGGCGATGGCCTTGATCTCCTGGCCCTCCTGGGCGTCGATCAGCGTGAACACGTTGTCGATCCGGGACTGCTGGCCCTGCCGGATGATCGTGCCGATCTTGACCTTGCGGCCCTTCGACCCCTCGATGATCATCGCGACCCGGGCGCCGTCGCGGGAGACCCGCAGGGCGGCCACGCGCTCGGCCGCGAGCTCCTCGGGGATGAACACCCGGCGGGCCTGGCCGGAGATCCCCTCCCACACCCGGGTACGGCCGTCGGCCCACTCGGCCGTCCACACCGCGCCGTACCGGTCCCAGGAGGGCGGGGTGAGGTCCTTGCCGGCGATCCACCGCTGCCACTGGACACCCCGGGCCATCGTCGTGGTGTAGATGCCGTCCCCGGCCACCAGGGCCGCCACCATGGGCGGGTCGTCGGCGGAGACCGCCGGGTGGATGAACGCGGTGCCCGGTTCACCGGCCGCCCCGGCGACCGGCTCACCGCCGCCCTTCTCCTTCACCCGGTGCAACCGGCCGCGCTGCATGTAGTAGGCCTGCGGCTGGGAGCCGATCGCGTCCGGGTCGAACCGGGCGTAGTCCGCGGGCCGGAAGCGGAGCCCGCCGTCGCGGAACGGCTCCCCGTTCACCCGGATCTCGATGGTCCGGCCGGTGGCCAGGTCGCCCAGGGTCCAGGCGAGCTGCGCCTTCATCGCCTCCATCTGGGTGAGCGGGACCGACTCGATCGCCGAGGTGAAGTCGACCACGACGGTGTCGCCCTCGACGCTGATCTGGTTGACGTCGGTCCCCGGCGGGAAGGCGGTGCTCACCGCGTCCGCGATCGGCTTGGTCGGCCCGGCGAGCAGGCGGCGGACCAGGGTCTCCGGCAGGCCCCGGGCGGGGTCGATCGGCACCCACACCCGGTCGCGGACGAGCCCGTACGCCGGGATGGTGGGCGGGAAGTAGAGGTCGACCGCGCGGAAGGCCCGCTGCAGGTCGTCGGTGGAGAGCAGCCGCTCGTTGGGGGCGGACGCGATGCGCCACTCCCCGCCGACCTTGACCAGGGTGAACGTCTCCTCGACCTCGCCGGACGCCGGGGTGTACCGGCCCTCGGGGTCGATGGTCGCCACCGCCGTGCCCCGGAGGGTGACCGAGGTCTCCTGGGCGCGGGCGAGCTGCGCGGCCGGGACGGACATGGAGATCCGCCCCTCGTACACCCGCATGGTGCGCCACGGGTTCCACCGCACGGCCGCCTCCTCGGTGAGGTACTGCCGGGCGATGGTGAGCTGCGGGTCGTCGAAGCTCGCGATGGCGGCGAGGAAGCCCCGGACGATGTCCTCCGGGGAGGCGTTCGGCTTCGGGGACTCGGCGATCATCCGGACGTACGGCCGGCTGAGCGTGTCCCGCCCGCTGCCCTCGTCGGCGAGGCGCGGGCTGCTGTTCGCGGGCACCATGGCGCACCCCGCGCCCAGCGCGATCAGGGCGAACGCCAGCCCCGGCAGGCCGTACCGCCGGACGGCCCGGCGGCGGATCCGCTCAGCCCTCACCGGCGCCCCTCCTGGCCCTGGCGGGCGCCCACGCCCTCCCGCCGGTCCTGCTGACCGCCGTTCGCCCCGTCGCCGGCCTCGGGGACCATGCTGATCGCCGGGGTGAGCACGGGCGTGCCGTGCCCGCGCCAGGTGCGCCGCATCTCCACCTCCGGCGGGACCAGCGGCAGCGGGGAGCCCTTGAGCTCGGTGCCGGCCACCCGCGGCAGCGAGAGCCGGAACTGGGCGCCCTCCCCGGGCGCCCCCCACGCCTGGAGCCAGCCGCCGTGCAGCTCCGCGTCCTCCTTGGCGATCGCCAGGCCGAGGCCGGTCCCGCCGATCGTCCGCGCCCGGGAGGGATCGGCCCGCCAGAACCGGTCGAAGACCAGGTTCTCCTCCCCCGGTTTCAGGCCGACGCCGAAGTCCCGCACCGCGACCGCGACCGCGTCCCGGTCGGCGCCGAGCGTGACGATGATGTCCTTGCCCTCGCCGTGCTCGATCGCGTTGAACAGCAGGTTGCGCAGGATCCGCTCCACCCGCCGGGTGTCCACCTCGGCCATGCACGGCTCGCTCGGCAGCCGGAGCTCGAACCGGGTCGAGTGCCGCTCGGCGAGGGCCTCGGAGTCCGCCACGGCGCGCAGCACCACGTCCCGCATGTCGACCGACTCCAGGTCGAGCGTTGCCGCGCCGGCGTCGTGCCGGCTGATCTCGAGCAGGTCGGTGAGCATCGCCTCGAACCGCTCGAGCTGGTTCTGCATGAGCTCGGCCGCCCGCGCCGCCCCCGGGTCGAAGGACTCCCGGCTCTCGTACAGCACGTCCGCGGCCATCCGGATCGTGGTGAGCGGGGTGCGCAGCTCGTGCGAGACGTCGGAGACGAACTGCCGCTGCACCTGCGAGAGCTCCTCGAGCTGCCGGATCTTGACGGCGAGGTTGGAGGCCATCTCGTTGAAGGAGGCGGCGAGCCGGGCGAGGTCGTCCTCCCCGCGCACCTTGAGCCGCTCCTCGAGCTGGCCGGCCGCGAGCCGCTCCGCCGCCTGGCGCGTGAGCCGTACCGGGGTCACCACCTGGCGGGTGACGAGCGAGGCCACCCCGGCGAGCAGCAAGAGCAGCGCGATGCCGGTCCCGATGAGCATCCGCTGCACCGAGTAGAGGGTCCGCTCCTCGGCGACGAGCGGGAACAGGTGGTAGATCTCGTAGCTCCCGTTCACCCGGGCGCCGACGATGAGACCCTTCTCGGGCTTGTGCCGGCCGAGGTACTTGATCGAGGCGTACTGCCGGTAGAGCTGCCGCTCCTCCTGGCTCGTCCGGACCTTCTGCCGCAGGGCCTCGGGGATGCTGGCCCGGTCCACGTTCCCGGTGGCGCGGCCCTCGCCCACCCGGTGCTCGTTGAGGATGACGACGTGGTAGCGGCCCCCGGACCGCACAGCGAGGGCGTCCGCCGCCTCCTCCACCGGGTTGCCGGTCCGGGTGCCGCCGGGGTCGCCCTGGGACATGTCCGCGACCTCGGCGGGCGGGGTGCTGAGGAACCCGCTGGCGGTCGCGATGTTGGCGCGCGCCTCCTGGAAGGCCGCGACCTCGCTGCTGTGCAGCACCGAGGTCGTGATCGCCTGCATGAGGAAGACCCCCAGCACCACCACCACGGCCATGGAAAGGACGAGCGTGCTGGTGACCACCCGCAGCTGCAGGGATCGCCGCCACAGCCGGCGAACCGCGCCCGCGGCGCGCCGGGCACGCCTGCGTACGCCCCGCGCGATCTGCCGCGGAGTCCGCCGGCGGGTTCGACTCCTCGCAGGCGCCGACATGACCGGGCGAGAGGATTACGCCGGGCCGGCCTTGTAGCCGACACCCCGGACCGTCACCACGATCTCGGGGTGCTCCGGGTCCTTCTCGATCTTCGCGCGGAGCCGCTGGACGTGGACGTTGACCAGCCGGGTGTCGGCGGCGTGCCGGTAACCCCAGACCTGCTCGAGCAGCACCTCTCGGGTGAACACCTGGCGCGGCTTGCGCGCCAGCGCGACCAGCAGGTCGAACTCCAGCGGCGTGAGGTTGATCGTCTGGTCGCCCCGCTTCACCGAGTGGCCGGCCACGTCGATCGTGATGTCGCCGATCTGGAGGATCTCGGGGGTCGGCTCCTCGGTACGGCGGAGCCTCGCCCGGATGCGCGCGATGAGCTCCTTGGGCTTGAACGGCTTGATGATGTAGTCGTCGGCGCCGGACTCCAGGCCGAGGACCACGTCGACCGTGTCGCTCTTCGCGGTCAGCATGACGATCGGCACGCCGGACTCAGCGCGGATGCGGCGGCATACGTCGATGCCGTCTGCTCCGGGGAGCATAAGATCAAGGAGGACGAGGTCCGGTCGGATCTCACGGAACGCATCAAGCGCCTTGTCACCGTCGTACACGAACGACGGCTCGAAGCCCTCGCCGCGCAAGACGATGCCGAGCATCTCGGCGAGAGCGGCGTCGTCATCGACGACCAGCACGCGTCCTTTCATGGCTCCTCATTCGATCCACGCTGGGCAAGATCCGGGCGTTTTGCCGCAGTTAAGACGGAAGCGTACCTGTGACTAGCCCTTGGGTGTCACACGACCATGACAAAGGATGGAGTGTAAGCGCCGTTAAGAAAAGCCCGCGATGACCCGTCCGCTCTCCGCGGGCGACGGTGCGTGCCGGGCGCACCGGCATGCCAGCATGGGGGCATGACCAACAGCTCCGGCCAGGTACCCGAGGAGCCCGGCGCCCCGCGGCCGCACCACGGGGCCCACGGATCCCCGCCCCCGGGCCCCGGTCCGTACGGACCCCACGGCCCCTACGGCCCGGCCGGCCCGTACGGCGGCCCGCCACCGGGCGGAGTCCCCCCGTACGGCTTCGGCCCGCTCGCGCCGCAGCCCGGCATCATCCCGCTGCGGCCGCTCGTCCTCCCCGAGATCTACGCGGGCGTGGTCAACCTGCTCCGGGCCAACCCGCAGGCGGTGCTCGCGCCGGCGGCGATCATCGCCGCGATCACCACCTTCATCGCGGGCGTGGTGCAGTACGCCCTCGTCCGCCAGGTCCCCGGGAACCTGCCCACGGAGGTGACCGACCCGGAGAGCCTGCGGACCATGCTCAACTGGTTCTCCGTCGTCCTCCTCGGGCAGCTGCTCGCGGCCATGGTCGCGTTCGCCGGGGGAACGGTCTACACGGGGGTGCTGAGCCCGGTCCTCGGCCGGTCGGTCCTCGGCGGGCGGATGAGCCTCGGCGAGGCGTGGCGGGCGACCGGTCCCCGGGTCGCGGAGCTGCTCGGGCTGGCCGTGGTCGAGCTCCTGCTGTTCGTCCTGCCGGCCGGCGCGCTGCTGGGCGCCACGCTCCTGCTCGGCTCGTCGGGCCTGCCGTCCGGGCAGGTCGCCGCCGGGACGCTGCTGCTCCTCCTGCTCGGCCTCGCCTACCTCGCCTACGTGCTGTTCCTCGTGGCGAGGCTGGCGGTCACCGCACCGGCCCTCGCCCTGGAAGGGCTCGGGGTGACCGGTGCCCTGCGCCGCTCGTGGCGGCTGGTGCAGGGCGGGTCGTGGCGGGTGCTCGGCATCGTCGTGCTCACCAACCTGATCGCCGGGCTGCTCGGCTCGGTCGTGCTCGTGCTGTTCCGGCCGTTCGAGGCGATCGAGGGGATCGGCACGGCGGTGAGCTTCGTCGGTGCGGCCGTGAGCACCGCGATCACCTACGCGCTCCAGGCGGGGGTGACCGGCGTGCTCTACACCGACCGGAGGATGCGGGCCGAGGGGTTCGACACCGCGCTCCGGACGGCGGCCGAGCAGAACGAGCGGCTGGGCTGGGTGCCGGCGACGGTCGACGACCTGTGGCGGACCGGCCCGGCCGGCGGAGCAGGCCGGGGCTAGCCCGGTCCACGCCCCACCGGCCGCGGGCCCGCTCAGGAGGCGGGCGGGCGCCACATCGGGAACATCGGCGGCGCGCCGCCGGGGATGTTCAGCGGTTCGCCGTGGTCCCGGTAGCCGTGGCGCAAATAGAGCCGCCGGCTGCGCTGGCTGCTCGCCTCCAGGTAGGCCGGCTTCCCCGCCGCGTCGAGCCGGGCGTGGTAGTGGTCGAGCAGCTTGCTGCCCAGCCCTTGGCACTGCCGCTCGGGGAGCACGGCGAGGAAGGCCAGGTAGTGGTGGGGATCGGTGGGATGGTGCTTGTCCATCGCCTCGCCCAGGGCGTCGAAGCGCTCGGCGTGCGGGCCGGCCACCGCCGCCAGCCGGGGGCCCATGTCGGGGATCTCCGGTGGCGGGGTCTCGTAGGGCAGCCAGACGGCCACCGCCGACATGTCGGCCGTGGCGTAGACCTCCCCGTGGGCGAGGGCGTGCTCGGTGAACAGCGCGAAGTAGGGCGGCATCACCCGGCGCCGCTCCTCGTCCGACGGGACGAGCCAGGCGGACATCTCCAGCTCGTGGAAGGCCGTGGCGATGATCTTGGCGACGTCCTCGGCCGCCGTGCCGCCGGGCTGAACCCGGATGATCTCGGTCATGGCCTCCTCCTCAGGTCGGCCTCCGGGCCGAGGCCGATGTTCACGTAGACCTCGGGGCGCCTGGCGCGGAGCACCAGCCCCCACACCACGCCGAGCACGGCGGCGGCGACGTAGACGCCCGGCAGCACCCAGCGGAGCGGCGAGTCCGGGGAGACGCCGAGCACGACGTCGAAGTTGGCCATGGCGACCGCGAGGACGGTCAGGAGCAGCACGGTGGCGATGGCCGGGGCGATCCGGGTCCGCCAGGCGGTCTCGTTGAGATCCGTGCGCTTCGCGAAGAAGAAGAGCACGGCGATCGACGTGCCCAGGAGCAGCAGGAGGATGCCGAGTCCGCCGAAGGCGCCGGCCACGAAGAAGAGCTGGGTGAGCGGGTCGAGGCCGAAGACCGCGTAGATGACGATCACCGCGAGGCCGCTGGCGCTCTGGGCGAGCGAGCCGGCGGCCGGCGACCCGGTCGGCGAGGTACGGCCGAAGAACGCCGGGAGCACGTTCTCCCGCCCGAGCGCGAACACGTAGCGGGCGAGCGTGTTGTGGAAGGCGATCATCGCGGCGAAGATGCTGGTCACGAAGAGGACCGAGCCGATGGTCGCGGCGAAGGACCCGATGTTCTGGCCGGCGAGGCCGAACAGCAGCTCGGTGCTCTGGTCGCGCGCCGCGTCGATGATCTTGTCCTTGCCCACGGGCACGGTCATCAGCCACGCGGAGAGCGTGTAGAGGGCGGTCATGATGCCGAGCGCGACGTAGGTCGCCATCGGCACGGTGCGCTTCGGATCCTTGGACTCCTCCGAGAAGACCACCGACGCCTCGAAGCCCGAGAACGCCGCGCCGCAGAGCGCGATCAGCGCGCCGACGCCGGGGACGAAGAAGTTCGCCGGGTTGAACACGTCGAGGTTGAGGCCGGTGGGCGCCGGCGCGAACAGGTTGGCGATGCCGTAGACGACCACGATGGTGATCTCCGCGACGAGCAGCACCGCCAGGACGCGCCCGTTCACGTCGACCCGCATGAGGCCGAGGATGGCGGTGAGCGCCCAGCCGACGAGCGCGATGGCCCACCAGGGCGGGGCCACGCCGAACCACTCGGTCAGCAGCGGCTCCAGGGCCGGGCCGATCACGCCGTACAGGCCGACCTGGAGGACGCTGTAGGCGATCAGTGCGATCCACGCGGTCGCCACGCCCACCGGCTTGCCGATGCCCTGCGAGGTGTACGCGTAGAAGGCCCCGGCGTTGACCGTGTAGCGGGCCATCGTGACGTAGCCGACCGAGAAGATCCCGAGGACGGCGCCCAGCACGATGAAGGCGAGGGGCACCGCGAGCACCCCGGTCGCGGCGTACGCGGTGGTGACCACTCCGGCGCTCACCATGAGCGGGGCGGCCGCGGAGATGACGAAGAACACCACCGACGGCACGCCGAGCGCGTCCTTGGCGAGCGCCGCGGTGACGACGCTCTGTCGTTGCTCCGTGAGGGACATTGCTTCTCCTGGGGAGGGGGTTGGCTATCGGCGGCTGAGCACGGCGCCGCCGACAGCGGCCGTGGTCTGGGCGATCAGCTCCCGGTACGGCGGGGGAAGTGAGGCGATCGTGGCGCGGATGTGCCCGGAGCCCGGGTCCCACAGCACGACCTTCGCCGCCCCGGTCGCGACGACCAGTCCGAGGAGAACGCTCTCCTGGGTGCTCATCGGCTCCTGGTACTGGATCGCCAGGTTGAGCCGGCCGGTGGGGATCACGGCCACGTCCGGGTCGACCGGCACCCATCGGCGCCGCAGGCCCCGTCCCGGCGGGTGGAGCAGCCCGGCGGCGGCCATCCGGTCCGCCACGTCGCGCCGGGCGGTCTTGGCGAGGAACTCCAGCCAGACCCGGAAGGGATGGAACGGTTCGGCGACGATGTGGTCGAGCGCCCGCTGAGTGACCGCGTCCCCCGTCGCCTCCGGATCGACTGGGACGAGCCGCGGCTGCCCGGAGGCCTCCTGGACGGTGATCCGCCCGGCGAGCATGAGCTCACCCAGGATGGCGGCGGCTAGCCCGAGGTCGATCAGCCGTGGATGGAGCCGCATCCGACCGGTCCGGTCGTGATGCACGACGAAATACAGGTCGTCGGCCAAACGGGTGTCACGATGATCGACCTCAGCCACGTACGTCAATCGTATACCCCAATTGATCGGCTTAAAAAGGGATGAGGGGAAAGTCATTGGTAATTCATGGCTTTACGTAACAGGTCTGAATAACTTATCCGGCGAAGGTTGACTATCCGCCGGCCAACCGGTTTACTAACACGTTTTCCTACCGGTACGGCATGGCATGGCTCGCAGGCGGCCGCACCATCTCACCCGCGCTCACCTGGGATGATGCGCCGCAACGCGGCTGAGGGCGGGCTCGCCGGCCGGTCTTCCGGCGGCCGGCGGACGGATTCCTGCGGCCCGGCGCACTGCAGGAACGATCCTCTAATGCTGGCGCCCCGGATGCCGGGCGGTTTCCGCGCCGGATCGCATCCGCCACACCCGGTCCGCGGATTTTGGGTTCCGCCGAAACTCAAAAAGGGGCGCGGCGATAATCGCGGCACCGTGCCGGCCCCACTCAATGTGACAAATGTCCGCCGATATGCATACGTCGAGAAATGCCAAGGTTGACGTGCGCGGGCCGTCCACGCGCCGCGGTCCCCGGGCGGGCCTCGGGCTTCCGGCGGGGCCGCGGCCGCACGCCCATGGGGCCGCGAGGATCAGGCCGTGGGCCTCCGGCGGGACCGTGGCCGTACGCTCATGGGGCCGCGAGGGCCGGGACGTGGGGTGCCGCAGGATGGCGGCCGCGCGCCGCCACCCCGGTTGACCCGCACGACCCGCACCGACCCCGGGCCGGCCTCCCCACGCCTCCTCCACGGGCCGGGACGCGCCGGGCACGATCGGAGAATCGCCTGCCCCGTGGACGGGATGGGCCGAGCGCGCTGATCGCGGCGACCACCCCGGCCGCGGCGGCGCCAAGGGGTCAGCGAAGGCGGGATCCGGCAGGCCGCCTCGGCGACGATCAGGCGATGAGCGGTGACGGCCGGCGAGCGGCGCGGGCGCGAGGGCGGGATCACGGCTTCGGCGACGCGGCATCCCCATGGACGCACGGCCATGGGATAGCGGGGTGGCACGGTGACGGCGCGGTGACCGCGCTGAGCTGCTGCCGGCGGCCGCGGTGTATGGATCAGGACGCGAAGGCGCGCACGCGCATGCCGGAAGGCAGTACCATGGACACCTGCATGACCTGCAGGCACACGAACACCTTTAATTATATCGTATCAGAGGAGCGGCAATTGGCCAACAGCGAGATCGCGCGCGAGCAGGCCTACGTCGACATGCTCTACCGCCGCCTCGACGAGCTGCGGGAGGAGGCCGCCCAGCGGCTGGCCACGGTGCTCCGCGAGCACGGCGGCACCGAGCAGGCGCTCATCGAGCGGGAGTCCGCGGTCGCCCGGTACGCCGACCGGGTGGCACGGCTCGACGCCGCCGAGAACCGCCTCTGCTTCGGCCGCCTCGACATGCGCGACGGCCGCCGCCGCTACATCGGGCGCATCGGCATCTCCGCGGACGACGACGCCGGGGACGGCGAGCCGCTGCTGCTCGACTGGCGCGCCCCGGCCGCCCGCCCCTTCTACCTCGCCACCGCGGCCGCCCCCGAGGGGGTGCGGCGGCGCCGCCACATCACCCTGCGCGGCCGCCGCGTCGCCGCCCTCGACGACGAGCTCCTCGACTGGGAAGCGGCCGGCGCGGAGGACGGGCTCGTCGGCGAGGCCGCGCTGCTCGCCGCGGTGAACGCCGCCCGGACCGGCCGGATGCAGGACATCGTCGAGACCATCCAGGCCGAACAGGACGAGATCATCCGCTCCGACCACCGCGGCGTGCTCGTCGTGCAGGGCGGCCCCGGCACCGGCAAGACCGCCGTGGCGCTGCACCGCGCCGCGTACCTGCTCTACACGCACCGGCACCTCGCCTCCCGGGGCGTGCTCGTCGTCGGCCCCAACCCCGCCTTCCTCCGCTACATCGGCCAGGTGCTGCCCGGCCTCGGCGAGACGAACGTGCTGCTCACCACGGTCGGCGAGATGTTCCCGGGGGTGGTCGCCGACCGGCCCGAGCCGCCGGAGACCGCCGAGATCAAGGGCCGGGCCGTGATGGCCGAGGTGATCGCCGCCGCGGTACGGGACCGCCAGGCGCCGTCCCGCGGGGACGTCGAGATCCCGTACGGGCCCGGCACCCTGCGGCTTACGGAGCGGGACTGCCTGCGCGCCGCCGAGCGGGCCCGCGCCGGCCGGGCCACCCACAACGAGGCCGGGCGGATCTTCCGGCGCGAGATCCTCGACCTGCTCGCCCGGCAGGCCGCCGAGCGGCTCGAGGCCGTCGCGCTCGACGAGGAGGGCCGGCCGCTCGACGGCGGTGACCCGGGCGGTGGGCTCACCGAGGCCGACCGGCGCGCCCTGCTCGCGGCCGGGTACCCCGCGGAGCTGCTCGAAGCCGGCCCCGGCCCGCTCACCCAGGGCGGCCGGGAGACCATGCTCGACGAGGCCGACCTGGCCGAGCTCCGCAAGGAACTGCAAGCCGACCCGGGCGTGCGGGCCGCGCTGGACGAGCTGTGGCCCATCCTGACCCCGCAGCGGTTGCTGACGGACCTGTTCGCCGACCCCGGCCGGCTCGCCACCGCCGCGCCCATGCTCAGCGAACAGGAGCGGAAGCTGCTGGAGCGCCCGCCCGGCGGCGGCTGGAGCACGGCCGACGTGCCGCTGCTGGACGAGGCGGCCGAGCTGCTCGGCGAGGCCCCCCGGACCGGCCCCACACCCGAGGAGATCGAACGGGCCGAGCAGATCGCCTACGCGCAGGGCGTGCTCGACATCCTCGTCGGCTCCCGCTCCAGCGACCTGGAGGAGGGCGAGGAGGGCGAGATCCTCATCGCGACCGACGTCATCGACGCCCGGCGGCTCGCCGAACGGCACGGGGCGGCCGACCACCGCACCCTCGCCGAGCGCGCCGCCGGTGACCGGTCCTGGGCGTTCGGGCACGTGGTCGTCGACGAGGCGCAGGAGCTCTCCGAGATGGCCTGGCGCATGATCATGCGGCGCTGTCCCGGCCGGTCGATGACCATCGTCGGCGACGTGGCGCAGACCGGCGACCCCGCGGGCACCACCTCCTGGGACCGGGTGCTGCGGCCGCACGTGGGCGACCGCTGGCGGCTCGCCCGGCTCACCGTCAACTACCGCACCCCCGCCGAGATCATGACGGCCGCGACCCGGGCGCTGGCGGCCACCGCCCCGGCCGGGGAGCCGGAGCCCGAGGCGCCCCGCTCGGTGCGGGAGACGGGCGTGCCCCCGTGGCGGCTGCGCACCACGCCGGAGGAGCTGCCGCGGGTGCTCGCCGAGTGCGCCGCCCGGGAGCTCGCGTCGCTGGGCGAGGGGCGGCTCGCGGTGATCGTCCCGGACGCCCGGCGGGACGAGCTCGGCGAGGCGATCGCCGCGGTCGTCCCGGAGGCCTCCTACGGCGCCGTCCCGGATCTGGAGCGCCCGGTGGTGGTGCTCGGCGTGCGCCAGGCCAAGGGGCTGGAGTTCGACTCGGTCCTCATCGCCGACCCGGCCGCGATCCTCGCCGCCGGGCCGCGCGGGCGCAACGACCTGTACGTCGCCATGACCCGCGCCACCCGGCGCCTCGGCGTCGTCCACCCCGGCCCGCCGCCCGCGGCGATCGCCGCCGCCATCCCCGGCGAGCTCGGGTGACCGCCACGGCTCCCCCGGATCGGAGCCACCGCCCCGCCGTACGGCACGGCCGGGGTGACCCGCGTCAGGGACCCGGGCGGCCCCGCTCGCCGGGCGGCCCCGCCCAGCCCGCCGGGCGGGCCGCCGCCCCGGCGGGCCGCCGTGCCATACGCCGGCCGTCGCCTCGCCGTGACGGGCGCGCCCGGGACGGCGGTCCGGCGCAGGCCGGGCCGCGGGCCGTACGGCTCCGCGCGCGGCCCCGCCGGGCCCGGGAGCTAGGAGCCGAGCCGCCAGGAGCGCAGATACCGCTCCTGGTCGGGAGTGAGCGTGTCGATCGTGACCCCGGCGGCGGCGAGCTCGAGCCGCGCGATCTCCGCGTCGATGGCGGACGGCAGGTCGTGCACGCCCGGGGGAAGCCCGCGCCCCTCGGTGACCAGCCAGGCCGCGGCGAGCGCATGGGCCGAGAACGAGATGTCCATGACGGCGGCCGGATGCCCCTCCGCCGCCGTCAGGTTCACCACCCGGCCCTCGGCGAGGAGCAGCAGCCGCCTGCCGTCCGGCAGCACGTACTCGTCGGTGTTGGGGCGGACGCCGTGGCGCACCGCGCTCGCCAGCTCCCGGAGCGCGCGCACGTCGATCTCCACGTCGAAGTGGCCGGCGTTGGCGAGGACCGCGCCGTCCTTCATGACCGCGAAGTGCTCGGCCCGGATGACGTCCCGGTTGCCGGTCACCGTGATGAACACGTCGCCGAGCTCGGCCGCCCGGCTCATCGGCTCGACCTGGTACCCCTGGAGGGCCGCCTCGAGCGCCTTCACCGGGTCGACCTCGGTGACGATGACCCTCGCCCCGAGGCCCCTCGCCCGGTCGGCCACGCCCCGGCCGCAGAACCCGAACCCCGCGACCACGACGACCCGGCCGGCGAGCAGCAGGTTCGTGGCCCGGATGATCCCGTCGAGCGTGGACTGGCCGGTGCCGTACCGGTTGTCGACCATGCGCTTGGTCCGGGTGTCGTTCACCGCGACCACGGGGAAGCGCAGCGCGCCCTCGGCGGCCATCTGCCGGAGCCGGATGATCCCCGTGGTGGTCTCCTCGCACCCGCCGACGACGTCGCCGAGCAGCTCGACCCGCTCGGTGTGGAGCACGTTGACCAGGTCGCAGCCGTCGTCGAGCACGAGGTGCGGGGCGATGTCGAGCGCCTGGTGGATGTGCCGGTAGTAGGTCTGCAGGTCCGCCCCGGCCCGGGCGTGGACCGCGATGCCCCGCTCCCGGAGCGCCGCGGCCACGTCGTCCTGGGTGGAGAGCGGGTTGGACGCGGCGAGCGCGATCTCGGCCCCGCCCTCCCGCAGCACCTGGAGCAGCACCGCGGTCTCGGCCGTGACGTGCAGGCACGCGGCGATGCGCAGCCCGTCGAGCGGCCGCTCCCGGGCGAACCGCTGCGCTATGCCGGCGAGCACCGGCATCGACCGGGCGGCCCACCCGATCCGGAGCTCTCCCTCAGCGGCCTGCCCCACCGGCGTGACCGGTTCCGCCGTGCCCACCCCTGCCCTCCGGCTCGACTCGTCCGAGCGCACCGGTGGCGGCGGGAGTGGTCCCGCCGCCCCGGGCCGCTCAGTAGCGGTAGTGCTCGGGCTTGTACGGCCCCTCGACATCGACACCGATGTACTCGGCCTGCTCCTTGGTGAGCTTGGTCAGCTTGACGCCGAGCGCGTCGAGGTGCAGCCGGGCGACCTTCTCGTCGAGGATCTTCGGCAGCCGGTACACCCCGATCGGGTAGTCCTCGGTCTTGGTGAACAGCTCGATCTGGGCGATCACCTGGTTGGTGAACGAGTTCGACATCACGAACGACGGGTGGCCGGTGGCGCAGCCCAGGTTCATCAGCCGGCCCTCGGCGAGCACGATCACCGAGTGCCCGTCGGGGAAGATCCACTCGTGGACCTGGGGCTTGATCTCCTGCTTCTTGATGCCGGGGATCCGGGCCAGGCCCGCCATGTCGATCTCGTTGTCGAAGTGCCCGATGTTCGCGACGATCGCCTGGTGCTTCATCCGGGCCATGTGCTCGGCGGTGATGACGCCGCAGCACCCGGTGGCGGTGATGAAGATGTCGGCGGTCTCCACCACGTCTTCGACGGTGGTGACCTGGAAGCCGTCCATCGCCGCCTGGAGCGCGCAGATCGGGTCGATCTCGGTGACGATCACGCGGGCGCCCTGGCCGCGCAGCGCCTGGGCGCAGCCCTTGCCCACGTCGCCGTAGCCGCAGACCACGGCGACCTTCCCGCCGATCAGCACGTCGGTGGCCCGGTTGAGGCCGTCGATCACCGAGTGGCGGCAGCCGTACTTGTTGTCGAACTTCGACTTGGTCACCGAGTCGTTGACGTTGATCGCCGGGAAGAGCAGCCGGCCGCTCTTCTCCAGCTCGTAGAGCCGGTGGACCCCGGTCGTGGTCTCCTCGGTGACGCCCTTGATCTGCCGGGCGAGCTCGGACCAGCGGATGTCCTTGCCGACGCACCGGCGGAGCGTGTCGAGGACGATCTTCCACTCCTCGGAGTCGTCCTCGCTCGGCTGCGGTACGGCGCCGGCCCGCTCGAACTCCACGGCCTTGTGCACGAAGAGGGTGGCGTCACCGCCGTCGTCGAGGATCATGTTGGGGCCGGAGCCGTCCGGCCACCGGAAGATCTGCTCGATGCACCACCAGTACTCCTCGAGCGTCTCGCCCTTCCAGGCGAAGACCGGGACGCCCTGGGGGTTGTCCGGGGTGCCGTTCGGCCCGACCACGACCGCGGCGGCGGCGTGGTCCTGCGTGGAGAAGATGTTGCAGCTCGCCCAGCGGACCTCGGCGCCGAGCTCGACCAGCGTCTCGATGAGCACGGCGGTCTGCACGGTCATGTGCAGCGAGCCCGCGATCTTGGCGCCCTTGAGCGGCTTCGCCGCCGCGTACTCCCTACGGGTCGCCATGAGGCCCGGCATCTCGTGCTCGGCTAGGCGGATCTCCTTGCGGCCGAATTCCGCAAGGGACAGGTCAGCGACCTTGAAGTCCATCGGTTCCCAATCCCTCCGTTGTCCGTCCCGTGCGAGTCTAGGCTTCCCGGCCGGCGGGACGCATGCCGCGATGGACGAATCTGACAGGGATTTGTTAATTTCACCGGCAGATGGCCGGATATTCCGTAGGTCCGGCCTCTTCGGTGGAGGGATCGATGCGGATCACGGAGGCGGCCAGGCGGCTCGGGGTCTCGCCCCGCATGCTCCGCTACCGGGAGTCGCTCGGGCTGCTGCCGGCGACGCGCGGCCGGGGAACGCACCGGCGGTACGGCGAGGAGGAGCTGGCCGCGGTCCGCCAGGCCATGGAGCTGGAGCGCCGGTTCGGCGTCTCCCCCGCGGAGCTCGCGTTCGCCCTCCGCACGCTCGCCGATCCCGCGGTCGGCCAGGCCGTACGGGATCTCGGGGTACGGCTCGGCCGGATCCCCGCCCCGCGGCGGGCGCTCGACTTCGAGAAGGAGAAGGCCATGCGCCTGCTCGGGGCAGGGTGATCCCCGGGCGTGAACGTGCCGTCGAACGGTCGCCGCCCCGCGCCGCGCCACGGAACCGCGGTCACGGCGACCGGAGCCCTCATGCGGACCCGGTCGTGAACGACCACACGTAAGGGTCCTCCAGGCCCCCGTTGCCTTCCTCGTCGTACCCGCCGGTCACCTCGACCGTGTACCGGCATCCCGCCGCGAGGTCCCGGCTCGGCTCGGAGAACAGGACCGTTCGCTCCTCGCCGAGGTACGCCTTCCCGGGGACGGGGGTGCCCGCCTGGTCCTTCAGCGTCATCTCGGGCTCCCATATGGGTTCGCTGAAGGTCACGGATATCCGGGTGCCGGTCGGGACGCCGGTGGCGTCCCGCCCCGGCCGAGTGTCCACGACCGCCGGCGGGGCCGTGTCGTCGGAAGCTCCTCCGGATCCGGGGTCACGTCCGTGGGCTCTCCCGGGAGCGCCTCCAGGTGCTCGGGGCCGATCTCATACCCGGCCGCGGGAGCGCCCTCGAGCTCCTCGGCCTGCTCGGGCGTGATCGGCGGGGCTGCGGCCCGGCGGGGATCGGTCCGCATGGCGAGCGCTTCGGCGTACGCCGGCCGGCCCCCGGGAGCCTCATCGGCTTCGAAGGAGACCAGGACCTCACGGGCCGGTTCGGCGTCGCCGGAGGGCGGCGGCTGGAGCGGACGGCCCTCGCCGTCCGTACCGTCGTGGCACGATCGCTCGGCTCAGGCCTCCTCTGCGGCCTCCCGGAGGACCAGCCGCTTGGCCATCTGGAACTCCTCATCGGTGAGCGCGCCCGACCGGTGGAGCTCGGCGAGCCGGACGAGCCGGGTCACCAGGTCCTCCTTCCCGCCGCCCGTCCCCTCGGGCAGTGCCGGCGGCGCCGTACGGCCGCGCAGCCGGGCGTAGACCGCGGCGGCGACGAGCACCGTGGTGCCGCCGTAGCGCTGGATCCCCCAGGCGACGCAGTGCGGGTCCTCCTCCGGCGCCGCGGTGGCCCTGGCACTCCGGACCCGGAAGCGGAGGCTGCCGTACCCGAGCCCGGTCATCGGGGTCCACACCACCCCGGTGAGCTCGGAGAGCGAGAACTCCTGGGGCCCGACCGCCCGCTTGGCGGTCCTGGCGAACGAGTTCCACTCGATGCGGATCACATCGCCGTCGAAGGTCACGGTGCCGTCGCCCGCCGACGCGGTGATCGGCACGTCCGGTCCGGGGAGGAGGAACTCGTCGCAGGGCCCGGCCGGCACCTGCGCCAGCCGGAGCATGTCGCGGATCTCGTCCGCGAGGTACTCGGCGACCCCGGTGCTCTCCCGAGGGACCGCCAGCCGGTAGGGGTCGGCGGCGCCGGTCAGCCCGCCACGTGCGACGTCGGTCAGCGGGTCCGCGCCCCGGCGCAGCCAGACCCGCAGGTGGCCGCCCTTGCGCGCAGGCTCGAACGCCGCGCCGGCGATCGCCGCCAGGGGGATCTCCAGCCCGCCGACCGCCCGGCGCACCTCGTGCGCGCCGCCGCCGGGGACGATCCGCAGCACGTCCCCGTCGAAGCTCCACGAACCGTCCGGGACGGAGATCTCGGCCATGCCGCCCTCCCGCTACGCCCGCCGCTGGTCCTCGTGGGCGGCGCCGGGCTCCGGCGTGGTCGCGGCGGGGTACAGGTCGGGCTCGACGTAGATGACCCTCGCGATCGGCACGGTCGCGCGGATGCGCTCCTCCGCGGCGTTGATCCCCTTGGCGATCTCCGCCGCGGTGTCGTCGTGGTGCACCGCGATCTTGGCGGCGACCAGCAGCTCCTCGGGGCCGAGGTGCAGGGTGCGCAGGTGGATGACCCTGTCGATCTCGGGGGTCTCCTCGAGCGCCCGGATGATCCGCTCCTCGATCTCCGGGGCGGCGCTCTCCCCGATCAGCAGGGACTTGGTCTCGATGGCGAGCACCACCGCGATGACCGCGAGCAGGAGGCCGATCACGAGGCTGCCCACCCCGTCCCAGACGCCGTTGCCGGTGATCGCGGCGATGGTCACGCAGACCAGGGCGATGACGAGGCCGAGCAGCGCGCCCAGGTCCTCCAGGAGCACCACGGGGAGCTCCGGGGCCTTGGCCCGGCGGATGAAGGAGAACCAGGAGTGGTCGCCCTTCACCTCGCGGGTCTCCCGCATCGCGGTCCGGAACGAGAACGCCTCGGCCGCCACGGCGAAGACGAGCACGCCGAGCGCCCACTGCGGCGACTCGACCGGATGCGGATCCGTGATCTTGTGCCAGCCCTCGTAGAGCGAGAAGAGGGCGCCGATGGTGAAGAGCACCACCGCCACCACGAAGGCGTAGAAGTATCGCTCCCGGCCGTACCCGAACGGGTGCTCCCGGGTCCTCCGGCGCTGGGCCCGCTTCTGGCCCACGATCAGGAGCGCCTGGTTACCGGAGTCCGCTACCGAGTGGGCGGACTCGGCGAGCATGGAGGAGGACCCGGTGGCGAGGAACGCCACGAACTTCCCGGCCGCGATCGCCAAGTTCGCCAGCAGGGCGGCGATGATCGCCTTGGTACCACCACTCGCACTCACGCGGACTCCTCAAGGATCGGCCAAGCCGATCCTAGTGCGCTCCGAGCTCCGCGAGCGCGGCGATCCGGGAAGGATCCCGGCCATAGCCCAGGGCGAGGTAAACCCCGGCATAGTCGCTCAAACCAATCAGGGAGGCGAGCCGCTCCAGCGGGTGAGCGCCCTCGGCGGAGATCTCGGACACCGGCACGCCGCGGTCCTCGGCGAGCCGGGCCACCGCCTCCCGCCGCTCGGCGACCAGCGGGTGCTCCTCGGTGTCGCGGAACAGGAACAGCCGCGGGCGCGGCAGGCCGCCCTCCTCGCCGAACGGGTCGGCGTCGATCGGCTGCGCGCCGAAGGGGCCGTTGAACAGGCCGATCTGCTCGTGCCCGGCCTCGGGGATCTCGCCCACCAGCGCCGGGTAGCCCGCGCACCGGTGCAGCCGGCAGGCCAGCGAGCGGGCCGCCACCCGGGCGAGCGGCGAGCACCCCCAGAGCAGGGGCAGCCGGTCCGCGAGCTCCATGGCGAACGACTTGCCGGGGTTGAGGAACGACTCGCTCGACGGCCGGCACCGGAACGCGATGTCCTCCAGGCGCGCGGCCACCGCCTCGGCCACGGCCTCGCCCATCTCGGCGATGCGCAACGCCCCCGCGGCGACGATCAGCGGGACGGCCAGCTCCCACAGCGTCGGCCGGTGCCCCTGCGCGACCGCCACGTACGGCCCGCCGGCGCGGGCCACCGCCTCCCGGAGCGGGGAGTCCTCGGGCCCCACCCCGAGGAGCACGCAGCCGCGCCGCACCGCGTCGGCGGCCACGGCGAGCGCCTCCTCGGACCGGGCGGAGCCGGCGGCCACCGCGACCAGGTCGGCCGCGCCCACCCAGCCGGGGAGCAGGTGCCGGCGGACGGTGAGGATCGGCACCGGGCAGCCGCGCCCGCACACCGCCTCCAGCGCCTCGCCGGCGACCCCCGCGACCCCCATCCCGGCGACCACGATCGCGCGGGGCCTGCCGTACTCGGCGATCCGCGGCACGCCGGCCTCGAGGGCCGCCCGGAACGCCACGCGCACCTGTGCCGCCGACGAGGCGACCGTCCGCAACGCCCCCGAGGAGTCGCACTCCTCCAGGAAGGACGGGTCGTCGAGCCGATCCGGGTCGAACCGGTCCTCGGGCGCCCCGGCGGCGCCGCTCATGCCCGGCGCGCCTCGTCGACGAGGAGCACGGGGATGTCGTCCCGCACCGGGTAGATCAGCCCGCACGTCTCCGAGGTGCAGGCCAGCTCATCGGCGTCGGTGGCCGCGCGGAGCGGGGACTTGCATGCCGGGCAGACCAGGATGTCCAGCAGCCAGTCGTCGATCTTCAACCTTCTCAGCTCCTTACCACAGCGAGCACTTCATCCCGCACGGCGGCCATCGTCCGCTCGTCGGCCGCCTCGGCGTTGAGCCGGAGCAACGGCTCGGTGTTGGACGGCCGCAGGTTGAACCACCAGCCGGGCCCGTTCACGGTGAGGCCGTCGAGCTCGTCGAAGGTGACGCCCTCGCGGCCCTCGAAGGCGGCGCGCACCTTGGCGAGCGCGGCCGCCTGATCGGCCACCCGGCTGTTGATCTCGCCCGAGGCGACGTACCGCGTGTACCGCGCCAGCAGCTCGGACAGCGGGCGGTCCTGCTCGCCGAGCGCGGCGAGCACGTGCAGCGCGGCCAGCATGCCGGAATCGGCGTACCAGAAGTCCCGGAAGTAGTAGTGGGCGGAGTGCTCGCCCCCGAACACCGCACCGGTGCGGGCCATCTCCGCCTTGATGAACGAGTGGCCGACCCGCGAGCGCACCGGGACGCCGCCGTGCTCGGCGATGATCTCGGGGACGCTCTTCGACGTGATCAGGTTGTGGATGATCGTGGCGCCCGGGTGCCGGGCGAGCTCCCGCACCGCCACGAGCGCGGTGATCGTGGACGGCGAGACCGACTCGCCCCGCTCGTCGATCACCCAGCACCGGTCGGCGTCGCCGTCGAAGGCGAGCCCGATGTCGGCGCCGTGCTCGATGACGGCCTTCTGCAGGTCGCGCAGGTTCTCCGGCTCGATCGGGTTGGCCTCGTGGTTGGGGAACGTCCCGTCGAGCTCGAAGTACAGCGGGACCAGGTCGATCGGCAGGCCCTTGAAGACCGCGGGGACGGTGTAGCCGGCCATGCCGTTGCCCGCGTCGACGACGACCTTGAGCCGCCGGATGCCCGAGAGGTCGACCAGGGTCTTCAGGTGGGCGGCGTACCCCTCGAGCAGGTCGCGCTCGACCACCCGGCCGGCGCCGGGGGTGCCCCCGATGCCGGTCTCCAGGAGCCGGGCGGCCCGATCACGGATCTCGAGCAGACCGGTGTCGGTGCCGATGGGAGCCGCTCCGGCGCGGCACATCTTCATGCCGTTGTACCGGGCCGGGTTGTGGCTCGCCGTGAACATCACACCGGGCAGGCCGAGGCTGCCGCTGGCGTAGTACAGCAGGTCGGTGGAGCCGAGGCCCGCGTTGATCACCTCGGCGCCGCGGGATGCGGCCCCGCGGGCGAACGCGCGGGCGAGCGGGGCGGATGAGACCCGCATGTCATGCGCCATCACCACCGACTTCGCGCCGATCACTTCGACGAACGCCGCGCCGACGGCCTCTGCGATCTCCTCGTTCAGCTCGTCCGGCACGACGCCGCGCACGTCGTATGCCTTGAAGATCTTGGTGAGGTCGGCCACTGCAGCCCCTAACGGTCATGTGCCTTCGCACACGAGCCTATAGGCCCTCGGTGGCTCGCCTCGCGGAGGCTCGGGAACCACCGAGGGCGGGTCGGGTCAGCGATCGCGCCCGTGGGGTTGCGGCACCGACTTGAGCACGCGCAGGTGGCGGCGCCGGCCGACCTCGATCGCCTCGCCCACCGGCTCGGCCGGGGGCCGTGCCGGTCGCGCGGCCTCGCGCACCGCGTTCGCCAGGGCCTCCAGGTCGTCCCCGCTGGGCGTGGAGGGACCCGCCGGGAGGCGGACCACCTCCCAGCCCTTCGGCGCTGTGAGTCGCTCCGCGTGCTCGGCGCACAGGTCGTAGCAGTGCGGTTCGACGTACGTCGCCAGTGGGCCGAGCACCGCGGTGGAGTCGGCGTAGACATACGTGAGTGTGAATACGGCAGGCTGCCTACAGGCGGTTCGTGAACAGCTGCGGACGGGGCTCACGGTGGGAACGTATCCCGTCTGCGCGCGTATTGCCACCACCCCCGGCCCTCTTATCGAGCGTGTCGCCACAATGCGGCCATCTCCTACGTTTCTCAACGCTGATCGCGAAGCAGGACACAAGCGCGGGATCCTCCATCCGGGCGTGGCGCGCTCTAAGCTGGCCTCGTGAGCGATCGGAGCAGAAGACCCAGGCCCGGGCGGCTGCGCCGGCGCGACCGGCACGGCCGGGGTCTGCGCGGTCCCCTGGCGCCCTCCCACATCCCGATCGCCAAGTCACGGGCGGAGCGCTTCGACGACCTGGTGCTCGACGCCGTGGACCGGCTCAGGCCCCGGTGGGGCCGGCAGCTCGCGTCCGTCGAGTTCGCCGTGGAGGAGGTCCCGCCGCCGAGCGAGCTGGTCGACGGCCCGGCGCGGCTGTCGTCCGACCCGGTCCCGTTCGGCAGGGCGGAGCCGGCGAGCGCCACGCAGCCGGCGACCGTGATCGTCTACCGGCGGCCGCTGGAGATCAGGGCCCGCGACCACGAGCAGCTCAGCGCCCTGGTCTTCGACGTCGTCGTCGAGCAGGTGGCCAACCTCCTCGGCCTCGCGCCCGAGACGATCGACCCCGGCTACGACGAACGGCACTGAGCGTTCTGCGGGCGCGGCGGGCCCGCGCCACGGCCGGCGCGGCCGCGCACCGGGTCGCCCGGCACCCGCGGGCCGGGCGGGCACGGCCACCGCGCGCGGGTACGGCTACCGCACCACCACGCTCGGCGAGTCCACCGCGGGCGGGACGAGCACCGAGGTCCGCGCCACGGCCAGCGGCTGCACGGTGATCATCAGACCCTGCGGGTCCGGCTCCTGGAGGACCCGGCCCCCGTAGACCGGGCCGGAGCCGCGCTGCGGCTGGACCACGACGCTGAACCCGGTCTTGAGCCCGGCGGGCGGGACCAGGTCGACCTCGGTGGTCCGGGCGGCCGGGATCCGCACGGTGATCGGCCGCGGCGCCGGTCCCTCCTTCGGCACCAGCCGGACCGTCACCGTCGCCCCCCGGAAGGGGGCCGAGAGCACCAGGCGCGCGCTCTGGGCGCTGCTCGCCCGGCCGTCGGCGACGACGCTCCCGATGTCGATGGGCGTGGCGCCCGCGGTGAAGGCCACGTCCTGGCCGGCCCCGCCGATCCCGGTGATCTTCATGCCCGCGACGATCGGCGTCTCGGACTCGAGCACGAGCGCGGCCGCCTGCCCGCCGATGCCCGTGGTGAGGTCGAGGGTCGCGGCCGACTCGGCCGGGACCTCGAGGGACTCCTTGTTCCGCAGCGCGTAGGAGCCGTCCTTGAGCACCGCCTTCACCCGGACCACGGTGCTCTGCCCGCCCGGGGCCGCCACGTAGAGCTCGCGCTGGCCCGCGGTGCTCGGGATCCCGGGGACGACCACCCGGGTGGACGGCGGGGCCGCGGCCGGCAGCCAGTCCACGCCCTGCCCGTTCGGGAACACGGCCTTCACCGCGGCGGCGACCCGGCCGCTGGTCGTGCTCACCCGCAGGGCCATGATGAGCGGGGTCGGCGCCAGGTCGCGGAGCCGGATGGCTCGGTGCCGGCCCGGCTGGAGGATCAGGCTGCTGTCCCGGTCGCTGAGCACCGGCCCCTCGCCGGAGTAGATCGACAGGACGACGTGGGCGGGCGCCGAGTCGATGTTGGCGAGGTAGAGCAGGACGTTCGCCGCCGCCGGGCCGGGGCCGATGAACCACGCCTCGGAGCCGGGCTCGGTGCAGCGCACCCCGGCGAGCCCGCGCTGCGGCCCGCTCGTCTCCCGCGTGGTCTGGGCGGTCTCCAGCCCGGGCGCCATGGAGCCGGTGGCGGCGACGGCGACCGGGCCGAGGGCCGCGGGCACGGTGCGCTGCCACAGCACGCCCGGCCGCTCGACGGTGGCGAGCGTCCCGGCCGCGCGCTTCCCGCGGCTCCCGCCGTCCTCCCGGGCCGCCCGCACCGGGGTGAGCACGGCCTTCCCGGCCTCCCGGCCACCGGACGGGGTGATCACGCTGAGCCGACCGCCTCCGGGGTCCGGGCAGACCGCGGAGACCGCCTGCACCGGCGCCCGTACGGCCCGCGCGGCCGCCTGGGACGGAGGCGCCGGCCGGGTGACGTGGGCGACGCCGTACACCGCGGCGAGCGCGACCAGCACGAGGCAGAGCAGGCCGAAACGGTTCTCGATCAGAGCCTTCATGCGCGCACCTCGCGGTCATCCGGCACCCACTCCCCCGGCGCCCGCACCGGGTGCGCCCGCGCCCGCGGCGGGTGCGCGTACCGCCGCGGCGGTCCCGCCCGGTCCGGCACCGGCCCGTCCCGGTCCTCCCGCACCGGTTCCGACCGGTCCCGCGCCGGGGGCCGCGCCGTGGCGGCGCGGGCGTCCGGCTCCGGCTCGCCGTACTCGTCCTCCGGCTCGGCCTTCCGGCCGGGCGAGGCGAGGATGAGCACGAGCGCGAGCAGCCCGGCCTGGGCCCACAGCCAGATCCGGTGCAGGGTGTCCGCCCCCTCGGGCGGACGGGGGACGGTCACCGGCTCGGCCATCCGCCACAGCCCGCCGGCCGGGGAGAGGCTCATCCGGACCAGCCCGGGTTCGGAGTCGAGCGCCCGGGTGAGGGCCGGGTCGACCGGGCCGGGGGCCGCGACGAACCGGATGCCGAAGGAGGCGAGGGTCTGCAGGTAGCCGCCGCCCCGGCCGGAGGCGAGCCCGGCGACCGCCTCGCCGAGCCTCCGCCGGGCGTCCTCGGCGGGCTTGAGCTCGGACTCGCCGATCAGCGGCGCCCGGCCGCGGAGCACCGTGTGGCGGACCACGCCGTCCGTCATCCGGAGCACGAGCGTGCCCTCGCCGTTCGGCGAGCCGACCGCGGCGAGCACCGGCATGGGGTCGGGCACGCCGCGCTTGAGCGGGCCGTCGGCGCCCTGTGCCACCCACACGGCGGCCGCGGCGACCGGGGTGGCGAAGGCGGCCACCGCGATGGCCCCGGCGGCGGCCCGCCGCCACCCGCCGGCCGCCCGGAACTCGGCGAGCCGCGGCGCCTGGTGCGCGGCCGCCATGAGCAGGCCGGTCGCGGCGAAGGCCAGCGGCACGCCCGGCCAGGCGGCCACGCTCTGGCCGTCCCCCACGCCGACCGGCACCCGGCTGACCACCGTGGCGACGAGCACGCCGAAGAGCATGACCCCCCAGCCGATCGCGGTGACCATCCGCTGCCTGCGGAGGAGCAGCGCGCCGAGGGCGACGGCGACCAGGCCGGCGGTGACCCAGACCGGCGGCACACCGGGCCCGCCGGGGCTCAGCAGCAGGAGCGACTCGGGGGTGAGGCGCGGATCGGCGAGGGGGACGTCGTGCAGGCCGGCCTCGAGGAGCAGGCGGCCCGGGTCCTTGGCGACCTCCACGAGCCACGGGAGGAGCAGCACGACCGGGGTGCCGAGGCCGATCAGGAGCGAGCGGCCGGCGCCCCGCCGCAGGCCGACGAAGGAGACGGCCGCGAGCACGCCGAGGACCGCCACGAGCACGTAGACCAGCGGCACGAAGGCCGTGCCGACCGCGAGGAGCAGGCCGAACCCCCACGCGGCCCGGCGGGAACCGGCGACCACCCGGGTGGCGAGCGCGGCGTAGACCGGGAGGAGCACGAGGACGACCGCGGTGCCGAGCCGCCCGCTCGCCACGGCGCCGGTCGCGACCGGCAGCAGCGCGTAGGTGGCGGCGAGCCAGACCCGAGCCGGCCGGTACGGGACGATCGCCTTGGTCGCGGCGTAGGCGGACAGCCCGGCGAGCGGCACGCACCCGAGCAGGAGCAGGTTCACCGCGAGCCACGGCTTGCCGAGGCAGAGCGTGGCGGCCGCGGCGAGCACCGCCACGTACGGCGGGGCCCAGGTGTCCGAGCCGAGCCCGGTCGTGTGGTGGCTCTCGGTGTAGAGGCGCCACAGGTCGGAGGCGCCCCCGGTCACCGGGACCAGGGCGCCGCCGCCGAGCAGGCCGCCGATGAGCAGCGCGCGCTCGGCCGCGAGGGTGACCGCGGTGAGCGCGAGGAAGAGCAGGACGCCGGGGTTGGTGAAGACGCGCTGGATCAGCCCGGTGTCGGTGAGCAGCTCCTCGCCCTCGCTCTGCTCGCGGTCGGCCGGGGTGGCGTGGTGCCGCCCGGCGGTCTCCACCGGCCCGCCGCCGGCGAGGAAGTTCTGCACGGTGTCGGCGAGGCGCCGGAACGCCTCCCCCGGCGGGGTGAGCAGCCGCTCGACCGGCGGGTGGCCGCGGGCCCGGTGCCGCCGCCGCGCCCGCCGGGCCCGGAGCAGCCGCCCGGGGCGGCCGAGGACCGAGCCGATCGCGGCGAGCTCGTCGAGCGCGTGCGCCGGTTGCTTGGCGAGCATGAACAGCACGGCCCGGAACACCGCCCCGGTGACGTTCCGCACGATGGAGCGCAGGAACGCCCCGCGGGGCAGGTTCGCCATGAGCACGAAGAGCGCGTGGCGCCGGTCGAGCCGGCGCGGGTGCTCGTCGGTGATGGCGATCCGCCGGCGCCGCCGGGTGGCGGCCTCGGCGTGCCAGGCGACGGCCGCGGTGACGTTGAGCACGCGGAACCCGGCGGCCCGGGCGCGCCAGCACAGGTCGATGTCGTCGCGGAAGAGCGGCAGGGCGGGATCGAGCCCGCCCAGCTCCTCCCACACGTCCCGGCGGATCAGCATGCCGGCCGTGGAGACGGCGAGGACGTCGTGGACGCCGTCGTGCTGGCCCTGGTCGTACTCCTTGGGTTCCAGGCCGGTGTCGCGCCGCCCCGAGCGGCTCATGGTGACGCCGACCTCGAGCAGCACCCGGCGGTCGACCCAGTCGCGGAGTTTCGGGCCGAGGATGGCGGCCTTAGGGTCCCGGTCCGCCGCCCGGAGCAGCTCCTGGAGCGCGTACTCGTCCGGGGCGCAGTCGTCGTGGAGCAGCCAGAGCCACTCCTGGCCGGAGGCCGGTGGAAGCCGGCGCACCACCTCGTGCACGGCCGCGCCGAACCCGGTGGTCCGGGAGAGCGTCAGCACGTTGCCGGGGCCGAGGGCCTCGGCCAGCAACCGGCCACTGCCGTCGGTGCTGCCGTTGTCGACCCCGGCGACGCGATCCGGCGGCCGGACCTGGCGCCGGAGCGCCGTCAACGTCTCAGTGAGCCAACGGGCGCCGTCGTGAGCGACGACGATCGCGGTGACCGAGTGCACGTCGAGTCCTAGCTGGGTGGTACGACTGAGCGCCGACCACAATACGGCACATAGGTCTCACTCGATCACACGCGACCGAGAATCATGGACGAACCAGGAACGTCTGGGATCAAACCGCCTGGCGCTTCAGCTTGCGGCGTTCCCGTTCGGACAGCCCACCCCAGATGCCGAACCGCTCATCGTTCTGCAGCGCATATTCGAGGCACTGCACGCGGACTTCACAAGAACGACAGACCTTCTTCGCTTCCCGGGTCGAGCCGCCTTTTTCAGGAAAGAACGCCTCGGGGTCGGTCTGAGCGCACAAAGCGCGCTCTTGCCAGTCGAGATTTTCACCACCGAGCGCATGTGCCATGACCAGATCGGTCATTGCACACCTCCCTGTCGCTCGCCCGCCCACATAGAGCCCCCCATAAAGCGCCTCACCTAAACCCACCCTCGGCAAGGCGTAACAACATGCCTGTAATTACACGCGTGTGACGCGTGTGGCGTCAAGCGGCATAGCGATACCCGGGGAAAGACCCGCTTGCCCCGGTTCGCAGCGCCAAGATCTTCGGTGCTATCAGCGATCGGAACCTTACCAAGGACGGTCTTGGCCGGTTCCCCGCCCTGGCTGATCACTGCCGGAATCTTCCCCATACTTTGCCTGCACGCCCTCGGGCGTATAGATCGCCGTCGGCTGGATCGGCTCGTCTTGATCCTTTGAATGCCGGTAGGCGACCGGATCCAGGCGCATGGTCTGCTCGGTCTGCTCGGCCGGCGCCGGGCGGTAGCCGTGATCGCCGTGCTGGTGGTGGCCGTGCGGGTCGTAGTACCCCGGCTGGTCCGGGGCGAGCGGGCCGGTGGGGCCGCCGGAGTACTCCGCGGACTGGTTGAGCTGCTGGTAGCTGCGCGCCTGCTCGTAGGCCTGGGCGAGCTGCTGCTCCCTCGGGTCGGCCGAGGCGGCCTCGTACGGCGACCGGCCGCCGGTGTCGGCGCCGGGGGGCGGGGTGGGCTGGGTGGAGTACCCGGAGTAGTCCCCCGGCCCGGGCATCCCGGCCGGGCCGTACGCCTGGCCCTGCTGCCCGCCCTGGTCGTACGGACTGGGCTCCGCCGGCGCGAGGGCGGGGTGGCCGTAGGGACGGTCCTGGTGCGAGTGGCGGGCGTCGTAGGGGTCGGGCTGCGGTACGGCGTGGCCGTACTGGCCGGCCCCGGGGTACCCGGCCGGCTGCTGCGCGGCGGCCTGCGGCTGCCCGGCGGTGGGCTGGCCGGGCTCGATCCGCTGGCCGTACGGGTCCGCGCCGTGGGCGCCGGTGGGCTCGGCCGGGTAGCCGTGGCCCGCCGGGTACGGCGGCGGGGCGGAGGGGTACTGCGGCGCGGCAGGGAGGTCGTGCTGCGCCGGCGGCTGCTGGCCGTGGCCCTGGGGCTGCTCGGCCTGCCAGGGCTGCTGGGGCTGCCCGGGCTGGCCGCCCGGCCAGGGCTGGGCCGGCGCCGGGGACGGCTGGGCGTACTGGGTGCGCTCCGGGTCCCCCTGGTGCTGCTCGGCCCCGTACGGCTGCTCCGGGTGGGCCGGAGGCTGCGGGTACGGGCCACCGGTCGGGGCGGGAGCCGGCGGGTGCGCCATCGAGGCCTGCTGGGAGGCGTCGTACGGCACGGGGGCCTGGGACTCCCCGTACCCGGGAGCCGGCTGCTGCTGCTCGTACGGGACCGGGGCGGGCTGCTGGGGGTCCCCGTACGGCGCCTGGGCCGGCTGCTGCGGCTCGCCGTACGGCGCGCCGGCCTGCGGCTGGGCGGCGCCGCCGTACCCGGCCTGCTCCCCGTACGGCACCTGGGCGGGCTGCTGCGGGAAGCCGGGAGCGCCCTGCCCGTAGCCGTCGCCGTACCCCTGGGCGACCGGGTAGCCGGGGTGGGTGCCGGGGAAGGCGCCGAACTGCTGATCGCGGGCGGGGCGCAGCCGGTCGGCCTCCTTCCACGCGACGAGCGCGCCCAGGGCGGTGAGCGCGGCCCCGGGAAGGCCGGCGAGCAGGTCCTCGGCCCGGCCGCGGCCGGTGAGCCCGTCGCCGAGCAGCACCCCGAACAGGGCGATCACGCTGAACAGCAGGGCGATACCGAGCACGCCGGCCGCCCCGAGGGCGATCAGGCGGGCCCGGGGTGTCGCCGCACCGGCCCGGCCGGCGATCAGCACCGCCCCCACCGCCAGCGCCGTGTGCACCGCCGAGGTCAGGGTGGGCAGGGCGGTGGCGGCACGGCTGCCGAAGCCGAGGTGCGAGAACGCCTCCGGACCGATGAGCAGGCGGACGACGCCGACGATGACGCCGGTGGTCACCACGGCGAGCATGGTCCACGCGGCGGGCTCACGCAGCCTGTCGGTATCGACCTTGAGCACGACTTACCCCCAATGCCTCGATTGGCACCCGGGGCAGTTTTGCACATGTCTGACACTTGTGGTGGCAGACCGAAAAAGGTTACAAGTCGGCAAAGCACCCGCGACCTGCCGTATCCTGCGGTTTCCCGGATCCGGCCCGGGGTATTTGTGATCATTTTGTGCGCCCGGTACGCCCGCCCGCGGGGGCCGGCCGCACCGGGGCCACCGGCGCGCGCCCGGCCGGCGGACCGGTGGAAGACTGTCAGACATGCGAATCGTGTCCCTTGCCGGAGGCATCGGAGGAGCCCGGTTCCTCCGTGGGCTCAAGGCGGCGGCCCCGGACGCCGAGATCACCGCGATCGTGAACACGGGCGACGACATCACCCTGTTCGGCCTCCGCATCTGCCCCGACCTCGACACCGTCATGTACACGCTCGGCGGCGGCATCAACGAGGAGCAGGGCTGGGGGCGGGCCGATGAGAGCTTCACGGTCAAGGAGGAGCTCGCGGCCTACGAGGTCGAGCCGCAGTGGTTCGGCCTGGGCGACCGGGACCTCGCCACGCACATCGTGCGCACGCAGATGCTCTCCGCCGGCTACCCGCTCTCCCAGGTGACGGAGGCGCTGTGCGCGCGGTGGCGGCCCGGCATCCGGCTGCTCCCCATGACGGACGACCGGGTCGAGACCCACGTGGTCATCTCCGATGACCAGGGCAGGCGGGCGATCCACTTCCAGGAGTGGTGGGTACGGCTGCGCGCCTCGGTCCCCGCCGAGCGGTTCGTGCTCGTCGGCGCGGACACCGCCAAGCCGGCGCCCGGGGTCCTCGAGGCGATCCACGACGCCGACGTGGTGATCCTCCCGCCGTCGAACCCGGTGGTGAGCATCGGGACGATCCTGCAGATCGCCGGCGTCCGGGAGGCGCTCGAGGCCAAGACCGTGGTCGGCGTCTCCCCCATCATCGGCGGCGCCCCGGTCCGGGGCATGGCCGACGCCTGCCTCGCCGCGATCGGCGTGGAGACGAGCGCCCAGGGCGTGCTGGAGCTGTACGGCAGCGCGCTGCTCGACGGGTGGCTCGTGGCCGAGGAGGACGCGGGCGTCGCGCTCGACGGCGTGGTGGTCGAGGCCCGGCCGCTCCTCATGACCTCCCTCGAGGCGGCGCGGGACATCGCCGCGGCCGCGCTCGACCTCGCCCGGTCGCTCCGGGAGAAGAAGGAGGCCGCCCGCGGCGCCGGCACAGGGCGGGGGTCGGCGTGACCGGGATCACCGTCACCGGCGTCCCCGGGCTGCCCGAGGTGCGCCCCGGGGACGACATCGCCGGCCTCATCGCGCGAGCCGTACCGGACCTGGCGGACGGCGACATCCTCGTCGTGACCTCCAAGATCGTGAGCAAGGCCGAGGGCCGGATCCGCCGGGCCGCGGACCGGACCGAGGCGATCAGGGAGGAGGCGGCCCGGGTCGTGGCCCGGCGCGGGACCACCGTGATCGCCGAGACCCGGCACGGCTTCGTCATGGCGGCCGCCGGGGTGGACGCCTCCAACTCCGCCCCCGGCACGGTCCTGCTGCTCCCCGAGGACCCGGACGGCTCGGCCCGCCGGATCCGCCGCGGGATCCGGGAGCGGCTGGGCCGGGAGGTCGGGGTGGTCATCTCCGACACCTTCGGCAGGCCGTGGCGGAACGGGCTCACCGACCTCGCGATCGGCGTCGCCGGCGTGCGGCCCCTCGACGACCTGCGCGGCCGGACGGACGGGTACGGCAACGAGCTCACCGCGACCGTCACCGCGCTCGCCGACGAGCTCGCCTCCGCCGGCGAGCTGGTCAAGGGCAAGCTCTCCGGCGTCCCCGTCGCCGTGGTCCGCGGGCTCGCCCACCTGGTCACCCCCGAGGACGGTCCGGGCGCCCGGGCCCTCATCCGCCCCGCCGCCCAGGACATGTTCCGGTACGGCTCGGCCGACGTCGTCTTCGCCCGCCGCACGATCCGCGAGTTCACCGACGAGCCGGTGGACCCGGCCGCGGTACGGCGGGCCGTGGCGGCCGCCGTCGCGGCCCCGGCGCCCCACCACACCACCCCGTGGCGGTTCGTCCTGCTGGAGACCCCGGAGTCCCGCACCGCGCTCCTCGACGCGATGCGGGAGGCCTGGATCGCGGACCTGCGCGCCGACGGGCTGCCGGAGGAGGCGATCGCGCGCCGGATCAAGCGGGGCGACGTGCTGCGCAAGGCCCCCTACCTCGCCGTCCCCTGCCTGGTGATGGACGGCGCGCACGCCTACCCGGACGAGCGCCGGCGCACGGCCGAGCGGGAGATGTTCGTGGTCGCCGCCGGCGCGGGGGTGCAGAACTTCCTCGTCCAGCTCGCGGTCGAGGGCCTCGGCTCGGCCTGGGTGTCGTCCACGATGTTCTGCCGCGGCGTGGTGCGGAAGGTGCTGGGCCTGCCGGAGGACTGGGACCCGATGGGCGCGGTCGCGATCGGCCACCCGGCCGCCCCGCCCAAGGACCGCCCGCCCCGGGACCCCGCCGCCTTCATCGTCACCCGGTGAGGACCGGGTTCATCGTGACCTGGTGAGAATCGGGCTCATCGTGACCCGTGAGGCTCGGTGCGGCCGCGGCTCACCGTGGCCCTCGCGCATCCCCGGGTTTCCGCATCCCGAGGGGGCGAACCGGCGGACCCGTGGCCCCGCGCCTCGGGACCCCGGCCCGCACCGGCGCGGCCGCACGTCCGGACGCCGCGGCGGGACCCCTGGGACCGTGGCCGCCGGCGGGACGCGGCCTGCCATGGGACGCATGGGCGCCGCGGCGAGACGGGTGAGCGGCGGGGCCGGGACCTCTGCCGCGGGGACGCGGCCCGCCCTGGACGCCCGGGTTCCGCGGGGCCTCTGGGACCGCGCTGCCGGGACGCGGCCTGGCATGGGACGCATGGGCTCCGCGGCGGGCCGGGCGCGGGGCCGTCCGGCCACCGGAGGCCGGTGGGCGACGCGCCGGGCACACCGCCCGGACACGGCCGGCGGCGAGCGGACCGCCGCAACGCGGGCCGGTCACCGGCGGGCGATCGCCCAGCGGCCCGGGCCCGCCACGGCATGGCGGCCGCCGGGCACACCGGCCGTCCGGTCACTGCCGGGGGCAGGTCGGGTGGCAGAGCCGCCTGGCGATGGCGGAGAGGAAGACGTCGATGATCTCGCCCGGCTGCCGGGCCACGTAGACCTCGCCGTTCGTGATCGCGGCGGCCTCCTCCAGCGCCGCCCGATCGCGCCCCGCGCCGAACATCACCACGACGATCTGCACCGGCCGGTCGGGGTTCCACTCCTTGCGGAGCGCCTCGGCGAGCTCCTTGCGGGAGATGCCCCTCCCGTCGTCCTGCCCGTAGGTGAGCACGAGCAGGGCGTTGCTCATCATCGGCTCGTACCCCGCGGACAGCGAGCGGAAGCCGGCGAGGATCGTGTCGTAGAGCGAGGCGGACTTGCCGGCGAGCGGCCGGACGCTGTCGGCGACCCGGAGCATCTCGGTCCGGCGGATCTCCTGCCCGTGCGCGGGCTCGCTGATCGAGCCGACGCTGATCAGCTCCCGGTGGTCCTTGCCCTTGGCGATGCCCCGGGCGAACTCCCACAGGCCCATGTGGGTCTCGTTGGGGAACAGCTCCAGGCCGAGCTTGGCCGCCTTGACCGCGACGCCGAGCCGGGTCTGGCCGTCGGGCCCGATCGGCCGGGCGCCCTCCTCGGAGACGTCGGCGAGGACGAGGATGCGGCTCGGCGGGGCGAGCTTGCCCCACGCCTCGAGCGCCTCGTCGATCAGCTGGGGGGTGATCGACGGGAGGACCTTGGGCGCCCGGGTGGGGATCTCGCCGCCGGGTTCGAAGGGCGCCTGCGAGCCGTCGGCCGAGCGGAACCCGGCGCGCCGCAGCAGGTCCTGGACCGGCGCGGAGCGCAGCCACCGGGCGAACAGCTCCGCCCCCTTGGCCTTGGCCGGGTCGTCCGAGGTCACCACGTACGGGTAGTCGAGGTGGATCGTCCCCTCCTTCGGCTGGAGGGCGACGACCGGCTCGGTGACGGGGCCGCGGTTGTGCGCCCAGACGGACTGCTCCGGCACGATCACCACCGGCCGGGACCAGAAGCCGCGCGCGTACACGGCCTCGAGCATGGTCCGGTAGTCCGGCATCGCCCCGGCCTGGGCCATGCGGACGAAGGCGGTGAGCGCCTTGTTCGCCTCGCTCCCCGTGCCCACCAGGTCCCGGGCCGCGGCGACCGTGGCGATCCCGGCCCCCGACACCGAGGGGTCGGGGACGCGCACCACGTCCGGCTCGCTCTCGGTCGGGCGCAGCCTCCCCCGCGCCGTGGCGGGGAAGACCATGTCCCAGCTCATCTCGGTCTTCCCGGCCGCGAACCGCTCCGCGAGCGAGCGCCGGGTGGCGAACACCAGCGGCGAGGTGGCCACCACGGTCTCATCGGCGCCGAGGTTGCGCGCCCCCTGTTTGCGGGCGAGGCGCACCCAGACCGACGAGTCGGTGATCCAGCCGTCCGGCCGCTCGGGGAGGACGCCGACCCGGTCGCCGATGAGCGTGCGGAGCACGGGGGCCGGTGGCTGCTCGACCACCTGGACCTTGACGCACCTGCCGTCCACCCCGGTGTCCGTGGCGTTGAACCGGTCGGCCGCCTCCATCACCGGCGGCGCGATGTCCACCGCCGCGGCGACCCGGACGATGAGCGGGTCGCGCGGCGAGCACGCGCCACCGGTGCCGCGGACGTACAGCACCGCACCTCCGGCGATGACGACCGGGACGGTGAGCGCGGCCACGGCGGCGCGCCGGCTGACTCGCCATCGGAACCGCCTGAGCAGCCGCTCGACGGGTGAGCTGGCGCGGTGACGACCGGAGGGCACCTCGCTGGTCCTCCTCAAGCTCTCGGGGACATGCCCGGCTGATCCTGACCGGTTCCGGGCCTACCGGGATCTTTGAGCCCGCATATTAGAACGCGTTACAACAGCGTGCCAGGTGGCGAATCAGAATGATCTTCAATCGTGGCATGGCGCGCCCGCGCCCGGGCCGGTCACGAGCGGCAGCACGGCGCGCACGCTCCGGCACACGCCGTCACTCCGCCGCGCCGCCTCGATCCGCTCCGGCGGCGGCGTGCCGTACAGCGTGGTGCGCTGCCGGAGCGGGCGGCCGGTCGGCGCGACCAGCTCGGCGAGCTCGCTGATCGTCCGGTAGGACCCGCTCTCCGACCCGGCCATCCGGCTGATCGTCTCCTCCATGAGCGTGCCGCCGAGGTCGTTCACGCCCCCGGCGAGGATGGCGCGGAGCAGGCCGGCGTCGAGCTTGACCCAGGAGACCTGGATGTTGTCGATCGCCCCGTGGAGCATGATCCGGGCGAGCGCGTGCACCGCCCGGTTCTCCCGCGCGGTCGGGCCCGGCCGGGCCAGCCCGGCGAGGTAGATCGGCGTGTTGTGGTGCACGAACGGCAGCGGCACGAACTCGGTGAAGCCGCCGGTCTCCTCCTGGATCGACCGGATCAGCCGGAGGTGCCGCACCCAGTGCCGGTGCGTGTCCACGTGGCCGTACATCATCGTGGCCGTGGTCGGGATGCCCAGCCGGTGCGCGGTCGTGATCACCTCGATCCAGTCGCGGGTGGGGAGCTTGCCCTTCGTGAGCACCCAGCGCACCTCGTCGTCGAGGATCTCCGCCGCCGTGCCGGGGAGCGAGTCCACCCCCGCCTCCCTGGCCGCGAGCAGCCACTCCTCGATCGACATGTTCGCCCGGCTCGCGCCGTTCACCACCTCCATCGGGGAGAACGCGTGGACGTGGATCTCCGGGCAGCGCTCCTTCACCGCCCGGGCCAGGTCGAAGTAGGCGGTGCCGGGCAGGTCGGGGTGGATGCCGCCCTGCATGCACACCTCGGTGGCGCCCGCCTCCCACGCCTCCGCGGCCCGCTCGGCCACCTCCTCCAGTGAGAGCGTGAACGCGTCCAGGTCGGTGCGCCGCTGGGCGAACGCGCAGAACCGGCAGCCGGTGTAGCAGACGTTGGTGAAGTTGATGTTCCGGTTGACCACGTAGGTGATCTCGTCGCCCACCGTGTCCCGGCGCAGCCCGTCGGCGATCCGGCAGAGCTCGTCCAGCCCCGCGTCGTCGGCGCCCCTGCCCTCGGCGTCGCCGGCGAGGTCGAGGAGGGCGAGCGCCTGCTCCTCGGTGAGCCGGGCCGGGTCGCGCTCCGCCTGCCGCAGCGCCGCCCGCACCGTGCCGTCGATCGGCCGCCCCGCCGCGCCCCCGCCTGCCGTACGGCCGGGCAGCCGCTCGCGGAGCGCCTCCCAGTCGCCGTAGACGGTGTCGAAGTCGGCGCGGCGGTCGCTGCGGCGGCCCTCGGTGTCGATCGCGGTGTGCAGGTCGGTCCGGCCCGCGGTGCGCAAGGGGAACCCGCCGTCCGGCTCCTGCCAGGGCCGGCCCACCGGGACCGCCCCCTCCCTGGCCAGCCCGGTCTCCGGGTCGGCGAGCGCCGCCACGTGCTCGCGCAGCCGCGGATCGAGCCACGGCTCACCGGCGCGCACGTACTCGGGGTAGATGGTGAGGCGCTCCCGGAGCCGGAACCCGGCCGCCGCGGTGCGCTCCGCCAGCTCCTCGATCTGCGGCCAGGGCCGCTCCGGGTTCACGTGGTCGGGGGTGAGCGGGGAGACCCCGCCCCAGTCGTCGATGCCGGCCCGGATCATCAACGCGTACTCGCCGCCGATCAGGTTCGGCGGCGCCTGGATCCGCATCTTCGGGCCGAGGATCAGCCGGGCCACCGCGATCGTGGCGGCGAGGTCGTGCAGGTCCGCGTCGGGCATCCCCCGCATCGCCGTGTCCGGCTTCGCGCGGAAGTTCTGGACGATCACCTCTTGGATGCCGCCGTACTCCCGGGCCACCCGGCGGATCGCGAAGAGCGAGTCGACCCGCTCCTCGATCGTCTCCCCGATGCCGATGAGGATGCCGGTGGTGAACGGCACGCTCAGCCGCCCCGCGTCCTCGAGCACCCGCAGCCGGACCGCCGGGTCCTTGTCCGGCGAGCCGTAGTGGGGCATGCCCTTCTCCTCGAAGAGCCGCCGGGAGGTCGTCTCGAGCATCATGCCCATCGACGGCGCGACCGGCTTGAGGCGCTGCAGGTCGCGCCAGGTGAGCACCCCGGGGTTGAGGTGCGGCAGCAGGCCGGTCTCCTCCAGCACCCGGATGGCCATCGCGCGGACGTAGGAGAGGGTGTCGTCGTAGCCGTGCGCGTCGAGCCACTCCCGGGCCTGCCGCCACCGGGCCTCGGGCCGGTCGCCGAGCGTGAACAGCGCCTCCTTGCACCCCATGGCCGCCCCGCGCCGGGCGATGTCGAGCACCTCGTCCGGGGAGAGGTACGGGCTCGGCAGCTCGTGCGGGGCCGCGGCGAACGTGCAGTAGCCGCAGCGGTCCCGGCACAGCCGGGTCAGGGGGATGAACACCTTCCTGCTGTAGGTGATCACTCCCGGCCGGCCGGCGGCGACGAGGCCGGCGTCGCGCACGCGTGAGGCGTGGCCGAGCAGCGCCTCCAGATCCTCCCCTCGGGCGCGCATCAGGATCGCGGCCTCGGCCGCGTCGAGCGTCTTGCCGTCCCTCGCCCGGGCGAGGGCCCGGCGCATCGCAGTCGGGTTCACGTACTCGTTGCGCACAGACCGCACAGTACGCAACAGCGCCGCATTCCCGGCGAACGGGTCACCGGTATCTCACCGTCGCGCCGCACCGCGCACGGTCCCCGCCGGGCGCGGGCGAGCCCCGGCCGAGGGCTCCGCTGGGGGACTCCCCGGCCCGGGCACGCGGTCCCCGGGGGACGGCCGCGGCCGTGGACGGTCGCGGCGCTCCCGCCGGGCCGCCCTCGCGGCCGTCTCGCGGCGGAGCCCCGGCCGGGCGGGACGGTGCGGCGACCGGCCGGGACGGCCGGGCCGGAGCCGGGTCAGAAGGACCGGTAGTCGCGGGCGGGCATGCGCGGGCCGCGGGCCGGCGGCCGGACCCCGCTGAGCTCGATCACCCGCACCACGCGGTGCCGGTGCCCGCGGAACGGCTCCAGCAGCTCGAGCATGCCGGCGTCGTCCGTCTTCCGGCCGGTCAGCGCCCAGCCGACGATGCCGGGCAGGTGGTAGTCGCCCACGCTCGGCGCGTCGGCGTCCCCGTGGGCGCGCTGGCGCACCTCGGCCGAGGTCCACACCCCGATCCCCGGCAGGGCGCGCAGCAGCCGGTCCGCCTCGGCGGAGGCCGCTCCGGCGCACGCCGTCGCCTCCAGCCGGCCGGCGTGGCGTGCGGCGTTGACGATGGTCCGGGCCCGGACGGCCTCCACCCCCGCCCGGTGCCAGTCCCAGCTCGGGATCTCCCGCCAGACCTCCGGCGGGGGGATCACGGCCATACCGGCGGAGGCGGCCGGGCCGGGGGCCGGCTCGCCGTACCGGGTGACCAGCCACCGCCAGGCCCGCCACGCCTCCCGGCCGACGACCTTCTGCTCGAGCACGGCCGGCACGAGGGACTCGAAGACCCGCTGGGAGCGACCGATCCGCAGCCCGGGCAGGCGCGCGGCGAGCCGGGCGACGATCGCGGCATGCCGGGCCGCCACGGGGCCCGACCGGGCGGCCGCGGCGAGCGTCCCGGCGAACCCGGTCAGATCATCGTCGGCGCCGAGGAGCGACGGCAGGGTCTCGAGCAGCCACTCGGCGCCCGGGCCCCACGCCTGCGCGTGGACCTCGCCCCCGGCCGCGGTGATCCGTAACGTGCCCGGCCCGTCCGGCGTGCGCGAGGTGCGCCACACCGCCCCGTCCGGGGTGCGCCGCCACGTGGGGTCGCCCCGGCCGTGCCGTAACGGGGAGAGGGTGAGCGCGATGTCGACCGGCCGCCGCGGCCGCCACCTGCGTTCCCGCACCGCCGGGCGGGCTGCCCCCATCGGCCTCGCTCCCTCGCTCCCGTCGCTCCCGGGCCGCCGTCAGATGTCGCTGGAGAACCGGACCGCGCACTCCGGCAGCGTGACCCCGGGCCAGACCCGCAGCCCGGAGGTGAGCTCGTTCCCCGAGCCGATCCGGGCGCGGTCGCCCACCACCACGTCCCGGAGGACCGCCCCTGGGTCGACGCGAGCGCCGGCGCCGACCACGGAGTCCACCACCACCGCCCCGGAGGCGATCACCGCGTCGTCGGAGACGACGCTGCCCTGGACGCTCGCCCCCGCCTCGACCATGGCCCGGGTGCCGACCACGGTGCCGCCGGTGAGCTTCGCCTCCGGCGACACGGTCGCCCCCTCGAGCACGAGGTACTCCCCGGCCTCGCCCGGGAGCGCGGGAGACTTGAGCTTGCCGAGCACCAGGTCGGCCGAGCCCTGGACGAACGCGGACGGGGTGCCGACGTCCAGCCAGTAGGAGGAGTCGACGTACCCGAGGACGAGCGCGCCATCCTCGATGAGCTTGGGGAAGGTCTCCCGCTCGACCGACACCACCTGCCCGGGCGGGATCGCGGAGTCGATCACCGAGCGGCGGAACACGTAGCAGCCCGCGTTGATCAGGTTCGTCACCGGGTTCGGGGTCTTCTCCAGGAAGGCCGTCACCCGGCCGTCGGGGGTGATGGGGACGCACCCGAACCGGGAGGGGTCCTCGACCTCGGTCAGGTGCAGGGTCACCGCGGCGTCGCGCGAGAGGTGGGCCTCGACCTGTGCGGCGATGTCGTGCCCGGAGAGGATGTCGCCGTTCATCACCAGGACGGGCGCGTCGGGCGGACAGGTGAGCGCCGCCGCGGCGTTGCGGATCGCCCCGCCGGTGCCGAGCGGCTGCTTCTCCGTCATGTAGACGATCTCGAGCCCGAAGCCCGAACCGTCACCGAACGCCTCGGTGAACAGCTCCGCCCGGTACGAGGTCGCGAACACCACGCGGCGCACGCCGTATGATCGCGCCTTGGCAAGCTGGTGGGCGAGGAAGGGAACCCCGGCCGTGGGCAGGAGCGGCTTCGGGGTGGTCAGGGTCAACGGCCGCAGGCGGGTGCCCTGGCCTCCGACGAGAAGGATCGCCTCAAGGCCCGACGACGAAGCACGCAAAGATCTCTCCCGCACAGCGTGAGGGTAGCCCAGCGCGCATCACCTGACACCTGTGACACGAGCCGGTGCTACTTCGGCTTCACCTACATCGGTACCGGGCGGAGGTGACCCCGCGCCGGCGCGGCCGGTCCCCGCGGAGTGGAGGCCCGCGCGCGGTGCCGGCCGTGCGTTAAGCCTACTCACGAGTAGCATCGCTGGACAGGTCCGCTCCGTGACCCGCCCCGGACGCGCCCGTCGCGGTCACCGTACGACGCCCGGCGAGCAGCCGCCAGGACGCCAGACCGGCGAGCGCGGCGCAGACCAGGTCGCCGATCGAGACCACCAGGCGGGAGCAGAGCGCGGCCGCGATCGCCGAGCCCTGGTCGAGCACGGGGGCGAGCGCGGCCACGATCGCCACCTCGCGCACCCCCGCGCCGGCCGGGGCGATGACCACGACCAGGCCCAGGCACCAGGCCAGGGCGAACGCGCCCACGCTGAGCGGAACGGCGGCGGCGCCGGTCGCCCCCAGGCCGTGGACGAGCAGCGCGAGGTGCGCCCCGTACGCCGCCCAACCGGCGAGCGCCCACCCGGCGGCCGCGAGCACCCCCCGGCGGGTGAGCGGGCGTTCCAGCGGTGGCCGGCGCAGCAGCCGCAGCCCCAGGTCGATCACCCGGTTCACCAGCCCCGGGTGGAGCGCGGCGAGGGCGACCGGGACGAGGAGCAGCAGCCAGGCGTACCCCGCCACCGAGTCGCCGGCGAGCGCCGGCAGCGTGACCGCGGCCACCAGCAGCCCGCTCGCCAGGTAGATGGGATAGGTGAGGAAGAAGGCGGCGGCGCTGCGCGCCCGCGGGACGCCGTGGTCGCGTCCCAGCTCCATCTGGGCGATCACCGGCCAGACCGAGCCGGGGATGTACTTGCCGAGCTGCCCCACGAAGAAGACCCGCGCGGCCTCGGCGAAGGTCAGCCGCGACCCGAGGTCGGCGAGGAGCGCCCGCCACAGCAGCATCCCGGCGGCCAGCGCCCCGAGCACGGCCGCGAGCGAGCCGGCGAGCACCGCCCAGGAGAGCCGGGCGAACCCGCCGGCGACCTCCGCCCACTGGCCGGCGATCGCCCACGCGCCGAACCCCAGCGCGGCCGCGAGGAAGAGCGCGCGTACGGCACGACGCAGGGTCATGGGGTGGGCACCGGTTCCGGAGGCTGCGGGAGCGGGGAGCCGAGCGGGCGCCGCGGGGTCTTGGTCGCGACCCACAGGTAGGTGGGCACCAGGGGCAGGAGCGCCCGGAGCACCGGGCGCGGCGTGCGCTCCAGGGTCGCCTTCGCGGCCCGCCCCACCGGGCCGGTGAAGAGCTCCTCCCCGGCGAACCGCTCCGGGGTGGCGAGCACGGGGAGCGTGTAATCCCAGACGTGGAACCCGGCGAGCATCCGGCGCAGGCCCCACCGGGTGCGGAACCGCTCGTGATAGTGGTCGGCCCGGCCGAACGCCCGGACGTACCGGTCCGCCGCGGCCGGCGGCAGATAAGAGAGGAAAGGCAGCCGGTAGTGCGGCTCCATGATCCCGAGCCGGTTGCCGAGCCCGAGGTAGAGCACGCCGTCGTCGGCGAGCACCCGGCGCATCTCTCTCACCACCGCGTCCGGGTCGACCACGTGCTCGTAGATGTGGTTGAAGACGAGCACGTCGATCGATCCGTCGGGGAACGGCAGGGCGGCGCCGTCGGCGCAGACGAACCCCACGCGGTGGCCGAACCTCCCGGCCGCCTTCTTCAGCCCGGGCACGTCGATGTCGGCCCCGAACGTACGGCTCGCCCCCGCGGCCGCGAGCTCGTCGGCGATGAACCCCGCCGAGCAGCCGATGTCCCCGACGGTGAGCCCGGCGAGGATCTCGCCGCGGTCGGCCTTCTCCCTGCCCAAGAAGTGCGCGAGCACCGCGATGATCTTCGCGGCCTTGCGGCGGCGTTTGTCCTCGTCGAGCATGGCGGCCTGAAGCTCGGAGTACGCAAGCTGGGCGGTCCGCTTCCTGCTCACCGGTCGATCACCGCCGAGATGCCTGGGTTCCCACTCACGGAGCCCAACAGTACCGGTGCCGCGCCTCCCCGCGGCCCGGTTCGCCCGCGGCCGGGTTCCCCGTGACGCCGGGCCGGGAACGGGCATCCCGTACGCCGGGGGCCGGAGCGAGCGTCCCCTAGGCCGGGGCCGGAACGAGGGTCCGGTATCCCGGGCGCGTTGCGAGGCCGTACCGGATCCGGGAGGACGGTACGGCCCGGCACCGGCCAGGGCCTACGCTGGCCCCGTGCCGCGCTTGCTCACCCGCCTGAGTTCCAGCCGAGTGGTGCGGGCCCTGCTGGTGCTGGCCGCGCTCGGCTTCCTCGGCTACGGCCTGGCCCGGAACCGGTCGGAGACCGTCGCCGCCCTCGCGCAGCTCTCCTGGTGGTCGGTCGCGGTCTCCTTCGCCGCGGTGCTCGCCGGGCTCGGCCTCATGCTGGTCGCCTGGCGGGACATCCTCGCCGGGCTGGGCTCCCCGCTCCCGCTGCCCGTGGCGGCGCGGGTGCTCTTCGTCGGCCAGCTCGGCAAGTACATCCCCGGCACGGTCTGGTCGTTCGCCGCGATGATCGAGCTCGCCCGGGAACACGGCGCCCCGCCCCGGCGGACGTTCGGCGCCACCACCCTGGGCCTCGCCGCCTCGCTCGGCTGCGCCCTGCTCCTCGCCGCCGCGACCCTCTCCCGGCAGATCGCCCGCGAGGGGTGGTGGCTGCTCGCGCTGATCCCGATGATCCTCATCGGCCTCCACCCGCGGGTGCTGACCTGGGGGCTGAACCTCGCGCTGCGCATCCTGCGCAGGGAGGCCCTCGACCGGGTGCTCAGCGGGGCCGACATGGCGAAGGCACTCGCCTGGACCATGCTGGGCTGGCTGGTGTACGGCGTGCACCTGTGGGTGCTCGTGGCCGACATGCGCCCCGGCGGGGTGTCCCTCTACCCGATCGCGGCCGGGGCGTACGCCCTGGCGTGGGCCACCGGCATCCTCACCGTGGTGATCCCCGCGGGCATCGGGGTGCGGGAAGGCGCCATGGTCCTCGCGCTCTCCCCGGTGCTCGGCACGTCGCAGGCGCTGGTCGTCGCCGTGGTCTCCCGGGTGGTCTTCAGCGCGGCCGACGCCGCGTGGGCGGCGATCGGCTTCCTCTGGGCCCGGAGCGTCCCGGCGCCGAAGGCCAGGCCGCGCGAGCCCCTGGGCTCCTCGCACGGCGGAAAGCCCGGCGACGGCACGCCTTCGCCGGGCTCCCCGGTTCCGTGAAGACTTCCAAGAGAGGAAGGAGCGACGAGCGGGATCATACGTGATCTTGCTCGCTAGCCGTGCGGAAACGGGTCACGGGCCGATCACGGCCGTCCACCGGCCCCGCCGCAGGTGGACCACACCGTCGGGGGTGATGCGCACGCGCGAGCCGTACAGCGGCAGGCTCCCCTCCACCAGCCGGCGATGCCGGATCCGATCGAGGAGGTCCCATAGGCGGCGCGGCCCGCCCTGGTGAACGATCGGCGCCTCGTCCCGCATGGCGGTCGCCCGGGCCCAGGAGCCGTCCGGGTGCACCATGAGCGCCGTGCGCCGCCCCTCGTCGTCCTCGTCGTACCAGTGCTCGATCCCCGGTGCGACGACCTCCAGCATCGACTGCAGCTCCCATGCCTCGGCCACCTCCACCACCGGGTACCGGCCGCGGGTGACCTCGTCCCCCTCCCGGTCGTGGATCTCCCTGAACCGGTCGGCCAGCTCATCCGGCGGGTAGTCGTCGCCGTGCCGGGTGCGCATGAACCCGGCGCGGTCCCACATGACCCGCCCGGCGGCGCCGCCATCGGGGGTCTTATCGGCGACGACGATGATCGTGGTATCGGCGATCGTGGTGACCAGGCGCCCGCCCGGCCGCAGCACCTGCAACCAGCTCGGCGGGATGGGCCGTACGGACACCGTCGCCACGATCCGGTCGTACTCCCCCGTCAGCGGCCCCGTGGCGTCCGCCGTGACGATCCGCGGGTGCAGCCCGATCAGGTCGAGCCGCTCGGCGGCGGCCTTCGTCAGGTAGGGATCGACGTCCACACTCGTGACACGGTCATCGCCCAGACGGCGGGCGAGCAGCGCCGCCCCGTATCCGCAACCGGTGCCCACATCGAGCACCTCGACCCCGTCGTGGATCTCGGCGTGACCGAACATCCGCAGGAGCAGGCTCGGCAGCGTGGACGACGACTAGGGATCGCAGTGCCTGGGATCACACGCGGGCGTCTCCGCCGGGGCACAGTCTCCCCCATCCCTCGTCGGCCGGCACTGGCGACGGCCGGGATCACAGAACTTGCCATGCGGTTCGCACCATTCTTCCCTGCGGCGGGTTCCCGGCGACGCCCTGCCGTGTGACGGCGAGCCCATCGGAGAGAACGACCCGGTCACGGCGGCTCGCGCTCGATCACGCTCGGGCGCCGGAGGCTGCGCGCACCTCGGGAGAGCGGATCCCGGCCGGCGCCTCGCACTGGGCCCGCCGGCAGGAACCGGGCGTCTTCCTGCGCACGATGGTCACCGCTCTCGGTGGTGCGCCGCCGCGGCCCGGCCGGACGGCGAGCCGGTCCCGGCGATGATCGGCTGGCCGGCCGGCGGCCGCCACGCTCGCGACTCGGCCTCCCACAGATCGCGGTAGTACCCGGGCGTCCGGATCAGCTCCTCGTGCCCGCCGCGCTGGATCACCCGGCCCCGGTCGAGCACCACGACCTCGTCGACCTGGTCGAGCCCGGTGAGCCGGTGGGTGACCATGAGCACGGTGCGGCCGCGCGTGGCGTCGAGCACGTCGGCCATGATCGCGCCGGCGGTCGCGTCGTCCAGCGCCTCGCCCGGTTCGTCGAGCAGCAGCACCGGCGGGTCGTACAGCAACGCCCGGGCGAGGGCGAGCCGCTGGAGCTGGCCGCCGGAGACCGTGCGGCCGTCCTCCCCCAGGCCGGCGTCCCAGCCGACGCCCGCGACCCAGCGGTCGAGCCGGGCCCGCCGCACCGCGCGCTCCAGCTCCTCGTCGCCCGCCTCCGGTGCGGCGAGGCGCAGGTTCTCCCGCACGCTCGCGCGGAACACGTACGGGTCCTGGGGCAGCCCGGTCATCACCCGCCGCACGTCCTCGGCGCGCAGCTCCCGGATGTCGCGGCCGTTGATCGTGATGCTCCCCGACTCCGGCTCGATCAGCCGCATGAGCGCGGCGAGCAGCGTGCTCTTGCCCGCGCCGCTCGGGCCCACCAGGGCCACCCGCTTGCCGGGGGTGAGCGTGAGGCTCACCCCGTCGACGGCGGGTGCCCGGCCGGGGTGCCGCACGACCAGGTCGCGCACCTCGACGGTGTACGGCCCGCCGGGGAGGGGCGCCGGCCGGGCGGGTTCGGTGACCGCGCGGGGCAGGCGCCGGATCTCGCGGGTCCGGCGCAGCGCGCCGGTGATCCCGGGCAGCCGCTCGGCGGCCTGGGCGAGCGGGAGGACCGGCTCGAACGCGACGAGGGCGGTGAGCGCGAGCACGGCGGTGGCCACCGTGCCCGCCCCGGCGGCCTGGGCGGTGAGCGTGACCGCGCAGGCGGTGAGGCCCTGGGTGAGCACGCCGCCCGCCTGGGCCGTGGCCAGTGCCCGGGCGCGCCGGCGCTCGAGCGCGTCGACCCGATCTCCGGCGGCGGAGGCGGCGGCGAGGGCGCGCCCGGTGGCCCCGAAGGCCGCGAGGTCGGCCGAGCCGTGCACCAGGTCGGCCACGCGCTCGGCGAGCGCGGCCCGGGCCCGGCCGATCTCCGCGCCCCAGCGGCGGGCGGCCGCGTAGGAGGCCGCCGGCAGCAGGACCCCGGCGACGGTGAGCCCGGCGAGGAGCGCGAGCGCGGCGCGCGGCAGCAGCACCAGCTCGATCACGAGCGCCGCGACGGCGGGGGTGAGCGCGGCGGCCGCCGGGAGCAGGCAGCGGACGAGCAGGTCCTGCACGGCCTCGGTGTCCTCGACCATGCGGGTGAGCAGGTCGGCGCCGCGCCGCTCCGGCGGGCGGGCCGGGGCGAGGGCGTGGTAGAGCCGCTCCCGGGCGGTGGCGAGGGCGCGGAGCGCCACGTCGTGCCCGGCGAGGCGTTCGGCGTACCGGAAGACGCCCTTGCTCGTGGCGAAGGCGCGCACGGCGGCGATCGCGACGCCGAGCGCGGCGAGGGGCGGCTGCTCGGCGGCCCGGGTGATCAGCCAGGCGGCGGTGGCGATGAGCCCGAGCCCGGCGAGCTCGGCGGCCGCGCCGGCGGCGGCCGCGCCCAGCAGGCGGAGGATCACGGACGGCGGGACGGTCACGGGGCGCCTCCGGTGAGCGCGGGCATGGGGCGACGGGGTGTGCGGGCGACGTCGGCGGTGATCCGCCCGCGCTCCAGGCGGATCACCCGGTCGGCGAGCTCGAGCATGGCGGGCCGGTGGGCGACGATGATCGCGGTGCGGTTCCCGATCAGGCGGGCCACCGCCTCGGTCACCGCGGCCTCGCTGCGGACGTCGAGCCGGGCCGTTGGCTCGTCGAGGAGCAGCACCGAGGCGCCGGGGCGGCAGAAGGCCCGCGCGAGCGCGATGCGCTGCCGCTCCCCCGCGGACAGCCCGGCGCCGTGCTCGCCGATGAGGGCCGCGAACCCGCCGGGCAGGGCGTCGATGAACTCGGTGGCGGAGGCGGCGTCGGCCGCCCGCCGTACCTCGGCGAGGTCCGCGTGCGGCGCGCCGAGGCGGATGTTGTCGGCGACCGTGGCGGCGAACAGGTGCGGCCGTTGCGGGACGAACGCGACCCGCTCCCGCCAGGCGTCGAGGTCGACCGCCTCGGCGCCGTCGATCAGCACCCGTCCCCGGTCGGGGGTGATCAGGCCGAGGATGAGGTGGAGCAGGGTGCTCTTGCCCCCGCCGCTCTCCCCGACCAGCGCGACCCGTTCGCCCGCGCGGATCACCAGGGAGACGTCGGCGAGCGCCGGCTCGGCCCGGCCGGGGTAGCGCACGGTGACCCGGTCGAGGCGGATCTCCGGCGGGCCGCCGGACGGGCCCCGGTCCGCGCGGACGGCGGCGCGCGGCCGTACGGCGGGGCGCGGCGGTGCGGTGTCCCGCGGTTCCGGCCGGGCGGTCCGCTCCCCCGCCGCCTCGTCCAGTACGGCGAACGCGGCCTCGGCGGCGGCGATCCCCTCCATGGCGGCGTGGAACCGGGCGCCGGCCGCCCGGAGCGGCAGGTAGGCCTCGGGGGCGAGCAGCAGGACGAGCAGCCCGGTGGCCAGGTCGAGGGTTCCGCCGAGCAGGCGCAGCCCGATCGGCACGGCCACGAGCGCGAGCGAGAGGGACGCGCACAGCTCGAGCACGAGCGAGGAGAGGAAGGCGACCCGGAGCGCGCGCATGGTGGCGGAGCGGTGCGCCCCGGCCATGCGGCGGATCACCTCGGCCTGGTGGGCGGCCCGGTTGAAGGCGCGCAGGGTGGGCAGGCCGCGCACCACGTCGAGGAAGTGCCCGCCGAGCCGGGAGAGGGTGCGCCACTGCCGTTCGGTCACGGCCTTGGTGTGCGTGCCGACCAGGGCGCCGAAGACGGGGATGAGCGGAAGCGTGACCAGCACGATCACGGCGCTCGCCGGGTCGGCGGCGAGCAGGCGGGCCACCACGGCGAGGGGGACCACGGCGGCCACGGCGGCCGCGGGCAGGTAGCCGGTGAGGTACGGGTCGAGCCCGTCGAGCCCGCGGCCGGCGAGGGTGATGAGCTCGCCGGTGCGGTGGCCGGCGGGCCGGGCCGGTCCGGGGTCGCCGAGCCGGGCGAGGAGCCGGTGCCGGAGCGCGGACTTGACCGCGGTCGCGGTGCGCGCCGCGCAGCCGCCCTGGACGCGGACGAGGAAGGCCCGCAGTGCGGCCACGGCGGCGAGCGCGGCGGCGGCCGTGCCGGGGAACCGGCCGGAGAGCAGGCCGGCGAGGAGTTCGGCCTGGGCGAGCACGAGCAGCCCGGCGGCGGCCGCGGCGCAGAGCGTGCCGGCGAGGTGCCGGCGCACCGCGCGCTCGGCGGTGACGCGGCGGAGCAGGTCGGGGCGCATGGGGTGTCCCGCCACGGCGACCGTCAGAAGAACGACGGCAGCCCGCGGTCGCCCGCGTCCCGGCCGAAGGTGCGCCAGACCCAGAGCTGGGCGGCCGCGAGCACCGGGACGAGCGGGAGCACGACGAGGCTGAGCACGCTGAGCGCCGCCGGGGTGGTGGTCCCGGAGAGCAGCCGAGCCGCCCCGGCGGCGACGACCGCGATCGCGGGGGCCGCGGTGCCGAGCGCGGAGATGGCCAGGCCGCGGCCGGTGCGGGCCGTGCCGGTCAGGCCGGGCGCGCGCCAGCAGAGGAAGGTCCACCCGTGGAAGGCGCAGGCGACCGTGACGGCGGCGGCGAGCGCCAGGCCGAACGGGTGGAGCGGGGGCGCGGTGAAGCCGGTCGCGAGCGCGTAGAGGGCGAGGCCCCAGGTGACGGTGAGGCCGAGCGAGCCGAGGGTGATCATCGCGTCCCAGACGGCGCGCCATCCGGCCCCGTCGAGGCGGCGGCGGAACCACAGCCCGGCGTCCCGGGCGATCCAGGCGATCAGGGCCGCCATGACCAGGGGGTAGAGGCCGGGGATCACCCGGCTCTCCACCTCGGGGTAGACGCCGGCGAGTGTGCCGGCCACGGCGACGAGCCACACCTCGTTGGCGAGCACGAACGGCGCCATGGCGGCGATCATGCGGTCCCGGCGTTCCCGGGTGCGGCCGAGCAGCGGGAGCAGCAGCCCGACGCCGAGGTCGAAGCCTTCGAGCGCGAAGTAGCCGATGAGCAGTACCGCGAAGAGCGCGAACCAGAGCAGTTCCATGGTCGGGTCTCCTAGAGGCTCGGCACCGGGGCGGGTTCGGGGACCTCGGGGCCGGCGCCGAGGGCGAGCCGGGTGGGTCCGCGCCGGATGACGCGGGCGATGAGGAGGTAGTCGATGATCGCGAGCACGCCGACCACGCCGGTGAAGGCGGCCGACGAGGCGATGAGCATCCCGGGGGTGAGCCCGGGGGTGAGGGCGTCGGCCACGCTGAGCTTCTGCCAGATGACCCAGGGCTGGCGGCCGAGCTCGCGGGCGAGCCAGCCGGCGATCGCGGCGATGAAGGGCAGCGGGGTGAGGGCGATGAGGAAGGGGTGGAGCCGGCGCCAGCGGGGCAGCCAGCGCACCAGGGGGAGGAGGACGAACAGGGCGACCAGGATCAGGTTGTCGCCGATCAGCGTCATGACGCCGAGCGCGACCTGCGCCGGCCCTTCACCGGTGAACTTGCCCTCCTGCACCCCGGCGAACTGTGCGTAGCCGAACCCGGAGGTCATGGTGGTGCCGAGTGCCGCGACGACCACGCCCAGGCGCAGCGACCTGGTGAAGAGCTCCCGCTCCCCCGGGTGGCGCCGCAGCCCGTAGGCGCTTGCCCCGATCATCACGAACGAGCCGGCGACCAGCCCGGCGGCGATGACGTGCGGGAAGGAGAACACCAGGGTCGAGTTGGTGAGCAGCGCGCCGAAGTCGACGAGCTCGAGCCGGTCGCCCTTGTCCACCACGCCGACGGGCTGCTGGAGGAAGGAGTTGGCGAGCATGATCAGGAAGGCGCTCGCGTAGGCGGTGAGGGCGACCAGCCAGATGCAGGCGAGGTGGAGCCCGCGGGGCAGGCGATGCCAGCCGAAGATCCACAGCCCGAGGAAGGTGGACTCCAGGAAGAAGGCGACGAGCGTCTCCATGGCCAGCGGCGCGCCGAACACGTCCCCGGCGTAGTGGATCAGCCCGCTCCAGTTGAGCCCGATCTGGAACTCCATCACCAGGCCGGTGACGATGCCGAGTGCGTAATTGATCACATAGATCTGGCCCCAGAACCGGGTCATCCGCTCGTGCACCGGGTTCCCGGTGCGGACCCAGCGCGTGTTGAGGATCGCGACGAGCGGGGCCAGCCCCAGCGTGAGCACGACGAACAGGAAGTGAAGGCCTGCCGTCAGGGCGAACTGCAGCCGGGCCAGGTCGAGGACGGTCATGCCACGCTCCGTGTCTTCAGTGTGCGTGCCTATATATTGGTAGCCTACATGTAGACAGGCATGACATCGAAAAGGATCTATAGGCTCGATCACATGAACGCCGACACCCTGCGCGGGCACCTCGACGCCCTGCTGCTCTCCGTGCTGGAGGAGGAGCCGCGCCACGGCTACGCCATCATCGAGGAGCTACGGCGGCGCAGCGGAGGCGCGCTGAACGTGCCGACGGGAACGGTCTATCCCGCACTGCGCCGGCTGGAGCGGATCGGCTACCTGAGCAGCGAGTGGGCGAAGGTGGGCGGCCGAAAGCGCCGTACCTACCGGCTCACCGGCGCGGGACGCGCCCACCTGCTCGACGCACGGTCCGCCTGGCGGGAGTTCACCGCGGTCATCGGCAGCGTGCTGGAGCCCACGCCCTCCGAGGGCGGCTGACCAGCAGGCAGCGCCACGCCACCGCGAGCTGCACGCCCCACACCGCCCAGCTCACCGCGGTGAGCCCGAGAACCGGGACGCCGACGGTGACCACGCCGGCGGTGCCGGCGAGCATCGCGGCGTACAGCGCGACGGTGACCGGGAACGACCCCAGCACGCACAGCCCGAGCGCCCTGGCCGCCGGCCCCGGGCGGAACCGCCCGCTGCGCTGCGCCAGGACGGCGAGGCCGCCCAGCACGCCGATGCCGAACTGCATCAGGTCCATCGCGCGGGCCACCGGCCCGAACCACCCGGCCGGCCGGCCCACCACCTCCACCGGATCGAACCGCCAGATCACGTACCAGGCGAGCGCCATGAGCGGGGCGCTGAGGAACAGCAGCGCGCCGAGCCGCTGCCCGGTGGCCGCGGCCAGCTCCTCCTGCAGCCCGGGGGCGATCTCGCCGACCGTCCCGAACTCCGCCAGCGCGCGCCGCTCCGCCTCGGACCGGTCCAGCCCGGCGGCCTGGTACGCCTCGGCGGCGTCGATGAGCCCGTCCCGCACCTCGGCGATCAGATCGCGCTTCGCCCGCCGCGGCCCGTGCAGGGCACGGCTCAGCTCTGCCACGTAGCCGTCGATGGGGTCGTCGATGGGCATGGCCTTCACTGTAAGGACGGCCCCTGGTCTACGCCATCCGGGATCTCCCTGACCCTCCCCCGGGTCCGCCCCGCACGCCCCCGGACCCGGCCGTCCGGGCCGCGAACCCCGTGGTGAGGCGCCTGGCATCCCGCGAAACCCGTGGTGGTTTCCCGGGCGGCGCTCCCCCGTCCCGTACGGCTACCGCCCGGCGAGGAGCGTGTCGAGGTAGGCCGCCCAGTAGGGCTCGGGGTCGACCGGCCGCACCCCGGCGCGCAGCCGCTCGGGCATGCCGGGCTCGTAGAACCGCTTGAGCGCCTCGGCGAGCGCCTCCACCGACCCCGGTTCGACGAGCAGCCCGTCGACCCCGTCGCGCACCGCGGTGGCGAGCGCCCCGGCCCGGGTCGCGATCACGGGCACGCCGTGCTCGTGGCCGAGCCACACGTTCTGGCTCGCGGTCGCCGACCGGTACGGCAGGACGAGCGCGTCCACCTCGGCGAACAGGGCCGGCACCTCCTCGGCCGGCACGTACCCGGGCCGCAGCTCCACGCGGTCGGCGATGCCGAGGTCCGCGATGAGCTCCTTGGTCTCCTCCAGCCCGCCCCAGAACTCGCCGGCCACGGTGAGCGACACGTCCGGCACCTGGGCGAGCGCGCGGAGCAGCAGGTCGAGCCCCTTGTACGGCCGGACGATGCCGAAGAACAGCAGCCTGCGGTACGGCTCGCGCGACCGCCGGGCGGCCGTCCCCTTCACGGGCAGGTGCGGGGCGAGCGCGGCCACCCGCACCGGGGTGGTGGTGAGCCCGCGGGCGATGGCCGCCTGCTGCTCGGAGTGGGCGAGCACCGCCCCTACCCGGCCCAGCAGCGCCCGCATCAGCGGCCGGTCGTACGGCCGGCGTTCATGGGGCAGCACGTTGTGGCAGATGGCGATCGCCGCCTCCCGGCGGCGCAGGCCGTAGAGGATGCCCAGGTACGGGGGCACCTGCACCGGGGTGAGCACGGCGAGGACGACGAGGTCGGCGGAGCGCAGCCGCCGCCCGCACCGGATCCACCCGTCCGGGCGCCGCCAGTCGAGCTCGCGCCGGGTGTTCGGGTACGGCTCGCCCTCCGGGGTGTCGATGGTCTGCTGCCCGGGGTAGAGGAACGACGGGTACTGCGCCCGCCATGACTCGATCACCACGTCGTGGCCCCGGGCGCTGAGCCGGTGCGCGAGCTCGGTGGTGTGCTGGGCGCCCCCGCCCTTGTACGGGAAGGTCGGCCCGACGATCGCGATCCTCATCCGCGGCCTCGCACGCGCACGCTCAATCCCCCCGGGAGCGGACGATCAGGTCGGCGAGCAGGGCGAGCGAGCCGATGAGCAATCCGGACAGGAAGATCACGACGGTGTTGCTCGTGAGGTAGAACCCGTAGCGGACGACGTCGAAGACGCCCTTGACCAGGCCGAGGCCGACCAGCGTGAGCGCCGGCGGCATGAGCACCTTGAGCGGATTGAAGTACATGATCATCCGCAGGACCTGGAGGATGTACCGGTAGGCGTCCGAGACGAAGTTGAACTTCGACTTCCCCGCCCGCTTGGAGTACTCGATCGGCAGGTAGTACACGCCGTGCTGGTTCGACAGGAACGCCAGCGTGATCGTGGTCACGCAGGAGAACCCGGGCGGGAGCAGCCGCAGGTACGGCCGCGCCACCGAGGCCCGGAACGCCCGCAGCCCGGAGTTGAGGTCCGGGATCTTCTCCCCGGCGAGGATCTCGGCGAGCTTGCGGATGAACCACTTCGCCGGGACGCGGAGCAGCTTGTGCGAGCCCTGCTCCGAGGTGCGCGCCCCCACCACCTGGTCGATCGACGGGTCCTTCTCCAGGATCTCGACCAGCTCGGGGATCCGCTCGTTCGGGTACGACATGTCGGCGTCGGTCCACACGACGATCTCGCCGCGCGCCTCCTGGGTGCCGATCCGCCGCGCCGTCCCCGAGCCGCCGTTGCGGCGGAACGCCCTGATCCGCATGTGCGGGAAGCGCGGGGCCGCCTCGCGCAGCCGGGCGAGCGTCTCGTCGGTGGACGCGTCGTCCACCGCGATCAGCTCGTAGGTGTAGCCGCTCGCGTCCATGGCGGCGCAGATGCGCTCGACCTCTTTGACGACGTGGTCCTGCTCGTTGTAGCAGGGCAGGACGATCGTCACGTAGGGCTTCTCTTCCGGCATCTCCCCGCGTACGGATGAGTCAGGCGTGGTCACGTCCGGCTAGCGTACTCTGCTCGGCCGCATCCCACGGATTCACCGGCGGCCGCCGCCGGCCCGCGTCCGGCGCCGTGGGCCCGCGGCGTCACCGCGGCACGGTGAGCCACACCTCGAAGACGAGCGACCAGGTGCCGTCCGGCGGGCCGGTGAGGGACCGCTCGTCCTGGCGGGTGTGCAGGCGCAGCGCCCGGACCGGCGGGCCGTACCGGGCGAGCTGGCCGGGCTCGGCGGCGAGCAGCACCGGGACCCGGCCGAGGCGCCGCACCTTGCCCACGAGCCGGGTCACGTCGGCCGGGGAGGCGACGTCCGTACCCGCCGGGGTGGCGACCCGGGCGACGGGCACCCCGCACTGCCCGCGCACGAGCTGGGTGAACCGGTCACCGGTCACCCGCTCGATGATCAGCACCGCCGCGTCGCGCGGCAGCGCCGCGCAGAGCCCGGCGGTCGCGGCCGCCTCACCCCGCCCGACCGGGGTGAAGGCCGTCCCGATCGAGGTGATCGCGGCGGGCGTGATCAGCAGCACGAGGCCGAGCCCGGTGACCGCGCGGACCCGCCGGCCGGACCCCCGGGCGAGCTCCCGGAGCCGGCGGAGCCCCCAGACGGCGAGCAGGATCAGCCCGGGGATGACGATCGGGACGAGCCGGCGCGACGCCCACGGGTGGTCGGGGGTGATCGCCGGCCGCCAGAGCGTGGTGACCGTGGTCCAGGAGATGATCAGCCACGGGAGCAGCCAGCCGAACTCCCGCCCGCGGAGGAGACGCCCGGCGAGCACGGCCGCGGCGAAGACGGCGAGCGCGACGGCGGGCACGCCGAGGTACCAGAACACCCAGTGGAGCGACTGCTCGTAGTAGAGCCGGGTGGGGTCGGGCGCCAGCCCGTTGACCCGCTGGGCCGCCTCGATGAAGGCCGCGGTGAGCCGGTCCGCCTCGTTCTCCGGGGTGCGGCGCACGGTCTGCAGCCACGGCCGGGCCGCCAGGCCGGCGGCGACCGCCACGGTGAGCGCGGCGGCCGGCCCGGGCAGCCGGCCGGCGAGCCGGCGCACGGTCCAGGAGCCGCCGCCCCGGGCCACCAGCCACGGCGCGAGAGCCGTGCCCACGGCGGTGACGGCGAGCACGCCGGCGGCGATGGCGAGCAGCGGCGTGAACGAGTCGGACAGGTAGCCCAGGTACGGCCGGGCGAGCAGGTAGGCGGCGGCGAACCCCCAGCCGGCCCCGGCGGCGAGCCCGGCGAGCAGGGGCGGCCCGAGCCGGGCCACCGCGGGAAGGAACGGGCGGGCCGCGCCGCCGGTCCGGGCGATCCGGCCCAGCGCGATCAGCAGCCCGGCGAAGGGGATCACGGGAAGCACGTCCCGCAGGCCGTCGATCCGGACCAGCAGGGCGAGCCCGAAGGCGAGCCCAGAGAGCGCGGCGAGCGTGCGGGCGCCCGCCGCCCCGGGCACCGGGTGGGCCGGGCCGGCGTCCTCGCGCCGATCGGCGCCCGGCGGGCGCACCCCCACCGCGGCCAGGGCGTCCGCGCACAGGCTCATCGCGCCGAAGAGCAGGAGGAGCGACGGGATCTCGCTGAACGTGGTCCGGGAGGTGTACAGCAGCGGGAGGCTGACCGCGAGGGTCAGCGCGGCCGGCGCCGCCCATGCGGGACCGGCCAGGCGGGCGACGGTGCCGGCGAAGGTGAGCACGGCGAACGCGCCGAGCACCGGCGGGACGAGCAGCATCCCCGGGATCCCAGCGATCCAGTGGCCGATCGCGTAGATCATCGGGGGGCCGGGCATGAACTGCGGGACGACCCCGTCGGCCGTGGCGTAGAAGCCCATGCTGCCGAAGTGCAGGGCGGGGTCGGGGCCGCCGAAGTCCCCCGGCGGGATGGGCAGCGACCCGTGCCGGGCCAGCCAGATGGCGTACTGCGCGTAGGTGGCCGGGTCGCGCCGCACCACGAGCTGCTCGCCGTGGAGGACCCCGTTGAAGACGCCGGAGGCGGCGGCGATGCCGAGCACGGCGGCGGTCCGGCGCGGTGTGGCGCCGGGGATGCCCGGCAGGCGGCGCAGGGCGCACCAGCAGAGCAGCGCGGCGAGCCCGCCGCCGAGCACCGCCATGGGCAGCGGGCGGAACCGGCCGAGCAGCAGCAGCGGCAGCCCGGCGAGGAGCCACCCGCTCAGGGCGAGCGCGGGCACGGCCGATGCTGCGGCGAGCGCCCGGCTCGCCGGCGGCCGGTCGGTGGATCTGCGTTCAGGTCGGTTCGTTGGGATGATCTGAGGGTATCCGCCCCGGCCCGGAGACGCCGAAGGGTCGGGCCGGCCGTACGGGGAACCGGTAGCGTACGCCGGGGAGCGAGACGGGACGCAGGGGGGCACGTGTACGTCGCCGAGGAGCGGACGGGGCAGCGGACGAGGGCCGGCACCGCCGCGCGCTCACGGCCGGGCCGCCCGGCGCCGTTACCGGAGCGGGCGCGGCGGTGGGCCCACCGGCACCGGTGGTTCCTCGCCGTGGCCGGGCTTGGGGCGGTGCTGCGGGCGGTGACCGTGGCCGGGTACCGGCCGATCCTGTGGTTCCCCGACTCCTACACCTATGTGGTGACCGCGATGCGGCCGCGGCCGGACCTCGTCCGGCCGGCCGGGTACTCGATGTTCCTCCGGCTGCTGGAGCCGCTGCACGACTTCGGCGCGGTGGCGATCGCGCAGCATCTGCTCGGGCTGGCCACCGGGGTGCTGGTCTACGTCACCGTGCTGCGCCTGGGCGGGCGGGCCTGGATGGGCGCGCTCGCCGCGGCCCCGGTGCTGCTCGACGCCTACCAGATCGAGCTGGAGCACCTGCTCGTCTCCGACACCCTGTTCATGTTCCTCGTGGCGAGCGCGGTCTGCCTGGCGGTGTGGCGGCCGCCGGGCCCGGGCGGCGCGGTGGCGATCGCCCTGCTGCTCGCCGCGGCGGCGCTGACGAGGACGGTCGGGCTCCCGCTCATCGCGGTCTTCGCCTTCTTCGTCCTCCGGTACGGCTCCCGCGAGGTCCGGCGCACCCGGCTCCTCGGGGCGTTCGCGCTCGCCGCGCTGGTGCCGATCGTGGCCTACGGCGGCTGGTTCTACGCGACCCACCACCGGATCGGCATCGTCGGGTCGAACGGGGTCTTCCTCTACGCGCGGACCATGTCGTTCGCCGATTGCTCGATCATGAAGCCGCCGGCGGATGTCGCCGTGCTGTGCGACCGCCGGCCGCCCGAGGAGCGGCCGCCCTCGCAGGAGTACCTCTGGAACCCGGAGTCCCCGCTGGTCAAGCTGCCCGGCATCACCTTCCTCCGGGAGACCGACGCGCTCGCCGGGCGGTTCGCGCTGCTCGCGATCCGGAGCCAGCCGGGTGACTACCTCCGGTCGACCCTGACCGAGCTGAGCCGTACGTTCACCTGGGACCGGCCGGTCTACCCCGACGCCGAGATCTACGGCTACTACGAGTTCCCGGAGACCACCCCGCCTCCGCCGGGCCGTCACCCGGCCGTGGTCGGCAAGCGCTTCGCGGAGCGGTACGAGCAGGGCCCGATCACCGTGCGGATCGTGGAGCCGTACGCCGGGGTGATGCGGGCCTACCAGGACCTGGTCAGGCTGCCCGGGGCGGTGCTGCTCGGCGTGCTCCTGGTGCCCCCGGTGCTCGCGGTGGCGGGCCGGGCGAGGTCCGCGCGGTGGGGGCTGCCGTGGGCGTCGGCCTGGGCGCTGCTCATCGCACCGGCCGCGACGGCGGAGTTCGACTACCGGTATGTGCTGCCGGCCGTGCCGCTGGCCTGCCTCGCCGCCGCCCTGGCCGCGATACATCGTCCCAAGGCATAGCTCATCTAGCTATTGGCCATTTATGGCGATAATACGGGCTTAAGGTCACATTGGGTATGCTCGCCCGCTGAGCCGGGCGCATGCGCTGCGGCGTACCCACAGCCACGACGACCGATCGCGGCACCCCAGCGCGTTCTCCTGATTTAACCTCGAGAACGCGGGCAGCGATCACCAGGCAAGGAGGACACGTGAGCGAGCGAATCCTCGGCCAATTCCGCCGCTCGCCCGCTCCTCCGACGGCCCTCGCTCGGCGAGGACCGCGGTGAGCGAGCGCCGCCGGGCCGCCGCGTACGGCGAGCCGGTTCCGCCCGCCCCGACCGATCAGCGGGTCTGGGGCCGTGCCGAGGCGGCCGCCGCCTCCCACCGCGCCACCGGGAGACGGGGCGGCCGTGCCGCACACGGCTACGACGACGATCTCGGCTGGGACGACGGGCGTGGCCGGCGGTCACTGCGGCGAGACGACTCCCCCGAACCGCCGTTCGAGCACCGCTCCGGCGGGCGGCGCAGACGATCTGATCCGGTGGACACCGACCCCGGCGAGGAGCGCCCGCGGCGCGGCCGCCGGGCGCGCGGCGGGGACGAGGACGCGGAGTACCGCACCCGGCCGGCCGACCGGAGCCGGCCCCCGGGAGGCCCCGGCGCCCCGCCCCGGCGGCGCGGCAAAGGCGGCGGGGACCGCAAGCGCCTGGGCATCGGCGGCTGGATCAGCATCGCGCTCACCGCCGTGCTGGTGCTCGCCACCCTCACCACGTACAAGGTCTACCGGAGCACGGTCGGCCTCATCGACCGGGAGAAGTCGACCGACGAACTGGACAAGAGCCGGCCGGTCAACCAGACCGGGGCGCTCAACGTGCTGCTCGTTGGGTCGGACAGCCGGGCCGGGGCGAACCGGAAGTACGGCAAGTACATGGTCAACGACAGCGAGCGCACGGACACGATCATGCTGCTGCACGTGTCCCCCAACCGGGACGCCGCGACGTTGATCAGCTTCCCCCGCGACTCGATGGTGATGATCCCCGCCTGCCGGAACGTGCGGACGGGGCAGATCATCCCGGCGCACCTCGGCATGATCAACTCCGCCTTCTCGGAAGGCGGGATGATCTGCACGCGCCGCACCATCGAGACGCTCACCGGCATCCGCATCGACCACTTCGTCAAGGTCGACTTCACCGGGTTCAAGAACATCATCAACGCGCTCGGCGGGATCGAGATCTGCCTGCCGCAGCCGGTGAACGACCGGAAGTCGAAGCTGAACCTCCCGGCCGGGCGGCAGGTGGTCAAGGGCGAGCAGGCCCTCGCCTACGTGCGGCTGCGCAACATCGGCGACGGGAGCGACATCTCCCGGATCAAGCGCCAGCAGATCTTCATGGCCCAGGTGGTGAAGAAGGCCACCAGCAGCGCCATGCTCACCGACGTCAACAAGCTCACCCGGCTCGTCACCGCGGTGGCCCGGTCGGTGACCACGGACGACGCCCTCAACACCGAGACGCTCCTCCAGATCGCGCAGAGCGCCTCCAAGCTCTCCGCGAAGGGCTTCAAGGCCACGATCGTCCCGTGGGAGCCGTACCCGCCGGACAAGAACCGCGTCCAGTGGAAGCAGCCGGACGCGGAGAACCTCTTCCGGGCGATCCGGAGCGACACGGAGGTCACCCCGTCGCCGAGCCCGAGCGCGAGTGCGAGCGCGAGCAAGCCCACGGTGACCAAGCCCTCCCAGGTGAAGGTGCAGGTGTTCAACGGCACCAACATCAACGGGAAGGCGCGCGAGGTCGCCGAGGAGCTCTCCGCGCAGGGCTTCAAGGTCGTCGGGATCGGCGACGCCCGCCGGCCCGACGGCACCGACCAGCCCAAGACGATGATCCGCTACCAGGGCAAGGGCTGGGACCACGCGAAGGTCCTCGCGGGCAAGCTGCTCAACCAGGTCACCCCGGAGACCGGGCGGCTCGCGACCGGTCCGGTGACGCCGTTCACCCCCAGCTCCCCGTCGCCCGAGGTGCCGAAGGGGAAGGTGCCCGGCCCGGTGATCCAGCTCATCATCGGCAGCGACTGGAAGGGCGTGCGGATCCCGCTCAAGCTCGGCGACAACGCGGTGACCACCGAGACCAACCCCTGCCAGACCTGACGGGGCCGGGGCGCCACCGCGCCCCGGCCCGCCGGCCGCCCGGCGCCCCCCGGCCGGACCCGGGTTCCGGTCATGCGCGGGGCGGCCATCGGCACGCACCCTTTCTTCCCACCCGTCACAGCGGTGATGTTTCATCCCACGGAAGACAGCGATTGACAAGAACGTTAGGGTGAAACATCTGGCGGCCCTGCCCGGTCGGCTCAATTCCTCTGATCCGCCGGGCCGAGTTCGCTACTGTCCCAAAGGTGGGCCAGATCCTGCGGGGCTGCACCGAGCCCCGCCCGTCAACCTAGCCTCCAGAGATAGCAGGGCGTTTCCCCGTGAGTGACACCCGCCATCACAATCCGGTTCCAGTCACACCGCCGTCCGAGGGCGCCTCTGACGCCGACGACGCGCCCACCGGAGTGATCAACCGCATCACCGGGGATTGGACCGGACCGTTCGGCGACGGGTCCGCGACCGGGACGGGCGGCTCCCCGGCATCGGCCACCGGATCGCCGGAGGGCCGTTCCGCGACCGCGGAGCCGGCACCCGCTCCGCAGCCATCCCCCCCGGGGTCTCCGCCAGGGGCGCACCCCACCGGGGAGGAGACGGTGGGCGGCTCGGCGGCGAGCCCGGCGGCCGACGCGCAGGACAAACCGCCGTTACCGAGCCGGCGGCGGTGGCGCGCGGCAGAGGAGCCCGGCGAGCGGCCGCAGGAGCCGTCGTCGGGGTTCGACTACTTCGCGGCGCCTCCCAGAAGATCCAGGCCGGAACCGTCCGCGACCGGCGGCTGGGACCGGTACGAGCCGGCCGGCCCGGACGCCCCCACGGCCGCCACGGGATTCGCGGGCGCCTTCGACGACCCGTTCCGCGGTCCGGCCTCGCACGAGGCCCCCGGCTCGGCCACCGCCGGGCCGGAGTGGCCCGAGCCGAGACGGACGGAGCCCCGGTGGGCGGACTCCCCCTGGCCGGAGCCCGGCCGTACCGAGTCCTCCTCCTGGCCGTCCTCCTGGCCGGGAGCCGAGCGCGACGCCTCCCCGGCCTCCCCGGCGGCCGAGCGCACGGGCTCCTGGGCGGAGCGCGAGCGCGCCGAGCCCTCCTGGCCGGACCCCGACCGCACCGAATCCTGGACCCGGACCGATTGGCCGGCCCAGGAGCCGTCCCGGCACCGCGACGAGCCGGGCGCCGCTGACGCGCCCGCGGCGGACGCGTGGGACCCGTGGCAGCGGCCGCGGCAGAGCGGCGCAGCCGCCACCGCGACCGAGACGGCCTTCGACCGGCCGGCCGACACGGTCCACACGCCGCCCCGCCCCGCGTGGGCGGACGGCAGGACCGATCCCCCGGCCAAGGCCGATCGGCCGCGGGAGGAGAAGCGGGAGCGGTCCGGCGCACCGGCCGGCGAAGCGCAGCAGAAGCCCAAGGCGCGGGCGGCGAAGAAGCGCGACCCGTACCTGGACAACGCGAAGTTCCTGCTGATCACGCTGGTGCCGTTCGGGCACGCGCTGGTCCCGACCCTCGCCGCGGACTCGGCCCGGGCGACCTACCTGTACATCTACGTCTTCCACATGCCGCTGTTCGTCATGATCAGCGGCTACCTGTCCAGGAACTTCTGGAACTCGAACGCGAAGACCAACAAGCTGGTCGACACGTTCCTGGTCCCCTATGTGATCGTCGAGGTCGGCTACGCGCTGCTCCGCTGGTCCCTCGGCCAGAAGTGGAGCCTGACCATCACCGATCCGGCCTGGCTCAACTGGTATCTGATCGCGCTGCTGTTCTGGCGGCTCTCCACGCCCGTCTGGAAACGCATGCGCTTCCCGGTGACCATGGCGATCTTCGTCTACCTGTTCGCCGGGTTCTCGGAGCTGACCGGTGACTTCAGCATGGACCGGTTCTTCGGGCTCATGCCGTTCTTCGTCATCGGTCTGATGTTCAAGCCGGAGTGGTTCGACTTCCTCAAGCGCCGCTGGGTGCAGGTCCTGTCGGTGCTGGTGCTGATCGGCGCGGCCGCCGTGGCGATCTACCTGGTGAAGAACTACCACGTCAAGCTCGGCCCGATCTACTACAAGTACAGCTACAAGGACCTCGGCCTGGTCTGGTGGAAGGGCATCGCCCTCCGGATGAGCCTGCTGATCGCCGCGCTGCTCATGTCGGCGGCGGTGATGTCGCTCGTCCCCAGGCACGAGACGTGGTTCACCGACCTCGGCACCCGAACGCTCTACTGCTACCTGCTCCACGGCGTGCCGGTGCTGATCGGGAAGGAGATGGGCTGGCTGAGCGCGCCCTGGCTGTTCGGCCCGCTCGGCGTGGCCGCGATCGGCAGCGCCAGCTTCGCGCTCTCCATCCTGCTGTGCATGCCGATCACCCGCCGGCTGTTCCGGTGGCTGCTCGAGCCGCGGCTCACCTGGCTGTACCGGAAACCGAAGACACCGGTGCGGACGGGCTGACGCCGCCCCGTGCGGTTCCCAGGCCCCGGAGCCGGCCCCGGTTCCGGGGCCTGCTTCTTATCCTGGGTGATGGAGGTCGTGGCCGTTCCCGATCCGAATGCCGGCCCGTCCCGATCGGTGGCCGGCCACCCACGTTCCGGCCGGCCCCTCGCCAGGCGCCGCGATGGCGCTCACCGCCCGCTCGGCCACGAGCGCGCTGCGGAGGCCGCCCGTCACGATCCGGCGGCCGCTCCTCAGCCATCTCGAGGGCCGGCCCTCCCTTGACCGCACGTACGGCACCGGCCGCGCCGGCCGGTCCGGCTCGAGCGGCCACGGCTCTCCGCGCCGCCGCCCGCGGATCCCCCGGCCGGTGCCCGGGACCGCGTGCACAAGTTTCGGCGGCAGTTCAACCACAATTCATGAAAAAATATGAATAATTTGCGCTAAGTGGGACAGCCTCTGCATATGAGGGTATGTGTCGCCACGATCGTCCAGCACCCGGAGCACGCACGGATCACCCACCGGCAGATCAGGGCGCTCCGTGAGGCCGCCCACGACGTGACTTTCATCGCGCCGTTCCGGCACTGCAACGCCAGCCCTCCGCCCGGCGTCCGGGCCATCGACGTGCCACGGGCCGTGGGGACGCTGAGCCGGATCAAAGCGATCAAGGCGGCACGTGCCGCGCTCAGACAGGGCGTGCGGGACGCCGATCTCCTGCTCATCCACGACCTGGAGCTGCTGCTCGCCCTCCCCGGCAAGCGGCCGCCCACGGTCTGGGACGTCCACGAGGACCTCGGCGCGGAGTACGCCACGGTGGAGCGTTCCCGACTCATCCGGCGCCTCGCCCCGGCGGTCATCCGCCGGCTGGAGCGCCGCGCCGAGCAACGGCTCCACCTCATCCTCGCCGACGAGTCCCACCGGAGCAGGTTCACCGGCGACCACCCCATCGTGCCGGACCACGCGTACGTGCCCCAGGAGGTGCCGCCGCCCTCGGACGACCACCGGATCGTCTACCTGGGCCGGATCTCCGCCGCCCACGGCGCCGTCGAGATGATCGAGCTCGCCCGGAGGCTCAAGCCGTACGGCATCCGCCTCGACCTCATCGGCGAGGCCGACGCCCGCACCCGCCCGCTGTTGCAGGAGGCGCAGCGGACCGGGCTGCTCGACTGGTTCGGCCACGTGCCGTACCCGCACGCGCTGCGCATGGCCGAGGGCGCGCTCGCCGGGCTCTGCCTCCTGCGCGATCTGCCGCTCTTCCGTGCGCCGGTCCCGGTGAAGGTGATCGACTACATGGCGTGCGGCCTCCCGGTGATCACCACGGCGCTCCCCGGCCCCGCGGCGCTGGTGGAGCGGCTCGGCTGTGGAACGGTCGTGCCGTTCGGCGAGCCCGCCGCGGTGGCCGAGGCCGCGGCCCGCGCCGTGCTCCGGCTGCGGGATGACCCGTCGCTGCGGGCGGCCATGGGCGCGCGGGGCCACGCCGAGGCACTGCTCCACCGCCACTGGCCCGAACACGCCGGGGAGTTCGTCGCCCTGCTCGAACGCTGGGCGGGCGCCGAGGAGCGGAGCGCGGCCGTCCCGCGCTGAGCCGTGGCCGGCGGCTCCGTGGCCCGGCCGGGCGTCCGGTCAGGCCACGGAGCGCGCCGGTGACGGCCGGGCGGCTCGCGCCCCGGGCCTAGACGATCGGCGGGCGGCCGAGCCGGAGCATCTTCCAGGCGGTCTTCCACGCCATCGGGCGGCGTTCGCCGGCCGGCTCCCGGATGCCCTCGATGAACCCGCCGAACCACGCCTTGAGCGCGGGCAGCGACCGCTCGCGGATCAGGGTCAGCAGAATCCAGTTGGTCAGGTAGATCACGGCGAGCGGCCACGGCAGGTTCCGGCGGGCGAGCCAGACCCGGTTGCGCGCGTTGTACCGGTAGTACTCCGGGTGCCGCTGGGGCAGCACCAGCGGGTGGTACATCACGGTCTCCGCGTCGTACTCGATGCGGTAGCCCTCGCCGAGCAGCCGCCAGGCCAGGTCGGTCTCCTCGTGGGCGTAGAAGAACCGCTCCGGAAGACCGCCGACCTGGAGGAACGCCGACTTCCGGATCGCGCAGGCGCCCCCGAGGAACGTCGTCACCGGCGAGGACCGCTCGGGGTCCCCGGCGCGGAGCCGCGGCACGTGCCGCCGCTGCACGGAGCCGCCCTCGGGGTCCATGACCCGGAAGGAGAGCACGGCGAGGTCCGGCTCCCGCATGAATCGTTCCCGAACGTGCGCGGCGATCTTCGGGCTGGCGTACCAGCCGTCATCGTCGAGGAACATGACGATGTCGCCGGTGCACTCCTGGACACCCCGGTTACGGCCCTCGGGGATGCCGGCGTTGCGCTCGAGCCGGATCTTCTTGATCGTCGATGCGGATCCCGGCTGCGGCCGGGCCGTGATCTCGGGCACGTCCGCGCCGTTGCCGACGATCACGACTTCGACGTCGTCGGTCTGCGACAGCGCGGATTGGACCGCACGGTCGAGCTCGGCGATCCTGTCGCCCATGGTGAGGATGACACAGGAGATCTTCACCGCGTCATCGCCTCGAGACTGGGCGGAATGAACACGACTTCATGATCACCGAGTCCGTTCGGCCGGATCACCCGATATCTGGCTGGTGTATTGCTGAACAAGGTTATAGGAACACCGGCCGAGCCGATGCCGGACCGCTGTGAAATCCGCATTACTTCGATCATGACAACCGCCGCGAAGCGAGAATGCTCACCAGGTGCAGCACGAGCTGGACCCCCGCGATGACGGCGCAGGCGACGACCAGCACGCGGGTCGCCGGGAACCACGGGTCGAGCAGGGCTGCGATGACGACGATCAACGACAGCTCGACGGCCTGGATGACCCGGTGGAAGCGGAGCGCCGCGACGATCTTCCTGGCCAGCCCGAGGGACCGGGAGGCGAACTGCTCGGCCGCGGCCTCGGTCGCCGCGGCGAGACCGGAGCGCGCCCGGGCGACGTCGACCAGGTCGGTCTCGGCCTTGATGAGGATCGCGCCGAGCGCCGCGGCGAAGCCGAGCACCGTGTACCAGTCGGGCGCGGTCTCGGCGGCGCGGAAGCCCAGGCCGATGAGCAGCGCGGCCTCCGCGAAGTAGTGCCCGACCCGGTCGAGGTAGACGCCCTTGACCGAGGTACGGCCGGTCCACCGCGCCAGTTCACCGTCGGAGCAGTCGAAGAGCAGATAGAGCTGGACCAGCAGGGCGCAGGCCAGCGCCGCCCAGAGGCCCGGCAGCGCCAGGACCGCCCCGGCCGCCACGCCGCACACGATCATCAGACCGGTGACCTGGTTGGGGGTGATCGGCGTCTTCGCCAGCAGCCACGTCACGTAGATCGAGAGGCGGCGCATGTACAACAGACCGGCCCAGTGCTCGCCACTGCGCCGGTCCATCGTGCTCTGCGGCTGAGCGACGGCGCGAAGCTCAGCGACCGACGGCGCGGACATAGTCCTCTACCTTCGCCCTGATCTCGCTTTCCGACAGCCTTAGATGCTCGAGGATCGTATAGCGGCCGGGTCGCGTGCTCGGGGCGAGCGCGACGGCCGCGGTGAACTGATCCACCGTCAGCCCGACGTCACCGGGTGCCACGGGTAAGCCGTGCCGGCGCAGGCAGCCGACCACCTGATCGAGCCGGGTCCGGTCCTGCCGGAGGAAGAAGCAGAACGCCGTGCCGATCCCGGCCAGCTCGCCGTGGTTGGAGGTCCCGGGGAAGAGCTGATCCACGGCATGCAGGATCTCATGATCTCCCCCGCTCGCAGGGCGGCTTGACCCGGCTATGACCATCGAGATGCCGGAGAGGATCAGCGACTCGGCGAGCACGGTGAGGAAGGCGTCCGACTCGATCGAGTCCGGCCGCTGGAGCACGGCCTCCGCGGCCGTCCGGGCCATGGCGACGGCGAGGCCGTCGATGGGCTCCCCGCGCTCCGCGTTGCCGAGCTGCCAGTCCTCGATCGCGGAGAGGTTGCTGAGCACGTCGCCGATGCCGGCGCGCACCAGCGCGGGCGGGGCGTCATGGACGAAGTCGAGGTCCACCATGATGGCCAGCGGCATGGGCACGCCGAAGGAGCCCTTCCCGCCGTCGTGGACGAGCGAGGCCACCGGCGAGCAGATGCCGTCGTGCGAGAGGTTGGTGGCCACGGCCACCATCGGGATCCCGGCGAGCGAGGCGGCGTACTTCGTGGCGTCGATCGTCTTGCCCCCGCCGATCCCGATCACCGCCTCGTAGGCGCCCTTGCGCAGCTCCGCGCCGAGCGAGACCGCCGCGTCCACGGTGGCCTCGGGCACCCGGAAGACCTGGGCCTCGCCGAGCGACGGGGCGATGGCCTGGGCCACCCGGTCGCCCAGGTTCACGCCGACCGCGACGGCGACCCGCCCGGAGGTGGCGATCCGGCTGTCGGCGAGCAGCGAACCCAGCTGTGCGACCGCTCCCCGCCTGACCTCGACCGTGAGGGGGGTGGGGAGCATCCTTGCCAGAATCGGCATGAGAACTCCTCGGTCACGTCACGGCCGGGTCAGTAACCGGCGGCGATCCGGCGGGCCTTCTCCAGGTCGGCGTGGTCGTCCACCTCGACCCAGTCGACCTCGCCGATCGGCACGAGGGCGATCTTCTCCCCGCGGTCGACCATCTCCTGGTAGCCGTCCTCGTAGTAGAGCTGCGGGTCCCGCTCGAACGTGGCCCGCAGCGCGTCGGCGAGCCGCTCGGCCGCGCCCGGGCGGATGAGCGTCGCCCCGATGTACTCGCCGTAGGCCTCGGCGGGGTCCATGAGCTTGGTGATCCGCTTCAGGTGCCCGCCCTCGACGGTGACCTTCATCTCCTCGTCGGCGAGCTTCTTCACGGTGTCCACGGCGAGGAGGATGTCGGCGGGCTCCTCGGAGGAGAGCAGCGCCTGCTCGACCGATACCGGGTGGACCGTGTCGCCGTTCACCAGCAGCACGCCCTCGCCGAAGTAGTCGCGCGCGCACCAGAGGGAGTACGCGTTGTTCCACTCCTCGGCCTTGTCGTTGTGGACGAGGGTGAGCCGCACTCCGTGACGGCGCTCCAGGTCGGCCTGCCGGTCGCGGACCGCCTGGGCCTGGTAGCCGACGACGACCACCACCTCGCGGAGATCCACCGCGGCGAGGTTGCGCAGGGCTATGTCGAGGATGGTGGTCTCACCGTCGACGGGCACCAGCGCCTTGGGCAGGGTGTCCGTGTACGGCCGCAGACGGCGCCCCGCTCCCGCAGCCAGCACCATTCCGAGCAATTTCCGTCTCCTTGAGGTCGAGCATCGGCGGCTAGCCTCAAAGGTTAGTGCGCTTTCGGTAATACCTGGGCAAGGTGTGACGCCCATCGTCACTCTTGGACGTCCGCGTCGGCCGCCGCGTTCCCCGACCCCGGGGCGGCCAGCCACGCGGTGAGGCTCTCCCAGCCGAACAGACCCCACAGGTAGACGGCGAGCACCGCGAACACGAAGGGGACCAGGTCGAGCAGGCCGCCGAAGGCGATGAGGAGCATCCGCCCGTCCCAGCCCAGGCCGGCGGCGGCGAGCCAGGACGGCGGGTACACCCGCTGCCGCAGCCGGTGGACCAGGTCGTAGTGGTGGAAGGCGATCGCCCCGATCAGCAGGGCGATCAGCACCGGCGGCACCGACCGGCCGAAGCCGAGCGAGGCCACGAAGCCGTACTCGGTGAGCCGCAGGACCGGGGGGACCAGCCAGTCGAGCCGCCCGTCGTGCGGGTGCGAGCTCCCCGCCCCGGCGAGCAGCAGGACCACGGCGGGGGCGAAGACGCTGAAGTCGTCGGCGCCCGTCACCCCGAGCAGCAGCAGCGCCCCGGTCACGAACGCGGCGGCGATCACGGGCGGGAGCGGCGGGATCTGCCCGAGGACCAGCCGGCCCATCGCCGCGGCCAGCGGGCCGTCGTCGCGCTGCGCGGCCACCGTGCTCCGCGGCACCGGCGCGAGATACACCGACGTCATGCCAGGGACCTCGCCATCCGCCCGGCCACCGTGTAGGCGAGCGCGATGAGGCCCCACCCCAGCAGGGTGAGGAATGTCACCCGCGCGTCGAAGAGCCCCGCGGTGACCGCGATCACCGCGGTGCGCTCCCCCACCGGCAGCACGATCATCTTCTTCAGCCAGTATCCGGCGCCGCCGTCGAACCGCCACGCCAGCGCGAGCACCGATCCCGCGGCGCCGCCCCGGGCGCCGCCGGAGGGCGCGTCGTCCCAGGGCACGGTGAGCGGCCGGCGCGGCCGCGGGGCGTCGCGCCGGGCGTCGGCGCGCGCCCCGGCGTACGCGAAGTCGGCCATGTGCCGGGTGACCTGCACGAGGAGGGCGGCGATGGCGAGCGGCCACGCCCCGCCGCCCGGGTACCCGATGGCGAGCCCGGCGTAGACGATGAACTCCTTCAACCGGTCGCAGATCGCGTCGAGCCAGCCGCCCAGGGCCGAGAACCGGCCGGTGTACCGGGCGAGCTGGCCGTCCACGCAGTCGAGCACGAACGACAGGTAGAGCGCGACCGCGCCGGTGAGCATCGCGCCCCGGTGCCCGCCGGTGAACCACACGGCGGCGATGACCGCCAGGCCCACCGACATGCCGGTGACCGTGTTCGGCGTCAGGTGCGCCTTGGCGGCGAGCCGTACCAGGTGGCGGGACCACGAGCTGACGCAGAACGTGGTGAAGAAGCCGTCGTCGCTCTTGATCGCCGCGTCGAGCCGGGCCGCGTCCACGTCCACCGCGGCGAGCTCCCGCAGTGCCCGGCCGGCCTCGTCGGCGTCGCCCACCCGGGTGCAGTGCAGCCCGCCGATGGGGACGGCCTTGACCGGCACGCCCACGCGGACCAGCCCGGCGAGCAGCAGCTCGGGGAGCTCGTGGTCGCCCACCCCGGCGAGGTTCCGGCCGGCCACCAGGTCGGCGAGCTCCTCGGCGACCTCGGCGAGGCCGGCGAGGTGGTCCCGCCCCACGAGCAGCACCCCGCGGAAGGTGGCGTTCGCCTGCCCGACGCGATGGAACGAGGTCCCGGCCGAGGCGATCCGGTCCTGTTCGATCCGCACCGGCGGGCGGAGCGGGCCGGGCGCCCCGCCGGCGACGATGGCCCCGGTCGGCCGGGCCGGGTGGCCGAGCAGCAGGGCAAGGGCCTCGGTGTGGGCGAGCAGGTCGGCGGGGAGCACGGCGAGGGGGGAGGTGGCGGTTCGCGCCAGCTTGGCGACGGTGCGCAGGTCCTCGGCGAGCCCGTCGCTCACCGTGACGCCGTGGGCGCCCGTGTCGGCGCCTCCGGCGATGTCCCGGGCGACGATGTGCACCTCGCGGATCGGCAGCATGGCGAGCTGCTCGGTCACCCGGTCGAGCAGGGTGCCGCCGGCCGCGCAGGGCAGGCTCGCGACCGGCGTGGTGGCCACGACCACGGCGACGGTGCCGGGCTCCGCGCCCGGGTCGCCGCGGGCCGTACCGGACCGGATCGGATCCGCTTCCATGCGATCTCGTTTCACATCGGTCACGGGATGTTCACCCCGCAACGTAACCGAGCGATCACGAACTGGCAATCACCTGCACCGTTTCACCTCCCGGTATGGTCGGGATCCGGGGAGGACAACATGATCGCGGAATCGCGGCTGCGCCGGGTCGGGGTGGTGCTCGCCGGCGGGATCGGGCAACGGGTCGGGGCCGGCGCCCCCAAGCAGCTTCTCGAGATCGCGGGGAAGACGATCCTCGAGCACACCCTGGACGTGTTCGACGGCCATCCGGGGATCGACGAGGTGGTCGTGGTGATGGCCCCGGGCTTCCTGGCGGAGGCCGAGCGGATCGCCCGCGGCTACCCGAAGGTCACCCGGGTGGTGGCCGGGGGCGCGACCCGCCCGGAGTCCACCTGGCGGGCCCTGTGCGCGCTCGGCGACGAGGAGTGCGACGTGCTGCTCCACGACGCCGCGCGGCCGCTGCTCGATCCGGGGATCCTCAGCGCGTGCGTGGCCGCGCTCGACCGGCACGTGGCGGTCGAGGTGGCCATCCCGTCGAGCGACACGATCCTGGTGGCCGAGCAGGGGCCCGAGGGCGAGGTCGTCGGCGACGTCCCCGACCGCTCCCGCCTCCGGCGGGCCCAGACCCCGCAGTGCTTCCGGCTCTCGGTGATCAGGACGGCGTACGAGCGGGCGTTCGCCGACCCCGAGTTCGGCGCGCGCCCGGCGACCGACGACTGCGGGGTCGTGCTGCGCTACCTGCCCGGCGTGCCGATCCACCTGGTGCCGGGCAGCGAGCGGAACATGAAGGTCACCCACCCTGTCGATCTCGAGATCGCCGACCGGCTCCTCGGGCTCTCCGGCCGCGCGGTCCGGCCGCTCACCGACGAGGAGCGGCGGGCCGGGCTGGACGGCCGCACGCTCGTGGTGGCCGACGCCGGGAGCGGGCTCGGCTCGCTGATCGCCGGGCTCGCCAAGGGGTACGGCGCGGCGGTGCACGTGCTCTCCCCCGGCGAGCTGCGCGCACCGGATACCGGCGCGATCGCCGAGGCGCTCGGCCGGGCGGCCGCGGCGGCGGGGCGGATCGACTACGTGGTCCACGCCGGGCCGGTGCCGTACGGCGGCCCGCTCGCCGAGGCGGGCGATCGGGTGGTGGACGAGGCGGTCACGGCCTCCTGCCGGGTCCCGGTCGCGGTCGCGGCCGCGTCGCTCGCCCACCTGGCGGAGACCCGGGGCGGGCTGCTCTTCGCGGCCTCCGGCGGAGGCGGCGCGCTCGGCTCGCTGGGGAGCGCCGCGGTGACGGCCCTGGCGCGGTCGCTCGCGGGTGAGTGGGCGGAGCACGGCGTGCGGGTCAACTGCGTGGAGCTGCGGCCGGCCGGGGCGGGCGGCCCCGCCGGGGAGCCGGCGCAGGCCCCGCGCTCGCCCGAGGAGGCCGCGCTCACCGGCCTCGACCTGCTGCTCTCCGGCCGCTCCGGTCAGGTCGCCGAGGTACGGCTCGCGCGCTGAGCGCGGCGTCGCCCGGCGGCGCGGGCACGCCGCGCGGCGCCGGCGCGGGCAACGGATCCGGCCGGCGGGCCCGCCTCGCGGCGCGGACCGTGGCGGGCGGATCCGCCGGGCGGCCCGGCCGGTGGCCGGCGCGGGCGGTCACCGGGCCGCGCCCGCGCGGCGGTCGCCGGACACCGCCCTCAGGGCCGGTCGCCGGACGCCGCCCTCGCGGCCGGGCGGCCGATGCGCACCGGGCCGCGTCCCCGCCCGGTGCCTAATCGGTGAACAGCTCCTGGAGGCTCACCCGCTCGGGCTCGGGGCGCGGCTTGCGGAGCTTCGGCGGGCTGGTGAGGAAGCCGACGCCCCACGAGAGGTGCATGGTCGCGTAGGCGACCGGCAGCCAGGCCAGCGCGGCCGGGGGCAGCCTGCGGCCGGTGACCACCGATCCCGTGAGGATCGCGGCGAGGTAGCCCCCGGGGATGAGCAGGCCGGGCCAGAAGACCGGGGAGACGAGCAGCCCGAGCACCACCGCCGCCACGAGGGCCGGCGGGGCGAGGTAGCGGAAGTTCAGCGTGCCCTGGTGGGTGCTGGCGACCACCCGCCGCCACCGCCCGTAGTGGAAGTACTGCTTGGCCAGGGCCCGCACGTTCGGCCGGGGCCGGTAGGAGACCCGCATGCGCGGCTGGAAGTAGACCAGCCCGCCGGTCGCCCGGATCCGGTAGTTCATCTCCCAGTCCTGCGCGCGCAGGAAGTGCTCGTCGTAGCCGCCGACGCGGTCGAGCGCCTCCCGGCGGAAGACGCCGAGGTAGACGGTGTCGGCCGGCCCGGGCCGGCCTCCGGTGTGGAACCGGGCGTTCCCCACCCCGATCTTCGAGGTCATCGCGCAGGCCACGGCCTGCTCGAACGGGGTGACGCCCTCGGCCGCCATGATGCCGCCGACGTTGTCGGCACCGGTCTGCTCCAGCGTCTCGACGGCGGTGCGCAGGTAGTCCGGCGGGAGCATGGCGTGCCCGTCGACGCGGGCGACGATCGGGTGATGGGAGGCGGCGATCGCGATGTTCAGCCCGTTGGGGGTGCGCCCCGTCGGGTTCGACACCACGATCACCCGGGGATCCTCGGCCGCGAGCGCGTCGGCGATCTCCTGGGTCCGGTCCTTGGACGGGCCGACGCTGATGACGACCTCGATGGGCCCCGGGTAGTCCTGGTCGAGGACCCGGCGCACGGCTTCGCGCAGGTGCCGCTCCTCGTTCAGCACCGGCATGATCACCGAGACCGGCGGCCAGGCGCGCCCGGGCGCCTCGCTCGATCGACTCGAGTCAGAAAAGGGCTTCATGGCTGCGCTCACGCTACTGTACTAGCGGGTGGAGACGGCAATCGGAGGTCGAATGGCCGGCGACCGTGAGGAGGACTCCGGAGTCCGGATAGGCCAGGACGCCTACGGCGGGGTGCGCCTCACGGCCCCGCGCGCCCGGCGGAAACGGACAAGTCTCCGATCCCTGCTCATTTCAAGCTCGCTCTCGACGCTGGTGCTGCTCGGCTCGGGCGCGCTCTGGCTGGTCCCCAAGTACGCCGCGGGCCGGATCACCGCGGTGGACGCCGGGACGGCGAGCCAGGCCACCACCGAGGACGCGCTCAACATCCTGCTCGTCGGCGTCGACAAGCGGGACAACCTCACCCGGCGCCAGCAGAACCTGCTCCACCTCGGCCGGGAGAGCGGGCAGCGCACCGACACGATGATGGTGATCCACCTGTCGAAGGACCGCAGGAAGATCACCGTCGTCAGCCTGCCCAGGGACACCTGGACCGAGATCCCCGGCAAGGGCCACCACAAGATCAACGCGGCCTATCAGTTCGGCGGTCCCAAGCTCACCGTGCAGACCGTGGAGCGGGCGACCGGGCTGCGGATCCACCACTACGTCGAGGTCAACGTGCTCGGCTTCATCGACGTGGTGGACTCGCTCGGCGGGGTCACGGTCTGCACCCCCGTGCCGATCGACGACCCGAAGACCAAGCTCGTCCTCAAACCCGGGACGTACACCCTCGACGGGGTGAACGCGCTCGCCTACGCGCGCACCCGGGCCACCGCGCGCTCCGACCTGGACCGGATCGACCGCCAGCAGCAGGTGATCTCCGCCCTGCTCGACAAGATCACCAGCAGCGGGACGCTCGCCAACCCGGCGCGGCTCGCCGCGCTGGTCGACTCGGCGCTCAAGACCCTCACCGTGGACAAGGCCCTCGCCGACAACCTGCTCGGCCTCGCCACCCGGCTGAAGGACGTCTCCACCGACGACGTCACGTTCGCGACCGTGCCGCTGGCCGACGTGAACTACCGGACGCCGACCGGCGAGTCCGCGGTGCTGTGGGACAAGGCGGCGGCCCGCGAGCTGTTCCGGCGGATCGCCGCGGACGAGCCGCTGATCAAGCCGTCGAAGGCGCCGGCCACCCCCTCGGCCGGGCCGTCCGGCACGCCGTCCGCGCCGGCGGCCTCCCCGGCCGCCTCGGCCACGCCCACGGCCTCGACGGAGCCGACCATCCCGCCGCAGCGCATCGCGGTCCGGGTGCTCAACGGCACCACCATCCCCGGGCTCGGCGCGCGGACGCGGACGGCGCTCATCGAGGCCGGGTTCATGGTGCCGGCCCCCGCGCGCAACGCGGCCCGGCGCGACTACGCCACCACCGTGATCCGCTACCCGCCCGGCCGGGAGGAATCGGCGCGCACCGTGGCCGCCGCGATCCCCGGGGCCGAGCTGCGCGAGCGCGACGTCCCCGGCATCGAGATCGTCCTCGGTCAGGAGAACCACACGGTGCGGAAGGTCCCGGTGGCCACGCCGAAGCCGTCCCCGGTGGTGACCCCGGCGGCCCGGACCGCCACGCAGAACATCTGCAAGCGCTAGCCCGCGATCACCGAAACCGCGGGGGGTGGGTGATCGCGCCCCGGGGGTGCCTCGAGCCCTGGTGGAGGCCTGGAGGCCGCACGGTTCGCCGATCCCGGCGGCCCGGTGCCGTCCGGAGCGGTCACCGGTGCCCCGAGATCCGGTGGCCGTGGGGCCGACGGTCGGCGTCCGGACGGGCGACCCGGTCCCATGCGATGCGACACGTGGGGAGCCCACCGGTGCCTCGCCGCCCTCGCCGGACAGGCCGCCCGGTTCCGTGTGGCCCGGCGCCCGGGCCCCGGTGCCGTACGGGAGCGGCCGGTGCGATGCGGTGCCGTACGGGAGGGCCGGTGCGGCGGGGCGGTGGCCGGTCAGTCGGTGGTGGCGTCCGGGGCGTCGGCCCGGGCCGCGACGACACCGGGCACGTCGATCAGCTCGGCGATCAGCGAGGTAACCGAGCCCCTCCCCAGCACGACCATCGACGCGGTGGCCACCTCCGGATGCGGCTCCTCGCCTCGCTCGCGGCGGCGTTCCTCCTCCGGCTCGGCGGGCCGCACCCGCCGTACGGTGCTGAGGTCGCTGACGGCGAAGCCGCGGCGCTCGCAGAGGTCGAGCGCACGGCGCAGCGCGCCGGAGCCGTGGAGGTAGTCGATGCGGATCCCGCAGCGCGACTCGGCGCGGCGGGAGACGAGCCGGGCGATCGGGCTGAGCCCGATGACGGCGAGGAAGTGCCCCGCGGTCACCGCCGTCGCCAGGAGCGGCAGCCCGGCGCCCGCGGCCGCGCCGACCGCGGCGACCACCCACACACCCGCCGCCGTGGTGAGCCCGTGCACCGCGTCCCGCCGGACGAAGATGAGGCCGGCGCCGATGAAGCCGATGCCGGAGACGATCTGGGCGGCCATCCGGGACGGGTCGAGCACCACCAGGTCGCGGTTGATGATGTCCCAGAAGCCGTACTTCGAGATCAGCATGAAGAGCGCCGAGCCCAGGCCGACCAGGGTGTGGGTGCGGATCCCGGCCGCCTTGCTCCGCCACTCCCGCTCCACCCCGATGAGGGCCGAGAGCACGAAGGCGAGCGCGAGCTTGCCGACCTCGGCGAGGGTCTCCCCGCCGAGGCTCTGCTGCAGGCCGGCCGCCCATGCCTCCATACCGTCGTCCCCTCCGTCGCCCGCCGTGGGCCGCTGATGCCGGACGGGATGGGCGCGCTGCCGTCACGGGTCAGGCCCGCTCCCCGCTCCGGGCCGCGGTGACCATCCGCGCCGCCCCGGTCCGCGGTGACCATCCGCGCCGCCCCGGTCTGCGGTGCCGTACGGGTCCACCGATCACGGGATCATGTGTCGCACATACCCGCCCGAGTGGTCTCCCCGAACCGGCGCCGGGTTCGATTCATGAGACGCGCGGGCCGGGGACCGCCGTGGCCGGAATCGTACTGCGGAGGCTGAGGCGCGAGGGGCCGAAGAAGATTTCGTTACGGCATAGATCCGAGGGCGTTCCGGGTCTCCGGACAACCAACGAGGCAGCCGAGGCGTCATCTGCGCGCGAGGATCTCACCGATCAGGAGGGTTCCGTGCGCACCGTCGCCATCTCCGCCGTGCTGGCCGCCGCCGCGCTGGCGATCCCGTTCACCACCGCGCCCGCGCAGGCCGCCGCGCCGAAGGTGCGGATCGTCAAGATCTACTACGACTCGCCGGGCCCCGATCGCGGCGGCAACGCGAGCCTCAACGGCGAGTACGTCGTGCTGAAGAACTTCGGCACGGCCGCGGTCTCCCTGAAGGGCTGGACCATCCGCGACAAGAACGGCTTCCGCTACACCTTCAAGGCCTTCACCCTCAAGCGCGGCAAGACCGTGACCTTGCGCACCGGTAAGGGCAAGGACACCTCCACCACCGTGTACTGGGGGCGCGGCTGGTACGTGTGGAACAACGACAAGGACACCGCCTACCTGCGCGACAAGGCGGGACGGCCCGTCCACTCCTGCTCGTACAACTCCAGCAAGGCGGACTACAAGCTCTGCTGATCGGCCCGGCCGCGCGGGGGCGCGATCGGCGACCCGCCCACCCTCCGGTACGGCCGCGGTCCCGGCGCGGCCGGCCGCCGGTGCTCCCCACCGGTGCGGCCGCGGCCGGATCGGCGGCCGGGCGGACCTGACGGGGCGGCCACGCGGGAAGCCCGGTCCGGCGGGTCCGCCCCGGACCGGGTGCTCCCGGCCGGCGGCCGCTGCGCCCCTGCGTGAGGATCGCCGCGGCCCGCCGCAGACGGCTGCTTCTGACCGCCTGCTTCGTCACGGCCTGCTTCAGGCGGCCTACTTCAGCAGGTGGCGCGCCATGACCATGCGCTGGATCTGGTTGGTCCCCTCGTAGATCTGGGTGATCTTGGCGTCCCGCATCATCCGCTCGACCGGGTAGTCCCGCGTGTAGCCGTACCCGCCGAGCAGCTGCACCGCGTCGGTGGTGATCTCCATGGCCGCGTCCGAGGCCGCGCACTTGGCCGCGCTGGAGAAGAAGGTGAGGTCGTCCACGGGCGTGCCGTTCATGACGAGCTCGGACTTGGCCGCGGCCGCGTAGGTGAGCTGCCGCGCCGCCTCGAGCTTCATGGCCATGTCGGCGAGCATGAACTGCACACCCTGGAAGTCGGCGATCCGCTTCCCGAACTGGCGGCGCTCCTTGACGTAACCGATCGCGTAGTCCAGCGCGCCCTGGGCGATGCCGATCGCCTGGGCCGCGATCGTGATCCGGGTGTGGTCGAGGGTGGCGAGCGCGGTCTTGAACCCGGTCCCGGGCTCACCGATCATCCGCCAGGCGGGGATGCGGACGTTCTCCAGGATGACCTGGCGGGTGGGCGAGCCCTTGATGCCCAGCTTCTTCTCCTTCGGCCCGAAGCTCACTCCGGGGTCGTCCTTCTCGACCACGAACGCCGAGATCCCCCGCGCGCCGGCCGACGGGTCGGTGACCGCCATGACCGTGTAGAACTGCGAGACCCCCGCGTTGGTGATCCACATCTTGGTGCCGTTGAGCACGTAGTGGTCCCCGTCGCGGACGGCCCGGGTCTTCATCGAGGCGGCGTCCGAGCCGGCCTCCGGCTCGGAGAGCGCGTAGGAGAACATCGCCTCACCGCGCGCCACCGGCGGCAGGTAGCGCTGCTTGAGCTCCTCGGAGCCCGCGAGCAGCAGCGGGACCGTTCCCAGCTTGTTGACGGCGGGGATCAGCGAGGTCGAGGCGCAGGCCCGGGCGATCTCCTCGATCACGATCACGGTCGCGAGGGCGTCCGCCCCCGCCCCGCCGTACGCCTCGGGGATGTGCACGGCGTGGAGCTCGGCCGCGACGAGGTCCTTGTAGACGTCCCACGGGAACTCCTCGGTCTCGTCGATCTCCGCGGCCCGCGGGGCGATCTTCTCTTCGGCGAGGGACCGGACGGTCTCCCGAAGCAGCTGGTGCTCTTCAGAGGGCGCGTAGAGAGGGAAGCTGGTCATAGCGCGATATTAGGACGTCCAAGCAGATGGTTACCATGCGGTACGTCACACGCGATTCACACGGCACACAATTGGCCCTACCTTGGTCAAGAACGACCAAGAACGGGTTTTCCTGGGCGGCCGTCCTGGGCACAACACTCGGCCAGTAGCATGCCTCACCAAACGATCGGCAAGAGGGGAGCAGCAGCCGTGCCATACCGCCTCACCGTGCTGGGTACCGGGTACCTGGGTGCGACGCACGCGGCGTGCATGGCCGAGTTAGGGTTCGACGTCCTCGCGCTGGACGTCGACGAACGCAAGATCGAGCGGCTGCGGCGCGGCGATCTGCCCATCCACGAGCCCGGGCTGGAGGAGCTGCTCAAGCGCAACCTGGCCGCCGGCCGGCTCCGGTTCACCACCTCCTACGAGGAGGTGGCGCGCTTCGGCGACGTGCACTTCATCTGCGTGGGCACGCCGCAGCGCAGCGACGGCTACGCGGCCGACACCTCGTACCTCGACGCCGTGGTCGACTCCCTCGCTCCCCTCCTCGATCGCGAGTGCCTGGTCGTGGGCAAGTCCACCGTCCCCGTCGGCACCGCCGAGCGGATCGCCGAGAAGCTGGTACGGCTCGCCCCGGCGGGCGTGCAGGTCGAGCTGGCCTGGAACCCGGAGTTCCTGCGCGAGGGCCACGCGGTGCAGGACACCCTGCGCCCGGACCGGATCGTGCTCGGCGTCGCCTCCGAGCGGGCCGAGAAGATCCTCCGCGAGGTGTACGCGCCGCTCGGCGACGTGCCGATCGTGGTGACCGACTACGCCACCGCCGAGCTGGTCAAGTCGGCGGCGAACGCGTTCCTCGCCACGAAGATCTCGTTCATCAACGCGATGGCCGAGGTGTGCGAGGCGGCCGGCGCCGACGTCACGCAGCTCGCCCGCGCGCTCTCCTACGACGAGCGGATCGGCGGGCGGTACCTCAACCCCGGGGTCGGCTTCGGCGGCGGCTGCCTGCCCAAGGACATCCGGGCGTTCATGGCCCGCGCCACCGAGCTGGGCGCCGACCGGGCGGTCGCCTTCCTCCAGGAGGTGGACGCGATCAACCAGCGCCGCCGGACCCGGGTGGTCGAGCTCGCCCGGGAGCTCGCCGGCGGCACGTTCGAGGGCCGCCGGGCGGCCGTGCTCGGCGCGGCGTTCAAGCCGCACTCCGACGACATCCGGGACTCCCCCGCGCTCGACGTGGCCGTGCGGATCGCGCGGCTGGGCGGCACGGTCACCGTCTACGACCCGGTGGCCCTGGACAACGCCCGCGCCGCCTACCCGGACCTGGAGTACGCGGAGAGCGCCCTGGAGGCGGCCCGCGGGGCGGACGTGGTGCTGCTCCTCACCGAGTGGCCGGAGTTCGCCGCCCTCGACCCGGACGAGCTGAGCACCGTGGTGCGCGAGCGCAACATCGTCGACGGCCGCCTCGTGCTCGACGCGGAGGCCTGGCGTTCGGCCGGCTGGACCTACCGGGCGCTCGGCCGGCCCTGAGCCCGCCGGCGCGCCCGGACGGGCGCGCCGCGCTCACACCACCCGGCCGCGCTCACCCGCCCGGTGGCGCTGCCCGGTAGCGCTCACACGCCCGGCCGCGCTCATGCCGCCCGGCGCGCTCACATGCCCGGCCGGGCTCCGGACCGCCGGGCCGCCCTCAGCGTCGCCGGGCCGCGCTCAGGACCGCGCGGGCGGCTCCGGGGTCACCGCCCCGGGCATGGCCGCGACCTCGGCCCGCAGCCGCTCGCCCTTGGCGTACGCCTGGTCCCGCAGGCCCGCCTGGAACTCCTCCATGCGCCGCCGCAGCCGCTCATCGGTCGCGGCGAGGATCCGCACGGCGAGCAGCCCGGCGTTCTTCGCCCCGCCGATCGCCACGGTCGCCACGGGCACGCCCGCGGGCATCTGCACGATCGACAGCAGCGAGTCGAGGCCGTCGAGGTGCTTGAGCGGCACCGGGACGCCGATCACCGGCAGCGGGGTGACCGACGCCAGCATGCCCGGCAGGTGGGCCGCTCCCCCGGCCCCGGCGATGATCACCTTGAGCCCGCGTTCCGCGGCGCGCCTGCCGTACTCGATCATCTCGGTGGGCATGCGGTGCGCCGACACCACATCGGCCTCGAAGGACACCCCGAACGCGGACAGCGCCTCGGCCGCCGCCCGCATCACCGGCCAGTCCGAGTCGCTGCCCATGACGATCCCGACGTCAGGCATGTACCGGTCCTCTCAAGCAGCGTGCGGCGTGCCGGGCGCGCTCCCGCACCTCGTCCACGTCGGTGCCGAGCGCGGTCACGTGCCCGATCTTGCGGCCGGGCCGCACCTCTTTGCCGTAGAAATGGATCTTGATTTCCGGGTCGTGCGCGAGCACGTGCTCGTAACGGGAGAAGACGTCGGGGTCGTCGCCGCCGAGCAGGTTCGCCATGACCACCACCGGCGCGGTGGGCGCCGGCGAGCCGAGCGGCAGGTCGAGGATGGCCCGCAGGTGCTGCTCGAACTGTGAGGTGCGCGCGCCCTCGATCGTCCAGTGGCCGCTGTTGTGCGGGCGCATGGCGAGCTCGTTCACCACGAACCCGGTCCCGGTGTCGAACATCTCGACGGCGAGCAGCCCGGTGACGCCGAGCTCCCGCGCGATGGTGAGCGCGATGTGCTGGGCGTCCGCCGCCCTGCCCTCGTCGAGCCCCGGCGCCGGGGCGATGACCTCGACGCAGATGCCGTTCTGCTGCACGGTCTCGACCACGGGGTAGCTCACCCCCTGGCCGTGCGGGGACCTGGCGACCAGGACCGCGACCTCCCGCTCGAACGGCACGTGCTCCTCGGCGATCAGCTCGGCCCCGCCGCTGAGCGGCCCGCGCGCCTCCTCGGCCGAGGCGCACACCCAGACCCCGCGCCCGTCGTACCCGCCGCGCACCGCCTTCAGCACCACCGGCCAGCCGTACCGCTCGGCGAACGCCTCCACGTCGGCGAGGGAGGCGACCCTGGCCCAGCCGGGGCAGGGCGCCCCGATCGCGGTGAGCCGCTCGCGCATGACCGCCTTGTCCTGGGCGTGGATCAGCGCGCTCGCACCGGGGTGGACCCGGTGGCCCTCGGCGATCAGGGCCCGGATGTGCTCGTTCGGCACGTGCTCGTGATCGAAGGTGATCACGTCACAGCCCTTGGCGAACTCTCGCAGATCGGCGAGGTCGCGATGGTCGCCGATGTGCGCGTCGGGGATCACCCGGGCCGCGCTCTCGCGGCGGTCGTTGGCGAGCACCCGCAGCTCGACGCCGAGCGCGATGGCGGCCTGCTGGGTCATCCGGGCGAGCTGGCCCGCGCCGACGATGCCCACCACCGGCGGTGATACCGGACGGGAGAGGGGAACATCAGGGCTGTTCACGACAGGTCAGCCTACCGTGGGGTGCACGGACGGCCGCCCGGTGATCCCCGCGCCCGCGGCGCCCCACCGCACTCCGCGACGCCCGCACCGGTGGCGTGATCCCGCGTGCGCCCGCGGCGCCCACCGGCCACGGGGCTTGGGTACCGATCGGGCCGTCCCGGACCGCGCAGCGGGGCGCCGCCCGGCCATGCGCCGGCCCGGCCGTGCCCTCGGACGGCCGGGTGAGCGGGACGGCGAGCGGGCGGCCGAGCGCGGTTCGCCGCGGAGCAAGACGGGGCGTCGCCCCGCGGGGTACGGCCGGGCGTCAGTCGGCGGTGATGCCGGAGAGCACCCGCCGCATCCCCACCGTGGCCATCTCGTCGTTCGCGTCGACCGCGGTGGCGAGGGCGATCATCTCGGTGCCCCGCACGGTCCCCTTCGCCGCCTCTCCGGTGAACGCGCGCACCTCCGCGGGACGGTACCGGGGACGGCCGCCGCCCGGGCGCTGCTCGTAGTCGATCCGGATGGTGTGGAACACCAGGGCGCCGTCCTTAGGCAGGGGGAGCGTGCGCGCGGTGCCCTCGATGCCGACGTCGGCGGTGAGCCGGCCGCCGCTCTCCGTGGTCCGCACCAGCTCCTTCAGCAGGTCCCGCATGGGATCACCGGAGCGGAACCGCACGCCGCCGAGGCCGGCCGGGTCGGTGAGGTAGGTCACGTGCCGGGGCGGCACGAGCCGCGCCCGGACCGCGGCCTTGCGGGCGAGGGCGGCGCGGTCCTTCGCCGGCCGCCGCTCGTCGCCCGCGACCGGGATGGGGCCCAGGGCGAGCCGCCACCGGCCTCCCGACCGGACGAAGACGAAGTAGGCCGGCGAGGGGGTCGTGGCGAGCGCGGCGAACCACGGGTCCTCGTCGTCATCGCCGCCGGCGGGCAGGAAGAACTCCGGGTCGCGGTAGTTGGTGAACTTCGGCGCGGGCAGGCCGTTCCGCACCGCCGCGCAGACCCGCTCCCCGACCGCGCGCTCCACTTCCGCGGTGAGGTGCTTGATCTTCGCGCAGTCGCGTTCCCGCCACGCGTCCGCGAGATCCCGGACGATTTCGAAGGCGGCCTCGGCGTCGTCGAGGGTGACCGTGCTGGGAATGCTGGATGGCGTGGCGGTCGTCTGGCGGCCCGTCGCCTGCGTTTCGCCGCCGCAGGCGGTCAGCAGGGCGAGCCCCAGGCCCAGGGCGGTGATTCTGCGCAGCACCGTAGGAGCACCTCGTGGTTCCGCACGACGAAGTGATCCTACGGAAGCGTAACCACGGTCTCAGGATTTTCCCGCGTATGGCTGCATATTTCATGAAACGTTCGTGATTGAGCTGGGAAGACGGACGGGACGGCGGCACCTCACCGTGCTTCGGCCCTCCAGGCCGGTAGCCTGGAGCCACTCGCCGATGACCGGGAAGGACCTGCGGGCCGTGCAGTTTCTTCGACGCGCATACGCGAGGTTCGCCTCGCTCGTCCATGAGTTGCTGAAGTTCGGCACAGTGGGCGCGTTCGCCTTCGTGATCGACTTCGGTGGCGCCAACCTGCTGCGCTTCGGCGTGGGCCTCGGGCCGCTCACCTCCAAGGTGCTCGCCACCGTGGCCGCGACGACGTTCGCGTACTTCGGCAACAGGTACTGGACGTTCCGGCACCGCAAGCAGACCGGCTTCGGCCGCGAGTACGCGCTGTTCTTCCTGCTCAACGGCATCGGGCTGCTGCCGCCGCTGATCGTGATCTGGTTCGTCACCTACGTGCTCGGCCTGCACGACGCGGTGAGCTACAACATCGCCCAGGGGATCGGCCTGGTGCTCGGCACGATGTTCCGCTTCTGGTCGTACCGAAAGTGGGTCTTCCTCGCCGACCTGCCGCTGGAGAAGCGGGTCGAGCAGGCGAGCGCGGTGCGCTGAGCGGGCGAGACCGAGCGCCCGGATCCGCGGCGACGACCGCATGGCCACGTGCCCCGGGCACCACGGGTGAACGGCAGGTCAGGTGACCGGGCGGGCCGGCGAAGCCACGGCCGGCGCGGGCGAGCAGCGGAACGCCGGCCTGGTGAGCGGTCCGCGGCGAGGCGCCGCACGGCGAAGAATCGGCGGCCGGGCATGCCGGCCGCCGGTGGCGGGGCGGGCCGGTCCGACCGCGGTACGGCCGGCCCGGTGCGGGCTCAGGCGGGTCCGCTGACCACGCGGTGGCGTTCCTTCTCGAGGTCGTGGACGTGCCGGAGGAAGACCGCGAAGGTCGCCGGGCGCCGCCGGACGAGCTCCAGCCTTCCCCCATCCGCCGCGACCAGCGCCCGGGCGAGGGTGAGCCCCAGCCCGGTGCCGCCGGCCCCGCTGACATTGCGTTCGAAGATCTTCTGGCCGAGGTTGTCCGGGATACCGGGGCCCTCGTCCGACACCTCGATCACAACGGACCGCTCGTTGCTCATGGTGTGGATCCTCAGGGTCCCGGCACCGTGCTTCAGCGAGTTCTCCAGCAGGGTCGCCAAGACCTGGCTCAGCCCGCCGGGCGTGCCGAGCGCCCGCAGACCACGATCGCCGGTCAGCACGAGCGAGCGCTGCGCCCGGCGGAAGGTCGGCTCCCACTCGATGATCTGCTGCTGGACGATCTCGTCGATCTCGATCGGCTCCGCCTGGGCGTGGCGCTGCCGCCGGGCGGCGGCGAGCAGTTCGTCGATGACCGCGGTGAGCCGCTCCACCTGCACGATCGCGGCCTCACCCTCCTCGCGGACCACCTCCGGCCGGTCGGCGGAGGCCACGATCTCCTCCAGCCGCATGGTGAGGCCGGTGAGCGGTGTCCGGAGCTGGTGGGACGCGTCCGTGGCGAACTCCCGCTCCCGGGCGAGCAGGTCGGAGATCCGCAGGGCGCTCCGGTCCAGCACCTCGGCGACGAGATCCACCTCGGGGATCCCGCTGCGGTGCCGGCTCGGTCTCGCGTCGCCGGAGCCCAACCGCTCCGCGATCTTCGTGAGCTCTTGGAGTGGCAGGCTCAGGCGACGCGACGTCACGGTCGCCAGCCACACGGCGACCCCGAGCGCGACCACGGCCAGTGCGATGATCAGCACCAGCCGGGTCTGGACCTCCCGCTCCACCTGGGCGGAGTCCCGGCTGATCCGGATGTAGCCGTTCTCCGACCGCGCCTCTTCGACGAGCTCGCGCCCCTCCGGCGGCGGTGTGCCCACGACGACAGGCGGGTGCCCGCGGAAGAACACCTGGATGTACCTGTCCGGGTAGTTCTTCGCGAGATGGTCGGCGCCGATCGCCTGCTGCCGGCTGAGGGCATACTCCACCCCCACCAGGAGCCGAGTCGCCTCGGCCCGGAGCTCCTCAGCGGCCTCGTCGTTGGTCATGCGCGCGACGAGAACGCTGAGGGGCACGCCTAAGAGCAGCACGGCGATGACCGCCACGAGCAGCATGGAGGAGAGCAGACGCCTTCGCACCGCTAGCTCCTCCCCAGCGGCCATCCCATGGAGCCCGCCTAATCGCGCTCGAAGCGGAAGCCGACTCCCCGGACCGTGGTGATGTACCGCGGCTTGGACGCGTCATCGCCCAGCTTGCGGCGCAGCCACGAGATGTGCATGTCCAGCGTCTTGGTCGACCCCCACCAGTTGGTGTCCCACACCTCGCGCATGATCTGCTCGCGGGTGACGACCTTGCCGGCGTCCCGCACGAGCACGCGGAGCAGGTCGAACTCCTTGGTGGTGAGGTGCAGCTCCTTGTCCCCGAGCCAGGCCCGGCGCGAATCGGCGTCGATCCGCACACCTTGCACCACCGGTGTCTCGGACTGGCCGCGCCGTAGCAGCGCCCGTACCCGAGCGAGCAGCTCGGCGAGGCGGAACGGCTTGGTCACATAGTCGTCGGCACCGGCGTCGAGCCCGACCACGGTGTCGACCTCGTCGACGCGGGCGGTGAGGATCAGGACCGGAGTGCCGTGTCCCTCCGCCCGGATACGGCGGGCGACCTCGAGCCCGTCCATCTCGGGCAGGCCGAGATCCAGCACGATCAAATCGATGCCCCCCGACAGCGCCCTCTCGAGGGCCTGCGGGCCATCAGGGCTCACCTCGACCTGGTAGCCCTCCCGGCGCAGTGCGCGCGCGAGCGGCTCGGAAATCGAGGTGTCATCCTCGGCGAGAAGTACGCAGGTCATGTTAGAGATCGTAGGACCTTAAGCGATCGTTTCCCGGCTACAGCGTGCAGTTTGACTTTACGTTGACCCACATCTTGACCTGGGCAAACGCTGTCAAATACAGGATAGCCACCGCACAAGCACCAGAAAGCAAGTGACATTTATTCCGTTTAGTTAAGACCTAACCGTAGAACTATCTGAAATAACGAATCTTTTGCCCGGAAATATGCGCAGGATCGGGCGAACCGCGTCCGGTTTCGCGCCGGCCGGATGGCACGGGAGGGCGATGCGAAGCGCACCCGGGTGCCGGCGGGTGCGGATCCCCGGGCTCCACGGGTCCCCTGCGGCCCGGGGAGAGGCGTCGCGGGGCGCGCCTGGTCCACCTGATGCATGCGCTTCTATCACGGGCGCCCGGCGCGGCGCCGTACGGCACGCCGGTCATACCGCCCACCGGCCGCGGAGGGGTGCGCATGCGCGGCGCCGCCACCTCCGGGTGGGCTCTCATCGCGAGCCGCAGCGCGGCGCCGTACGGCACGGCAGTGCCGATCACGAGGCGCCATGCCGGCCGCGAACCGCACAGGGCACCGCGCGCGGGCACGCCGGACCGGCCGGCGGGCGGCTCCCCGCGCACCCCGGACCGGCCGGCGGGCGGCTCCCCGCGCACGCCGGCGAACGGGAGAGACGATGATCCGACGCCCGGCGACGCCCCCACGGGTCACTTGCGCGACGGCGGTGCCTGGCGCGCAGGGCCGGGCCGGGCTCCACCGGCCCGCACCTGACGCGGGCCCGGCCGGAGCCGGGAAGCACGTGATCGTCCGGAGCGGCGTGATCGCCCGGATCAGTCCGATTCGGCGTCGCCGATGTAGTGCTGCAGGTAGAGCTGCTCGCCGAGGGCCTCGATCAGGCCGAGCTCGGTCTCCAGGTAGTCGATGTGCTCTTCCTCGTCCTCGAGGATCTTCTCGAAGATCCGCGCCGAGGTGATGTCGCCGCGCTCCCGCATCGTGACGATGCCGGTGCGCAGCCGATCGACGACGCCCTGCTCGAGCGCGAGGTCGGCCTCGAGCTGCTCCTTGACCGTCTGCCCGATGTGCAGGGTGCCGAGCCGCTGGTAGTTCGGCAGGCCTTCCAGGAAGATGATCCGGTCGGTGAGCCACTCGGCGTGGCGCATCTCGCCGAACGACTCGTCCCGGGTCTGCTCCGCGAGCTTGCGGTACCCCCAGTTCTCCTGCAGCTTGGAGTGGAGGAAGAACTGGTTGATCGCGGTCAGTTCGGCGGTGAGCTGCTCATTGAGCAGCGTGATGACCTCTGGGTCCCCCCGCATGAATGCCCCCGTTATGCGCTGGTGACCAATTCCGTCCGTTTCAGGATCGCACAGAGCCGGCGGACGCAGATAGCGCAGTCACTGCCCGCCCCGGTGGCGTCCCTGATCTGGCGCGCGCTCTTGGCACCAGCGGCGATGGCCTCGAGGACCTCGCTCTCCGTCACCGCACGGCAGATACAGGCGTACATGCTGCAGGGAGACCCTTCTCAGTAGGTTAGGCAAACCTAACTATAGCCAGGTAAGGCTTACCTTGCCTACGTGTGCTGGGTCACTTTTCGCCCTCGGGACGGTCGGGGCGGGCCCGCCGCAGCACGTACGGGCGGATGGTCCCGACACCGCGGACCGGCCGGGCGCGCAGCCTGACCAGGTGGAAGCCCGCGACCCCGTTGAGCGCGCCGGCCAGCTCGGCGTCGGCGATGATCGTCCCCGGCCGCGCGATCGAGGTGAGCCGGGCGGCGAGGTTGACCGTGGCGCCGAAGACGTCCCCCATGAGCGGCACCACCGGCCCGTACGCGAGCCCGATCCGGACGTCCGGGCCGCTCTTGTCACGTTTGAACTCGCTCACCAGGTCGAGCGCGATGGAGGCGACCCCGGACGGCTCGTCGCTGGTGAACAGCACCTCGTCCCCCAGGGTCTTGACCAGCCGACCTCCGTGGGCCGCGATCACGTCGGATGCCCGGCTCTCGAACCGCTCGACCAGCTCGGCGAGGGCCGGCTCGTCCAGCTCCCGGGACACCTTGGTGAAGGCCACGAGGTCGGCGAAGCCCACCGCCAGGCACGGGCGGCCGGGCTGGGCCTCCTCCCCCTCGGCGAGCGAGAGCAGCCGGCTCGTCGCCACGCTGAGCTGCGACCGCCACACGTGGACGAGCATCTGCTCGAAGTCGGGCAGCAACCGGCGGGTCGTCTCCATGACCCGCTCCAGGTCGGCCTCGCCGGGCCTGCCGGGCTGCTCGAGCAAGGAGCTCGTCATGATCTCCGCCTGCCACTGGGCGAGCCGCGCCGTGGTACGGCCCAGCGCCCGCGCCATGCGGATCGTGGTCTGCTCGTCGAGCAGGCCCGCCTCGAGGTGCGCGCGCACCCGCCGCAGCGCCGCCACGTCGGCCTCGGAGAACGCCACCGCGTCGTCGGCCGGGGCCGGGAAGCCGAGCGCCCGCCAGATCCGGGATGCGAAGTCCGGCCGCACCCCGGCCGCCTCGATCACCTGACGGCGGGTATAGACCGGCTGCGATCCGGCGACCAGCCATCGCACGTCATCGGCGCTGGGCTTCCCCCCGGTATCCACGTCTCCTCCCTGACGGGCGCGCGTACGGCGGCTCAGCCGTCGTCCCGGCCCGCGTCCTCCACCAGCCGGAACAGCTCCAGCCGGACGAGCTGGATCTTGGGAATGTCCCGGTAGTCGATCTCACCCTTCTCCGAGGCCGACTCCACTCGGAGTGTGCCGCAACCGAGCAGGCGCTCGATGAACCGCTGGTCCGAGCTCACGCTGTTGACCTTGGTGAGCGGGATGTCGTCCTCCGACCGGTTCAGGATCCCCGTGCTGATCGCGAACCGGTGCGTGGTCAGCGTGTAGGTGGTCGTCTTCCACCGCAGGAAGGGGATCACCGACCACAGCATGAGCGCCACGAAGGCCACCACGGCCACCGCGATGCGGGCGTACTTCGCGAACTCGTACTCACCCGGGATCGCGTAGATCGCGACGGCGGCCGCCCCGGTCACGGCGATGAACGCCAGCGTGGGCAGCACGAGCCGCTTCCAGTGCGGGTGGAAGGACAAGACGATCCGCTCGCCCTCGGTGAGGTAGTGCTCCGGGAGGCCCATGTGGCAAATCGTGACACGTTCCCAGCCGGTCCGCAGCCCGCCGATGCCGGCGGATTCCGCACGGCGCGTCAGCGCGGGCGCAGGTGGACCACGTCGCCGGCGCTCAGCGTGTGCAGCCGGCCCTCCGCCCGCACGAGCAGGTGGCCGTCCTGGTCGATGCCGGTGGCCTGCCCGGTGAGCGCGTACCCGCCGGGCAGCTCGACCCGGACCTCGCGCCCCACCGTGGCCGAGGAGGCGAGGTACGCGGAGCGCAGCCCGCTGGCCTCCGCGTCCCCGTCGGCCTCGGTCCAGTCCCGGTAGTGCGACTCGAGCTCCCGGAGGATCGCCCGCAGCAGCGGGTCCCGGTCGGTGCAGGCCGCCTTCTCGATCGCGAGGGACGTGGCCTGCTCCACGGGAAGCTCGTCGGGCCGGAGGGTGACGTTGATCCCGATCCCGACGACGACCGCCCCGTCCACCCGCTCGGCGAGGACGCCCCCGAGCTTGCGCTCGCCGACGAGCAGGTCGTTGGGCCACTTGAGCCGGACGTCGACCTGCGCGATCCGCCGTATCGCCGAGGCGGCCGCCAGCCCGGCGAGCAGCATCAGCCACCCCTGGCGCGCGGGGCGCACGGTGGGCCGGAGCAGGACGGAGAACGTGAGCCCCGCCCGCGGCGGCGCGGTCCAGGTGCGGCCGAGCCTGCCGCGCCCGGCCGACTGCACCTCCGCGACCAGCACCGTGCCCTCGGCGGCGCCCTGCCGGGCCGCCTCGGCCAGGTCGGCGTTGGTCGACCCGGTCCGCGCGACCACGGTGACGGACGACCACAGGGATCCCGGGCGCACCAGGGCCCGCTGGAGCGCGGCCGCGGACAGCGGCGGGCGGTCGAGATCGGTGTAGGGGGATTCCGTCACCTCTTCAGCGTATCCGCGGGCGGCCCGCCGGCCTGCCGGACGCGGCCGCCCCGCGGTACGGCCCCGCCGGCGCGGCCGTCTGCGGGCCCGGGCCGTCCGGCCGGCCCGGGCGCACCGGCGTCAGCCGGTGTTCTGCAGGCCGGCCGCCACGCCGTTCACGCTGAGCAGCAGCAGGGTGGACAGGCGCTCGCGCTCCGTCTCGGACAGGCCGCCCGCCCGCAGCGCCGCGAGGGCGCGGAGCTGCAGGTGGCTCAGCGCGTCCACGTAGGGGTTGCGGAGCTGCACCGCCCGGGAGAGCACGCGCCGGTTCTCCAGCAGCCGGCAGTGGCCGGTCACCTCGAGCACCAGCCTCCGGGTGAGGTCGTACTCGCCGAGGACCTGCTCGGCGAAGTCCTCCCGGCCGCCGAGCGCGAGGTACCGGGCCGCGATGGCCCGGTCGGTCTTGGCGAGCGACATCTCCGCGTTGTCCATCATCGAGGCGAACAGCGGCCACTCCCGGTACGCCGCGCGGAGCTCGTCCATGCCGCGGCTGGCCTCGGCCGCGGCGAGCCCGCTGCCCAGGCCGTACCAGCCGGGGAGGTTGACCCGGGTCTGCGCCCAGGCGAAGACCCACGGGATGGCCCGCAGGTCGTCGAGCGAGCGCGGCGCGCCCAGGCCGCGCCGGGGCGGCCGGGACCCGATCCGCAGCCGGCCGATCTCCTCGAGCGGGCTCACCAGGGCGAACCACTCCGGGAACCCCGGCGCCTCGACCAGCGCCCGGTAGGCGCGCTCGGACGCGGCGGCCACCAGCTCGGCGAGCTCGCGGAACCGTGCCGCCGCCTCGGCCGCCTTCGACTCCACGGCCGGGGTGGAGGCGAGCAGCACGGCGTTGGTGACCTGCTCGATGTGCCGGCGGGCGATCTCCGCGTGGCCGTACCGGGCGAAGATGACCTCGCCCTGCTCGGTCACCTTGAACCGGCCCGCGACCGAGCCGGGCGCCTGGGCGAGCACCGCGCGGTTCGCCGGTCCGCCGCCCCGCCCCAGGGCGCCGCCGCGGCCGTGGAACAGGGTGAGCCGGATGTCGTTCGCCCTGGCCCACTCGGCCAGCGCGGCCTGCGCGTCGTACAGCCGGAGCGTGGCGGCCGCCGGGCCGATCTCCTTGGCCGAGTCGGAGTAGCCGAGCATGACCTCCAGGCGGCGCCCGTTCGCCGCGAGGCGCTCGCGCACCGGCTCGAGCCGGAGCATGCCGTCGAGGACCTCGGGGGCGTGCTCCAGGTCGTCGCCCGACTCGAAGAGCGGCACCACGTCGAGCACCGGCGCCCGGTCGCCGAGGGCGTGCCGGGCGAGCTCGTACACGGCGGCGATGTCCGCGGCCGACCGGGTGAAGGAGACGATGTACCGGGAGCAGGCCGCCACCCCGAACCGCTCCTGGATCCAGGCGATGGTCCGGAACGTGGCGAGGACCTCCTCGGTGCGCTCCGAGAGGCTGCCCGAGGCGATCTCCTTGAGCGCGACCGCGTGCACCTCGGAGTGCTGGCGGATCTCCAGCTCGGCGAGGTGGAACCCGAACGTCTCCACCTGCCAGATCAGGTGCTGCAGCTCGCCGTAGGCCTGCCGTACGGCTCCCGCGTCGCGGAGCGAGCGCTGCACGAGCCGCAGGTCGGCGAGGAGCTCGTCCGGGGAGCGGTAGGCGAGGTCCAGGTCGCGGCGGCGGGTGGCCGCGATCCGCGCCGCCACGAAGAGCAGCCACTGCCGGTGCGGCTCCCGGGGCGAGCGCTTGGCCAGCTCGCTCATCAGGTCCGGGTGGTCGCCCTCCGCCTGGGCGATCGCCGCGCTGAGCTCGGCGGACGGCGGGGTGAACAGGTTGGCGACGGTGAGCGCGCGCCCGATCCGGGAGGTGGCGTTCTCCAGCGCGATGAGCACGTGCTCGGCCTGGATCTGGATGGCCTCCCGGGTCACCCGCGCGGTGACGTAGGGGTTGCCGTCCCGGTCGCCGCCGATCCAGCTCCCGAAGCGGATGAACGCCCTCGCCCGCGGCTCCCTGGTGCCGGTGCCGGGGGCGAGCGCGGCGTCGAGGGTCCGGTAGATCTTGGGCACGACCCGGAAGAGGGTCTCGTCGAACACCGCCATCGCGGTGCGCACCTCGTCGAGCGGGTCGAGCTTGGTGGGCCTGAGCTGGGCGGTCCGCCAGAGGATGTCGATCTCCTCGATCAGCCGCCGCTTCGCCTCCTCGCGCTCGCTCGCGCCGGCGGCCGTGCGGTACACGCCGAGCTGGGCGCTGATCCGCTGGATCGCGGTGACGATCGCCCGGCGCCGCGCCTCGGTGGGGTGCGCGGTGAGCACCGGGTGGAACTCCAGGTTTTCGATCAGGTCGCCGAGCCGCTCGTCGTCCCGCAGCCGCTCCACGGCCTCGGCGATCGACTCGCGGAGCGGAACTCCGCCCTGGTCCCGCTGCCGCAGGCTGCGGATGCGGTGGTGCTCCTCGGCGAGGTTGACCAGGTGGAAGTAGCAGGTGAAGGCCCGGGCGATCTGCACCGCGCGGTCGATCGGCCACTCCGCCACCATGGCGGCGATCTCATCGGCGGTGGTCTCCCCGCGCTTGGCGGCGATCACCGCCTTGCGCAGCCGTTCCACGTCGGCGAGCAGATCCGGCCCACCCTGTTCGGCGATCACCTGGCCGAGCAGCTCACCGAGCAGGCGGACGTCGGCGCGGAGTTCGTCGGGCATTTCGGCGACGGCGTCGAGCCGCTCGGATACGCCTTCGGATCCTGGCTCGGGAGCACCGTTCGCAGCGGTGTGGGCAATGGCGGCCATGCCGTTGAGGCTAGCCAATTTCGTCGGGTGATCAGACCTCTGCGCGGGACGACATTTGCCCACACTTCACACCACGTGCTTTTCGCTCACCCTTCGCGGGTTTCCGCGGGTTCCGGCCCTGTTCTTTCACGGCGTTTCATGGCCGAATCACCGGCCGGCCGCACGCCGACCGGTCACCGCGGCCGCCGCGAGGGCCCGTGCCCGCGGGCGGCCGTCCCGGCCGGGCCGGGCAGGACGGCACACCGGATGCGCCACCCTGCCCCCATCGACGATCGGCGGCTCGTTACCCTGTCCGTCGTGATTGCGGAGCGAACCCGGCGGACGCGCGGGCCGGGCCGCGAGCGAGGAGTGGTGGGAGACGGATGAGCGCCGAACGCGCCCAGGAGATCGACATCCACACGACCGCCGGCAAGATCAAGGATCTTGAGCGCCGCCTTGAGGAGGCGTTGCACGCCGGCTCCCAGCGAGCGGTGGAGAAGCAGCACGCCAAGGGCAAGATGACCGCCCGGGAGCGGCTCGCCCTCCTGCTCGATGAGGGGTCCTTCGTCGAGTTCGACGAGCTCGCCAGGCACCGGTCGACCAGCTTCGGCCTCGACCGCGAGCGGCCGTACGGCGACGGCGTGGTGACCGGGTACGGGACGATCGACGGCCGCCACGTCGCGGTGTTCGCGCAGGACTTCACGGTCTTCGGCGGATCGCTCGGCGAGGTCTTCGGCGAGAAGATCGTCAAGGTGATGGACCACGCGCTGAAGACCGGCTGCCCGATCATCGGGATCAACGACTCGGGCGGCGCCCGGATCCAGGAGGGCGTGGTCGCCCTCGGGCTCTACGCCGAGATCTTCAAGCGCAACGTCCACGCCTCCGGCGTGATCCCGCAGATCTCCCTGATCATGGGGCCGTGCGCCGGCGGGGCGGTCTACTCCCCCGCCCTGACCGACTTCATCCTGATGGTCCAGGAGACCTCGCACATGTTCATCACCGGGCCGGACGTGATCAAGGCGGTCACCGGTGAGGAGGTCACCTTCGAGGAGCTGGGCGGCGCGCACACCCACGGCACCAAGTCGGGGGTGGCCCACTACGAGGCGGCCGACGAGGTGGACTGCCTGGAGTTCGCCAAGGCGCTCCTGTCCTACCTGCCGTCCAACAACATGGAGGACCCGCCGGTCTACGACACCGAGGTCACGCTCGAGATCACCGACGCCGACCGGGAGCTGGACACGCTCATCCCGGACTCGGCGAACCAGCCGTACGACATGCACACGGTGATCCGGCACGTCCTCGACGACGGCGACTTCCTCGAGCTCCAGGCGGGCTACGCGCCGAACATCATCATCGGGTTCGGCCGGGTCGAGGGACACTCGGTCGGCGTGGTGGCGAACCAGCCGATGCACTTCGCCGGGACGCTCGACATCGCCGCGTCGGAGAAGGCCGCCCGGTTCGTCCGGACCTGCGATGCCTTCAACATCCCGGTCCTCACCTTCGTGGACGTGCCCGGCTTCCTCCCCGGCACCGACCAGGAGTGGAACGGCATCATCCGGCGGGGCGCCAAGCTCCTCTACGCGTACGCCGAGGCGACGGTGCCGCTGGTGACGGTCATCACCCGGAAGGCGTACGGCGGGGCCTACGACGTCATGGGCTCCAAGCACCTGGGGGCGGACATCAACCTCGCCTGGCCCACCGCCCAGATCGCGGTGATGGGCGCCCAGGGCGCGGTCAACATCCTCTACCGGCGCGAGCTGGCGCAGGCCGAGGACCCCGAGGCGGCGCGCGCCCGCTTCATCACCGAGTACGAGGACACGTTCGCCAACCCCTACATCGCCGCCGACCGCGGGTACGTGGACGCGGTGATCCGCCCGTCGCACACCCGGGTGCACATCATCCGCGCGCTGCGCGCGCTCAGGAACAAGCGCAAGAGCCTGCCCCCGAAGAAGCACGGGAACATCCCGCTATGAGCGAGCCCGAGCCGTACCTGAAGATCGTCAAGGGGAACGTGACGCCCGAGGAGGTGGCGGCGCTCGTCGCCGCCATCGCGGCCCGCACGGCGCCCGCTACCCAGCCCGTACGGAAGGTCGATAACTGGAGAAATCCGGCATATCGGATGCGTGTCAGCCCGCTGCGCGGGCATGTGACATGGCGCACCGCCTTCTTCCCCGGCCCGAGGTGACCCGGGCCGGGGTGAGCTGGTGTAGACCTTTCGGTCACATTGTCAGATCAAGGTGTCAGCCCGTCCGGGAGTTGGGACTATCTAGGAAGTGGGGGAATATAGCCAGCCTTTGCCAAGTGCCGAGTCCTGGAGGACACCATGGCCATCCCGGACTTCCATCATCCACATCCCACCTCCAAGTTCGCACTGCTGGTCGATGTTGGGTACCTGTACGCGGCCGCGGGTGAGGTGCTGTTAGGGGCCAAGGAGCGCAAAGAGTTCCGGGTGCGTGCCGACGAGCTCATCAAGTCGCTCCAGAAGCACGCGGCCGAGCGCATTCCGGGCGGTGAGCTGTTGCGGGTCTATTGGTACGACGCCGCCCGGGACCGGGTGCCGACCGTCGATCAGCGGGTGATCGCCCAGCTCCCCTGGGTGAAGGTCCGGTTGGGCAACCTGAACGCGCGTGGGCAGCAGAAGGGCGTGGACGCGCAGATCCGCAGTGACCTGGAGGCGTTGGCGCGGCACCACGCGGTGAGTGACACCATCTTGATCGCCGGTGACGAGGACATGGTGCCCGCCGTTGAGGCCGCTCAGGCGTACGGGGTGCGCGTCCATCTTTGGGGTGTCGAGCCGCCCTTCGGCACCAACCAGGCCGAGCGGCTGGTGTGGGAGTCGGACACTGTGGAGATCTTGAGCGCCGACTTCCTCCGGCCGTACTTCACCCGTGTGCCGCCGGTGCCGTCCGTGCCCTCGCCCGCCCAGGTGTTCGCCAACCGCGCCCCCAAGCCGGCGCCGAAGGCGTCGAAGCTGGGCCCGGCGCGCAGCCAGGTGGAGGAGGTGGGCGAGCACGTCGCGCAGAAGTGGATCCTCACCCGGGGCCGGGACAACATCCGCGACCTGCTGCCCGGGCCGATGCTCCCGCCGGTGATCGACACCGAGCTGCTGATCGAGGCGGAGAAGGAGCTCGGCCACTCGCTCCGGCCCTACCCGGAGGCGCGCATCTGGCTGCGCGACGGCTTCTGGGCCCGCGTCTACCGGGAGTTCAACCTCGGGGTGGGCGTCTCGAACAAGTGACCGCGAGGTCCGATTTCCGCGAGCGCGTTCGCACGCCCGGCGCATAACGTCGGACCCGTGGTGACGGGACGGCTCGACTTCGACACGTGCTACGCGGCGGTGTCCGCGCGCGACCCGCGGTTCGACGGGCGCTTCGTCACGGCCGTCCTCACCACCGGGATCTACTGCCGTCCGATCTGCCCCGCCCGCACCCCGGCTCGCGAGAACGTGCGCTTCTACCGGCACGCCGCCGCGGCCGAGGCGGACGGGTTCCGGCCGTGCCGCCGCTGCCGCCCGGAGCTCAGCCCGGGCGACCCGGGATGGAACACCCGCTCCGACCTGGTGGGGCGGGCGCTCCGGCTGATCGACGAGGGGGTCGCCGACGAGCTCGGCGTCGCCGGGCTCGCCCACCGGCTGCACGTGAGCGAACGGCACCTGCACCGGCTGTTCACCGCCGAGCTCGGCGTCGGTCCCCTCGCCGTGGCCCGGACGAGACGGCTCCTGCTCGCGAAGCGGCTGCTCACCGAGACCGCCCTGCCCGTCACCGACGTCGCCTTCGCCGCGGGGTTCGGCAGCGTCCGCCAGTTCAACGCGGTGATCAAAGAGTCGTACGGCCTCACCCCCGGGGAGCTGCGCCGGTCGGCCCGCCCGGCGGGGCGGCCGGCCGAACCCGGACCGGCGGGCGGTCCCGCCGCGCTCACCTTGCGGCTCGGCTACCGCCGGCCCTACGACGCCGGGGCGCTGCTGCGCTTCCTCGCCGCCCGCGCGATCCCGGGCGTGGAGCACGTCACCCGGCCGGCCGGCGACGGTGCCGGGCCCCGGCGCGGGGAGGCCGACGCGCCGCGCTACACCCGGGCCATCCCCGGCGGATCGCTCACGATCACCCCGGCCGAGGACCACCTGCGGCTCACCGTGCGCACCGCGGACATCCGGCGGCTCGCCAAGATCGTGTCCCGGTGCCGGCGGCTGTTCGACCTCGACGCCGATCCCGACGCCATCGCCGCCGTGCTCGGCTCGACCGGCCTCGCGCCGCTGGTGGCGCGGCGGCCGGGGCTGCGGGTGCCCGGCGCCTTCGACGGGTTCGAGCTCGCGGTGCGCGCCGTGGCCGGCCAGCAGATCTCGGTCGCCGCGGCCCGGACGATCCTCGGCCGGATCGCCGCCCGGGCCGGGTCACCGGCGGCCCCGGCGGATCAGCCGCCCGATCGATCACCGGATCGGCCGCTCGGGGCTGGGCGGGCCGCCGGGCCGGACGGTGTGGCACCGCCGCCGGACGGAGCCGGCCCGCCGGTGGAGGACCCGCCCGAGGGCGGCCCGCCGGGGGGCGAGCCGCCGGAGTGCGCCCTGCTCTTCCCGGCCGCCGACCGGCTGGCCGGGGCCGACCTGACCGGGCTGGGGCTCACCACCCGCCGGATCGCCACCCTCACCGCGCTCGCCGAGGCCGTGGCGAGCGGGCGGATCGACCTCGACGGCGCCCAGGACCCGGCGGAGACCGTGGCGCTGCTCCGGGAGATCCCCGGCATCGGCCCGTGGACCGCGAGCTACATCGCCCTGCGCGCGATCCGCGACCCCGACGCCTGGCCGGAGGGCGACCTGGGCCTGGTGCGGGCCATGCGCCGGCTCGGCATTCCGCCCGCCGAGGTCGAGCGCTGGCGGCCGTGGCGGGCGTACGCCGCCGTGCACCTGTGGCACGCGGACGGCGGGTGAGCACCGGCTCGCGCGCGAACTCCCTGGTCAGGGCGTGCCGCCCCTGGCCGACGTCACCCTGGCAGACTGACAGCGAAGGAGGGTGCGGCCGGCAGGCCGCGACGAGAGATGATCACCTATCAGGTCGTTCCCACCCCGGTCGGTCCCCTCGCCATGCTCGCCCACGACGGCCCGCTGGTCGCGGCCGGGTTCACCGCCGACCCCCGGGAGCTCTTCGTACGGCTGCCGCAGCGGCTCCAGGAGCTGCCGCTGGTGGCGGGCGACCTCGCCGAGGCCGCGGAGGCGGTCCGCGCGTACGTCGACGGGGAGCTCGACGCGCTCGACCGGGTCCCGGTGGCCGAGCAGGCGGGCACGCCCACCCGGCGGCGGCTCTACGCGGCGCTGCGCGCCGTGCCCGCCGGGGCCACGGTGACGTACGGCCAGCTCGCGGAGAAGGCCGGGCTGCCGCGGACCGCGGCGCGGGCGGCGGGCACCGCGTGCGCGCAGAACCTGATCGCCCCGTTCGTGCCGTGCCACCGGGTGCTGCCGGCGACCGGCGGATACGGCGGCTATTACTACGGCAGCCACATCAAGCAATGGCTGCTCACCCACGAACGCCGCTGATCACAACACCGTCAATGAAGAACCTCACCCGCCGGCACCTCGCTATGGTCAAAGCGTGAAAAGGCTTAACGCGCCGGCTCCACAGCACAGCCAAACGCATACCGGTGGAACCGACTCAAACGTGAAGGCGGCCGTCATCGGCGTCGTCGGCACCCTTGCCGCGACGGTGCTGGGCGGAGTGTTCTCGATCGTGACCGGGCTGTTGGAGATCGGTTGGGGCAACAACGTCACCGGGGAGCAAGCCCCGAAGGCCCAGAGCACGGTGACCGTGACGGCCACGGCGACGACGACGGTCACGGCCGAAGCCGCGGTCCCCATCGGCCAGAGCGACGACTCCAGCGCGTCCTCTCCACCCGACGGCGAAGGGCGAACCGTCCACCTTTCCGATCTCACCCCAGTGGGAAACGCGTGGCTGCAGGGCTCTTTCCCCCTGTCCGGGACCCGGTATCGCAAGAGCCTGGCCATCGCGAGATTGGACACCTGCTCTGAGCAATGGACGCTCTACGAGCTGGACCGCCCATATGCCCGCTTCCAGGCGACGGTCGGAGTGAGCGACAACGCAGAACGGGATGATCAGCTCGAAACGGTGAACTTCACCATTTATGCGGACCGCAACGAAGATGGCGAGCCGGATAGGGACGAACAGCTCGGCACGAGAGCCGCTACGTTCCGCTCACCCGCCACCTTCGACGTCGCCTTGAACGGGACGACGCGCTTGATCCTCGCGGCCTCCCTAGAGGTCTGCGGTATCGGCTACCGGACGATCGCCGTCTGGGGCGATCCCCGCGTTATCGGGTGATGGCGCGTTCTGCGTCACACCGATCGACGCTCGGCACGGGTGGGCCGCACACGATTGGGAACCAGGAAGGGCAGTGATCGCGCCCGCAGGTGACACCCTGGTGCCACCGCCTCCGGTCACGATCCAGACCGCCGGCCGGCCGCACCGGGCGTTCCGGGCCACCGCTCCTCCTCCCGCGCCGCCGTACGGAACAGGTCGATGACCGCGGCGTAGTGCCCGCGCGGCAGGAGCTGCGCGGTGACCTCGAGCCCGAGCGCGTCCACCCGCGCCCGGCCGTCCTCGGTGATCTCCCAGGTCCACGCGGTGTGCGGCGCCTCGCCGGCGACCACGAACCCGTACGCCGGCCGGGGGCCCTTGACGAGCGGCGCCAGCCGGCGGATCTCCTCCGCGCCGGGCCGGATCGCGGAGAGGAGGTAGTGCCGGGGCCGCACGGGGTCGGCCGCCCGGCGGGCCGGCCGCCCGGTGAGCACGTCCTCGGCGGCGGCGGCCGGGTGCTCGAGCTCGCGGAGGACCTCGGTGAGGCTGCCCGCGACCCTGATCCGCCCCGGGGCGAGCTCGGCGAGCTCGGCGCCGAAGCCCACGAGCGTGATCCGCATGTCGTGGGACCAGCGGTTGGTCGCCAGCTCCACGGCGAGCGCCGAGAGGGCGGCCACCGTGTGCGCGCCGGTCAGCCCGATCACGCCCGGCGCCGCGTCGAGGTCGATGAGGACCCGGCCGCCGTGGCCGGTGCCGAGCGTGACGAGGCCCGGGTACGGGGCCGGGTGGCGGGAGAGGGCCGGTTCGTCGAGCCGTCGCCCCTCGTGCGCGGGTAACCGCCACACCTGTCCGCCGTCGCACGACTGCCAGGGACCCGGGGCGTCCTCGTCCGCCGGGTGGATCCACAGGTCGATCCCCTGGTGGGAGACGTGCACGGCGTGGATCGTGGGCAGGCGGCCGCCGCGTTCGGCGAGCAGCCCGCCGAGCAGGCGCAGGCCGAGGTCGAGCATCCGGCCGCCGGGTGCGTCCGCCCCGAGCCGGACGGCGGCCTCCACCGGGACCGCCTCCTCGCGGGCGGTGCCACGGCGGGACGCCCGCCGCCAGAGCCGCGTCAACCGGTCACGGTCGCGGACGGCGAGCCGGCCGGCGAGACGGTTCCCGGCCTTCTCCGGCGTACCGGACGCCCGGCCCGGCCGGCCACGCCTGGCCCGGCCCACCGGGGATTCCATCTGATCGACGCTCGCCTCACCCCGGTCGGGCGGGACGGCCGCCTCCGATCCGGGCACCGGCGAGGTGCGCTGCGCGGCCGGGGCCGCAGCGGCCGTTCCGAGGCACCCGAGCACGGCGGAGACCAACCGGTTCGCCACGTCCTGAGCGCCGCCCGCGAGGGGGACCCGGACCGGAGCGCCGGTGCGGAGCAGCCCGGCGTACACCTCGACCAGCACGCAGACGAAGAGCTGGAACCAGGCGAGCCAGAGCACCAGCACGATGATCGCGGCGACCGTGCGCCACCCGGCCGCGTGGACGAGCGCCTCGAGCAGCCGCGGGGAGAACGGCGGCCCGGCGAACCTGAGCAGCGCGTACGGCACGCCCCCGATGAGCCCGATCAGCGCGAGCAGCGCGCCGATCCCGGCCATGGCCTCCCGTACGGCAGGCCGCGGGGGGATGTGGACCGCCCGGCGGCCGCGCCACCACTCCGGCGGGGAGGGCGGCGGGAACGGCCGGGACTCCGGCGGCCGCGGCCCGGTCCCCGGGCGCGCGCCCCATCGGTCTGCCCAGCCCGGCGGCCGGGCGCTCTCCCAGCCGGTCCGCCGGCTCGACGCGGATGGCCTCATGTGCCGCAGGCCTCCACCCTCTTCGCCGCGAACCCGGGAAACGTCAAGCGGCGCGCCCGGCGAGGACCGATGGCCGCCGCAGCGCACTGGGACGCCCGCCGGCCGGGCCGGCCGGCGGTGGGCCGGGCGTCACACCGGTCCGCGCCGGGATGGGCCGGACCGCGCTCGCCGGGCCGCCACGTCATGCGCGGCCGTACCGGTTCGCTCCGAATCTCCCGCCCTCCCTGGTGCTCGGGGAATTCTCGCGGCTCCGTTCCGGTAAGACGATGTCCTTCCGTTGAGAATGGCTCTGCCAATGGAACCGGTCTGTCATCATATCCCCGGCGATCCGGGAGCGAAATCAACTCCATGATCCACGACCACCACCTATCCGGCCATATCCCACAAACGAGCGTTAATGAATATGCGATTTGGGGCGATTAACGCGCTTTCGTGCACCGGCACGGCGGAACGGAGGCGGAGAGCCGCGACCGCCGGCGGCCCGGCCGTCCTCGCCCGCCTCGATCGGGGCCAGGCCGGAGCGTGCTCACCACCTCGATCGCGGCCGGCCCGGGCCGTGCTCAGCGCCTCGATCACGGCCGGTCCGGCCGTACCCAATTGCGACGGCGCTCCGCGGGATGCCCGCGCATACCCTGCTCACAGGGGGCACATCCGGAAATCACCGGTATTCCACACAAACGGTTCCGGCGACCACCGATCCGGATTTCGCCCCATTCCCGGAGGATCACCGCGGATGGGCCACCGAATATTCGGCCGCTGCCACTCGACCGGCCGCCCCATTTAATGACTTAACAGCCGATATCAGGCTCACGCCTGAAAAAGAGCCCACTTTCGTACTGAATCCGCAGGAACCGATCGAGGAGCCATATGCGGGTCATGCTCACCGTCGTCCACGGCGACCGGGAACGCGAGGTGCTGGTCGAGGGCGACGAGACCAGCACGGTGGCCGAGCTCGCCGCCGCCCTCGGCCGGTCCCGCGCCGGCAACGTGGTACGGCTGGCACGCGCCCGGGCGCCCTACCGCCTCGACGGCGGCCCCGCGGACCACGCCCCGGAAGCCTCCGGGCTCTGGCTGGAAGGGCGGCGGCTCGACCCGGGCGCGGCCGTGTTCGGCCTGCTCCGCGACGGCGACCGGATCGCGACGGACCCCCGGGCCGCGGACGCCACCGTGACCGAGGAGCCCGACGGGCTCGCCGAGCTGCGGGTGATCGGCGGGCCGGGGGCCGGGGCGGTCCACCGGCTCGGCCTCGGCAGCTACTCGCTCGGCGCCGACCCGGCGTGCGCGATCACCGTGCCCGATCCGCTGCTGCCCGCGGCCGCCGCGGTGGTCCGCCTCACCCCGGCCGCGGTCACCGTGGAGCCGGCCCCCGGCGGTGAGCCGGTGGCGCTGCTCGACGGCGAGCCGGTGACCGCCGCGGTGCCGTGGCCGGAGGGGGCCGTCCTCACCTGCGGCGCCTCGGCGTTCGCGGTCGGCCCGGTCGAGCCGCCCGACGCGCACCTCGACCCGCTCCCCGGCGGCGGGCTCGCCTACCACCGCCCGCCCCGGCTCGCCCGCCCGGCCGGTGAGCGACGGATCGTGGTCCCCGCCGAGCCGGGGCGCCCGGAAGGGGCGCGGCTGCAGCTCCTCGCCACGTTCCTCCCCGCGGTGCTCGGCGTGGTGACCGCGCTGGTCTTCCGGCAGTGGTACTTCCTGCTCTTCGCCGCCGCCTCCCCGCTCATCGCGATCGGGCAGTGGGCGAGCGACCGCCGGTACGGCCGGAAGCGGTACCGGCAGGCGCTCCGGGAGTACCGGGAGCGGATGGCGGCCTTCGAGGAGCGGGTCGCCGCGGCGGTCCGGGCGGACGAGGCGGAGCGCCGGGCCGCGGCGCCGGATCCGGCCGAGGTGCTGCTCACCGCGGTGGGCCCGCGGCGGCGGCTGTGGGAGCGGCGCATGCACGACCCCGACGCGCTGCGGCTACGGGTGGGCCTCGCCGACCTGCCGGCCGCGATCGAGTTCCGGCCGGAGGCCGGCCCGGCCCAGGACGCGGCCCTGCCCGAGCCGCCGCTCAGCCGCGACGTGCCCGTCACCCTGGACCTGCGGCGGATCGGCGTGGCCGGCGTGGTCGGCCCCCGGGCGGCGGCGCTCGGCTGCGCCCGCTGGCTCGCCGGCCAGGCGGCCGCCCTGCACAGCCCGTACGACCTGGCGATCGTGGTGCTCTCCGCCCACGTGGACGGCGCCGAGGAGTGGGGCTGGGTCCGCTGGCTGCCGCACTGCGCCCCGGCCGCGCGCGGCGGCCGCTTCCCCGCCGATTGCGTCGCGCTCATCGGGGCGGACCCGGAGGCCGCCGCCCGGCGCGCCGCCGACCTCGCCGCGCTCGTGGCCGAGCGGCTCGGCGAGAGTGAGGCCGGGCCGTACGAGGGGATCCGGCGAGGGCCGCGGCCGGCCGGGCACGCGGCGGGAGGCCCGGGGAACGAGCGGCATGAGCCGTTCACCGGGCACGGCGAGCGGCCGTTCGAGGTGCTGGTCGTGCTCGACGGCGCCCAGGTGCTCCGGGGCCTGCCCGGCATGCCGCAGGTGCTCCGGCGCGGGCCGATGGCCGGGGTCTACACGATCGCGATCGAGGACGACGAGCGGCTCCTGCCCGAGGAGTGCACGGCGGTGCTCTCCTGTGCGGCCGACGGCACGGTGCGGTTCGACGGCGGCGGGCCGGAGGCGACGGCCGGGATCCGGGCCGACCGGGTGTCCCCGGCGTGGGCCGACCGGCTGGCGCGGGCGCTCGCCCCGCTCCGCGACGTGAGCCGGGAGGACCCGGCCGCCGCCCTCCCCGGGTCGGTGCGGCTGCTCGACCTCATCGGCCCGGCGGACCCGGCGCGGATCGCGGCCGGCTGGGGCCGGACCACCCGGGCGGTGATCGGGGTGGGGCCGGACGGGCCGTTCGAGATCGACCTCGCCGAGGACGGCCCGCACGCGCTCATCGCCGGGACCACGGGTTCGGGCAAGTCGGAGCTGCTGCAGACGCTCATCTGCTCGCTCGCCGTGGCCAACCGGCCGGACGAGCTGACCTTCGTGCTCATCGACTACAAGGGCGGGGCGGCCTTCAAAGAGTGCGTACGGCTCCCGCACACGGTGGGCATGGTGACCGACCTCGACGGCCATCTCACCCAGCGGGCCCTGCGATCGCTCGCCGCCGAGATCCGCCGGCGGGAACGCCTGCTCCTCGCGGCCGGGGCGAAGGACATCGGCGAGTACCACCGCCTGCGCGCCTCCGCGGGCGCCCGGGCGGCCGGGTGCCCCGATCGGCCGGTCCGGTCGCCGGAGGACGGGACGGCCCGCGAGGCGGGGCCGCACCCCGCGGGCGGCGGGCCCGCCGGCCCGGCCGGGGGCACGCCCCTCCCGCCGCTCCCCCGGCTGGTGCTGATCATCGACGAGTTCGCCACGCTCGTCGCCGAGCTGCCCGACTTCGTCGCGGGCCTGGTGGACATCGCCCGGCGCGGCCGCTCCCTCGGGGTCCACCTGATCCTCGCCACCCAGCGGCCGGCCGGGGCGGTGACCCCGGACATCCAGGCCAACACCTCGCTCCGGATCGCCCTCCGGGTGACGGACGCCCGCGAGTCGGCCGACGTGATCGACGCGCCGGACGCCGCGCGCATCGCCCCGGCCACCCCGGGCCGCTGCTACGTCAAGGCCGGGTCCGCCCCGCCCGTGGCGGTGCAGGCCGCGCGGGTCGGCGGCCGGGCGCCGCGCGGCACGGAGCACCCTTCCGGCGAGGTCCGGGTGATCGACCTGCCGTGGCGGGCGCTCGGCCACCCGCCGTCCGCCGGGGCGGCCGCGGCGGAGGAGGCCGCGGAGACCGATCTTTCGCTGCTCGTCGGCGCGGTCCGCGCGGCCGCCCGCGGTATCCCGCCCCAGCCCAGCCCGTGGCCGCCCCCGCTCCCGGACCGGGTGGTGCTCTCCCTCCCCGGCCTCCCGGAGCCCGGCCCGGCGGATCCGCAGGTGGAGTGGATCCCCGCGGCCCGGCCGTACCGGAGGGGGATCGAAGAGGTGCCGCCGCTGCCGTACGGGCTGGCCGACCTCCCGTGGGAGCAGCGCCGCACCCCGCTCCTCCTCGACCTGCCGCGCAGCGGCCACCTGCTCATCGCGGGTACGGCGCGGAGCGGCCGGTCCACGGCGCTCCGGACGATCGCCGGGGCGATCGCCGCGTGGGCCTCCCCCGAGGACGTGCACGTCCACGCGATCGACTGCGGGTCGGGCGCCCTGCTGCCGCTGGCCTGCCTCCCCCACTGCGGCGCGGTGGTCACCCGGGAGGAGGCCGACCGGGTGGAGCGCCTGCTCAACCGGTTACGCGGCGAGGTCGCCCGCCGGCAGCGGCTCCTCGCCGAGGCGGGGTACGCGTCGCTCGCCGAGGCCCGGGCCGCGGCCCGGGCGCGGGCCGCCGGAACCGGCGCATCCGGCTCCCCCGGGGCCGGCACCTCCGGTGCCGCGGCGACCGGCTCCTGCGGCGCCGGGGCCGGGCCGTACGGCGAGGACGGGACCGGCGCCGGGGAAGAGGCCGGCCGCCTGCCCTGGCTCGTGCTCCTGCTCGACCGCTGGGAGGGGTACGTCGCGGCCTTCGACGGCCACGACTACGGCCGGCTGCTCGACGAGATGCTCCAGCTCCTCAGGGAGGGCCCGGCCGTGGGCCTGCGGGCCGTGGTCACCGCGGACCGGTCGGGCCTGGTCGGGCAGATCTCCACGGTCTTCGACGAGCGGCTGATCCTGCGGCTCGCCGACCCGTCCGACTACGGCCTGGCCGGGCTCCCCAGCCGGGACCTGCCCGGGTCGATGCCGCCGGGGCGGGCGCTCTCGATCGGTGAGCACGGCCTGGTGGAGAGCCGGATCGCGCTCCTGGCGCCCGATCCGTCCGGCCAGGCCCAGGTCGCCGCCCTGCAGGAGCTGGCCCGCGGCGCGGCCGCCCGGTTCGGCGGGGACCCGGCGCGCACGGGCGCGTGGGCGTGGCCGTCGGAGCCGCCGCTGCGGGTGGACGCGCTGCCCGCGCGGATCACGGCCGAGCAGGCGATGCGGCTGGATCCGTCGTTCACGCCGCCCTCCCCGCTGTGGGCGCTGCTCGGCGCCGGGGGCGACGCGCTCGCCCCGATGGGGATCGACCTGCAGGCTCAGGGCCCGGCCGCGGTGATCGCGGGACCGCCCCGGTCCGGGCGGTCGTCCTGCCTGCTCACCGCCGCCCGGTCGCTGCTCGCCCGGGGCACGCCCGTGCTCGTGGTCACGCCCCGGCGCAGCCCGCTCCGCGGCCTCGCCGGGGAGCCGGGGGTGCTCGCCGTGCTCGATGGGAGCGCCCAGCCGGTCACGGCGGACGGGCACGGCTGCTCCGGGCCGGTGGACGCGCTCGCCGTGGTCGCCGGGCGGGAGCCGTACGCGGTGCTCGTCGACGACGCCGAGCTGATCTCCCCCGACTCCCCGCTCGGCCTGGCGCTCGAGGAGATCCTCCGCACCGGGCGGGACGGCGGGCACGGGATGCTCATCGCCGGGTCGACCGCGGACCTGTCCGCCGGGTACCGGGGGTTCGCGGCCGAGGCGCGGAAGAACCGGACCGGGCTGCTGCTCGGGGTGCAGGGCCCCGCCGACGGGGACCTGTTCGCCATCCGGCTGCCGCGCACCGGGGCGGGCGGCCCGCCGGGGCGCGGGTGGCTGGTCTCGGCGGGGATCGCGGTCCCGATCCAGGCCGCGATCCCCGGGTGAGGCGGGCCGGTGCCGCCTACCGGGTGGCGGCCTCGATGTTGCCCCGGTAGGAGTTGATGACCCGGGCCGCCTCGTGCAGCTCGTCGGCCATGCGGTGGAACGCCGACCGGTAGCTCTCCCAGGCCTCGCGGAAGCGCTGCGCGCCGGGACCGGTCCACGCGGTGCCGACCTTGGCCGCCTCGCGGTCGAGGGCGGTCATCGTGGCGCGGACCTGATCGGCCTGCCGGCTGAACTGGGCCGCCATGTTCTGCATCTCCGCCAGGTCACCGCCGAGCAGGTTGCTGGTCATCGCGTCACTCCTTCGTCCCTTCGTCCACGAAAAGAAACCGGCCCCACTGTAAATCCGCGATCATTTCGAGGAACGGTTCATGCCGAGTCGTTATATGGGAATGTCGCCTGATGAACCCCGGCGTCGAGCCCGCGGGGATCATTTTTCATCACGTTCTCGATCTCGAAATGAAATGTCGGCATTCAAGAGCCCTGCCCCTTCGTTCGTTTTCTTCCCGCCGGGGTGGCTCACCGGGGATCCCGTTCCGGGCGGGAAACGGCGGGCCCACCGGGCCGGGTCTGGCGGCGGAACGGCCCGGCTCCCTATCGTGTGATCGCGTCACCCTTGCGCCGGGCCCTTTCGCACGGCACCGTACGGCGGGGCGGCACCGGGACGGCGGCCCGGGGCGCCGGGGCGGCCGCGGGCCCTGGCCGAACCGGAGGGCACGCACGTGAACCGGCCCTGCGCGCATCCGGCGGGGCGGCCGTAATCGATGAATCGGCGGGCGCTTACACTCCAGAAGGGCTCACGGCCTGAGAAGGAAGGAATCACGGCGGTGCAGAAGGTCCTGATCGCCAACCGTGGCGAGATCGCGGTACGGATCGCCCGCGCTTGCAAGGACAATGGGCTGACGAGCGTGGCGGTGTACGCCGACCAGGATCTGGACGCGCTCCACGTCCGGGTGGCCGACGAGGCGTACGCACTCGGCGGGCAGACCCCCGCGGAGACCTACCTCAACATCGGCAAGCTCCTCGCCGTGGCCCGGGAGTCGGGAGCGGACGCCGTGCACCCCGGTTATGGGTTCCTCGCCGAGAACGCCGACTTCGCCCAGGCGGTCCTGGACGCCGGGCTCATCTGGATCGGGCCGCCGCCCGCCGCGATCAACGCGCTCGGTGACAAGGTCAAGGCCCGGCACATCGCCCAGCGGGTGGGCGCACCGCTCGTCGCCGGCACCCCCGACCCGGTCAGCGGGGTCGAGGAGGTGCTCGCCTTCGCCGAGCGGCACGGCCTGCCCATCGCCATCAAGGCGGCGTACGGCGGTGGCGGCCGCGGGCTCAAGGTGGCCCGCACCATGGAGGAGATCCCTGACCTGTACGAGTCGGCCGTCCGCGAGGCCGTGACCGCCTTCGGCCGTGGGGAGTGCTTCGTCGAGCGCTACCTCGACCGCCCGCGCCACGTCGAGACCCAGTGCCTCGCCGACCGGTACGGCAACGTCGTGGTGGTGAGCACCCGGGACTGCTCGATCCAGCGCCGCCACCAGAAGCTCATCGAGGAGGCGCCCGCGCCGTTCCTCACCGAGGAGCAGCGCGAGCTGCTCTACTCCTCCTCCAAGGCGATCCTCCGCGAGGCCGGCTACGTCGGCGCGGGCACCTGCGAGTTCCTCGTCGGCCAGGACGGCACCATCTCCTTCCTCGAGGTCAACACGCGGCTCCAGGTCGAGCACCCGGTGACCGAGGAGGTGGCCGGCATCGACCTGGTGCGGGAGATGTTCCGCATCGCCGACGGCGAGCCGATCGGGTACGACGACCCGGTGCTGCGCGGGCACTCCATCGAGTTCCGGATCAACGCGGAGGACCCCGGCCGCGGCTTCCTGCCCGCCCCCGGGACGATCAAGACCATGCGCCTGCCGGGAGGCCCGGGCGTCCGGGTGGACTCCGGCTACGAGGCCGGCCAGAGCGTGCCGCAGGCGTTCGACTCGCTCATCGCCAAGCTGATCGTGACCGGCGCGACCCGCGAGCAGGCCCTGCAGCGGGCGCGGCGGGCGCTCGCCGAGTTCGAGATCACCGGCATGCCGACCGTGCTGCCGTTCCACCGGGCCGTGGTGAACGACCCGGCCTTCACCTCCGAGCCGTTCTCCGTGCACACGCGCTGGATCGAGACCGAGTTCGTCAACGAGATCCCGCCGTTCGACGGGGAGATCGAGACCGCCGAGGCCCCGGAGCGCGAGCGGATCACGGTCGAGGTCGGCGGCAAGCGGGTGGAGGTCGTGCTGCCCGCCGGGCTCGGCAAGGCCGGCGGCGGGCCGAAGAAGGCGCCGCGGCGGGTCGCGCAGAACAGCGCCAAGCGGGCGGCCGGGGGCAGCGGCAACGCCCTGGTCAGCCCGATGCAGGGCACGATCGTCAAGGTCGTCGCCGCGGAGGGGGACCGGGTCTCCGCCGGGGACACGGTCGTGGTGCTCGAGGCGATGAAGATGGAGCAGCCGATCACCGCCCACAAGGACGGCACGATCACCGGCCTGTCCGTCTCGGTCGGCCAGTCCATCGCCTCCGGCGCGGTGATCTGCGAGATCAAGGACGAGTGACCGGCCCCGGCCGCGCCGCCCGCCGGCGCCGCCCCGTGGGCCGTCCCAGGTGCCCGGTGAGCGTCGTCCCGGGTGCCCGTTGAGCGTCGTCCCGGGTGCCCGTTGAGCGTCGTCCCGGGTGCCCGGTGAGCGGCCGCCCGCCGGGCCGCGCAGCCGTGCCCGCGGTCGTGGGGTCACCGGATACGGTTGCGGTGATGAGGAACGTTCTCGCGTCCCCGTTCGTCCTGGAGGGCGAAGGAGGCTTGAAGCCGTGACCAGCAACAGACCCCTAGGCCCGGTCAGGGGCGCCGTGGTGGCGCTGCTCGCGGGCCTATGCGCATTGCTCTTGCCGTCGGCCGCGTGGGCCGCCCCCGCGCCCGACCCGGCGACGGTGCTCGCCTCGTGGCGGAACGGCGACCCGCTGTTCGTGCAGAGCGGGGCCCCGCTGTCGGCGAGCGACCAGGAGGGCATCCGCAACGCCCTGAAGGACGCCAAGACCAAGATCTACGCGGTCGCCTTGCCCGACGGGACGATCACCACGAGCCAGCAGGCCGGCTCCTACATCACCTCACTCGGCCAGGAGCTCGCGAAGGCGGGCCGGCCCTCGGCGACCGTCGCGGTGATCGACGGGACCACCCTGTTCGCCGGGTCGAGCGCCCTCCCGAAGGGCGCGGCCGGGCGGATCGCGAACCTCGCCGCCGCCAACAACTCCGGGAACCCGGTCGCCGTGATGCAGGACTTCGTGGCCCGGGTGGACGCGTTCGCGGCCGGGAACCGCAACGAGGCCCTGCGGCCGGGGAGCCTGGCCGGCGGCGGCGATGACGGCGGCGGGGATGACGGCGGCGGCACCGGCGGTCTCCTCGCGATCCTCGGCCTCGCGGCCATCGGCGGGGGCGGGATCTGGCTGCTCGCCCGCCGCAACAAGCGCAAGCGCGAGGAGCAGGAGGCCCGCGAGCTCGCCGCGGTGAAGCAGACGGTCGAGGAGGACGTCACCAAGTTCGGTGAGGAGATCACCGCCCTCGACATGGACGTGAAGATGCTGCCGCAGACGGCGGACACCACCGCCGACTGGCAGCGCGCGCTCGACGCGTACGAGCGGGCCAAGGCCGAGCTGGCCGCCGTCCGGCGTGCCGACGACCTGCGCACGGTGACCGCCACGCTGGAGGAGGGCCGGTACGCGCTCGCGTGCGTCAAGGCGCGGGTGAACAACGAGCCGCTCCCCGAACGGCTTCCCCCGTGCTTCTTCAACCCGCAGCACGGTCCCTCTGTGCGCAAGGTCCAGTGGGCTCCGCCCGGTGGCATGGTCCGCGAGGTCCCCGCCTGCGCGGCCGACGCCGACGCCGTGGAGCGCGGGCTCACCCCGCAGATGCGCGAGGTCGTCGTGGACGGCCACCGCCGGCCGTACTGGGACGCGGGCCCGGCCTACCAGCCGTACGCCTACGGCTACTACGGCGGCTTCGGCGGGGACCTGCTCACCGGCATGCTCGTCGGCACCATGCTCGGCTCCGCGATGGGCGCCGGCTGGGGCCTGGCCGCCGGCCTCGCGAGCGGTCTCGGCGGTGACTCCGGCGGCGGCGGAGGCGGTGACTGGGGCGGCTCCGGTGGCGACTGGGGCGGCTCCGGCGGTGACTGGGGCGGCGGCGATTGGGGCGGCGGCGACTTCGGTGGGGGTGACTTCGGCGGCGGAGACTGGTGACCCCCGGCCGGCCCTGACGTCTCCAGGAATCCGGTGACCCCGTGCCCCCCGGTGCGGGGTCACGTGCTTTTCCGGCGGCTTCCAGAGCGGTCCCCGCGACCTCCGGGGCGGGCCTGTCAGGGCGATGTCCCTCCCGTGGCTCCGGGGCCGCGGGCACGGCGATCACGGCCGCGGTGTTCTGCATGGCTTCGCCGCCCCACCGGCGTCCGGCGGGGCTCGCTGCGACCGGCCATGGGCGATCCGCAGGCACGGTGGCCCGGGTTCACCGGCGGGGGCGGCCCATTCCCCGCACCGGCCCCACGGAGGCCCGGGATCGCGCGGTCCCGCCATCCTGGCGGCCGATGGCCACGTCCCCCGGAGCCGGTGGACCGGGATCGAGCCGAGCTCTGCTCTGGCCGCTCGGTACGGAAAGCCCGCAATGCCCGCTAGGCCGCGTCCAAGCCGTAGGTCTCGGATAAGGGCCGGGGCCGTACGTCACGTCAAGGCCGGGGCCGTACGTCACGTCAAGGCCGGGGCCGTACGTGCGTCAGAGGGCCGTACGCGCGTCAGAGGAAGGCCGCCTCGCGGGACATGAGCCGGCGGGCGGCCTCGGTGATCGAACCGGAGAGCGAGGGGTAGACGGCGAAGGTGTGGGCGAGCTGGTCCACGGTGAGCCGGTTCCGCACCGCGGTGGACACGGCGAGGATCAGCTCCGACGCGCGCGGCGCCACCACCACGCCGCCCAGCACGATGCCGGTGTTCGGCCGGCAGAACAGCTTCACGAACCCGTCGAGGAACCCCTGCATCTTCGCCCGCGCGTTGGTGGCGAGGGGCAGCTTGACCACCTTCGCGTCCACCTGCCCGGAGTCGACCTGCCGCTGGGTCACCCCCACGGAGGCGATCTCCGGGTCGGTGAAGATGTTGGACGCGACCGTGGCCAGCCGGATCGGCTCCACCGCCTCGCCGAGCGCGTGCCAGACCGCGATCCGGCCCTGCATCGCGGCGACGGACGCGAGCATCATCACCCCGGTGCAGTCCCCGGCGGCGTAGACGCCCGGCGCCGAGGTCCGGGACACCTTGTCGACCTCGATGAACCCGTTCCGGTCGAGCCGGATGCCGTTGTCCTCCAGCCCCAGGCCGGCGGTGTTCGGGACCATGCCGACGGTCATGAGGCAGTGGGTGCCCTCGGCGACCCGGCCGTCCTCCAGGGTGACCACCACCCCGTCGGCGGTGCGCCGGACCGAGGCGGCGCGCGACCTGCCGAGGACGTTCATGCCGCGGCGGCGGTAGACGGCCTCGAGCACCTCGGCGGCGTCGGCGTCCTCGTTCGGCATCATCCGGTCGCGCGAGGAGATCAGCGTGACCTCCGAGCCGAGCGAGCGGTACGCGCCCGCGAACTCCGCACCGGTGACCCCGGAGCCGACCACGATCAGGTGCTCGGGCAGCTCGTCGAGGTCGTAGAGCTGCCGCCAGGTGAGGATGCGCTCCCCGTCCGGCTCCGCCCCGGGCAGCACGCGGGGGTGGGCGCCGGTGGCCACGATGACCACGTCCGCGCGGATCGTCTGATCTCCCACCCTGATCCGCTGGGGGTCGACGAGCCGGCCCCTGCCCTCGATGACGTCGACGCCCTCGGCGGCGAGCCGTTTGGCGATGTCCTCCGACTGCGCGCGGGCCAGCTCCTTCACCCGCCGGTTCACCAGAGGCATGTCGGCGAGCACGTGCCCGGCGTCGCCGTCGGGTCCGCCGCTGAACCGGACGCCGAGGGAGGCCGCGTCGAGCAGGGCCTGCTTGCGAACAGAGGTGGCGATCAGCGTCTTGGACGGCACGCAGTCGCTGAGCACGCACGCGCCGCCGGGGCCGTCCTGTTCGATGACCGTGACCTTCGCACCGAGCTGCGCGGCGACGAGCGCCGCCTCATACCCCCCCGGACCGCCACCAATGATCGCAATCCTCGTCACGAAACCTATTCTTCCGTATGGCCCATAACGACATGACAGCGTGGTTCGCACCACCATATCCCGGCCGGCGTACCACCAGCTCATGAGCGGTATCGCGGTCCTCCGGCGCGACTTCGGGATCTTGGATTACGCTTTTGCCGTGCCTGTTTACGCGGCCTATGGCAGCAACATGGACCCCAAGCAGATGGCGGAGTGGGCCCCCCACTCGCCCATGCGCGGGACGGGCTGGATCATGGGCTGGCGGCTCACCTTCGGCGGCGAGGACGTCGGGTGGGAAGGCGCCCTGGTCACCATCGTCGAAGACCCCAACGAGCAGGTCTTCGTGGTGCTCTACGACGTGCCCGAGTGGGACGAGGCCTCACTCGACCAGTGGATGGGCAGCGACCTCGGCATCTACCGGAAGCTCCGGCTCCGGGTCGCGACGCTCGACGGAGACGTGCTCGCCTGGACGTACGTGCTCGACAGCTATGAGGGCGGCCTGCCGTCCGCCCGCTACCTCGGCATCATCGCGGACGCCGCCGAGAAGGCCGGCGCACCGGACGATTACGTGTATCAGCTCCGCACCCGCCCGTGTAAGAAGCTGGGCGACTGAACGCCCGCGGGGTTCTGTACCCTCAGCAGGGTGACGAACGATCCTTACCAGCTCGCCGCCGAGTCCGCGGCCATCCTGCGCGAGCGCGCCGGGCTGTCCACGGTTGACGTCGCCCTCGTCATGGGCTCGGGCTGGGAACCGGCCGCCGCCCGGATCGGGGAGACGATCGCCGAGTTCCCCGTGACCGAGCTGCCGGGCTTCGCCCCACCGGCGGTCCCCGGGCACGCGGGCAAGGTCCGCGCGGTCCGGACCGGCGGCGGGCGCACCGCACTGATCTTCCTCGGCCGCACCCACCTCTACGAGGGCCGGGGCGTGGAGCCCGTGGTCCACGGGGTGCGCACGGCCACGGCGGCCGGAGCGCGGGTGGTCGTGCTCACCAACGCCGCCGGCGGCCTGCGCCCGGAGACCCAGCGGGTCGGCACGCCCGTGCTGATCAGCGACCACATCAACCTCACCGGCGCCAACCCGGTCACCGGCCCGAGGTTCGTCGACCTCACCGAGGTCTACAGCGCCCGGCTCCGCGGCCTGGTCCGCGAGGTGGAGCCCGGCCTCACCGAGGGGGTCTACGCGGCGCTCCGCGGCCCCACGTACGAGACGCCGGCCGAGATCCGCATGCTCCGCACGCTCGGCGCCGACCTGGTCGGCATGTCCACCGTGCTCGAGGCGATCGCGGCGCGCGAGGCGGGCGCCGAGGTGCTCGGCATCTCCCTCGTGACCAACCTGGGCGCCGGGCTCACCGGCGAGCCCCTCGACCACGAGGAGGTGCTCGCGGTCGGCCGGGCCACCGCGACCCGCATGGGCGACCTGCTCGCCCAGGTCGTCGAGAAGCTGTGACCCCGGGGAGCGCACGGTGACCTCGACGGACCTCGTCTCCCTCGCCCGGGAGTGGCTCGACCAGGACCCGGACCCGGAGACGCGCGCCGAGCTCTCCGGAATCCTGAGCCGGGGGGACCTCGCCGCGCTCGCCGACCGGTTCGGCGGGACCCTGGAGTTCGGCACGGCCGGGCTGCGCGGTGAGCTCGGCGCCGGGCCCAACCGGATGAACCGGGTGACCGTCATGCGCGCGGCCGCCGGGCTCGCCCGCGTGCTGGGCCCGGGCAGGCACGTGGTGATCGGGTACGACGCCCGGCACAAGTCGGATGTGTTCGCCCGGGACACGGCCGCGGTGCTCACCGGGGCCGGGCTGCGGGCCTCGCTGCTCGCCGGTGCGTGGCCGACCCCGGTGCTCGCGTTCGCCGTGCGGCACCTCGGGGCCGACGCCGGGGTGATGGTGACCGCGTCGCACAACCCGCCGCGGGACAACGGCTACAAGGTCTACTGGGGCGACGGCCGGCAGATCGTCTCCCCGGTCGACCGGGAGATCTCCGCGGCGATCGAGACGGTGGGGCGGGTGGATGCGCTCCCGCTCGGCGACGGCTGGCGGACGGTGGAGTGGCCGGAGATCGTCGAGCCGTACCTCGAGGCGCTGCTGGGCCTCCCGCTCGGCGACGCCCGGGAGCTCTCGATCGCCTACACCCCGCTCCACGGGGTGGGCGGCGAGGTGATGGTGCGGGCCCTGGAGCGCGCGGGGTTCCCTCGCCCGGCCGTGGTGGACCGGCAGGCCGCGCCCGACCCGGACTTCCCCACGGTGGCGTTCCCCAACCCGGAGGAGCCGGGCGCGATGGACCTGGTGCTCGCCCTCGCGGCCGAGACCGGCGCGGACCTCGTGCTCGCCAACGATCCGGACGCGGACCGGTGTGCGGTCGCGGCCCGGACCCGGGAGGGCGCCTACCGGACGCTCACCGGTGACGAGGTGGGCGGGCTGCTCGCGGAGCACGTGCTGCGGCACACCTCCGGCGACCGGCTGGTGGCCACCACGATCGTGTCGTCCTCCCTGCTCGCGAAGATCGCCGCCGAGCACGGGGTGCGGTACGCGGAGACGCTCACCGGGTTCAAGTGGATCATGCGCGCGGGGCCGGGCCTGGTCTTCGGCTATGAGGAGGCGCTCGGGTACAGCGTCGGATCGGACGCCGGGCCGCCCGTCCTGGACAAGGACGGCATCGGGGCCGCGCTCACCATGGCCGCCGTGGCCGCCGCGGCGAAGCGGGAGGGCAAGACCCTCATCGACCTGCTCGACGACCAGGCCCGCCGGTACGGCCTGCACGCGACGAGCCAGCTCTCGTTCCGGGTGGCCGACCGGTCGCTGATCGCCAAGGCGGTGGACCGGCTGAACGCCGCGCCGCCGGTGCGGCTCGCCGGGCGCGCGGTGGAGTCGGCCGAGGACCTGGCGCAGGGGGTGGGCGGCCTGCCGCCCACGGCGGGCGTGCGCCTCCGCCTCTCCGGCGGCGCCCGGGTCGTGGTACGGCCGAGCGGCACCGAGCCGAAGCTCAAGTGCTACCTGGAGGTGGTGGTCCCGGTGCGCGGCGGCGACGTCGCCGGGGCGCGGGCGACGGCCGCCGCGGAGCTGGAGTTGCTCCGCAAGGACCTCGCCGCCGCCGTGGGGCTTTGACGCCGCTCGCGGGGTGCGGCCCCGTGCGGCCACACCCCGCCGTGGGCCGTGCACGGACTGCCGGAAGGACCTCGCCACCGGCCGGGCACGGTGAACCCACCGCCCGGTCCTGAGCGGACGGTGGCGGCGGCCCGGGCGCCGTGCGCCTCTCGGCCGCCGTGCCGTGAACGGACTGCCGGAAGCACCTCGCCACCGGCCGGGCACGGTGAACCCACCGCCCGGTCCTGAGCGGACGGTGGCGGCGGCCCGCGCGCCGTGCGCCTCTCGGCCGCCACACCGCGCGGGCCGCCCGGCCTGGTTCGGGCGGCGCGCTCAGCCGGTGCGGGCGGGAACCGCGATCAGCCGGTGAGCGCGAGGACCACGATCAGCCCGGCGAGGAGGACCGCCGCCGCCACGGAGGCGAGCGCCCACCACGACCAGGTGACCGTGGTCTCCCCGGTGGACATGTCCCGCCGCTCGTCGCGCAGCGCGGTGAGCCGTTCGGCCACCCAGTCGGCGTGGGTACGGCCGGCCGCCTCGGCGACGGCGCGCTGGGCCGGGGTGAGGTTCGGGTCCTTGGCGGCCTTGGCCGCCCGGGCCGCGGCCCGGGCGCGCTCCCGCGGCGACGCCTGCGGGGTCCAGCACCGGACCTTGGCCGGGCCCGACTGGAGGGTGATCGCGTCCGTCACCGTCACGGCGCCGAGGGCGTTCCACGGGATGTAGGCGGTGCGGAGCGGGTTGCGGACCCGGACCCCGCCGGCCTCGGCCACGATCGCCGGGCGGAGCGCGGTGAGGAAGACGAACACGGTGATGATGCCGAGCACGGCGGCGGCGATCAGCGCCGAGGGCATGGTGCCGCGCACGGCGAGGTCCCAGGCGTTCAGCAGGGCGAAGACGATCCAGGCCCAGCCGAACACCCAGGCCACCTTCGACCGGAAGACCGTGGGCTTCACATCCGCCACTTGAGCTGCGCGAAACCGGGCTTGATCACACCGTTGATCAGGGCGAGCCGCTCGTCGAACGGGATGAAGGCCGACTTCATCGCGTTCACCGTGAACCACTGCAGGTCGTCCCAGCCGTACCCGAACGCCTCGACGAGCTTGGCGAACTCCAGGGAGAGGCTGGTGCCGCTCATCAGCCGGTTGTCGGTGTTCACGGTGACCCGGAAGCAGAGCCGGCGCAGCAGGCCGATCGGGTGCTCGGCGATCGACTTCGCCGCCCCGGTCTGCACGTTCGACGTCGGGCACATCTCCAGCGGGATCCGCTTGTCCCGGACGTAGGCGGCGAGCCGGCCGAGCGTCACGGTGCCGTCGTCCGCCACGGTGATGTCGTCGATGATCCGGACCCCGTGGCCGAGCCGGTCGGCGCCGCACCACTGGATCGCCTGCCAGATCGACGGCAGCCCGAACCCCTCGCCCGCGTGGATGGTGAAGTGGGCGTTCTCCCGCTTGAGGTACTCGAACGCGTCGAGGTGCCGGGTGGGCGGGTACCCCGCCTCGGCCCCCGCGATGTCGAAGCCGACCACGCCCGCGTCGCGGTAGCGCACGGCGAGCTCGGCGATCTCCATGGAGCGCGCCTGGTGGCGCATGGCGGTGAGCAGCGTGCCCACCCTGATCCGCTGCCGCCCGTCGGGGCCGGTCGAGCCGATCCGGAAGCCCTCGAGGACCGCCTCCACGACCTCGTCGAGCGTGAGCCCGCCGTCGGTGTGCAGCTCGGGCGCGTACCGGACCTCGGCGTAGACGATCCCGTCGTCGGCGAGGTCCTCGGCGCACTCGGCGGCCACCCGGGTGAGGGCCTCCCGGGTCTGCATCACGGCGACCGTGTGGGTGAAGGTGTCGAGGTAGCGCTCGAGCGAGCCCGAGTCGGCCGACTCGCGGAACCATTCGGCGAGGTTGTCCGGGTCGGTGGAGGGCAGCCGGTGGCCGCGCTCGCGGGCGAGCTCGATGATCGTCTCGGGGCGGAGTCCTCCGTCGAGGTGGTCGTGGAGGAGGACCTTGGGCGCCTTGCGGATCTCCTCTAGCGTGGGCGTCTGCGTCATCCGCCCACCACACTCCGATCGGTCATTCGCCTAATCCTATTCCTCGCTGGTCCCGGTGCACGGTATCCGGCGAGAACGCGGGCAGGCAGACCGCGATGTACTCGGCCCCCGACGGGCCGGCGCTGTACCGCACCCGCTCCCCCGGCTCGCTGACGAACGCCTGCCCGGCCGAGACGACGTCCGTGCCCCCGGCGTGCTCCACCACGACCGAGCCCTTGAGCACGATCGTGTACTCGGTGAACTCCGGGGTCTGGGCCGGCTCGGCCCACCCGGGCGGCGCCTGCATGTGCGCGATGGAGACCCGGTCGTCGCCGGTGCCGACCCGGCCGATGTACTCGTCGATGATCTTCCCGCCCTCGGCGGGGATCCGGTGCGGCGCGTCGATCTTCTTCGCCATGCGGTTCAGTCTTTCAGGTCCGGGCGCGGCCGGCGGGCCGCGCCGTGCGATCGGTGTACGGGTACGGCCCGCCGCGCGGTCCCGCCGGTGCTCGCCGCGGGGCGTTCGGGGGCGGCGCCGTACCGCCGCCCGTGGCGCGGTCCCTATCCGGCGATCCGTTCGATGACGAGCGGGAGCAGGTCCGGGGTGCCGTTCTCCTCGATCGTGTACGCGCCCTCGAGCACCTGGAGCGCCCGCTCGAAGCGGGCCGGGTCGTCCGCGTGCAGGGTGAGCAGGGGCTGGCCGCGGGTCACCCGGTCGCCCGGCTTGGCGTGGAGGGTGACGCCCGCGGTCGCCGACACCGGGTCCTCCTTGCGGGCCCGGCCGGCCCCGAGCCGCCAGGCCGCCACCCCGACCGCGTAGGCGTCGAGGCGGGTGAGCACCCCGGTGGCGGGCGCGCTGACCACGGTGACCTCGTTGGCCTTGGGCAGCGGGGCGTCCGGGTCGCCGCCCTGGGCGCGGATCATGCGCCGCCAGACGTCCATGGCCGACCCGTCCTTGAGGGCCTGCTCGGGGTCCTTGGGGTTGGGCACCTGGGCGGCCTCGAGCATCTCCCGGGCGAGCCGTACGGTGAGCTCGACCACGTCGGACGGCCCGCCGCCGGCGAGGACCTCGACGGCCTCGGCGACCTCCAGGGCGTTGCCCACGGCCCGGCCGAGCGGGCGGTCCATGGCGGTGAGCAGGGCGACGGTGCGCACGCCCGCGTCCAGGCCGAGGTCGACCATGGTCCGGGCGAGCTCCCGGGCGCTCGCCACGTCCTTCATGAACGCGCCCGAGCCGACCTTGACGTCGAGCACGAGCGACCCGGTGCCTTCGGCGATCTTCTTGGACATGATCGAAGAGGCGATCAGCGGGATCGACTCGACCGTGCCGGTGACGTCGCGGAGCGCGTAGATCTTCCGGTCGGCCGGCGCCAGCCCGGCGCCGGCGGCGCAGACCACCGCGCCGGCGGTGCGGATGACCTGGAGCATCTCCTCCTGGGAGAGCGTGGCCCGCCACCCGGGGATGGACTCGAGCTTGTCGAGCGTGCCGCCGGTGTGGCCGAGCCCGCGGCCGGAGAGCTGGGGGACGTACGCGCCGCAGGCCGCCACGAGCGGGGCGAGCGGCAGCGTGATCTTGTCCCCCACCCCGCCGGTGGAGTGCTTGTCCGCGGTCGGCCGGTCGAGGGCGGACCAGTCCATCCGCTCCCCCGTCCGGATCATCGCCTTGGTCCAGTCCGCGATCTCCCGGCGGTTCATGCCGTTGAGCAGGATCGCCATGAGCAGCGCGGCCATCTGCTCCTCGGCCACCGCGCCGCGCGTGTACGCGTCGACCACCCAGTCGATCTGCGCGGTGGACAGCTCGCCGCCGTCCCGCTTGGTGACGATCACCTCGATCGCATCGAACCCCATGTCCCCTCCCTCTCGCTCCGGTGCCGCACTAGCGGGACAGATCGTCCGGCCCGAAGGCGTACGGCAGCAGCTCGGCGAGCCGCCGCGGTCCTTCGGGGGTCTCGATGAGCAGGTCGGGCCCGCCGTGCTCGAGCAGGAGCTGGCGGCAGCGCCCGCACGGCATGAGCAGCTCGCCGTGCCCGTCCACGCAGGTGAAGGCCACGAGGCGGCCGCCCCCGGTGGCGTGCAGGGCGGAGACCAGGCCGCACTCGGCGCACAGGCCGAGGCCGTAGGAGGCGTTCTCCACGTTGCACCCGGTCACCACCCGGCCGTCGTCCACCAGGGCGGCGGCGCCCACCGGGAACTTGGAGTACGGCGCGTAGGCGTTCGCCATCACCTCGCACGCCGCGTCGCGCAGCCGCTGCCAATCGATCGTCATGTGGTCTGCCCTCTCCGATACGGAACACCATCGGCGGCCGGCATGCGCAGCCGCTGGGAGGCGAGCGCCAGCACCAGCAGCGTGGTGAGGTGCGGGGTGAACGAGGTGAACTGCTCAGGGACCACGTCGGTCACCGTGAAGGCCACGAAGATCACAACCGCCGCCGCTCCGGAGATCAGCGCCGCCCACCGGCGCCGCCGTACCGCGTGGTAGACCGCGACCGCGGCGAGGAGCAGCGTGATCACGAGCAGCAGCGCGTGCACCGAGACCCCGCCCTGCCGGAGCTGGAGCGCGTCGGTGTACCCGAACAGCGCGGCGCCGCCGGCGAGGCCGCCCGGCCGCCAGTTGCCGAAGATCATCGCGGCGAGGCCGATGTAGCCGCGGCCACCGGTCTGCCCGTCCCGGTAGATCTGCGCGGCCACGATCGACAGGAAGGCCCCGCCCAGCCCGGCGAGCAGGCCGGAGACCACCACCGCGATCCACTTGTACAGGTAGACGTTCACGCCCAGCGACTCGGCGGCCACCGGCCGCTCGCCGCAGGCTCGTAACCGCAGCCCGAACGCGGTCCGCCACAGCAGGAAGTACGACAGCGGCACGAGCAGGATGGCGAGCAGGGTGAACGCGGGCACGTTCTGGGTGATGCCCAGCAGCACCCCGGCGACATCCGAGACCAGGAAGGTGTGGGAGGCCTCGAGCGACCGCAGCGGCTCGCCGATCCACGGCACGCTCAGCGTCTCCATCGCGGGGAGCCGGGGCGACTGCTTGCTGCCGCCGCCGGGCATGCCCTCGAAGACCAGCTTGGACAGGTACTGGGTGAAGCCGAGGCCGACGATGTTGATCGCCACCCCGGAGATGATGTGGTCGACGCCGAAGGTGACGGTCGCGATCGCGTGGACCACGCCGCCGAGCGCCCCGCCGATCGCGCCGGCGATCACCCCGGCCCAGGGGCTGCCGAACTCCAGCGTGCCCCAGGCCCCGAACCAGGTCCCGAGGATCATCATGCCCTCGAGCCCGATGTTCACCACGCCGGCCCGCTCCGACCACAGGCCGCCGAGGCCGGCGAGCCCGATGGGCACGGCGAGGCCGAGCGCGGCGCCCACGGTGCCGGCCGAGGTGAGGTCGTCGGCCCCGGTGATCACGCGCGCCACCGCGAGCAGCACGATCAGCAACGCGATTCCGAGCAGCAGCGTCGGCCCGTTCAGCCGGAGCCGGCGTTCGGCCCGCTCCGGTTTGGCCACCGGCAGCTCCGTCGTGGTCACTACGGCACCATCTTTCTCACAGGCACCATCACGGTGCGGCCACCACCTTCGCCGGCACCGGCCGGCGGTCCGGCGACCGGGTCTCGGCCGCCGGGAACGTGATCGCCGGGGATGTCCACCGGCCGGGTGAGGATCATCGCGCCGCGCGCGGGCGCGCCCGGTACGGCCGGCCCGGCCGGGAGCGCGGGCCCGGCCGGGGCGCGGCGGCACGCGGCCGTCCCGCCGGGCGCCGGAAGCAGGAGTGTCATGTGCTCTCCTCGCCAGCCGCCTAGCGCGCGAGCGCGCCCGTCCCGGCCGCCGCGTCCTCCGCGCCGGACGCGCTCAGCTCCTTGCCGACCCGGCGCTGACCCGCGACGACCTGGTACCGGTGGACCAGCTCGTACGCGATGATCACCGACAGGACGGTCACGCCCTGCATGATCGCGACGATCTCCTTGGAGATGTCGAGGAGCTGGAGCGCGTCGGAGGAGTTGTCCAGGAAGCTCCAGAGCAGGGCGCCGAGCGCCATGCCCACCGGGTGGTTCCTGCCGAGCAGCGCGATCGCGATCCCGGTGAAGCCCAGCCCGGCCGGGAAGTTGTTGCTGTACCGGTACGAGCCGCTCAGCAGCTCGACCATGCCGATCAGCCCGGCCACGGCGCCCGAGACGGTCATCGCGGCGATGACCATCTTCTTGACGTCGACCCCGCTCGCCACCGCCGCGGTCAGGGACTGGCCGGTGGCCCGGAGCTCGAAGCCGAACCGGGTCCGGCTGAGCAGCACGTGGTAGGCGATGCCGAGGGCGACCGCGAGCACGAGGAACCCGGTGACCGGCAGGTCCGCCCCGGGGATGAGCGACAGCCCGGGCATCCGGGAGCCCTCGGGGATCGGGCGGGTCGCCATCTCGTTCCCGGTCACCACGCCGAGGTGGTTGATCAGCAGCCACGAGCCGAGGCCGGTCGCGATCGCGTTCAGCATGATCGTCGAGATGACCTCGCTGACGCCCCGGACCACCTTGAGCACGCCCGCGATCGCCGACCAGAGCGCGCCGACGACCACCGCGACCAGGATGACGAGCAGGAGGTTGAGCACACCGGGGAGGAGCGCCGCGCCGCCGACGCCGGCGGCCACCACCGCGGCCAGCCGGTACTGGCCGTCCACCCCGATGTTGAACAGGTTCATCCGGAACCCGATCGCCACGGCGAGCGCGGCGATGTAGTACTGCGTCGCCGTGTTGACGATGACGGCCATGGTGCGCGGGGCCGAGCCGTACTCGACGAGCGCGGAGAAGGCCGCCACCGGCCGGTGCCCGGCGATCAGCAGCACCGCCGAGGTGATCAGCGCGGCGAACGCGACCGCGAGCAGCGGGGCGGCGAGGGCGAGCCAGCCGCCGAGCCGTACCCGGCCGAGCGCGCGATCGAGAAAGGAAGTCACATGCCCTCCTCAGCGCCGGTCATGGCCGAGCCGAGCCGCTCGGGGGTCACCGTGGACGGGTCGATGTCCGCGACGATCCTGCCGCGCAGGATCACTTTGAGCGTGTCGGACAGGCCGATGAGCTCGTCGAGGTCCGCGGAGATCAGCAGCACCGCCAGGCCCTTGGCCCGGGCGGCCCGCAGGTGGTCCCAGATGGCCGCCTGGGCGCCGACGTCGACCCCGCGGGTCGGGTGGCTGGCGATCAGCAGCACCGGGTCGCCGCTCATCTCCCGGCCCACGATGAGCTTCTGCTGGTTGCCGCCGGAGAGGGCGGTGGCGTGGACGTCGATCCCGGGGGTGCGGACGTCGTACTCCCGCACGATCCGCCGGGTGTCGGCGCGCGCGCCCGCCCGGTCGAGCCAGATGCCCCGGCGGCCCTTGACGTTCGGGCGGCGGGTCTGGTGGCCGAGGATCCGGTTCTCCCAGAGCGGCGACTCGAGCAGCAGGCCGTGCCGGTGCCGGTCGGCCGGGATGTAGCCGATCCCCGCCTCGCGCCGCCTCCGGGTGGGGTACTCGCTGATGTCCGTGCCGTTCAGCACGATCCGCCCGGTGGACGGGCGGATGCCCATGAGCGCCTCGACCAGCTCGTTCTGGCCGTTGCCCTCCACCCCGGCGATGCCGAGGACCTCGCCCTTGCGGATGTCGAAGCTCACGTTGTCGACGACCACCCGGCCGTCCGGGTTGCGCACGGTCAGGTCCCGCACGGAGAGGACCGTGACGTCGGTGACCGTGGACTCGCGCGTCTCCGGGCTCGGCAGCTCGCCGCCGACCATCAGCTCGGCGAGCTGGCGGGCGGTCACCTGCTTGGGGTCGACCGTGGCGACGGTGGTGCCGCGGCAGATCACCGTGATGGCGTCGGCGACCCGGAGCACCTCGTCGAGCTTGTGCGAGATGAAGATGATGGTCAGGCCCTCGCGGACCAGGCCGCGGAGGTTCTCGAAGAGCTCGTCCACCTCATGGGGGACGAGCACGGCCGTGGGCTCGTCGAGGATGAGGATCCGCGCGCCGCGGTAGAGGACCTTGAGGATCTCCACGCGCTGCCGGTCGCCGACGCCCAGCTCCTCCACCGGGACGTCGGGCCGGATGCCGAGGCCGTACGCGTCGGAGATCTCCTTGATCTTCTTCCGGGCCGCGGCGAAGTCGATGGCGATGCCGCCCCGCCGGGGTTCGCTGCCGAGGATGACGTTCTCCAGCACGGTGAGGTTGTCGGCCAGCATGAAGTGCTGGTGGACCATGCCGATGCCGGCGGAGATCGCGTCGGCGGGGCTGTGGAAGCCGACCGGCGACCCGTTGATCCGGATCTCACCCTCGTCGGGGCGCTGCATGCCGTAGAGGATCTTCATGAGGGTGGACTTGCCGGCCCCGTTCTCCCCCACGATCGCGTGGATCTGGCCTTTCGCGACGCGGAGGTGGATGTCGCGGTTGGCGACGACCCCGGGGAACCTCTTGGTTATCCCGACAAGCTCCACCGCAGCAGGTTCCGTCGCGGTGGAAATGACCGCCTCCTCCGTGCGGAGTCCGGGTTGATCATCAGTGACGGGAAGGGCCGTGGGGACCGGGGTCACCGGTCCCCACGGCCGCCGCGTCAGGCGCCGGTCGGAACCGTGATCTCGCCGTTGATGATCTTCTGCTTGTACTCGTCGAGGGTGGCCTTGATGTCGTCGACGTGGCCGCCGGTGGTGGAGTAGTCGACGCCACCGGCCTTCAGGTCGTAGACGACGGGGCCGGACTGCACGGTGCCGGCGGTGGCGTTCTTGATGAAGTCGTAGACCGCGACGTCGACCTTCTTCAGCATCGACGTGATGATGACGTCCTTGACCTCCGCGTACGCGGGGAGGGCCGCCTGGTCGGAGTCGACGCCGATCGCCATGGCGCCGGCCGCCTTGGCCGCCTCGAACACGCCGCTGCCGGAGCCGCCGGCCGCCTGGTAGATCACGTCGGCGCCCGCGTCGTACATGCCCTGGGCGACGGTCTTGCCCTTCGCCGGGTCGTTGAAGCCGGTGAAGTCCGGCGGCTGGGTCAGGTACTTGCTCTGGACCTTGATGTCCGGCTTGACGGCCTTCGCGCCCGCGACGTAGCCGGCCTCGAACTTCTTGATCAGCGGGGTCTCGACGCCGCCGATGAAGCCGATGTTGCCCGTCTTGGACTTGAGCGCCGCGACCGCGCCGACGAGGAACGAACCCTGCTCCTCGGCGAAGACGAGGTTGGTGATGTTGTCGCCCTTCGCCTCGGCGTCGTCGACGATGGCGAACTTCACCTGGGGGAACTCGGGGGCGACCTTGGCCACCGCCGCCGAGTAGGCGAACCCGACCGCGATGATCGGGTTGTAGCCGCTGGAGGCGAACAGGCGCAGCCGCTGCTCCTTCTGCGCGTCGGTCTCGCCCGGCGACGCCTCGAGCTCCTTGGTCTCGATCTTCAGCTCGGCGGCCGCCTTGTCCAGGCCCGCCGCGGCGGCGTCGTTGAACGACCCGTCACCCCGCCCGCCGATGTCGTAGGCGAGGCCCACCTTGACCGTCGACGCGCCGCCGCCCGGCGACGCGGAGGACTCCGAGGTCGCGGTGTCACCGCCCCCGCATGCGGTGGCGGCCATCAGTACGGCTCCCGCCACGGCGGCGGCAGCCAGCGTGCTCACTCGTGAGCGGAGCAAGTTCGATTCCCCTTCCGTGTCCCCGCCGTCCGCACCCTGCGCATCTACGCGCGAACGCACGGCATACCTGCACGGAAGATAGTTGTTCGTCCCGTATCGGCCAAAGGCGCAAACGGCTCCGCAACACGTCCGTTATGCAGCTCACGCCGCCCTGTGACCAGCGAGCCCGGGAGAGGGGCGTTCCGGCCGGCGATCAGGCGCGAGGGCCGGGTGGCGATCCGGCGCGAGGGCCGGGTGACCTTCAGGCGCCGCCCTTCCCGGGGCGGCGGCCGTGGCACGCCTATACCGCCGGCTGGTCCGGCTTGCCACGGTCGGCCCACAGTGCGTTGAGCGCCGTGGCGGCGAGCACCTGGACGCCGACGCCGATCGCCCGCTCGTCGACGTCGAACTCCGGCCGGTGGAGGTCGAGCTCCTCCGGCATGTCGGGCGAGCGCGTGCCGAGCCGGGCGAGCGCGCCGGGCACCGACTCGATGTACCAGGAGAAGTCCTCCCCGCCGAGGCTCTGCGGGGTGGGCACGGCGGCGCTCTCCCCGAGCACCTGGGTGACCGCGTCGCGCATCATCCCGACGCTCGTCGCCTCGTTCACCGTCGGCGGGGTGCCGCGCCGGTAGTCGAGCTCGGCGTCGACCCCGTACGCGCTGGCGACCGAGTCGAGCAGCGCCTTGACCAGGTCGGGGGCCCGGTGCCAGGCCTCCTCGTCGAGGGAGCGCACCGTGCCCTGGGCCAGGCCCTCGTCGGGGATCGTGTTGAAGGCCGACCCGGCGGCCACCTGCCCCCAGACCAGGCTGAGGCTGGAGCGGGGGTCGACCCGGCGGGACAGGGCGGCGGGCAGCTCGGTGACGATCTTGCTCAGCGCGTAGACGAGGTCGACGGTGAGGTGCGGGCGGGCGGTGTGGCCGCCGGGGCCCGAGACCTTGATCTGGATGCTGTCGCAGGAGCCGGTGATCGGGCCCACGCGCAGCCCGACCCGCCCGACCTCGATCCGGGGGTCGCAGTGCAGGGCGAAGATCCGGTCCACCCCGTGCAGGCCACCCTCCCGCATGACCTCCAGGGCGCCGCTCGCGGTCTCCTCGGCCGGCTGGAAGATCAGCCGCACCCGGCCGGGGAGCGCGCCGGCCTCGGCCTGGGCCGCGAGGAACAGCCCGGCGCCGAGCACCACGGTGGTGTGCACGTCGTGCCCGCAGGCGTGGCAGGCGCCCGGGTTGGTCGACCGGTAGGGAACGTTCTTCTCATCCTGCATGGGCAGCGCGTCGATATCCGCGCGCAATGCCACGGTCGGCCCATCCCCGTCACCGATGTCGACCCACAGACCGGTGCCCCGCGAGAGCAGCCGCGGGCGCAATCCGGCGGCCGCCAGGCGTTGAACAATCTTCTCCGTGGTGCGATATTCCCGGAAAGCGGTCTCCGGGTGGGCATGCACATCCCGGCGGAATTCGATCAGCTCATCGTTGTGCTCGCGGAGGAATACCGCCAACTGCTCGGCCAGGTCATCTCCCCCCAAAAGGGCCCCCTCGGGCGGTGCGAGCTTCGATGAGGTGGTCACGGGTCTTCCCTTCTCCTGCGAGCCCTCACCGACCGCCGAATATCGCTATAGATAACTATTCGGCCAGTCAAAAGAGGACATGACACATAACGAAACACCAAAAGGGCCGTGCGGCCGCTTGCGTGCCGCCGTCACCGACCCTTCCGGCCATAATCTTTTCACGCCGCGGCCTTTTCCGGCAGCGTGGTTGCCTACTATTTACACCGGCGACCACCTCTTGCCGGATGTAAGCCGCTATTTCCTGACAAATCAGGCATACCGCTCAGCTCGCTGAGTGCGTCGGCTCGCGGTTGGGGTTCGAGGTGACGAACCTGTCCTCGGCGAACTCGATGATGGTGGCGTCGACGACGTCCTGGAGGGTCCCTCCACCTGCGACGATCGTCCGCTGACGTTCGGAGGAGCACCCGTGTTCGAGCACGTCGCTCATGACGGCGAGCTCCTCGGCGCAGCCGAGACGCTCAGCGATGGGTTCGAGCTCCCTTTGAAGTTCATACAATACGTCGCGCACCGGGGCGGTGGAGCCACGATCGTCGATGATGATGTCGGCGTCGAGGCCGTAGCGCGTGGCGCGCCACTTGTTGTCCCGTACCACCCACGCCGTCGGCAGCGGCAGCGTGTACCCGCGGTCGAGCTGCTGGTCGAACAGCGTCACGAGGCACTGGGACAGTGCGGCGACCATCCCCACCTCCCGCATGGTGGGGATCCCGTCGAACATCCGGATCTCGATCGTGCCGAAGTCCGGGTGGGGCCGGATGTCCCACCAGACCTCCTTGATGCTCCGGATCGTGCCGGCGCGCAGGAGGGTCTCCATGTACTCCTCGAACTCCGCCCAGTCGGCGAGGAGGTGGGGCGGCCCGGCCGTCGGCAGGGCGCCGAACACGATCGCCCGGCTCGAGGCGAGGCCCGTGTCCTGCCCGCCCCAGAACGGGCTGGAGGCGGTGAGCGCCAGGAAGTGCGGCAGGTAGCCCGCGAGCGCGTTGATCATCGGGATCACCTTGTCCCGGTCGCTCACCCCGACGTGGATGTGGACGCCGAAGGTCTGGATCCGCCAGGCGAGCCACTGCATCTCCTGCACGAGCTCGGTGTAGCGCTGAACCGGCGCGTAGACCGCGTCCCGCCAGTCACTGATCGCGTGGGTCCCCGTGCAGGCGAGCGCGATGCCCCGCGGCTCCACCACGTCGCGCAGCCGCTCGATCGTCTTGCGCAGGTCCTGGACGGCCTCGGGCACCGTGTGGCAGATGTCCGTGACGATCTCGATCTGCGACTGCATGAGCTCGTGCATGGCCTTCGGGCGCGGGCCGTCGCTCAGCTCGGGAACCGCGGCCAGCACCTCCTTGGCCTCCTGGCGGAGGAGCCGGGTGTGGGTGTCGACGAGCTGAAGCTCCCACTCCACGCCTAAGGTCGGGCCCTGTGATGGCTTGAACTCGATCGCCACTGCGCTGCCTCCGTGGTCGTCGGATGGATCTCCCGCTGGGATTCCCTACCCGACTTCCATCCCCGCACGCCGACGGTGGTCAGCGCCAGACCCAGAACGATGTTGACCGCGATCAGGATCCCGTGGATCACGTAGAACGAGGTCGGGTGGCCGTCGGTGAGGTTGAACGCGAGGTTGGTCCACTCGACGACCATGAAGGCGCCCAGGGCGACCAGGAAACCCGCTACCCGTCTTGTCATGTACTCAGTATGGGGATGGCCAATCAGCGGGCGTTCCGGCGAACTTAGGGGCATAAATCGCGACGTGCGAAGTACGGCTAGGCTGACCTACCGATGAGAGATCACCTGGGACGGGCATCGGCCCTGCTCGCGATCGTGACCGCCGCGGCCGCGCTGCTCGGCACGGCGCCCCGCGCCGAGGCGGCCACGGTGGCGCGCGCCGATCGGCCGTCCGGGACGATCGGCGGGGAGCGGCTCGCCAGCCGCGGGGAGATCGTGCCCGCCGGGGTCCGGCGCCCGCCGAAGACCAAGGCCGCCGCGTACCTCGTCGCGGACGCGGACACCGGTGACGTGCTCGCCGCCAAGGATCCGCACGGGCACTACCGTCCCGCGAGCACGCTCAAGGCGCTCACCGCGATCACCCTGATCCCGAAGCTCGACAAGAAGCGGGTGGTACGGCCCAGCCCCGAGGCGTGCAACGAGGAGGGCAGCGCGGTCGGGCTCGTCCCGAAGCCGATCTACACGGTCGAGGACCTCTTCCGGGCGCTGCTGATGGTCTCGGGCAACGACGCCGCCAACGCGCTCGCCGAGGCCAACGGGGGCATGCGCAAGACGCTCGCCGAGATGAACCAGGTGGCCCGGCGGCTCCAGGCGTACGACACCGTGGCGAAGACCCCGAGCGGCCTCGACCGGCCCGGCCAGCGCAGCTCGGCCTATGACCTCGCGCTCATCGCGCGGGCCGGGCTCGCCATGCCCGGCTTCCGCCGGTACGTCAGCACCAAGGTGGCGAAGTTCCCGGCGCCGAAGGGCCACTACGAGATCGCCAACCACAACCGGCTGCTCGGGCGCTACCAGGGCATGATCGGCGTGAAGAACGGCTGGACGTCGAAGGCGCTCGGCAGCTTCGTGGGCGCGGCCACCCGGAACGGCCACACCATCATCGTGGTGATCATGCGCCACCCCGGCTGGTTCTGGGACGAGGTCGCCGACCTGCTCGACTGGGGCTTCGCGGTCCGGGGCAAGGTCACCCCGGTGGGCACGCTGGTGCCCCCGCTCTCCGAGACGCCGTCGCCCTCCCCCGCCCCGGTGCAGGCCCTCCCGGCCGCGCCGGCCGCCCCGGCCGTACCACCGGCCGCCCAGGCGCCCGCGCCGGCGGTACGGAGCTCCGGGGAGCGGAGCCCCATGGCGTTCGCCGTCCCGGCGGCCGGGGGCGCCCTGGCCCTCGTCGGGCTGCTCGCCGCCTACCGGCTGCGCCGGGCCCGCCGTACCGCCCGGGAGTGACCCCCGGAGTGACCCCGCGCCGGAGCCGCGCCGCCGGGCACGGCGGCCGCCCACCGGGACCGGCCGCGGGCTCCCCCGGCGGTCCGGGCTAGCCCGGCCCGGCCGGCCGCGCCCGCGGCGGCAGAACCGGCCACGGCGCCGGGGTCGGCGTGGGCGGCGGCCCGAGCATGGCCGTGGCCGTCCAGGCCGCCGCGTACAGCACGACCCGGGCGGAGAGGTTGATCCACAGCAGCAGCCCCACGACGACGGCGAACGTGCCGTACACCGGGTTGCGCAGGGTGTGCGCGAGCAGGAGGACGGCGAGCTGCTTGAGCAGGCCGAACCCGGCCGCGCCGAGCAGGGCGCCCCTGAGCACCACGCCGAACGGCTGGGACGGCGCCGCGAGCCAGCCGAAGAGCACCAGGAAGATCGCCAGATCGGCGAGGAGGGCGGCGCCGAGCCCGGCGAGCCACACCGCGGCCCCGCCCCACGGCGAACCGGCCAGGCCGAACCAGCCGGTCACCGTGCCGGTCGCGCTCGTGGCGAAGCCGCCCACCGCGACCGAGGCGAGCGCCGTGACGCCGACCAGCAGGAGGGTCACCAGGTCGCGGAGCCTGCCGACGAGCGGGTTGTGCCGCGGGAGACCGGCCATCCAGATCTCCCGGAGCGCGTACCGCATCGCGTCCACGGCCCCGAGCCCGGCGTAGAGGAGGCCGCCGAGGCCGATGATCCCGGCGGGCACCCGGGCGTCGGCGATCTGCTCCAGGGGGAGCCGCTCGGCGAGGCCCGGGAGCTGCGCGTAGATCGCCTTCGTGAGGATGGTGAGGATCTCCGGGCGGGCGGCCGCGAAGTAGCCGAACACCGAGAACGCGAGCGCGATCAGCGGGAAGAACGACAGGAACGCGAAGTAGGTGAAGGCGCCGGCCAGCCGGTCACCGGAGCAGTGCCGGTAGCGCTGGTGGGTGCGGACGAGGTGGTCGAGCCAGCGGTACCTGAGCCGCGCGCGTTCGGCGATGGCGCGCGAGCGGGCCTTGGCCGCGTTGACCAGCCGGATCATGTGCCCCTCCCCCCGCCGATCCGGCGGACGATCGGTCCCCCAGGGCCGATTGTCCCGCTCCGGGGTGCGGGTGTCCTGGAGTCTCCCGGCACGGGTACCGGCGGGCGCCCGGTGGGTCGCACCCGCCGAAGGCGCCCGGCCGTGGGGGTGTCCGGCGCGCGGCCCGGTGCCCGCTCAGCCGATCGGCATGGCGGGGAGGAGACCGACGCGGTCCCTGACCTTCTCCATGGTCTCCCGCGCCACCGCACGGGCCCGCGCGGCGCCCGCGGCGAGCATCCGGTCGAGCTGGACCTCGTCGGCGAGCAGCTTCTCGGTGCGCTCCCGGATCGGCGTGAACGTCTCGATCACCGCCTCGGCGACCTCCTTCTTGAAGGCGCCGTACCCCTGCCCGGCGAACCGCCGCTCCAGCTCGGGGATCGGCACCCCGGTCAGCGCAGAGTGGATCCGGAGCAGGTTGGTGATGCCCGGCTTGTTCTCCTCGTCGGCGACGATCTCGCTGCCGGTGTCGGTGACCGCGCGCATGATCTTCTTGCGCAGCGAGGCCGGGTCCTCCAGCACGTCGAGGATGCCCTGCGGGCTGGAGGAGGACTTGGACATCTTCGACGTGGGGTCCTGCAGGTCGGTGATCTTGGCGACCTCGGGCATGATGTACGGGCTCGGCACCACGAAGGTCTGGCCGTACCGGTTGTTGAACCGCTGGGCGAGGTCGCGGCTGAGCTCGAGGTGCTGCTTCTGGTCCGCCCCCACCGGCACCTGCTCCGCCTGGTACATCAGGATGTCGGCGGCCTGGAGGATCGGGTAGGTGAACAGGCCGACGTTCGTGCCGCCCTCACCGACCTTGGCCGACTTGTCCTTGAACTGCGTCATGCGGCCGGCCTCGCCCATGCCGGTGAGGCAGATGAGGATCCACGCCAGCTCGGTGTGCTCGCGGACGTGGCTCTGCACGAACACCGTGGACCGGTCGGGGTCGAGCCCGGCGGCGAAGAGCTGGGCCGCGGCGACCCTGGTCCGGCGGCGCAGGTCCTCCGGCTTCGGCGAGACCGTGAGCGCGTGCAGGTCGGCGATGAAATAGAACGCCTCGTGCGTGTCCTGGAGCGCGACGTACTGGCGCACCGCGCCGAGGTAGTTACCGAGGTGGAACGAGTCGGCGGTGGGCTGGATACCGGACAGCACACGTGGGCGAACCATGTCACGTAATTCTGTCACTCGTTCGGCAATGGTTGTGACACTTCACGGCGATGGTTCCGGATCGTCGCCGTTCGCGGCCGGTGGCTGCGCCCGGGCCACCCGGACCCGGGCGACCCGGCGGCCGTCCATCTCGGTCACGGTGAGCCGCACCCCGGGCCCCTCGACCGTGTCGCCCACCGCGGGGACGCGGCCGAGCGCCGCCATGACGTACCCGCCGAGCGTCTCGTACGGCCCCTCGGGGAGCCGCACGCCGACCTGGTCCGCGAACTCGTCGAGGTTGACCAGGCCCTCGACCTCCATGTCCCCGGCGACCACGCGCACCGCCCGGCCCGCCCGGTCGTACTCGTCGCGGATCTCCCCGATCACCTCCTCCACCAGGTCCTCCAGCGTGACGATGCCGGCGGTCCCGCCGTACTCGTCGACCACGATGGCGAGGTGGTGGCCCTCGTCGCGCATCTCGGCGAGCGCGGTGAGCACGTTCTTGCTCGCGGGCACGAACTTCACCGGCCGGATCGGCACGAGCTCGCTGATCGGCTCGATCCGCCCGGTCAGCACCGGGTCGAGCAGGTCCCGGACGTGGACGAACCCGATGATGTCGTCGTAGGAGTCGCGGTAGACCGGGAACCGGGAGTGCGGCATCGCCGCGGCGAGCACCGCGGCCTCGGCGAGCGTGGTGTCGGCCGCCATGAACTCGACCTCGGTCCGGGGGAGCATCACCTCCCGGATCTGGCGCTTGCTCGCCGAGAACACCTCCGCGATCAGGTCGCGCTCGTCCTGGGTGAGGTCCGCGTGCCCGACCACCATGTCCCGCAGCTCCTCGGTGGTCATCTCGGCCCGGTCGGTGAGCGGGTTGCCGCCGAAGAGCCGGACCACGGCGTCGGTGGACTTCGACAGCAGCCAGATCACCGGCTGGGACAGGGTGGCGATCAGCTCGAGCAGCGGCGCGACCAGCAGGGCCAGGCCCTCCGCCCACTGCCGCCCGAGGCGCTTGGGCGCGAGCTCCCCGAAGACGAGCGACAGGTAGGAGATGCCGAGCGTGGCGGCGGCGAACGCCAGGGGGACGGCGAGCCCGTCCGCCATGCCCCACCGAATGAGCACCGGGGTGAGCTCGGAGGCGAGGGCCTCGGCGCCGACCGCGCCGGACAGCACGGTCGCCACCGTGATCCCCACCTGGATCGCGGAGAGGAACCGGTTCGGGTCGCGTGCGAGCCGCTCCACCCTCGCCCCGCGGCGGCCGCGGGCGGAGAGCCGCCTGATCTGGCTCTCCCGGAGCGACACCATGGCCATCTCGGCCGCGGAGAAGAACCCGCCGATGGAGACGAAGATCAGAACCAGGCCGATGGTCAGCGCGGCTGTGCCCACGTCATCAATCCGTTCGGAGGATGCCGATGATGCCAGCGTAGTACCGGCGGAGATCTGCGCCGGGGCGCGGCGCCTAAGCTAGGGGCGGACCTTTAGAACGGCTAACGGTCAGCGACGGGAGTGAGCAGTGAGGCTGCTGGTCACCGGGGGAGCCGGCTACATCGGCAGCGTCGTGGCCGCGCAGCTCGTCGAGGAGGGGCACGACGTCACCGTGCTCGACGACCTGTCCACGGGGCACGCCGACGCCGTGCCGGAGGGTGCCCGGTTCGTCCGCGGGTCGATCACCGACGCCGGCGGGCTCCTCGCCGAAGGGTTCGACGCCGTGCTCCACTTTGCGGCGAAGTCCCTGGTCGGCGAGTCGGTCGAGCGGCCCGGCGAGTACTGGGCGTGCAACCTCGGTGGCACGCTCGCCCTGCTGGAGGCGATGCGGGCGGCCGGTGTGCCGCGCATCGTGTTCTCCTCCACGGCCGCCGTGTACGGCGAGCCGGAGCGGGTGCCGATCGAGGAGACCGACCCCACCCGGCCGGCCAGCCCGTACGGCGCGTCCAAGCTCGCCGTGGACACCGCGCTCACCGCGTTCGCCGGCCTGTACGGCCTCGCCGCGGTGAGCCTGCGCTACTTCAACGTCGCGGGCGCGTACGGCCGGTTCTGCGAGCGGCACGCGGTGGAGACCCACCTCATCCCGAACGTGCTCAAGGTGGCCCTCGGCGAGCGGGAGTCGGTGAGCCTGTTCGGCACCGACTACCCCACCGAGGACGGGACCTGCGTGCGCGACTACCTCCACGTCGCCGACCTGGCCCGGGCGCACCTGCTCGCCCTGCGGGCGTGCACCCCGGGCACCCACCGGATCTACAACCTCGGCAACGGCACCGGCTTCTCGGTCAAGGAGGTCATCGACGTCTGCCGCGAGGTCACCGGCCGGCCGATCCCGGTCGTGGTGGGCCCGCGCCGGCCCGGCGACCCGGCGGTGCTCGTGGCCTCGGCGGAGAAGATCAAGCGGGAGCTCGGCTGGAAGCCCGAGCGCCCCGGGCTTCACGAGATCGTCGCCGACGCCTGGGAGGCCATGCTGCGGCTGCGCGGCGCCTGAGACCCGGTCAGGCCGAGTGGAGGGCGAGGCGCATCCGCGCCCGGTTGTTCGCCGGGCTGCGGTCGCCGAGCCGGCCGGAGAAGACCACGGCGGTGGCGCGCACCGGCTGGACCGCGTGCGGGGGCACCCGGAACACGAGGTGGACCAGGCCCGTCCTCCCGGGCCGGAGCGGCGGCAGGGTGCACCACGCGAACGAGCGCCAGCGGCGGCACCGCGCCCCGGACGCCGACACCAGCCGGGCCTGCTGCTGCCGGAGGAACAGGAAGGCGTCCCGCACGGTCCGCGGCCCCCGGTTGCGCACCTCGGCGCGGACCGCGAACCGGTGCCCCGGGCGGACCTGCCCGACGGCCGGGCCGAACCGGACCGCGAGGTCGGCCCCGGGGCCGACCTTGGTCACCGCCTCGGCCACGTTGTCGGCCTCGTTGGGGTCCACCACCTCGGAGGTGAGGGTGGCCCGGGCGCGCAGCGGCCCGCGGGCCGCCGGCCAGACCAGCCCGGTGATGCGCACGCTCCCCGTGGTCCCGGCCGGGACGTCCACGGACGAGGGGCAGACCACCACCCGGCCGTTCTTCGCCAGCCCGCACTCGGCGACGTCCACGTGCACGATCCGGAGGTCCCGCGGCATCCGGACGCGCAGCACCGGCAGCACCGCGTCGCCGGGCCCCCTGTTGCGCACCTTGACGAGGTAGGTGATGGGCTGGCCGGGCTGGGCGACCTTCGGCGCGGTGGAGATCGTGACGCGGAGGTCGGCGCTCCCCCACTGATCCGCCGCGGCCGCGGGCCGCACCGTCCCGGCGGCGAGCGCGCAGACCACGACCGTGATGAACGCGCAGCTCAAGACCGTGATGACCTTGCGACCCATGCCGTCCGTCCCCCAAGAGCCTGAGATCATTCATATCGGGTCGGGGGATCGCGGCCCTCGTCCGACACGCCGCGCTTTCCCTGCTCCGGGCATGGCGCGGGCGGGCAGGCGGCCCCTGGTCCGGCGCGGGCGCGAGCAGGCGCTCCGGCACGGCGCGGGCACGGGGTCCGGTGCGGCGCGGGCACCGGGACATGCCCCGGCACGGCGCGGACGCGAGAACGTGCCGGCGTTGCGGCGCGGCCCTGAGAGAGCTTCGGTACGGCGGGCGCGGGTGGACGCAGCGGGTGCGGCGCGGGCGCAGGAGGACTCGGTGCGGCGCGGGCGGGCTCAGCTGTGGAACGCGAGCCCGCGGGCGTGCGCGGCGCCCGCGGAGAGCACGGCCTCCTCCGGGTCGTCGCCCGGCCGGCCGAGCAGCCACCGCAGCACCTGCTCGGCCGTGGGCCGCTCCTCCGGCGCCTTCCGCAGGCAGGCGGCCACCACGCCGCGGAGCGGCTCGGCGAGCACGCCGACGTCGACGTCCTCGTTGAGGACGCGGTTGAGGATGGTGGCGAACGTGCCGCCGCCGAACACGGCCCGCCCGGTCGCCGCGTACATGATCGTCGCGGCCCAGGAGAACACGTCGGCGGGCGGGCCCACCTTGCCGCCGGAGATCTGCTCGGGGGCGAGGTAGGCCGGGGTGCCCACCGCCCGGCTGGTGGTGGTCCCGGTGACGTCGAGGATGCGGGCGATGCCGAAGTCGAGCACCCGCGGCCCGTCCCGGGAGATCATGACGTTGTCCGGCTTGAAGTCGCGGTGCACGATCCCGGCCTTGTGGATCGCGGTGAGCGCGGTCGCCGTGCCGACCGCGAGGCGGGTCAGGGACTCGCCCTTCAGCGGCCCCCACGCCTCCACGGTCTCCACCAGCGTCCGGCCGCTGATGTACTCGCTCGCGATGTACGGCCGGTCGCCGTCGACGTCGGCGAAGAGGACCCGGGCGGTGCAGAAGCCGGGGACGCGGAGCGTGGCCTTGAGCTCCCGGGCGAACCGGGACCGGGCGGCGGGGTCACGGGTGAACTTGACCTTGAGCAGCTTGACCGCGGCCCACCGGCCCTCCGGGTCACGGCCGAGGTAGATCACGGCCTGGCCGCCCTCGGCGATCCGGCCGGTGAGCGTGAACGGGCCGAGCCGTACGGGATCCCACTGCGTGAGCGGCTCGATCTGCGGCATGCCGTCTCCCCCGGCTCGGCGTCACGAACGGACCATGATCGACTGTATGGCGGATTCCGGCCGTCCGCTGCGGCGCACTCGCGGAGCCGGCCACGGTCTCGCCGGACGCGCTCCGGCGGGGCGGGCGCTCCCGGCGGTCCGGGCGGGGCGGGTGCCCCGCCCAGGCGGGACCGGCCGCACCCGGTGGGCGCGGATCCCGGCCCGGCGGGCGGGGACCCACCCGGCGCCCCGGAGGGGCGCCCGCGGAGAACCGCCGCTCAGGCGGACATCTTCTTCTTGAGGTTCTCCGCGAGGGCGCCGAGGAACTCCTCGGTGGTGAGCCACTCGGTGTCGCCGCCGACGAGCAGCGCGAGGTCCTTGGTCATCTGGCCGCCCTCGACGGTCTCGATGCAGACCTGCTCGAGCTTCTGGGCGAAGTCGATCACCTCGGGCTGGTTGTCCAGCTTGCCGCGGTGCTGCAGGCCGCGGGTCCAGGCGAAGATCGACGCGATCGGGTTGGTCGAGGTGGGCTTGCCCTGCTGGTACTGCCGGTAGTGGCGGGTGACCGTGCCGTGCGCGGCCTCGGCCTCGACGGTCTTGCCGTCCGGGGTCATCAGCACGCTGGTCATGAGGCCGAGCGAGCCGAAGCCCTGCGCGATGGCGTCCGACTGCACGTCGCCGTCGTAGTTCTTGCAGGCCCACACGTAGCCGCCCTCCCACTTGAGGGAGGAGGCGACCATGTCGTCGATCAGGCGGTGCTCGTAGGTGATCCCGGCGGCCTCGAACTTCTCCTTGAACTCGTTCTCGTAGACCTCCTGGAAGATGTCCTTGAACCGCCCGTCGTACGCCTTGAGGATCGTGTTCTTCGTGGACAGGTAGACGGGGTAGCCGCGCATCAGGCCGTACTGCATCGAGGCCCGGGCGAAGTCACGGATGGACTCGTCCAGGTTGTACATGGCGAGCGCGACACCGGGGCCGTTGAAGTCGTAGACGTGGTGCTCGATCGGCTCGCCGCCGTCCTTCGGGGTGAAGGTGATGGTGAGGGTGCCCTCGCCGGGGATCCGGAAGTCGGTGGCGCGGTACTGGTCGCCGAACGCGTGACGGCCGATCACGACCGGCTTGGTCCAGCCCGGAACGAGCCGCGGGATGTTCCGCATGATGATCGGCTCGCGGAAGATCACGCCGCCGAGGATGTTGCGGATCGTCCCGTTCGGGGACTTCCACATCTTCTTCAGGCCGAACTCCTTGACGCGCGCCTCGTCCGGGGTGATCGTGGCGCACTTGACCCCGACCCCGTACTTCTTGATGGCGTACGCCGCGTCGACCGTGACCTGGTCGTCCGTGGCGTCGCGGTTCTGGATGCCGAGGTCGTAGTACTTCAGGTCGATGTCGAGGTAGGGCAGGATGAGCTGCTCCTTGATGAACCGCCAGATGATGCGGGTCATCTCATCGCCGTCGAGCTCGACTACCGGACCCGCAACCTTGATCTTGGGCATGCGTGGGGTTCCCCTTCTGACTAACTGGCCAGACGGTCCTTGTGAGGCTCACTGGCCGTTGAGGCTATCGGACGGGCGAATGTCCAGCCGCGCCTAGGTACGGTGCAACGGGAGCAGCAGGCTCAGCGAGCCGGCCACCAGGGCGGCGCCGAGGGTGGCGAGGACGAGGACGTCCGTCTTCCGGCTGCGCACCTTGAGCCCGTGGGCCTGCTCATCGGATATGACCAGGCGGAGGGCGGCGCCCAGGACCAGGGAGCCGCCGAGGACCACCCCGCTCACCCAGGGCTCGACCCCGAACGGGATCAGGGCGAGCCCCGCGGCCGCGCACAGCAGCACCAGCAGGTACGGTCCCCAGGCGAAACCGCCGCCGTTCCTCCGGGTACTCAACTCAGCGTTCGTCAATCGGCAGCCACTTCTTGTCCCGTTCGCCGACGTACTCGCTGTCCGGCCGGATCAGCCGGTTGTCGGCGTGCTGTTCGATCACATGGGCCGTCCACCCCGCCATCCGGCTGATGGAGAAGACCGGGGTGAACAGGTCGGTGGGGATGCCCAGGTAGTGGTAGACCGTGGCCGCGTAGAAGTCCACGTTCGGGTAGAGGCCCTTCTCCGCGAAGACGACCTCCTCCATCTCCCTGGACATCCGGAAGTACGTGTCGTCTCCGGACGCCTCGGCGAGCTCCTGCGACATGCGCCGCAGGTGGGTCGCCCGGGGGTCCTCCGTCTTGTAGACCCGGTGCCCGAAGCCCATGATCTTCTCGCCCCGGGCCAGCTTCTCCCGCACGGCTCGGGCCACGCCGCGGGGGTCCATCGCCTCCAGCGTACGCATCACCTGCTCGTTCGCGCCGCCGTGGAGCGGGCCCTTGAGCGTGCCGAGCGCGGCGACGATCGCCGAGTGCATGTCGGAGAGGGTGGCCGCGCAGACCCGGGCCGCGAACGTCGAGGCGTTCATGGTGTGGTCGGCGTGGAGCACGAGACAGGTGTCGAAGATCTCGATCTCGCGCTGGGAGGGGCGCCGGCCGGTGATCTGGTGCAGGAAGGCCTCGGCGATGCCGGCCTCGGGGTCGATCTCGGGAAGGGTGGCGCCGGTCCGGGCCGCGTGGTAGCGGGCGACGAGGATCGGCTGCTGGGCGGTGAGGCGCGCGGCCTTGCGGAGGTTGGCCTCGGGTGCGTTGGAGTTCTTATCCGGGTCGTCGGCACCGGTGAGGGAGACCAGGGACCGCAGGGCCTCCATGGGCTCCTGCCGCTCGGCGATGGCGCCGAGGCAGGCCTCGGCCAGCGGGCCGAGCGAGCGCCCCTCGGCGAGCTCCGCGGTGTACGCGTCGAGCTGCGCCCGGTTGGGCAGGGCCCCGCGCTGGAGCAGGTAGGCGATCTCCTCGAAACTCGTCCGGCCGGCCAGGTCGTGGATGTCGTACCCACGGTAGGAGAGCCGGCCGGCCTTGCCATCGATGTCGCTCAGCGCTGTTGACGCGGCGACGACGTCGGCGAGACCTTTGGTGGGGTTGTCCGCCATACGCGTTTCCTCCACATATTGTCCACCGCAGTCTACCGGCGGGCCGGTAAAGCGCTAAGGACAGGTTCAGACCAATTTCCCGATCCGCTCCAGCGCACGGAAAAAACGATTCCCCACCGCCATGGCTGGGTAAGCCGAAGCTAGAGCGAGAGTAACGGCGGGCTGCCTGGGGAGGAACTTCCGTGGAGGGGCCGTTCATTCGGATCGAGGAGAGCGGCGAGATCGTGTCGTTGCGCTCCGAGGTCACCACGGTCGGGCGTGGCCGTGGCGTGGACATCCGGCTCACCGACCCGACCGTCTCACGGCTGCACGCCGAACTCGTCCGCCGCGGGCCCTACGTGTACGTCGTGGATCTCGGTCTGTCGCGGAACGGCACCCGGGTGAACGGGAGGCCGATCGCGCGGAGGGTCCTGGAGGACGGTGACGTCATCTCCTTCGGCGCCGCCCGGACCAGGATCGGCGGCATCCCGCATGAGGACCTCGCCCCCGACGTCGAGCTGCGCCGGGCCATCGCCCCCGAGCTGACCCGGCGGGAGCTCGACGTCCTCACCTCGCTGTGCCGGCCGGCGCTGTCCGACGAGGCGTTCGTCTCGCCGGCCACGGCCAAGGAGATCGCCGACGATCTCGTCGTCACCGAGGCGGCGGTCAAGCAGCACCTGCTGCGGCTGTACCAGAAGTTCCGCATCCCCGAGGGGGCGAACCGGCGGACCCGGCTCGCCAACGAGGTCGTCGCCCTCGGCCTGGTACGGCCCACCCCGGTCGTGCCGTCCCAGCGGTCCTCGGGGCCGCGGGAGCAGGAGCAGGAGCGGCGGCAGCAGCAACGCCAGCGGCCGGGCCGCCGCGCCTCTTGAGCGAGGCTCCGGCGGCACGCGTCCTTTGTGGCGCGCCCGGGCCCGCGGGCCCGGGCCGCCGGGCCTGCCCATGCCACTCGTGGTGTGGTTCCGGGCCTGACCGAGCCATTCGAGGTGTGGTGGTGGCCTCGCCGGGCCACTCGTGGTGCGGTGCCGGTCCTGGCCATGCCGCGCGCGGCCCGGTGCTCGGCGGCCACCGGGGCGCGGTGCCGCCGACGCCCCGGGTCAGGCTGCGGCCAGGCGCTCGGCGGCCTCCACCACGTTGGTGAGCAGCATCGCCCGGGTCATCGGGCCGACGCCGCCCGGGTTGGGCGCCATGAAGCCGGCGACCTCGCGCACCTCCGGTGCGACGTCCCCGACGATCTTGCCGTCCACGCGGGAGACGCCGACGTCGAGCACGGCGGCGCCGGGCTTCACCATGTCGGCGGTGACGAGGCCGGGCACGCCCGCCGCCGCCACCACGATGTCGGCCCGCCGTACGTGGGAGCGCAGGTCCCGGGTGCCGGTGTGACAGAGGGTGACGGTCGCGTTCTCGGTCCGGCGGGTGAGGAGGAGGCCGAGCGGGCGGCCGACCGTGATGCCCCGGCCGATCACCACGACCTCGGCGCCCTTGAGCGGCACGCCGTACCGCTGGAGGAGGACCACGATCCCCCGGGGCGTGCACGGCAGCGGCGCGTCGACCATGTGCACGAGCCGGCCGAGGTTCACCGGGTGGAGGCCGTCGGCGTCCTTGGCCGGGTCGATCCGCTCGATCAGCGCCTGGGTGTCGAGGTGGCGCGGCACCGGGAGCTGGAGGATGTAGCCGGTGCAGGCCGGGTCGGCGTTGAGCTCGTCGATCACGGCCTCCACCTCGGCCTGGGTCGCCGTCGCCGGCAGGTCCCGGCGGATGGACGCGATGCCGACCTCGGCGCAGTCGCGGTGCTTGCCCGCCACGTAGACCTGGCTGCCCGGGTCATCGCCCACCAGGATCGTGCCGAGGCCGGGGGTGATCCCTTTCGCCGCCAGCGCCTTCACCCGGTTGGCGAGGTCGGCCTTGATCGAGGCCGCGGTCGCTTTGCCGTCCAGAATCTGCGCGCTCATGGCTCCTCCCCCTGCCCGCGCCGCTATTTATGACATTCGGCAATTTGATGAATAAACCGGACAGATGTCCGGGCCATCAGTGGAAGAAATGGCGGGTCCCGGTGAAGTACAGGGTGACCCCCGCCTCGTTCGCCGCGGCGATGACCTCGTCGTCCCGGATCGACCCACCCGGCTCGACGATCGCCGTCACCCCGGCCTCGGCCAGCACCTGCAGGCCGTCCGGGAACGGGAAGAACGCGTCCGAGGCCGCGACCGCGCCGGCCGCGCGATCACCCGCCCGGGTCACGGCGAGGCGGGCCGAGTCCACCCGGTTGACCTGCCCCATGCCGACCCCGACCGTGGCCCCGCCGGAGGCGAGCACGATCGCGTTGGACTTCACCGCGCGGCAGGCCCGCCAGGCGAAGGCGAGGTCCGCGAGCACCTCGGGCGAGGCCGGGCTGCCCGCCTTCAGCTCCCAGGAGGCGGGGTCGTCGCCCGGGGCGTCCAGCCGGTCGACCGTCTGGACGAGCACTCCCCCGTCGATCCGGCGGAACTCGCCCCGGTCCGACGGCCGGCCCGGGCAGGCGAGGAGCCGGATGTTCTTCTTCTGCCGCAGCACCTCCAGGGCCTCGGGGGCGAACGACGGCGCGACCACCACCTCGGTGAAGATCGGCGCGATCTGCTCGGCGAGCTCCACGGTCACCTCCCGGTTCACCGCGATCACCCCGCCGAACGCGGAGACCGGGTCGCACGCGTGCGCCTTGCGGTGCGCCTCGGCCACGTCCGCGCCGATCGCGATGCCGCACGGGTTCGTGTGCTTGATGATCGCCACGCAGGGCTCGGCGAAGTCCCAGACCGCCCGCCACGCCGCGTCGGCGTCCACGTAGTTGTTGTAGGACATCTCCTTGCCGTGGAGCTGCTCGGCCGTGGCGAGGCCCTCCCCCGAGCCGACGTAGAGCGCGGCCCGCTGGTGCGGGTTCTCGCCGTAGCGCAGCACGGCCTTGCGGTGCCAGGCCGCGCCCAGGAACGACGGCCACTCCCCCTCGGGGGCGTAGTCGTTCGCGAACCAGGAGGCGACCGCCACGTCGTAGGCCGCGGTGTGCGCGTACGCCTTCGCCGCGAGCCGCCGCCGCTCCTCGAGCGTGAAGCCGCCGGCCTCGACCGCGGCGAGCACGGCCGGGTACTCCGCGGGGTCGACGACCACGGCGACGGTGTTGTGGTTCTTCGCCGCCGCGCGGATCATCGCCGGGCCGCCGATGTCGATCTGCGCGATGCACTCGGCCGGTGCGGCGCCGGAGGCGACGGTCTCGGCGAACGGGTACAGGTTCACCACCGCGAGCTGGAACGGTTCGATCTCCAGCTCTTCGAGCTGCTTGACGTGCGCGGGGTTCTCCCCGTCGGCGAGCAGGCCCGCGTGGATCCGCGGGTGGAGCGTCTTCACCCGGCCGTCCAGGCACTCGGGGAAGCCGGTGAGGGACTCCACCTTCGTGACCGGCACGCCGAAGGACGCGATCGTGGCGGCCGTGCCGCCGGTTGAGACGATCTCCACCCCAGCGGCCTCGAGCCCACGGGCCAGCTCCTCCAGCCCGGTCTTGTCGTACACCGCGATCAGCGCGCGCCGGATGGCGATTCGCGTCACTTCGTGATCCTCCCTGACTCCTGGCCGGTCTGGGGACTCCCGCCGGGACCCTCCGTGCCGCCGATCCGCACCCGCCGCCCCGACACCGACCAGCCCTCGCGGGCCATCCGGCCGACGACGTCGACGAGCAACCGGCGCTCGACGGTCTTGATCCGCTCGTGCAGGGTCGCCTCGTCGTCCCCCTCTTCGACGCGGACCGGCTCCTGGGCGATGACCGGGCCGGTGTCCACCCCCGCGTCGACGAGGTGGATTGTGCATCCGGTGACCCGGACCCCGTACTCGAGGGCGTCGCGCACCGCGTGCGTGCCGGGGAAGGCGGGCAGCAGCGCGGGGTGGGTGTTCACCACCGGGAACGCGCCGAGCACGTGCGGGCCGAGGATCTTCATGAAGCCGGCGGACACCACCAGGTTCGGCTCATGCTCGGCGATGCGCGCGGCGAGGTGGGCGTCCCACTCCTGGCGGGTGGGGAAGTCGCTCAGCTTCACGACGAACGTGGGGACCCCGGCGCGCTCCGCCCGGGCCAGGCCTTCGATGCCGTCCCGGTCCGCGCCCACGGCGACCACGCGCGCGCCGAAGGCCGGGTCGGCCGAGGCGTCGAGCAACGCTTGCAGGTTCGTCCCCGAACCCGAGACGAGGACAACGAGCCGGAAAGTCAGGGCGGGAACTCCTTCATCTGTGGCCGTCGTTTTGCAGACGGTCGCCGGGAGATGGTTCCTTAGAAGTCCGGACCTGGAGGGCGGCGACCCCTACCGCACAAAGGGTATCGGCACCGTCCGCGGAACCACGACGGCCCGTGCTCAAGACGAGGCGAGGAGATCGTGACGACACCCCTGCCCATGACCCCCGAGATGGGAGGCCGCCGCGCGCTCGCGTTCGCGCTCATCGCGCTGATCTTCACGCTCCTGCTGCCCACGGCCGGATTGGTGCTCTCCCTCTTCAGCATCATGATCGCCATCCGCGACCTGCGCACCCTGCAGCTCGCCAAGCAGCGGCTGGGGATGGCGATCGGCGCGGTGGTGATCGCATCGATCGCCCTGCTCCTCGGCGCGGCCAGCGCAGCCGTCCAGTACTACTTCTCCGCTGAGCTGTCCGCCTACTACGAGTGCACCAAGGGCGCGGGAACGGTGGAGGCCCAGCAGGACTGCAACGACCAGCTCAGGCGCTCGGTGGAGAAGAAGCTGGGGGTGCCCCTCCCCCCGTCCTTCCCGTCTCTGCTGTGACGGCCGCTCACCGGTTCTCCTCCCCGTACGGCCCCGGCCGCGAGGCGGGCCAGGCCGTACGGTGACCGGGCGCAGGCCCACGGCGGGCGGCCGGGACGCTGCGGGCCAGGCGACCGGAGAGGCGGGCCCGCCCGGGCGAGGCACCGGGAGGCGGGGCACGGGCGAACCGGGAGCGGGGCACGGGCCCCGCTGCGGCGGTGCCGCACGGCGCGGTCCGGGAATTCCGGACTCACGGCACGATCGGATGAATCGCCCGCATCGCCGAACGAACCCAGACGTGACGGTGCCCGGCCGGCGAGAGGAGCCGGCCGGGCACCGTCATTCTGGGCGGGAGTTGAGGGGAGCTACGCGCAGTGCCACCGGATTCCCTGGAAATCCAGGCCCCTCGCCCACTGGTACCACTTGTAGTGGCGCGGGCGGAGGATATAGCACGGGCTGTCCGGACCGCGGCGCTTGACGGAGAAGGAAATGGTGTACCGGCAGTAATTGGTCACCCGGACGGTCTGGGTGACCCGGCCGACCTTATGGCTGACGTACGCGCACCTCGGCTTCTTCGCCGTCACGGCCGTTCCGGCGCTCGCCGGAGCGGCGGCGATCCCCGTCATCAGGAACGCCGTGGACAAAATGAGTCCGAGACGGCCGATGACCTTTGGCATGCGGCTTCCTTTCGGGGTTGAGCACTGAATGCCGTAGGCATTATTACCCCCAAGCGAAGATCAAGAATCGATTGATTTCGATTTTTGGGCCCACCGCCGCGGGCGCGCACCGTTGATTTCGCGGGAATTTCTACCATGTCCCTGAATCGCGATATCAGCGATTCATCACCCAAATGACGCGGATATCGCGCCTGATCCGGTATCCGGATCCCGTACGGGGCGGCGGATCGGCGCCGGTGCCGAGGTCACCCGAGCAGGCGATGAGGAGCAGGGGCCGGAGCCGGAGCATCCGTGCACCATCCGTGCTCCGGTGGACCGCACACCCGAAGCGGGCACAGACGATCGGTACGCCGATCCCGCGCCGGATACCAGCACACCCGAGGCGGAGGACCGAAGGCCGCGATCGATCTCGCGCCCGCACGCGCAGACCCCGCGGGCTGACGTCGGGGCGGTCGCGGGGCGGCCGCCCCACGCCCGCACACGCAGGGGCCGCGGATCCTCGGCGTGAGAGCGTCAGCAACCGGTGGCCCGCGCCCCGCATGCGCGGGGCCCGCGTCTGTCTGAGCGCGGCACGTGCCGCCTTGATCGCCCGCGTCCCGCATGCGCGGGGCCCGCGGTCGGGCCCGGCCTCGGGCGCGGCTGGCCCACCACGGCACGAGCCCCGGTGGATCATGCCGCCGCTCGGCGGCCCGGAAGCTAGTTCTTGTCCCAGGCGTACGGGTCGACGTAGATGACGTGGCCGCCGCGGTCGTCGGTCTCGTCCACGATCTCCGGGCGCCCGGGCTGCGCGGGCGCGACCCGGTTCGCCCGCGCGGCCTCCCCGGCGGTCCCGGCCACCGGGTCGCCGGCCCGGTCGTCCCTGATCACCGGCAGCGGCTGGGTGTCCGCCTCGGCGGCGTCGAGCCAGTGCCCGGGGAGCGCCCGGTCCCGGCCCCGGCGGAGCCGCCGCAGCACGGCGCGGAGCGCGGAGACGCGCTCCCGATCGGGTTCGCCGGCCGGACGCCGCCCGACCAGCCACCAGTTCACGAAGCCCGCGGAGATGCCGGCCGAGACGCCCACCTCCAGGGCGACGGAGAACGCCACCTCCCACGCGGACGGGCCGATCACGGTCAGCCGCGCCCCGCCGAGCGGCCCGCCGGAGAGGAGCGCCAGCAGGCCAGCGGCCGCGCCCGTGGTCACGCCGCAGCCGACCCCCCAGAGCGGGGCGGCCTCAAGCGACGCCGTGGGCGCGACCCGCGCCACCACCACCCCGGCGACCACGCCGGCGGCGAACGGCACGGCCACCACCGTCAGCGCCCAGGCCGGCGCGGCGCCCGACGACGGGAGCGCCCCCAGCAGCGGCAGGCTGGGCACCGCGCCGAGCTTCACCCCGGTGGGGGCGACCAGGGTCCCGGCGCCGACCGCGAACCCCGGCCCGGCCATGTACGCCAGGCTCCAGATGGCGGCGTTCGCCAGGTAGAGCGCCTCGACGATGAGCAGCAGCAGCCCGCCGATGAACCCGGGGTCGAGCGCGTCGGTGAGCCGGCGGATCTCCCCGAAGCTGACCGTGATCGCGCCGAGCACGAGCGCCATGCCGGCGACGAGCATGATGCCGAGCGCGGCGGCCGTACCGAGCACGAGGGAGCGGGGCCGCTCGGGGAGGAGCCGGAGCATCGACCGCCACGGCCCGATCGTGCGCGCGGTGGCGATCGAGCCGGTGGCGAACGCGAGCGCGAAGTGGCTGATCAGCGCCTCGCCGAGGAACGGCTGCACCACCTCGTTCCGCGCGACGAGGGCGATCACCCCGGCGAGCATCGCGTACGGCGCGGCGAGCGAGACGCCCGCCTGGACGACGAGCACGAGCTGGGCGCGGCGGCGGGTGTTCTCGGCGTCCTCCGGCGACTCCTCGGATGACCGGACCGGGATGCGGACCCGGAGATCCGCGTCGCGCGCCATCCACAGCCCGGCCCGGTAGAGCAGGAAACCGGGCAGGGCCATCAGCCCGAGCGGGAGCATCCCGACCGCGCCGCCCGGGATGGCGAACCCGGTGTGGTGCGCGGCGAGCCAGATCAGGCAGGCGGTGCGGAACACCCCGGGGAGACCTTCGGCGAAGGCGCCGCGCGGGGCGGCCATCCAGCCGATCAGGGTGAGCGTGGTGAGGACGGCGAGGCCGACCCCGAGGGTCCAGACGGCGGCGAGCACGCCGGAGACGGGAAGCGGGCGACGGGCCTCCTCCTCGTCGCCGAGGCGCTGCAGAACGACGCGAGGGGCGTTCTTGAATTGGTCAAAGAGGACCGTCACATTACCCCATGGTGGCAGCCGGGGCCCGGATCGCCGGGGAGGCACGCCGATGTTCCGGCGAACCCGGCCGCCTCGCCGGGATCGAGACCCCGCGCCCGAGGCGAACGCCCGCTCCGGTGGCGGCCCGGCCCGCGGCACCCTGGCCCGGGCCGGTACGGGTCCGGTCCCTCCCCGCGGAGGCCCGGACCCGTACCCGAAGGCCGCGGACGGCGTCGTGCCGTCAGCGCGACTTGATGATCTCCCGCATGATGCGGGCGGTCTCGCTCGGGGTGCGGCCGACGCGGACGCCGACCTTCTCCAGGGCCTCCTTCTTGGCCTGCGCCGTACCGGACGAGCCGGAGATGATCGCGCCGGCGTGGCCCATGGTCTTGCCCTCGGGCGCGGTGAACCCGGCGACGTAGCCCACGACCGGCTTGGTCACGTGCTTCTCGATGAAGGCGGCGGCCCGCTCCTCCGCGTCCCCGCCGATCTCACCGATCAGCACGATCGCCTCGGTCTCCGGGTCCTCCTGGAACGCCTTGAGGGCGTCGATGTGCGTGGTGCCGATGACCGGGTCGCCACCGATCCCGACGCAGGTGGAGAAGCCGATGTCCCGCAGCTCGTACATGAGCTGGTAGGTGAGCGTGCCGGACTTGGAGACCAGGCCGATCGGGCCGGGGTTGGTGATGTCGGCCGGGATGATGCCGGCGTTCGACTTCCCGGGCGAGGCGATGCCGGGGCAGTTCGGGCCGATGATCCGGGTCTTGTTGCCCTTCGACACGGCGTAGGCCCAGAACTCGGTGGTGTCGTGCACCGGAACGCCCTCGGTGATCACGACGCAGAGCGGGATCTCGGCGTCGATCGCCTCCATCACCGCGGCCTTGGTCGCGGCCGGCGGCACGAAGACCACGGAGACGTCCGCGCCGGTCTCCGCCATGGCCTCCTTGACCGTGCCGAAGACGGGCAGGCCCTCGTGAATGATGCCGGCCTTGCGGGCGTTGACCCCGCCCACGACCTTGGCCCCGGCGGCGAGCATGCGGCGGGTGTGCTTCGTACCCTCCGAGCCCGTCATGCCCTGGACGATGATCTTGCTGTTCTCAGTGAGCCAGATAGCCATCAGGCACCTACCGCGGCGAGCTCGGCGGCACGCTTGGCCGCTTCATCCATGGTGTCCACCAGCTCGACGCCGGGCAGCGCGGCGTCGGTCAGGATCTTCCGCCCGAGGGCGGCGTTGTTGCCGTCCAGCCGGACGACCAGCGGCCGGGTCACCGCCTCACCGCGGCTCTCCAGCAGCTTGAACGCGGAGACGATCCCGTTGGCGACCGCGTCGCAGGCGGTGATGCCGCCGAAGACGTTGACGAACACCGACTTCACCGACGGGTCGGACAGGATGATCTGCAGGCCGTTGGCCATGACCTCGGCCGAGGCGCCGCCGCCGATGTCGAGGAAGTTCGCCGGCTTCGGCTGGCCCGGGAAGGACTCCCCGGCGTACGCCACCACGTCGAGCGTGGACATGACCAGGCCGGCGCCGTTGCCGATGATGCCGACCGAGCCGTCGAGCTTGACATAGTTGAGGTCGAGCTCCTTGGCGCGGGCCTCCAGGGGGTCCTCCGCCGCCTTGTCGACGTACTTCTGGTGGTCGGGCTGGCGGAAGAGCGCGTTGTCGTCGAGGGTGACCTTGCCGTCGATCGCCCGCACCGCGCCGTCGACGGTGAGGATCATCGGGTTCACCTCGACGAGGGTGGCGTCCTCGTCGACGAAGACCGCCCAGAGCTTCTCGATGATGTCCACGGCGCCGTCGAGCGCCCGCTCGGGCAGGCCGCCGGCGATCGCGATCTCCCGGGCCTTCGCGCGATCCACCCCGGTGAGCGGGTCGATCGGCACCTTGGCCACCTTCTCGGGCGTCTGGCGCGCGACCTCCTCGATGTCCATGCCGCCGGCGGCCGAGCAGATGGAGAGGAAGGTGCGGTTCGCGCGGTCGAGCAGGAAGGAGAAGTAGTACTCCTCCGCGATCTGGCTCGCCTCCTCGACCAGGACCTTGCGGACCGTGTGGCCCTTGATGTCCATGCCGAGAATCTGCTGCGCCTTCTCGTACGCGTCGTCGGGACCGTCGGCGAGCTTCACGCCGCCCGCTTTGCCGCGGCCCCCGGTCTTGACCTGCGCCTTGACAACGACTCGGCCGGTCAGCGTCTCGGCCGCCGCGCGCGCCTCCTCCGCCGTGTGCGCGACGATGCCGCGTGGTACTGGGATGCCGTACTCCGCGAAGAGTTCTTTCGCCTGATGTTCGAACAGGTCCACGAGGGTCCGTCCCTAAGTGATGTCGAGGCCAGGCGCCGTCGTCTCGCCCGGCGACTTCCGCGCATGAAGAGTAGCCCCCGCCCGCAGGTGGCCGGGCACGGGGTCCCTGATCGGGAGCCGGGGTGACGGCCGTCGTGACTTCCATCTTTTCACGTGCCGCGGACCGGAACGTCCGCCGCTCCCACCGCCGGACACCGCGATCTCCTCGAGGTCCGGGACACCGCCGCCTCCGCGCTAGCGGACACGGACGCCGGTCTGGATCGACGGCCCGATACCCGCGCGGCCACCGAATCCCCGGCCTGGAATCCGCACGGACGTCCGGTATGCGGGAAACCCTCATGGCGCGCGATCGCCTGACAGCGGCCTATACCCGCACCACAGACTCTCGCCGAAGCTGACCGAAATTCCACCGCCGGTACGGCGCTTTTCACCCGGATTCACTTTCGCGGCTTTTCCCAGCTCATCACGCTCTATGAGCACGGGGGAGGAATCCGCACCACCGCGATGATCAATGCTGGTAGAACTCTTCCCACCGCTCTCATTCGGCGAGAGCGCCAGAGAGGAAACCATTCATGAAGCGATTCTCGGCCGTCCTGGCATGCGCGGCGGCGGCCGTCGTCTTCGCCCCCGGCCCGTTCACCCCGCGCACGCCCGGGCGACGGCCCGCCCGGCCGATCCCGTGGCGGCGTTGCGGAGGCAGTTCATCACCGGGCGCGGGATGACGTTCATCGACCGGACCTCGCTCCGAGGCGGCGAGGTCTTCTTCCGGCGCACGGGGAAGTTCCAGTTCGGCCCGCGCGGCGTGACCGCCTCGGACATGACCGGCGAGTTCCACGTCAAGGCGAGGGACCTCGAGCTGTTCTCCGAGGATGTCCGGTCCTGCTTCCGGCCCGAGCAGGCCATCCGCATCGGCAGGACCGTACCTCAAGGGCGGGCTCATCTCCGGCTTCCTGCCCGCCGGCAAGACCTGGCTCAAGTGGCCCGGCGGTCCGGCGGCCGGCTTCACCGGCAGCCTGGGACAGCCGATCAACATCACCGAGCCGGGGACGTTGCGGACGCTGATCTCGCGCGCCACCAAGGTCAAGGGCGTCTGCCGGGGCACGATCACCTTCGGCGAGCTGTGGAAGACGTCGAAGTGGTTCCGCGACGTGCGGGTGAACACGAAGCCGAAGGCCGCCGAGGCGAAGACCGAGATCGACCACAGGCTGTACGTCGACGGCCGAGGGCAGATCACCCGCCTGGTCAGCTCCTACGACGACGCCGACCTTGAGTCTCGGGTGACCACGGACACCGTCTTCTCCGGCTGGGGCAGGCGGGTGTCCATCAAGCCGCCCGCCCGTGGCACGGTGGCGAACCTCACCGAGCTCGACGTCGACACCGGCGAGCTGCCGACTCCGGTGACCATCGGCCAGCCCGCGGCCCGGCTAGAGCTTCTCGATCGGCGCGTAGGCGAGGAGCAGCGTCTTCTCGCCTGCGCCGCCGAAGTCGACCGTGGCCCGGGCCTTCTCGGCCACCCCGTCCACGCTGATCACCGTGCCGACGCCGAACTTCTCGTGCGCGACCCGGTCGCCCGGCGCCAGGGCGGGGATCGGGCGGGCGCCCGGCCGGGCCGGCCCGGCCGTACGGGACCGCCCGGGCTCCCGCCGCTCGGTCGCCGCGGTCCACGGGGTCTTGCCCGGGTCGGTCCGCCACTCGATCAGCTCGGCCGGCACCTCGTCGAGGAAACGCGACGCCGGGTTGAACGAGGGGGCGCCCCAGGCGGAGCGGACCACCGCGCGGGAGAAATAGAGCCGCTGCTTGGCCCGGGTGATGCCCACGTAGGCGAGCCGGCGCTCCTCCTCCAGCTCCTTGGGGTCGGTCATGGAGCGCTGGTGCGGGAAGACGCCGTCCTCCATGCCGGTGAGGAAGACCACGGGGAACTCCAGGCCCTTGGCGGTGTGCAGCGTCATCAGCGTGACCACCCCGCCGTGGTCCTCCCCGTCCGGGATCTCGTCGGCGTCGGAGACCAGGGAGACCTGCTCGAGGAAGCCGACCAGGCCGCCGTCCGGGTTGGCCGCCTCGTACTCGGCGGCCATCGAGACCAGCTCCTTGATGTTGTCGAGCCGGTTCGCGTCCTGCGGGTCGTCCGACTCCTCCAGCTCCACCCGGTAGCCGGTGGCGTTCGCCACCTCCTCGACGAGGTCGCGCAGGGGGAGCTCCCGGGCCCGCAGGTCCTCGATGAGCGCGACGAAGTCCCGGATCGCGTTGAGCGAGCGGGTGGCGAGGCCGGGGGCCTCCTGGGCCCGCTTCAGGCCCTCCCAGAACGGGATGCGCTCCCGGGCGGCGAACGCCTCGATCATCGCCTCGGCCCGCTCGCCGATGCCGCGCTTGGGCACGTTGAGGATGCGGCGCAGCGACACGGTGTCGTTCGGGTTGACCAGGATCCGCAGGTAGGCGAGCAGGTCCTTGACCTCCTTGCGGTCGAAGAACCGCACCCCGCCCACGATCCGGTACGGCAGGCCCGTACGGCTGAAGACCTCCTCGAACACCCGGGAGGCGGCGTTCGTGCGGTAGAACACGGCGACGTCGCCGGGCTTGATCCCCTCCTCGTCGGCGAGCCGGTCCACCTCCTGCGCGACGAACAGCGCCTCGTCGTGCTCGTTGTCGGCCACGTAGCCGACGATCTTCGGCCCGGGGCCCTGGTCCGACCAGAGGTTCTTCGGCTTGCGGCCCTGGTTGCGGGAGATCACCGCGTTGGCGGCGTCGAGGATCGTCTGGGTGGAGCGGTAGTTCTGCTCCAGGAGGATGGTCCGGGCGTCGGGGAAGTCGCGCTCGAACTCGAGGATGTTGCGGATGGTCGCGCCGCGGAACGCGTAGATCGACTGGTCGGCGTCGCCCACGACGACGAGCTCGGCCGGGTCGGCGACGCCCTCCCGCACCACGTCGCCGTCCACGGTGCGGACCTCGGGGCGGCCGACCAGCTCGCGGACGAGCACGTACTGGGCGTGGTTGGTGTCCTGGTACTCGTCGACCATCACATGCCGGAACCGCCGCCGCCAGTGCTCCGCCACCTCGGGGAAGAGCTGGAACAGGGCGACCGTCTGCATGATGAGGTCGTCGAAGTCCATCGCCCCCGCCTCGGTCAGCCGCGTCTGGTAGATGCGGTAGGCCTCGGCGAGGGTGCGCTCCAGGTGGGTCTGGGCGCGCGACGCCGCGGTCTCGTGGTCGATCAGCTCGTTCTTGAACGCGCTCACCTGCGCGGCGAACGAGCGCGGCGGGTACCGCTTGGGGTCGAGGTCGAGCTCACGGCAGACCATCGCCATGAGCCGCTGCGCATCGGCCTGGTCGTAGATCGTGAAGTTGGTCGGGTAGCCGAGCCGCTTCGCCTCCCTGCGGAGGATGCGCACGCAGGCGCTGTGGAAGGTCATCACCCACATGAGCTGCGAGCGCGGGCCGACCAGCCGGTCGACCCGGTCCCTCATCTCCCGCGCCGCCTTGTTGGTGAACGTGATGGCGAGGATCTCCGCGGGGTGGACCCGCCGCTCGGCGAGCAGATAGGCGATGCGATGCGTGAGCACCCGCGTCTTTCCCGAGCCCGCGCCTGCGACGATCAGGAGCGGGCTTCCCTGGTGCAGGACGGCCTCCCGTTGCTGCGGGTTGAGGCCGTCCAGCAGAGGATGGGTGACTGCTCGGGTGGACACGTCCTTAGAGTAAGGCGGTCCAATGACAACCGAAGACCGATGACCGCCGCACGCGCCGCGGGCTTCCCGCTCCCGGTGGCGGTGCGCGCCGGACGAAAGGGGCATTAGCGCATGCTCGATGAGGCCGCCATCCGCAAGGTGCTCGTGGTCGTCGCGCACCCGGACGACATCGACTTCGGTGGCGCGGGGACGATCGCGAAGCTCACGGACGCCGGGGCCGAGGTGGTGTACTGCCTGGTCACCGACGGCGAGGCCGGCTGGCCCGACCACGAGACCCCCGCCGAGAAGATCGCCGCCACCCGCCGCGCGGAGCAGACGGCGGCCGCCAAGTGCGTCGGCGTCTCCGATCTCCGGTGGCTCGGCTACCCCGACGGCGCGGTGGAGTACTCCCTCGAGCTGCGCCGGGCCATCACCCGGGTGATCCGCCAGGTGCGGCCCGACCTGGTCATCACCTCCACTCCGGAGCGCAACTACGCCGCGATCGGGCCCAGCCACCCGGACCACCGGGCCGTGGGCGCGGCCACCCTCGACGCGGTCTACCCGGACGCGCGGAACCCTCGCGCCTTCCCCGAGCTGATCACGGAGGAGGGCCTGGAGCCGTGGACCGTGCGCGAGGTCTGGCTGTCGGGCACGATGACGCCGAACCGCTACGTCGACGTCACCGCGACCGTGGAGCGCAAGATCGCCGCGCTGCGCGCCCACGAGAGCCAGACCTCCCACATCCCCGACCTCGCCGGCATGGTCAAGGGCTGGCTCAGCGCGAACGCCCGTGCGGCCGGGCTGCCGGAGGGGTCGTTCGCCGAGGCGTTCCACGCCGTGGTAACCGCCTGACACCCGCCATGGTCACCTGCTGACGCCCGGCTGTGCCGTGGTCACCGCCCGATGCCCGGCCGTACGGCACCGCCCGGCTCTTCCGGACGTGACCGATCATCCCCATCGGCACGGCGCCTCCGCAGGTGACCGCGCGCCCCGGACGCACGGGCCGCGCGGCTCTTCCGGACGTGACCGATCCCCGTCTCGCGGCCCCGGACCTCTGCGGGTGACCGCGCGTCCCCGGCGGCACGGCACCGCGCGCGGCGGTTCCCCGTCCGGCCCGCTCGACCGGGGTGCGCCACCGCGCCGGCCCACCGGCCCTGTGCCGTACGGCGGCGCGGGCGGCCATCCCGGCCGGGCCGCCGGTCAGGCGGGCCGGCGTACCTGTGCCGAGAGGTGGGCGGCCAGGTAGCCGAGGGAGTTCGTGGCGAGGTGGAGCAGGGCGGGGGCGAGCAGCCCGCCGCGGCGGCGCAGCTCGTGGAAGAGCACACCGGCCGCGGCCGTGGTGACCACGGTGCCGGCCACCAGGCGGGCGGTGCGGGCCCGGCCGTCCCCGGCGTCCGCGCCGGCCGGCCCGTCGGCGCCCGCTGAACCGCCGGCCAGCCGGCCGAGCGCCGGGTTGGCCTTCGCCATGTCGACGGCGGGGAGGACGTGCCACAGCCCGAACAGGGCGGCCGAGGCGGCGGCCGCGGTGGGCCCGGGGAGCACCCGGCCGAGCAGGGCGGGCAGCACGCCGCGGAAGCCGATCTCCTCCAGCAGCACGGTGCCGACCGGGACCTGGACCAGGGCCTCCTCCAGGAGGCGGGCGCGGGACAGCCCGAGCGCCCGCTGGTCGTGGAAGAACGCGCGGGTGTGCGGGATCGCGACGCCGGCGGCGTACCCGGCCGCCACCGCGGCGGCGAGCGCGCCGCCCAGCGCGGCGCCGCGCCGGGCGCGCAGGAAGCCCAGCTCCGGCCAGGTCACCCCGTGACGGCGGACGATCACCAGCATCGCGGTGAGCGCGGCGGCCGAGGTGACCGGGGCCATCCGGCGCGCGACCCGGTTGTTGAGCACGTTGGCGACCGCGAGCACGCCGAGGCAGCCCGCCAGCGGGCGCAGTGGCTTCACCCTCGTCCCCCCACGTCGTGCGCACTGCCGCTGCTCATACCCATGGTGGCCGGGCCGACACGGTGCCGGGCCGGGGACACGCCGGGGTCACACGAGCCGCCGGGCGCTGGCCCAGCGGGACAGCTCGTGGCGGTTGGAGAGCTGGAGCTTGCGCAGCACGCTGGAGACGTGCGTCTCGACGGTCTTCACCGAGATGAAGAGCTCCTTGGCGATCTCCTTGTACGCGTAGCCGCGGGCGATCAGCCGGAGCACCTCGCGCTCGCGCTGGGTGAGCGAGTCGAGCTCGGGGTCGATCGGCGGTGCCGGGGTCGAGGCGAACGCGTCGAGCACGAACCCGGCGAGCCGGGGCGAGAAGACCGCGTCCCCGTCGGCCACCCGGTGGATCGCGTCGGTCAGCTCCGGCCCGCTGATGGTCTTGGTGACGTAGCCGCGGGCGCCCCCGCGGATCACCCCGATCACGTCCTCCGCGGCGTCGGACACCGACAGGGCGAGGAACCGGGTCGGGATCCCGGCCTCGCGCACCCGGCGCAGCACCTCCAGGCCACCGCCGCCCGGCATGTGCACGTCGAGCAGCACCACGTCGGGCCTGAGCTCCTCGATCGCCTTGACCGCCGAGTCGACGTCCCCCGCCTCCCCGACGACCTGGATCGACGGCCCTAACTCCGCGCGCACGCCCGCCCGGAACAGCCGATGATCATCGACGATCAGCACCCGTACGGTCTTCATCGACTCCCTCACCGCCCGCGCCGCCCGGGTCACGGGCTCCGCTTCATGGTCAGCACGACCTCGGTGCCCTCACCGGGGGCGGTCTTGATCTTCGCGCTTCCGCCGTTACGTTCCATCCTGCCGATGATGGACTGCCGGATGCCCATCCGGTCCTCGGGGATCTCGTCGAGCACGAACCCCTTGCCCCGGTCCCGGATGAACACGGTCACCTCTTCCGGCTCCACCTCGGCGTAGACGGAGATCACCGGGGCGCCGCTGTGCTTCGCGGCGTTCACCATGGCCTGCCGCGCGGCGTGGAGCATGGCGACCAGCCTTTCGTCCAGCTCGCAGTCGCCCACGCAGACGACCTCGATCTTCACCCCGTGGGTGTCCTCCTCCTCGGCCGCGATCCGCCGCACCGCGGCGGCGAGCATGGTGTCGTCGCCCGGCTTGGGCTGGTAGAGCCAGGCGCGCAGCTCCCGCTCCTGCGACCGGGCGAGCCGCAGCACCTCGCGCGGATCGTGCGCGTTGCGCTGGATCAAGGTGAGGGTCTGCAGCACCGAGTCGTGGATGTGCGCGGCCATCTCGGCCCGCTCCTCCTGCCGGATGCGCTCGGTGCGCTCCCGCTGCAGCTCCCTGATGAGGGAGGCGAGCCACGGGGCGGTGATCATCAAGATGCCGCCGACGACCACGGCGCTGAACACCAGGCCGGTGCGCGCCCGGGCCAGCTCACCACTGGCGGCGAGGAAGCCGATCGCGCCGACCACGACGAGGATCACGCCGATCGCGGTGCGCAGCCAGCCCGTGCTCACCTGCCGGACCGCGCCGCTCACCAGGCGCTCCCGCCGCCCGGGATCGGCCTGCTGCCACATGATCAGCGAGCCGATCCCGCCGACCGCGATCGGCCAGAAGCCGAGGCCGCCGCCGATCAGCCAGCTCAGCACGACCATGACCAGCCACAGCACGCCGTACGCGACGACCTGCCCCCAGTCGCGCCGCGGCTCCGGGCCATGGACCTCTTCCTTGGGGGTGAACATCCACAGCGCCACGTACGCGACGAACCCGAGGCCGTCGACGAGCGTGAGCAGGACGAAGGCGAGCCGCAGGACGACCGGATCGAGCCGTAGCTGGGCCGCGGCCCCCTGCGCGACACCCGCGAGGACCCGGCCGGCCACCGGCCTCACCATCCGCGGGCACGCCTTGGGCGCGGTCGGCATCTCGTACATCTCGGACAGCATCGTCACATGCCACGGCTCTGATCGCATCCGGGCCGGACCCTGACCGGTCCCTGATCCGGCCGGACGGGGGCACGACCGGCCGGGGCCCGGTACGCCGGGGGACCGCATGGCCGCCGACGTGCGCGAACGGCGGCGCCGCGAGGGCAGGGCCGCCGCGCGCCGCGGCCCCGGCGGCGGCATCGGGTACGGCGCGGCGGCGGGCGTCCTGAGCCGCCCCGGGCCGGGCTCCGGGATGAGTCAGGGGTCTCCCGGATTCCGCGGCGCGGCGGGCACCGGTGAGGATGGAGGCATGCCCGAGGTACCGACCGCACCCTCCCACGCCCCGGCGGGGCCGGAGCCCGGCCGGGTGCTGCGCCGCCACCGGGACGGTGGCCTCTTCACCGGCGTGTGCGCCGGCCTCGGCAGGTACACGGGGATCGACCCGGTGCTGTTCCGCGTGGGGTTCGCCCTGCTGGTGCTCGCCTCGGGCACCGGGCTGCTGCTGTACGCCTCCGCGTACCTGCTCATGCGGCAGCCCGACGAGAGCCCGAGCCACCTGGAGCGGTGGACCCGCCGGCAGTTCGACGCCGAGACCGTGCTCGCGCTGCTCGGCGCGGTGTTCGCGTTCGGCGTGCTCCTCAACGTGGCGTCGGGCGGGATCGACCGCGGCACGATCGTGATCGGCACGCTGCTCGCCCTCACCCTGCTCGCCGCGCACGCCCGCGGGGTCGACCTGCTGGCCCTGGCCAAGTCGATGCGGGAGCGGGCCCTGCGGCACGGGGTGCCGCTCGCCACCGGCCGGGGCGACGCGCCGCCACCGCCTCGCCCCGGCGCGTATCGCCGGCCGGGCGCCTGGTACGTACCGCGGGGGCCGTACCACGCGCCGCGGGACACCGGGCCCGCCGGGCCGGAGCACGGCGGTCCCGCCGCACCGCCCGCTCCGGACCGGCCGCCGGACCCCGCCGACCCGGCGGGTGGTGGCCGATGAGCCCGCCCCTGACGACCCCGTCGCCGGTCCTGCCGCGCCCGGCGCGTGCCGTCGCGGCCCACCGAGGCCGGCACCACGGCGATCACGCACCGGAGCGCGCCGCCCGGCTCCCTCGCCTTCCGGCTCACCCTGACAGAGGAGGACGCATGGTCACGGTGCAGCGGTCGGCCGGCGGCTCGACCGGCCTGCCGCTCGTCGGTGGCGCGCTCACCGCGCTCGCGCTCCTGATGCGGACCGCGGCGGCCCGGGTTCCGCGGATCGGCTCCTGCACCTGGCGGCCGGGGAGCGCCGCCGAGGTGCGGGAGAGCTACGCGGTGCACGCCGGTGCGGGCACGCTCGACCTGAGCCGCGTGCCCCTGGCCCCCGGCGGCAGGATCCGCTGCCGCGCCGAGGTCGTGCTCGGGGAGCTGACCGTGATCGTCCCTCCGGAGGCCCGCCTCGAGGTGCACGGCCGCGGCCGGATGGGCGAGCTGCTGATCGACCACAAGGTGCACAGCGGCCTCGGGGTCCGGGTCGAGCGGGTGGTGCCGCCGGCGGCGCCGGGCGAGGGTGAGGCCGCCACGATCGAGCTGCATCTGGCCGCGCGGATCGGGGACGTGGTGGTCCGCCGGGCGGCCTGATCCGGCCGGCTCGGGGAGCCAGCGGCCCGGACGCCGGGCCCGCTAACCGCCGATCAAGCCCCTCCCGGGCAACGCCGGCCCGCTCACGGCCACCGATCGGGCCCGCTACCGGACGACACCGGGCCCGCTCACGACCGGATCGAGCCCGCTCACGACCGATCGAGCCCGCTCCCGACGCCGGCGAGACCCGCTCCCCCGCCGATCGAGCCCGCTCGAGGAACCGCTCGGCCTCTGCCCGCGTAGGCCCGGCCGGGCCCGCCGCGCCGAGGCCGATCGGTCCCCCTCGCCGATCAGGCCTTCTCGCGGATGAAGTCGGCGACGCGTTCCCCGATCATCACCGCGGTGGCGGCCGGCCCGCGGCTGGGCACGTCCGGGAGGATGGACAGGTCAGCGATCCAGAGGCCGTCGATGCCGTGCACCCGGCCGTACTGGTCCACGACCGCCTCCGGGTCGCCGGCCGGGCCCATCTTCGCGGTCCCGGCCGTGTGGAAGGCGGTGCCGATGTGCCGCCGGGCCCAGGCGTCGAGCAGCGCGTCGTTGTCGAGGGTCTTCCGGTCGATCTCGCCGAACCTCTTGACGTACGGCCGGAACGCCTTCGACCGCAGGAGGCCGGCGGCGACGCGCAGGGCCTCGCGCATCCGCTCCCGGTCCCGGGCGGTGGTGAGGTAGCGGTGCCGCAGCCTCGGGTGCACGTCCGGATCGGGCGAGACGATGGTGAGCTCCCCGCGGGACTCGGGGCGCTGGAGCGCCACGACCAGGTTGAGCCCGGCGCTGTGGAGCAGCTGGTCGAGGTTGCGCTTGAGCGAGGTGCCCATCATGCCCCGCAGGGTGGCGAGCGGGTGCGCGGCCATGGTGAGCAGGCCCTTGCCCGCGGGGCCGAAGACCGCCCGGCCGAAGGGCCGCAGCATGGGCAGGATCTCGAGGTCGCCGGACGTGGCGGATCCGGACGCGGTCCAGTGCAGCACCCCTTCGAAGAGCCGCGGCAGCCAGGGATCGTCGAGCCGGCGCCTGGGCACCCAGTTGAAGAGGATGTCGGGGTGGTCGGTGTACCCCTTGCCCACGCCGGGCAGGTCGTGCCGGACCCGGATGCCCGCCCGGCGGAGCTCGTCCGCGGGGCCGATGCCGGAGAGCAGCAGCAGGTGGGGTGACTTGATCGCGCCGGCGCAGAGCACGATCGTGCCGGCCCGGAACACGGTGGTCCGCCGCCCGGTGCGCGCCACCACGCCGATGGCCCGGTCGCCGTCGAGGATGATCCGGTGGACGACCGTGTTCCCCCGGACGGTGAGGTTGGGCCGGCTCTGGCGGACCGGGCTGAGATAGGCGAGGGCGGTGTTCATCCGCACCCCGTCGACCGCGTTCTGCGGCAGCGGCCCATACCCCTCATTCGACGTCATGTCGTTCTTATCCGGCTCATACGAGAAACCCAGCTCTTCGGCGGCCTCGTAGAACGCGTCGGTGACGGGTGAGAGATTTTCGGTCACCCGGTTCACCGGCATGGGCCCGCTGGAACCGTGCCCCGGGGCATCGCCGTAGGTGAGATCTTTTTCCAGCCTGATGTAGTAGGGCAGGATCTTCTCGTAGGACCATTCGTGGTTTCCGGCGGCGGCCCACCGGTCCGCGTCGGTTTTCCGGGCCCGCACGAAGTACGCGCCGTTGAGCGCGGTGGAGCCGCCGAGAATCCTGCCGCGCGCCATTGAGCAGCCGAGTTCCGGAGTGAGCCGCGCGGTGAACGCCCAATTGTTCGGGTGGCCCGGCATCGCGGCCGACATCATGCTCGCCGCGATGAGCTCGGCCGGGTAGTCCTGACGCCGCCGCGCGTCCGGCCCCGCCTCGAGGAGCAGCACCCGCAGGCCGGGGTTCTCGCTCAGCCGCACCGCCAGCGGCACCCCCGCCGCACCGCCACCGACCACGATCACGTCGAAGCTGTCCACTGCGACGCCTCCCCGACCAGCGGAATAGGCACATTAAGGGCATCTGTGTTCTTTTGTTGCGGTCTATCACTAAACCACGGCGCGCGTTGATGATCAAGGTTTCCGGACGGCCGTTCGCGCCGATACCGATTCCCCACCGGACGTGACGGCTTTCCGGCGCGGGGCCATATCACCGCACGAATTCCGCGGCGTCCGGGGCCCGAGATCGGCGCCCGCCGCGGCCCGAAACACCCGAGAGTTCTGGGAACGATGCAACTGGGGGGTTGACCAGACGGCACCGGAGCGTACCGTCACGGATATCACCGCCGCGTTGGGGAGGACCCTATGCCCCGAATAACCGTGACCGTTGACGGCATCACGTACGAGCAGGAGGTGGAGCCCCGGCTGCTCCTCGTCCATTTCCTCCGGGATCACCTCGGGAAGACCGGCACGCCGATCGGCTGCGACACCAGCAACTGCGGCGCCTGCACGGTCCTCATGGACGGCAAGAGCGTCAAGAGCTGCTCGGTGCTCGCCGTCCAGGCCGACGGCAGCGAGATCGTGACGATCGAGGGCCTGGCGAGCGACGGGAACTGGCACCCCATGCAGCGGGCCTTCCACGAGGAGCACGCGCTGCAGTGCGGCTACTGCACTCCCGGAATGATCATGGCGGCGATCGATCTGGTCCGGGAGAACCCCGACCCCACCGAGGACGAGATCCGGCAGGGCCTGAAGGGCAACCTCTGCCGGTGCACCGGGTACTGCAACATCGTCCGCGCCGTACGGCGGGGCGCTGAGGAGATGCGGGTGGCGGCGCGATGACCGAAGTGCTCACCGAAGAGCGGAAAGAGACCGGCCGGGAGATCGGCAGAGCCCGGCGGCGCAAAGAGGACGCGCGGCTGGTCACCGGCCGCACGAAGTGGACCGACAACATCCAGCTCCCCGGCATGCTCCACGTGGCCTTCCTGCGCAGCCCGATGGCGCATGCCCGGATCACCAGGGTCGACACCTCCGCCGCCCGCAACCGGCCCGGCGTGGTGGCGGTGTTCAGCGGCCAGGACTTCGCCGGCGAGCAGGGCAGCCTGCCGTGCGCCTGGCCGGTGAGCGAGGACATCGTCATCCCCGAGCACCCGCCGATGGCGGTGTCCACGGTCCGGTACGTCGGCGAGGCGGTCGCGTGCGTGGTCGCCACCGACCGGTACAAGGCCGCGGACGCGCTCGAGGCGATCGAGGTCGACTACGAGCCGCTCGAGCCCGTGCTCGACATGACCGAGGCCCTCAAGGAGGGCGCGCCGAAGGTCCACGAGGCGGGCAACAAGGCGTTCACCTGGAAGTTCGCCCAGGGCGACATCGAGGCGGCGTTCCGCGACGCGCCCGTGGTCCTCGAGCGGACCTACGTGCAGCAGCGGCTCATCCCCTCGGCCATGGAGCCGCGCGCGGTGGTGGCGACCACCGACGGCGATCAGTACACGCTCTACTCGGCCACCCAGATCCCGCACATCCTCCGGCTCATGCTCGCGCTCACCACCGGGATCCCCGAGCACAAGCTGCGGGTGATCGCCCCGGACGTGGGCGGCGGGTTCGGCTCCAAGCTGCAGGTGACCGCCGAGGAGGTGCTCTGCCTGCTCATCGCCCGCCGCCTGGGCCGGCCGGTGAAGTGGACCGAGTCGCGGTCCGAGGGCAACCTCACCGTCCACCACGGCCGCGACCAGATCCAGCGGGTGAGCATCGCGGCCGAGCGCGACGGGCGGATCCGCGGCCTCAAGGTCGACCTGCTCGCCGACATGGGCGCCTACCTGATGCTCGTCACCCCGGGCGTCCCGCTGCTCGGCGCGTTCATGTACAACGGCATCTACAAGATGGACGCCTACGACTTCACCTGCACGGGCGTCTTCACCACCAAGATGCCGACCGACGCCTACCGGGGCGCCGGCCGCCCGGAGGCGACGTTCGCGATCGAGCGGCTCATGGACGAGCTCGCCGCCGAGCTGGGGATCGACCCGATCGAGCTCCGCCGGCGGAACTGGATCAAGAACACCGAGTTCCCCTACACCACCATCGCCGGCCTCACCTACGACTCCGGCAACTACGAGGCGGCGACCGAGCGGGCGCTCGCGCTCTTCAAGTACGACGACCTGCGGGCCGAGCAGGCCGAGCGGCGCCGGCGCAAGGATCCGGTCCAGCTCGGCATCGGCGTCTCCACCTACACCGAGATGTGCGGCCTGGCGCCCAGCCGGGTGCTCGGCAGCCTGTCGTACGGCGCGGGCGGCTGGGAGCACGCCGAGGTCCGGGTCCTCCCGACCGGCAAGGTCGAGGTGGTGACCGGGAGCAGCCCGCACGGCCAGGGGCACGAGACCGCGTGGAGCCAGATCGTCGCCGACGCGCTCGGCGTGCCGTTCGAGGACGTGACCGTCCTCCACGGCGACACCGCCTCCTCGCCCAAGGGCATGGACACGTACGGCTCCCGCTCGCTGCCGGTGGGCGGGATCGCGCTCCTCCAGGCCTGTGAGAAGGTGAAGGAGAAGGCGCGCCGGGTCGCCGCGCACCTGCTCGAGGCGAACCCGGAGGACATCGAGTTCGCCGACGGCCGGTTCCAGGTCCGGGGCACCTCCGCCTCGAAGACCCTGCAGGAGATCGCGCTCGCCACGTTCGCCGCGCACGACCTGCCCGACGGGTTCGAGCCGCGGCTGGACGCGGCCGCCACGTACGACCCGGAGAACTTCTCGTTCCCGCACGGAACCCACCTGTGCGCGGTGGAGGTGGACACCGAGACCGGCGCGGTCACCATCCGGTCGTACGTCGCCGTCGACGACGTCGGCCGGGTGATCAACCCGCTGATCGTCGAGGGCCAGGTCCACGGCGGCATCGCCCAGGGCATCGGGCAGGCCCTGTTCGAGGAGGCCGTCTACGACGGGCAGGGCAACCTGCTCACCACGACCATGGCCGACTACCTGCTGCCGTCCGCGGCCGACCTGCCCGGTTTCGTCACCGACCGGACCGAGACGCCCGCGACCACCAACCCGCTCGGGGTGAAGGGCGTCGGTGAGGCGGGCACGATCGCGTCCACCCCGGCGGTGGTGAACGCGATCGTCGACGCGCTCCGCCCGTTCGGGGTGCGCGATGTGCGGATGCCGTGCACGCCGGAGCGGGTCTGGCGGGCGATCCGGGAGGCGGAAGGAGCTCAGGCATGATCCCTGCGTCGTTCGGGTACTTCCGCCCGGCCTCGGTGGACGAGGCCGTGGCCACGCTCAGCGAGGCCGGTGAGGACGCCAAGGTCCTCGCCGGCGGGCAGTCGCTGCTGCCCCTGCTCCGGCTCCGGCTCGCCTTCCCGGCCGCCCTGGTCGACGTGGGCCGGATCCCCGAGCTCCGGGGCATCGAGGACCGGGGCGACCACCTCTACATCGGGGCGACCACCACGCACCACGAGGTGATGAACTCCCCGCTGGTCAAGGAGCACTGCCCGCTGCTCGCGCAGGCCACCGCGACCGTGGCCGACCCGGCGGTACGGCACCGCGGCACGTTCGGCGGCTCGCTCGCGCACGCCGACCCGGCGGGCGACCTGCCCTCGGTCGCGCTCGCGCTCGGCGCCGAGCTGGTGCTCCGGTCACCGTCCGGGGAGCGGGCCGTCCCCGCCTCCGGGTTCTTCGTCGACTACCTGGAGACGGCGATGGAGCCGGCAGAGATCCTCGTGGGCGTCCGGGTGCCCAAGCTGGGCCCGGGCTGGGGCTTCCACTACGAGAAGTTCCAGCGCACGGCCCAGGCGTGGGCGACGGTCGGCGTGGCGGCCGCGGTCCGGCGGTCGAACGGGACCATCGAGGAGGCCCGGATCGGGCTCACCAACATGGGGCCCACCCCGGTCCGGGCGGCCGCCGCGGAGGAGGCCCTCCGGGGCGTGGAGATCGGCGACGACGCCGCGCTGCGCGCGGCGGCCGATCGGGCGGACGAGGGCACGGAACCACCGGCCGACCTGCACGCCCAGCCCGACTACCGCCGGCACCTGGCCCGGGTCCTCACCCGCCGGGCCGTCCTCGCGGCCGCGCACCGCGCCTGAGCGGGCGGGCCCACATTCGGAAACGGAGAGAGCATGGCGTTGCGGTTCGAGCACGAGTTCACGGTCCCGGTCCCGGTCGAGCAGGCCTGGCCGGTACTCCTCGACGTCAAGCGGGTCGCGCCGTGCCTGCCGGGCGCGGCGCTGGAGTCGGTCGACGGTGACGACTTCACCGGGACCATCAAGATGAAGGTCGGCCCGATCACCGTCTCCTACCACGGCAGCGCGCGCTTCGAGAAGGTGGACCCTGAGACGCGGACGCTCACCATCAAGGCGTCCGGCAAGGAGGTGCGCGGCCAGGGCACCGCGAGCGCCGAGGTCACGGCACGGCTCCTCGGCGAGGACGGGCGCACCACGGTGCGCGTGGAGTCGTCGTTCAACATCACCGGGCGGCCCGCGCAGTTCAGCCGGGGTGTGCTCGCGGACGTGGGCGGCAAGCTCATCGACCGCTTCGCCACCAATCTCGCCGCCCTGCTCGCGCAGGAGGAGCAGCGGGCGCAGGAAGGGGCGCAGGGCGCGCCCGCCACCGAGGAGGGGCCGGCCCGGGCGGAGGAGACCCCGGCTCCGGGCGGGTCCCCCGCTCAGGGCGGCGCCGAGGCGGCGGCCCGGCCGCCCGCCCCGGGTGCGGTACGGCCCGCGGCGGCCGAGGCCGCTCCGCGGCCGCAGGAGGAGGCGCTCGACCTCCTCGAGCTCGCCGGCGGCCCCATGCTGCGGCGGCTCGCCCCGGTGGCCGCCGGGGTCATCGCGATCATCCTGCTCGTGCTCGGCCTGCGCGGGCTGCGCCGCCGGTAGGCGTGATCCCGCGGCGGCGCCGTGCCGTACGGGCGCGGTGCCGCCGCCCCCACGCCGGCGGCACCGCCCCGGGCCGGCGGGCCCGGGTCAGCGGGGGATCAGCTCACGGTCGCGCTGCCGCGGCAGCCCGGCGAGCCTGCGCTGGCCCTCGGTGAGCAGCGCGGCGATCGGCCCGGGCTCGCGCAGCCGGGTGAGCCGGTCCCGGTTGTACTTGCGGAGCCGGGAGAGCCGCCGCCGGTGGTACGCCTCCTTGAACGCGGCCACGTGCCGGCGGTCGGGCTTCGGCGCGCCGCTCAGCTCGTACCCGTGCGCCACGAGCCGGTCGCCGAGCACGGCCTCGCAGAGCGCGATCTCCCACGGCTCCAGCTTCGTCATCCACTTGCCCGAGTGCGCCGTGGTGACCTCGCCGTGCGTGTTGCTGTGCCAGACCTTGTGCTTCGGCACGGCGATCTCGGCGATGTGCCACGGCTCGCACATCGCGGGGTCGTACTCCTCGCCGAGGAAGTCGCAGAGCCGCTTCAGCTCGGTCTCCGGGTCGGCGGTGAGGTCCTCGTACCGGAGCTGGTAGTAGGTGTCCTTCGGCAGCTTGCGGGCGTACCGCTTGGCGAAGTCGATCGACTCGGCCCAGTTCGCCGCCGCGTAGATCGCGTCGGGGCGGTACCAGGGCATCTCCTTGAGCGAGGCCACGCAGTCGCGGCCGTCCCGGATCAGGTGGACGAACTGGGCGTCCGGGAACATCCGAAGGAGCATCTCGACGTGCCGGTAGTAGCTGGGCCGCTTGTCGCCCCAGCGCGGCTTGCCGAACCGCTCGGCGTAGCACTGGAAGGCCATCCCGATGACCGAGCCGAAGCTGCCCGGGCCGAGCATGGCCGCGCGGACGAACTCGTCGGCGTCCAGGCCGAGCTCGCGGAACTTGGTGTTCTTGCCGGTGGCGATCCAGGTGGCGAGCCTGCGGCGGTTCTCCGCCAGCCGCATGTCGCCGTACATCCGGCGGGAGAAGTACGCCGGGACCACGAACCTGGTCTCCGGCGGTACGGCGATACGCGGATGCGAGTGCAGCATGAGCTGCAGCATCGTGGTGCCCGAGCGCGGGCAGCCGATGACGAAGATCGGCCTGTCCGATGGCATGAGATCAATCCCCCCGTGGTGAGTTGGACAAGGCGCGGCAGCGGCCCCCGGCCGATCAGACGAGAATCCTCTCCCGCTCCGGCGCGCTCTTCGGTATCTGACGGGTGGCCAGCCAGACGCGGTAGACGAGGCTCATCTCGAACGCCAGCAGCAGCGCCCCGGCGAAGATCGCCACCGGGATCAGCGCCCTGGCGCCGAACAGCGGGGCGATCACGAACACCGCGGCGTGGAACTCGATGCCGCTCCACACGTGCGTGCGCACCCGCCGCCGGACCAGGAAGACCCGGAAGCGGTCGTACCAGGGGAAGCGCCGGTGGAACGCCTTCTGCAGGTCGACGAGGGCCTTCCCCTCCTCGACCTCGAGGTTCTTCACCTCGCTGCGCGGCCTCGTCTGGAGCACGTCCTCGACGAACACGCACTCGGTCTCCATCCGCCGGACGGTGACCGTCCGGATGGCCTCCTTGACCCGCTTGAGCTGCGGCGCGTTCATGTAACGGAAGAAGTCGAGCACGATCACGCCCAAGGCGGTGAACGCGTACGCCACGTCCCCCGTGCGCGCGTACTCGCCGAATCCGAGGCCCAGGGCGCACCAGAGCACCCGCAGGCGATCCCCCACGTAGTCGAGCCACAGGCCGAACGGGTCGCCGTTCCCCTTGAGCCGGGCCAGCTTCCCGTCCATGCAGTCGACCATGAAGCTCAGGTAGAACAGCACCGCCCCGAGCGGGAGGACCCCGGCGGCGAAGGCGGTGGCCGAGCCGAGCCCGATCGCCAGCGAGATCATCGACAGCGCGTTCGGGGTGAGCGAGGTGTGGTTCGCCACCCACAACGTGAGCCGGCAGGCGAGCGGGTCGACCAGGAAGACCGTCCACCAGGAGTCCCGTCGCTTCCGTTTCGCGAGCACGTCGTCGAGCGTGAAGCCACCCATGCGGTAAGAATGGCTACAGTCGGTAGCTGTTCGCGCACGGTTCGGAAACAGACAGGGTAATTCGTTATCAGTTCTTGACCATCACACCGCCCTGGGCAAAGCCTGACTCAAGTGCGCGACGGCTCCGCTACATTCCGTGAGCAGGAGAGAGATCATGCCCGTTGCGACGTTCTACCGGCGGCTGCGCCGGCGGCTGCCGCTCACCCGGCCCGCGCCGGGGACCGCCCTGATCCGGCCGGACGCCAGCCCGCTCCAGGCCAGGCGGGAGACGCTCGACCTCGTCTGCTCGATCCTCTCGGACGCGGGCGTGCCGTTCTTCTGCGTCCGGCCGCTCCAGGTCCGCCCGCCGATCGTCGCGGTGCCCGAGGAGGAGCGGACCCGGGCCCTCACCGCGCTCGCCCGCAGCGGGCGGCCGCTCCACGCCGGGCCGGTGCGGTTCCGGGGCGTCCCCAAGGTGACCCCGCTGCGGCGCGCGTCCCGGCTGCGGGAGGACGTCCGGGTGGTCCGGGTGGCCATGTATTTCGCCAGCCCGTCCCACACGCTCGTCCTCGGCCCCGAGCACGGGTGTGATCTGGAGTTCTGGGCGCGCGATGGCGACATGCTGGCCGCGCCGCGGCCCAACCGCGCGTGCGACATGGTCCCGGCCGACGCCGAACCGGTGCCGGGCGGGGAGGAGCTGTTCAACACGCTGGTGCCGGCCGTCCGCCGGACCCGGACCTACCCGACCCGCCCGGAGTTCCTCCGGCGGCTCATCGACGACATCGACTTCCCGATCGACGCGGTCTACACCTGGGTGGACGGGTCGGACCCGGAGTGGCGGGCCCGCCGCGACCGGGCGCTCGCCGCGGAGAGCGCCGGCCGGCCGGACCTGCGGATCAGCGCGCAGGCCACGTGCGAGGCCCGGTTCACCAGCCGGGACGAGCTGCGCTACTCGCTGCGCTCGCTGATGATGCACGCGCCGTGGGTCAACCACGTGTGGATCGTGACCGACGGGCAGGTCCCCGCCTGGCTCGACACCTCCCACCCGATGGTCTCCGTCGTCGACCACAAGGAGATCTTCACGGACCCGTCGGTGCTGCCGGTGTTCAACTCGCACGCCATCGAGACCCAGCTCCACCACATCGACGGGCTGGCGGAGTTCTTCCTCTACCTCAACGACGACTTCTTCCTCGGCCGCCCGATGCCGCCCAGCCTGTTCTTCGAGGGGAACGGGGTGACCCGGTTCTTCCCGAGCACGGCGCACGTGCCGTTCGGCGACCCCCAGGCCCAGGAGTCGCCGGTCCACGCGGCCGGCATGAACAACCGGCGGATCATCGAGGAGCTCTGCGGCCGGACGCTCACCCAGAAGCTCAAGCACGCGCCGTACGCGCTGCGCCGCTCCCTGCTGTACGAGCTCGAGGAGCGGTTCCCCGCCGAGTTCGCCGCCACGGCGCGGAACAAGTTCCGCACCTCATCGGACATCTCGGTGGTCTCCTCCCTCGCGCACTACTACGGCTACCTCAGCGGGCGGGCCGTCCCGGGGTACGTGGAGTACACCTACGTGGACCTCTCCCTGCGCAAGACCCCGGCGAAGCTGCGGCGCATGCTCGCCCGCCGCAAGCACGACGCGTTCTGCCTCAACGACACGGCCCCGACCACGCCCGAGCAGGACGAGCTGCTCAGGCGATTCCTGGAGGCGTACTTCCCGACCCCGGCGCCGTTCGAGCTGACCTGAGACCGCGCCACGAAGCGGGAGACGAACATCCCGCGGAACCGCCACTGCCCGGTGTGGACGAACGACCGGCTGAGCAGCCGGAACCGCCGCTCGCTCAGCCGTGTCGCACCGGTGTGGCCGACCACCCAGACCGTGCGCAGCCCGTGCAGCCGGGCGACCAGCCTCCGGCGGCCCACCTGCCGGCCGGTGAAGCTGCCGTGCCGCTCCGGGGACGTGGCGAGCGCCACGTCGGTGAGCCGGCCGAACACCTCGGGGTAGACCACGGCGTACTTGCGCACCCGGGCCGGGACGAACAGCACCCCGTCGCCGGGCCGCGCGGCCGCGGCGACCAGCCGGACGACCGGGCCCGGGTCGTCCTGCCGCCCCTCCGGGCCGCGGACCGCGGCGTGGCCGGGGAGGGAGAGCGCGAGCCCGGCCGCGAGCACCCCGGGCACGGCCTTCCCGGGCAGCGCGGCGATCCCCGCCCCGGCGAGCAGCGCGGCGGCCGGGACGCAGCAGAGCACGTACCGGAACACGTACACCGGCTGGGCCGCCCACGAGACCGCGAGCAGGGTGAGCGGCGGCACGAGCAGCCACGGCAGCGCGAGGGCGAGCAGCGGCCGCCCGGGCGGGCTCACCCCCGGGTCCCCGCCGCACCGCCGGTGGAGGCCATCGGCGCCGCCACGGGCGAGCCGTACGGCGCCGCACACGGCGAGCGCCCAGATCAGCGGGGCGAGGCCGAGCCAGGCCGGGCGCAGCGCGCCCACGTCCCCGAAGAGCCGGACGGCGAGCATGCCGGCGTCGGCGAGGTCCGGCCGGGGGATCCACCCGATCTGCGCGCGCTGCCGGGAGGCCACCCAGGCGAGCGGCGCCACCGCGGCGAGCGCGGCCCCGGCCGCCGCGCACCAGCGCACCACGGGGCCCCGGGTGAGCAGGGTGAAGCAGCCATGGGCCGCCACGATGAGCCCGGCGAAGAGGTTCACGTGGCCGAGCGCGGCCACGGCGAGGCCGTACAGGGCGAAGGCCCCGGCGGTGCGCCGGCGCAGCGCGCGCACCAGGAGCAGGGTCGCGCCGACCGCCACCGCCAGGGCGAGGGCGTACGGCCGGGCCTCCTGCGCGTACCTGGAGAAGATCGGCATCCCGGCGAGCAGCACCCCGCCGTACAGCCCGGCCCTGGGGTGGCCCAGCGCCCGGCCGAGCGCGCCCACCCCGGCGGCGGCGAGCGCGGCGAAGACGACCGAGGGCAGGCGCAGCCCGACCGGCCCCGTCCCCAGCAGCGCGGCGAGGCCGTGCATGAGCGCGTAATAGGCGCCGTGGACCGCGTCGACCGACTCCAGCAGGTGGAGCAGCTCGGGCAGGCTCCGGACGATGGCGCTCACCGTGGCGGCCTCGTCCCGCCAGAGCGGCGGCGACCCCAGGCTCCACAGCCCGGCCACCAGCGCGGCGAGCCCGGGAACGGCGATCTCGGCGGGCGGCCGGGGCAGGCGCCGGCCCGCGGCCGGCACGGCACCGGCGGCCCCGCGGTGGACGGCGTACGGCGCGCTCATGCCAGCATCCAATCGACCACCCGCGCGGAGGCGCGGCCGTCGTCCCACGGGCAGAACTTCGCGGCGAACTTCTCGTACCGCGCCTTGTACGCGGTGAAGTCGCCGTGCTTCAGCACCTCGACCACCTCGTCGGTGGCCCGCAGGATCGGCCCGGGCGCCTCGGCCTCGAAGTCGAAGTAGAAGCCGCGCACCTCGTCCCGGTACCGCTCCAAGTCCGGGGTGAAGAACACCATCGGCCGCCCGGTGCAGGCGAAGTCGAACATCGCCGAGGAGTAGTCGGTGATGAGCAGGTCCGCGGCGGCGAGCAGGTCCGCCATGTCGGGGAACCTGGAGACGTCGCGCACCCCGCGGGGCACGGTCATCCGGTCGGCGACCAGGTAGTGCGGCCGGAGCAGCACCACGTCGCCGTCGCCGAGCGCCGCGGCGAGGCGGCCCACGTCGAGCGGCGGCGCCACGGGCCCGGAGCCCGCCAGCTCGTCGTCCCGCCAGGTCGGCGCGTACAGGATCGCCCGCCGCCCCTCCGGGATGCCGAGGCGCCGCCGCGCCTGCTCCCGGCGCTCCGGGCGGAACAGCGCGTCGTTGCGCGGGTACCCGGTCTCCAGCACCTCCCCCGTGTACCCGAACGCCCGGCACAGGATCGGGGTCGAGAACGGGTTCGGTGAGATGAGCGCGTCCCACATGACCACGTGCCGTCTCCACTCCTCCTCGGGGAACCGCTGGGCGTACGGCATGCCGGCGACGTCCCGGCCCAGCCGTTTGAGCGGGGTGCCGTGCCAGCACTGCACGAAGCGCTGCCCGGGCCGCTTGCGGTACCAGCCCGGCTGGGTCCGCCGGTTCGCCACGACGAACCTGGAGGTGTGCAGTGCCTCCTCGTGCTCGCGCGAGCCGTACAGGACCGTCCGCACCCCGGGCGGCACGGTGAACTGCCCGTCGCGGGTGACCCAGATCAGCTCCATGTCCGGGCGGCGGCGCGCCAGCTCCTCGGAGATCGCCCGGGGGTTGCACGAGTACTGGCCGCCGCCGTAGCTGTCGAACAGCGCCGCGTCCCGCAGCCGCCCCCGCCGCCGGCGGGCCCGGCACCGGCGGGTGGCGTACGGCCCGCGCTCGTCCGGGCCGAGGGCCGGGCGGACCACCAGGCGCAGCTCGGCGGCGCGGGTGGTGCGGATGGAGATCTCGTGCACCGGGGTGGTGTGCGCCGCGGGGAGGTCCGCGACGAGCTCCGGGCTGAGCCGCACCGGCTCGCCCCCGGCGAGCACCCGCCAGGTGCCGCTGCGCAGCGGCAGCCCGTCCTCGGTCCGGCCGATCGCCGCGGTCCACCGGGTCCCGGTCCAGCGCATCGGCCAGGAGTGCTCGCGCAGGCCGCTGCGGAGCACGATGCGATCGGCCCCGCTCTCCCCCACCCCGCTCAGCAGCAGCTCGTGGCCCGCGCCCCACCGGACCTCGGTCACCCGGTCGCCGCCGGGGTCCGGCGGCCCGGCCGGATCGCCCGGCTGGAGGGTGAGCCCGCCGTCGCGGGTGAGGGTCACGGTCACCCCGCCGGCGGCGAAGACCCGCTCCCCCGCGTGCCGGCCGCCCGGCACCCGGCCCTCGCGGGTGACGCCCCGCGCCGTGACCCGCGCGTGCAGCGCCCACCGGCCGTGCGGCAGGGCGGCGGGGTCGATCTCGGTGACGAAGCCCGAGTCGTCGTGGCAGACCGCGGACTGGCGGGAGTCGGCCGTGACGTCCGGCCGGGCCACCCGGCGGAGCGGCAGCCCGATCCGCCGCCGCCCGCGCTGGAGCCAGAGCTCGATGCGGCTGCCCCGGCTCGCCAGGTGGCTGATGTACGCGTGCCCGGCGACGGTGAGCCGGCCCCCGGCGTGCCGTACGTCGTCGACCCCGGCGACCAGGAGCAGGTCCTGCTCGGCGTCGAAGAGGTGGCGGGGCAGCCGCCGGTCCCGGCGGAGCGGGTAGTCGACGTACCAGCGCCGCCGCCACGGCGGGCCGCGCCGTACCACCCCGCGGTGCCGGAGCTCCGTCTCGGCGAAGCGGTGCAGCGCGGCGAGCTCCTCGGCCATCCCGCGCACGGCGAGGTGGAGCTGGAGCCGGCGCAGGGCGGGCAGCCCGCGGACCGCGGCCGGGGTGGAGGCGGGCGAGCCCGGGCACCAGGCCGGCGAGGGCGCCCGGCCCCTCGTGGGCGCGGTCCAGCACGGCGCCGAGCGCGGGGTCGGCGGTGACGAGCGCGTCCCAGTGCTCGCGCAGCCCGGGCGCGCGCTCGCCGATGAAGGCGGCGAGCTCCAGCAGCGCGGCGAGCCGCCGGGGCGCGGCGGCCCGCTCCCGCCGCCCGCCGGCCGGGAGGGCCACGTCCCCGAGCACGTCGATCGACCGGGCGAGGACCAGCGCGCGGACCGTGACCGGGAAGTCCTCGCCCAGGCCCTCGGGGAAGGCGAGGCGGTGCTCGTCCCAGAAGGCGCGGCGGAACACCTTGCCCGTGGCCGTGCCGTCCCGGAGCAGCGCGGGCTCCCGGGTGACGTGGGTGCCGAGCCGGTCCCCGGGGGCGGTGTCCACCCCGGCGGTCTGCCCGCAGGCGAGGTCGGAACCCGTCGCCTCCAGGGTCCGCACCAGCCGCTCGAAGGCATCGGGCGGGACCGCCGCGTCCCCGTCGGCGAAGGCGAGGTAGCGGCCGCGCGCCCGGGCGACCCCGAGGTTCCGCGCCGCGCCGGCGTCGCCGGCGTCGGCGGCCACCACGGTGAACCGCTCGTCCGGCAGGGGTACGGCCGGCGGCCGCCCGGTGAGGATCACCTCGATGGCGGGGAGGGTCTGCGCGCCGAGCGACGCCAGGCACTCTGCGAGGCGCCGCTCTCCACCGCGCACGTGCACGATGACCGAGAGCGTGGGGGATAACCGCTCGACCGTCACGCGGTAAACATGCCGATCCGGCCGGGCTCGGCTCCGCGCCTTCCCGAGGGCCTTACCTGCGCTTGACCGTTCCTTGACCGGGGTGCTCCGCTCGATCCGGCGGCTCGGACGCGCCCGGCGGTCACCCGCCGACCGCGCCGATCACCCGCCCGTGCCGGCCCGGCTCCTCGACGCGCGGGCGGCGGCGCTCCCGTACGGCGAGCACCGCGTGGCCGGACCGGTCGGCGAGGAGCTTGAACGCCCGGCCGTCCGTCCGGTGCGCCAGCGGAGCCCGGGCGTTCAGCTCGATCGGCAGGTCCCCTCCGCCGTGCACCCGCACGGCCAGGCCGTACCGGCCGCCCGGCAGGGGCCCGCTGCCCGCGCCCATCTGCCCGGGGGTGAGCCGGGCCCGGAACCGGGTGCCCGCCCCCTCGATCGCGGCGAGGTGGACGTCCGGGCCGCCGAGCGAGCGCACCACGAGCGCCATCGCCCGGTACGGCGCGGCGAACCCGCCTTCGAGGAGCAGCTCGCCCCCGGGCAGCCATTCGGCGAGGTCCACGAAGGCGGCGACCGGCTGCTCCCGCAGGGTCAGCAGCCCCGAGGGGGCCGCGGCGGCCACGAGCTCCCGGTCCCCTATGGCGTACCGGGCGGGGGTGAGGTCCTCGGCGGCGGTGACCGGGACGGTCCCTCCCCCGGCGGTGCGGACCTCGAACCGCCACTCGGCCCGGCCCGCCAGCGCCGCGGCCTCGGGGTGGTCCGGCGGGCCCACGGGCCCGAGCGCGCGCAGATCGACCTCGGCGTGGAAGGTGCGCCCGTCCACGGTGAGCGGGCGGCGCACCGGCACCCCGCCGGGGCGCCGGGTGACGGTGAGCTCCGGGCCGAGCTCGCCGAGCGCGTGGCCGACGAGGCGCAGCCGCCCGTCCCGCACGGTCTGGGTGACCACCCGGGCGGCCTCCCGCCCGGCGTAGATCGCGAGGTGTCCCGGCTCGGCGAGGACCGGGGTGACGTAGCGGTCCTCGCCCACCCTCCACCGGCCCGCCCGGTCGGCCCAGGTGGCCCGGGGGTCGAAGAGCCGCCCGCGCCGGACGCCGCCCCGGTGGCGGACCCGCAGCTCCACGTGCCAGAGCCCGAGGCGGCCCGGGGCGGCGAGCCGCCCGGGGTCGACCACCAGGCGGAACCCGCCCCAGTCGATCCGCGGCCGGTCCGACGTCTTCGCCACCGCGGCCGGGCGGACCGTGGCCGGGATCCGGATCCGCCGCCCGGTGCGCTCGTGGACGAGCGCGGCCGAGATCCACTGGTGGAACCGGCGGGTGGGGCGCAGGCACTCGGGGGCCGCGCGGCCCTCGATCACCAGCCGGCCGTCCTCCCACCGGACCGCGTCGATCCGGTGACGCGGGTCGAGCTCGGCGTCGGCCCGGGTGACCGCGGCGGGCAGGCGGGCGGCGGGCGGCACGTCGAGGTGGTAGCGCAGGACGCGGCGCCGGACACGCTCCTCCGGCCGCACCGCCCGGTGCCAGGCGGCGACCTCGACCAGGCCGGCGAGGTCGCCCTGCCGGACCAGGTGCCACTGCACCCGCCGCAGCGCCGGCAGCCCGTCGAGCACCGGCCGGGCCACGTCGTCGAGGTACTCCCCGGCGAGCTCGAGGAACCGGGTGCGGAACTCCTCCGGGCCCTGGTCGAGCACGTCGAGGAAGTTGGACAGGTCGGTCTCGAGGACCACCCGGTCCCACGCGGGCACGTACGCACCCCGGTGCCGGCCGGCGAGGAACTCCCGCACCGAGCGCACCGCGGCGAACCGGTCCGCCAGGTGCCGGACGCTCGCCTTGCCCTGGGTGATCGACCGGGACCGCTCCCGCCAGACGTAGACCGGGGCGGGGAGCACGTCGACCGCGGGGGCGAGGACGTGGGCGCGCAGCGACACCGGGATGTCCTCGTACAGCACGCCCTCGGGGAAGGCGAGGCCGTGCTCCTCCCAGAACGAGCGGCGCCACAGCTTGTTGGTGACGAGCCGGTCCCGCAGCAGCGCGGTGTCCCGGGTGACGTGCGCGGCGAGGCCGGGGCGGGCGAAGACCGGGCGGTGCAGGGCCGACGGCCGGGTCTTCGCGCCGTCGTACCGGAGCACGTTCCCGGTGGCGAACGCCGAGCCGCTCCGCCGCAGCGCGGCGAGCAGGTACTCGATGGCGTGGGGCGGGAGCAGGTCGTCCCCGTCGACGAAGGCGAGGAACTCGCCGGTGGCGTGCCGTACCCCGGTGTTGCGGGCGGCGCCGAGCCCCGCGTTCGCCTGGCGGATCAGCCGGAACCGCGGGTCCCGCTCGGCGAAGTCGGCCGCGATGTGCGCGCCCCGGTCGGGCGACCCGTCGTCGACCACGATGACCTCGAGGTCCCGCCAGGTCTGGGCCGCGACCGACGCCAGGCAGGCCTCCAGGTACGGCTCCACGTCGTAGCTCGGGATGATCACGCTGACTCGTGGCACGGCGGATCCTTTGCACTCGTCGTCCATCGGCGGCTGCACTCGTCGTCGATCGGCGGCCCGGGCGTCACCGTGCGGCGGGGCGCACGAGCGCGCGCAGCCGGCGCCGGAGCCGGGTGGTGGTACGGCGCAGCGCGCCGCCCGTGGGCGCGTCGCGCCGCCCGCGCCGCGGCCGGCGCGCCCGCGGCGGGGGCACGGCCGCGCCCGCCCTGGTGAAGCCCCAGGTCTCCCCGGCGGTCCACACCGACCCGAACATCTCGTGGACCAGGTCGTCGATCCGGTCGTGGGGCCCGGCGCACCGGCGGGCCCGGTTCACCGCCGCGGTCCGCTCCAGCCGGGCGTGCACGATGCGCGCGCCGCGCTCCTCCAGGGCGACGCAGATGAGCCCGAGCCCGTGCCGGTCGGCGTGCTTGATGAGGGATGCCACGGTGTGGCGCGCCGGGACCCAGCCCGGCGGGCAGTGGAGGCGGAACGGGGCGGGGAACGCGCTGCCGGGGACGGACTCCTGGAACGCCACCCGGGCCTCGCCCGCGTAGCAGGCCCGGATCAGCCGGAGGTCGAGGTCGGGGTCGGCGAGCGGGTCCCGCCGGCCGTCGCGGAGCCGCCCCCACGGCCCGGCGATCGTCACGGTCAGGTCGGCCGGCCGCGCGGCGAGCACCCCGTCGACCGTGGCCCGTACGGCCTCGAAGGAGGCGTTCCCCACCGGCACCACGACCTCGACGTACGGGACGAGGTGGCTGCGCGCGGGGTGCCGGCGGAGCCAGCGGAACGTGGGCACGCGCTCGGCCAGGTAGGGCCAGTTGTGCCGCTTCACCTCCCGCTCCCGGCGCATCACCGTGGAGGGGCCCAGGTGCCAGCAGCGCGCCGCGCGCTCGGCGACGAACACCGCGCCCTGCTGGGCGAGGCGGTACCCCAGCTCGGTGTCCTCGCCGAGGACCAGGGCCCGGTCCACCCCGCCGGCCGTGCGGAGCAGCTCGGCCGGGAGCGAGGTGGTCGCGCCCACGGTGACGTGGAACGCGCGCAGCCCGGCGGTCCGCAGGTCGGCGCTCTCGTCCCAGTGCCGCTCGGTCCACTGCGGGACGGTGTCCTCCTCGGCGTAGAGCTTGGCGAGCGCCCCCGCCTCGATCGCGGCGAGCACCTCGCCGGCCGGTGTCTCGTCCAGGCCGGGGGTGAACCGGACGCGGCCGAGCACGACGAGGTAGTCGGCGAGGTGGTGCCAGCGCATGTGCGCCTCGATGTGCTCGGGGAAGAGCACGAGGTCGGCGTCGAGGAAGTGGACGACGTCCCCGTCGGCCGCCTCGGCGCCGATGGCGCAGGCGTTCGCCTTGCCCCAGGTGCCGGGCGGGCGGCGGATCACCCGGAGCCGCTCGGGCACGGGCCCGGGGAGCGGTCCCAGCGGCTCGTCCCCGTCGTCGACCACGATCACCTCGAGCAGGTGGGCCGGGTAGCTCTGGTGGGCGAGGCTGGCCAGGGTGAGCGGCAGCGTCGCCTCGGCCCGGTAGGCGGGGATGACCACGCTCACCGCCAGGGTGGGCCGCCACTCCCCCAGGCGCGGTGGCGGGCCGAGGACGCCGTAGTCGTTGAGCGGGATCCGCGGCTTCCCCTGCATCCGAGTCACCTCTGCCCACCGGTGAGCACCGTCTGCCTCTCCATCAGCTCGGTGAAGACCAGCCCGCGCCACTGCTCCTCGTAGGAGGTGAGGAAGGCCGGGAGGGGCTGCTGCCAGGTGTGGCCCCGGGCGTACCTGCGGCGGAGGACGTAGTTGAACCCGTGGGTCCGGTAGATCCGCCCGCCGGCCGCCCGCACCGCCTGGAGGAGCTGCCCGTCGACCGTGCGGGCGAGCGGCCGGAAGCCGCCGACCGCGTCGAACATGGCCCGGGTGATGAGGATCGTGCCCCCGGCGACGAGCGGGGCGTACCGCTCGGTGGCGATGGCGCGCCGGATCGTCACGTCGATCGGCTCGAGGTAGACGAACTCGGCCGCCGAGCCGACCAGGTCGGCCCCTGAGTAGAGCTGGGCGAGCACGAGGTCGGCGAGGTGGTCGGGGCCGTACCAGTCATCGTCGTCCACCTTCGCCAGGAAGGCGCCCGAGGCGGCCGCCGCCATCCGGTTGAGCACCTGCCCGAAGGGCATCTCGGCCGGGGCCTCGACCACCGTGATCGGGAGGAGCACGCTGCCGGCCGCGACCTGCCGCGCGGGCACCCCGTGCAGCCCGAGGATGAGCTCCGCCCGCACCCCGCGCTGCGCCTCCATCTGCCGGATGGCGAACGGGATCATCTCCGGCCGCCGGGTGCAGAGCAGGATCGAGACCGTCGGCTCCAGCGGCGGGGCGAGCCCGGTGGCGGACACGATGGTCCGCCAGCGGGCCACGGCCCCGTGGCGGCGCAGCGCGCACCGGCGGAGCCGGATGCTGAGCACCTCCCGGCACAGGTCGGAGGCGAGCCGGTCGGGGTCGGCCTGCTCGAGCAGGGCGGCGAGCTCGGCCCCGAGCAGCGCGTCCCGCGCGGGATCGGCCGCGGCGAGCACCGGCACCCCGGCGGCGCAGAGCGCGGCGACGATCCGGGCGGCGGCCACCGGCCGCCCGGGCAGCGCGGGCACGGTCACGCCGCGGACGTCCCGGAGCCGCGCCACGTCCGCGTCGGTGAGCTCGCCGCTCGGCGGGATCCGGACGAGCGTCTCCGCACCGCAGGCGATCGCGTACCCGGCGGCGGACTCGGTGAGCGCGGCGCAGGGCAGTGACGGGTGGCTGCGGAAGCCGATCGGGTTGATCACCGCCTCGTCCACCGGTGGCAGGTGGTCGGGGCCCTCGGCCGGCCCGCCCGCGTCGCGGTCGACCACCGGGGCCCCGCCGCCGGTCTCCGGCCGGAGGGGCAGCGGGGTGGTGCGGAGCACGATGTCGCACGCGGGCGCGTCCCGGCGTTCGGGCACCGGCCCGTCGGCGGTGCAGAGCGTGGCGTTGGCGTCGCCCGGCCGCCACCGGGCCGCCGCGTCGCCGGAGAGCGCGACCACCGGCTGGGTCATGTGGCGGCGCACCCCGAAGAGCCCGTGCGCGATGCGGACGAGCACCTCTCCCCCGGCCACGGGCTCGGCGAAGCGGGCGTCGCACCACCAGCCGGTGCCGGTGCGGCCGATCCGCAGCTCGCTCAGGTGGCACCAGCCGGCCTCGTGACCGGGCACCGGGACGGGCTGCGCGGCCCACGGCGGGACCTCGGCGATCACGAGCCGGACGCGCCGCGCCCGCGGCAGCAGGCCGGCCAGCGGTACGGCCCGGCGCACGTCCGCGGGCGTCCGGGCGGCGATGATCACACAGTCGTACGGCTCGGCGGCGTCGTCCGGCCGCGGGCTCTCCGCCAGCGGGAGCCACGGGCCGGCGAAGCCGTCCACGAGCCGGTCGAGCAGCTCAGGGCAGATTTCGAAGCCGACGGATGCCCCCCACGTCCGCGGCGTTCGGCCGGCGGCTCGGATCACCCGCCCTCCTCGCTGTCCGGTTCACCGATCGACCGGGCCAGCATCGCCGACTTCGCCGGGGCCGTGGTCCGTTCCCCGGAGTTCTTGCCGCATTGTTTACCGCTCTTGGAATCCGGGCCCGGGCCATTCAGGTGATCGCGTTACCATGCGCCGGTGAATCATCCCCCTCGAGGAGCAGCACCATGAAGTCGCGGCGTCTGATCCCCCTCGCCGTCGCGCTCGCCCTGGCGGCGATCCCGGCGGCGCCCGCTCACGCCGGGCCGGAGACCGCGGCCGGGAGCACGGCCACGGAGCCGTTCTGCGCGCGGCACAAGTGCATCGCGCTCACCTTCGACGACGGCCCGGCCGAGTACACCGGAACCCTGCTCAAGGTCTTGAAGAAGTACAACGCCAAGGCGACCTTCTTCATGATCGGCAACCGGGTGCGCAAGCACCCGAAGCTCGCCGCTCAGGTCGCCAAGGCGGGGCACGAGATCGGCAACCACACCTACGACCACAAGTACCTGACCGAGCTCGAGTACCGGGAGATCTACACCCAGGTCCAGAAGGCCCAGCAGATCATCAGGAAGGCGACCGGCAAGCGGCCCGTGGTCTTCCGGGCGCCGGGCGGCCTCTACAACGCGGGCGTGCTGGACGTGGTGGGCAAGTTCGGGATGGTGCAGGTCCCCGGGACCGTCGCGACCAAGGACTACGTCAAGGACTACCGCAAGGTCGGCCTGCTCACCCGGCGCGCCCTGGAGGTCGCCGGGCCGGGTGAGATCGTCCTCATGCACGAGACCGTGAAGGAGACGGTCCAGTCCCTCCCGGCGGTGCTCGAGCGGCTCTCCAAGCAGGGCTACCGCTTCGTGACCGTCTCCACCCTGATGGAGGGTGAGGAGGTCACCCCCGGCCAGGTGTACCCGCCGCGGCCCCAGGTCGTCGGCTGAGCCGCCGGATGGGCCGCCCGCCGGACGGGGGGCTTTCACGTACGCCGGCGGCGCAGGGCGCGCCGGGGCGCCGGTGCCCGGCCGGCGCGGCGTGCGGGCGGTCAGGGCCGGGTGGCGGTCACCACCCAGACATCCCGGCGCCCGGCGCGGTGCGCCGTGACGGTGACGTCGGTGAACCCGGCCGCCCGGCAGTGATCGGCGAAGGCGTCGGCCTGCCGGCGGGTCCAGCCGTGCGAGGCCTGGCCGGTCGCCCCGGCGCGATCTGCCGCTCCATCGCGAGCAGCCGCCCGCCCGGGGCCAGCACCCGGTACGCCTCCCAGAGCCCGGCCTCGACGTCCTTCCAGTGGTGGACGGTGGCCAGCGACCACCAGACCGTCGCCCAGCCGTCCGGCAGCGGCACGCGCTCCGCGGTGCCCTCGCGCCACTCCATCGCCTCGCCGCGGCCGGCCATCCGGGCCCACCGCAGCATCACCGGGGCGGGATCCACGCCCGTGGCCTGCGCGCCCCGGCGGGCGGCCTCCCGCACCGCGGTGCCGGGGCCGCAGCCGATGTCGGCGACCCGGTCGCCGGGCCCGACCGCCGCCAGGTCGGCGGCGAGACGGGCGGTGGGCCGCCCCGCCAGCAAGAAGATCAATCCGATCACCGTGCCGATCACCCCGGAGAAGCCCGGGTGGTCGGCGTGGTGGTTGACCGGTAGCACGTCCGCAGCGCTCATGTCTCCGACCTTGCCGGTTCAAGTCGGCTTGAAGTCAAATGACGGGATGGACCTCATCCCGATCGGTGAGGCGGCGGCCCGGCTGGGGTTGGCGCCGTCGGCGCTCCGGTACTACGACGAGCGCGGCCTGGTCCGGCCCCGGCGCCACGGCGGCAGGCGCATGTACTCCCCCGAAGAGCTGCGCCGCCTGGCGTTCATCAAGATCTTTCAGCAGCTCGGCATCGGGCTGGACACCGCCGCGGCGATCCTGGACGCGCCGGATCCGGAGTGGCGCGAGGCCGTGGCGCGGCAGATCGCCCACCTGGACGAGGTGATCGCCCGGGCCCGGGGCGCGCAGCGGTTCCTGGCCCACGCGCTGGACTGCCCGGCCGAGCATCCGGTGCGCGACTGCCCCACGATGACCGCTGCCCTGGACCGCCTGGTCGGCGGGGCGTCGATCGACCGGCTCGTGGCCGAGCACGACGCGCCGGCCGGGCCGGCGGCGGCCGGCCACGGCGCGCCGCGCCCCGACCCCCATGCCTGAGCCTCCCTCGCCGGCCGGGTGGGATGGCGGCCGGTCACGCCATGCGGAGCGATCGGCCCCGGCCGCGACACGCCCCTGTACCGCCCACCGGCGGGACGTCGATCACCGGCCCATCGGCCGACGGCGGCCGCGGTACGCCCCGGGCGCTCCTCGCCCTGGACGGCCTCCGTCCCTTGTCCTGCACGGCCCCGTGACGCCCGGAAGCCGGGAGCCGGCGGGCGGCGGCCGCGCGTCCCGGCGCGCGCCGGTCCGGGCGCGCCTCACGGCGGCTCAGGGGTGCCTGCCTCCCGGCGGCTCAGGGGTGCGGACGCGCGGCTCATGCCGCCGCGGGCTCCGCGGCGACCCGCCTCCGCCGGGCGAGCCGCCGGCCGAACCGCTGCGCCGGGGCCTCCAGGTACCGGTAGGTCAGCCAGCTCACGCTGAGCAGCAGGGCGAGGTAGCCGGCCATGAGCGCGGCCCGCTGCTCGGTGGGCAGCAGGCGCAGGTCCCCCAGGGCGGCCTGGAGCCACCGCAGCATGGGCTGGTGGATGAGGTAGACCGAGTAGCTGATCAATCCGAGCCAGGGGAGCACGCGGGGCAGCCGGCGTCCGCACAGCGCCATGGCGAGCGCGAACGTCCCGGCCGCGAGGGCGATCGTGGTGGTCCAGACGCGGGGCTGCACCCACCACCAGCCGGCCTGTACGGCCTGGACCGGGGCCAGGGCCACCAGCCCGAGCGAGACGGCGACCGGGACGAGGGAGCCGGTCCCCTGCTCCCACCGGTAGATGGCGGTCCCGGCGAACATCACCGAGAGGATCGCCGCCGCGAACCAGGGCACGTAGCTGCCGAAGACGAGGAGCACCAGGGCCATCAGCCCCAGCGTGTACCCGGCGACCGTCCGGAACCGGCCGGTGATCAGGCAGGCGATCCCGGCCACGAAGATCGCGCAGGTGACGAGCGCGGGCCAGCGGTCCGGCAGCAGCGGCCCGGTGAGCACCACGCCGAGGACGACCGCGGCGATCCCGAAGGCGATGGAGATGGACCCGCTGGCCCGGTGCGCCCCGCGGAGGAAGAGCGCGGTCACCAGCAGGTAGAAGACCATCTCGTAGGAGAGGGTCCACATCGGGTCGGCGACGGCCGCCATGTGGTGGACGTCGGAGAGCATGGTCAGGTGCGCGGCGACCGCGGTGACGTCGCGCGGCACGTGCGGCCGGACCGGCACCCAGATCCCCATCACCAGCACCAGGCCGATGACGAGCAGGTAGAGCGGATACAGCCGGAATATCCGGCTGATCCAGAAGGTCGAGACGTCGCCCTTGCGCTCCAGTGAGGCGGGGATGATGTACCCGCTCACCAGGAAGAACACCAGCACCCCGTACATGCCGAGGTTGAACCAGTACGGCCGGAGCGCCGGCATGAGCCAGGGGAGCATGTGTTCGGCGACCACCGCCATGGCCCCGATCCCGCGCAGCGCGTCCAGCCAGGCGAGGCGCTGGGCGGTCGCGTCGGACCCGCTGATCATGGATGGGGACGAGATCACCCGCGCTAACTTACCGGGTTCGGGATAAACGCTCCATTAGCCAGGAGTGTTGTCCTGGCCCGGTCACTCCCACTCGATCGTGCCGGGCGGCTTGCTGGTGACGTCGAGGACCACCCGGTTGATCTCCGGCAGCTCGTTGGTGATCCGGGTCGAGATCCTGGAGAGCACGTCGTACGGCACGCGGGCCCAGTCGGCGGTCATCGCGTCCTCCGAGGTGACCGGGCGGAGGACCACCGGGTGGCCGTAGGTGCGCCCGTCGCCCTGCACCCCGACCGACCGCACGTCGGCGAGGAGCACCACCGGGCACTGCCAGATGTCCCGGTCGAGGCCGGCCCGCGACAGCTCCTCCCGGGCGATGGCGTCGGCCTCGCGCAGCAGGTCGAGCCGCTCCCGGGTGACCTCGCCCACGATCCGGATGGCGAGCCCCGGCCCGGGGAACGGCTGCCGCCAGACGATCGCCGGCGGGAGGCCGAGCTCCTCCCCGGCCCGCCGTACCTCGTCCTTGAAGAGCGTGCGCAGCGGCTCCACCAGGGTGAACTTCAGATCCTCGGGGAGCCCGCCCACGTTGTGGTGGGACTTGATGTTCGCGGTGCCCGTGCCGTGCCCGGACTCCACCACGTCGGGATAGAGCGTGCCCTGGACGAGGAAGTCCACCGGACCGCCGGCGGTGGCGCGGATCGCGCGCGCCTCGTCCTCGAAGACCCGGATGAACTCCCGGCCGATGATCTTGCGCTTCTCCTCCGGGTCCCGCACGCCGGCGAGGGCCTTGAGGAACCGGTCGGAGGCGTCCACCACCCGCAGCTTCACCCCGGTGGCGGCGACGAAGTCGCGCTCCACCTGCTCGGCCTCGCCCTTGCGCAGCAGCCCGTGGTCGACGAACACGCAGGTCAGCCGGTCGCCGATCGCCCGGTGGACGATCGCGGCCGCCACCGCCGAGTCCACCCCGCCGGACAGCCCGCAGATCGCGCGGCCGTCGCCGATCTGCTCGCGCACGGCCTCGACCGCGTCCTCCACGATGTTGAGCATGGTCCAGGTGGGCCGGCAGCCGGCCGCGTCGAGGAAGTGCTTGAGGACCGCCTTGCCGTGCTCGGAGTGGATCACCTCCGGGTGGAACTGCACGCCGTACAGCCCGCGCCGCGGGTCCTCCATCGCGGCCACCGGAGTGGCCTCGGTCGCCGCGCTGATCGTGAACCCGGGCGGGGGCTCCACGACCGAGTCGCCGTGGGACATCCACACCGACTGCACCGCGGGCAGCCCGGCGAACAGCACGCCCTCGTGCAGCACCTTCAGCTCGGTGCCGCCGTACTCGGCGACCCCGGTCCGGGCCACCCGGCCGCCCAGGGCCTGGGCCATGGCCTGGAACCCGTAGCAGATGCCGAGCGTCGGCACCCCGGTCTCGAACAGGCCCTCGGGGACCGACGGGGCCCCTTCCGCGTACACCGACGCCGGCCCGCCGGACAGGATGATCGCCTTGGGCTTCTTGGCCAGCATCTCGGAGACCGGCATGGTCGAGGGAACGATCTCCGAGTAGACGTGGCACTCACGCACCCGGCGGGCGATGAGCTGCGCGTACTGCGCGCCGAAGTCCACGACGAGGACCGTGTCGAATTCGGACACCGGAAAGGACCCCCAAAACCAGCGAGCGGTACGGCCAGTCTATCGGCGCGGTGAACCCGCCCTGCCGCGCCGCAGGCCAGGGCCTCTCACCCCGCAGGCCGGATCCCCGCACCGCACCAGGGTCCCTTGCACCACGGGCCGGGCACCGTGGCCCGGTCTCTCGGGCCCGGGCCATGACCGCCGGTGCCGCGGTCCCTCGCCGCGGGCCGGGGAGCCCGCCTCGTGCGCGTTGTCCCCGGTGGCCGCCGCGCCGCGGGCCGGGTCCGCGCCCCAGGGCGCGAGCGCGGCGGCACGCGGCCGTCCCGCCACGAGGCCGGGGAGTCCCTCGGGCCGGAGCCCGCCCCTCAGGTGACGTCGACGATGGGCAGGCGCAGCGCGCCGGGCGCCGAGGGCGGCACGACCGGCTTGGCCGGGGGCACCGGCTTGATCCGCACGTACGGCGAGCCGAGCGGCGGCCGGGGGTCGGGCTCGCCCTTGTTCGGCCAGAACGCCATGGCCCGCTCGGCCTGGGCGGTGATGGTGAGCGAGGGGTTCACCCCCAGGTTCGCCGAGATCGCCGAGCCGTCCACGATGTGCAGGCCCTCGTACCCGTACACCCGGTGGTAGGGGTCGATCACCCCGGTCTCCGGGGAGTCGCCGATCACGCAGCCGCCGATGAAGTGCGCGGTCGCCGGGATGTTGAACAGGTCGAGCCAGGTGCCGCCGGGCAGGCCGCCGACCTCCTCGGCGGCGATCCGCACCGCCCGGTGCCCGGCCGGGATCCAGGTGGGGTTCGGCTCGCCGTGGCCCCGCTCGGCCCGGAGCCGGCCCCCGCGGAGCCGCACCGTGATCGAGTTGTTCTTCGCCTGCATGACCAGGGCGATCACGGTCCGCTCCGACCAGTGGCGGATGCGGAAGAGCCAGGGGATCAGGTGCGGCCGCCGGGCCACCTCGCCGAGGAACCGCGCCCAGCGGGGCGTCCGCCCGCCCCCGTCCACCAGGAGCGTGCGCAGCAGCGCCATCATGTTGGAGCCGTCGCCGTACCGGACCGGCTCGATGTGCGTCTCCGCGTCCGGGTGGAACGACGAGGTGATCGCCACGCCGCGGTTGAGCTTCGGCCCCCTCGTGGTCGGGCGCTCGAAGCCGAGCAGCGCCTCGGAGTTGGTCCGGGTCAGCTCGCCGAGCCGGGGCGAGAGGTTCGGCAGGGTCGTCCGCTTCAGCCGGTGGAGCAGCTTCTGGGTGCCGTACGTGCCCGCGGCGAAGACCACCTGGCCGGCGGTGATCGTGCGGGTGCGGCCGAACACGCCGGTGCGGCGCACGGTGAGCTCGTACCCGCCAGTGATCGGCCGGACCGAGACCACGGTGGTCTCCGGGTGGATCTTCGCCCCCGCCTTCTCCGCCAGGTAGAGGTAGTTCTTGGTGAGCATGTTCTTGGCGCCGTGGCGGCAGCCGGTCATGCACTCCCCGCACTCGGTGCACCCGCGGCGGCGCGGGCCGACCCCGCCGAAGTACGGGTCGTCGACCTCGACCCCGGGCTCGCCGAAGAACACCCCGACCGGGGCGAGGTGGAAGGTGTCGCCCACGCCCATCCGCTCGGCGACCTTCCGCATGACCTCGTCCGCCGGGGTCATGGACGGGTTGACCACCGCGCCGAGCATCCGCTTGGCCTGGTCGTAGTAGGGGGCGAGCTCGTCCTTCCAGTCGGTGATGTGCGCCCACTGCGGGTCGGTGAAGAACGGGTCGAGGGGCTCGTAGAGCGTGTTCGCGTAGACCAGGGAGCCCCCGCCGACCCCGGCCCCGGCGAGCACCAGCACCCCGCTCTCGCCGCGCAGCAGGTGGATGCGCTGGATCCCCTTCAGCCCCAGGGCGGGGGCCCACAGGAAGTCCCGCAGGCGCCAGGAGGTCTTGGGCAGGGTCTTCTCGTCGAACCTGCGCCCCGCCTCCAGCACGCCGACCGAGTACCCCTTCTCCGTCAGCCGGAGCGCCGCCACGCTGCCCCCGAACCCCGAGCCGACGACCACGACGTCGTAATCCATGTGCACGCGCTCTCCCTGGTGAGCGTTCGAACGGACCGCCGGGGTCACCTGATGTGCAGCCGCTTCATGGTCTTGAGCGCGCCGGCGAGCAGGCCGGCGTACTTGTCGTAGGCCATGCCGAGCATCGGCTCGAAGCCGAGCCAGGTGGCCTGGCTGGCGACGGTCTGGACCTCGGTGTACTTGAGCAGGCCCTCGGCCCCGTGCCGGCGGCCGATGCCGGAGGCCTTCATGCCGCCCATGGGCGCGTCGTACGACGCGAAGGCCGAGGCGTACCCCTCGTTGATGTTGACGGTGCCGGCCTTGATCCGGGCGGCGAGGCGGCGGGCCCGCGCCAGGTCGCGCGTCCAGATCGAGGCGTTGAGGCCGTACGGCGTGTCGTTGGCCTTGGCCACGACCTCGTCCTCGGTGGCGAAGCGGTAGACGGAGACGACCGGGCCGAACGTCTCCTCGCGGCAGACCGTCATCTCCTCGGTGACGCCGTCGAGGATCGTCGGCTCGTAGAAGAGCGGGCCGAGGTCGGGCCGGGCCTTGCCCCCGGTGAGCACCTTGGCTCCCTTGCTCACCGCGTCGGCCACGTGCGCGGAGACCACCTCGAGCTGCCGCCGGTGGGTGAGCGAGCCCATCTGGGTCTCCCAGTCGAAGCCCGGGCCGATCCGCATGTTCCGCACCGCGCGCACCAGCTTGTCGAGGAAGCGGTCGGCGATCGACTCGTGGACGTAGAGCCGCTCCATGGAGATGCAGAGCTGGCCGGCGTTGGTGAAGCACGCCCGGATCGCGCCGTGCGCGGCGAGGTCGAGGTCGGCGTCGTCGAGGACGATCATCGGGTTCTTCCCGCCGAGCTCGAGCGAGCAGCCGATGAACCGCTTCGCCGCCTCTTCGGCGATCTTGCGGCCGGTGCGGGTGGAGCCGGTGAACGCCACGTAGTCGGCGCCGTCGAGCAGCGGGCCGCCGATCTCGGCCGGGTCGCCGAGCACCACCTGCCAGATGTCGCGGGGCATGCCGAGCTCGACGAGGAGGTCGATGGTCCACAGCACCGACAGCGGGGTCTGCGTGTCGGGCTTGTGCACCACGGTGTTCCCGGCGAGCAGCGCGGGCACCACGTCGGTCACGCCGAGCGAGAGCGGGTAGTTCCACGGGGTGATCACCGCGACGGTGCCCTTGGGGTGGCGCAGCTCGGTGGTCCGGGTGGCGAGGGGGAAGATGCCCTGCCGGCGCCGGGGGGCGAGGAGCCTGGGGGCGCGGCGGGCGTAGTAGAGGGTGCAGCCCACCACGTCGAGCACTTCCTCGTATGCGTGCCGCCTCGCCTTGCCGGTCTCCCACTGGACGATGTCGAGCAGCTCCTCGCGCCGGTCGAGGATCGCGTCGTGCAGCCGGAGGAACGGCCGGACCCGCTCCTCCACCGGCAGCGCGGCCCAGGCCCGCTGCGCCTCCCGCGCCGTGGCGTACGCGGCACGGACGTCGGCGGCGGTCGAGATCGGGATCTCCGCCAGGGGACGGCCGGTGAACGGCGCGATGATCTCCTGTGTCTTGCCCTCGGAGGTGACGTGGCCGATGATCCGATTGACCGTCACCGCGTCGAGCGTCCGGGTCGTGGCAGACATGCCAGAAGAATATTTCGGAAATATGACCGTGGCTACTGATGAGTAAGGAATTGTTCACGGCCCATCAACGGCGGCGTCACCGCGCTCCGCTCCGGCCGCCGGCGCGCGCGGTACGGCGACGGCCCCGAGATCTTCCCAGGTCCGCCCACGACCGAGCGTCCGGGCGGCCGGGGCCCGCCGGTAGGGCGGGCAGGGCTACGACACGGCCGGCCGGACCGCGGCCGCCTCCTGATCGGTGTCCTGCTCCTGGGAGGCGCGCTCCGCCTCGACCCGCTTCAGGTAGTCCTGCACCTCGCGCTTGATCTGATCGCCGCTCCAGCCGAGCGGCCCGGCCATGAGCTCCGCGGCCTCCTGCGCGACGGCCGTGCCCCGGTGGAAGGTCTCGATCGAGATCCGGGTCCGGCGGCTGAGCACGTCCCCCAGGTGCCGCGCCCCCTCGTGCGTGACGCCGTACACGATCTCGGCGCGCAGGTAGTCGTCGGCGCCGGACACCGGCCGGCCGAGCGAGGGGTCCCGTTCGATGAGCTCGAGCACCTCGTTGATCAGCGAGCCGTACCGCTGGAGCAGGTGCTCGATCCTGGCGACGTGCAGGCCGGACGACCGGGCGAGCCGGTACCGGGAGTTCCACAGCGCCTGGTAGCCGTCGGCGCCGGCGAGCGGCACCCGGTCGGTGCAGGACGGCGGGACCCGCTGGTCGAGCCCGTGCGCGACCGCGTCCACGGCGTCGGCGGCCATCACCCGGTAGGTGGTGAACTTCCCGCCGGCCACCATCACCAGCCCGGGCACCGGGTGGGCCACCACGTGCTCCCGGGAGAGCTTGGAGGTCTCCTCGGACTCCCCGGCGAGGAGCGGGCGGAGCCCGGCGTAGACGGCCTCCACGTCGTCCCGGGTGAGCGGGGTGGAGAGCATCGCGTTGACGTGGTCGAGGAGGTAGTCGATGTCGGACCGCGAGGCGGCCGGGTCCTCCTTGCCGAGGTGCCACGTGGTGTCGGTGGTGCCGATGATCCAGTGCCGGCCCCAGGGGATGACGAAGAGCACCGACTTCTCGGTGCGCATGATCAGCCCGGTGTAGGAGTGGATGCGGTCCCGGGGCACCACGAGGTGGACGCCCTTGGAGGCGCGCATGTGGATCTGCCCGCGCCCGCCGACGAGCTGCTGGATCTCGTCGGTCCACACCCCGGTCGCGTTCACCACCTGGCGGGCGCGGACCTCCAGCTCCTCACCGGTCTCCCGGTCGAGCACCCGGACGCCGGTGACCCGCTCGCCCTCGCGGAGGAAGCCGACCGCCTCGGCCCGCGACACCACCTGCGCCCCGTACCGGGCCGCGGTGCGGAGCAGGGTGACCACGTACCGGGCGTCGTCCACCTGGGCGTCCCAGTACTGCACCGCGCCGGTGAACGCGGTGCGCTTCAGCGCGGGCGCCACCCGCAGGGCGGCCCGCCGGGTGAGGTGCCGGTGACCGGGGAGGCCGCGCTTGTGTCCGAAGGAGAAGCCGAGGGTGTCGTAGAGCACGAGCCCGGCGCCGATGTACGGCCGCTCCCAGACGTGGTGGGTGAGCGGCAGCAGGAAGGGCACGGGCCGGACCAGGTGCGGGGCGATCCGCTGGAGGAGCAGCCCGCGCTCCCGGAGCGCCTCCCGCACCAGGTCGAAGTTGAGGTGCTCCAGGTAGCGGAGGCCGCCGTGGATCAGCTTGGACGAACGGGACGAGGTGCCCGAGGCGAAGTCCCGGGCCTCCACCACGCAGACCGAGAGCCCGCGGGTCGCGGCGTCGAGGGCCACGCCCGCGCCGACCACCCCGGCGCCGATCACGACGACGTCGAACTCCTGCGACCGCATCCGTTCGAGCGCGGCGGACCGCTCGGCCGGCCCCAGCCGTGCCGTGTCCATGCTCGCCGTCATTGGGCTCCCTCGGTACGGCTTCGCCCCGTCCTGCGGAGGTGTATCTACCCGTGGGTAGCAGGACGCCAATCAGCGCCGCGCCCGGATTGCCCAACGATCTCCGAATATGCCGGTCTCCTGGGGAGGAACGGGTAGAGACCCGGTAGACCGACCCGTACGCACCGGCTCCCGGCTCGCGCACCGGCGCCACGGGGCAGCGGCCCGGGTACGGCCTCGCGCGGCGGCCACGCCGCGGACCCGGAAGGATGGGGCGCATGAGCATGACGCTCACAGATCTCCGCATCGTGACCCCGAGCGAGGTGCACGACGGGTGGCTCACCGTCGACGACGGGCGGATCACCCGGATCGGCCGCGGCAACCGGCCGCACGACGGGCACAGCCTCGGCGGGCGCCTCGTCGTGCCCGGCTTCGTCGACATCCACTCCCACGGCGGGGCGGGAGGCTCCTACCCCGACGGCGAACCGGTGACCGCGGCGGCCGTGGCCACCTTCCACCTCGACCGGGGGACCACCACCACACTGGCCAGCCTGGTGACCGCGGCGCCCGAGACCCTCGCCAGGGCCACCGCCGTGCTCGCCGAGCTGTGCGACCAAGGGGTCATCGCCGGGATCCACTTCGAAGGGCCCTACCTCGCGGCGAAGCGGTGCGGCGCGCACGACCCCGCCCTGCTCCGCGCGCCGGACCGCGCCGAGTTCCGGTCCCTGCTCAAGGCGGGCCGCGGGCACGTCCGCATGATCACGATCGCGCCCGAGCTGCCGGGCGCGCTCGACCTGATCCGGGAGGCCGTGGCCGAGGGGGTGGTGGCGGCGATCGGGCACACCGACGCCACCTACGAGCAGACGATCGCCGGCATCGAGGCCGGGGCGACCGTGGCGACCCACCTGTTCAACGCGATGCCGCCGCTCGCCCACCGCTCCCCCGGGCCGATCGCGGCGCTGCTCCAGGACGAGCGGGTCACCGTCGAGCTCATCAACGACGGGGTGCACGTCCACCCGGCCGTGCTGCGGCTCGCCATCGCCCGGACCGGCCCGGGCCGTACCGCCCTGGTCACGGACGCGATGGCCGCGGCGGGCATGGGCGACGGCCGCTACCGGCTCGGGCCGATGGACGTCGAGGTGAGCGGCGGCGTGGCCCGGCTCGTGGACGGGGGCGCGATCGCGGGGAGCACGCTCACCATGGACGCGGCGTTCCGCCGGGCGGTCGTCGACCTCGGCGTCTCCCTGGTGGACGCCGCCCGGATGACCGCGCTCACCCCCGCCCGGCTGCTCGGCCTCGACGACGCGATCGGGTCCATCTCGATCGGCAAGTACGCCGACCTGGTCGTGCTCGACGACGACCTGCGGGTCGACGGCGTGATGAAGCGGGGCACCTGGGTCCGCCCGCCCTCCCCCCGCCACGGCTAGCGCACCGCGGCGGTACGGCCGGCCCGCCGAGCGGAGGCCACGGCGGCGGAGCGGGCGGGCCGTACCGAACGCGCCGGCTGCGGCGGCGCGGGACGGGTTACGGTTGCGGCGGCGCGACGACCACCTCGACGCGCTGGAACTCCTTCAGGTCGGAGTAGCCGGCCGTGGCCATGGTGCGCCGCAGCGCGCCCATGAGGTTCATCGACCCGTCGGCGATCGTGGACGGCCCGTGCAGGATCTCCCGGAGCGTGCCGATCGTGCCGATCTTCACCCGCTTGCCGCGGGGCAGGTACGGGTGGTGCGCCTCCGAGCCCCAGTGGTACCCGCGGCCCGGGGCCTCGACCGCCCGGGCGAGCGGCGAGCCGACCATGACCGCGTCCGCGCCGCAGGCGATCGCCTTGGCGATGTCGCCGGACTTGCCCATGCCGCCGTCGGCGATGACGTGGACGTACCGGCCGCCCGACTCGTCGAGGTAGTCGCGGCGCGCCGCGGCGACGTCCGAGATCGCGGTCGCCATGGGCACGGCCACCCCGAGCACGTTCCGGGTGGTGTGCGAGGCGCCGCCGCCGAAGCCGACCAGCACCCCGGCCGCGCCGGTGCGCATCAGGTGCAGCGCGGCCTGGTACGTGGCGCAGCCGCCGACGATCACCGGCACGTCGAGCTCGTAGATGAACTGCTTGAGGTTGAGCGGCTCGGCCCGGCCCGAGACGTGCTCGGCGGAGACCGTGGTGCCGCGGATGACGAAGATGTCCACCCCGGCGTCGATCACCGCCTTGTAGTAGCGGATCGTCCGCTGCGGCGAGAGCCGTACCGCGGTCGTCACCCCTCCGGCGCGGATCTCCTCGATCCGCCGGCCGATCAGCTCCTCCTGGATCGGCGCCGAGTAGATCTCCTGCAGCCGCCGGGTCGCGGTCGCGTCATCGAGGCTCGCGATCTCCTCCAGCAGCGGCGTGGGGTCCTCGTACCGGGTCCACAGGCCCTCCAGGTCGAGCACGGCGAGCCCGCCGAGCCGGCCGATCTCGATCGCCGTCTGCGGGGAGACGACGCTGTCCATCGGGCTCGCCACCAGCGGGATGTCGAACCGGTAGGCGTCGATCTGCCAGGAGATCGAGACCTCCTCCGGGTCCCGGGTCCGCCGGGAGGGGACGATCCCGATCTCGTCCAGCGCGTACGCCCGGCGCCCGCTCTTGCCTCGGCCGATCTCCACGTGACTCATCTCGCCTTTCTCTCGTTGGGCGGTGGGCGCGCTCCGGTCGGTCGGTGCCGCGCGCCGCTCAGCGCCAGTAGTTCGGCGCCTCGACCATCATCTGGATGTCGTGCGGGTGGCTCTCCCGGAGACCGGCCGCCGTGATCGGCATGAGCTGCGCCTTCTCCTGCAGCTCGGCGATGGTCCGGCAACCGGTGTACCACATGCCCTGGCGGAGGCCGCCGACGAGCTGGTAGGCCACGGCCGCGACCGGGCCCCGGTACGGCACGTGCCCCTCGATGCCCTCGGGGATGAACGCGTCGTCCCCGCTCACCTGGTCCTGGGCGTACCGGTCCTTGCTGTAGGAGGTGCCGCCCCGCTCGCGGTTGCGCACCGCGCCGAGCGACCCCATGCCCCGGTACGACTTGTACTGCTTGCCGTTGATGTAGAGCAGCTCACCCGGGGACTCCTCGCACCCGGCGAGCAGCGAGCCGAGCATCACCGAGTCGGCGCCGGCCGCGATCGCCTTGGCGATGTCGCCCGAGTACTGCAGGCCGCCGTCGCCGATGACGGGGACGCCCGCCGCGTGGCACACCTGGGCCACCTCGTAGATCGCGGTGAGCTGGGGCGCGCCCACCCCGGCGACCACCCGGGTGGTGCAGATGGACCCCGGGCCCACGCCCACCTTGACCGCGTCGGCGCCGGCCTCGATCAGGGCCTGCGCCCCGGCCCGGGTGGCGACGTTGCCGCCGATCACGTCGACCCCGCCGAACGACTTGATCTTGGCGACCATGTCGAGCACGCCGCGCGAGTGGCCGTGGGCGGTGTCCACGACGATGACGTCGACCCCGGCCTCGATGAGGGTCTTGGCGCGCCGCTCGGCGTCCGGGCCCACGCCGACCGCGGCCCCGACCCGGAGCCGCCCGTTCTCGTCCTTGGTGGCGAGCGGGTACTGCTCGCTCTTGATGAAGTCCTTGACCGTGATGAGCCCGCGCAGCCTGCCCGCGTCGTCGACGATCGGGAGCTTCTCCACCTTGTTCTGCCGGAGCAGGCGGAACGCCTCCTCGCGGGAGACGCCGACCGGCGCGGTCACCAGCGGCATGGGGGTCATGACCTCGCGGACCGGCCGGCTCTGGTCGGTCTCGAACCGCATGTCGCGGTTGGTGACGATGCCGACGAGCACGCCGTTCTCGTCGGTCACCGGCACGCCGGAGATCCGGTAGGTGGCGCAGAGCCGCTCCACCTCGGCGAGCGTGGTGTCCGGAGTGCAGGTGACCGGGTCGGTGACCATCCCGGCCTCCGACCGCTTGACCTGGTCGACCTGGTGGGCCTGCTCCTCGATGGAGAGGTTCCGGTGGAGGATGCCGATCCCGCCCTGCCGGGCCATCGCGACGGCCATGCGCGCCTCGGTCACCGTGTCCATGGCGGCGGACACGAGCGGGATCCGCAGGGTGATGTTCCGCGAGAGCCGGGTGGTGGTGTCCGCCTCCCCGGGCAGCATGTCCGAATAGGCGGGGACGAGGAGCACGTCGTCGAACGTGAGCCCTGGTTCGGTGAACTTGGCCATCTCCTACCCTCCCTACCTGCCCTCGCGGGCTCCCGTGTGCTCCCCACGCCAGTTTAGTGGTGGCTTTCGGGGTGGAATGTGCCGACCTGTCAAGGGGGCACGGGAAAGAAAGTGGGGGACCGGGAACCGGTCCCCCACGGAGTGCGGCGTCATGCCGGCCACGCCATCGAGCCCCCCTCCGCGCCCGGATGGCGGACCGTCGGCTAACGCTGAGTCAAGGATGCGTCACGGAACGTCATAACGCAATACCCGTCCGTGAAGACGCGTGTTCCCGGCCGTGAGGGTCACCTCCCCGGCCACGGAAGGCCCGGGGAGGACGTCACCCCGTTCGCGCTCCGGGGCCGTCACCCCACTGCCCGGCCACGGAGGGCCGTTGGCCGCTTCCTCGGCCACGAAGCCCTGGCCGGAGATCGACGCGATGGGCGGCGCGGTGACCTCCCGCCATGAAGGCCGGGGTCATCGCCGGCGCGATCGGTGGCGTGACCGTCACCTCCCCGGCCCCGGAGGCCCGGGCGGTGGCCCCGGCCGCGGAAGGCAGGGGCGGCTCACGGATGCCCGGCCGTGGCCGCAGCCGCCTCGCCGGCCGCGAAAGCCTTCGGGCTTCCGGGCCGCGCCTCCGCTCGCCGGCGGACGGGATCGCCGCCCGGGCCGGGCTCGCGCACGCGGACCCGTCCGGAGGCCGCGCGTGCGTCTTTGATGGCGCGTGCGTCTTTGATGGCGCACGCCGTCCCGGCACCGCATCGGCGGCCCTCCGGGCGGATCGGGACCCGGGAGAGCGCCAGGCCGGTCGCGGCACCGCCTCCGCCCCGGCGGTGAGGTCAGCGGCCCGCCGGCACCACCCGGCGAGCGGGGGAGGATGACGCCACCGGCCGGTCGCGCGTTGGGGTGATCGCGGCCGCGGCCCGGAACCCGGCCATGGGCGCCGGCATAGATCACGGCGGCGCCGGGGAGCAGTTAACGGCACCTTCACCCGGTGGGCCTGCCGTAGGCATAAGGTGGAAGACGTGCTGGAAGACCTCCCCCGCGACCCGTTCGCGGACGACCCTGACGACCCTGCGGCCGAGCTCGGCATGCTGGACGAGCCCGAGCCGCTGACGCTCGCCGAGCGTGATGAGGCGCTTCAGGACCTCGCCGACATCGAAGTCTTCCGCTCGCTGCTGGAGCCGCAGGGTGTGCTCGGTCTCGCACTCGATTGCCCGGATTGCGGGGAAAAGCACTACTTCAACTGGGACCTGCTCCGGAGCAATCTCAAGCAGATGATCGACAACGGGCGGCCGCAGGTCCACGAGCCCGCCTTCCAGCCCGACCCGGCCGACTACGTGACCTGGGACTACGCCCGCGGCTACGTCGACGGCGTGATCGACGCCGAGGAGAGCCGCTGATCGCACGCCGAGGCCGCCCGCGGCCCGGCGATACGCCCGGGCAGGCGGCGGTCCGGCGGGCCATGATGCAGCGCGCCGGAGCGCGGGCAGCGAGCGTCCCACGAGGCGCCCCACGGGACACTGCCGGGTGCGGCGCGCATGCGGCCGGATGCGGCGCCCGATGAGCCCGACGGCCTGGGCGACGCGGCGGTGTTCGGCTTCCTACGAGACGCGGTCGAGCTCGGCGAGCTGGCGCAGCCGGGCGAGCGCCCGGTGCTGGGCCACCCGGACGGCGCCGGGCGACATGCCGAGGACGTTCCCGGTCTCCTCGGCCGACAGCCCGGAGACCACGCGGAGCAGGAGCAGTTCGCGCTGGGTGTCCGGCAGGGCGGCGAGCAGATCTCTGGCCTGCTGGGCCTCGCTGTGCCGTACCACGGTCTCCTCCGGCCCCGGCCCGTCGTCCGGCTCATCGGGTAAGTCCAGGGTGGGCACGGCCGAGCGGACCGAATTGCGCAGTGCGTCGGCCACTTTGTGCGCGGCGATGCCGAGCACGAACGACGCGAACGAGCGCCCCATGTCGCGGTAGCGCGGCAGGGCCGAGAGCACAGCGATGCACACTTCCTGCGCCACATCGTCGACGATGTGGTGATGGCCGGAAACCCCATTGAGCCGGGCCCGGCAGTAACGCACCACCATCGGGCGGAGTTGTCCCAGCAGTGATTCGACGGCGGCGGGATCGCCCTGGGCGGCACGGCTGATGAGTGCCCTGAGGTCGGGCTCATCCGAACTCGTCGCAGGCCTTTCCCCGGTTACGGCGTCAGCGACGTTTGCCTCAGTCACATTAGGCATAATGCCCAGCGCGATCGTTGGTGTCGCCATGCGGAACGGCTACGGATTGGTCACATTGATGCGTGATGACCAGACGTGATCATTCGATTGCCGTTTGATATCAGGATTTCTCCGGAGAAGAGCCGGAATCGGATGACTTTTCTCGTCGAATTCGGCGCATAAGAAAGTACGGCCCCCGCCCGGAGCGAGCGGGAGCCGTACTCACGACCGATGTGATCAGTGACCGTGGCCGTGACCGTGACCGTGGCCGTGACCCGCGGCCGGGGTCTCCTCCTCCGGCTTCTCCACGACCAGGGCCTCGGTGGTGAGCAGCATGCTCGCGATCGACGCGGCGTTCTGCACCGCCGAGCGGGTCACCTTGACCGGGTCGATCACGCCCTGGGAGATCAGGTCGCCGTACTCGCCGGTCGCGGCGTTGAGGCCCTCACCCGGCTTGAGCTCGGCGATCTTGGAGACCACCACGGAGCCCTCGAGGCCGGCGTTCTCCGCGATCCACCGGGCCGGCTCGACGAGCGCCCGGCGCACGATGGAGACACCGGTCGCCTCGTCGCCCGTGAGGCCGAGGTCGTCCAGCTCCTTCGACACGTGGACGAGCGTCGAGCCACCGCCGGCGACGATGCCCTCCTCGATCGCCGCGCGGGTCGCGGAGATCGCGTCCTCCAGGCGGTGCTTCTTCTCCTTGAGCTCCACCTCGGTGGCCGCACCGACCCGCAGCACGCAGACACCGCCGGCGAGCTTGGCGAGCCGCTCCTGCAGCTTCTCGCGGTCCCAGTCGGAGTCGGCCTGCTCGATGGCGAGGCGGATCTCGCGGATCCGGTCCTCGATCGCCTTCGGGTCACCGGCGCCGTCGACGATCGTGGTGCTGTCCTTGGTGACGACGACCCGGCGGGCGGTACCGAGCACCTCGAGGCCGACGTGCTCGAGCTTGAGGCCGACCTCCTCGCTCACCACCTGGCCGCCGGTGAGGATGGCCATGTCCTGGAGCATGGCCTTGCGGCGGTCGCCGAAGCCCGGCGCCTTGACCGCGACCGAGGTGAAGGTGCCGCGGATCTTGTTGGTGACCAGGACGGCGAGCGCCTCGCCCTCGACGTCCTCGGCGATGACCAGGAGCTGACGCTTGGCCTGGGCGACCTTCTCCAGGATCGGCAGGAAGTCGGCGATCGACGAGATCTTGCCCTGGTGGATCAGGATGTACGGGTTCTCGAGGACCGCCTCCATCCGCTCGGAGTCGGTCACCATGTAGCCCGAGATGTAGCCCTTGTCGAACTGGAGCCCCTCGGTGAACTCCAGCTCGAGGCCCATCGCGTTCGACTCCTCGACGGTGATCACACCGTCCTTGCCGACCTTGTCGAACGCCTCGGCGATCAGCTCACCGATCTTGGCGTCCTGAGCGGAGATCGTCGCGACGTTCGCGATCTCCTTCTTGTCCTCGACGTGGCGGGCGATCGCGAGCAGCTTGTCGCTCACGGCCTGAACGGCCTTGTCGATGCCCCGCTTCAGCGCCAGCGGGTTGGCGCCGGCGGCGACGTTGCGCAGGCCTTCGCGGACCATCGCCTGGGCGAGGACGGTCGCGGTGGTCGTCCCGTCACCGGCGACGTCGTTGGTCTTGGTCGCGACCTCCTTGGCCAGCTGGGCGCCAAGGTTCTCGTACGGCTGCTCCAGCTCCACCTCACGGGCGATGGTCACGCCGTCGTTGGTGATGGTGGGAGCGCCGAACTTCTTGTCGATGACCACGTTCCGGCCCCGCGGGCCGAGAGTCACCTTGACGGCGTCGGCGAGGGCGTTCACGCCACGCTCAAGAGCCCGCCGCGCGTTCTCGTCGAACTCCAGGATCTTAGGCATTCAAGTCTCCTCTGAGCGGCCAGAGCCCCGGGTCCTCGTCCCGGGGCTCCTCCAGGCTTCGCGCGGGCTTACTTCTCGATGATGGCGAGCACGTCGCGGGACGAGAGCACGAGGTACTCCTCGCCACCGAACTTCACCTCGGTCCCGCCGTACTTGCTGTAGAGGACGATGTCGCCCTCCTTGACGTCAAGCGGGATGCGCTTCTCGCCGTCCTCGTCCCAGTTACCCGGGCCGACCGCGAGTACCTTGCCCTCCTGCGGCTTCTCCTTGGCGGTGTCCGGGATCACCAGGCCGGAAGCGGTGGTCTGCTCGGCCTCAAGCGGCTGGACCACGATGCGGTCGCCAAGCGGCTTAATGGGAACCTTGGTGGCGGTCGTCGTCACGATCGGACCTCCCCTTCAGATTTGGATGATTCAGCTGAAGAGGCGACCAGCGGCCTGCCGTCGCGGGTGTCAGACCTGTCTCGTCGCATTGGCACTCTTAAGGGGAGAGTGCCAACACGAAACAGTATGCAAGTGTGCCGTGACAGTCAACACGAACCGCGCCGCAGGTCAGATGGCATGTGACCGGGATCACCGGGGCATCGCCGCGTCCGCGCGGCCCGGCACGGCGGTGCGTGCGGCGCCCGCGCCGGGGTGCCGAGGGGGACCGCACCGGGTCCCGCGGCGGGCGCGCCGCGGCCACCGGCCGGTAACGTCGTGAGGCCGTGGACCTTCGCACCTTCCGCGAACTGCTCGGGCCGGAGGGGCAGCGCGCCCTCGCCGAGGCGGAGCGGCTCCTCGCCGCGGGCACCGAGCCGGTGGCCGTGATCACCGCGCTGCGCCGTACCTGGTCCCCGGAGCTCACCTCGGCCGCGCTCACCCAGGCGGCGCTGCGCGACCGGGCCCGGGCCAAGTTCGGCGCCGACGCGGCGGTCATGTACTTCACCGCGGACGGCCTGGAGCAGGCCACCCGGCCCGAGGTCGCCGGGCACCGGGCGCGGCGGATCGCCGCGCTCTCCCCGGACCCGCCGGCGCTGCTCGATGTGTGCTGCGGCATCGGGGGCGACCTCATCGCGCTCGCCCGGGCCGGCCACCCGGTGGACGCGGTGGACAGCGACCCGCTCACCGTGGAGATCGCCCGCGCCAACGCGGCGGCGCTCGGCCTGCCCGCCCCGGTCGAGGTCCGGGTCGCCGACGCCGCCGAGGTCGATCCGTCCGGGTACGGCCTGCTCTTCGCCGACCCCGGCCGGCGCGGCGCGGGCGGGCGGACCTTCGACCCGATGGCCTACTCCCCCGCCTGGCCGGTCGTGCTCGACCTGGCCCACCGGGCGAAGGCCGCCTGCATCAAGGCCGCGCCGGGCATCCCATACGAATTCATTCCCGAGCACGCCGAGGCCGAGTGGGTCTCGTACCGCGGCGAGGTGAAGGAGGCGGCGATCTGGATCGGGACGGGGGCGCGCGGCCGCCGGGCGACCCTGCTCCCGTCGGGCGCGACGCTCACCGCCACCGGCGCCCGGGCGGATGTCGGGCCGGTCGGCCGCTACCTGTACGAGCCCGACGGCGCCGCGATCCGCGCCCACCTGATCGGTGAGGTCGCCGAGCTGGTGGACGGTCACCTCATCGACCCGCGCATCGCCTACCTCACCGGCGACCGCGCCGTGCGCACGGAATGGGCGGCCGGATATGAGGTCACCGATGTGCTGCCGTTTTCGGTCAAGCGGCTCCGCGCCGTCCTGCGCGAAAGAGGAATAGGAACGGTCACCATGAAGAAGCGCGGCTCCGCGGTCGACGTGGAACGGCTGCGCAAGGAGCTCCGGCTCTCCGGGGACGGCTCGGCCGTCGTCGTGCTCACCCGGATCGGCGATCGGCCATATGTCCTGCTCTGTCGGCCGTTTGATCAGGACCGATAGGGGCTTTCCGGCAAACCATTTTGAATTACCACCTTTTCCACTCCGCCCGAAACCAGCAGCGCCGACGCCCTACAGTTGGCGCGGGGCAGTCGGTTCGCCCGTCCCACTCCGAGTACCTGATCGGACCCCACGCGTCGGCGAGTGAAGGAGCCTTCCGTGGATCACTCCAACCACAATCTCCTCCAGGCGGGCAGCCAGACCGCCATCTCCGACCGCATGCGCGAACTGCTGGCCAGGGCGGCGCAGGACCACGTCTACGAGCAGCGCACCCAGAGCGCCGTGCTCGAGGAGATCCGCCAGCGTGTGGAAGGCATGGAATGGCTGCTCCGCGAGCTACGCGAGGTCGCCGGGCTGGCCACGGCGGTCGAGCAGGTCACCGCCCGGCTCGATGAGCTCACCGCCAAGCCGCCGGCCTGGGCCGAGGCCCTGAGCCGGCAGCTCGACCCCCTCCGCGAGCAGATGGAGTCGGCGAGCGACCGGCTGCGCGACCTCACCGAGTCCGTGGCCGAGGTCAACCGGCGCCTCACCCAGGTGCAGGCGGGCATGGACGCGGCGGCCGGGCGGTTCACCCGCCTCGACCGGGCGGTCGCCGCGCTGACCGAGCGCCTCGACCGGCTGGAGGGCGCGCTCGGCGAACGGATCGAGGCCGCCTGCCAGCGGACCGGGGAGACCGTCACCGGCATGGTGGCCGGCACGGTCGCGGGCGCGGTCGCCGGCGCCGTGGACCCCGTCCACGGGGACGTGGCCCGGCGGCTCACCGGGCTCGAGGAGACGATGCTCGCCCTCGCCGAGGCGCTGCTCCGCCCGGGCCGGGCCGTCGCCGACCGGCACCCCTGACGCGCGCACCCGCCGCGGCCGGGCGCGGCCGGCGATCGACCGCCATCGGCCCCACCGAGCGGCACGCTTCCGCCCACGCCGGCCACGGCGATCGGACGGCGCCCTCTGGCACGCCGGCGGCCACCGGGCGGCTCTCTCTTAGGCACGCCTCCGCCGCCGAGGGCGGCCCCATGCCGGAACGCCACCGCCGTCAGGGAGCGGCGGCCGCGCCGCCCGCGACGCGGCCACCGGCCGCCACGGATCCGGAGCCCGCGGGCCGCCGGACCCGTCAGGCGTGCACCACGGTGATCGGCAGGGACGAATCCGCCGGCATGTCGAGCGAGGACGGCTCCACCCCGGCCGCGATGAGGTCGGCGCCGAGCGCGGCGACCATCGCGCCGTTGTCCGTGCACAGCCCGGGCCGCGGCACGCGCAGCCGCACGCCCGCGGCGGCGCACCGCTCCTCGGCCAGGGCCCGCAGCCGCGAGTTCGCCGCCACCCCGCCGCCGATCAGCAGGTCCTTCACCCCGTGCCGCTCGCAGGCCTGCACGGCCTTGCGGGTGAGCACGTCGACGACCGCCTCCTGGAACGAGGCCGCCACGTCGGCGACCGGGATCGATTCGCCGGCCGCCTGCCGCGCCTCGATCCACCTGGCCACTGCCGTCTTCAGCCCGGAGAACGAGAAGTCGAGGGTGCCGTCGTCGTACTTGCCCCTCGGGAAGCCGATCGCGGTGGCCGAGCCCTCGGCCGCGGTGCGGTCGATGTGCGGGCCGCCGGGGAACGGCAGGCCGAGCAGCCGGGCGACCTTGTCGAACGCCTCCCCGGCCGCGTCGTCCACGGTCGAGCCGAGCTCGATCACCTCGGTCGCCACGTCCGGCACGAGCAGCAGGGACGAGTGGCCGCCCGAGACGAGCAGCGCCACGCACGGCTTGGGCAGCGGGCCGTGCTCGAGCTGGTCGACGGCGACGTGGGCGGCGAGGTGGTTCACGCCGTAGAGCGGGACGCCGAGCCCCATCGCGTACGCCTTGGCCGCGGCCACGCCGACGAGCAGCGCGCCCGCGAGGCCCGGCCCGGCCGTGACCGCGACGGCGTCGATGTCCGACAGCCGCAGGTTCGCCTGGGCGAGGGCCCGCTCCACGGTCGGCCCGATCGCCTCCAGGTGGGCGCGCGAGGCGACCTCGGGCACCACGCCGCCGAACCGGGCGTGCTCGTCCACGCTCGAGGCGATCGCGTTGGCGAGCAGCGCACGGCCCCGCACGATGCCCACGCCCGTCTCGTCACAGGAGGTCTCGATCCCCAGGACGATCGGCTCGTCCGGTCTGCTCATGGCCACCGCCCCTCCCGTTCGTCCAGCCGCTTCACCATCGTGATCGCGTCGGTGCCGTCGTGGTAGTAGCGCCGCCGGAGGCCGATCCGCTCGAAGCCGAACCGCTCGTACATCGCCTGGGCGGGCGCGTTGTCCGCCCGCACCTCGAGGAAGACCGCGGTCGCGCCGCGCCGGGCCGCCTCGGCGAGCAGCGCCTCCAGCAGCGCGGCGCCGATGCCCCGGCGGCGGTACCGCTCGTCGACCGCGATCGTCTGGACGTCCGCCTGGTCTGCGGCGACGGCGAGGCCCGCGTACCCGACGATCCGCCCGTCGGCCTCGGCGACGAGGTAGTGGCGGGTGCGCGGCTGGTCGGCGAGCTCGCCGCGCATCATCCCCTCGGTCCACGCGTCGAACGGGAACGTGCTCCGCTCGATCTCCATGACGGCCGGCAGGTCGTCGACCGTCATCTGGCGCAGCACGGCGGGCATCAGGCCGCGCTCCGCTCCTCCGGTCATCGGGTCACCCTCTTCGGCGCGCCCGGCACCCGGGCGTCCGGGCGGCGCAGGTAGATGGGCCGGGCGGGTCCCAGCACGCCGAGCTCACCCGCCTGCTCCACCGAGTCGACCCGCCCTTCGGGCACCCGGGCGAGCCGCGCCACCTCCTCGGGGGTCAGCGTGGCGAGGTGCTCCGCGGCGAGTGCGGCGAGCGCTCCGGCCGACGGGTACTCCGGCCCGGTGATCCGCTCGGGGCCGATCGTCTCCGCGTAGAGCCGGCCGCCGGCGCCGACCACGGGCAGCTCGCCGGGGAGGGCGTGCGGCCGGTCCACGTACGGCCCGGCGACCCGGGTCCGGCGGTCGGCGTAGCGCGCCCAGAAGACCTCCTTGCGCCGGGCGTCGGTGGCGACGAGGAACGGTCCCGGCAGGTCGGCCGCGTAGGCGAGCGCGTCGAGCGTGCACACGCCCAGGGCCGGCACGCCGAGCGCCATGGCGAGCGCGGTGGCGGTCACCAGGCCGACCCGCAGCCCCGTGTACGGCCCGGGCCCGGCCCCGGCGACGACCACGGTGACGTCCCGGAACGTCACACCGGCCTTCCGCAGCACCTCCTCGATGGCGGGGGCGAGGAGCTCACCGTGCCGGCGGGCGTCGATCGTGGTCGACTCGGCCACCACGCCCCGGCCGTCGTGGAGCGCGGCGGTCACCGCGGGCGTGGCGGTGTCGAAGGCCAAGACAAGCACGAACGTCAGCGTAGCCGCTGCGCGGAACGCCGCTCGCCGTCAGCGGGCCGCGGACGCGTAGACGATCACGTTGTCCCGGTACTCGCGGCTGCGGCGGTCGAACACGCCGCCACAGGTGATCAGCCGGAGCCCGTCCCCGGTGTAGACCCGCTTCGCCGGGAAGCGCTCCTTGGGCACGCGTTCCACGGCGTCGACCCGGTACCGCGCCACCTTGCCGTCGCTGCGGACCACCTTCACCAGGTCGCCCTTGCGCAGCCGGTGCAGCCGGTAGAACACGGCCGGCTCGGTCTTGGTGTCGACGTGCCCGATGATCACCGAGGCGCCGGGATCACCCGGGACGGCGCTCCCGGTGAACCACCCGGCCGCCTCGGGCCGTTCGAACGGCGGCAGCTCGACCTCGCCGTCGCGGGTGAGCCCCAGCCGCATCAGGGGCGCGGAGAGGTCGAGCGCGGGGATCTCGAGGCGCTTCGGCACGACCGCCGGCCGGTCCGGCTCGGCCCCGCGTTCGCTCAGGGAAGCGAGCACCAGCCCGGTGACGACCCCGGCGGTGACCACCCACTTGAACGAGACCGCCACGGGTCAGGTCCCCGAGCGCCGTCTCGCCGCCAGGACGCCGACCGCCGCCGCGCCGAGCAGCACCGCCGCCGTGGTGACCACGCCCGGGCCGGAGCCCTCCGCCGGGCCGCCCGCGGCCGTGCCACCGCCGCCCGCCCGGGGGGCCTTGGTCGGGTACGTCGTGGCCGGGGCGGGGGTGGGGCGGAGGATGGTGAGCGTCGCGGTGCCGGTGTCGTTGGTCGCCTCGCAGCGCACCTCGACCCGGTACCGGCCGGGCTCGGCGTCGGCCTTGATGAGCGCGGTGCCGGTGAGCTCGGGCACCGCGGGCGTGGCGGTGGACGCGGGCGGGAGGAGCGAGACCAGGCCGGTGAACGCCTCGGAGCGCACGATCGCCCGGTACTCGGTGCCGCCGCTCGGGAGCGGGCAGCGGGCGGTGATCCGGACGCTCTTCGTCTCGCCGCCGGTGAGCCGGGACGGGCGCAGCTCGACGGGGACGTCCTGGCGCGCCGCGGTCTGCTCGGGCGAGGGCGTGGCGAGGGCTGCGGGAGTGGAGCCCGCCGTGTCCGCCGCCGCCGAGCACCCGAGCGGGGCGAGCAGCAGGGCTCCGGCCGCGGCGACTCGGGCGAGCTTGATCACTGGCCACCCCTCCTGGCCGGTCCGTCCACTGCGCATCAACGCCAATCTATGGCGATTGATCGTTTATGGACAGTGAGTTTTCCGGGACCGGGCGGCGCGGCTCTCCGCGACCGGCCCGTTGCCCGGGAGGAGCCGGGGCCTCCGGGTGAGGGCGGACGCGCGCTCCGGGGCCGGCCCGTTGCCCGGGAGGGAGTCGGGCGCGCGTGAGGGCGGGCACGCCGCCCCGGGATCGGCCCGTGCCGGGGAGGGAGGTGGGTGCGCCCGATCACCCCGGCGCCGGACCTGCCCGCGAAGCCGTACGGCTCGGCGCAGCGGCGGGGCATGAGCACCCTTGCGCCGGGACCCGCCCGGGATCAGCCGCCCGGGAGCGAGACCCCGGCCCACCGGGGACCGTGGGAGGAGAGCCGGATCACCCGTTCCTCGCCCTCCGGCCCGCGCTCGATGCGCACCTCCAGCCGGTCCTCGGCGAGCCCGTCGACGAGCCCTTCACCCCACTCGACCACGGTCACCGACTCCTCGAGCGAGGCGTCGAGGTCGAGGTCGTCGATCTCGGACACGTCGCCGATCCGGTAGGCGTCCACGTGCACCAGCGGCGGCCCGCCGCAGAGCGACGGATGGACCCGGGCGATCACGAAGGTGGGCGAGGTGATCGGCCCGCGGACCTTGAGCCCTTCACCGATGCCCTGCACCAGTGTGGTCTTGCCCGCCCCGAGCGGCCCGCTGAGCACGACCAGGTCGCCGGGGCGGAGCAGGGCGGCGAGCCGGGCGCCGACCGCCCGGGTCTCGTCGGCGGTCGCCGCCCGGAGTTCTGCCATGGTCACGACGTCCCCCTCTCCACGCGCTCGAGCAGCTCGCGCAGTGCCGCGTTGACCGCGTCCGGCCGTTCGAGCTGGGCGAGGTGCGAGGTGTCCGGGATGATGGTGAGCCGCGCGGTGGACACGGCCTCCGCGATCGCCTTGCTGTGGTCCGGCGGGGTGAGCCAGTCGCGGTCGCCCACGATGATCGAGGTGTGCACCTTGTTCAGCACGTCGAGCGAGGTCAGCTTGTCGTGCGACATCAGCGCCGGGTAGAAGTCGGCGATCACCTCCGACGGCGTGGCCCGGATCATCGACTCGACGAAGTCCACCACGGTCGGGCTCACGTTCTTCGGGTCGCCGAACGCGAGGTGGCGCAGGGCGAGGAAGGACAGGTCCGTTCCGGCCGCCCGGCCCCGGTCGACCAGGGCGCCGTTCACCCGCATGAGGGTGACGGCCGGCGGCAGGATCACGTGCACGAGCTTGGACAGCAGGGCGGGCAGGCCGAGCGTGACCTCGGCCAGCCTCCCCGCGGAGGTGGAGAGCAGCGCCACCCCGCGGATCTTGGCGCCGAACAGCTCCGGCCGCCGCTCGGCGAGCGCCATGATCGTCATCCCGCCCATGGAGTGCCCCACGAGCACGCACGGCCCGGGCACCAGCTCGTCCAGCACGGCGGCGAGGTCCTCGCCGAGCCGGTCGATCGAGCAGTCGCGGGACCGCGCCCGCTCGGACCGGCCGTGGCACCGCTGGTCCCACAGCACGAGCCGGTGGGTCTCCCGCAGCTCGCGCCGCTGGTAGTGCCAGGAGTCCATGGAGAGGCAGTAGCCGTGGCACAGCACGATGGTGAGCGGGGCGTCCTCGGCGCCGTCGACCTCGGCGTAGAGCCTCAGGCCGTCGGAGGCGGTCACCGTGACCGGGCGCCCGCGCAGCTCGCCGAACGGCTCGCTCGCCTCCAGGTCAGGCCGCAGCCGGATCCGGCCGACGGTGTACTTCTTCGCCAGGGTGGCCATGGCCGCCCCGGCGGAGGCGGCCCCGACGATCGCCCCGGCGAGTCCGACCCTGCGACGTGTGCTCATCCTCTGCTCTCCTCGCCAGCCGCGGCTCAGCGCCCTCCGATGTGGATGCGGGGCACGCGGCCGCCGATCTTCGTCACGATCTCATAGGTGATCGTGCCCAGTTGGTCCGCCCACTCCTGGCAGGTCGGCTCCCCGTGGTCCCCGGGCCCGAAGAGGATCACCTCGTCCCCCGGCTCTGCCGGGTCGTCACCGAGGTCGATGGCGAACTGGTCCATGCACACCCGGCCCGCGATCCGGCGCCGCCGACCGGCCGCGAGCACCTCGAGACGGTTCGAGCCGGCGCGCATGATCCCGTCCGCGTAGCCGAGCGGGACGATGCCGAGCGTGGTCGCCCGCTCGGCGACGTAGGTGTGGCCGTAGGAGACGCCCGCCCCGGCGGCCACCCGCTTCACCGAGCTGAGCCGGGCGACGAGGGTCATCGCCGGGCGCAGCCCGAAATCGCCGTGCCGGGGCGCCGGGCTCAGGCCGTAGATCGCGATACCCGGGCGGACCATGTCGTACCGGGCGGCGGGCAGCGTCAGGGTCGCGGCCGAGTTGGCGATGTGCCGGATGACCCCGCTGGAGACGCCCGCCTTGTCGGCGATGCGGAGCGCCTGGTCGAAGACGGCGAGCTGGCGCTCGTTCACCGGGTTCTCGGGGGTGTCCGCGCACGCCAGGTGCGACCAGATCCCGGTGATCTCGATCGACCCCTCGGCCTGGACGGCGAGCGCGTGCTGGAGCAGGGCCGGCCAGTCGTCGAGCGTGGCCCCGGCCCGGGACATGCCGGTGTCCACCTTGAGGTGGACCTTCGCGGTCCGCCCGGTCCGGCGGGCCGCGGCGGCGATCTCGTCGATCGCCCAGAGCGCGCCCGCGGAGAGCTCGATGTCCCGCCGCAGGGCCTCGTCCGGCCGCTCGCCCGGAGTGAAGATCCAGGCCAGGATCGGGGCGGTGATCCCGGCGTCCCGCAGCGCGATCGCCTCGGTGACCAGGGCGGTGCCGATCCGTGCCGCACCCGCCGCCACGCACGTCCGGGCGACCGGCACGGCGCCGTGGCCGTAACCGTCGGCCTTGACCACCGCCATCAGCTCGGCCCCGCCGGCATGTTCCGCCAGCAGGGACACGTTGTGCCGCACGGCGGCGAGATCAACGCGCGCCTGCGCATGCGTCACCGGAGGCACCGTCAAGACGTCCATCCAACCAGTGTGTCAGTTGCCGCGCATGACCGGCGCCATCCGTATGCCCGGATCGGCGCAGGTGTTTACAGGGTACGGATCGCCTCGGGCAGCGCCTCGGCCACATCGAGCGCGGCGATCGGGCCTTCGGCTCCGGCCTCGGCACCGCCGTGGACGGCGAGCAGCGCGGCGCGGCCGTGGAGGTAGGCCCCGCAGGAGGCGGCCTCGTACCCGGGCAGACCGGCGGAGAGCAGCGCCCCGATGATCCCGGAGAGCACGTCGCCGGTGCCGCCGGTGGCGAGCCACGGCGTGCCGGTGGTGTTCACCCGGACCGGCCGGTCCTCCTCGGCCACCAGCGTGGTCATCCCCTTGAGCAGCACGGTGACCCCGAGCTCGGCCGCGGCCCGCCGGGCGTGCTCCAGCTTCCGGGCCTCGATCCGGTCGCGCGGCACGCCCAGCAGGCGGGAGAGCTCCCCGGCGTGCGGTGTGATCACGGTCGGGGCGGACCGGCGGAGCAGGGAGGGGTCCCGCGCGGCGAGCGTCACGCCGTCGGCGTCCACGATCACCGGCTCGTCGGTGGCGAGCACGGCCCGGGCGAGGGCGTGCGCCCGCTCGTCCGTCCCCATGCCGGGCCCGAGCACCCACGCCTGGACGCGCCCGATCTTCCCGACCGGGTCCGGCTCCGTGCCGTCGAGAACGGTCGTCACCGCCTCGGGCCACCGGGTGCGGACGTACCGGACCGGCTCGGCCGTGCTCGCGAAGCGGACCATGCCCACCCCGGCGCGGAGCGCCCCGGCCACGCAGAGCACGGCGGCCCCGGTGAAGCGGTCGCTCCCCGCCACGATCCCGACCACGCCCCGCCGGTACTTGTCGGTCTCCTCGATCGGCCGGGGCAGCAGGTCGGCGACGTCCGGGCCGGTGAGCGCGACCACGTCCGGATCGGGCAGGTACGGCCCGAGCCCGATGTCGACCAGCTCCACCCGCCCGGCGTGGGAGGCCCCCGGGTCGATCAGCAGGCCGTTCTTGTACGCGCCGAAGGTGACGGTCACGTGCGCGCGCACCGCCGGCCCGTCCACCCGCCCGCTGCTGGCGTCCACCCCGCTCGGCACGTCCACCGCGACGACGCGGTGGGCGTCGGCGCAGAGCCGGGCGAGCGTCGCGTACGGCTCGCGCAGCGCCCCGGCGCCGCCGATGCCGACCAGGCCGTCGACGACGAGGTCGGCCTCGATGATCAGATCGCGCGCCAGCGCCTCCTCGTACGCCACCACCCGGCCGCCGGCCCCGAGCAGCGCGGCCCGGCCGCCGGGGTGTGCGCGGGATCCGGCGAGCACGGCCACCACCCGGGCGCCCCGCCGGGCGAGCCGGGCCCCGGCGTACAGGGCGTCCCCGCCGTTGTCCCCGCTGCCGATGAGCAGCGTGACGCGGGAGCCGTAGACCTTGCCGGCCGAGGCGGTGAGCATCCCGGCGCAGACCGAGGCGAGCCCCGCGGCCGCCCGCGCCATGAGCGTGCCCTCGGGCAGCCGCGCCATCAGCGCCGCTTCCGCGGCCCGGATCTGGTCGGAGGTGTACGCGGTCCGCATGGGTCCGACGGTAGCCGCCCGGGGCCGCGAAATCGATCACCTTTCGGCCGACTCGGCGATCACGTAGGCGATCGCCAGCCCGCCGTCGTGGGCGAGGGACAGGTGCCACCGGTCCACCCCGAGCTCGCGCGCCACCTCGGCGGCCCGGCCGGTGACCCGGAGGACGGGCCTGCCGTGGGCGCCCGTGACGACCTCGGCGTCGCGGTGGCGCAGCCCGGGCGGCGCGCCGAGCGCCTTGGCCACCGCCTCCTTGGCGGCGAACCGGGCGGCGAGCGACTCCACCGGCAGGTCGGCCTCGGCTTCGGTGAACAGCCGGCGGCGCAGCCCGGGGGTCCGCTCGAGCGACCGCCGGAGCCGTGCCACGTCGACCAGGTCGACGCCGATGCCGATGATCACACCAGGGAGCTTAGTGTTCCCGCTCCGGCGGCCGGGTAATCCATCGATTTTCATCCACAGGCTGTGCACGGCGACCCCGCCCGGGGCCACCGGATCGTGGTGAGTACGCTGGCCGATGTGGCGCAAGGCGACGCATATGTGGAACTCGACCGCGAACAGTGGCGGCGGCTGCGCAAGAACACGCCGCTGACCCTGACCGAGGAGGAGCTCGAGGAGCTCCGCGGCGTCGAGGACCCGATCGACCTCACCGAGGTCACCGACATCTACCTTCCGCTCACCCGGCTGCTCAACCTCCACTTCACCGGCTCCCGGCAACGGAACGCCGCGGTCGGCGCCTTCCTCGGGGAGAAGGCCCAGCCCGTGCCGTACGTGCTCGGCATCGCCGGGAGCGTGGCGGTGGGCAAGTCGACCACGGCGCGCCTGCTGCACACGCTGCTCGCGCGCTGGCCGGAGCACCCGCGGGTGGAGCTGGTCACCACGGACAGCTTCCTCTACCCGAACAAGGTGCTCGAAGAGCGCGGGCTCATGCACCGGAAGGGGTTCCCGGAGAGCTACGACCGGCGGGCGCTGGTCCGCTTCGTGGCGAACGTGAAGGCGGGCGTCCCCTACATGGAGGTCCCGGTCTACAGCCACCTGGAGTACGACATCGTGCCGGGGGCCGTGCAGGTGGTGCGCCGGCCGGACATCCTCATCATCGAGGGCCTCAACGTGCTCCAGCCCGCGGGGCCGACCACGCTCGCGGTCTGCGACTTCTTCGACTTCTCGATCTATGTGGACGCCCGGGTGGAGGACATCCGCCGCTGGTACATCGAGCGGTTCCACAAGCTCCGCCGCACCGCGTTCTCCGACCCGAAGTCGTACTTCCGGCACATCGCCGACCTCTCCTACGAGGAGGCGACGAAGTTCGCCGAGAAGGTCTGGCGGGAGATCAACGAGCGCAACCTCATCGAGAACATCGCCCCCACCCGCGCCCGCGCCGACCTGGTGCTGATGAAGGGGCCCGACCACACCGTCCGGCGGGTACGGCTCCGCCGTACCTGAGCCTCCGGGGCATGCCCGGGTCATACCAGGGTCGAATCCGGGCATCCCCTGGTCCGACCCCGACCTCCTGCCGGTGGAGGAGACCGCGCCGGGTTACGGGCCGGTAGGGTGCGGCTCATGGCACGCAGCGAGCCCCCGATCTTCGAGACCGACGGGCTGACCAAGCGCTACCCCAAGGTCACCGCCCTGTCCGGCCTCACCGTCTCGGCTCCCCCCGGAGTGGTCGGCCTCGTCGGGGCGAACGGGGCCGGGAAGTCCACGCTCATCAAGATCCTTCTCGGCCTGGTCCGCCCGACCTCCGGCCGGGCGAGTGTGCTCGGCATGGACACGGCCACCCAGGGCCCGCGGATCCGGCAGGTGGTGGGCTACATGCCCGAGCACGACTGCCTGCCGCCGGACGTGTCGGCCACGGAGTTCGTCGTGCACATGGCCCGCATGTCCGGCCTGCCGTACGCGGCGGCCCGGGAGCGCGCCGCCGACACCCTCCGGCACGTCGGGCTGCACGAGGAGCGGTACCGGGCCATCGGGGAGTACTCCACCGGCATGCGCCAGCGGGTGAAGCTCGCCCAGGCGCTGGTGCACGACCCCCGGCTGGTCTTCCTCGACGAGCCCACCAACGGCCTCGACCCCCGGGGCCGCGACGAGATGCTCACGCTGATCCGGCGGATCGGCTCCGAGTTCGGCATCAGCGTGCTCGTCACCTCGCACCTGCTCGGGGAACTGGAGCGGATCTGCGACCACGTGATCGTCATCGACGGCGGGCGGCTGCTGCGCTCCTCGGCGCTCCGCGACTTCACCCAGGCGACCAGCGTGGTCGCGGTCGAGGTGGAGGAAGGGGCGCAGGCCCTCGCCGCGCGGCTCGCCGAGGCCGGGGAGGCGGTCACCGTGGACGGCCGGGTCCTCGCCGTCCAGGTCTCCGCGGACGATCCGGGGCGGACCTTCGACGCGGTCCGGGACGCGGTCTGCGACCTCGACCTGCGGCTGATCCGGCTGGAGCAGCGGCGCGGCCGCATCGAGGACATCTTCACGAAGGAGGTGGCGTGATGTCCGAGCCGGCCGCCGTCATCCACGACCTCGGCTACCGGCGCTACGAGGGCGCCCGGCTGAGCACGACGGCCTCCCTGGTCGTCCTCGGCGTGCACAGCCTCCGTGGCGCCTTCGGCCTCGGCCGCACCGCACGCGCGAAGATCGTCCCCTGGTCGCTCTTCGGGATCATGGTGCTGCCCGCCGCGGCGATCATGGCGTTCACCATCCAGTTCCAGGAGCGGATGGTCCCCTTCTCCCAATACACGGTGGTGCTGCAGACGGTCGCGGCGATCTTCCTCGCGGCGCAGGCGCCGTACCTCGTCGCCCCGGACCTGCGGTACCGGATCCTGCCGCTCTACCTGTCCCGCCCGCTCACCGTCCCCGGGTACGTGGCGGCCAAGGTCGCGGCGCTCACCGCCGCGATGTTCCTGCTCTTCGCCGCGCCCATCACCCTGCTCTTCCTCGGTGAGGCGCTCGCGGACCTCCCCGGCAGACCGCAGGTCGGCGAGTACCTCGGCGCGCTCGCCGGCGCGCTGGTCTTCGCGGTGGTCCTCGCCTCGATCGGGCTGGCGCTCGCCTCGGTGACCCCGCGCCGCGGGCTCGGCGTCGCCACCGTGATCGGCTTCTACCTCTTCACCGCCGGCGCCTCCGGCGTGGCCTCCGGGCTGCTGCGCGAGATCGGTGAGCGCACCGCGGCCGAGTGGGTGTCGATGGCCAACCCGTTCTTCCTCGTCGACGCCGTCCAGGTGACCCTGTTCGGCGCGGACCCGGTGGGAAGCGGCTACCCGGCCGGGCCGTGGGCCGCGCTGATCACGATCGCCGTGGTCGCCGTCGCCTGGGCCGCCCTCGTCCTGCGTTACCGGAAGGTGGTCTCCTCATGACCGTGACCACGCCCCCGGCCACCGTGACCGGCCAGAACGTCATCCAGCTCACCAACGTCTCCCGCTGGTACGGCAACGTGGTGGCGGTCAACGACGTCACCATGACGATCGGGCCCGGGGTCACCGGGCTGCTCGGCCCCAACGGCGCCGGCAAGTCCACGCTGGTCCACATGATGGCGGGCTTCCTCGCCCCGTCGACCGGCACGGTCACCCTGGGCGGGGAGCCCATCTGGCGCAACCACGAGGTCTACCGGCGGATCGGGCTGGTCCAGGAGAAGGAGGCGGTCTACGGCTTCCTCACCGGCTGGGAGTTCGTGCTCTCCGCCGCCCGGCTGCACCGCCTGCCCGACCCGGCCGGGGCCGCCCACCGGGCCATCGAGCTCGTCGAGATGACCGGCGCGGCGGACCGCCGGATCGAGACGTACTCCAAGGGCATGCGGCAGCGGATCAAGGTGGCGGCCGCGCTCGTCCACGACCCGCAGGTGCTCCTCCTCGACGAGCCGTTCAACGGCATGGACCCCCGCCAGCGGCTCCACCTGATGGAGCTCATCCGCCGCATGGGCGAGGAGGGCCGGACCGTCCTGTTCAGCTCGCACATCCTCGAGGAGGTCGAGCGGGTCGCCCAGCAGATCGAGGTGGTCGTCGCCGGGCGGCACGCCGCCTCCGGCGACCACCGGGAGATCCGCCGGCGGATGACCGACCGGCCGCACCTCTTCCGCGTCCGGTCCAGCGACGACCGGCTGCTCGCGGCCGCGCTCATCCGGGACGCGTCCTCGACCGCGGTCTCCGTGACCGCCGACGGCCTCGAGGTGCAGACGGCCGACTTCTCCCGGTTCACCGCGCTGCTGCCCAAGGTCGCCCGCGACCTCGGCGTACGGCTGTGGCAGGTCTCCCCCGCCGACGAGGACCTGGAGAGCGTCTTCGCCTACCTGACCTCGGGGAGCTCTTGATGAGCCCTCGCCGGGGAGAGCTTCCGCTCAGCCGTCCCCTCGGACGGGACCCGATGAGCCGCCCGCCGGGAGCCGGCCCGCTGAGCCCTCGCGGGAGTGAGCTCCCGCTCAGCCGTCACCTCGGGCGGCTCCCCATGGGCGGGCAGCCGGGGGCGGGGTCGTGCGGCCCGGCGTCCCGCGGCCGAGGGCGGGCGTACGACGGGCGGGCGGCGCGCGGCCGGCCGGGGCGCCACGGCCGGGGCGTCCGGCCCGCGCGCGCTCGGGTGCCCGCCGTGGCATCTCACCCCGGTCCCGCGGCGTCCGCGGGACCCCACCTGACCCTGGCCGCCTCCGGAGCGGGCGGGAGGCGGCCGACGATCACCAGCCGTGCGGAGCGAGGCGAATGAACGCTGTAGTGGCGAACATCACATATCGGGCGATGCTCGGGCGGAAGCGCGTCTGGCCGCTGGTGCTGCTGCCGGTCTTCCTGCTCCTGATGGCCGGCGCGCTCCGGCTGCTCAACGGGCAGGACGAGCAGCTGGCGGTGAACATGCTGAGGTCGTTCGCCATCGGCACGGTGGTGCCGCTGATCGCGCTGATCGTCGGGACCGGGGTGATCGCCCCGGAGATCGAGGACGGCACGATCGTGCACCTGCTCGCCAAGCCGATCCCCCGGGCAGTGATCGCGTTCACCAAGTTCACGGTCGCGGCCACGCTCGTGGTGGCCTTCGCCGTGGTGCCCACGGTCGCCGCCGCCTGGGTGCTCATCGGCATGGAGTCCGGCGTGACGGCCGGCTACGCGCTCGGCGCCCTCGCGGCCGGCGTGGTGTACACGGCGGTCTTCCTGGCGCTCGGCATCGTCACGCGCCACGCGATCACGATCGGGGTGGGCTACGTGCTCATCTGGGAGAACCTGATCGCTCCGCGCGTGCCCGGCGCGCGGCGGGTCTCCGTGCAGCAGTGGGCCCACACGATCGCCGACCAGATCTCGTCGTCGGTCTTCGTCAAGAGCGACGTCGCCCTCGGCCTGGCCCTGCCCGCGGTGGTCATCGTGACGGCCGGGGCGCTGCTGTGGGCGGCGCGGCGGCTCAGGGCGTTCTCCCTCACCGGGGACGCCTGATGCGGTGACCGCGGACACGCCGAGGGGCGGCCCGGGATCCGGGCCGCCCCTCGGCGTTTCACGTCAGATCGTCGGAAGGGCCACCGGATGGAGCACCGGCCACCCGCCCAGCCATGAGGCCACCGGGACACGCCGCCGGCGCGCCCGGCGGCGAGGAGTCAGCCGCAGACCTTGCGGACCACCTCGGCGAGCCGGTGCGCGATCGACTCGGCGTGCTCCTGGGATCCGGCCTCGACCATCACCCGGATGATCGGCTCGGTCCCGCTCGGCCGGAGCAGCACCCGGCCGGTCTCCCCCAGCTCCGCCTCGGCCTCGGCGACCGCCTCGCGCAGCTCGGGGGCCGACGCCTTCGACTTGTCCACGTCGCGCACGTTGACGAGGACCTGCGGCAGCCTGGTCATCACCGCGGCGAGCTCGGTCAGCGAGCTCCCCGAGGCCGCCACCCGGGCGAGCAGGTGGAGCGAGGTGAGGAGGCCGTCCCCGGTGGTGGCGTGTTCCAGCATGATCACGTGGCCGGACTGCTCGCCGCCGAGGTTGTAGCCGTTGGCCTGCATGGCCTCGAGCACGTACCGGTCGCCGACGGCGGTCTGCACCAGCTTCAGGCCGGCCCGCTCCAACGCGATCTTCAGCCCGAGGTTGGACATGACCGTGGCGACGACGGTGCCCTTGGCGAGCCGGCCCTCGGCGTTCATCGCGAGCGCCAGGATCGCCAAGATCTGGTCGCCGTCCACCGGCTCACCACCGCCGGTGACCGCGAGGCACCGGTCCGCGTCGCCGTCGTAGGCGACGCCGAGGTCGGCACCGCGTTCCACCACGGCCCGCTGCAGCGTCTCCAGGTGGGTCGACCCGACGCCGTCGTTGATGTTGAGGCCGTCGGGCGAGGCGCCGATGGTCTCGACCTGGGCGCCGGCGCGCCGGAGCGCCTCCGGGGCGACCAGGTGCGCGGCGCCGTGCGCGCAGTCGACGACGATCCGCAACCCGTCGAGCCGGTGCGGGAGGCTGTCGAGGAGGTGGGAGACGTACCGCTCCGCCTCGCCGTAGGCCTCCCGGATGCGGCCGACGGCGGCGCCGACCGCACGGGGGCGCCGCTCCCCGAGCCGGGCCTCGATCTCGTCCTCGACCGCGTCGGGCAGCTTGAAGCCGCCCCGCGCGAAGAACTTGATGCCGTTATCCGGCGCGGGGTTGTGCGACGCCGAGAGCATGACCCCGAGGTCGGCTCCCAGCGCCGAGGTCAGGTACGCGACCGCGGGGGTGGGGAGCACGCCGAGCCGCAGGACGTCCACGCCGGACGACGCGAGGCCGGCGACCACGGCCGCCTCGAGGAACTCCCCCGAGGCCCGCGAGTCCCGGCCCACGACCGCCACCGGGCGGCCACGCCGCCCGGAACCGGCGCTCAACTCCCCGGCATCACCGAGCACGTTGGCGGCCGCGACGGCCAGATCCATGGCCAGTTCCGCGGTGAGATCGCGGCCGGCGACCCCTCGTACCCCGTCGGTGCCGAACAGGCGCCCCAACTTACCGCTTGCTGTACTGCGGAGCCTTGCGGGCCTTCTTGAGGCCGTACTTCTTCCGCTCCACGACGCGGGCGTCACGGGTGAGGAAGCCGGCCTTCTTCAGCGGCGGACGGTTGACCTCGGTGTCCAGCGCGGCGAGGGCGCGGGACAGGCCCAGCCGGATCGCACCGGCCTGGCCGGAGATCCCACCGCCGTGAACGCGGACGAAGACATCGAAAGCCCCCTCGGCACCGAGCACGGCGAACGGCTCGTTGACGAGGTGCTGGTGGATCTTGTTCGGGAAGTACGACTCGAGCGAACGGCCGTTGATGGTCCACTGCCCGGTGCCCGGCTTGATGCGAACCCGGGCCACGGCCTCCTTGCGGCGGCCGGTGCCGTACGAGGCGCCGGTGATGACCGGCTTGCGCACGGCGCTGTCGTCGGCGGGAGCGGACTCGGTCGTGTAGTGGGACGGGTACTCCTCAGCGGAGTAGCCTTCCGGCTCGCCCGCGACGAGCGTGTCGATACCGCTGGGCTCGGCCACGGTTCTCCTCTAACTCTCCTGGCTCGGCGGCTACTGGGCGATCTGGGTGATCTGGTAGGGCACCGGCTTCTGCGCCTGGTGCGGGTGCTCGGGACCGGCGTAGACCTTCAGCTTCTTCGCCATCTTCCGGCCGAGGGAGTTCTTCGGAAGCATGCCCCGGACCGCCTTCTCCACCACTCGGTCGGGGCGCTTCTTCATGAGCTCTTCGTAGGTGACCGAGCGGAGACCGCCTGGGTAACCGGAGTGACGGTACGCCCGCTTCTGGGTGAGCTTGTTACCCGTCAGCGCGACCTTGTCGGCGTTGACGACGATGACGAAGTCACCCGTGTCCACGTGCGGGGCGTAGATCGGCTTGTGCTTACCGCGGAGCAGGATGGCTACTTGGCTGGCCAGCCGGCCGAGCACAACGTCAGTCGCGTCGATGACCCACCACCGACGCTCGACGTCGCTGGACTTCGGTGAGAACGTGCGCACGGCAGTGCCTCTGTGGGATTCAGGAACTCGGTAGGTTGCGCAGGCACGGCGACAACCTCCGTCTCCACGTGTATGGGAGAAGACGCCGGACGCGCCGTGCACCGGTCTTTGGGCAGACCGATCCACACACAACGAATAAGCAGGGTACCGGCCTGCCGCCGCCAGGTCAAAACGCCGCGCGGCTCCGCAGGGCCGCGCAAGGGCCGCCCGGCGATAGGCCGGATTCTATCAAATCCGTATCAGAAGTCCTTTTACCTCTAATGCCGCACCTCCTTATATTGGGCTGCAACATGCGGCAGACCATTCGCTCCACGCAGCCCACGCGGACGCCCCGGCCGGGCACCCTCCTGGGGCTGCTGAGCTGCGCTGCCGCACTGCTGCTCACCGGAGTGGTGATCGGCCGGGTGACCGCGGCCGAGGGAAATGGCGGCGAGCAGGTCTATCTGCATTTTCCCGAAACCCAGCCCTCCACCGCCGTCACTCCCGCCGGTGTGGCGGAACACACCTCCCGTTCGGCCGAGCGGTGGGGCGACCGCCCGCCCCTCGATCCCGTCCGCCGCACCCCGGCGCCCACGCCCTCCGCCCGGGCGACCCGGACGCCCGCCCCGCGGGCGACCAGCGAGGCCGGCGGGCCGGACGGCGGCGGGACCGTGGTCCACGCCCACTCCGCCGGCGAGGAGGCCGACGGCCCGCACTGGGACGCCACCGGCCACCCCGAGCTGGAGCGGGAGGTGCTCCGGCTGGTGAACCTCGCGCGCGTGGCGCACGGCTGCCGGCGGCTGCGCCTCGACCCCCGGCTCGTCCGGTCGGCCCGCCGCCACGCGGCCCAGATGGCGGCGAGCGGCCGGTTCTCCCACACCTGGTCGGACGGCACCACCGCCTGGGACCGGATGGCCGCCGCCGACTACCCGGACGGCGCGGCCGAGACCATCGCCCGCGGCTACCGGAGCGCCGAGGCCGTGGTGGCCGGCTGGATGGCCCGCAAGGCCGACCGCCGCACCCTGCTGGACTGCCGGATCGTCGCCGCCGGCATCGGGGTGAGCATCGGCCCCACCGGCTACTGGTGGACCGGGGACTTCGGCTACTCCTGACCCTCCCGCACCGGTGGGAGCACCAGGCTAATCTCGGGCGCATGGGTTATCCCGGCGAGCAGCGAACACACCGTCCGCCCTACCTCCACCAGGCCGGCCGCCCGGACGGCGACCCCTGGCAGGCCGGTGGAGGGTCGTGGCCGCCGTACGCGGGCCATGGCCGCCGGGAGGACGCGCCACGGCGGGACGCCGTGCCGTACGGACCGGAGCCGGGCCCCACTCCCCAGGCCGGGCCGTACGGGTGGGAGACGGGTCCCACCCTGCAGGGGGCCATGCCGTACCGGCCGGATCCGGGCCACACCCCACCGGGCGGACCGTACGGCCCCGAACCGAGCCACACTCCACAGGCCGGGCCATACGGACCAGAACCAGGTCACACTCCGCAGGGTGGGCCGTACGCATTGGATACGGGGCACGCTCCGCTGGGCGGGGCGCACGGGCCGGAACCGGGCGGCACCCCGCAGGGCGCCGCGCCGCACCAGCCGGAGCCCGGCCCCGGGCCCGGTGGGCCTGGCCCGGGCGAGGAGTCACCGAGCCGGCGGGACGAGCAGAGCCGCACCGCGCCCGGACGGCGGCAGCGGCCCGCCGAGCAGGCCGAGCCGGCGTGGGACCCCGACGCCCGGGGCCCGCAGTGGATCAAGCCGCTCATCCTCACCGGCGGCGTGATGGCGCTGATCGGCGCACTCTTCTTCGGCCTGTGGACGGCGGCGAAGAACGAGAAGCCCGCGGCCCCGGTCGCCACCCCCAAGCCGTCGAGCTCCCTGCCGAGCTTCCCCACCGGCAAGTACGGCTTCGCGGCCTCGCGCAAGACCGACAAGACCCCGCTCACCGTGAAGGAGCTGTTCGGGAAGGCGAAGTTCGCCACCAAGGGACGCGGGTACGTCCGGACGGTCTGGCGCAAGGAGAAGCGCTGCGAAGACGGGGTCAACGGCGACAAGATCAAGAAGGCGCTGCGCTCCGGCCGCTGCACCCAGCTGATCAGGGCCAGCTTCCGGGACACCAAGAACAAGATCATCGGAACGGTGGGAGTCGCCAACCTCGCCACCTCCGCGGCGGCGAAGAAGGTCGCCACCGCCGGCGGCGGGAAGGAGCGCGAGGACTACCTCAAGCCGCTCCCCGGGAAGGACGAGGCGACCAAGCAGCTCGGCAACGGGGACGCGTACGCGGGCGGCTGGACCTACGGCCACTACGCCGTGCTGCTGTGGTTCCAGTTCAAGGACGGGCACAAGCCGAACAAGAACGAGCTCAAGCAGCTCTATCGGGCGGCGAACGACATCGCCGACCAGACGGTCTTCCCCGCCCTGGAGCACCGCTCGCTCACCGGCGGGCGCCGCGCGTGACCCGGGCCCGCCGGGCCGCGCGCCGCGGTGATCCATCCGGCATCGGGCGGCGGAAAGCCCGATAGCGGCCCTTCGACCTCGTTCTCATCGATACGCTTCCGGCTATGCGTGGCCAGGATCCCGGTTCCGAGCACGAGCACGAGCAGGACACGGCGCGGGTTCCCCGCGAGCCGGACGCGGCCGGCTCCGCGGCCGCGCCCACCCCGCCGGGCACCGGCCGTTCCGCGGACGGCCCGGGATCGCCCACACCCGGCCAGGCACCGGCCGCCGGCTCGCGGTCCGGCGCGCCCACCGGGCCGGGTGCGCCGTCCTCCGGCCCGCAGACCGCGCAGCCCGGCGCACCGGGCACACCACCACCCGGCGCACCGCAGGGCGGGCCCCACCCCGGCGCACCGGACGCGCACGCCCAATCGGAGACGCACGCCCAATCGGAGAGCGGACGGCAGGCGGGGCCGGGCGTGGGCGCTCCCGCCGCGCCGCTGAGCGGGCAGCCCGGGCCGGGCGCGTCATCGGGATCGCACACCGCGCCATCATCGGGATCGCGCACCGCGCCGCAGAGCGCGCCCCAGGCCGGTCCCGGCATGCCGCCCGGGCCGCACGCCCCCGGGCCGGGCATTTTGTGGTTCCCCGGCCCGCAGACCGCGCAGCCCGGCGCACCGGGCACGCCACCACCCGGCGCACCGCAGGGCGGGCCCCACCCCGGCGCACCGGGCGGGCACGCCACTCCCCCGGGCGCACCCCAGGCCGGACCGGGCACGCCGCCGGGCGGTACGCCCGCCCCGGAGCAGGCGCCACCGCCCGACCCGGCGGTGACCCGGCCATTGCCCGCCTTCCCGCCGCAGTCGCCACGGCCGGGTGACGGCGGTGCCGTGCCGTACCCGGGCGGGCACGCCCCGCCGTACGCCGACTACCGGCCGCAGCGCTTCCCGCACCCGGCGCCCGACAACCCGCCTCAGCCTCCTCCGTACCGGCCTCCGGCCGACCGGCCGCAACCGCCTCAGGGGTACCCGGGCCCCGGGCCGTACCCCGGTACGCCGCCCGCCCCGGCGCCGCACCCCGGGCAGCCCTGGCCCCCGCCCCCGGGCGGCCAGGCACCGGCCGAGCCCGGCGGGGGTCTCCCTCCCATGCCTCCGCACGGCGCCATGAGCCCTCCGGCGCCGCCCATGGGCCCGCAGGCCCCCGCGAACCAGCCACAGGCCCCTGGGACGCCCATCGGCCCGTCCCAGGCCGCCACGAACCCACAGGCGCCCGCGAACGCGCCACAGGCCGGCCCGCAGACGCCCCCGCGGCCCGGCGCCGCGGGCTGGCCTCCACCGGTGCCCGGCCCGTCCGGCGGGCCGGAGCACGCCCTCGCGCACGGTGCCCGGGACGGCGGGGCGCCGGCGCATGCCGCCGAGCCCGCCCCATGGCCCACGGCCGGGCCTCCCGCTCCGCCGCCGGGTGCCCCATGGCCCGCGCCCGGATGGCAGGCGGGACCGGCCGGGCAACCGGCCCCGCCCGGAGGCTCGGGCGAAGCCCCGCCCTGGCCGCCCAGGCTGCCCGGTGAGCCGTCCCCGGAAACGGCCGGTCCGGGTGGCGCCGGCATGCCGCGCTCGTGGCCGCCGCCCGCCGCCTACGGCACGGAGCGGCCCGCACCGGTCCCGGCGGACGGCTCCGCGCCGCGGCCCGGCGCGTCCTCGCCCGCGGATCCGCGGAGCGGCACCCCGGACGCCTCCCAGGCGGCTGGCCGTCCCGGCGAGCACACCGGTACGGCTGAGCCCGCCACGGCCACGGCGGCCGCGCAGGGCGACGCACCCAAGGAGGGCGCTCCCGCCGCCGGGCCCGGGGCACCGCGACCGGAGCCGGCCAAGGAGACCGAACCCACCGGAGACGGCGGTGGCCCCACCGGGGACCGCCCGCCGCGGGACGGTTCCGCCACCCGGCCGCCCCAGGCCGCCGCGCCCGAGCGGCCCGCCGAGGCCGGCGCCCGCCCTGCCGGAGCCGAGGCCCAGCCGGCCGGCACCGAGACGAGCCCCGGCGAGACCGGCACGCGGCCCACCGGCACGGATACGCGCCCGGCCGGCACCGATGCGGCCGAGGCCGCGCCCGCGCCGGGCGCACCGGCACCGGCCGCCGGGGAGACGGCCCCTGAGGCCTCGGACCCGCCCGGCCAGACGGCGGAGGAACGGCCGGCGGACGACCGGCCGGCATCGGAGGAGCAGGACGACCCCGCGCAATCGGAAGGTCAGCACACCATGCCGCTCCGCCTACCGCGTTCCGACACGTCCTCCGGCGAGCAGGCGACCTCGCCGGCCCAAGACCGCAGGGACCCCTCGGCACCGGGCTCGATGTTCACCCCGGTGATCCCGGCGAAGGCGGCCCGGCCGCCCATGCCACCGCCGTTCGGCGCGCCACCGCCTCCGCAGAGCCGGGCGGACGGCCCCGGCGCGTCCCCGGAGACCGGCCGGCCCTCGTCCCAGCAGGACCCCGGCCGCCGCACGCTCTCCGGGGCGGCGAAGAAGGTGGTGATCGCCGCGGCCTCCGTGGTCGCGGTGGCGGCGATCGGGACCGGCGCCTTCCTCGCCTACGGCGGCCCCGACGAGGGCACCGCCCGGAGCGGCGCCACGAGCAGCGCGGCACCGGCCACCACCGAGCCGGAGCCCGAGCCGACCGGCCCCGACGCGAAGCTCGACTCCGAGACGACCGACCCCAACACGCTCACGCTCAACGAGGCCTTCCCGGAGACCCGGGTCACCGTGGCCGGCCGGACCTTCCGGCGGGTCAAGGTCCACTCCACCGACGAGTGCGACCAGGCCGCCACCGGGGCGTTCGCCACCGCGCTCGCGGAGCAGCACTGCCGCCGCGTGCTGCGCGCGACCTACGTGGACCGCGAGCGTGACTTCGCGGTCACCACCGGCATCGCCGTGCTCCCCACCAAGGAGGCGGCGCTCACCGTCGACCGGGCCAAGGACCTCGGGCGGAACGTGTGGTTCCGCGGCCTCAACGGCAAGCAGGGCAGCGGCGCCGAGCGGATGGAGATCGCCGGCGGCTACGGGGCCGGCCTGGTCTGGGGGCGCTACATCGTGTTCAGCTACGCGACCTACTCGGACGGGCGCACGCCCGGCCCCGATGACACGAAGCTCGCCCCGGTCAGCGGCGCCTTCCGCGACCACACCACGAAGGTGATCGAGAAGCGGCTCAAGGAGTGAGCGTGCGCACCCGGCGGGCCTGGGCGGCGCGCCGCGCCAGCTCCTCGGCGGTCTCCGGGTAGCGCACCTCCTCCAGGGTCAGGCCGTGCGCCGGGGCCACGCGCACGGCCGAGTCGCGCACGGCTCGCGCGAGCACCTCGGCCGGCCACTCCACCGGCCGCTTGCCCTCCCCGACGGCGAGCACGGCGCCGACCAGGGACCGCACCATGGAGTGGCAGAAGGCGTCCGCCACCACGGTCGCCTCGATGATCCCGTCGTCGCGCCGGGCCCACTCGAACCGCCGGAGCTCCCGGATGGTCGTCGCGCCCTCGCGCTTCTTGCAGAAGGCGGCGAAGTCGTGCTCGCCGAGCAGCCGGACCGAGGCGGCGTTCATCAGCTCGACGTCGAGCGGCTTGGGGTACCAGAGCACCTCCCGCCGCCGCAGCGGGTCCACCCCGCCCGGGGCGTCGCAGACGCGGTAGCAGTACCGCCGGCAGAGCGCGGAGAACCGGGCGTCGAAGCCGTCCGGGGGCACGGAGACGGCGAAGACCCGGACGTCGGGCGGGAGCACCGCGGCGAGCCGCCGGACGAGCGCGGAGCACAGCTCCGGGAGGCGCTCCGCGGGCGGCGTGGCCGTCTCCCTCCCGCGGGGTTCGAGGACGGCGAGCGCGGCGAGCGGGAGGTCGACGTGGACGACCTGGCCGCGCGCGTGCACCCCGGCGTCGGTACGGCCCGCCACGGTCAGCCGGGGCGGGGCCTCCAGCCGCAGCAGCGTGGCGAGCGCGGCCTCCAGCTCCCCCTGGACGGTCCGCAGGCCGGGCTGCCGCGCCCACCCCTGAAAGTCCGTGCCGTCGTACCCCAGGTCGAGCCTGAACCGCACCGGGTCTCGATCCACCGCGTCTCCTCCGTTGCCCTCCGGCGTCGCTCGGCGATGACCGTCCGCGAAATGAGCGGGCCCAGCATCCCACAATGGGGAGCCGGGCCCACTCACGGTACGGCCTGAAGGTCAGGCTTCGTCCTTCTTCTCGTCCTGCTTGCCGCCCTCCGCGGCCTCGGCCTTCTCGGCCTCGGCGGCGGTCTCGGCCTGCTCCTGGGCGGCCTCGGCCTTCGCCTCGGCGGCCTGCTCCTCCTGAGCGGCCTTCTGCTCCTCGGCGGCCTTCGGCTGCTCCGCCTGCTGCTCGGCGGCGGCCGGAGCCTTGCGAGCCACCCGGACCGGCCGCATCGGCTCGGTCACCAGCTCGATGATGGCCATGGGGGCGTTGTCACCCCGGCGCGGGCCGATCTTGGTGATCCGGGTGTAGCCACCGGGACGCTCGGCGAACGTCGGCGCGATCTCGGTGAAGAGGTGGTGGACGACGCTCTTGTCACGGATGACCGCCAGCACCTGGCGGCGGTTGTGCAGGTCGCCCTTCTTTGCCTTGGTGATCAACCGCTCAGCGAACGGGCGCAGACGCTTGGCCTTCGCCTCCGTGGTGCGGATCCGGCCGTGCTGGAACAGCTGCGTGGCGAGGTTCGCCAGGATCAGCCGCTCGTGGGCCGGGCTGCCGCCGAGACGGGCGCCCTTGGTGGGCTTGGGCATCGTGTGTGCTCCTCATGGACGAACCCGCCCCGGCCGTATCAGGTACCGGGGTCGGGCCGACCGGCATGCGCCGGTCGGTACCTTCATGGCTTGCCAGGCAGACCGCTGGCGGCGGTGCCGCCCCGGCCGGGCCGGGCGGTCACCGTGCCGAGGGCCGCTCAGTACTGCTCGGTCTCGATGAAGCCGCGATCCTCGTCGTCGAGCCTCCCACCGCCACCGGCGACCGTGGCCGGGTCGAACCCCGGAGGGGAGTCCTTGAGGGTGAGGCCCATCTCGGCGAGCTTCTGCTTGACCTCCTCGATCGACTTGGCGCCGAAGTTCCGGATGTCGAGCAGGTCCTGCTCGCTGCGGCTGACCAGCTCACCGACCGTGTGGATGCCCTCACGCTTGAGGCAGTTGTAGGACCGGACGGTGAGGTTGAGCTCCTCGATCGGCAGCGCCAGGTCGGCGGCGAGGGCCGCGTCCGTGGGCGACGGGCCGATCTCGATGCCCTCGGCCTCGACGTTGAGCTCCCGGGCGAGCCCGAACAGCTCGACCAGCGTCTTGCCGGCCGAGGCCACGGCGTCCCGGGGCTTGATCGAGGGCTTGGTCTCGACGTCGAGGATCAGGCGGTCGAAGTCCGTGCGCTGCTCGACACGGGTCGCCTCGACCTTGTAGGTGACCTTGAGAACGGGGGAGTAGATCGAGTCGATCGGGATACGTCCGATCTCCTGCCCCGGCTGCTTGTTCTGCGCGGCGGAGACGTACCCCCGGCCACGCTCGACGGTCAGCTCCATCTCGAGCTTCGCCTTGCCGTTCAGCGTGGCGATGTGCAGCTCGGGGTTGTGCACCTCGACACCGGCCGGCGGCGCGATGTCGGCGGCGGTGACCTCACCGGGTCCCTGCTTGCGCAGGTACATCACCACCGGCTCGTCGTGCTCGGACGAGACGACCAGCTGCTTGAGGTTGAGGATGATGTCGGTGACGTCTTCCTTGACCCCCGGCACGGTCGAGAACTCGTGGAGCACGCCCTCGATACGGATGCTGGTGACCGCCGCCCCGGGGATCGAGGACAGCAGAGTACGCCGGAGCGAGTTGCCGATGGTGTAGCCGAACCCCGGCTCCAGGGGCTCGAGGATGAACCTGGACCGGTACTCGGAGAGGGGCTCCTCCTGGAGTGTCGGACGCTGTGCGATGAGCATTGGGACTCCCCCTGTCTCCGGGACGACGCCGGATCACCGGCGATCGCCGGCTCCGCGCCGTCCCCAATAACGGTGACGCCCGCTATATGACGCCACTCGGTTCCACTCCATGATGCCGTACGGCCCGTACGGGGGTACGGCACCGCATGACGTCGCCGATTACTTCGAGTAAAGCTCGACGATCAGCTGCTCCTGGACCAGCGTGTCGATCTGCTGCCGGGTCGGGAGCTGGTGCACGAGGATCCGCATGTGCTCCGTGGAGACCCCCAGCCACGCGGGGATCTTCTTGTCGGAGTGGGTGGCGCGGGCGACCTCGTACGGCATCAGGTGGCGCTTGTTCTCGCGGACCTCGATGACGTCGTGCTCGCGAACCCGGTAGGACGGGATGTTGACCTTGCGGCCGTTGACCAGGAAGTGACCGTGCCGCACCTGCTGGCGGGCGGCGTCGCGCGACTCGGCGAAGCCGGCGCGGTAGACCACGTTGTCGAGCCGGCTCTCCAGGATCTGGAGCAGGTTCTCGCCGGTCTTGCCGGGCCGCCGGCTGGCCTCCTCGTAGTAGCGGTGGAACTGCTTCTCGAGGACGCCGTAGATGCGGCGGGTCTTCTGCTTCTCCCGGAGCTGGAGCTGGTACTCCGACTCCTTGGGACGGCCACGGCCGTGCTCACCAGGCGGGTAGGGACGGATCTCGATGGGGCACTTCGCGGACTCGCACTTCTTGCCCTTGAGGAAGAGCTTGGTCTTCTCCCGGCGGCAGAGCTTGCAGTCCGGACCCGTGTAACGAGCCATTTCTCTTCTCTCCTGAGCTCAGACTCGGCGGCGCTTCGGCGGACGGCAGCCGTTGTGCGGGACCGGGGTCACGTCCTGGATCGAGTCGACCTCGAGACCGGTCGCCTGCAGGGCGCGGATCGCGGTCTCACGGCCGGAGCCGGGCCCCTTGACGAAGACGTCGACCTTCCGCATGCCGTGCTCCATGGCACGGCGGGCGGCGTTCTCGGCGGCCATCTGCGCCGCGAACGGCGTGGACTTGCGCGAGCCCTTGAACCCGACGTGGCCGGCGCTGGCCCAGGAGATCACGTTCCCGTTGGTGTCGGTGATCGAGACGATCGTGTTGTTGAACGTGCTCTTGATATGGGCGTGCCCGTGAGCGACGTTCTTCTTTTCCTTGCGGCGCGACTTCTTCGAGGAGGTCGCGCCCTGTCGGGTCTTCGGCGGCATCTATGCGCTCTCCTGGAATTTTGGCTGCTATGACTACTTCTTGCCCGGCTTCTTCTTCCCGGCGACGGTCTTGCGCTTCCCCTTGCGGGTCCGCGCGTTCGTCTGGGTCCGCTGACCGCGGACGGGCAGCCCCTTGCGGTGGCGGATGCCCTGGTAGCAACCGATCTCGATCTTCCGGCGAATGTCGGCCTGGACCTCCCGGCGGAGGTCGCCTTCGACCTTGTAGTTCGCCTCGATGTAGTCACGGATCGGCACCAGCTCGGCGTCGGTGAGCTGGTAGACGCGCAGGTCGGGGTTGATCCCCGTCGCCTTCAGAATCTCCTTGGCGCGGGAACGGCCAATCCCGTAGATGTAGGTGAGGGCGATCTCCAACCGCTTGTCGCGGGGGAGGTCGACGCCTACCAAGCGGGCCATAGTGGGCATTCTCCTTTTCTCGTCGCGGAGGTTTTGCGCCGCACCTCCCTCTCCCTGCCCTGGGTGAGGGCCCCGGCCTCCGTCCGGGGGTCTCCCACGCGGTTCGGCCTCCACCGGGAGACCGCCTGCGCGGGTGTGAGACGCGTTTCCTGACTCGGACTAACCCTGACGCTGCTTGTGGCGCAGGTTCTCGCAGATCACCATCACACGACCGTGCCGGCGGATCACCCGGCACTTGTCGCAGATCTTCTTAACGCTCGGCCTAACCTTCATGGTCCTTTTCGTTCCGTGTACGGCCCGCCCTCGGCAGAGAGGCCTACTTGTACCGGTAGACGATCCGCCCCCGACTCAGGTCGTAGGGGCTCAGCTCCACGACGACCCGATCGTCGGGCAGGATCCGGATGTAGTGCATCCGCATCCGGCCGCTGATATGGGCCAGGACCATGTGCCCGTTGTCGAGTTGCACCCGGAACATCGCGTTCGGGAGCGTCTCGACTACCGTGCCCTCAATCTCGATGGCGCCGTCCTTCTTGGCCATGGTCCTCGCGTTTCACTGATCGGTCGTCTGCGGAGAATTCGGAACACTAAGCAGCCGCGACCTTCGGGCGCTTCCAGGGAGCGGCGGTCAGCCCGACCGCCTGGCGCAAAAGGTCATAGTGAACCGACAAAGGAGTGTACGACACCCTGGCCGGCAATGCGAAACGAAGGCACGCCGGGGTGCCGACACGACCCCGTTGAAGATTACCGCAAGCCGTGACGTTCTCCGGTGAGCCCGGGCTCTGGCCTCGGTTCCGGGCTCACCCGGGCGGCTCAGCCGTCATGACCGGGGGCCGGGCGTGCCGGTGGGCGGTGCCGGGGCCAGGGAGACCCGCAACTCCTCTTCTGAGGACCGCGGTCCGCTCCGGGTGGGCCGCCGTTCCCCATGCTCCCCGCGGCGCGCTCCGCGCCCCGGGTCCGGTACGGCCGGCCCCACCCGCCGTGGCTCACCCGTTCCGGCCGGGGCCGAACTGCCGGCCGAAGAGGGTGCCGACGAGGAGGGCCGCACCCCACGGGCCCATCACCCACAACGGCCAGGGATAGATCCACGCGCCCGTGGTGATCGACACGATCAGCCAGATCACCCAGTTGATGCTGCTCGCGGCCGCCCAGGCGGCCCAGCTCGCCTTGAGCGCGGTCTCGGCGGGCTTCCGCTTGCGCGCCACCTCCTTCGAGGGCGCCGGCGCCGGCGGGCGGTGGAGGTCGATCTCGGGAAGATCGGCGGTGATCTTCGCGAGCTCACCGTACGTACGGCTCTGATAGACCCGCTCGAGCCGCTCGTTGAACTCGTCGACGGTGAGCCGCCCCTCGGACAGATGCTCACGCAGCGCCTCGGCCACCCGGTCCCGGTCGCGGTCCGAGGCCCGCATCTCCGGCGATATCGACATTGCAACTCCCGCCGATCTCCGCAATCGCCCCCATTATGCCCCTCGCCGCCCCGACCCGGACGCGCGGCGGGCGCGGGCGGCGGGGTGACCGGCCGGGGCGAGCGGCTGCGATGCTGGGGAGCATGCCCGCTCCGCTGTGGATCGTCTCCGGACCGCCGGGCGCGGGGAAGTCGACCGTGTGCGAGCTGCTGCTCGCGAGGCTCGACCCCGTCCCGGCGCTGCTCGACAAGGACACCGTGTACGGCGGCTTCGTGGCGGCGATGCTCGCCGCGTACGGCAGGCCGGAGGGCGAGCGGGAGGGTCCCTGGTACGACCGGCACGTCAAGGTGCACGAGTACGCCGGGCTCACCGCGACCGCCCGCCAGATCCGCTCCCACGGCTGCCCGGTGATGCTCACCGGCCCGTTCACGAGCCAGGTGCACGACGCGGAGCTCTGGCGGCGCTGGGTGGGCGAGCTCGGCGGCGGCGTGGTGCACCTGCTGTGGGTCCGCTCCGACGGACCCACCCTGCGGCGCAGGCTCGTCGAGCGCGGGCTCGCCCGCGACGCCGGGAAGCTCGCGGACTTCGAGAGGTTCCTGCGGGCGACCCGGGTGGACGAGCCGCCGGTGGTGCCGCACGTCGAGATCGACAACCGGCTCGGCGCGCCGCCGCTGGCCGAGCAGATCGACCGCTGCGTGCGCGCCTGGCAGGGTGCGCGCTCCTGAGCCCGGCCGTATCCGCACGCCACCCCAAGCCGGCCCACAGGACAGGGTTCCGGCGCTCGAGCACGCGCCGCTCCCGTTCCGGGTGGAGCAGCCGCTGCCGACGCTCCGGTACGGCGACCTCGCCCTCACCTCCACCCGCCCCGCCGACGGCGCCGGCGGACGGGTGCAGGTGGTGCGCCGCCGCCCCGGCGGCACCTGGGAGCGGATCATCGACCGCCCGGAGCCGCCGACCGCCTGAGCCTCGGCGCCCCCGCACAAGGCCCCGCGCGCGTCGCGCGGGCCTTGGTCGTGCCGGCGCACCGGTGGCGCGACATGCCAGGTGGGGCGGGGTGTGCGGGACGGCCCGGCCGGCTCAGTTCGCCGCGCCCTGCCCCTTCAGGCGCGAGGCTCCCCCGTCGAGCGCGGTGAGCACGAGCGGCCCGTCCTCGGTCAGCGCCACGCTGTGCTCGAAGTGCGCCGACGGCCGGCCGTCGAGCGTGACCACGGTCCACTCGTCGCTGAGCACCCTGGTCCGCGGCGTGCCCAGGTTGACCATGGGCTCGATGGCGAAGCACATGCCGACCTCGAAGCGGGGTCCCCGGCCGGGCTTGCCGTAGTTCGCCACCCACGGCTCCATGTGCATCTCGGTGCCGATGCCGTGCCCGCCGTACTCCGGGGGGATGCCGTACCGGCCCTGGGAGCGGACGTACCGCTCGATGCGGAAGCCGATGTCGGAGAGGTGACCGCCGACCCGGAGCGCGGAGATCCCCCGCCACATGGCCTCCTCGGTCACCTGCATCAGCTTGGTCAGCTCGGGCGACACCTCCCCCACCGGGACCGTGATCGCCGCGTCCCCGTGCCAGCCGTCGAGGATCGCGCCGCAGTCGATGGAGATGATGTCACCCTCCCGGAGCCGCCGCCGGTCGTGGGGGATGCCGTGGACCACCTCGTGGTTCACCGAGGCGCAGATGGTGGCGGGGTAGCCGTGGTAGCCCTTGAACGAGGGGATCGCTCCCTGGTCCCGGATCGCCTCCTCGGCGATCCGGTCGAGATCCAGGGTGGTGATGCCGGGGCGGACCTCTTTCCGGAGCAGCTCGAGCGTGCGCGCGACCACGAGCCCGGCGGCGCGCATCAGCTCGATCTGCTCCTTCGTCTTGATCTGGATCCCGTGTCTGCTCTTCCTGAACACCTATGCCACTCCCGCGGATGATCCCCGAGCTCGCCTAACAAGACTGAACGCCACTCCAGGTCGTGGAGTGGCGTTCCTCGCCCCGGCCTCGGTCAGTTACCGAAACGCCGCAACACCGACAACGCCCGCTGGGTGACCTCTTCGACCGGTCCGGTCGCGTCGATCCCCGCGAGGATGCCCTCCTTCTCGTAGAAGGAGATCAGTGGAGCCGTCTGTTCCTGATAGACCTCGAGACGCCGCCGGATGGTCTCCTCCCGGTCGTCGTCCCGCTGGAACAGCTCGCCGCCGCAGGCGTCGCAGACGCCCTCCACGGCCGGCGGGTCGAACACCACGTGCCAGACCTTGCCACAGGAGCGGCAGGTCCTCCGGCCGGAGAGCCGCCGGATGACCTCCTCGTCGTCGACCTTCAGCTCCAGGACCACGTCGAGGGACGCGCCGAACTCGGCGAGCATCTCCTTCAAGACCTCTGCCTGCGGCACGTTCCGGGGGAACCCGTCGAGCAGGAACCCCTCCCGGGCGTCGTCCTGCAAGAGCCGGTCGCGGACCATGGCGATCGTCACCTCGTCGGGGACGAGCTCGCCGCGGTCCATGTACTCCTTGGCAAGTTTGCCGAGTTCCGTGCCACGCGAGACGTTCGCGCGGAAGATGTCCCCAGTTGAGATCTTGGGGACCGACAGGTGCGATGCGATGTACTGGGCCTGCGTCCCCTTACCTGCTCCGGGGGGCCCGACCAGGACGACGCGCACTATCTCAGAAAGCCCTCGTAGTTCCGCTGCTGCAGCTGACTCTCGATCTGCTTGACCGTATCAAGGCCGACACCAACCATGATCAGAATGCTGGTCCCTCCGAACGGGAAGTTCTGGCTTGCACCGGCCACCGCCAGCGCGACGATCGGGATGAGGGAGATCACCCCGAGGTACGGTGCGCCGGCGGCGGTGAGCCGCGTGAGCACGTAGTTGAGGTACTCCGCGGTCGGCCGGCCCGGGCGGATGCCCGGAATGAACCCACCGTACTTCTTCATGTTGTCGGCCACTTCAGCGGGGTTGAAGGTAATGGAGACGTAGAAGTACGTGAAGAAGATGATGAGGGCGAAGAACGTGGCCATGTAGACCGGGTGGTCGCCCGAGACCAGGTACTCGGCGAACCACTCGATGATCACGTTCGGGTTCTCGGTGTTGCCGAACAGCGTGACCGCGAGCTGGGGCAGGTACAGCAGCGAGGACGCGAAGATGACCGGGATGATGCCCGCCTGGTTCACCTTCAGCGGGATGTAGGTCGACGTCCCCCCGTACATGCGCCGGCCGACCAGCCGCTTGGCGTACTGCACCGGGATCCGCCGCTGGGCCTGCTCGATGAAGATGACCACCGCGACGATCACCACGCCGACGGCCATCACCACGGCGAACTTGAGCGGGCTCTGGCGGTAGATGTTCGCCAGCTCGGCCGGGAACACCGCGATGACCTGGGTGAAGATCAGGAGCGACATGCCGTTCCCGATGCCGCGGTCGGTGATCAGCTCACCGAACCACATGATCACCGCGGTACCGGCCGTCATCGTTATGACCATGGTGACGAGCGGGAAGATGTCCTCGCTCACCAGGATCGGCTCGGTGCAGTTCGGGAAGAGCTGACCGCTCCGGGCGAGCGCGATGAACGCCGTCGACTGGAGCACCGCCAGGGCGACCGTCAGGTACCGGGTGTACTGGGTGATCTTGGCCTGACCGGCCTGCCCCTCCTTCTTCAGCGTCTCCAGACGGGGGATCACCACGGTGAGGAGCTGGAGGATGATGCTCGCCGTGATGTACGGCATGATCCCCAGCGCGAACACTGAAAGTTTCAGGAGGGCGCCGCCGCTGAACAGCTGCACCATCCCGTAGATGTTGCCGGCATCCCCCGCCTGGGCCTGCTCAAGGCACAGGCGGATGTTCTCGGAGTTCACGCCGGGGGTCGGGAGCACCGAGCCGAGCCGGAACAGCACGATGATGCCCAGCGTGAACAGCAGCTTCTTGCGCAGGTCCGGTGTCCGGAAAGCCCGGGTGATCGCGGTTAGCACGGTCCCTCCTGCGCGCCTGTGACGCGGTCGGCGATGGTCTGGGGGGCGTCCATCGACATGTCTGCTTGCCAGTGAACGGGTATCGAGTCGGGCCGCGATGCGCGCCCGCTTCCAGCGAACTCTAACGCACTAACGGGCGCGGAGGCTCATTACGAGCCTCCGCGCCCTGGTGCGTCAGTCATCTTTACAGCTGTGAGACCGAGCCGCCGGCCGCGGCGATCTTCTCCTTGGCGCTGGCGGAGAACGCGTGCGCCTTCACGTTCAGCGCCACGGAGATCTCCCCGTTGCCCAGCACCTTCACCGGCTGGTTCTTGCGGACCGCGCCCTTGGCGACCAGGTCCTCCGGGGTCACCTCTCCGCCCTGCGGGTAGAGCTTCGCCAGCTGGCTGAGGTTGACGACCTGGTAGGTCTTCTTGAACAGGCTGTTGGAGAAGCCCTTCAGCTTCGGCACTCGCCGCTGGAGCGGAAGCTGACCGCCCTCGAAACCGGGCCGGATCGTGGTCCTGGCCTTGGAGCCCTTGGTACCACGGCCCGCGGTCTTGCCCTTCGAGGCCTCACCGCGGCCCTTGCGGATCCTGGGACGGTTCGCTCCCGGGGCCGGGCGGAGATCGTGGATCTTGAGCGGAGACCTCTCCGTCATCGCTAGTTGCCCCCCTCCTCGGTGAGCTCAGTTACCTGCACGAGGTGGGAGACGGTGGCGACCATCCCCCGGATCTCCGGGCGATCATCCTTGATCACCACGTCACCGATCCGCTTCAGACCCAGCGAACGCAGCGTGTCCCGCTGGTTCTGCCTGCTGCCGATCTGCGACCGGACCTGGGTGATCTTCAGTCGGGCCATCGTCAGCTCACCGCCTTCGCAGCCGCCGCGGCCTCGGCGAGGCCCTCGGCACGGGCCCGCAGCATCGCCGCGGGCGCGACCTCCTCGAGCGGCAGGCCACGACGAGCCGCGATCTCCTCGGGCCGGTTCAGGCTCTTCAGCGCCTTCACCGTGGCGTGCACAATGTTGATCGGGTTGTCCGAACCGAGCGACTTGGACAGCACGTCATGGATGCCGGCGCACTCCAGGACCGCACGCACCGGGCCACCCGCGATCACACCGGTACCCGGCGACGCCGGGCGGAGCAGGACGACGCCGGCCGCCTCCTCGCCGATCACGGCGTGCGGGATCGTGCCCTGGATCCGCGGCACGCGGAAGAAGTGCTTCTTGGCCTCCTCGACGCCCTTGGCGATGGCCGCGGGCACCTCCTTGGCCTTGCCGTACCCGACCCCGACGAGGCCGTTGCCGTCACCGACCACGACCAGCGCGGTGAAGCTGAACCGCCGGCCGCCCTTGACGACCTTCGCGACTCGGTTGATCTTTACAACGCGCTCGATGTACGAGACGCCCTTGTCTGCGGCGCCCCCGCGGCGATCTTCACGACGGTCCCGCCGCTCGCCACCGCCGCCTGCGCCGCGACGCGGAGCTGCAGCCATCAGTGGTTCCTCTTCTCGTTGCTCGTCTCACGGGCCATCACTCGAAACCCACGGGCCGGGGCCATCAGAACACCAGCCCGCCTTCACGGGCGCTGTCGGCGAGCGCCGCGATGCGCCCTGCGTAGCGGTTGCCACCCCGGTCGAACACGACCTGGGTGATTCCGGCGGCCTTGGCCCGCTGAGCGAGGAGCTCGCCGACCTTCCTCGCCTTCTCGGTCTTGGTGCCCTCCAGGCCGCGCAGCGAGGCGTCCATGGTGGAGGCGCTCACCAGCGTGTGCCCCTTGGTGTCGTCCACGATCTGCACGAACATGTGCCGGGTGGACCGCGTGACGACCAGACGCGGACGCTCAGCCGTACCGAAGATCTTCTTGCGGACGCGGCGGTGTCGGCGGGCTCGCGCCACGACGCGGGCGGCCGTGCGCTTGCGGAACGCAATCTTGCTAGCCATGCCTACTTACCAGCCTTCCCGACCTTACGGCGGATCACTTCGCCCTGGTAGCGCACGCCCTTGCCCTTGTACGGATCCGGCTTGCGCAGCTTCCTGATGTTCGCGGCGACCTGACCGACCTTCTGCTTGTCGATGCCCTCGACGTGGAAGAGGGTCGGCTTCTCCACGCGGAAGGTGATCCCCTCCGGCGCGTCGACGACAATCGGGTGGCTGTACCCCAGAGCGAACTCAAGCTGGGTCGGGCTCTTGGCCTGGACACGGTAACCGACGCCGACGATCTCCAGCGTCTTGCTGTACCCCTGGGTCACGCCCGTCACCATGTTGGCGATGAGCGTGCGGGTCAGGCCGTGCAGCGCCCGCACCTTGTTCTCGTCGTTGGGACGGGTGACCTGGATCGACCCGTCCTCGGCCCTCGACACCTGGATCGGCTCGGCAACGGTGTGCGAGAGCGTGCCCTTCGGCCCCTTGACCTGGACATGCCGGCCATCGATCGTGACTTCGACACCTGCCGGTACGGGGATGGGCAGCCGTCCGATCCGCGACATGCTCTGCTTCCTCCCCTCGTTACCAGACGTAGGCGAGGACTTCCCCGCCAACTCCACGCTTCCTGGCCTGCTTGTCCGTCATGAGGCCGCTGGACGTCGACAGGATCGCGATGCCCAGGCCGCCCAGCACACGGGGCAGGTTGTCCTTCTTGGCGTAGACCCGCAGACCGGGCTTCGAGACCCGGCGCAGGCCCGCGAGTGCACGCTCACGGTTCGGCCCGAACTTCAGCTCTATCACGAGGTTCTTGCCGACCTTGGCGTCCTCCACGCTCCAGGACTGGATGTAGCCCTCCTGCTGGAGGATCTCGGCGATGTGCGCCTTGATCTTGGAGTACGGCATCGACACGGTGTCGTGATAGGCCGCGTTCGCGTTACGCAGACGTGTCAGCATGTCTGCGATCGGGTCCGTCATCGTCATGGCCGGTGGCCCTCCTCACCGCGGTTTCCCCTCCGGGACCTGCGGTGTGGTCATGGGGCGCTGGGGACAGCGCCCGGGGTTGATACGACTTCCTTGCTTACTGACTTCGGGGTGTACGGCCGGCTACCCGGCGGCGGTCACCAGCTCGCCTTGGTGACGCCGGGCAGCTCGCCGCGGTGCGCCATCTCGCGGAAGCACACTCGGCACAGCCCGAACTTGCGGTAGACGGAACGGGGCCGGCCGCAACGCGTGCAGCGAGTGTACGCCCTGACCTTGAACTTCGGCTTCCGCTGCGCCTTGACGATCAGTGCCGTCTTCGCCATGATCAAGTCTCCTTGTCGGGTCCCTCAGCCACGTTCAGGCTGCTCACGCTTCCTTGAACGGGAAGCCGAGGAGCTTCAGCAGCGCCCGGCCCTGCTCGTCGTCGGTCGCCGTGGTGACGATCGTGATGTCCATGCCGCGCAGCCGGTCGACCTTGTCCTGGTCGACCTCGTGGAACATCAGCTGCTCGGTGAGGCCGAAGGTGTAGTTGCCCCGGCCGTCGAACTGCTTCGGCGAGAGGCCGCGGAAGTCACGGATGCGCGGCAGCGCGAGCGAGAGCAGCCGGTCCAGGAACTCCCACATCCGGTCGCCGCGCAGGGTCACGTGCGCGCCGATCGGCATGCCCTCACGCAGCTTGAACTGCGCGATCGACTTGCGGGCCCGGGCGATCGCCGGCCGCTGACCGGTGATCGCGGCGAGGTCGCGGATCGCGCCCTCGATGAGCTTCGAGTCACGGGCCGCCTCACCGATGCCCATGTTCACCTTGATCTTGGTGAGCTTGGGCACCTGCATGATGTTCTTGTAGCCGAACTGCTCGCGCAGCTTAGGAACGATCTCCTCGCGGTAGCGCAGCTTGAGACGCGGGACGACCCGCTCTTGAGTGGTGACGGTCATCACTTGTCCTCACCGGTCGCCTCGGTGGTGTCGCCCTTTGCGGCGGCCTTCTTCTCAGGCTTCTCGGCCTTCTCGTCATCCTTGAGCTTCTTGACGTTGCTCACGTGGATGGGCGCCTCCATGGTCAGCACTCCGCCCTCCTTGGCGCCGCGAGGCCCCTGGTGGGTGACCTTGGAGTGCTTCTTGATCAGGTTGACGCCCTCGACCACCACGCGCTGCTCACGCGGCAAGGCGCGGATGACCCGGCCCTTGGCGCCCTTGTCCTTGCCGGCGATGACCTGGACAAGGTCGCCCTTCTTCACGTGCAGCTTGGGCATCACAGCACCTCCGGGGCGAGCGAGATGATGCGCATGAACTTCTTGTCCCGCAGCTCCCGCCCCACAGGGCCGAAGATGCGCGTCCCCCGCGGGTCGCCACTGTCCCTGATGAGGACCGCGGCGTTCTCGTCGAAGCGGATGTAGGAGCCGTCGGGACGGCGGCGCTCCTTCGCGGTGCGCACCACGACGGCCTTCACAACGTCGCCCTTCTTCACGCTGCCGCCGGGGATGGCGTCCTTCACCGTGGCGACGATGACGTCGCCGATCCCCGCGTAGCGCCGACCAGAGCCACCGAGTACCCGGATGCAGAGGATCTCCTTGGCACCCGTGTTGTCGGCGACCTTGAGCCGCGACTCCTGCTGGATCACGTCAACTCCTGTGTGTCGCGCCGGTTCTCACTTCCGTGAGCCTGGCGGAACCTGTCGTCGTCTGCTTCCCGCGGCGGCGGCCGTACCGGCGCCGCTGCGGTGGGACCGGGAGCCGATCGGCTCGGTCCCTTGGACACCGCATGGGGGGCGGTCTCCCACCCCCCACGAGGCGCGTCTCTGTGCGGTTGTTACTGGGCCTTCTCGATGATCCGGACGACCCGCCAGCGCTTGGTGGCGGACAGCGGCCGCGTCTCCATCAGGAGCACACGGTCGCCGACGCCGCAGGCATTGTGCTCGTCGTGCGCCTTGTACTTGGACGTCCGCCGGATGACCTTGCCGTAGAGGGGGTGCTTGACCCGGTCCTCGACGGCGACCACCACGGTCTTGTCCATCTTGTCGCTGACGACGATGCCCTCGCGCGTCTTGCGGCGACCACGCGTCTGCCGGCCCGTCCCGGTTGCCTCGGCTGTGTCAGCCATCGCTCGACTCCTTCTCGACCGTGACGATGCCGAGTTCGCGCTCGCGCATCACGGTGTAAATTCGGGCGATCTCCCGGCGAACCGCACGCAGCCGCGCGGTGTTCTGAAGCTGGCCGGTCGCCGCCTGGAAGCGGAGGTTGAACAGCTCCTCCTTCGCCTCCTTGAGCTTCTGGACCAGCGTGTCGTGGTCCTCGAGGCGCAGCTCTGCCGCTGTCGGACCCTTGGCCATCACACCTCACCCACTTCACGCTTTACGAACCGGCACTTCATGGGGAGCTTGTGCATGGCACGGCGCAGTGCCTCCCGGGCCACGGGCTCGGGGACACCCGACAGCTCGAACATCACACGGCCGGGCTTGACGTTCGCGATCCACCACTCCGGAGAGCCCTTACCGGAACCCATACGGGTCTCGGCCGGCTTCTTCGTGAGGGGACGGTCCGGGAAGATGTTGATCCACACCTTGCCGCCGCGGCGGATGTGCCGGGTCATGGCGATACGCGCGGCCTCGATCTGGCGGTTGGTCACGTAAGCGTGCTCAAGCGCCTGGATGCCGTAATCGCCGAACACCACGCGGGTGCCGCCCTTGGCCATTCCGCTACGGCGAGGCCGGTGCTGCTTGCGGTGCTTGACCTTGCGCGGGATCAGCATGGTCAGCTCCCTCCAGCACCCGGCTGCTCCGCCGGGCCGCTCTCAGGGGCGGCCTGGGCGGCCGCCTCGGTCTTCGGGGCACGTTCGCCGCGGCTCGCTCCACCACGGCGGGGACGCTCGCTGCCGCCGCCCCGGCGCGGACGCTCACCACGGCGCTCCTGGCGCTGGCTCGCCCGGGCGCTCGCGGCGGCGAGGGCCTCGCGCTCGGCGCGGTTGGTCGGCACGTCGCCCTTGTAGATCCACACCTTCACGCCGATGCGGCCGAAGGTGGTGCGGGCCTCGTAGAAGCCGTAGTCGATGTCCGCGCGGAGGGTGTGCAGGGGGACGCGGCCCTCGCGGTAGAACTCCGAGCGCGACATCTCGGCGCCGCCGAGACGACCCGAGCACTGGATCCGGATGCCCTTGGCCCCGCTCTTCATCGCGGTCTGCATGGCCTTGCGCATCGCCCGCCGGAACGAGACCCGGCTGGAGAGCTGCTCGGCCACGCCCTGCGCGACGAGCTGGGCGTCGATCTCGGGGTTCTTCACCTCGAGGATGTTGAGCTGGACCTGCTTGCCGGTCAGCTTCTCGAGGTCGCCCCGGATGCGGTCGGCCTCCGCACCGCGGCGGCCGATCACGATGCCCGGCCGGGCGGTGTGGATGTCGACCTGGACGCGGTCGGTCGTGCGCTCGATCTCCACGCGGGAGATGCCGGCCCGCTCCATGCCCTTCTGGAGCATGCGCCGGATGGCCACGTCCTCAGCCACGTAGTCCTTGTACAGCTTCTCGGCGTACCACCGGCTCTTGAAGTCGGTCGTGATGCCGAGGCGGAACCCGTGCGGGTGGACCTTCTGTCCCACTAGCGGGCCCTCCTCTTCTTCTTCTGCTGCGGCTGCTGCTGCGGGCGGGACTCCACGATCACGGTGATGTGGCTGGTCCGCTTGTTGATCCGGTACGCACGACCCTGAGCGCGCGGACGGAACCGCTTCAGCGTCGGCCCCTCGTCGACCCACGCACGGCTCACCCAGAGCGTGTCCCTGTCGAGCTTGAAGTTGTGCTCGGCGTTCGCGATCGCGCTCTGGAGGACCTTGTAGACGGTCTTGCTCGCCGCCTGCGGGGCGAACTTCAGCACGGCCTGCGCCTCCGAGGCGGGCAGCCCGCGAATGAGGTCCACCACGCGGCGGGCCTTCCGGGGCGTGTGGCGCGCGAACCGCACCTGTGCCCTGGCTTCCATCGCTTAAACTCCTCTGATGCCTACTCGAAGGCGCTTACCGCCGGCTGCGCCGGTCTTCCTTGACGTGGCTGCGGAAAGTCCGCGTGGGAGCGAACTCGCCGAGCTTGTGGCCGATCATCGCTTCGGTGATGAACACCGGGACGTGCTTGCGGCCGTCGTGCACAGCGATCGTGTGGCCGATCATCTCCGGCACGATCATGGAACGCCGCGACCACGTCTTGATGACGTTCTTGGTCCCCTTCTCGTTCTGTGCGATCACCTTCTTCATCAGGTGATCGTCCACGAAGGGACCCTTCTTAAGACTACGTGGCATTTCGGCTGCTCCTACCGCTTCTTCTTGCTCCGACGACGGATGATCAGCCGGTCGCTGGGCTTGTTCGGCCGGCGGGTGCGGCCCTCCGGCTTACCCTTCGGGTTCACCGGGTGGCGACCGCCCGAGGTCTTGCCCTCACCACCACCGTGCGGGTGGTCGACCGGGTTCATCGCGACACCGCGGACCGAAGGACGCTTGCCCTTCCAACGGTTCCGGCCGGCCTTGCCGATGCTGATGTTGGCCTGCTCGGTGTTCCCCACCTGGCCGACCGTGGCACGGCAGCGCACGTCGACCATGCGCATCTCGCCGGACGGCATGCGCAAGGTGGCGTAGTTGCCTTCCTTGGCGAGCAACTGGATCTGCGCCCCGGCGCTCCGCGCCAGCTTGGCGCCGCCCCCCGGACGCAGCTCCACCGCGTGGATGAAGGTACCGGTCGGGATGTTGCGGAGCGGCAGGCAGTTGCCCGGCTTGATGTCCGCCGTGGGACCGTTCTCGACCAGGTCCCCCTGCTTGAGCCCGACGGGCGCGAGGATGTAGCGCTTCTCGCCGTCGGCGTAGTGGAGCAGCGCGATCCTGGCGGTCCGGTTCGGGTCGTACTCGATGTGCGCGACCTTCGCCGGGATCCCGTCCTTGTCGTTGCGGCGGAAGTCGATGATCCGGTAGGCGCGCTTGTGTCCGCCTCCCTGGTGCCGGGCGGTGACCCGGCCGTGGTGGTTACGGCCGCCCTTGCGGTGGAGGGGGGCAAGCAGCGACTTCTCGGGCCGGCTGCGGGTGATCTCGGAGAAGTCCGAGACGCTCGCGCCGCGACGGCCCGGGGTCGTCGGCTTGTACTTACGGATGCCCATCTCTTTCGTTCATCCTTCGTCGTTCGTACCGGCGGCCCCGCCTCCCGGCGGGTCTCCGGTGCTGGCTGGTCGGGTGCGCCCCACCTCAGGCGGGGACCCCCTCACTCTCCCCTCGTGCTGCAGGCGCTCAGCTGGCCGGACCGAAGATGTCGATCCGGTGGCCCTCGGCCAGGCTCACGATCGCCCGCTTGGTGTCGGGACGCCGGCCGAAGCCGCGCCGGGTCCGCTTGCGCTTGCCCTTGCGATTGATCGTGTTGACCCCGGTCACCTTGACGCCGAAGATCTGCTCGACCGCGATCTTCACCTGCGTCTTGTTGGCATCCTTGCGCACCAGGAAGGTGTACTTGTTCTGCTCGTCGATCAGGCCGTAGCTCTTCTCGGAGATGATCGGCTTGATGATGATGTCGCGCGGGTCGGCGATCTTCTCCATCAGGCCTCTCCCTTCCCGCTCTTGCCAAGCCGGGCAACGACCTGCTCGAATGCCTCGCGGGTGAAGACCACGTCGTCGTTGACCAGCACGTCGTAGGTGTTCAGCTGGCCCGCGTCCAGCAGGTGAACCTCGGGCACGTTCCGCAGGCTCCGCCAGGTCAGCTCGTCGTTCTCGTCGACCACCACGAGCACCCGGGGGGCCTGGGTCACCTTGCGGAGAGCCGCGAGGGCGACCTTGGTCTTGGGCGTGTCACCGGTGATCAGGTTGGTCACCACGTGGACACGACCGCAGCTGGCCCGGTCCGAGAGCGCGCCGCGGAGGGCGGCCGCCTTCATCTTCTTCGGGGTGCGCTGGTCGTAGGAGCGCGGCTGCGGGCCGTGGACGGTGCCACCACCGGTGAACTGCGGTGCACGGATCGACCCCTGGCGGGCCCGGCCCGTGCCCTTCTGACGATACGGCTTCTTGCCACCGCCGCTGACGTCGCCGCGGGTCTTGGTCGCGTGCGTACCCTGCCGGCGCGCGGCGAGCTGCGCGACGACGACCTGGTGCATCAGCGGGACGTTGACCTTCGCGCCGAAGATCTCCTCCGGCAGCTCCACGGTCCCCGCCTTGGCACCGTTGGCATCGAGGACGTCGATCGTGGTGCTCACTTGGCAGCAGCCCCCTTCTTGACGGCGGTGCGGATGAGGACCAGGCTGCCGTTGGCGCCGGGGATCGCACCCTTGACGAGAATCAGGTTCTTCTCGGCGTCCACGGCTTGGACCTTGAGGTTCTGGACGGTCGTGCGGGCGTTGCCCATCCGGCCGGCCATGCGCAGGCCCTTGAACACGCGCCCGGGCGTCGCGCACGCCCCGATGGAGCCGGGCGACCGGTGCTTGCGCTGGGTACCGTGCGAGCCGCCCAGCCCGCGGAAGCCGTGGCGCTTCATGACACCGGCGAAGCCCTTGCCCTTGCTCCGGCCCGTGACGTCCACGTAGTCGCCGGGCTGGAAGATGTCGACGGTGATCTCCTGACCCAGCGTGTACTCGGACGCGTCGTCGGTACGGATCTCGGCGAAGTAGCGGCGCGGCGTGATGTTGTGCTTGCGCAGGTAGTCGCCGAGGGGCTTGTTGACCTTCCGCGGGTCGATCTGCCCGTACCCGAGCTGAATGGCGGAGTAGCCGTCCTTCTCCGGCGTGCGGACCCGGGTCACCACGCACGGACCGGCCTCCACGACGGTGACCGGGACCACCCGGTTCGCCTCGTCGAAGACCTGGGTCATGCCGAGCTTCTTGCCCAGGACGCCCTTGATCTGCCTAGCCATGTCAGTGCGTTCCTTAGAGCTTGATGGAGATGTCCACGCCGGCGGGGAGGTCGAGCCGCATCAGCGAGTCGACCGTCTTCGGCGTCGGGTCGATGATGTCGATCAGCCGCTTGTGGGTGCGCATCACGAAGTGCTCGCGGCTGTCCTTGTACTTGTGCGGCGACCGGATCACGCAGTACACGTTCTTTTCGGTCGGCAGCGGCACCGGGCCAGCGACCTTGGCTCCGGTCCGCGTCACCGTCTCGACGATCTTTTTGGCCGAGCTATCGATGACCTCGTGGTCATACGCCTTAAGCCGGATGCGGATCTTCTGTCCCGCCATGATGGCCTCGGTGTCCTTCGCTGTCGTCCTATAAAGCTTCGCGCGGCCCTTTGCCGCTGGTGTCAGGCCACACGGCCGACGCACCGGAACCCGGTCCGGTGTTATCCGTGACCTGGCAGTGATTTCGGCCGGAACAACCGAAGCCACTGCGAGATCACGGTGGCGTCGCCCGTGGGTCGGGACCCGTTCGGGCCCCTGCGTGGTGCGGCGGTCAGGCCCTCACGGGCCCGACCGCCGCCCTGCGGTCACTACTTGATGATCTTGGTTACGCGACCCGCGCCGACGGTGCGGCCACCCTCACGGATCGCGAACTTCAGGCCTTCCTCCATGGCGACCGGCTGGATGAGCTGGACGCGCATCTCGGTGTTGTCGCCCGGCATCACCATCTCGGTGCCCTCGGGGAGCTGGACCACGCCGGTCACGTCCGTGGTGCGGAAGTAGAACTGCGGGCGGTAGCCGTTGAAGAACGGCGTGTGCCGGCCGCCCTCGTCCTTGGAGAGGACGTAGACCTGCGCCTCGAACTCGGTGTGCGGCGTGGTCGAACCCGGCTTGATGACACACATGCCGCGCTCGACCTGGTCGCGCTTGATACCCCGGAGCAGGAGCGCCGCGTTGTCACCGGCGTGACCCTCGTCGAGGGTCTTGTTGAACATCTCGATGCTGGTGACGGTGGTGGACAGGCTCTTGTCCCGGATACCGATGATCTCGACGGTGTCGTTGACCTTGATGACACCGCGCTCGATACGGCCGGTGACGACGGTACCCCGACCGGTGATCGAGAACACGTCCTCGATCGGCATGAGGAACGGCTTGTCGACCTCACGCTGCGGCTCGGGGACGTGCTCGTCCACCGCGTTCATGAGCTCGATGATCGACTCGGACCACTTGGGGTCGCCCTCGAGCGCCTTGAGGGCCGAGACGCGGACGACCGGCACCTCGTCGCCCGGGAAGCCCTGCGAGCTGAGCAGCTCGCGGACCTCGAGCTCGACCAGCTCCAGGATCTCCTCGTCGTCGACCATGTCGGCCTTGTTCAGGGCGACGACGATGTACGGCACGCCGACCTGGCGGGCGAGGAGGACGTGCTCCTTGGTCTGCGGCATCGGGCCGTCGGTCGCGGCGACCACCAGGATGGCGCCGTCCATCTGGGCGGCACCGGTGATCATGTTCTTCACGTAGTCGGCGTGACCGGGGCAGTCGACGTGCGCGTAGTGGCGCTTCTCCGTCTGGTACTCGACGTGCGAGATGGAGATGGTGATACCGCGGGCCCTCTCCTCAGGCGCCTTGTCGATCTTGTCGAACGGGGTCGCCACGTTGAGGTCCGGGTACCGGTCGTGCAGCACCTTGGTGATCGCCGCGGTCAGAGTCGTCTTGCCGTGGTCGATGTGCCCAATGGTGCCGATGTTCATGTGCGGCTTAGTCCGCTCGAACTTGGCCTTGGCCACTGGTCTGTCTCCTTAAGAGATTTCTGACTTGACTTCCGTCCTGCTTACTCCGGCTCCGTACGGCGTGGCACCCGCGGGTGCCTCGTACGCAGAGGGCTTTCGCCCTCGAGCGGACTATTCGCCCCGAGCCTTCGCGACGATCTCCTTGGCGATGCCCGGAGGCACCTCCGCGTAGGAGTGGAATTGCATGCTGTAGACGGCCCGGCCCTGGGTCTTGCTCCGCAGGTCACCCACGTACCCGAACATCTCCGCGAGCGGGACGAGGGCGCGAATGACCTTGATACCCGCGGTCCGGTCTTCCATCGCCTGGATCTGCCCACGACGACCATTGAGGTCACCGATGACGTCACCCATGTATTCCTCGGGCGTGGTGACCTCGACGGCCATCAGCGGCTCGAGGAGAATCGGTTCCGCCTTGCGGGCGGCCTCCTTGAAGGCCATGGACCCGGCGATCTTGAAAGCCATCTCGGACGAGTCGACCTCGTGGTAGGCGCCGTCCTGGAGCGTGACCTTGACGCCCACCATCGGGTAGCCGGCGAGCACACCGAACTCGGCGGCCTCCTGGCAACCCGCGTCCACCGACGGGATGAACTCCCGCGGGATGCGGCCACCCGTGATGTTGTTGACGAACTCGTAGCCGTCGTTGCCCTCGCCGAGCGGCTCCAAGTCGATGACCACGCGGCCGAACTGACCGGCGCCACCGGTCTGCTTCTTGTGCGTGTACTCGACGCCGGTGACCTTGCGGCGGATGGTCTCCCGGTAGGCCACCTGCGGGCGACCGACGTTCGCCTCGACCTTGAACTCGCGGCGCATCCGGTCGACGATGATCTCCAGGTGGAGCTCGCCCATGCCCCAGATGACCGTCTGGCCGGTCTCCTCGTCCCGGCGGACCTGGAACGTGGGGTCCTCCTCGGCCAGCCGCTGGATCGCGGTGGCGAGCTTCTCCTGGTCGCCCTTGGTCTTGGGCTCGATCGCCACGTTGATGACCGGAGCCGGGAAGTTCATCGACTCCAGGACCACCGGAGCGTTCGGGTCGCAGAGGGTGTCACCGGTAGTGGTGTCCTTCAGGCCCATCACGGCGACGATCTGACCAGCCGACGCGGACGGGCGCTCCTCGCGCTTGTTCGCGTGCATCTGGTAGATCTTGCCGATCCGCTCCTTCTTGCCCTTGGTCGAGTTGATGACCGTGGTCCCGGCGTCGATCTTGCCGGAGTACACGCGGATGTAAGTGAGCTTGCCGAGGTGCTGGTCGCTCATGATCTTGAACGCCAGCGCCGCGAACGGCTCGTTCGGGTCCGCGTGCCGCTCGACGACCTCATCCTCGTTGCCCACCGCGTGGCCCTGGAAGGCGGGGATGTCGGTGGGAGCGGGGAGGTAGTAGACGATCGCGTCGAGCAGCGGCTGGATGCCCTTGTTCTTGAAGGCGCTGCCGCACAGGACCGGGGTGACGGCGCCCTTGATCGTGGCGCGCCGGATCGCCGCCCGGAGCTGCTCCTCGGTGGGCTCCTCGCCCTCGAGGAAGAGCTCCATCATCTCGTCGTCGTGCTCCGCGACGGTCTCGATCAGCTTGTCGCGCCACTCGCGCGCGAGGTCGAGGTGCTCGGCCGGGATGTCGGTGAGGTCGTACATGTCACCCTTGACCGCCTCAGGGCGCCAGTACAGGCCCTTCATCCGCACCAGGTCGATGACGCCCTTGAAGTCGGCCTCGACACCCCAGGGGAGCTGGATGACGAGCGGCACCGCGCCGAGCCGGGACTTGATCATGTCCACGCAGCGGTGGAACTCGGCGCCGACCCGGTCCATCTTGTTGACGAAGCAGATACGCGGGACGCCGTACCGATCCGCCTGCCGCCAGACCGTCTCCGACTGCGGTTCCACGCCGGCGACACCGTCGAACACGGCAACGGCACCGTCGAGGACGCGAAGCGAACGCTCCACCTCCACGGTGAAGTCCACGTGACCGGGCGTGTCGATGATGTTGATCGTGTGATCGAGCCACTTGCAGGTCGTGGCGGCCGACGTGATCGTGATGCCACGCTCCTGCTCCTGCTCCATCCAGTCCATCGTCGCCGAGCCCTCGTGGGTCTCGCCGATCTTGTAGTTGATGCCGGTGTAGAACAGGATGCGCTCGGTCGTCGTGGTCTTGCCCGCGTCGATATGGGCCATGATCCCGATGTTGCGGACCTTGGCCAAGTCAAGAGCGGTCGTGGTGGCCACTTCTGTGCGTCCTTACGTCGTCGGGGCCGACTACCAGCGGTAGTGGGCGAAGGCCTTGTTCGATTCGGCCATCTTGTGCGTGTCCTCGCGCCGCTTCACGCTGGCACCGAGGCCGTTGCTCGCGTCGATCAGCTCGTTGGTGAGCCGCTCGATCATCGTCTTCTCGCGGCGCTGCCGGGCGTACTGAACGATCCAGCGAAGCGCCAGCGTCGTGCTGCGGGCGGCGCGCACCTCCACGGGCACCTGGTAGGTGGCACCACCGACACGCCGGCTGCGCACTTCGAGGGTGGGCTTCACGTTGTCGAGAGCCCGCTTGAGAGTGACGACCGGGTCATTACCGGTCTTCTGCCGGCAACCCTCCAGGGCGCTGTAAACGATCTTCTGGGCGAGCGACCGCTTACCGTCCCGGAGAACCTTGTTGATCAGCGCGGTCACCAGCGGTGAGTTGTACACCGGGTCAGGCGGCAGCTGGCGGCGACCAGGGGATCCCTTGCGCGGCATTTCAGCTCTTCTCCTTCTTCGCGCCGTAACGGCTCCGGGCCTGCTTACGACCGCGGACACCCTGAGCGTCAAGCGCCCCACGAATGATCTTGTAGCGAACGCCTGGCAGGTCCTTCACACGACCGCCACGCACGAGCACGATCGAGTGCTCCTGAAGGTTGTGCCCAACGCCCGGGATATATGCGGTGACCTCAATGCCGCTGGTCAGCCGAACACGGGCCACCTTGCGCAGCGCCGAGTTGGGCTTCTTGGGAGTCGTAGTGTAGACGCGCACGCAGTGGCCCCGTAGCTGAGGACTTCCCTTCAGCGCCGGGGTCTTGGTCTTCGTAACCTTGTCCTGTCGGCCCTTACGGACCAACTGCTGGATAGTAGGCACTACGTCTCCATTTCGCGCCTTGGCCGGTGCTACGTCTTTTCGGGTCGAGTACGCTCGGCCACGCTCAGCCCAGCTACTTCTCCCTCGTGTTCTTCGCAGGTCGGCATATGCTCTGACCTGCGATTTCTCCCCTCGCTCCGACCCCCGCGCTCGGGCGTGTCGCGCCTTGAAGACGCAGCTCCGAAACGGAGGGATCCAGCCGGGGGGAGGACGCACGGCGCTCTCCGGATCGCCGTGAGAACGGCTTGTCAGAACGCACGTGCGGGCCCACGAACCATGGGCACGAAGGCTCAGCCTACCTACCGCCGCACTTCACGTCAAAACAGAGGCGCTCCGTACGGCAGGCGTACGGCGCGCCGCTGGATCAACCTGCTGCAGACCGTAGGCGGGCTGGGCCGATGGCTCCTTTCATGGTAGCGAGCCGAAGGACATGATCTCACCATTTCCCAGCGGTCCGGTGCCGAGCCAGGCGAGCGCGCCGGCCGCCAGCGCGGTGATGCCCGCCCGCAGCGTGGCCACGGGGTCAGGACTGAACTTCGGAGAATGCGCGGCCGGAAGAGAATGCAGCTTCTCCAGCGGCCCCGCTCCAGGCGCGCGGTCCCAGACGGCGGGTGGCACCGAGCCCACATACCAGTAGACGGTGGGCACACGCCCATCCGCCCCGAACAGGGGGAAGTCCTCGCTGGCCTGGCCCTGCGGCACCTCCACCACCCGGCCCGCGCCGAACACGGCGAGGTGCGCCCGCCGTACCCGCGCGGCCGCGACCGGATCGGATATCCCCGCGGGAACCCTGGTGACCACGGTGAACTCGGGCGGATCGGTGCACCTCGCGGCCAGGCACTCATCCTCCACCACCCGGCGTGCCACCTCCACCACCCGATCCACGGCCGCCAGCGACGGAGCGCGGACGATCGCCTCGAGCACGGCGGAGTCCGGGATCACATTCGCCCGCTCTCCCGCATGCAGCGCCCCGACCGTCACGACCACGTGCTCACCGGGCCTGCGCTCCTGGACGGCCATGGCCCGCAACCGCAGCACCACCGAGGCGGCCACCACCACCGGATCCACGGCGAGGTGCGGCATCCCGCCGTGCCCGCCCCGGCCGCGTATCACGATGCGCAGCTCCGCCCCGGCGGCGGTGAGCGGTTCCCCGGGTGGCGCATGGGCCACCACGCCCGCGGGCAGGGGCGCCACATGCTGCGCGAGCGCCACGTCCGGCACGCCGAACCGCTGGTAGAGGCCATCGTCGAGCATCGCCGCCGCCCCTGTCAGCGTCTCCTCTGCAGGCTGCCCCACCAGTAGCACGGTCCCCCGCCAGGATGCGCGGTTGGCGGCGAGCAGCTCGGCGGTCCCTGCGAGGCAGGTCATGTGGATGTCATGTCCGCAGGCGTGCGCGACGGGAACGACCCGGCCGTCCGGCCGCGCCGCGGTGACCGTGCTGGCGTAGGACAGACCGGTCTCCTCCCGGACCGGGAGCGCGTCCAATTCAGCGCGGAGCAGGACGAGCGGCCCCTCGCCGTTTCGCAGGCGTGCCACGACACCATGGCCGCCCACCCCGGTGAAGACCTCGCACCCGGCGTGCCCAAGCCACCGGGCGAGCCGCTCGGCGGTGCGCCGCTCCTGGCCGGACAGCTCTGGATTCCGGTGCAGGTCTGCCCGGAACACCGCGAGCGGCCTCAGCAGCGCTTCCACCCCCTGGAGGATCGAAGCCGGCGCAGATCTTTGCCGTGATGTCACCGCGGCGCTCCTCACGGGAAAGGGTGCGGGTGCGGATTGAGCGCCTCGGGGGTGAGCGGCGCCGGGCGATACCCGAGCCGGTACGGGATCACCAGCGGCCGGGTGAGGCCGTCGAGCCTGCGATTACGGTGGCCGAAGGTCATGGGGATCATCCCGGGGATCAGGACCTTGACGCAGGCGAAGCCGTGCACCCGGTGCTCGGGAGTGGTCTGGTCGACGACTATGACGTCCATTCCCTCGGCCAGGATGCGGCCGATCACCTCGAGGAGATCGTCACGGAGGTCCGCCGACCGGAACGCCGCGGTGGACTCCCGCATGGCGGCGAGATCCCTGGTCGAGGCCGTGCCGGTGAGGAACTCGAGCCGGCCGAACGCCTCGTCGGCGCCGTACAGGGTCGAGTGGTCGTGCATCGTGGTGACGAGGCCGGGGTCGTCCACCATGCGCCGGGCCCGCTCGGCCTCGTCGGGGTAACGGCGAAGCAAGTCGGCGAGCAGTGGTCCCAGTTCGCTGAGTGCGCTGAGCACCGCCTGCTCGGGATCGAGGTGAGCCGCGGCCGCGCACACCATGCGCGGCCGCGGGGCCGCCGTGGGCTCCTCGCCGCCTCGTATCGCGAGCGCCCACACCGATGGGATCCCGTGCTCCATCGTGGTGTCGTAGACCTCGATCCGGTAGCCGGTTTCCGCGCTGATCGCGGCGGCCTGCAGCGGGACCATCCTGTTCTTCGCCGAATCGAGATCGATCCGTGGCACACCGAGCCGGCCGTACCAGGTCATGAGAAAGGCGTCGCGCTCCACGACCTCCAGGATCCCGTAGAGGATCGCCTCCTCCATGCCGCTGCCCAGTGCACATCCGTTGGAGATCTCGTACAGGAACGGCCGCTCCTGTCGTGGCCGGTCGCGGTGCACGTAGTAATAGGCCACCGTCTCCGGGACGAGGATCGGGGAACGACGGGCGAAGGAGTATCCCCAGACCCACTCGGTCTCCTCGTCCTCGGTGAAGGGCCGGAACGGGAAATCCTCGGCCGCGTAGGCCTCGGGGGAATGCACGCCGAGCGTCCGCGGGTCGAGCGCGTCCGCGGCGATGTCGCGGAAGGCCGCCCGGATTACGGTGCGCTTGCCTCCGGGCTCGACCCCGCCCCACCGCTCCAGCGCCTCCAAGATGGCGGTCACCTCGCTGGTGCGGTAGCCGCGGGTCCGGCCGACCCCTGGCTCCGAGCCGCCGGCGAACCGCAACGGCAGCATCGCCCCGGCTATCACCAGGCCGCCCTGCGTGTCGCGGACCAGCGGCCGGATCAATCCCGACTCGCCGTCGACGTAATCCGCCACGAGCGCGTCGAGCTCATCGACGATGTCCCTGGTGCGGTAGTCGTCCGGGGCGCGCTTCGGCTGGGACCGAAGGACGATCACCGCCGAGTCCCGATCGTCCATCGGCAGTGACCCGCATTCAGGGCAGAGGGGCTCGGGCAGGAAGGCGTGGCGTTCCACGGTCAGACCGTTGAGCCTCACGTACCAGACGTGACACCCGGAGCCTTGATCGATCATCCGTACGCCCAGCGCCGCGATGGTTGCGGCCGCCAGCTCGTCGAGATAGGGCGACGGCCGCTTGGCGAGCTCCGGTCCGTGGTGGTTGAGAATCGCCCGGTAGGCCGCCGCGTCAGGGCGCGCCCGTTCCCTGCGCAGCTCGAAGCAGTGCGCGCACCCGGGCTCCCCGGGCCGTTCGAGCGGGCCGATCACGGCAATCCCGTGTTCGGTCCGGACGGGCAGCCACGGGATGCCGAGCCTCCGGCAGCGTTCGCGGGTCTCCCTATAAATAGAGGTATCCCATCCGTCGCACGCCACCACGAGCGCCCGCAACCGGTGCGCCTCCGTTTCGGCCCGCTCCACCTCGTCCAGCCTGATCACCTCGCCGTACGGCCGGAACGCGGCGGCGAGCTCATCGGCGAGCAGGCCGGCCCCGATGATCGCCGCGGCCAGGGCATCAGACATGTGCGCTCTCCTCACCGGTCACCATGACGCGGACACAATGCGGGATCAGGGCGTGCACCCGCCGATCGTGGTCGAGCCGGACGACCGACACCGACAGCCCGGCCCGCGCCAAGGCGGCGGCGAGCGCTTCCGCGCTCAACGGGGAGCCGTCGGGCACGGCCATCGCCTCGGGGAGCACCGGCGGGAGCGTGTCCGGGAGCGAACGGGCCGCTGGAATGCCCTGGAGACCGCGGAGGATGCCTTCCAGCACCGAACGGAACGCCTCCCCGGGCGAGGCGCCGGCCTCGGCCGCCACCACCCGGCCGTCGAGCACCCCGACGTACACCGGGACGCCCAGCGGACCCGTCGCGTCCAGCACGTCGAACGGCAGGCCGATCGCGCGCAGGAACGCCAGGTAGCGGGCGGTGACCGGATCCGATGGAGCGGTATCGGGAGTGAGCCGGGCGACCCGACGGCTGGCAAGATCGGCGAGCGTGCGCTCGCGGCAGTGATCGAGCAGTGCGGCCCGGAGGGCGCCCTCCTCCGAGTAGCCGACGGCGGTGCCCGTGGGGACGGTTCCGGCGAGGAGGGCACGCGCCGTAGCAAAGGGGAAGACCGAGGACGCGGGGAGGAGCCGAGGCGGGCCGCCGCGCACGTCCTCGGCGCGCACGAAGGCCGGCAGCCCGCCCGCGCGGATCCTGCCCAGCAGATCCTCCAGCTCCGCCGCGGAGGTCCGTGGCCCGGCCAGCGGTTCACCGTCCGCATCGACCAGGCGGCGCGGATCCACCGCGAGCAGACCGTAGAGGGCGATCGCGGCACGCGCCGTCCGATACCGGGCGGTGGCGAAGTCCGGCCCCACCCCGATCACGCGCGGCCGATCCCCGGCCGGGCCGAGCAGTCCCACCGGATCCGCGACGGTGGTCACCGCGACGTGCAGCGGGAGCTGGCCGAAGTCACCTTCGGCGATCTCGGTGAACACCCCGGTGCGGTCGTCCATCAGCGCGGCCGCCCGCCGGGAGAACTCCTCCTCGGTCAGCTCTTCGGCCAGCGGCGCGTCCCCGGTGAGCGGCATGGTGTGAAAGTGCGGGATGAAATGGTGGGCGCGGCACGTGAGCCGCGCCGGCTCCACCACGTGCAACCGGGGCCGGCGCCCGGCCCGTGTGGCGGTCGTGAGGCGGTCGCGGACATCAGCGGCCACCTGACCGGCGACCACGACCGCCGCGGTAGGGGAGATCGGGACGCGCTCCTCCGTGTCAGGACGGAGGGCCGTCAGCCGGCGCCATCCCGCGGCGAGCGGCAGGCCGTCCTCCCCCACCGTGCCCGCCTCGGTCCGCCATATCTCCCCGCCCCACACCACGACATGGGCGATCGGCACCCCCCATCGCTCGCTCAGTCGGTCGAGCCGCTCCGCCGCGGCCAGCCCCACCTCATCGGCTGCAGTCAGGTGGACGAGCGCATGGCACCGCTCCGGATCGCACGGTTCGCTCGCCGACGCCAGCCGCACGTCCAAGCCCGCCCTCGTGAGGGCGTCGGCGAGGGAACGGGCGAGCTTCGGCAGCGACTCACGGTACGGTCCGCAGGTTTCGGTGACGTGCAGTGCACAGGCGGTGCCACGCTCGAGGCGTGGCTCCCGGCCGCCCGCGGCGTCGATGATCAGGCCGCGATCGGCCAGCGCCTGGAGCAGGCGGAGCACGAAGGCCCTGCGCTCCGGTGCCAGCCCGTCCGTCAGCTCCGCCACGCTCCGCTCACCGGTCAAATGCGGGGCGATCCGGTCGATCCACCGGTGGATCGAGACTCCGGTGATCGACACGATGCCGTCGCGGGTGAGGAATGCCACCCCGTCCGAGGTCGGCGCGTACCGGACGCCGGGGGTCAGCACGGGCCGCGCCGGGATCACGATTCCTCCACGGTGGAGCCGGATGCCGGACGGCTACCGAGGAGGAAGTCGCCCACCGCGCACTCCTCCAGCGGGTCACGCCCGGTCGCCTCGCTGAAGGCGGCGGAGTCGCCGCTGCCGATGGCGCACGGGGCGAGTCCCATCGCGGTCGCCACGCAGTACAGCGTCTGGTACAGCACGCCCACGTGTTTGAGGATCAGGGCATAACCCATGCCCTCGTACTTCCACATCACCCGGCCGACCCGGGCGGACACGACGAGCAGGAGCTGCGGGCGGATGCCGACCGCGGATCCGTGCGATGCCACGGTGAGCATCCGGCGCACCGCTGGGTGGCCGGCCGGGCGGACCGGCCGGAGCACATGCTCGTAGGCGTCGTAGTGGTACATGCCGGGCGCCAGACCGGCCACGTGCCGCACCACCGGGTAGATTTCCAGCTCGTAGACGGAGCCACCGGACGGGTACGGCTTTCTGACGTACTCCACGCCATCGATCACCTTGACGTCCCGGATCCTGGCCGACCGGTACAGCAGCTCCCCGAGCTGCTCCACGGTCATGGGGGCGTCGTCGTCGTACTCCCGCACCGACCGGCGGTCCTCGAGGACCGCGGTGAGCGGTGGATCGGCCGCGCGTAACGCGTTCAGATCCGGCCGGTGGAGCGGGATCGGATCCCCGGGATACCGCTGCGGCCGAGCCTGGGGCGGGTCGAAGGTGCCCCGAGCCCAGAACGTGCCGCCGAACCCGTCACCCAGGTAGCCCCGGTGGTAGAGCCTGCTGCGCTGATGGAAGTCGAGCTCGTGCGGCGCCCACTGCCGGGTCCGCAGAGCGCCGTCCTCCGCGCCCCGGGGTACGACCAGGCCCGCCCATGCAAGGTCCGCAAGCGCCTGGCGGCGGATCTGCGGGGCCAGCGAGGACCGGCCCGCCCGCCCGCCCGCCGGCTCGAGTAGGTCAGGCAGCAGCGCGGGGTCGTGGACGTGCACGTCGCACCAGGCCAATGGCGATTCAATGACGAACCCGGACGGACGCCGGCGTACTGCGGCGAACCGGGAGAGCACCGGATCGTCGGGTGGGGCGGGCCGCGATCCCGGTCGGCGCAGCGGATCGAGCGTGTACAGGTCGTGTTCTCCCCGGCTGAGGGTCCGCTTGAGCCAGCCGCCCCGGAACAACCGCTCCACGAAAGGCCGCAGCGCGGGATCGGCGATCTCCCGCGGTCCTTCCGCCAGCTCCTTCAGCAGCGTGGTCTCATCCGCGCTGAGGGCGCCGATCGACTCAGCGTGGGGCCAGGCGAACAGCCGCATCACGCCGTCCGGCAGCACGGCGCTGTGCACGCCCGCCCGCAGCGCATACCGCTCCGTGAGCCCTGGGGGGATGGTCATCGGGTGGCAACCTCCTCGTGCGCGGCGATCCCATAGACGTCGGCGGCGGCATCGGCGGCGAGATGGCATACCAGGAACCGCTGATGCGGCGTCAGCCCCAGCCGGGTGAGGTGCAGGTACGTACAGTTGATCACCAATCGGTAAGCGCCGAAGGCAGGGGAGCCGCGCAGTCTCGCCCACTCGGGACGCGACTCGAGCTCCCGGTGGAACGCGGACACCTCGGCGAGCGACGGCAGGTCCCGTGCGCCCTCTGCCGGGGATGCGTACTCCAGCGTCAGCTCACCCGACTCCAGGAGCGCCCGGGCCCGCTCCCGGATCGGGCGCAAGCGCCGCACCCACTCCCGGACATGCGGCAAGTGCGCCCCGTTCTCCGCGCTCTCCGCTGACGACGCCACCGCGATCAGCCGTTCGGTGAAGGCCTCACGGTTGCGCGCGTAATGGTCGCGCCACAGCTCGCGCAGCCGAACGCCGTCCGATCGCCGGGCCAGGTACGCCTCGGCATGTGAGCGGAGTGAGGTCCGTGCCACCGGAAGTCCCCCGGTGGAAAGGGCGTGGGCGGTCGCGACCACCAGGTCGAAGGCGATCGTGGGCAGCGAGGCCCCGGATCTCACCCGTTCGAGCGCGTGATAGACGGAGGGGGTGGTGTCCGCATAGAAGTCGGCTAGGAGCACGTCCCGCACCGTCAAGGGCTCCGGTCTCTCCCCCTCTGCGTGGATCGTGTTGTCCGGAGACCACGGCATGAGCGGGCCGTCCTCACCCTCCAGCTCGGCAAGCCGCTCGTGCAGCGGGAGAAAGGCCGACGGGTCGGCCACCCCGGGGGAAGGCCGGGCCCGCAGGTAACCGCCCACGACGTGCTCGATGGCCGGGCGTACCACGGCCTCCAGAGCCTCCCGCGTGGTGCTGACATAGATCCGCAGGTGCGGACCTCGCCGCCAGTGGCGGAGAAAGTAGGCCATGGGTGCTTGCGCGGCGAAGGCGGCGAACGCCGGTCGCACACCGTCGAGGATCAGGTCGTCCATCGGGCCCGCGTGGTAGTCCACCCGGAACCGCCACCACCGCTCGCCGGCGGCCATCACACGGTCACCTCCGCCTCATCGAGCGCCCGGGACGCCAGATAGCGCAGCCTCGCCTCGTCCTGGATCCGGATGCCCAGACGGTTGGCGAGCAGGTGCGCGCACAGGTCCAGCACGGTCGCGGTCCGCGTCGCGGTGAAGCCGGACGCGGCCAGCGCGTCGGCGAGCCGGGCCACGGAACCGTGCCACGCCGCTAGCACGCCCTGCGCCTCCGGATCCGGCGGCCGCAGGGTGAGCTGCCGGGCATGCCGGGCAAGGCCGGTCAACCGTTCCCGCTCACGGTCGAACGCCTGCTCTTTGCGGGCGTCCGGCCACGGGCGGAACGCGTCCTCGCCTCGTGAGCCCGCGAGCAGCCAGGTGGCCATGAGCATGGTCAGCCATACCGCCCCTCGCTGCGGGATCGTCAGCCCGGCGTGGAGCAGCTCCAGCGCGATCCGGCTGGACTCCGCGAAATGCCGTTCCACGGCCTCGAGCGATGGTCCGCGGCCGTATCTGTGGTGTTCCGGCCGGTAGGAAATGAACTGCACCGAGTCGTTCGGATAGAGCTCACGGGCGTGGCCGGTCAGCCCCTCCCGGGCGGCGAGCACCTCCGCCAGCCTGGCGTACTCCTCGCGATCGAGGACATCCTGCGACGGATACCGCCGCAGGTAAGCGCAGGCGCGTTCCCTGATCAGCCGGCGGGTCTCGGCGGCATCCGCCCCGGGAAGCAGCCGGACCCGGAACCGGAGGTGCGGGCCGCCCTCCCAGTAGCGCAAGAAGAAGCCCTGGGTGCTCAGCCCGGCGGCCGCCAGCTCAACGAAGAGCGGACCGGCCACCTCGGTGACGAGCCGATCGAGCGGGCCTTGATGGAATATGTGGGCGCTCACCCAGATCACTTCGGCTTCATGCGGCGTCATTCGCCCAGCTCCACGAGGAACTCGATCACACGGGGCAGGTCGGAGCCCTCTCTTGGCGGCGCGTCGGCCGGGTCCGGCAGCGCCTCTTCGAAGAGCACGAACGCGCAATCACGGATCTGGCGTTCGAAGACCTTGACCAGGAACGGGTTCGCCAGATCGAGGAAGAGGGGCTTACGCGCCTTGTCCTGCCCCGCTTGCACCATCCGCTCCTGCCAGGCGCGGACGAACGATCTGGTCGGTATGCCGTTCGCATCGGTCCACGCCACCAGCCTCAGCAGGTACGAGGCGTCGTCCTCCCCCTTCGCCCGGATCGGGAGGGTGCCTGCGGGAGCCAGCCACCTGCGGCGCTGCACCACCACTCGGCCCACCTCCACGCGGGGATAGCGGGTGACCTCCTGGGGCGGCGGTACCTCACCGATGCGCAGCAGCGGTGGTGCACTCGGGTGCAGGAGGTAGGTGACGCCGAACGCGCGTTCCAGAAAGCGAGCGGCGGGCGGTAACTGGAACTCGGCCGCCATGCCGAGATGCAGGGGGATCACCCGGAAACCGAGCCGCCGGGAGCGCAGCTCGGCCAGCCCGGTCTCGGGAGCGAGCACCACCTCGAGATCCGACAGCGGCAGCCGGCGATCGCGGGACCGGTCGCCTGGCGAGAACGGGTAGTCGATCTCGTATCGGGTACCGGGCACGTGGACGTTGAGCGTCGAGCCGAGGGATCCGGAGAGTTCCGCATAGACCGTCCCCTCCGGTTCGTCCGCGACCATCGGATGATCGACCGCCTCGCCGCGCACCCTGCCGATGAGATGGCTGAGCCGGCGCAGCCCGCGCCCGTGCCCGCCGTGAACGACGTTGAGCACCAGACGGCCCTCCGGAGCCGGCTGCACGTAACAGGCACAGGAGCGGGGCACCACGATCCACTCCGGCCACGTGGCCATCTGCTTGATGAGCTCCTCCGGGTCGACCCGTTGGATGCCGTCGTGCTCCGGTCGCCCCAGAGCGAGCTCACGTGCGGCCTCCCGGAGCTTGGCCAGCTCACGCAGCCTCGGAAGCCGGGAGTGCGCCAGTGGAGGCGCCCATATCGCGGCGGAACGGCCGACGAACGTCCGCAGGTCGGCGCCGGAGGGCGCGTCCCCGGCGATCTCCTCCTGCACGTGCCGGTGGAAGGTGAGGAACGGTACCCGGGCGTGCTCGCCGTACCGTGCGCGCAGGTATTCGGCGACCACGATCCGGATCGGTAGCTTCCCGTCGAAGACCGAGAGCCATCGCCTGACCACGTCGAGGTCGCTCAGCCCGCGGCCCCAGGCGGTGGGATTCAGGGAGGCGACCGGCCGGGTGACCACCGCGGTCTCGTGGAGCAGGGCGGTCGTGTCGCCCTGCGGCCACATCATGGTCATGGCCCGCTTCAACCGCGCGAGCCGTACGCGATACGCCTCCGGATCCTCGCCATGGGGATCGTGCCGGAGTGCGGCGCGGATCTCGGCCCACTCGCCGGTTTCCGGCAGCCCGGCCCTGGTGAGGGGGTGCGCCTCCAGCACCCCGGCCTCGATCAGCGAGCGAAGGAGCCGATCGACCTGTTCCGGCTCGGCCGGCAGGTCGCGCGCGAGCCGATCGCGGAACCCCATCGGATCGATCCAGCCGTCAGCGTCCGCTGCCGGTTCGGCCAAACGCAGGACAGTGGCGACGACCGGAGTGAGGCCCATCCGGATGATCGGCTCGCGTGGCGGGAATCCAAGGAACTCCGCCTTGTCAGCCCGGATCACCAGTGAAGGGTTGAGCCGCAACCTGGAACGGACGAGGTTCTCGGGCCGAGCGAGCCAGGCGCGCAGCGCACCGTGCAGCCACTCGCCGCTGGGTTCGAGGATGACCGATGGGGGCTCGCGCGGCGCGAAGCGGACGATCGCGCCGTCCGCCCAATCCTCCCCGTTCTCCCAGACGGCCACTCCCATGCTGGTGAACGTGCTGTACGGGCTCGTCTTGACGGCGGCCCGGGCGACGTACTTGGCCAGCCGGAGCAGCTTCTGCGTCTTGGGACGGCGGGCCGGTTCGGCGAGCCAGCGGTCGAGGTCAGCGGCGAGCTCAGGGCTCGCCAGCGAGAGCGCCCGGCGGAAGCCCGGGTCGGCCGCGACCTGGGCCAGCACCTTCTCCTTGACCCGGGCCTCGGCGGCGAACAGCTCGGGCAGTTCCCGTCGCGCTCTGGTGAGCGCGCGCATCCGCGTCACCCAGTCGGCCACGCGCGCGGCCAGCTCGGCCGGAAGTGCGGAGGCGACGCGCGGAGTCCACTCACGTGCATCGGGCAGGCGGCCGGTGTGCAGAGCCCGGCGCAGGCCGACCAGAACGGGCCGTAGCCCGTCGTCGCCATCCCCCCGCTCACCGATGAGCAGGCCCAAATCGACCGCGAGCCGTTTTCCTTCGCCCTTAAGCCACGCGGTCTCCCTGACCTGACGACGGATCAGGGCGAACGAATCGGTACAGCATAGTGATTCGATGGCGGATACCGGAAGACCGCATTCTCGAACGGCGACTTTGGGCGCAGTGGACGTCATGGCGACCGGAAAACGGCGCTCCACAAGTCTCATTAAGAAAGGCTCCTTAATATCGCTTGGCCGGCGCGAGAGGGGCGTGGGCGCCGCCCCATTCGGGGAGGCGCCCACGCTGCCACATCAAGCGCTCGAGCAGGAGCAGCAGATGTAGCAGAAGCAGTTGCACGAGGCGCCGACCTCGGTCATGCCGTGGCCCGCGGTCAGGGACTCGACCGCGACGCCGCTGTCGGCGAGCTCGAAAACGTCCATGGGCAGGTCGTTCAGGTCCACGAGATCCTCCTTCCTGCGATTTTCGGTGGACGGCGGTGTGTAAGCGCACGTGTTTCAAGTGCGTTACACGCCATATCACCGCAAAAGGCGCTAACCTCACCCTTGCGGCATCGCTTACGCTAGGTGTAGATATAGGAAGAGTCAACAGTTCGAACCCGATGACTGAAATTGAAAACCAGTCAGTAGAACCGGCGTACAACAGGGAAGCCGCCTCTGAGGGTTGACAATCACGGCGTTTCGTGCCATTAGAGGCGATCGGCCGGCCTAAGAGGGGGGCGTAGGACGTACGGGGAGATTCACACCGCCGTCACCATCACGACGACCAGCGAAAATGCCGCTGGGTGCCGTTCCCGGCACCGGCAGCGGATTATGGGCCGCACGCATCCGGTCCCGCGGCCGTCGTAAGTGCCGAATCGTCCGCACCGGGGGGAAGGAAACGATGTCGAATAGGCAAGCAATGCCGACGTGCCGGCCGATGTCCGGGTCGCAAGGGGATCGAGTTCGGCGCATCATGGACATCACCCGGGCTTTGCTGCTGCAGTCCGGGTACAAACGGACGACGATCGATGAGATCGCCAGAAAGGCCGACATCGGTAAGGGCACGGTCTATCTCAGCTGGGATACCAAGGACGACCTGATCAGGTCGCTGGTCATTCACGACATCATCGACGTCTGCGATGACGTGTCGAATTGGGCGGGAACCGAATCCGATGCGCCCACATTGCCCTCACTGTCCCGCCGCATGTTCACCCTTATTTTCAAGTATCCGCTCTTCCGGGCGCTCTATACCCGGGACAGGTATATCCTGGGGCGAACATGCGATGATCCGTCGCTGAATTTCCAGTCCTATCGGATCACCACGTTCACCCCGTTTCGCAAGTACCTTGGGATGCTCGCCGATAATCGTGCCCTCGACGGCACCACGGGCCGTGATTCTCAGTACTTCTCCTTGGATGCGCTGATGTGGGGCTTCATCAAGCTCCACCTGCTTTCCAGCACGGAGGCGAGCATCAATGACAGCGCCGCCAATCTCGCCGAGTTGGTCCGGCGGTCGTTCGGCCCGTGGCGAACACCTGCGGCGGCCACCTTGAAAACCATCAGCCGGAAGACCGCCGAGATCTTCAAAGCGGCTGCCGACGAATATCGGGCCATGCTCGGCGTCCCGTTCTTTGGCACCCGTACCGCGACCGCGTCGGCATAGGACCAGAAAGGAGGCGATCCATGAACGAGCCGTTAACAGCCCAGGGAACTCCGACGATGACGATGCCGGCCGCTCAGCGGCCGAGGATTTCGCACGGCGGCCAGGCGCTGCTGAAGTGGCTGGACGAGATGCGGGAAAGCCAGCCGGTGTGGCGGGACGGCTTCGGGATCTTCCACGTCTTCCGCCACGCGGACGTACAACGGGTGATGGCGGACTACGCCACCTTCTCTTCGGACATCAATCGCTTACGGCCTGGTGGTGACCCGTTCAGCGCCGGAAGCCTGATGCTGACCGACCCGCCCGAACACCGCAAACTGCGACGGCTGATCAGTCAGGCGTTCAGCCCGAAGATGTCGGCCGACATGAAGCCGCGCATCGCCGAGCTCACCGAGGAACTCCTCGATGACATCGAGGAAGACGAGTTCGACCTGGTCGAGAAGTTCGCCCACCCTCTGCCGATCATGGTCATTGCGGAGCTGCTCGGCATCCCGATCCACGATCGAGGCCTCTTCCGCACCTGGGCTGACCGGCTCATCGCCCTCCACGTCGACGATCCGACCGACGTCGAAATCGGGCGGATGGTCGGCGAGGCGATGCGGGAGATGGGCGAGTACGTGCAGACCCATGTCCGCAAGCGTCGTGCCGACCCCCAGGACGACCTGGTCAGCAAGCTCATCGCCGCGGAGGTCGACGGCGAACGGCTCACCGACGCCGAGATCGTCAACACCTCCTGCCTGCTGCTGCTCGCCGGGCAGATCACGAGCACGATGGCGCTCGGCAACACCTTCCTGTGCTTCCGCGACGCCCCGGATGCGGAGCGGGCGGTGCGCGCGGACTTCTCGCTCCTCGGCCCCGCCTTCGAGGAGGTGCTCCGGCTCCGGCCGCCGCTCACTCAGGCGGCCCGGCTCACCACGACCGACGTTGAGGTTGCCGGCACGCTGATCCCCGCCGGGTCCTTGGTGATCAACTGGCTGCTCTCCGCGAACTACGACGAGCGTCAGTTCCCTAACCCGTACCGCTTCGACCTCACCCGCTCCCCTAACCGGCACTTCGCGTTCGGACACGGCATCCATCACTGCCTCGGAGCGCCGCTCGCCAGGGTCGAGGGAAGAGTGGCGCTCGAGCTGCTGCTCCGCCGCTTCTCTGAGATCACCATCGACCCCGACGCCGAGCTTTCGTACTACGAGGACCCGATGTTCGGGGTGAAGAGCCTCCCCGTCCGAGTCAGGAGGGCCGCCTAGATGATGGAACTACCGGGACAGCCCTCTCTTACCGACGGCGGAGCGGCGCTGTTCGCCTGGCTCCGCACGATGCGGAACGAACATCCCGTCTGGCGTGACCAGTTCGGCATTTACCACGTGTTCCGCTACGACGACGTACGGCAGATCCTGGGCGATTATCAGACGTTCTCTTCTGATCGGACCAGGCTCATGCCGACCGCGCAGGGCTTCGGCAAGGGCGGGATCACAATGATCGATCCCCCTGAGCACCGGCATCAGCGCCGACTGATCACCCACGCGTTCACACCGCAGTCGATTTCGGCGATGGAGCCCCGCATCAGGCAGATCGCCGACCACCTGCTCGACGAGCTCCCCGGCCCTGAGTTCGACCTCGTCGAACACTTCGCCTATCCCCTGCCGGTCATCGTCATCGCGGAGCTCCTCGGTGTGCCGCCCGGAGACAGGCATCTGTTCCGCACCTGGTCCGACCGGCTGATGTCCCTGCAGGTGGAGAACTACGCCGATCCGGAACTGGCCAGGACGGTCGCCGCGGCCATGACGGAGATGAACGACTACCTGCGGGAGCATTGCCGGAGCCGGCGCACCCACCCCCGGGACGATCTGCTCACCCGGTTGGTTCAGGCAGAGGTCGAGGGGAAGCGGCTCGACCTGGAGGAAGTCGTCAACACGGCGAGCCTCCTGCTGCTCGCCGGCCACCTGACGACCACCGTCCTGATCGGGAACACCATGCTCTGCCTTTGGGACCATCCGGAGGCCGAGAAGGCCGTGCGCGCCGACCCGTCGCTGATCCCCGCCGCCCTGGAGGAGAGTCTCCGGCTGCGTTCCCCGTTCCTGCAGGCAGGCCGGGTGACCACGCGTGATGTGACCATAGCCGGCGAGACCATCCCGGCCAACCGGTTCGTGATGGCCTGGATCCTGTCGGCAAACCACGACGACCGCCGGTTTCCCGATCCCGAGCGCTTCGACCTCCACCGGCAGACCACCGGACACATCGCGTTCGGCCATGGCGTTCACTTCTGCCTCGGGGCGCAGCTGGGCCGGCTGGAAGGCAGGATCGCGCTGGAACGGCTGCTCGGCCGCTTCACCGAGATCCACCCGTGGCCTCGGGAGGGGATCTCGTTCTACCAGAGCGCCATATTCGGGGCGTCGAGAATGCCCGTCCGCTGCGGTTGATCCCGCGCTCCGCGCCCTCGATACGGCGCCCCGCGTCGCCGTACCGCCTCGCCGAGCTCCGCCCGACCGACCGGAACGGCCTGGCATGGCTGGAGCGCTACGGCGTCTCCCCGGCGGCACCGGTACCGGATGATGACGGGTTCACCGGATCGATTCCGCGTTCTTCCCACCGTTGCCAGTGAAGCACCGTCGAAGACACGACCGGTCGGAGGTTGCTGATGACCAGGCCGCTGCTGCTTTACGTCAACATCCCGTTCTGCAATTCCAAATGCCACTTTTGCGACTGGGTCGTCCAGATCCCCGTGAGGGACCTGCGGCTCGACCAGCAGGCACCCGGCCGGATCGCGTATCTCGACGCGGTGCGCGCTCAGATCCGGGGTCAGGCGCCGGTGTTACGGGAACACTATCAGCCGGCGATCATCTATTGGGGAGGCGGCACGGCCAGCATCCTCGGCGAGTCAGAGATCGAGTCTCTGTACACGTGCCTGCGGAGCGAGTTCGATCTCAGTCACGTCCGGGAGACCACGATCGAGGGCAGCCCCGAGTCGCTCACCCCGCAGAAGCTCCGCCGATTGCGCGAGCTCGGATTCGATCGGATCAGCATCGGGGTCCAGTCGTTCGACGATCAGCGGCTGCGACGGCTCGGCCGGGCGCACAGCGCCGAGCAGGCCGTTGAGGTCGTGAAGAACGCCCACGCGGCAGGGTTCCGCAACATCAACATCGACCTCATCGTCGGCTTTCCCGGTCAGACGGACGCCGAGGTCGCCGAGTCAGTGCGCACGGCGCTGACCCTGCCCATCAATCACTTCTCGATCTATCCCTATCGCGCCAGCCCGGGGACCATCCTCCGCAAGCAGGTGGAACGGGGAGGGCACCTCGACCTCAACCGGCAACTGGCGGCCTACTACATCACCCGTGATCTGCTCGAGGAGGCCGGGTTCCCCGAGTACGCCATGTCGTACTTCGGCGCACCCCGGTGCGAAGCGGACCAGGCCTACTACCGGCTGACCATGGACTGGATCGGATTCGGGTCCGGGGCCAACTCATTGCTCGGCCACCGTTACCTCGCCTTCCGAAAAGGGAGGCTGCACGCGTATAACCAGAATCCCCTCCGCTTCGACGTCAACGCGCCCGCGTCGTCACCGCAGCTCACGCTGCACTGGCTCTCCCAGGCGCTGACCACGGTGGAGGGCATGGATGCGCGGGTCTACCAGGAGCGTACGGGCACACCCCTCCGGGTCGCCTGTGAGGAACCTGAGGTGCAGGCCTACCTGAGGCGGATGAGCGAGCACGGCCGTCTCATCATCGACCGGAACGGCATCCGTATCCACCGCGAGGACATCGCGCGAGTCATTATCGCCCTGAACTGGATCGATACTCCCGGGGGCGATCAAAAAGTCACCCGGCTCACACCGGTGTCCGCTACCTCTTAGCCGCCCCGGCTGCCGCCCATCACGGCCGTGCCGTACCGGGATGGCCGCGTGAATGGGCCGGCCTGAGCCACGGCACAACCGCCCGGCCCACCCATCCTCGGTCTGGTAAAAGGAAGCGGGCCCGGGGCGACGCCCCGGGCCCGCTCCGTCGCTCACGGTAGGCGGCCTACCGGACCGCGATCATCGGTTGTACTGACCGAAGTCGTAGTCCTCCAGCGGCACCGACTCGCCGGTGCCCGTGCCGAAGGAGTACTCGCCGGACGAGTCGTAACCGCCGACGGAGTACATCGCGGCCTTGGCCTCCTCGGTCGGCTCCACCCGGATGTTCCGGTACTGCGGCATGCCCGTACCGGCCGGGATGAGCTTACCGATGATGACGTTCTCCTTGAGGCCGAGGAGCTGGTCCGACTTGGCGTGGATCGCCGCGTCGGTGAGCACCCGCGTGGTCTCCTGGAACGACGCGGCCGACAGCCACGACTCGGTGGCGAGCGAGGCCTTGGTGATGCCCATCAGCACCGGACGGCCGGAGGCGGGCTGGCCACCCTCGGCGACGGTCTTGCGGTTGATGGCCTCGAACTTCGGCCGCTCGACCAGCTCGCCGGGGAGCAGCTCGGTGTCGCCCGACTCGAGCACGTTCACGCGCTTGAGCATCTGCCGGACGATGATCTCGATGTGCTTGTCGTGGATCGACACACCCTGCGAGCGGTAGACCGCCTGCACCTCCTCCACGAGGTGGAGCTGGACCGCACGCGGGCCGAGGATCCGCAGCACCTCGTTCGGGTTCTTGGCACCGGCGATGAGCTGCTGCCCGACCTCGACGTGGTCACCGTCCGACACGAGCAGGCGCGCCCGCATGGAGACCGGGTAGGCGACCTCCTCGGAGCCGTCGTCCGGGATGATGACGATCTTCCGGGTCTTGTCGGTCTCGTCGATCCGCACCCGGCCGGCGACCTCGCTGATCGGCGCGACACCCTTGGGCACCCGCGCCTCGAACAGCTCCTGGACACGCGGCAGACCGTGGGTGATGTCCGCACCGGCCACACCACCGGTGTGGAAGGTACGCATCGTCAGCTGCGTACCCGGCTCACCGATCGACTGGGCGGCGATGATGCCCACCGCCTCACCGACGTCGACGAGCTTGCCGGTCGCGAGCGAGCGGCCGTAGCACATCGCGCAGACGCCGATCTTGGACTCGCAGACCAGCACGCTGCGGACCTTGACGGTCTCGACACCGGCCTCGACCAGCTTGGTGAGCACGGCGTCGTTGATGTCGGTGCCCTTGGCGGCGATGAGCTTGCCGTCGACCTCGACGTCCTCGGCCAGGTTCCGGGCGCAGACGTTGGTCTCGGCGTACTCCGCCTTGACCAGGCGGCCGTCCGAGGTGCGCTGGGCCACGGGGAGCTGGACGTACCGGTCGGTGCCGCAGTCGAGCTCCCGGACGATGACGTCCTGGGCGACGTCGACGAGGCGCCGGGTCAGGTAACCGGAGTCGGCGGTACGGAGCGCGGTGTCCGCCAGACCCTTCCGCTGACCGTGGGTGGAGATGAAGTACTCCAGCACGGACAGGCCCTCGCGGAAGGACGACTTGATCGGCCGCGGGATCGTCTCACCCTTGGTGTTGGACACCAGGCCACGGATACCCGCGATCTGCCGGACCTGCATCCGGTTACCACGGGCACCGGAGTTCACCATCATCCAGACCGGGTTGTCGTCCGGGAAGGCCTTGACCATGTCGGCCTCGACCTCCGCCGTGGCGTGGGTCCAGATCTCGATGAGCTCCTGCCGGCGCTCCTCGTCGGTGATGAGGCCGCGCTCGTACTCGCGCTGGACCTTCTCGGCGCGCCGCTCGTACTCCTCCATGATCCGCGCCTTGTTCGGCGGCGCGACGATGTCCTCGATCGAGATCGTCACACCGGCGCGGGTCGCCCAGTAGAACCCGGCGTCCTTCAGGGCGTCGAGGGCGTGCGCGACCTCGACCTTCCGGTACCGTTCGGCGAGCTCGTTGACGATGCCGGAGAGCTCCTTCTTGCCGACCGCGTAGTTCACGAACGGGAAGGTGTCCGGCAGGGTCTCGTTGAACAGGCACCGGCCCAGGGTGGTCTCCAGGCGGTACGGCTGGCCTTCCTCCCAGCCCTCGGGCGCCTTCCAGTCCCGCGGCGGCGGGACGTCCTGCAGCCGAACCTGGATCTTCGCCTGGAGATCCAGCTCACGGCGGTCGAACGCCATGATCGCCTCGGCCACGGACGAGAAGACCCGGCCCTCACCCTTCGCGCCGGCCCGCTCCCTGGTGAGCCAGTACAGGCCGATGACCATGTCCTGGGTCGGCATGGTCACGGGCTTGCCGTCCGCCGGCTTGAGGATGTTGTTGGTGGACAGCATGAGGATCCGGGCCTCGGCCTGGGCCTCGGCCGACAGCGGCAGGTGAACCGCCATCTGGTCGCCGTCGAAGTCCGCGTTGAACGCGGTGCAGACCAGCGGGTGGATCTGGATGGCCTTGCCCTCGACGAGCTGCGGCTCGAACGCCTGGATACCGAGGCGGTGCAGCGTGGGCGCTCGGTTGAGCAGGACCGGGTGCTCGGCGATGACCTCTTCGAGCACGTCCCACACGACCGGGCGGGCCCGTTCGACCATGCGCTTGGCCGACTTGATGTTCTGCGCGTGGTTCAGGTCGACCAGGCGCTTCATGACGAACGGCTTGAACAGCTCCAGCGCCATCTGCTTGGGCAGACCGCACTGGTGCAGCTTGAGCTGCGGGCCGACGACGATGACCGAACGGCCGGAGTAGTCGACTCGCTTACCGAGCAGGTTCTGGCGGAACCGGCCCTGCTTGCCCTTGAGCATGTCGCTCAGGGACTTGAGCGGGCGGTTGCCGGGACCGGTGACCGGGCGGCCGCGCCGGCCGTTGTCGAACAGCGCGTCGACGGCCTCCTGCAGCATCCGCTTCTCGTTGTTGACGATGATCTCGGGGGCGCCGAGATCGAGCAGACGCTTGAGGCGGTTGTTCCGGTTGATGACCCGGCGGTAGAGGTCGTTCAGGTCCGAGGTCGCGAACCGGCCACCGTCGAGCTGCACCATCGGGCGAAGGTCCGGCGGGATGACCGGGATGCAGTCGAGGACCATCGCCTTCGGCGAGTTCTTGGTGTTGAGGAACGCGGCGACGACCTTGAGCCGCTTGAGGGCGCGCGCCTTCTTCTGCCCCTTGCCGGTGCGGATGATCTCGCGGAGCTTCTCCGCCTCGGCCTCGAGGTCGAAGTTCTCGAGCCGCTCCTTGATGGCCTGCGCGCCCATGGCGCCGCGGAAGTAGCGGCCGAACCGGTCGCGCATCTCCCGGTAGAGCTGCTCGTCGCCCTCCAGGTCCTGGACCTTGAGGTTCTTGAACCGGGTCCAGACCTCCTCGAGGCGGTCGAGCTCGCGCTGCGCCCGCTCCCGGATCTGCCGGATCTCCCGGTCGGCGGCCTCGCGGATCTTGCGGCGGTCCGCGGCGGACTTGCCCTCGGCCTCGGCCTCGGCGAGGTCGGCCTCGAGCTTCTTCTGGCGGGCCTCGATCTCGGCGTCCCGGCGCTGCTCGATGTGCTGCCGCTCGACCGAGACCTTCGCCTCCAGCGAGGGCAGGTCGCGCTCCCGGGCCTCGGTGTCGACCCACGTGATCATGTAGGCCGCGAAGTAGATGACCTTCTCCAGGTCCTTCGGGGCCAGGTCGAGCAGGTAGCCGAGGCGGGAGGGGACGCCCTTGAAGTACCAGATGTGGGTCACCGGAGCGGCGAGCTCGATGTGGCCCATGCGCTCACGGCGGACCTTGGCGCGGGTCACCTCGACGCCGCAGCGCTCACAGATGATCCCCTTGAAGCGGACCCGCTTGTACTTACCGCAGTAGCACTCCCAGTCCCGGGTAGGGCCGAAGATCTTCTCGCAGAAGAGGCCATCCTTCTCGGGCTTGAGAGTCCGGTAGTTGATCGTCTCCGGCTTCTTGACCTCACCGTGCGACCACTGCCGGATGTCGTCAGCGGTCGCCAAGCCGATCCGCAGCTCGTCGAAGAAGTTGACGTCCAGCACTTTACGGTCCCCTTAGCTCTGAGCTCACACCTCTTCGACACTGCTCGGCTCGCGCCGGGACAGGTCGATGCCGAGTTCCTCGGCGGCGCGGAAGACGTCCTCCTCCGCCTCGCGCATCTCGATCGACATGCCGTCGCTCGAGAGGACCTCGACATTCAGGCAGAGTGACTGCATCTCCTTGATCAGGACCTTGAAGGACTCGGGGATACCCGCCTCGGGGATGTTCTCGCCCTTGACGATGGCCTCGTAGACCTTCACACGGCCCGTGACGTCGTCCGACTTGATCGTCAGCAGCTCCTGCAGCGCGTAGGCGGCGCCGTACGCCTCGAGGGCCCACACCTCCATCTCGCCGAAGCGCTGCCCACCGAACTGCGCCTTACCGCCCAGGGGCTGCTGGGTGATCATCGAGTACGGACCGGTCGACCGGGCGTGGATCTTGTCGTCGACCAGGTGGGCCAGCTTGAGGATGTAGATGTAGCCCACCGAGACCGGGTACGGGAACGGCTCGCCGGACCGGCCGTCGTACAGGATCGCCTTGCCGTTCGGGCCGACCAGCCGCTGGCCGTCCCGGTTGGGCAGGGTGTGCTGGAGCAGGCCGACGATCTCCTCCTCGCGGGCGCCGTCGAAGACCGGCGTGGCCACCTTGGTGTCCGGGCCGACCTTCTCCATGCCCTTCTCGCGGAGCCGCTTGGCCCACTCCTCCTCGACGCCGGAGATGTCCCAGCCCTGCTTGGCGGCCCAGCCGAGGTGGGTCTCGAGCACCTGGCCGAGGTTCATCCGGCCGGGGACGCCGAGCGGGTTGAGGATGATGTCGACCGGCGTGCCGTCCTCGAGGAACGGCATGTCCTCCACCGGGAGGATCTTGGCGATGACGCCCTTGTTCCCGTGGCGGCCGGCGAGCTTGTCACCGTCGGTGATCTTGCGCTTCTGCGCCACGTACACCCGGACCAGCTCGTTGACGCCCGGGGGCAGCTCGTCGCCGTCCTCACGGCGGAACACCCGGACGCCGATGACCTTGCCCGACTCGCCGTGCGGGACCTTGAGCGAGGTGTCGCGGACCTCGCGCGCCTTCTCACCGAAGATCGCGCGCAGCAGCCGCTCCTCGGGGGTCAGCTCGGTCTCCCCCTTCGGGGTGACCTTGCCGACGAGGATGTCACCGGTGGTCACCTCGGCACCGATGCGGATGATGCCGCGCTCGTCGAGGTCGGCGAGGACCTCCTCGGAGACGTTCGGGATGTCCCGGGTGATCTCCTCGGGCCCCAGCTTGGTGTCGCGGGCGTCGACCTCGTGCTCCTCGATGTGGATCGAGGTGAGCACGTCGTCCTGCACCAGGCGCTGGGACAGGATGATCGCGTCCTCGTAGTTGTGCCCCTCCCACGGCATGAAGGCGACGAGCAGGTTCTTGCCCAGCGCCATCTCGCCGTTCTCGGTGCACGGGCCGTCCGCGATCACCTGGCCCTGCTCGACCCGGTCGCCCTCCTCGACGATGGGCTTCTGGTTGTAGCAGGTGCCCTGGTTGGAGCGCTTGAACTTGACGACCCGGTAGGTGGTCCGGGTGCCGTCGTCGTTGAGGACCGTGATGTAGTCGGCGGAGACCTCCTCGACCACGCCCGACTTCTCGGCGATGATCACGTCGCCGGCGTCGGTGGCCGCCCGGTACTCCATGCCGGTACCGACCAGCGGGGCCTCGCTCCTGAGCAGCGGCACCGCCTGGCGCTGCATGTTCGAGCCCATGAGCGCCCGGTTGGCGTCGTCGTGCTCGAGGAACGGGATCATCGCGGTCGCGACGGACACCATCTGCCGCGGCGAGACGTCCATGTAGTCGACCTCGGACGGGTCGACGGCCTCGAACTCACCGCCCTTGCGCCGCGCGAGCACGCGCTTCTCGGCGAAGGTGCCGTCGGGGTTGACGACCGTGTTCGCCTGGGCGACGACGTAACGGTCCTCTTCGTCCGCGGTCAGGTACTCGATCTGGTCGGTCACCCGGCCGTCGACGACCTTGCGGTACGGCGTCTCGACGAAGCCGAAGGCGTTGACCCGGGCGTACGTGGCCAGCGAGCCGATGAGACCGATGTTCGGCCCTTCCGGCGTCTCGATCGGGCACATCCGGCCGTAGTGCGACGGGTGCACGTCGCGGACCTCGAACCCGGCCCGCTCCCGGGACAGACCGCCCGGGCCGAGCGCGTTCAGCCGCCGCTTGTGGGTCAGACCGGCCAGCGGGTTGGTCTGGTCCATGAACTGCGACAGCTGGGAGGTGCCGAAGAACTCCCGGATCGAGGCGGTGACCGGCCGGACGTTGATCAGGGTCTGCGGCGTGATCGCCTCGACGTCCTGCGTGGTCATGCGCTCGCGCACGACCCGCTCCATCCGGGCGAGGCCCAGCCGGACCTGGTTCTGGATCAGCTCACCGACCGTGCGCAGCCGGCGGTTGCCGAAGTGGTCGATGTCGTCGGTCTCGACGATCACCTCGCGCCCGTTGGCGCCGATCATCGTCTCCTCGCCGGCGTGCAGCCGGACGAGGTACTCGATCGTCGCGACGATGTCGTCCTCGGTCAGCGTGCCCTGGGTGATGTCGGCGTCGACCCCGAGCTTCTTGTTGAGCTTGTAGCGGCCGACCTTGGCGAGGTCGTAGCGCTTCGGGTTGAAGTAGAGGTTCTCGAGCAGCGCCTGCGCGGACTCCTTGGTCGGCGGCTCACCCGGACGCAGCTTGCGGTAGATGTCGATGAGCGCGTCCTCCTGGCCGGTGGTGTGGTCCTTCTCCAGGGTCGCGCGCATCGACTCGTACTGACCGAACCGTTCGAGGATTCGATCGTTGGTCCAGCCCAACGCCTTGAGCAGCACGGTGACCGGTTGCTTCCGCTTCCGGTCGATACGCACGCCGACGCTGTCGCGCTTGTCGATCTCGAACTCGAGCCAAGCGCCCCGGGACGGGATGATCTTGCAGCTGTAGACGTCCTTGTCCGACGTCTTGTCCACCGTCCGATCGAAGTAGACGCCCGGCGAGCGCACCAGCTGGGAGACCACGACACGCTCGGTGCCGTTGATGATGAACGTGCCCTTCGGCGTCATGAGCGGGAAGTCGCCCATGAACACCGTCTGGCTCTTGATCTCCCCCGTGGTGTTATTGATGAACTCCGCCGTCACGAAGAGCGAGGCGGAGTAGGTCATGTCCTTGTCCCGGCACTCCTCGATGGTGTGCTTGGGCGGCTCGAACCGGTGGTCCCGGAACGACAAGGACATGGTGCCGGAGAAGTCCTCGATGGGGCTGATCTCCTCGAAGACCTCTTCGAGCCCCGACTGCATCGGGATGTCCTTGCGCCCGGCCTTGCGAGCTGCCTCGACCCGGGCCTTCCATCTCTCGTTGCCGATCAGCCAGTCGAAGGACTCGATCTGTACGGCGAGAAGATCCGGAACTTCCAGGGGTTCCTGGATGCGTGCAAACGACAAGCGAGGACTGGCGAATGCGGCGGAGGCGTTGCGCGAGGCTGCCAACAGATGTCCTTCCGAGGGCTCGCGGACTGACTACACGCACGCCAGACGACCGAGGTTAGCGGCTATGCAGAAACGGTCGTCAAAGGGCAGCGCAAAGGGGCAGTGTAGCCGAACGGCATACACCTGTCCAGTCAACTCTCACGCTACACGCCACGCTGGTGGCAGCATCACCCGTCAGAGCCGAAACGTCAAGCCCGAGAGCCGACATTTCGCCTACCACAGGGCATCCAGCCGGGCCTTCCCGATGGTACGACGCGCGACGCGCTCGGTCGAGACCGAGCATGCGAGAGGTGCCCGTCATGCGCCGGTTGCACCGTTAGGTCAACCCGACACGCGAGCTATTCCCGGTGCATAGCAGCCTTAAACCACTTATCTAGCAACATTTTAATAACGGCCGCAGCCGCCGCCGCGGGTCCCGCCGCATGGGACCGCCCCGCCGTGGCGATCATCCCCGGGTGACCGGTATGCCGGTCTCCCCATTGATCGCGCCTCGGCCGGATCGCGCTGCCGGGTTCCGGCCACGGCCCGCTCGCCATGGGCGGGGATGCCACATTAACACCCGGATCTCCCACTGGGATCCACCGGCCCCACCCGTGACCGGCGACGCCGGCCGTACCGGACGGCCGTGGCAGCGATCCCCGGGGACGCCCGGCCGTGGTGCGGCGCGTCGGTGCGGATCTCCCGCGAAGCCCCGGCCGATCGTACTCCCCCGGCGGCGCGCCGCCCACCCGCCGGCCGGCCTCCCGGCCGGAATCCGCCGCGATTTCGCCGAATCGCCACGGCCGGGCCGCTCCGCCGGAGATCCGGACCGCCCGGACCGCGCGCCCGGTGCCCGCGGGGAACGCCAGCCCTGGCGGCCCGGCACGCCCGGGCCGTACGGCCGGGCACGCGAAAAGGGCGGGACCGTCGATCCCGCCCTTCTGCCACGCGCGAGTGATTACTTGATGGTGACGGTGGCGCCGACCTTCTCCAGCGCCTCCTTGGCCTTCTGAGCCTGCTCCTTGTTGACCTTGCCGTCGAAGACGGGCTTCGGAGCGCCGTCGACCAGGTCCTTGGCCTCCTTCAGACCCAGGTTGGTGAGCGCGCGGATCTCCTTGATGACCTGGATCTTCTTGTCGCCGGCGGCCTCGAGGATGACCTCGAACTCGTCCTGCTCCTCGGCCTGCTCCGCCGGGGCGCCGGCGGCGGCGCCACCCGCGGCCGGGGCGGCGGCGACGGCGACCGGAGCGGCGGCCTTCACGTCGAAGGCCTCCTCGAAGGCCTTCACGAACTCGGACAGCTCAAGGAGAGTCATCTCCTTGAAGGCCTCGAGCAGCTCCTCGGTGGTGAGCTTCGCCATGGTGGTGTTCCTCCAGTGAATCCGACGAACGTTGACAGTGAACCGCGGTCGCGCGCTTTCCCCGCCGCGTGCGGGCTACTCCCCGGCCTGCTCGCGCTTGGCGCGCAGGGCCTCGGCCAGTCGAGCCATCTGGGTGGGCAGCGCGGCGAAGACGGCGGCAGCCTGCGACTGCTTCGCCTTCAGCGCACCGGCCAGCTTCGCGAGGAGCACCTCACGGGACTCGAGGTCGGCGAGCTTCGTGATCTCCTCGGGTGTCATCGACTTGCCCTCGACGACACCCCCCTTGATCACGAGGAGCGGGTTGGCCTTGGCGAAATCACGCAGGCCTTTGGCTGCCTCGACCACATCGCCCTTGACGAACGCGATGGCGGTCGGCCCCTGGAGCAGGGGGTCGAGGGAGGTGATCCCGGCTCGCTTCGCCGCGATCTTCGCAAGCGTGTTCTTCGCCACGGCGAACTTCGCATGCCCACCGAGAGAGCCACGCAGCTCCTTGAGCTGGGCAACGGTGAGACCGCGGTACTCGGTCAGAACGGCGGCGCTGGACCCCTCGAACTCACGCGTGAGTTCGGCGATGATGCCGTTCTTGTCCGCCTTCGCCATGGGTCTCCTTCCAGCTATGCCGCCGGCGAAGGACCACGAAAACAGACAAGCCCCGGCGTAGGCACGGGGCTCACATGCAACGCGCGGGATTCCGCGTCGTGAAGCTCACTCCACGCCTACGCAGGCCGTCCACTCACGTGGATCCTTCGGTCACCGGAATGCGCCCGGCGACGACCGGCGGTCTTCGGCAGGAGCAAGGATACGTGCGGATTCCCGGCGTGTCGAATCAGCCGCGCTGCGGCACCTCGAACCTCTCCAGGGAGGGCACCTGCTCCTCGGGCAGCTCCCCGGTCTGGTCGGCCGGCGGCGCCTCGATCGACATGGGCTCGTTGAACGACTTGAAGAACACGGTCGCGGTGGCCGTGCCGATGCCGGTCTGCACCTCGCTGAGCTGGAGCTTCCTGGGCAGGCCCTCGTCATCGACCCACACGTCGAACTTCACCTTCTCGCCGCCGGGCGGGAAGGTGACCTTCGCCCGTTGCTCGGCGGGGAGCAGCCGGAGCGCCTCCTCGACCGGGAAGGTGCCGCTGTAGTGGGTCGTCTCCACCCCGCCCACCGGCTCACGGCCGGCCTGCTCGACGTCCTTGGACGCGGTGAGCATGGCGAGGTTGGACTTCAGGTCCGCCGACCGGAACTGCTCGAAGATCCGGTCGACCTTGGCCCGGTCGGCGGGCCGCTGTTTGAGGTCGATCTTCAACCAGGGCTTGTCCGTGTCCAGGAGGCCCTTGAGCATCTCGATCTGCGCGTAGGCGACATCCTCGAAGAGGATGACCCGCACCCCGCCGGGCACCTCGTTGCCGTTGACGGCAGAGCGGTCGAGCGTGATCTCCCAGGCGAGTCGCGGGTGCTCCTGGTACCGCACCGTGGCCTGGGCGTTGACCGGCCCCTCCTTGTAGTCGGGGATGTCCAAGTTGAGGCTCGCGATGTAGGAGGTGACGTCGTCGGCCCGCTCGGCGGAGCGCTGGAGCGCCTGAGCTGCGGTGAGCTCGTAGTTCCCGAGAGATGACGTCTTCGGGGCGGATGACGTGCCGTCCGCGCCGCATCCGGCGGTCACGATCGCCGCCGCCGCCAGGGCGGCACCGAGCAGTCGCCGCATACGAAACATTCCCTTCTCTTTCCCGATAGAGCCGTCATTGATCTATGACGCGGACGGTACGTCTCAAGTTCGGCGCGGGCCGTACGGCCCGGCTCCGGGGCCGGGCGACGCGGCGCGGGCACGGGCCGGCCGGGCAGGCCGCGGCGGACCGGGAAGGCGCAGACAGGACGGGCAGGCCGGGTAGACGCGCGGGACGGCTGGAACGAGAAGAGCGCCGGCGCCGCTGACGCACGGCTCAGGCGCCGCGACGGCCGGTTCCGGCGGGAAACGAGACGGCCGGCTCCGGGCGGGCGAAGGAGGCCCGGGCGCGGCGGGAGAAGCACCGCAGGTCGCCATGGGACGCAGCGCCGATCACAGCGGGAAGACCGCCGGTCGCCACGGGACGGATCACCGGTCACGGCGGGAGACACCGCCGGTCACAGGGGAAGGCCACCGGTCACGGAGGGAAACACCGCCGATCACAGTGGGAACCGGTCACCGCGGGAGGCAGCGCCGGGCCACGACCGGGCGAGAAACACGAGAGCCCCCACCGAGACCGGTGGAGGCTCTCTGCGACGTCGGTCGTGACACCCAGGCAGGGGTCAAGATTACGGGATCACCCGGACGACCGTCCGCTCAGGACCCCAGCTCCGCGGTGATGTTGCGCGTCACGTTGGGGTCGATCGGGATGCCGGGGCCCATGGTGGTCGCCACGGTGACCTTCTTGATGTAGCGGCCCTTCGCCGCGGACGGCTTGAGACGCAGCACCTCGTCGATGGCGGCGGCGTAGTTCTCCAGGAGCTGGCGCTCGTCGAAGGACGCCTTGCCGATGATGAGGTGCAGGTTCGCGTGGCGGTCGACGCGGAACTCGATCTTGCCGCCCTTGATGTCCCGCACGGCCTTGGCCACGTCCGGGGTGACCGTACCGGACTTGGGGTTCGGCATGAGCCCACGCGGGCCGAGCACGCGGCCGAGGCGGCCGACCTTGCCCATCAGCTCAGGGGTGGCGACGACCGCGTCGAAGTCGAGGCGGCCGTTGGCCACCTCCTGGATGAGCTCGTCGCCGCCCACGATGTCGGCGCCCGCCGCGCGCGCCTCCTCGGCACGCTCACCGGTCGCAAAGACCAGGACCCGGGCGGTCTTACCGGTGCCGTGAGGGAGGTTCACGGTGCCGCGGACCATCTGGTCGGCCTTGCGCGGGTCGACCCCCAGCCGGATGGCGACCTCCACCGTGGGGTCGAACTTCGTGGTCACGGTCTTCTTCGCCAGCCGGATGCCCTCCAGCGGGCTGTACAGGCGCTCGCGGTCGACCAGCGCCGCCGCGTTCCTCCAGTTCTTGCTGCGCTTCACGTGATGCTCCTCAAGGAGTTGGTGGTCCGGGCCAGCGCCGGCCCTGCCACCGGGATCTCGGCTTTCTCATCCTCGGCGGAGCGTGCTCGAGGCCGGGGCGTCGCACCCCGCTCCCCTCGCGCCGCCTGCCCCGCTCGCGGGGGCCCACCCGAGGGTCTCAGTCGACGATGGTGACGCCCATGGACCGGGCGGTGCCCGCGATGATCCGCTCCGCCGCGTCGAGGTCCTTGGCGTTGAGGTCCTTCATCTTGGTCTCGGCGATCTGGCGGAGCTGCTCCCGCGTGATCTTGCCGACCTTCTCGCGGTGCGGGTTGGCGCTCCCCTTCTGCAGACCGGCGGCCTTCTTGATCAGCTCCGGCGCCGGCGGCGTCTTGGTGACGAAGGTGAAGGAGCGGTCCTCGTAGATGGTGATCTCAACGGGGATGATGTTGCCCCGCTGGGACTCCGTCGCAGCGTTGTACTGCTTGACGAACTCCATGATGTTGACGCCGTGCGGACCGAGAGCGGTACCGACCGGCGGCGCGGGAGTGGCTTGCCCAGCGGGGAGCTGGACCTTCACCAGGGCCGCGACCTTCTTCTTTGGAGGCATTTGTCCTTCTCCGGGTCCTTTGGTCGTACAAATCCTCACGGGCAGGTGGCACCGGTCCGCAGACCGGCTCCCGTGAGGACGCGAGAACGGCTATCGAGTCTAAGCGAGGCGACGGATCGGCGAGACGTCAGAGCTTCGCGACCTGGTCGAACGAGAGCTCGACCGGCGTCTCCCGACCGAAGATCGAGACGAGCACCTTGAGCTTCTGCGATTCGGGGCTGACTTCGCTCACCGTGGCGGGCAGCGTCGCGAACGGCCCGTCCATCACGGTGACCGACTCGCCGACCTCGAACTCGACGGCGGGAGCCGCCGACTTGGCCGACGCCTTCGCAGCGGCCTCTTCCTCCTCCGGCTCCGGCGCGAGCAGCCGGGCGACGTCATCGAGACCGAGCGGGCTCGGCTTGTTCGAGAGGCCGACGAAACCGGTCACACCGGGCGTGTTGCGGACCGCGGCCCACGACTCATCGGTCAGCACCATGCGGACCAGCACATAGCCCGGGAGGACGCGCTCCTTGACCGGGGTCTTCTTGCCCCCCTTGATCTCGGTGACGGTGTGAGTCGGCACCTCAACCTGGTAGATGTAGTCCTCCATGTTGAGGGAGATGATCCGACTCTCGATGTTCTGCTTGACGCGGTTCTCATAGCCCGCGTACGAGTGCACGACGTACCACTCGCCGGGCAGCCCGCGAAGCTTCTCCTTGAACTCCTCGACCGGATCCGGGGCGCTCTCACCCTCGCCATCGGCCGTGGACGCGTCCTCAGCCGAGTTCGCTTCACCCGCGGTCGAATCGGCGGCGCTGGTGCCAGCCTCTTCCACGACCTCGTCCTGCTCGGCCTCCCACTCTGTGCGGGAGCCTTCGGCCGGCATCTGGGACTCGGGCACGGGACTCTTCCCTCTCGATCGATGCGGTGGCGTGTGGTGGAAGTCTCGGAGGGCGGATCAGGATCCGCCGAAGACCATCAACACTACCTTCCCCATCAGGGTGTCGAGCCCGAAGACGATCCCGACCATGATGAGCACGAAGACCAGCACTACCGCCGTGTAGGTGATGAGCTCGTTGCGGCGGGGCCAGATGACCTTCCGCAGCTCGGCGACGACCTGCCGGTAGAAGAGCACGGGAGAGGTGCGCTTGGCCTTCTTCTGTCCGGCCGCCTTGCCAGGCTTGCCGGCGGTCTCGCCGCGGGTGTCGATAGCCACAGCCCTCACCTGATCCGTCGTGTCCGTCGCAGCTTGCGGCGCGCTCGCCACGCCCACGTGCGCGGACCGCACTCCGCAGGGCACGAGGGACTCGAACCCCCAACCGCCGGTTTTGGAGACCGGTGCGCTACCACTTGCGCCAGTGCCCTAAGCCAGGAACCACGATACCCGAGGAATCTCCGCGCTGGGCGACATTCCTCACGTGGCCCGCTAGACGCTGAAGTGTACGGGGAATCCGCCACTTCGTCGAACCCTGCGGTCCGCGGAACTCACCCTACCGCCGCGCGCGCCCGGCCGTCCCGCTTTCCCGGCGCGTGTTTTCCCAGTTCAGGCGGGATGCCGGAATTCCGGGAAAACGATCCACAGAAGACGGGGTATCCGGGCCGTGCGGCCACCGCGTCTGGGACGATGGACGCATGACCCGTCCTCGCATCTCTGCGCGCATTTCCGCAATCTCCGAGTCGGCGACCTTGGCCGTGGACGCCAAGGCCAAGGCGATGAAGGCGGCGGGCCGCCCGGTGATCGGTTTCGGCGCGGGTGAGCCCGACTTCCCGACCCCGGACTACATCGTCGAGGCGGCCGTCGAGGCCTGCCGTAACCCCAGGTTCCACAAGTACACCCCGGCCGGCGGCCTCCCCGAGCTCAAGGAGGCGATCGCCGCGAAGACCAAGCGGGACAGCGGCTTCGAGGTCGAGCCGTCCCAGGTGCTCGTCACCAACGGCGGCAAGCAGGCGGTCTACGAGGCGTTCGCCACCCTGCTCGACCCGGGCGACGAGGTCCTGGTACCCGCGCCGTACTGGACCACCTACCCGGAGGCGATCAAGCTCGCCGGGGGTGTGCAGGTCGACGTGGTGACCGACGAGAGCACCGGCTACCTCGCCTCGGTCGACCAGCTCGAGGAGAGGCTCACCGAGCGCACCAAGGCCCTGCTGTTCGTGTCGCCCTCCAACCCGACCGGCGCGGTCTACTCGCCGGACCAGGTCGCGGAGATCGGCCGCTGGGCGGCGGAGAAGGGCCTGTGGGTCGTCACCGACGAGATCTACGAGCACCTCGTGTACGGCGACGCGAAGTTCTCCAGCATCGCCACGCTCGTGCCCGAGCTGCGCGACCGCGTCGTGGTGCTCAACGGGGTGGCCAAGACCTACGCGATGACCGGCTGGCGCGTCGGCTGGCTGATCGGCCCCAAGGACGTGGTGAAGGCCGCGACCAACCTGCAGTCGCACGCCACCTCGAACGTCTGCAACGTGGCCCAGGCCGCCGCGCTCGCCGCGGTCTCGGGCGACCTGTCGGCGGTGGAGCGGATGCGCGAGGCGTTCGACCGCCGGCGCAGGACGATGGTCCGGATGCTCAACGAGATCCCGGGCGTGGTCTGCCCCGAGCCGAAGGGCGCGTTCTACGCCTACCCGTCGGTGAAGGCGCTGCTCGGCAAGGAGATCCGCGGCCGGCGCCCGCAGACCACCACCGAGCTCGCCGAGCTCATCCTGGAGGAGGCGGAGGTCGCGCTGGTGCCGGGCGAGGCGTTCGGCACCCCCGGGTACTTCCGCCTGTCGTACGCGCTGGGTGACGAGGACCTGGTCGAGGGGGTCAGCCGGGTGGCGAAGCTCCTCGCCGAGGCCCGCTGAGCCCTGGCGAGCGGAACGGACCGGCGGAGCGCACGGCCGTCCCGTGTGCCGTCCACGCGCGCCCCGTGTGCTCCGCCGCGCCCCGGTCCCGGGCTCCCCGGTCCCGGTCTCCCTGAGCCCGTTCTCCCTGAGCCCGGGGCGTGAGGCACGTGCCGCGCCGCCGTCCCCGGTGGCCGTTTCCGCCGGGCGCCCCGCCCCGGTGCGCCCGGGAAGGCGCGCGGCCCGGTGACGCGCTCGGTGATCACCCGGCCGGGGTCCGGGCGCGCCGGTCGGGCGGCGCCCGGGCTTTCGCCGAAACGCGCCACGGGCCGCCGCCGGGATGCGGCACGATAAGCGAATGGCTCGTCCGCTCGACAGGCTTCCCAAAGCCCATCTGCATCTGCACTTCACCGGCTCGATGCGGCATGCCACGCTGATCGAGCTGGCCGAGAAGCACGGCGTCCATCTGCCCGATGCGCTCGTCCGGGAGTGGCCGCCCAGGCTGCGGGCGACCGACGAACGGGGCTGGTTCCGCTTCCAGCGCCTCTACGACATCGCGCGCTCGGTGCTGCGCCGCCCCGAGGACGTGCAGCGGCTGCTCCGGGAGGCGGCCGAGGACGAGGCGCGCGAGGGCTCCCGCTGGCTGGAGATCCAGGTCGACCCGTCCGGGTACGCCCAGTGGTTCGGCGGGCTCACCTCGACCCTGGAGCTCATCCTCGACGCGGCCGACCGGGCCTCCAAGGACACGGGCGTCGGCATCGCGGTGATCGTGGCGGCGAACCGCACCCGCCACCCGCTCGACGCGCGGACGCTCGCCCGCCTCGCCGCCCAGTACGTGGGCAAGGGCGTGGTGGGGTTCGGGCTCTCCAACGATGAACGCCGGGGTCGCGCCCGGGACTTCGATCACGCCTTCCGGATCGCCAAGCGCGCCGGCCTGCTCGCCGTACCGCACGGGGGCGAGCTGCTCGGCCCGTCGAGCGTGCGGGAGTGCGTCGAGGACCTGCAGGCCGACCGGGTCGGCCACGGCGTGCGCGCGGCCGAGTCCCCCTGGCTCATGGAGCGGCTCGCCGAACGGCAGATCGCCTGCGAGGTCTGCCCGCTCTCCAACGTCAGCCTCGGCGTGGCGCAGCGGCCCGAGGACGTGCCGCTGCGGCGGCTGTTCGACGCGGGCGTCCCGATCGCGCTCGGCGCCGACGACCCCCTGCTCTTCGGGGCCAGGCTGCTGCCCCAGTACGAGCTGGCCCGGCAGGTGTACGGCTTCAGCGACGCCGAGCTTGCCGAGATGGCCCGGCAGTCGATCCGGGCGTCGGCCGCCCCGGACTCGGTCAAGAAGGAGCTCCTCGCCGAGGTGGACGCGTGGCTCGCCTCCCCGCCCGAGCCCGTCTCCCCGGCCGAGGCCGTCCCCGCCGCACCGTCGCAGGCCGAGCCCGTCCCCGCGGAACCCGCCGCGGCCGGGCCAGCCCCGGGCGGGTCTCCCGTGCCGGCACCCGCCCCGGGTCTCATGGCGCAACCGGCGTGACCGGCCCGCGGAGCGCGGGCGCGTTTTCCGGCCGTCCGGCGGGTTCGCCGAGATCGGGAACGGCCCGCGGAGCATGGGCGCGTTGTGCCTCGTCCGGCCCACCTCGGGGACGGCGGCCCGTCGCTCGCCGGCGGAGCCACCCGGTCCCGGGGCGCGGTTCGCGTTACGGTTGGGATGGGTTCGCCCGGCGGGCCATGGCGGAGCTCGTCCCGCGCGTCCGGCGATGCGCCCCTCCCCCGGTGCCGGGCGTACGGCCCGGCTTGCAGGCGGGTATCGAACCCGTGCCGGCGATCCGGGCTCCTCGATGATCGCCAACTACACTTGCCACGACCGTCAGCGCGTGAATGAGGATCTGATGTCTGGATATGACCGGGTAGTTCAGCCGGCGGCCGGAGACGACGCCCTGGAGAACCACCTCGGTGGGGACGAGGCGAAGAACTACCGGCGGTACGAGTTCGACATGGTCGCGCCGCATGTCGGACGGTCGATGCTGGAGATCGGGTCCGGCCTCGGGCACTTCGCCGAGCAGTTCCTCCCGCGCGTCGACCGGCTCGTGGTGAGCGACTTCGACCCCTACTGCGTGGAGCGGCTCCGGGAGCGGTTCGCCGGCCACGGCAACGTCTCGGTGCTCCAGTTCGCGCTGCCCGCCGAGGTCCCGCTCGACGAGCCGGTGGAGTCGGTCGTGATGATGAACGTCCTCGAGCACATCGCGGAGGACGTCGATGCCCTGCGGTCGGTCGCCAAGGTGACGGTCCCCGGCGGACGGATCGTCATCTGGGTCCCCGGGTACATGCAGCTCTACGGCGACTTCGACCGCAAGGTGGGGCACGTCACCCGGTACACCCCCACCACGCTGCGCCGGACCGTGACCGCGGCCGGGCTCGACATCGAGGTCCTCAAGCCGATCAACTTCCTCGGCGGCATCGCCTGGTGGGCGGCGGTCAAGCGGGGCGGCGTGGGCTACCCCGACCCCCGGCTGGTGAAGATCTACGACCGGACGGTGGTGCCGCTCACCCGGTTCATCGAGCGCTTCATCCGGCCGCCCTTCGGGCAGACCGTCTTCTGCGTGGCCCGCGTCCCCGGCTGACCGTCCACCTGGCCGGCCTCATCGATCGGCCGCTCGCCCGGCCGTTCCCCGCCACGGTCATCCGCATGGCTCGGTGTCCAGAGCCGACCCCGTCCGCATGGCCCGCGTCCCCGGCTGACCGTCCACCTGGCCGGCCTCATCGATCGGCCGCTCGCCCGGCCGTTCCCCGGCATGGTCATCCCCATGGCTCGGTGGCCAGAGCCGACCTCCCACATGGCCTGCGGCCCGGGCTGACCGCCCGCGTGGCCGTCTTACCCGCCTACCCCTTCCTCCCTGGCAGGTCATCCGCCTGATGGGTGCCCTGGCCGGCGCCGCTGGCATCCCTCCAGAGCGTGGTCCCGCACACCCACACCCGGCCTCGCCGTACCGCCGACCGGCGGCGTTCCCGGCACCACATGAGCGCTCTCGACCGGCACGGCCGCCCCCCGCGCGGGCCTCTCCGAACGGCCCGGCCTCCCTGACCGGCCCGGGCCGGTACCGCCGGGGTGCTCCTCTCCCCTGGCCGGCTCTCCCCTGGCCGGCGGCCGTACCGCTCTGAGGGCTCGGCCGTACCTCCGCTGGGAATGCGGCCGCACCCGCTCGTGAACCTTTCACCGCCCATCGCCGGCGCGGCCACACGGGCGGTTCCGGAGTGTGCCCACCGCCCCGTCGTCCGGCTCTTCTCGCAGGTCAGCCATGCCGCCAGTCCGGCATCGGGGAAGGGCTGATCAAGCTACTCGCGGGTAAACATAGCGGTACCTGGTGCCCCGCCCAGGGGGACCACACGCCGCGAGGCGGCCGCCGGCCCGCCGGAGGCGGCACGCGATTCGGCGGGGCATGCCAGCCGCTGAGGAGGTCGTGATGACCGATTACGCCAAGGCGCGGGAAGTCGCCGAGGAGGCCCGCGAGCAGTGGATCAGGCCGAGCTTCGGCAAGCAGCTGTTCCTGGGTGATTTCCGGCTCGATCTCGTCTACCCCGCACCGCCCGAGCCCGAGGCCGCGGTCGCCAAGGGGGAGGAGTTCCTGCGGGTGCTCACGGAGTTCCTGCGGGAACGGGTCGACCCCATGGCCATCGAGCGGAACGCCATGATCCCCGACGAGGTGGTCAAAGGGCTGGCGGAGATCGGCGCGTTCGGGATGACCATCGGCGAGGAGTACGGCGGGCTCGGGTTGAGCCACTACTACTACTGCCAGGCCCTCGCGCTCACCGCCTCGTACTCCCCCGCGCTGTGCGCCCTCCTCTCCGCGCACCAGTCGATCGGGGTGCCCAAGCCGATTCAGCTCTTCGGCACGGAGGAGCAGAAGCGGCGGTTCCTGCCCCGGTGCGCGCGCGGTGAGATCTCCGCGTTCCTGCTCACCGAGCCGGACGTGGGCTCCGACCCGGCGCGGCTGTCCACGACCGCGGTGCGTGACGGCGACTCGTACGTCATCGACGGCGTGAAGCTGTGGACCACCAACGGGGTGGTGGCCGATCTGCTCGTGGTCATGGCCCGCACCGGTGAGAAGATCTCCGCCTTCGTGGTCGAGGCCGACTCCCCCGGGATCACGGTGGAGAACCGGAACTCGTTCATGGGCCTGCGCGGCATCGAGAACGGCGTGACCCGGTTCCACCAGGTCCGGGTCCCGGCGGAGAACCTCATCGGCCGCGAGGGCCAGGGCTTGAAGATCGCGCTGACCACGCTGAACACCGGCCGCCTGTCGCTCCCGGCCACCTGCGCGGGAGCGGTGAAGTGGGCGCTCAAGATCGCCCGGGAGTGGGGCGATCAGCGGGTCCAGTGGGGCAAGCGGATCGGCGGGCACGAGGCGATCGCCAAGAAGATCGCCTTCATCGCCGCCACCGCGTACGCGATCGACGCCATCGTCGACCTCACCTGCCGGCTCGCCGACGACGAGCGCAACGACATCCGGATCGAGGCGGCGCTCGCCAAGCTGTACGCGACCGAGATGGCCTGGCTCGCCATGGACGAGCTGGTCCAGATGCGCGGCGGGCGCGGGTACGAGACCGCCGAGTCGCTGCACGCCCGGGGCGAGCGCGGGGTGCCGGCCGAGCAGTTCCTGCGCGACCTGCGCATCAACCGGATCTTCGAGGGCTCGACCGAGATCATGCACCTGCTCATCGCCCGCGAGGCGGTGGACACCCACCTCTCGGTCGCGGGCGCGCTCATCGACCCGAAGGCCGACCTGAAGACCAAGGGCCGGGCGGCGGCGAAGGCGGGCGGCTTCTACGCGAAGTGGCTGCCGAGCCTGCTCGCCGGGTCGGGGCAGCTTCCCTCGGCGTACGCCGCGTTCGGCCCGGTCGCCCGGCACCTGCGCTTCGTCGAGCGGACCAGCCGCAAGCTCGCCCGGAACACCTTCTACGGCATGTCCCGCTGGCAGGGGCGGCTGGAGCACCGGCAGGCGTTCCTCGCCCGGCTGGTGGACATCGGGGCTGAGCTGTACGCGATGACCGCGGTGTGCGTGCGGGCCAAGGAGGACGCGGCGAAGGCGGGCCCGGGCGCGTACGCGATCGCCGACGTGTTCTGCCGGCAGGCCCGGCTGCGGGTGAAGGACCTCTTCCGCCGGCTGTGGGTGAACACCGACGCCGAGGACACCGGGCTGGCGCGCCGGGTGCTGGAGGGCGACTACCTGTTCGTCGAGGAGGGGATCCTCGACCCGTCGATCGAGGGCCCGTGGGTGGCGCCGGCCCGGCCGGGGCCGTCCGAGCGGCCGGACGTCCACCGGCACATCGGCTGAACCGGGCGCCCGGGCGAGCAGGGGCGCCACGCCCCTCCCCCGGGCGGTACGGCCCGGCCGGCGCGGGCCGATCACTCGGACCGGCCAAGGACGGGGGCCGGCCGGTCCACGGCCCGGCGGGCCACGTGCCGGCCGAACGGGCCATCCGTACGAAGACGGACCATCGCGGCTGCGGCGGCCGGCGTACGGCGGGGCCGTACGGCCGGCGCGGCCGCTCCGGGGCCCGGAGGCCGCGCGACGGCCCGCCCGAGGTGGGCCTCCCGAGGTGGCGGAGAGGCCCTCGGCCGGGCCGGTTCCGGTGCGCCCGAGCCCACATGAGACACGACCGGCCACCACACGCGACCCGGCCACAAGACGCGACCGGCGGGGCGGCGGGCCCGTAGGCCTACCGCCCCGCCGGTCTGATCCCGATTCCCCGCCGGCCGCCCTGCCGCCGGTCATGGCAGGGCGGCACGTCCGTCCCGCTCAGAGACGCTCGATGATCGTGACGTTGGCCTGGCCGCCGCCCTCGCACATGGTCTGCAGGCCGTACCGGCCGCCGATGCGCTCCAGCTCGTGCAGGAGCTTGGTCATGAGGATGGCGCCGGTGCCGCCGAGCGGGTGGCCGAGCGCGATCGCGCCGCCGTTCGGGTTGGTCTTGGCCGGGTCAGCGCCGATCTCCCGGAGCCAGGCGAGCGGCACCGGGGCGAAGGCCTCGTTGATCTCGATGACGTCGATGTCGTCGATGCTCAGCCCGGCCCTCTGCAGCGCCTTCTTGGTCGCCGGGATCGGCGCGGTGAGCATGTAGACCGGGTCGTCGCCGGCGAGCGCCAGCGTGTGGATCCGGGCCCGCGGGGTGAGGTTGTGCTCGCGGACCGCCCGCTCCGAGGCGATCAGCACGGCGCCGGCGCCGTCCGAGACCTGCGACGACGTGGCCGCGGTGATCTTGCCGTCCGGGCGCAGCGTCGGGAGCGCGGCCATCTTCTCCAGGCTGGTGTCGGGCCGGGGGCCCTCATCGTGCTCGACCCCGTTGATGGGGACGATCTGCTCGGCGAAGTAACCGTTGGCGATCGCCTTCGAGGCCCGCTGGTGGCTTTCGAGGGCGTACTTCTCCAGGTCCTCGCGGGAGAACCCCCACTTCTCGCACATCAGCTCGGCGCCGCGGAACTGGGAGATCTCCTGGTTGCCGTACCGCTCCACCCACTTCTCGCCGTAGGGGAAGGGCATGCCCTTCTCCAGGGGGATGGTGACGTTGGAGCCGATCGGCACCATGGACATCGACTCCACACCGGCCGCGACGACGAGGTCCTGCGTGCCGGACATCACGGCCTGGGCGGCGAAGTGGATGGCCTGCTGCGAGGAGCCGCACTGCCGGTCGATCGTGACCCCGGGGACGCTCTCCGGCAGCCCGGCGCTCAGCCAGGCGTTGCGCGCGATGTCCAGGGACTGAGGGCCGATCTGCGAGACGCAGCCCATGATCACGTCGTCGACCGCGGCGGGGTCGACGCCGGTGCGCTCGATGAGCGCGGTGAGGGTGTGAGCGGCGAGATCGGTCGGGTGGATCGTGGACAGCCCGCCGTTCCGCTTGCCGACCGGGGTGCGGACCGCGCCCACGATGTACGCCTCTGCCACGATGCCTCCATAGAAACCGAGCAGTATTCGGTTTGAAGCGTACCCCTCGGCACTCCGCCGGCAAACGATCGAATCCGATCCGATACCGGACGACCGGAAACCGCGGCCATCGGGCCGGAGGGCTTCGGCAGGCGCGATCCTCAGGAGGCGCGGTCTACCCGCTCGGTGGCGGTCATCCGGGCGTACACGATGACGTTGTCGAGGTAGTGGCCGCTCACCCGGTTGTACACCCCGCCGCAGGTGATGAGGCGGAGCTCGGCGTACTCCGTCCGGCCGTACACCCGCTCGGTGGGGAACGTGTCCTTGCTCGCCTGCTCCACGCCCCCGACCGTGAAGACCGCCACGGTCCCGTCCATCCGGACGACCTCGATCCGGTCGCCGTACCGCAGCTCGTGCAGCCGGCTGAAGACCGCGCTCCGGGTGCGGGTGTCCTTGTGCCCGAGCAGTACGGCCGGGCCGGCCTGGCCCGGGGTCGGCCCGCCCCTATACCAGCCGACGAGGTTCGGCTCGTCCATGGGCGGGCTCTCGAGCTCGCCGTTCCGGTCCGTCCCCACCGAGATGATCGGCGCGTCCACCCCGAGCTTCGGGATGATCAGCCGCTTCGGGGTGGCGGGCTGGAGGGGCGCGGCCGGCGGCTCGGCCGGGACCGGGGGCGGTGCCGTGGCGGCCGCCTGGGTGAGCGGCTCCCCGGGACCGCCCGGCCCCACCGAGGGGGCGAGCCCGCCGGGTTCCTCCCGCTGCAGTCTGATCGTCGAGCGATCCGGGGCGGCGTACTCCTCGGGCGAGCTCACCACGGAGATCACCCCGATGATGACCGTGATGATCCCGGCCACCGCGGCGAAGAGGAGCACCCCGCGCAGGGCCAGGCTGGCGCTCCCGGCCACCGGCTCGGGCTCCGGCGGCACCGGTGCCTGCGGCACCACCGGCGGGAGGACGACCGGCTGGAGGACCGGTGGTGGCCCGGCCGGCAGGTTCGGGTCGATCGGCGCGCCATGGGGCGGGCCCGGCGGGTACTGACCAGCGGGAGGCATGGTCATGGCGGCCTCCCCGTCACGAGCGCTGCCGTACGCCCCGGGTCCGCGCGCGGAGCGCCAGACCGCCCGCCGCGGACGCGAGGACCAGCGCGCCACCGGTCAGGATCAGGACCCGGCCGTCCGGGCCGGCCTCACCGCCGCCCCCGGTGTTCGCCCCGCCCTTCGGCGTGCGCGTCACCTGGACGCCCTGGGTGGGCTGCATGGTCACGGTCTTGTACACGGTCCGGGTCGGCCGGGGCGTGGTCGGGCTCGGGGTCGGGCTCGGCGAGGTGGGGAGGGACGGTGACGCCGATCCCGACGGTGTCGGCGAGGTGACCGGCCCCGCGGCCACGGTGACCACGTGCGACGCGGGCGTCGCGCCGGGCGCCGGGGTGCAGGAGTACGTGACCGGCGTGTCACCGGTGCTGAGCTGCAAAGTGAACGCCTGAGCGGTGATCGTCATGGCTCCGGCGGCCGCCGGGGTCACCGTGGCGGTCATCGGCGGCAACGGGACCGGCACACCGCTCGGCACCTCGAGGCCCGGGGTGGAGCTCCCCGCCGCCTGCGCGGTCGTGGTCGCCGACGGGCCGGCGACCACGAGCTGGCCGGTGAGCGTGATCGGCTGCGTGGCGGGGATCGGCCCGGGGGCGGGCAGGAACTTCCCGGGCTCGGTCGGCTGGGTGTTCGCCCAGACCACGGTGACCGGCTGGGACGGCGCGGCGCTCGCCGGCCCGGCCAGGGAGACGGTCAGCTCGGGCGCGTGGGTGGCCCCGGACTGCGCCGCCGTGCAGGTGTACGCGACGGTCACCGGGGCGGCATCCGCCTCGATCAGGAAACCACCGCCGAGCAGGACGCTCGCACCGATCACGCCGGCCAGGGCCGCCCGCGCGGCGATCCGGCCGGTCGCCTTCGACTCGCGCACTGACCTCGCTCCCATCCCCGTCATCCGTGGGCCTGCCACGATCTGACGAAATGGTCTTCCCGTCGTCAGATCCTAAAGAAAAGTGATGATAATCGGCATCTCTTAATGATCGTCCCAGAAGCCTGCTGGAACGTCACAGATCACCCGAAGATCGCTGAAGATCACAGGACGGCGCGGCGTACGGCCGGGCCCGGAAGGACGTCCGGCCACGGGGCCGCGCGGCCGGACCCGCAAGGGCGAGGCCCCGGGCCGGCTCAGACGACCGAGGTCAGCGTGGCGTAGACGATCACGTTGTCGGTGTAGTGGTGGGTCTTGGCGTCGTAGAGCCCGCCGCAGGTGATCAGCCGGAGCGACGCGGTGGCGGTGTTGCCGTACACCCGCTTCGTCGGGAACGTCAGCTTGCTCACCTGCTCGATCCCGTCCACCGTGAAGATCGCGGTCTTCCCGTCGGCCCGCCGGATCGCGATTTTGTTGCCGCGCTTGAGCTCGCGCAGCCGGTAGAACACGGCCGCGCCCGCGCGCGTGTTCACGTGGCCGAGCAGGATGGCCGGCCCCTGCTCCCCGGGCGCCGGGCCCAGCCGGTACCAGCCGACGAGGTTCGGCTTGCTGAGCGGCGGAACCTGCATCTCGCCCTTCGCGTCCACCCCCACCGGCTCCACGGGCGCGGAGACGCCGATCGCCGGGATCCGGATCCGCACCGGCCTGCCCTTCGTCCGCGCCAGCGTCATCCGCGCGGCCGAGGCGTTCTTCGGGGTCAGCGTCAGCGGCCGGCGCGGCCGGGCCGCGGGATCCGGCGGCGGCGCGGTCGCCGCGGCGGCGGTCAGCGGCTGATCGGTGCCGCCCGGGCCGACGGTCGGGGCGAGGGCCGCCCCGCTCACCCCGGCCCGCTGGGCGTTCACCGGATCGGCCTCCTCGGCGGACGGCGAGAGCAGGGCGAGCGTCCCGGCCATCACCGCGACGATCCCGCCGAGCGATCCGGCGATCAGCATGCCGGCGAGCACCGGCTGGGGCAGCGACCTGCGGCCCGGCGCCGCACCCGGCACCGGTTGCGCACCCGGCACCGGTTGCGCGGCAGGCACCGGTTGCGCGGCCGGCATCGCCTGGGCGGCCGGTACGTGCTGTACGGCCGGCACATGCGGCGAGCTCGGCATCTGCGGCGCCGCCGGGGACTGCGGCGGTGCCGGAGTCTGCGGCGCGCCCGGGCTCCCCTCGGCCGTGCCGTACGGACCGGCGGGTGCGGGATCCGCGGGCCGGTGGGCCGGATGCCCGGTCGGCCCGGCGGACGCGCTCTCCCCGGACGCGGCACCGGGGGTCACGCCCTCACCCGAGGCCGCCGGCTGCTCCTCCGGGGTGGGCGCGTCACCCGGTGTGGTGCTCATCGCCGCCCTCTCCGGCCGCCGGTCCGGTCGCGTGCGCGGCCCGGCGCCGAGCCAGCGCCACCCCGCTGCCCGCGGCGAGGGCGAGCAGCAGACCACCCGAGCCGAGGAGCATGGCCGCGCCCGCGGCGTTCCCGGCCGGGGCCTCACCGGTCTGTACCCCGCCCCGCGGCGTCACCAGCACCTGGGCGACGGTCGGGGTGGCGGTCGCGGTCACCGTGGTCGTCACCGTCGGCCTGGGGCTGCCGCTCGGGGTCGGGCTCCCCGACGTGCCCGGGCTCGGGCTCTGCCCGCCGTCCGACGGGCCCGGCGACGGGCTCTCGTTGCCGTTCCCGCCGCCATCGCCGTTCCCGCCGTTGCCGTTGCTCGGGGACACGCTGGGCGTGGACGAGGGACCGCCGTTGCCCGGGCCGTTCGACGGGCTCCCGGCGCCGCCCTCACTGATCACCACGCGGATCGCGGTGGGCTTGTTCACCGCGGTGCAGGTGACCCGGAACTGGCTCGGCGGGTCGAGCAGCTCCTCGGTGACCACCCGGAAGCCGTCGACGATCGCCCGCTTGTCCTCGGTGTTCGTGATCTCGAGCGTGTGTTCACGGTACGGCAGGCCGCGCACGCTCCAGAGGGTGTGGTTGCCGCGGTTCACGACGGTGACCGGGTTGCCGTTCTCGTCCTTGGAGGCGTCGGCGTGCTGCGGGACGCCCGGCCGCCCGTCGATCTTGAATTCCAGCCGCCCGGCCCGGTAGTCCTGCTCTGTGATGAAATCGACCCCGGTCCCGGTGAACTTGAACTCCACCCGATGCCACGCCTTGTCGGTGGCGTGCACGTCGTTGTGGATGTCGTTGAAGTGGGCGGGGCGGTCGTTGTCGTCGCGCCAATGATCCCCGTGATAGGTGACCGCGGGGTCGTCGTCGTTGACGATCCGTTCCGACGCGGGCGGTATGAACCCCAGGGTGAGCCGCTCCGGGACGATCTCGAACGTGCCGGGCTGGGTCGTGCTCACCGCGCCCGAGATGAGCGACGGCAGGGTCAGGGCATCACCCTTGCGCAGCTGCTCCTGCTCCTGCGCACCGGAGGAGTGCAGCTCTCCGGACCACTGCTGGCCGGTGACCTTCACGGCCCCGGTCGCCGAGAGCCGACCGCCGGCGGCGAAGTAGTCAGGGGAGACGAAACGGGACGTGTCCGCGTACTTGATGTCCCACCGGATGTCGAGCGGCTGCCCGACGGTCAGCGCGGTCTGCACGGTGAGGGTGGCCTTGAGCTGAACCGGTGTGCTGCTGACGAGGCCCCCTCGGCACCGATACGTGAGGTCGATCTCGGCGGTCTGGGCCTGGGCCGGGGTCGCCGGGGTGGCCAGGAGCATCCCGCCGACCACGCTCGCCACCGCGGCGGCGAGACCTCTGCGCCGCCTCGCTGTCCACTGACTCACCGCATGCTCCGTGATTCGCGATGCCGACCGGCTGACGACGTAAAGCGAGAAACGGTAAAGCGTCAGTAGATCTTAGGCCGGTACGCCTCACGGCGTGACCACATCCGCCAAAGGTGGCTTAGTTGAGACCTTTCACCAGGACGTATCCAAACCGGGACGATCGACCGATCGAAACCAGAACAGTATTCTGGTCGTGCCGAACGACCCAAGGAGGCGTAACCCGATGCAGCGCGACCTCTTCGAGGAAGAGCACCTGCTCTTCCGCGACACCGTTCGCGAGTTCCTCGCCCGCGAGGTGGTCCCCCACCACGCCCAGTGGGAGAAGGACGGGATCGTCCCCCGCGACGTCTGGAAGAAGGCCGGCGAGCTGGGGCTGTTCGCGCTGTCCGTGCCGGAGCAGTACGGCGGATCCGGCATCAGGGACTTCCGCTACAACGCCGTGCTCGACGAGGAGATCATCCGCGCCGGTGCGAGCGGCCTCGGGTTCTCGCTGCACAACGACGTCGTCGCCCCGTACCTCCTCGACCTCACCAACGACGAGCAGAAGGAGCGCTGGCTGCCCGGGTTCGTCTCCGGCGAGCTCATCACGGCGATCGCGATGACCGAGCCCGGCGCGGGAAGCGACCTGCAGGGCATCCGGACCACCGCCATCCGCGACGGCGACCACTACGTGCTCAACGGCCAGAAGACGTTCATCACCAACGGCATCAACGCCGACCTCGTCATCGTGGTCGCCAAGACCGACCCCTCCGCCGGGGCGCGTGGGATCACCCTGCTCGTGGTCGAGCGCGGCATGGAGGGGTTCACCAGGGGACGGAACCTGGAGAAGATCGGCCTGCACGCTCAGGACACGGCCGAGCTGTTCTTCGACAACGTCCGGGTGCCCGTCGCCAACCGGCTCGGCCCGGAGGAGGGCCAGGGCTTCATCCAGCTCATGCAGAACCTGCCGCAGGAGCGGCTGTCGATCGCGGTCGCCGCCGTGGCCGCGTCCGAGCGCGTCCTGGAGATGACCATCGAGTACTGCCGGAACCGCAAGGCGTTCGGCAGGAGCATCGGCAGCTTCCAGAACACCAGGTTCGTCCTCGCCGAGCTCGCCACCGAGGTCGAGATCGCCCGGCACTACGTGGACAAGTGCATCCGCGCGCTCAACGCCGGGGAGCTCACGGCCGTCGACGCGGCCAAGGCCAAGTGGTGGACCACCGACCTGCAGAACAAGGTCATCGACCGCTGCCTGCAGCTCCACGGCGGGTACGGCTACATGCTCGAGTACCCGGTGGCCAAGGCCTGGCTCGACGGCCGGGTGCAGAGCATCTACGGCGGCACGAACGAGATCATGAAGGAGATCATCGGACGCTCGTTCGGCTTCTGACCCGCGGGATCTGACCGACGTAGGGGCTTGGCCGGGGCGCCGGTGGACCGCACCGCCGGCGTCTCGGCGTGCCATCGACGTCCCGGCGTGCCGTACCAGCGTCACTGGTCGGTCCAGCGGTCCGGTGCGCTCATCGCCGGGCGTGCGCGCCGGAGATTCGTGACCACGAGCCGGTCGCGGGCCGCTCGGTCAGCGGATCTGCTCCTGCCCCCAGAGCAGGAGCATGACGACGATGAAGACCACCATCACGCCCGCGTAGCGCAACGGCGTCAGCTTGAAGAACCTGCGCACCCGGTTGAGCGCCCAGGCGAACAGAAACGCTAAGAAAACCAGGAGGATGAGTCCGGAGTCCACTTGATCCAGTATGGGGCCCGCCCTGCCGCCCGGTCACGGCCATTGCCGGATCACAGCGGCCAGGTGGCGGCACCGGCCGCGCCGGCCGGGTGACCTGGCCGGCCACGGGGACCGCCGACCCCTGGGGGGAGCTCGCACCCGTGACCTGCCGCCGAGGGAAGATCGACAACGCTAGCTTGTGAGCCGTGGCGACCGGACAATTGACCCTTCTGACCTGCACTTCTGCACAACCGCCGGTCTGCTGCAAATCCGGGCCCAGCGGACCCGCCCACACCGGTCGCGACCTGCGACTTTACCTTGGGTCCGCTCATCACCCCTAGAGGGATCGCAACACGCGCACCTCGATTCGGGTGTGCCGCTGCCCGTCCTCGGACTCCAGTCCGCTCATCACCCCTAGAGGGATCACAACATGATCCGGCCCGCCGCGGCCACGCTCTTGCCCTTCTGTCCGCCCATTACCCCTAGAGGGATCGCAACGAATGGAGCGGTTTCGTCAAGCTGCGCCAACGCGAGTACAAGTCCGCTCATTACCGCTGGAGGGATCGCAACTACCTGGTGAGTGCGAGCGCCCATGCGGGGCGCCAGTCCCTGTGAGGGATCGCAACCAGTTGCACCTGCCGACGTACCAGACGTTGCCGGACCCGGGTCCGCTCATCAACCCGCTAGAGGGATCGCAACACAGGTACCCGTTCACGATCCGGGCTGCCTTGTCGTCCGCTCATTACCCCTATAGGGATCGCAACATCAGCACCTGGTCGTACCGGTCGGCCACGCTGGCGAGTCCTCTCATTACGCTACAGGAATGCAATCCCAAAAAGCAGGGCACCAAAAATAAAACACGAAATGCCTCAAAGTAGACTTAATAAGCCAAATACCACCGCAGATGGTCACCCGAAGCCGCAGAATCAGCTAAGCGGGTGAAAGCGCCCGGTCAGTGGCCGCTGATGTTGATTTCGAACCAGACGGCCTTGCCGTCCCGGGTGGGGCGGGAACCCCAGCGGGCGGCGAGCTGGTCGACGAGGTAGAGCCCGCGGCCGCCCTCGTCGTTCTCCCCGGCGCTGCGGATCCGCGGCAGGCGCAGGTCCTGGTCGAACACCTCGACCCAGATGGACTTCTTGCCCCGGCGGAGCCGGAGGGTGAACTCCTTGTCGCCGACGACCTCGTCGTCCGCGCCCGGGAAGTCCCAGGTGTCCCAGGACTCGTCGAACGGCAGCGGCGGACCGTCGAGCACCAGGGCCCGGCGTGGCACGTTCGAATTCGCCGCGTGGAGCACGACGTTGGTGACGACCTCGGAGACGAGCAGGCAGGCGAGCTCGGCCCGCTCCTCGGGGACCTGCCAGCTGGCGAAGGCCTCGGCCGCCATCCGGCGCGCCTCCCCCACCATGATCGGCTGCGCGGGGAAGGTCCGCTCCTCGAACTCGAGATCGTCGTCGACCGACCGGACCACGAGGATCGCCATGTCGTCGTCGATCTCGCCGGGGATGGCGCGGCTCGCCGCCTCGGCGATGCGCTCGACCGGCTCGTTGGCGACCTTGGCGAGCGTGTCGCAGAGCGTGCGCAGCGCGTCGTCGTCGGACATGGGGGTGCCGTCCGCGTCCCGCGGCGGCCGCCGGTCGACGAGGCCGTCCGTGTAGAGGAGCAGCGTCGCGCCCGGGGGCAGGGTCCGCGTCTCCTCCTTGTAGACGAGGTCCGCGTGCATGCCCTTCGCCCGTACGCCGAGCGGGTGGCCGACCTCGCTGATGTCGAGCTCCTGCACGGTGCCGTCGACGATGAGCAGCGGTGGCGCGTGCCCGGCATTGGCGTAGGAGAGCTGCCGCGACCACGCGTCGTACACCATGTACAGGCAGGTGACGATCGGCGGGCTGCTGACGTCGGCGCCGTACTCGTCGCGCTCGGGCTCGACCACGATCCGGGTCCACTCGTCGAGCTTGGTGAGGATGTCCGCCGGCGGCTTGTCGTCGGTGGCGAACGCCCGCAGCGCGGCCCGGAGCTGGCCCATGATCGCGGCCGCCTTGGCGCCCCGGCCCTCCACGTCGCCGATCACGATGCCGACCCGGCCGGCCGAGAGGGGGATCACGTCGTACCAGTCCCCGCCGACCTGGGTCTGGATGCCCTGGCCGCGGGACGGAAGGGGTGCGGCCGGGTAGTACCACGCGGCGACCTGCAGGCCGTCGAACTCCGGGAAGTCCCGGGGCAGCAGGTGCTTCTGGAACGACTCGGCGGTGTGCCGCTCCTCCTCGAACAGCAGCGCGTTGTCGACGGCGAGCGCGACCCGGGTGGCGATCGCGCCGACCAAGTCGCGGTCGAAGGAGTCGTAGTGGTGCGAGCTCCGGTCGGAGAGGTTGGACAGGGCGAGGTACAGCAGGCCGAGCACCTCGCCGCGCGCGCAGAGCGGGGCGGCGATCGCCGAGGTGATCCCCACCTCCGCGCAGAGCCGGGCCGCGGCCTCGCTGGTCGCGGGGAAGCTCACCTGGGAGAAGTCCTCGACGAGGACGGTCTCCTGGTAGCGGAGCGCGCTCTCCGCATAGTGCCCGGGCGGGTAGTTGATCTCGTCGCCCACGCCCTTCCAGGCGTCCGCCGGCGGCTGCCACCCGTGCGCGTGCCGGGAGACCTTGCGGATCAGCCGGTTGCCCTCGAAGAGCTCGATGAAGCAGTGGTCGGCGAACTGCGGGACGAGGACGTCGGCGACCCGGTCGAGCGTCTCCTCCAGGTAGAGCGAGCCGGCGAGCCGTTCCCCGATGCGCTCGAGCAGGCCGATGCGGTCCTTCTCCCGCTCGTTGCTGCGCATGGCCTCGCGGGCCGTGAGCACGATCCCCGAGACGGACCCGGACGGGTGGCGCATCGGCACGGCCTGGGCCCGGACGTAGACCATGGTGCCGTCGCCGCGGATGACGTCGAAGGTGCCCTCCCAGACGCCGCCGCGGAGCACGTGCCGGGCGAGCTCGCCGGCGACCGGGCGGTCCTTGTCCGCCATCCCGAGGTTAGCCAGCGAGTCCTTGGCCATGGGCTTGCCCGACTTGCCGAACAGCCGTTCGGCGAACGGGTTCCAGTACAGGATGTTGCTGAACCGGTCGGCGACGACGACCGCCATGTCCGTCTGCTCGAGGATCGCCTCGGCGGTCATCCGCTCCGTGATGTCCTGCGGCAGGTCACCCCACGATCTCATTCCACGACCACCCCTCGGGGCAGCGCGCTCGCATCAACGGCCACGGTCGCTCCTGCTCGGGGTAGTGGTGTGGTTGGAGAAACGGGGTTACCTATCGAATTCAAGCAGGCACAGCTCTTTCCGTCATGCGCTGGCGACGAAAAGGTGTGCGGCGACACCGCGCGGAAGGTCCATATCAGTGCCGCCCGCCTGGTCATCGCCCGTCACCCGCACACCGTCGTCGCTCGTCGCAAGCGTTACCTCGCGTCCGGGTTGTATCCCAACTTGCTTGAGTTTAAGCATGAGGGCGGGATCGCTTTGCACCTGTTCGCTGATTCGGCGGATGACGACCTTGGTCGGCTCCTGCGTGGCGACGCTCGCCATGGTGGAGATCTTCTCCTCCCCGGCCGGCTCCGCCTCCGGCACGCCGAGCTCGGCGAGCCCCGGGATGGGGTTGCCGTGCGGGCAGTAGCGCGGGGCGTTGAGGAGATCGACGAGGCGCCTCTCCACCTGCTCGGACATGACGTGCTCCCAGCGGCACGCCTCGATGTGGATCTCCTCCCACGGCAGGCCGATGACCTGGGTCAACAGGCACTCGGCGAGGCGGTGCTTGCGCATCACGCGGGTGGCGAGCAGGCGGCCGGTCTCGGTCATGCTGAGGTGACGGTCGTCGTGCACGATCACCAGGCCGTCGCGCTGCATCCTGGCCACCGTCTGGCTGACCGTCGGCCCGCTCTGCTGAAGCCGCTCGGCGATGCGCGCACGCAGGGGAACGATGCCTTCTTCCTCCAGCTCGAAGATCGTCCGGAGGTACATCTCCGTCGTGTCGATCAGCCCGTTCGAGGTCAAGACTCCTCCAGCCCTTGTTAACCGATGCTACGACCTCCCCGCGCTCGCAGCCGACCTTATTGGGGAAAGCGATTTCAATGGGAAACAGCGGAGATAAGAGATTCCTTCCGGATGGTGAGCCGAGCCTGCCCGCGCTGCGGGAGGCCGCGCGCCGGTGCCAGGGGTGCTCCCTCTACCGCAACGCTACCCAAACCGTATTCGGCACCGGGCCGCCCGACGCAACGTTCATGTTCGTCGGCGAACAGCCCGGTGATCAGGAGGACCGGCAGGGCGCCCCGTTCGTCGGGCCGGCCGGGCGGGTGCTCGCCCGGGCGATCGAGGAGGCGGGCATCGACCGGGACCGGGTCTACCTCACCAACGCGGTCAAGCACTTCAAGTTCCAGACGCGCGGCAAACGGCGGATCCACGAGCGGCCCTCCGCGGCCGAGATCGCGGCGTGCCGGCCGTGGCTCACCGCCGAGCTGCGGGTGGTCGATCCGGTGGTGACGGTGGTGCTCGGCGCGACCGCCGCCCGGGCGCTGCTCGGCCCGGCCTTCCGGGTGACCCGGCGCCGCGGCGAGCCGATCCCCCGGGGCGTGGGGTCGTACTACGTGGCCACGATCCACCCGTCCGCGGTGCTGCGCGCCCCGTCCGGGCAGCGGGGCCCGGCCTACGAGGGGTTCCTCGCCGACGTCCGGGTCGCCGCCCGGCTGGGCGGCCGGTGAACGCGGACGGGGAACCGGTCACGGGGCGAGGCGCTCGCGGATCCACGCGTCACGGCCGCGCCGGTAGCGGATCCGGTCGTGCATGCGGTCGGCCCCGCCCTGCCAGAACTCGATCTCCTGCGGGATCACCCGGAAGCCGCCCCAGAAGTCCGGCATGGGCGGGTTCTCCGGCCACCGCTCGGCGAGCCGCCGGAACCGCTCCTCCAGGACCGCCCGGGACTCCAGCACCGCCGACTGCCGGGACGCCCACGCCGCGATGCGGGAGCGGTACGGGCGGGAATGGAAATAGGACTCGCTCTCCTCGCGCGGGAGCCGTACCACGGTGCCCTCGATGCGGACCTGCCGCCGGATCGCGTGCCAGGGGAAGAGCAGGCAGGCGCGCGGGTTCTCGGCGAGGTCCCGGCCCTTGCGGGACTCGTAGTTGGTGAAGAAGACGAAGCCGCGCTCGTCGTAGCCCTTCAGCAGCACGAGCCGCGCCGACGGGCGGCCCCCGGCCGAGCTGGTGGCGAGCACCATGGCGTTCGGCTCCGGCAGGCGGGCGTCGACGGCGTCGGCGAACCACTCGGTGAACTGGTCCAGGGGATCGTCGGCCATGTCGGACTCGATCAGCGGCTCACCGTCGTAAGCGCTGCGGAGTCCGGGCAGGTGGGAAGCGCTGTCCACGAGAAGGTATTCTCGCGCGCCTCAGAGTTGGCCGGATCCGGGGTACCACCATCCGACCTGGGAGAACGCTTATAGGGAGGGGTGGCGGAGCCGCATCCGAACCGAAAGGGTTAAATTGACCCGCCGGTATCTCGACATCAAGGCTCTGGACTCAGAGAGGGAGGCGGCCGAGAATGTCCGACTTCAAACCCGGGCTCGAAGGCGTCGTCGCGTTTGAGACCGAGATCGCGGAACCGGACAAAGAGGGCGGCGCCCTGCGGTACCGGGGCGTCGACATCGAGGAGCTCGTAGGCAAGGTCTCGTACGGCCACGTCTGGGGCCTCCTCGTCGACAACAGCTTCCTGCCCGGCCTGCCGGCCATGGAGGCCTTCCCGCTGCCCGTCCGCTCGGGCGACGTCCGGGTGGACGTGCAGAGCGCGCTCGCCCTGCTGGGGCCGGCCTTCGGCTTCCAGCCGCTGCTCGACATCGACGATCAGCAGGCCCGGGACGACCTCGCCCGCGCCTCGATGCTGGCGCTCTCCTTCGTCGCCCAGTCGGCGCGCGGCCTCGGCAAGCCGATGGTCCCGCAGCGGCTGGTCGACGAGGGCAAGACCATCGTCGAGCAGTTCATGATCATGTGGCGCGGTGAGCCCGACCCGCGGCACGTCAAGGCCATCGACGCCTACTGGACCTCCGCCGCCGAGCACGGCATGAACGCCTCCACCTTCACCGCGCGCGTGATCGCCTCCACCGGCGCCGACGTGGCCGCCGCCCTGTCCGGCGCGGTCGGCGCGATGTCCGGCCCGCTGCACGGCGGCGCCCCCGCCCGGGTGCTCCACATGATCGAGGCGGTCGAGCGGATCGGCGACGCCAAGAAGTACGTCCAGAGCGAGCTGGACAAGGGCAACCGGCTCATGGGCTTCGGCCACCGGGTCTACCGCGCCGAGGACCCGCGGGCCCGGGTGCTCCGCCGTACCGCCCAGGAGCTCGGTGCGCCGCGGTACGAGGTCGCCGCCGCGCTGGAGAAGGCCGCGCTCGAGGAGCTGCAGGCCCGCAAGCCCGACCGCGTCCTCGCCACCAACGTGGAGTACTGGGCCGCGGTCGTGCTCGACTTCGCGGAGGTGCCCGCGAACATGTTCACGTCGATGTTCACCTGCGCCCGGACCGCCGGGTGGGCCGCCCACATCCTCGAGCAGAAGCGCACCGGTCGCCTGGTCCGCCCCAGCGCCCGGTACGTGGGCCCGTCCCAGCGCTCGATCAACGAGGTGCCCGGCGCCGCCGAGGTGATCGGCAAGCTCTGATCCGCTCCGGGCCTCACCGGCATCACACCCGTTCCCGCCGTCTCGATCAGCGGCTCTGCCCCGGGAGGGGCCGCTGACGGGTACGGCTCGCGCAGTCCGGCCTTTCCCGCCTCCCCGGCGACGGCCGCGACGCCTCGGCGGCCGTGATCCACGGTCCGCGGAGGCGGGAAGGCCGCCCCGATCGGAAATATCTCCGAAGTTTCCGGCTCGAGAAATCAGGGCTTCTTATATTGGCGCAACCGGCTGCCCTGCGTCCAGAGCATCTGGCGAGGTCACTAGGCTTGCATCCGTGGCTGACATAGTGATTCCCGCCGACATCAAGCCCGCGGACGGCCGGTTCGGCTCCGGGCCCTCCAAGGTACGCCCCGAGCAGCTCGCAGCCCTCGCCGCGTCGGGGGCGAGCGTGCTCGGAACGTCCCACCGCCAGAAGCCGGTCAAGAGCCTGATCGCCCGGATCAAGGCCGGGCTCACCGAGCTGTTCTCGCTGCCCGACGGATACCGGGTCGTCCTCGGCAACGGCGGAACCACCGCGTTCTGGGAGATCGCCGCGTTCGGGCTGATCAGGCAGAAGTCTCAGCACCTGAAGTTCGGCGAGTTCTCCAGCAAGTTCACCAAGGTGGCGCAGAAGGCGCCGTGGCTGAGCGAGCCCACGGTGATCGAATCGGAACCCGGCAGCCACCCGACGCCCGTCGCCGAGGAGGGCGTCGACGTCTACGCGCTCACCCACAACGAGACCTCGACCGGCGTCGCCATGCCGATCAAGCGCGTCGCCGATGACGACTCGCTCGTGCTCGTCGACGCGACCAGCGCCGCCGGCGGCCTGCCCGTGAGCGCCGAGGAGTTCGACGTCTACTACTTCGCGCCGCAGAAGTGCTTCGCCTCCGACGGCGGCCTGTGGATCGCGCTGATGTCGCCGAAGGCGCTGGAGCGCGCCGCGGAGATCGCCGGCAGCGGGCGGTACATCCCCGAGTTCTTCAGCCTGCCGACCGCGATCGACAACTCGCAGAAGGACCAGACCTACAACACGCCGTCCGTCGCGACGCTCTTCCTGCTCGCCGAGCAGATCGACTGGATGAACTCCCAGGGCGGCCTGGCGTGGACCACGGCCCGTTGCGCCGACTCGGCGTCGCGGCTGTACACGTGGGCGGAGAAGACCTCCTACACCACGCCGTTCGTGGCCGACCCGGCCCAGCGGTCCAACGTCGTCGGCACCATCGACTTCGTCGATGGGGTGGACGCCGCCACCGTGGCCAAGGTCCTCCGGGCGAACGGCATCGTCGACACAGAGCCCTACCGCAAGCTCGGCCGCAACCAGCTCCGCATCGCGATGTTCCCGGCGATCGACCCCGCCGACATCGAGGCGCTGACCGCCTGCATCGACTACGTGGTCGAGCGGCTCTGAGCTCACCCCCGCGGCCGGGACGCCACCGGCCGCGGGGCTCCGCGTACGCTCCGGCCGGCCGCGACCGCCGCGGCCGGCACGGCGACGCGCCGGAGGTACGGCAGCGCCCGGTCAGACCGTGAGCGCACGGATCCCGCCGGGCGTCTGAGCGTTTCCACGCACCCCGTACCGCCGCCTCGGCTGGGAAGGGACCCGAACCGCCGGAAACGGCTCCGTAGGGGCGTCTACGGGCCGTAGAAGGCCATTCCCGGCGGCGAGCGCCAGGGTTTTTGTTCATGCGGTACGCGCTGGAGGGCTGAGCCCGCGGGCAGGCCGGGTACGGGACGGGTGGCTTCACGATTCGAAGATCACGTGCCCCGGACCTGGCGGCGGACACGCGCGACCGGACCCTTTGGGCGGGTCATGGCATCCGGGCGGTCATGGCGGCCGGGCGGCCCACGGCCGCGGACGCGCCGGCCGCGCCGTCACTCAGGCCCTGGGAGGGCGGGACCGCCCCGATCAGTAGTAGAGGGGCCGGTATCGCCGTCTGCGCAGCAGCCAGGCGGCGAGCACACCGCCGATGAGGCCGAAGAGGTGGCCCTGCCAGGAGACGCCCGGCTGCACGGGCAGCACGCCCAGCAGGAGCGACGAGTACAGCAGGACGACGATCACGCTCAGGACGATGTCGAGCGGCCGCCGGTCGAACAGGCCCCGGGCCACGACATAGCCGAAGTACCCGAACACCAGGCCGCTCGCACCCAGGGTGAGCGTGTTCGGCGGGCTGGTGAGCCAGACGCCGATCCCGCTCACCATGGTGATCAGGAAGCTCGCCGTGACGAACTTGCCGACCCCCCGGATCGCGGCGAGCGAGCCCAGGATGAGCAGCGGCACCGAGTTCGCCATCAGGTGGCCGAACCCGGCGTGCAGGAACGGCGCGAACAGGATGCCCGGAAGGCCGTACGGTTCCTGGGCGATGATGCCGAGCTGATCGAGCTGGCCCAACAAGAGCGTGTCGACGATCTCGATGACCCACATCGCCGCCACGAGCAGGACCACCAGGCTGATACCGCCCAGTGCCCCACCCAGGCCGTGTGCGAGGCGGTTGCCCGGGTTCCGCGGCGGAGGCGGGACGCTCGGCCAGTAATCTCCCATACCCTTACCGTACGATCGCGGGCGGCCCGGGGTCCCGTTCCCCCGCGGGACGGGTGCGCGGCCCGCGGGGGAACGGGGAGGCGACGGTTACTCGCCCTTCCAGACGGGCGCGCGCTTCTCGGCGAAGGCGGCCGCGCCTTCCATGGCGTCCTTCGAGGTGAACACCGGACCGGTGATCTCGTCCTGCTTGGCGAACATCTCGTCGAGCGACCAGTCGATCGACTCGACCATGATCTTCTTGGTCGCCGCGAGAGCGAGCGGGGCGTTGGCCGCGATCTTCTTGGCGAGCTCGGTCGCCTCCTCCAGCGCCTTGCCCGCCGGGGTGATCCGGTTGACCAGCCCGAGCTCGTGGAGCCGGGTGGCCGGGTAGAAGTCACCGGTCAGGGCGATCTCCATCGCGATGTGGTACGGGATACGCCGCGGCAGACGCATCACCCCACCGGCGGCCGCGACCAGGCCGCGCTTGGGCTCCGGCAGGCCGAACTTCGCCTCCTCGGAGGCGACGATGAGGTCGCAGGAGAGGACCAGCTCGAACCCACCGGCGAGCGCGTACCCCTCGACGGCGGCGATGATCGGCTTCTTCGGCGGGGCCTCGGTGATGCCGCCGAAGCCGCGCCCCTCGATCATCGGCAGCTCGCCCGCGAGGAAGGCCTTCAGGTCCATGCCCGCGGAGAACGTGCCTCCCGCCCCGGTGAGGACGAGCACGGACACGTCCTTGCGGGCGTCCAGATCGTCGATGGCGTCGGCGATCCCGCGGGCCACGGCGGCGTTCACCGCGTTCTTGGCCTGCGGCCGGTTGATGGTGATGACGCCGACCCCGCCGTCGACGCTTACCAGAACCTCGTCAGCCATGGGCGCCACCCTCACTTGGGCTGGAACCGGATACCGGCGTCGAACCGGATGACCTCGCCGTTCATGTAGTCGTTCTCGATGAGCGACCGGACGAGGTGGGCGAACTCCTCCGGGCGGCCCATGCGCTTCGGGAACGCCACCGGGGCGAGGAGCCGGGCCTTGAACTCCTCGACGTCCTTGCTGCCGATGGTGCCGTAGATCGGGGTGTCGATGATGCCCGGGCAGATGGTGAGCACGCGGACACCGATGACCGACAGGTCACGGGCGGCCGGCAGGGTCATACCGATGATGCCGCCCTTGGACGCGGAGTAGGCGACCTGGCCGGTCTGGCCCTCGATGCCGGCGACCGACGAGGTGTTGATGATCACACCGCGGGAGTTGTCGCTGTCCACGGGGTCGGTCTTGGCCATGGCGGCCGCGCCGATCCGCATGAAGTTGAAGGTGCCGATCAGGTTGACGTCGATCACCTTGCGGTAGGAGGCGAGGCTGTGCGGCGAGCCGTCCCGGTTCACGGTCCGCTCGGCCCAGCCGATGCCCGCACAGTTGATCACCGCGCGCAGCGGCTTGCCGGTGGCGACGGCGGCGTCGACCGCGGCCTGCACCGAGGCCTCGTCGGCCACGTCGGTCTGCGCGAACACACCGCCGATCTCGTCGGCGATCTTCTTGCCCCGCTCCGCGTTGATGTCCGCGACGAGCACCGTGGCGCCGATTCGTGCCAGCTCACGGGCGGTGGCCTCACCGAGGCCGCTCGCGCCGCCCGTGACGATCGCAGCTGCTCCGTTCAGATCCATACCGCGACCATAACCGACGACCGAATCAAGTTCTACGCGGGGTGGGTAAACGAGCGCTGCGCCGCCGGGACGCTGAAGCCGTACGGCAGCTCGAGCCGGTGGGCGGCGAGCAGGTCGGCGTCGGCGAGCAGCTCGGCCGTGGGCCCGTCCGCGACGATCACCCCGCCGGAGAGGATGAGCGACCGCTCGCACAGCTCCAGCGCGTACGGCAGGTCGTGGGTCACCATCAGGACGGTGACGTCCAGGCTCTTCAGGATCTCGGCGAGCTCGCGGCGGGAGGCGGGGTCGAGGTTGGACGAGGGCTCGTCGAGCACGAGGATCTCCGGCTCCATGGCGAGCACGGTCGCCACCGCGACCCGGCGCCGCTGCCCGAACGACAGGTGGTGCGGCGGCCGGTCGATCGCGTCGAGCATGCCGACCCGGGCCAGCGCGTCCCGCACCCGCCGCTCTAGCTCGGCGCCGCGCACCCCGAGGTTCGCCGGGCCGAAGGCGACGTCCTCCCGCACGGTGGGCATGAAGAGCTGATCGTCAGGGTCCTGGAAGACCAGGCCCACCCGGCGGCGGACCTCCCGGAGCGTGTCCTTGCGCACCGGGATCCCGGCCACCTCCACCGTCCCGTGCCCGGGGGTGAGGATGCCGTTGAGGTGGAGGACGAGCGTGGTCTTGCCCGCCCCGTTCGGGCCGAGCAGCGCGACCCGCTCGCCGCGCCGGATCGTGAAGTTCACCCCGAACAGGGCCTGGGTGCCGTCCGGGTAGGCGTAGGCGAGGTCGCGTACGACGAGCGAGGGCGGCGCGCCCGCCGCGCGCTCCGCGCCCTCCGCGTGCCGCTCACCGGCCGGGCCGCTCATTCTCCCTCTCCTGTCCGGTTCTCCGCCGCCTCCGGCGGGGACGTCACCAGGGTATGCGCCCGGCCGTACCGCGGCTTCCCGGGTGGTCACCATCGGGCTCCTTCCCTGCGCCGGATGAGTTCCTCCGCGTTCCCGCGCCGGGCGGGTGCCTGGACGGCCCGGCCGGGGCGGGCTCCTTCGGTCGGCGCCGTGCCGGTTCCGTCGCGGACCGGGCCGGCTCCCTCGCGCGCTACCGGGCCCGCGAGACCGTGACCCGCCGGGCCAAGGCCGGGAAGCGGCTCCTTCACTCGCACCGGTCCGCGCCTGGACGCCCTGCCTGCCCGTCACGTGCCGGCCGGGCCGGCGGCCTCCCGGTGCGGGCCGCCGGCGGGCGTGCCGGTCACGGCAGGGTCCACGCGAGCACGGCGGTGACCGCGGCGAGCACCGGGACCGACGCGGCGGCGGCCCACTGCCGGCCCGACGCGGGCAGCTCGTCGATCACCGGCATCCGGCCGGTGTAGCCGCGGCTCAGCATGGCGATGTGCACCCGCTCCCCGCGCTCGTAGGCGCGGATGAAGAGCGCGCCGAGCGACTTGGCCAGCACCGGGGCCTGCCGCAGGTCCCGGGCCACGAAGCCCCGCGACTCCCGGGCTATCCGCATCCGCCGCATCTCATCGAGGATCACGTCCAGGTAGCGGAGCATGAACATCGCGATCTGCACCATGAGCTGCGGCAGGCGGAGCCGCTCGGCGCCGTAGAGCAGCATCCGCGGCTCCGTGGTCGCGGCCAGCAGGATCGAGGCCGCCACCCCGAGGGTCGCCTTGGCGAGGATGTTCCAGCTCGCCCAGAGGCCCTCGACGCTCAGCGGGACGCCCAGCACCTCGACCCGCTCGCCCATGCCGATGATCGGGATCGCCACGGCGAAGAGGACGAACGGCACCTCGATCGTCATCCGGCGCAGCAGGAACGCGGCCGGCACCCGGGCGGCGAGCGCCACGCCCGCGAGCAGGAGCGCGTACACGCCGAACGCCCAGAACCGCTCGCGCGGGGTGGCGACCACCGCGACGGCGAAGGCCAGGGTGGCGGCGAGCTTGCACTGCGGGGGCAGCCGGTGGACCGGGGTGTCGCCCGGGAGGTGGAGCCGGTGCCCGGCGCTCATCCGCGCCTCCCGGCCACGTAGGGCACGCGACCGGCGCTCATCCGCGTCTCCCTGCCATGTAAGGGGCGCTCATCCGCGCCTCCCGGACGGGGACGGCCGGACCACGCGAACGGGGCTCACCGCGCCGGGCCGCACGGCGGCGCTCGGCGTGTCATCGCGGCCGGCGTGGGCGGGGCCCGCGGTGCCGTTCACGGCCGCGCCGGCCACCCCCGGGGGCGTTCCGCGCGTCCACGGGGTCGCGCCGCCCATGGGCGGGGTCATGCCGCCGCCTTGTCCCGGTTCCGGCGCCGCGCCGCGGTGAAGATCAGGCCGCCGGCCACGACCGTGATCCCGACCCCGATGACCCCGGCCGCCCCGGTGGCGAGCATCTCGTTCTCCACGCCCTTGACCGCGTAGTCGGCCATGGGGCCGTCCTCCAGCGGGTGCGGCTGCGCCACCGTGTCGAAGCCCTTGTCCTCCGCCACGCGCTCCAGGCCGTCCGGGGCGGAGGAGGCGAAGAGGGAGACCACGCCGGCGAGCAGCAGCGCCACCAGCCCGCCGCCGAGGAGGAACGGGCGCAGGCCGGTCCGGGCGGGCTGCGCGTCGGGCTGCTCCGGGGTGACCACCTTCTCCCCCTCGGAGGTGCGCAGCACCAGCGGGCCGGCCAGCCCGCGCGCGCCGTACACCAGGTCCGGCCGCACCGCGAGCACGGCGCTCACCACGAGCGCGGTGATCAGGCCTTCGCCGATGCCGATCAGCACGTGGACGCCGCCCATCGCGGCGGCCACGGCCGCCACGTCGATCGGGGCGGTGCCGCCCAGCCAGAACAGCAGCGTGAACGCGAGCGCCACCACCGGCACGGAGACCAGCGCGGCGAGGAACGAACCGGCCACCGCCACGGCGCGGCTTCGCGGCCGGCCGCGGGTGACGAGCCGGAAGACGCCCCAGCCCACCGCGGATCCGACGATGGCCATGAGGGTGATGTTGACGCCGAGCGCGGTCAGGCCGCCGTCGGCGAAGAAGACCGCCTGCACGAGGAGGACCACGGCGAGACATAACACGGCCGTGTACGGCCCGGCGAGTATCGCGGCGAGCGCCCCGCCCAGCAGGTGCCCGCTCGTCCCGGCGGCGACCGGGAAGTTGAGCATCTGCGCGGCGAAGATGAACGCCGCCACCAGGCCCGCCATCGGCGCGGTCCGGTCGTCGAGCTCGCGCCGGGCGCCGCGGAGGCTCACCGCCACCCCGGCCGCCGCGACCAGCCCGGTGCCCACGGACACGGGAAGGTTGAAGAATCCGTCTGGAACGTGCATGTCTCATCCCCTACGAGTGGGCGGTTTGTCCCAACTCTAGGGCGATCGCTTGCAGTTGCAAAGTCTTTGCAATTAGGTCCGGCGGATCCGGCGGACCAGCCTGCGGAACACCACCCGCGGGGAGGACACCACCACCGAGGTGCTGAGCCGCCGGTTCACCGCCGTCGCGTACGGCCGGGCCGTCCACCGCACCGGCCCACGCCACCAGCGCAAAGATCGGCCCAGGTTCTCCGGGCAGTCCACCTTCACCGGGAAGCGCAGCGGCGGGCCGCCCACGTCGAGCTCCAGGTAGGCGTCCCACACCCCGGGCCAGAACCCGCACGTCTGCGCGCTGAACGTCCCCGGCCCGGTCACCGCGGCCGGCTCGCGCACCTCCAGCCCGGAGGTCCGCTCCCGCCACACGAGCTGCCGCACCGCCGGCGCGGCCGGGGCCTTGGCCACCCGCACCCGGCCGTCCACCCGCAACCGCCGGCCGACCCACTCCGTGCGCGTGAGCCGTACCGAACCCGGGACCCGGATCACGTGCCCGCCGACGTCCACCCCCAGGCGGCCGTCCGGGGTGAAGAACGGCCCCACCACCCGGCGGCCGGCGAACCGCAGGCGCGGCACGGTCACGTTCGCGTCGCGCACCTGCCCGAACGGGACGGTGCGGCGGGTGCCGTGGCACTCGACCACCGCGTGCACGTCCCACACCCCGGCGGGGAGCGACCGCGCCGGGATCACCGCGCAGATCAGGTCCGCGACGCTCGTCACCCCCGGCCGCCACTCCCGGCCGGAGGCCCGCTCCCGCAGGATCAGCCCCGGCCGGCCCGGAATGCCGTCGAGCGCGACCCGCCCGCAGATCAGCAACCGGTCGCCCTGCCACTCCAGGCCCGTCAGCCGGTGGGTGAGCCGCGCCTGCTCCACCTCGGCCAGCCGTACCAGGTGCGTGATGTCGTCGAGCGCCTCGACCCGGGCCCGGTCGGTGAGGCTCAGCAGGTCCAGCACGCCCCGGGTCAGCCACTGCGCGCAGATGTCCGCCGTCTCGGCGACGATCTTCTCCCGGTCCTCCTCCCGGGCCGCCAGGAACGGGGCGCCGAGGTGGGAGAGGACGTCCAGCCGGAAGTGCCGCGCCAGCAGGCGGTCGCGGAGCGGGCCGGGCGGGACGTGCCGCCCCAGCACCGCGAGCGGGACACGGATCATCTGCAGCCAGGCGAGCGGGTCCCCGGACGGCTCCTCGCGGCGGGACGGCGGGCCGCCGCGCTCCCCCACCGCCACCGCCGAGATCACCTCGGCGTGGCAGTACGCGTGGACGGCGAAGACCATGTCCTCGCCGATCCGGAGGGTCTCGTCGAAGCGGATGCGATGCCGTTCGAGCATCGACCGCCGGAACAGCTTGGCGCAGGTGAGGTCGTCGTAGACCGAGCCGTCCGCTAACGCCTCCCGGGCGGCGGCCCGCGGGAACGCCCGGCCCTCGGCCGCCCGGAGCACGATGTCGGCGCCCTGCCCGTCCGCCACCGCGAGCATCCGGCCCAGCACCTCGGGGCCGAGCTCCTCCTCGGGATCGCCGAAGTACACGAAGCGGCCGCGCGCCGCGTCCAGGCCCCGGTTGCGCATCCGGCCCGGCAGCCCGGGGCCCGGCTCCTGGATCACCCGGACCACGCCCGGGTGGTACACCGCGTAGAGCCGGAGCAGACGGCGGACCTCCTCGGACGCGCCGTCATCGACCACGATGATCTCTTTGCGGACGCGCTGCACCAGCAGCGAGGTCAGGCAGCGGTCGAGAGACGTGCGGGAGCCGTACGCCGGCACGACCACGCTGACGTCGACCGCGCCGACACCCTCCGTCTCCATCGCCCCCCATTATGTGCCGCCCCACTGCCCCGACCTGGGATTTCAAGGCCCGGCGTGCCGCGGGCAAACCCGTCGCCAAGCGAGCGGCGCGCGGAGTTCTCCGGAACGCCGCCCGAGCCGGTGAGCCGCACGGCCGTCCGCTTTGTACCGGACGTGCCGTCCCCCACATCAATTACGACGAACCGCGCTCGGCGCCGGATCCGCGAAGATCACAAATGTGGCGCGCATCATCCCGGGCGCCGGGTGCGCCCGGCGGCCGGGGCATGGTGGGCTGCCTACCCGGGTGCACGCGGGCACGCCGGGCCGCCTCGGGTGGGCCCGGTGGCCGCGGGGCCTCGCGCCGTTCCCTCCGCGGTCAGATCCGCTCCGGGGTGGCGACGCCCCGGCCGATGGGGGAATGCGCACCCGTACGGGCCTCGCCGCCGCAGTGACGGCAGACCACCACGGGGTCGAGGACCTCCCCGCAGGAGTGGTGCCACCGGACCGGCGGGTCACCGGAGTTGAGATGCCGGTCGCCCCACTTCATCAGCATCAGCAGGACGTCGAACAGCTCGGCACCCGCGGGCGTCAGGTGGTACTCGTAGCGAACCGGGTGATCCCGGTACTGTTCCCGCCGGATCACCCCGGCGGCCTCTAGCTTGCGCAGGCGAGTGGTGAGGATGTCCCGGGGAGCGCCGGTGTGGCGCACGATGCCGTCGAAGCGCCGCACGCCGTAGCTGATCTCGCGGATCACCAGCAGACTCCACCGCTCGCCGACCAGGTCCAATGTGTCGGCAATGGAGCACTCGCGCGGCCGAGCCTCCCTTGGCACGTTCCGTAGCTTAATCACCCGGGAGAACCACTCCCGTCGCTTGAGGCCCATGCGTCCCACCATGCGGACGGTCACTTCTTCCGCGATATGCGGCACGGTGGGGATGCCGCCGGGAGGGGGCGGTGAGACCTGGCGGTTCGCCCGGTGAGCGGCCTGCCGGGTACCTCCTGCCGCGAACCTGGGGCACCATGGAGCGGTGACCGAGGTGGCGGACGGACTCGCGGCCGGCGGCGTCGGCACGGCGCACGCGCGGCCGTGCACCGTCGATCCCATGGGGCTGCTCGCCGACCTCGTCGCGGACGGCGAGGTGGTCGTGCTGAGCGGGGCCGGCCTGTCCACCGAGTCCGGCATCCCGGACTACCGCGGGGTCAACGGCCGGCTGCGCCGGTCCCAGCCGATGACGTACCAGACGTTCATCGGCAGCGCGGCGGCCCGCCGGCGGTACTGGGCGCGCAGCCACCTCGGCTGGCGGCACATGGCCGAGGCCCGCCCCAACGCCGGCCACCACGCCGTGGCCGAGCTGCAGCGCCGCGGCCTGGTCGCCGGGATCATCACGCAGAACGTCGACGGCCTCCACCAGGCGGCCGGAGCCCGGGACGTCATCGAGCTCCACGGCAGCCTCAGCCGGGTGCGGTGCCTCGGCTGCGGTGAGCGCACCCCGCGGGAGGTGCTCGACCGGCGGCTCCGGGAGGCCAACCCCGGGTGGACCGCCCGGGCCGGCGCCGTCAACCCGGACGGGGACGTCGAGCTCTCCGACGAGGAGATCGCGGGCTTCCGGGTGGTGGACTGCGCGTCCTGCGGCGGGGTGCTCAAGCCCGACGTGGTGTTCTTCGGGGAGAACGTGCCCCGGGACCGGGTCGCGGCCTGTCTGGAGCTGGCCGAGCGCGCCGGGCTGCTGCTCGTCCTCGGCTCCTCGCTCGCGGTGATGTCCGGGTACCGGCTCGTACGGCACGCCGCCGATCACGGGATCCCCATCGCGATCATCAATCAGGGCCCGACCCGGGGCGACGCCCACGCCCTGGTCACCATCGACGCCCGGCTCGGCTCGGCGCTCCCCCGGTTGCTCGCCAGGCTCGACGCGGCCTGGTGAGGAGGCGCCGTCCGGCGCCCGGGCGCGGCGCGGCCGCGTTCAGGGGCCCAGGGCGCTGCGGCGGCCGGTGATCGGCCGGGCCTGCAGGATGGTCAACCCGGTGGCCGGGTGCCAGCTCCACTCGATGTCCACCGGAGTGCCGAGCACCTGGGCGGCCCGTAGCACGCTCACCCGGACCGCGTCGAGCCGCTCGGTGTCCAGATGGGGCGGTTCAGCCGTCTCCTCCTCGACCACCGCCCGCCGTACCGGGTCGAACCTGGCCGCGAAGGCCTGGCGGGCGGGCCGGCGTCTCCGCACGGAGCCGTCGCGGGCGAGTTCCACGTGCTCGGGCACCACCCGGCCGTCGACCAGGGGTGCGCACAGGCCGCGCACCGCCTCGATCACCCAAGGTCTCACCGGCTGAGGGCTCGCTCCGATCACGTCGATCGGGGCGGAACATGAAGCCCGGGGACAACGGCTCACCGGCATCGCCGATGCGCGGCCGCCGCTCGATTTACCGCGACGCGGCGGTTCGCCCATGTTTCACCGGCCGGTGAGCAGAATTTCCAACGACATCCGGGGTAGATCCCCCGGAAATGGCGAACCGGAGTAGCGAAAAGGGACGAATCAAGGCCGCCACGTCGCGATCCCGCAGCCGCGAATCTCGGATAGGCCGGCCGGGGCGGAACGCGGCGTCTTCCAGCGTGCATTTCTGAAGGCCACCCACCGCTGATCAAGGGTGATGCAGCGCACGCCGGCCCGGTAGATGATCACCTACCAGCCGCTATGCGGCTCTCCGCCCGACCGAGCTCATCGGCTCAGGGGTGAGTGACCCTGAACCGTCATCCCTGACCTGTGCTGCCTGGCGACCACCGGGGCAGATCATGGTCAGCGAGCTGTGGCCCAGCGGTGATCCGAAATACAGACCACATCTCTGCACAGGGGCCCGGCCGCGAGACGGACCTGAGCACCCATGGTCGCCCGTAAAGCTTGCCGAATCAGAGGTCACAGCCGGCGGGCGGAAATGCCCCTCTTCGTGGACTTAGCGGGAGCTTAGGCACATGCACGGATCATGATGGGCGTTTCACAGAGACGAGAAAGCCGATCCGCCGTCAGGTCTCGCGACCGCGCTGACGTGGCACCGCGCTCCGGACGCCACCGGGACACGGCGATGAACCGCTGAACGGATCACGTCGAGGCCGCGCCCGGCAGACTCGGGCATCCCCGCATCGCCGCTCGGCCGGGCCGCGCCCACACCATCGTCGCCCGGACGAACGCCGTGATCCTCAACTGCAGGGGACGCTCACGATCAGGTCCGCCATGCCGGCGGATCGCATGAGCGGCGCGCAAAGATCCCGGACACGAATAAAGGCCCCCGGACCACGGGCCAGGGGCCTCACCTGCGAGAGCCGCCTTGGGGACTCGAACCCCAGACCTTCTGTTTACAAGACAGATGCTCTGCCGGTTGAGCTAAGGCGGCGTGTCATCACAAGAGTTTAGTAGGCCGAGGAAGGCCACGTCACTGTGTCACCGCTTGACGACGCCGCCGGGCGATCTCGTAGAGCGCGATCCCGGCCGCCACGCCGGCGTTGAGCGACTCGACCCTCTCCCCCATGGGGATGCGGGCCAGCATGTCGCAGGTCTCGCGCACCAGCCGGGAGAGGCCCTTGCCCTCCGAGCCGACGACCAGCACGAGCGGTTCGGTGAGGAGCGTGTTGTCCGCGATCTCCTCCTTGGCGTCGCCGTCCAGCCCGACCACGAACAGGCCTTCCTTGCGGTACGCCTTGAGGGTCTGGGTGAGGTTGGAGGCGCGGGCGACCGGGAGAGTGGCGAGGGTGCCGGCGGACGTCTTCCACGCCCCGGAGGTGACCCCGACCGACCGGCGGGAGGGCACGACGATCCCGTGCGCCCCGAAGGCCGCCGCCGAGCGGGCGATCGCCCCGAGGTTCCGGGGGTCGGTCACGCCGTCGAGCGCGACGATCAGCGGCACCTCGCCCGCCTGGTGGGCCGCCTCCACCAGGTCGTCCGGGTGGGCGTACTCGTACGGCGGGATCTCGAGCCCGATGCCCTGGTGCACGGCGCCGCCGGTGAGCTGGTCGAGCCGGTCCCGGGAGACCTCGACCATCGGGATGTCCCGGTCCGCCGCGATCTTGATCGCCTCACGGACCCGGTCGTCGGTGTCGATGCGGTAGGCCACGTACAGCACGCGGGCCGGAATGTCCGCGCGCAGCGCCTCGACCACCGGGTTGCGGCCGGCGATGATCTCCGCCCCCTCCTCGAGGAAGGGACGGCTCGGCGTGCGGGCGAGGGCGGGCGCCTGAGCGGCGGCTGCGGCCTTGCGTTGCCGTTCGGCGGCCCGGACCCGCTCCTTGTACCAGTGCCGCATGTGAGCGGGCGGCGTCGGCCCACGGCCCTCCAGGGAGCCCCTGATCTTGCCGCCGGAGCCCTTCTGCTTCTTCGCGGGCTTCCCTGAAGTCTTTCGCGCCATGGGACCTAGCCTACGGCCGGCGCTAGCGTGCCAGTTCCCAGCGCGTGCCCTGCGGGGTGTCCTCCACCACGATGCCGGCGGCGGCGAGCCGGTCGCGGATCGCGTCCGCGGTGGCGTAGTCCTTCCTCGCCCGGGCGGCCTGGCGCTGCTCGAGCGCGATGGAGACCAGGGCGTCCACGACCTCCCGCATCGCGGAGCCGTTCCGCGACCGCCAGGGTTCGGCGCGCGGGTCGAGGCCGAGCACGTCGAGCATGTTCTGCGTCTCGGCGAGCAGCCGGGCGACCTGCTCCTTGTTGACCTGGGAGATCGCGATGTTGCCCTCGCGGACGACCTCGTGGACCACGGCGAGCGCCTGGGGCACGTTGAGGTCGTCGTTCATCGCGTCGACGAAGGGCTGCGGGAGCGGCGCGGCCGCGTCCACGTCGTGGATCATCTCGGCCGCCCGGTTCACGAACCCCTCGATCCGCCGGAACGCCGCGGCGGCCTCCTTGAGCGCCTCCTCGGAGTAGTCGAGCTCCGAGCGGTAGTGGGCGGCGACGAGGTAGTACCGCAGCTCGATCGGCCGCACCTTGCGGAGGATCTCGGAGATCAGCAGCGAGTTGCCGAGCGACTTGCTCATCTTCTCGCCGCCGACCTTGAGCAGGCCGTTGTGCACCCAGTAGCGGGCGAACCCGTCACCGGCCGCCTGCGACTGGGCGATCTCGTTCTCGTGGTGCGGGAAGATCAGGTCAACCCCGCCGCCGTGGATGTCGAAGGTCTCGCCGAGGTACTTGGTCGCCATGGCCGAGCACTCGAGGTGCCAGCCCGGGCGGCCCCGGCCCCACGGCGTCGGCCAGCTCGGCTCACCCGGCTTGGCGCCCTTCCACAGGGCGAAGTCGCGGGGATCGCGCTTGAGCGACTCGTTCTCGGTGTCCCCGGCCGGCCGCATGTGCTCCAGCCTCTGGTTGGAGAGCCTGCCGTACCGGTCGGCGAAGGAGCGCACGTCGAAGTAGACGTCGTTGCCTGCGACGTACGCGTGCCCCTTGTCGAGGAGCCGCTTGATCAGCTCGATCATCTCCGGGATGTGGCCCATCGCCCGCGGCTCGACCGTCGGCGGCAGGCAGCCGAGCTGGTCGTACGCCCAGGTGAACAGGCGCTGGTTCCGTTCGGCGACGACGAACCAGGGCACCCCCTCCTCGGCGGCCACCTTGATGATCTTGTCGTCGAGGTCGGTGACGTTCCGGCAGAACGTCACGTCGTACCCCAGCCGCATCAGCCACCGGCGCAGCACGTCGAAGGCGACGCCGCACCGGATGTGGCCGATGTGCGGCGGAGCCTGAACGGTCGCGCCGCACAGATATATCGAGACCCGTCCCGGGTTGATCGGCACGAATTCGCGGACCGTACGCGTGCTGGTGTCGTAGAGGTGCAGGCTCACAAAGGCAAGGCTAATGCCTATTCGCACAGGACAGGCCTTCTTGTGGAGTCATGACCCGGACGGCTGGCGTCCGGGGCCGCGTCACACCACCCCGGGAGCCCTCGACCTGCCCATCGGCACCACTCAACGCACGAATACCTTTTTCGGCGTGATTCGCACGATTACCCGCTCGCCGTCCGGGTGAACATCCCACGGCCGGCCCGTGTACTTGCGGGAAAGCTCCTGAATCAGATCCGCCTCCGGATCGTCGATCATGGTCGCGATTCCGCGGACCTCGGCGTACCGATACGGATTCCCGGAGTCCATGACGAGGATCGACACGCGCGGGTCCCGGAGGATGTTCCGGTGCTTGCGGCGGCCCTTCACCGTGGAGAAGAGGATGTCGCCGCCGTCCGTCTTCACCCAGACCACCGAGGTGTGCGGCGAGCCGTCCGGGTTGAGGCACGCGACGGTCGCGTGGTTGACACCGTCGAAGAGCTCACGGGCGGAGTCCGGCAGCAACGTTCCTCCCTCTGATCGGCGCCGACAAGCCCGATCATGCCACCGCCCCGAAGGCCTCGCCCGGGTCATCGGCGCATCCGGTGTCTTGGGAACGCTGGATCTATCGGTCCGATTCTGTAGGCTCCCATCGTCATGGACGCCATCCCCCCCGCTCGACCCGGCGTCGCCGAACCCCCCGCACGCCGGCCGTCCGCGTTCGCAACGGTGCTGCGGCGCCTCGCGATCGGCGCCGCCTCCCTCGCCCTGGCCGCGCTGACCGTGGCGGCCTGCGCGCTCTCCTTCGACGACCTGCGCGCGTTCGCCCTGGCCGGGGGCGCCCCGGCCGAGCTCGCGGCCCTCTACCCCGCGGCGTTCGACGTCCTCCTCGCCGTGGCGCTGCTGACCCTGCCACTGGTGCGCGGCGGGTCCCGGCTGCTGCTGTTCCAGGCGGGGTTCGTCCTGTGCGTGCTGCTGGTCGCGGCCGCCGCGACGACGAGCACCATGGCGGCCGGCCTCACCCTCGACCCCCACACCGCCTCGATCGTGATCGCGCTCCTGCCGTGGGTGATGCTCGCGATCGGCTTATGGCTGCTGCTGCTCCTGCTCGCGCACGCGCGGGCGAACCGGGTCGAGCCGGACGGTACGGCCGGCGCCGACGACCTGTTGCCGTTCGAGCCCGCGCGGCCGGAGCCCGCCGAGCCGCCCGCAGAGGTACGGCAGGCCGGCCCGCAGGCGCGGGACGCCGGAGACGCGCAGGGACCGGCCGGCGACCGCACCGCGGACGCCGAGACGGCAGAGGTACGGCCGGCGGCGCAGGCGGATGAGCCCACCGCCTCCGGCACCGCCCTCGCCGCTTCAGAGCCCTCCGGAGACGAGCACGCCGCGGCCGAGCCCCCGGACCGGCCCGCCGGCGGCCCGGACGCCACGGAGCCCTCTTCCCACGAGCCGTCCGGCGCGGAGAGCCCGGCCCCGGCGGACCCGGCGGCGGAGACCGGCACGGCCTCCCCCGGCCGGCAGGAGCCGCACGACGCCGCCACGCCCGGTGCGGAGCCGGCCCCGGCCACCGCCCCCGTGGCGGATGCGGACACGCCGTCACCCGAGCCCGAGGCCGCCGAGCCGACCGAGAGCGCGGCCCGGACCGCGCCTCAACCGGAATCCCCGCAGGCGCCCGAGGCGGAGGCTCAGCCGGCCGGCGGGGATCGCCGCGAGGACGGGTCCGACACGGGGTCTGCGAGGGCACGGTCCGCGAGGGCGCGCCGGTCTGCGGCCGCCGCCGAAGCCCCGGAGGCCGCCGCCGAAGCCCCGGAGGCCGCCGCCGAGGCCCCGGAGCCGGATCCGGCCCAGGCGCCCGGGCGTACCCGGCCGCTCCGCTGGGGCGACCTCAGGCGCCCGCCCAAGGGCGACGTGCTCGTCTACCCGAAGCGGTCCCAGGAGGCCGCGGAGCAGGCCACGGCCGATGCCTCCCCGTCGGCACCGGCCTCGTCCACGGAGCCGGCGGCATCCCCGTCCGCGAGGGCTGAGACCGCGTCCGGTTCGGCCGCGGATCCGGAGACCGGCGGCGCACCGGCGCAGCCCGAGGCAGAGGACACCCAGCCGGTCCGGAGGCCCCGCCAGGGACGGGCCGCCAAGGCGGAGCAGGCGGCGCAGCCCGCCACCGAAGAACCCGGCGCACAGCCCGAGGACTCCTCCGCAGAGCCCACGGTCCCGCTCCAGCCGCCCTCGGGCCGGATGCGGAGCACGCCCCGGCCGCCCCGCTGAGCCGTCGCGGGCGGCTTGGCTGGTGGTGAACCGGGGCCGGTCCGTCAGAAGGTCGCCGAAGCCGGTGTGCCGGGCGACCGGGTCTCCTGGGCCGGCCGGCCAGGTCTTCGGGGGGCGTCCCCTGCGGGTCTCGGATGTGCCGGGCCGCCGGGCGACGCCGCACGACGCCCGCGTCCGCCGAGGCCTGCCAGGCCGTGACCATCGGCTCGTTCTGGGCCGCCCTGGCGCCGAGCACCGCTTCGACGACCGCCGGGCGTCCGGGGTGCGTGCCGCCGTGACCGGGCGGGCCGGCATCGCCGGCCGCCCGGATCCGCGTGACCCGCTCACATACGAAAGCCCGGCGGACGCTTGCCCGCCGGACACCCGTCACTGCCGGTTAGACGCGTGACCTGCCCCGGCTCCGGCCCCGGATTCCGCTGAACAGGGCGACACCCACGACCGCGAGCAGGATCTGCATGAAGAGCTCGATCCAGTCGATGCCAGGGGTCGTCGCCACGCCCATGACCTGAGCGAGGGCGGTGCCGATCAGGGCGGCGACGATGCCGATGGCGATCGTCCACACCCAGGTGATCTGCTGCTTACCCGGCAGCAGCAAGCGCGCGATCACGCCAACGATGGCGCCTATGATGATCGCGCCGATAATCGCCGTCATCTCGACCTCCCGGTCTGCAGGGGCGCCCCTGAGGGCCGCGGTGTGGATGTACCCCCAGCCCGGGAAATATGCCGATGGGAGAGGAGAAACCGGGAAAAAGAAAAGAGGCGACGGCTCGTCCCGCGCCTCGTTGAGCCGCCGCCTCACGCCTTAAGAGGACACCCAGGCGTTGATGCGGTTGACGTATGCGGTTAGGTCCTTAAGACCGGGGGAAGACGATGGCGGTGGCGATCGCCGCGATGCCCTCGCCCCTTCCCGTCAAGCCAAGGCCGTCCGTGGTGGTCGCGGCCACGCTCACCGGTGCACCGGCGGCCGCGCCCAGGGCCTTCTCCGCCTCGGCACGGCGTGGCGCCACCTTAGGGCGGTTGCCGATGATCTGGACCGCCAGATTGCCGATCTCGAATCCGGCGGCTCGCACTCTCCGGGCCGTCTCCTCCAGGAGCACGGCACCGGACGCCCCCGCCCAGCGTGGGTCGGCCGTACCGAACAATCCGCCGAGGTCGCCGAGTCCCGCGGCGGAGAGGAGGGCGTCACAGCACGCGTGTGCCGCCGCATCCCCATCGGAGTGACCGGCCAGTCCGGGCTCACCCGGCCAGTGCAGACCGGCGAGGTAGAGCTCTCTTCCGGGAGAGAACGGATGGACATCGACTCCGATACCCACCCGTGGTGCCGTCGCGTTCAGGAGATCAGCACCTCGCCGAGTTCAGCACCTCGTCGAGCAGGGCCTCGGCCTTGTCCTCGTTGGTGTTCTCGGCCAGCGCCAGCTCGCTCACCAGGATCTGCCGCGCCTTAGCGAGCATTCGCTTCTCACCGGCCGAGAGGCCGCGCTCCTTGTCCCGCCGGTACAGGTCACGGACGACCTCGGCCACCTTGTTGACGTCACCGGACGCCAGCTTCTCAAGGTTGGCCTTGTAGCGCCGCGACCAGTTGGTCGGTTCCTCCGTGTGCGGCATCCGCAGCACGTCGAAGACGCGCTCGAGGCCCTCCTGGCCCACGACATCGCGCACCCCGACGAGTTCTGCGTTCTCCGCGGGAACCTGCACGGTAAGGTCGCCCTTGTCGACCTTCAGCACCAAGTAGGTCTTCTCCTGACCGTTGATGGTGCGGGTGGTGATGGCCTCAATGCGAGCAGCCCCATGGTGGGGGTAGACGACCGTGTCGCCGACCTTGAAAGTCATGTGACGAGTACCCCTTCCGCTGTACTCGAGAGTACCACGCGCCTCGCGCCCCCCGGAACAGTGAAAGGAACATAACTGCAGGTCAAAGCCGCGTTTTGGGTCTTGACAGGCCGTCAACGATGTGAACCGGCATTTCGGTACATGGCGTGACCTGCACCGCTGTCAACCCGGGGCGCGACCGCCGTACCGGCGGGGAGCGCCCACCAGACCTCCCGTGGGCGTGGATAAGGTGTGTGCTGCCCATCTACGTGCGTACCAAGGAGACTTGCACCGTGACCAGCAGCAGACGCAGGGCGATCGCCGCAGGAGCGCTTCTCGCCGCAGTCATCCCTGCCCTGGCCGCGTGTGGCGCCGGTTTCACCGCCAACACCAACAAACCGTACGCTCCCACCGAGGCCGGTGTCCTGATTAGCGCCGAGTCCGACGGACCGTTCAGCAATCCGTACGAAGTGAAGGGCATCCAGGTGCCCCAGGCCTTCATCCTCGGGCCCGACTCGGGGGCGCAGATCGCGGCCGGCGGCTCGGCTCCGCTCTACCTCACCCTCACCACCAGCGGGGGCACGGACACCCTGACCGCGGTCACCCCTGACGAGCAGAAGGCCACGCAGGTCACGCTGCCCGGCCCGGTCCAGGTGACCTCGGAGGGGCTCGCCCGGACGACCGGGGCGCTGCTGCAGGGTCTGAAGCAGCCGCTGCGGGGCGGTGAGTACATCCAGCTCAGGCTGCAGTTCCAGAACGCCGGCGAGATCCCGCTCACCGTGCCGGTCGTGACGCGCAGCCGTGAGTTCGCCACGCTCCCGCCGGCGCCCCAGCCGACCGAGACCGCGGCCACCCCGACGGAGACCCCGGAGCCCTCGCCTTCCCCGACCACCGAGCCGTGAGGCCGCACCGGGCGGCGAGATCTGAACGGCCTGGGGCGTACGGCACCGCCGTACGCCCCTCATCGTTTCCGGGGTCGGTTCTCCGCGTTTCCGGGGTCAGTTCTCCGCGGTCTCGAACTTGTAGCCCAGGCCGCGGACGGTGAGGATGTACCGGGGCTTGGACGGATCGGGCTCGATCTTGGCCCGCAGCCGCTTGATGTGCACGTCGAGCGTCTTGGTGTCGCCCACGTAGTCGGCGCCCCAGACCCGGTCGATGAGCTGGCCGCGGGTGAGCACCCGCCCGGCGTTGCGGAGCAGCACCTCGAGCAGCTCGAACTCCTTCAGCGGGAGCTGGACCTTCTCCCCGCGCACGGTCACCACGTGCCGGTCGACGTCCATCCGGACCGGACCGGCCGCGAGCACCGAGGACGGGGGCTCCTCGGCGTCGCCCCGGCGGCGGAGCACGGCGCGGATCCGCGCCACCAGCTCCCGGGAGGAGAACGGCTTCGTCACATAGTCGTCCGCGCCGAGCTCCAGGCCCACGACCTTGTCGATCTCGCTGTCCTTCGCGGTGAGCATGATCACCGGCACCTTCGACCTCTGCCGGAGCGAGCGGCACACCTCGGTCCCCGGCAGGCCCGGGAGCATGAGATCGAGCAGGACGAGGTCGGCGCCCTCGCGGTCGAAGACCTCCAGCGCCTCGGGTCCGCTGGCCGCGACCGCGACCTCGAACCCCTCTTTGCGCAGCATGTACGACAAGGCGTCGGAGAACGACTCTTCGTCCTCGACGACGAGCACGCGGGTCACTGAGCGGCCTCCACAGGGGTGTCGGTTCGGGATGAGGCGGGCTCACCGGCGTACGCCGGGAGCCGGAGGGTGAACGTCGATCCGGAGCCTTCCTTGCTCCACACCGTGACCTCGCCGCCGTGCGCGACGGCGACGTGCTTGACGATCGCGAGCCCGAGCCCGGTGCCGCCGGTGGCCCGCGACCGGGCGGCGTCCACCCGGAAGAACCGCTCGAAGATGCGCTGCTGGGCCTCCTCGGGGATGCCGATGCCCTGGTCCGCCACGCTCACCTCCACGTACCCGTGCGCGGACCGGGAGCTCACCACGACCCGGGTCTTCTCGGGGCTGTACGCGATGGCGTTGTCGATCAGGTTGCGGAGCGCGGTGACCAGCAGGTCATCGTCGCCCCACACCTGCAGGCCCTGGGCACCGGCGGTGACGAGCTGAATGCCCTTGGCCGAGGCCTTGGTGTTGCACCGGTCGATCGCCTCCCGGATGACGTCGTCGACCAGGACCGGGGCCGGTGAGGGGATGGGCTCCCCGCCCTGGATCCGGGAGAGCGTGATCAGGTCCTGGATGAGGTTGGTGAGGCGAGCCGCCTCGTGCTGCATCCGGCCGGCGAAGCGCCGCACCGCCTCGGGGTCGTCGGCCGCCGCCATGACCGTCTCCGCGAGCAGGCTGAGCGCGCCGACCGGGGTCTTCAGCTCGTGGCTGACGTTCGCCACGAAGTCCCGGCGGACCGCCTCGACCCGCTGCCGCTCGGTCTGGTCCTCGGCGAGGACGAGCACCTGCCCGTCGGTGCCGAGCGGGGCCACCCGGACCGCGAAGGTCGTGGTGTCCTGCCCGAACCTGCCGCCCCTGGTCTCGATCTCGCTCTCCCGGATCTCCCCGTCCCGGCGGACCTTCCGCGCCATGGCGAGGAGCTCGGCGGCCATCAGGGTGTCGCCGCGCACCAGGCCGAACGCGCGTGCCGCCGGGCTCGCCCGGAGCACGCGGTCGTCGCGGTCGAGCACCACGGCGGAGGATGGCAGGACGGCGAGGACGGAGGCGACCCCCGGCGCCAGGTCGTCCCCCCGATCGCGCTGGCGCATGCTGAACTCCAGGGTCCGGACGATCGCGAGCATGACGAACGCGCCGACGAGGAATCCGCCCATCGCCGCCAGGCTCGCCAGCAACTCATTCACTCTCAGCATGCTATGCCGCTTTTTCGCTGATCATCACGTGCAAATAGCGCCCCGCACGCGTTTCCGGAAATGTTCATATTGCGGTCAGGTGGCGTTAACCATTTCCTGAATAGCGTGGCGGCATGCGCGACGCCTATCACGAAGAGCTCAATGCCCTCACCGCGCGCCTTCTCGAGATGTGCAGGTTCGTGCGGTCGGCCATGTCCCGGGGGACGACGGCGCTGCTCGGCGCCGACCTGGCGCTGGCGGAGAGCGTGATCGCCGACGATGCGGAGATCGACCGGCGCTACGCGGAGGTCGACTCCTCGATCCAGCTGCTGCTCGCCACCCAGCAGCCCGTGGCGGTCGATCTGCGCACCGTGATCACCGCTCTGCGCATCTCGGCGGATCTCGAGCGGATGGGCGATCACGCGGAGCGCATCGCCAAGATCGCGCGAATGCGCCATCCCGAGCCGGCGGTCCCGGCCGAGGTGCGGGACACCATCGCCGAGATGGGGGCGATCGCCGAGGATCTGATCAGCAAGACCGCCTCCGTGATCGAGTCGCGCGATGTGGATCTCGCCAGGCGGCTGGTCAAGGAAGACGACGAGATGGACCGGCTGCACCGGCGGCTCTTCCGCGTCCTGCTCTCCGCGGACTGGCCGCACGGCGTCGAGGCGGCGATCGACGTCACGCTCATCGGCCGGTACTACGAGCGGTACGCCGATCACGCCGTGCGGATCGCCCAGGACGTGATCTACCTGGCCACCGGCGACCGCGACGCCGATGGCGCGGGCTGAGCCCGCTCACGGGCGATGGCGGCCCGGCGCCGGTGGCCCGCCGGTACGGCCCGGAGGCGAGGCCATCCGGCTGAGCCTTCTCCGGCCGGCGACGCCTGACCTCCACCCGCGATGCCGCAGGGGATCCCGGCATCCCCGGCCGCCGCGGGGAACCCAACCTCACTCGGCGCGGCGCACCTCCGGTCGCGCCGCGGAGAAATGAACCTTGGACACCGAGGCGGCCGCGACCCGCGGGACGCGGCCCCGGCGAAGCCCTGGTTCGGGGGCTGGGACTTCGGAACACGCCTCGCCCACGCCCGGCCCGGTGGGGCGGGCCACGCGACGCACCGGGGACCGCCCCACCACCGAAGCCTCACGATCGGCTGCGCGCAGCCCAACGATCGCGTGCGCGCGCCACCCGCCGGCGCGCCGCATCCGGCCGGCGGTCCGGCTTCGCCGTGGCGCTCATCTCCGCCACCGGCCGGGTGGGCACGCCGTACCGCGAGCTCCGCGGCGAGGGAGACGAGCCGATGCGCCCCGCCGCGCGGGGCGTGATGATCATCGGCCGGCCCGGGCCCGCCCGCCCCGCGCCTGGGCCGGCCGTCGCGGCGGTTACTTCTTCCCCTGGTTGGCGACCGCCTCGATCGCGGCCTTGGCGGCCTCGGGGTCGAGGTACTCGCCCGGGCCCTTCGGCCGGAAGTTCTCGTCGAGCTCGTAACGGAGCGGGATGCCCGTCGGGATGTTCAGCCCGACGATGTCCTGGTCGCTGATGCCCTCCAGGTGCTTGACGAGGGCGCGCAGCGAGTTGCCGTGCGCCACCACCAGCACGGTCTTGCCCGCGGCGAGGTCCGGGACGATCTCGTCGTACCAGTACGGCAGCAGCCGCGCGACCACGTCCTTGAGGCACTCGGTCCGCGGGATGAGCTCGGGCGGCAGGTTCGCGTACCGGCGGTCGCCGCGCTGGGAGAACTCGTCGTCGTCGGCGATCGGCGGCGGCGGCACGTCGTAGGAGCGGCGCCAGAGCATGAACTGCTCGTCACCGAACTGGGCGCGGGTCTGCGCCTTGTCCTTGCCCTGCAGCGCGCCGTAGTGACGCTCGTTCAGCCGCCAGGAGCGCTTCACGGGGAGCCACAGCAGGCCGGCCGCCTCGAGAGCGAGGTTCGCCGTCTTGATCGCACGGGTGAGCACGGAGGTGTGCACCACGTCCGGGTAGATGCCCTTCTCGACGAGGAGCCGCCCGCCCCTGCGGGCCTCTTCCTCACCCGCCGGTGAGAGGGTGACGTCCACCCAGCCGGTGAACAGCCCCTTGAGGTTCCATTCGCTCTCGCCGTGCCGCAGCAGGACCAAAGTCGCCATGGCGCCCATCCTATGGGGACGCGCCTCCCCGCGGCCTGACGGGTCGATCGGCCCGCGGCTCACCGGATCGATCGTCCGGGCGTCAACTCCCCGAGCCGGCCTCGACGACCCGGGCGAACGGCCGGAGGTTGGCCAAAGACTCGCCCCGCTTGACGCGCCACTCCCACTCGCGGCGGATCGAGGAGGCGAACCCCAGCTCGATGGCGCGCTCGAACGACTCGTCCGCGTAGGTGAGCACGCACCCGAGCAGCCGGTCGATCTCCTCCGGCGTCACCGCGTCGATCGGGATCCGGCCGACGAGGTACACGTCGCCGATCTCGTCGAGGGCGAAGTGCACGCCGTACATCGACCCGTTCTTCCGGAGCAGCCACCGGTAGAACTCGGCGTGGTTCTCGTCCGGCTTGCGGCAGAAGAACGCCTCGATGTTGAGCGCCTGGTCGCCGAGGATGAGCCAGGTCATGGTGGCGAGCTTGTGCTGCCCGGGGAGCTTCACGAGGAAGGCCCCGGGCCTCGGGCGCTCGTACGAGAGCTCGGCCGCGGCAAGCGCCGACTCGATCACGCCTTCCAGGTCCGACCTCATGGTTCCACCCTACGAGCCGGCGCTGAACCGCTAGGAGTTGGCCCCGACCGGGACGGTGCGGTGGACCCGCTCCAGGGCCTCCGTGTAGACCTCGGCGAGCCGGGCGGCCGTGGCCGACCAGCCGAACCGGGCGGCGTGCCGTACCGCGCCGGCGGAGAGCGCGGCGAGGCGGTCCGGGTCGTCGAGCAGCTCGGCGAGGGAGGCGGCCCACTGCCGCGGGTCGTGCCCGTCGACGAGCACGCCGGAGACGCCGTGCCGTACGGCGGTGCGCAGCCCGCCGACCGAGGCCGCGGCGACCGGCGTGCCGCACGCCTGGGACTCCAACGCGACCAGCCCGAACGACTCGTTGTGCGACGGCACCACGGTGAGGTCGGCGGCCCGGTACCAGTCGGCCAGCTCGGGCTGCGGGGCGGGCGGCTCGAGCCGCACCACGTCGGCGATCCCGAGCTCGGCGGCGAGGTCGGCGAGGAGGGACGGGCGGGCGAGCCCGTTGCCGCTGGGGCCGCCCACGCAGGCGACGATCAGCCGGGACCGCAGCTCGGGCCGCTCGGCGATCATGATGGCGGCGGCCCTGAGCATCACATCGGGGGCCTTGAGCGGCTGGATGCGGCCGACGAAGAGGAGCACCCGCGCGTCCGCGGGCAGGCCGAGGCGGCGGCGGGCCGCGGCCTTCGGTGCGGGCCGGAAGATGTTCAGGTTGACGCCCGGGTTGACCACGGTGACCCGCTCCGGCGGCGCGTGGTACAGCTCGATCAGCTCCCGCGCCTCGGTCACCGTGTTGGCGACCAGCCGGTCGGCGACGTCGACGACCTGCTCCTCGCCGAGCACGCGGATCGCGGGCTCCGGCTTGTCGCCCTCGGCGAGCCGCAGGTTCTTCACCTTGGCCATGGTGTGCATGGTGTGCACGAGCGGCACGCCCCAGCGCTCCTTGGCGAGCCAGCCGACCTGCCCGGAGAGCCAGTAGTGCGAGTGGATCACGTCGTAGCGCCCGGGCTCGTACATCGCCTCGGTGCGCAGCACGCCGGAGAGGAAGCTGCAGAGCTGCCCGGGGAGGTCGGCCCGGTCCAGCTCCTCGTACGGCCCGGCCGTGACGTGCCGGACGAGGACGCCCGGGTGGAGCTCGACGGCCGGCGGCAGGTCGCGGGCGGTCCGGCGGGTGAAGATCTCCACCTCGATGCCGAGGTCGGCGAGGCGTCTGGCGACCTCGACGATGTAGACGTTCATTCCGCCCGCATCGCCCGTCCCGGGCTGGTCCAGCGGGGACGTGTGTACGCTGATCGTCGCCACTCGGTTGACCCGACGCCGTCTGGCCGCCACCCGAACCACCTCCGAAAGGCTGATAACCCTAAGAAGTCTCACGAGATTCCCCTGGACCGTCAGATCGCTCGGAAAGCGGCCAATGGGAGGATCGGCTCAGCCGGAGCGGAAGACGACGCGGAAGGACTGTGGGGTGACGAAGAAGACTGCGGTGGTGACCGGCGCGAGCAGCGGGATCGGCGCGGCGACGGCCCGCAGGCTCGCCGCCGAGGGGTACCAGGTCGTGGCCGGGGCGCGGCGGCGGGATCGCCTGGAGAAGCTCGCCGCCGAGGTCGACGGGATCATCCCGGTGACGCTCGACGTCACCTCCCAGGAGTCCGTCGACGCCCTCGCCGCCTCGCTCGACCGCTGCGACGTGCTGGTGAACAACGCGGGCGGCGCGATCGGGCTGGAGCCGGTCGCCGAGGGGAGCGTCGAGGACTGGCAGCGCATGTACGACGTGAACGTGCTCGGCACGTTCCGGATGACCCGGGCGCTGCTGCCGAAGCTGATCGAGTCCGGGGACGGCGTGCTGGTGCTCGTCACCTCGGTCGCCGGGCACGTCTCGTACGAGGGCGGGGGCGGATACTGCGCGGCCAAGCACGCCCAGGCCTCGATGGCCGCGACGCTCCGGCTCGAGCTGTGCGGCCGGCCGGTCCGGGTGATCGAGGTGGCCCCGGGCATGGTGAAGACCGAGGAGTTCTCGCTCACCCGCTTCCGGGGCGACGCCGAGCGGGCGGCCAAGGTCTACGAGGGCGTGCCGGACCCGCTCACCGCGGACGACATCGCCGACGTGATCGCCTTCGCGGTCACCCGTCCCCCGCACGTGAACATCGACCAGATCGTGGTACGGCCGCGCGCCCAGGCGGCGCAGCACAAGGTGCACCGGGTGACCCAGGACGCATGAGCCTCACCGCACCGGCGGACCGGCGGGCCGGCCGGGGCGCGCGCGTCCTCGATCCGCGATCGCGGGCCGGTGCGCGGGCCCGCCCGATCGGGATGATCACCCGCGGCACCACGGGGCAGAACCGGCTCCGCCGCTGCGACCGGTGGATCGCCGCGGTGTACGGCCCGCTGCTGCGCTCGGCCGCGCCGCCCCTCGTGGTGGACCTCGGCTTCGGCGCGTCCCACGTCACCACGCTGGAGCTGTTCACCCGGCTGCGGCGGGTGTGCCCGAGCGTGGAGGTCGTGGGCGTCGAGATCGACCCGGCCCGGGTCGCCGCGGCCAAGCCGTACGAGCGGGAAGGGCTCTCGTTCACCCTCGGGGGCTTCGAGCTGCCGGTCGGCCGGCCGCCGCTGCTGGTGCGCGCGTTCAACGTGCTGCGGCAGTACGAGCAGGAGGCGGCCTGGGCCCACTGGGACCTGCTGCGTTCCGGCATCCACCCGGACGGCGTGATCGTCGAGGGCACCTGCTCGGAGGTCGGCCACCGGGCCACCTGGGTGGCCCTCGGCGCCGAGGGGCCACGGACGCTCACGTTCGCGGCGCGGTTCACCGGCTTCGAGCGCCCGTCGGATCTCGCCGAGCGCCTGCCGAAGACGCTGATCCACCGCAACGTCCCCGGGGAGCGGATCCACGCCTTCCTCACCGACTGGGACCGGGCGTGGGCCGCGTGCGCGCCGTTCGGCGCGTTCGGCATGCGGCAGCGGTGGATCAAGACGGCCGAGCTGCTCGCGCGGGACTGGCCGGTGGCCACCGCGCCCCCGCTCGGCGGGCGCTCCCGGTGGCGGCTCGGCGAGCTCACCCTCCCCTGGTCGGCCGTGGCCCCGTGACCGGCCCGCGGAGATCAATCGCGAGGGGAATTCCCGGGCGCGCCGGACCGGGGAATTCCCCGCCCGCTCATTTGATCTCCTTCAGCACGCGCTCGAACACGGAATAGGCCTCGGCGTCGAAAAGCACGAACCGCACCTCGTCGATGCCGGGGTCGGCCCGCCGTACGGTCGTGAGCGCGATCCGGGCGGCGTCCTCCATGGGCCAGCCGAAGGCGCCGGTGGAGATGGCGGGAAAGGCAACGGTCCGCGCGCCGAGGGCGTCCGCGATGCGGAGCGATTCGCGGTAGCAGGAGGCGAGCAGGTGCGAACGGTCCTCGCTCCGCGAATACACGGGCCCCACGGTGTGGATCACCCACCGCGCGGGCAGCCGCCCCGCCGTGGTGGCCACGGCCTTCCCGGTCGGCAGGCCGTCCGGGTACTGGGTCGCGCGCCAGATGCGGCATTCCTCGAGAATCTGGGGGCCGCCCCGGCGGTGGATCGCCCCGTCCACGCCGCCGCCGCCGAGAAGCGAGGAGTTCGCCGCGTTCACGATGGCGTCCACGCGCTGCTGCGTGATATCGCCCTGAACGAGAATGAGCGCCATTGCGGAAACCTCCCAGCCGGAGGGTGCGGAAACGCAGGTACCCTAACTAACGTGAGAGGACTGGGTGAGCTCGAGCGCGTCATCATGAACATTCTGTGGGCGGCGGAGACTCCGTTGACCGCCCGCGAGGTAGGCCGCCGGATCGAGGACCGCGAACTCGCGCCGACCACGGTGATGACCGTTCTCGACCGGCTCGTCCGCAAGGGGTTCCTCAACCGCACCCGCGACGGCCGCGCCTGGCGGTACCAGCCGGCGGCGAGCCGGGACGCGTACGTCGCCGAGCTCATGCTCGAAGCCCTCGACCTCACCGGTGACCGCCACGCCGCGCTCACCCACTTCGCCCGCTCGGTCTCCGGGGCGGAGGCCGAGGTCCTGCGCAAGGCACTGATGGAGCTGGAGAAGCGGTGATAGCCGCGGCTGTGTTAGCTGCGCTGGCGATGGGCTGTGTGCTCGCCGCCAAGCGGCTGACCGCGGCCAAGTGGACCCACCGAGCCCCGCACATCGGGATCCTCCTGTGGCAGGCGATCGGCGTCGCCTGGGGGCTCGCCACCATCGGCGCGCTGCTCGCGTTCGCCCTCGAGCCGTACGGCAAGGGCGTGTTCTACGGCATGGCCGCCATGGTCACCGCGCCGGAGTACGGCGGGGTGGAGAGCCCGCACGACGTGGCGCGGCTCACCGCCCTGGTCCTGGGCCTGGCCCTGCTCGCCGTGCTGATCGCCGTGCCGATCGTGGCGGCGGTGCAGACGCTGCGGGCCCGGCGGCGGCATCGTGACCTGCTCGCGCTGATCGCGCGGGAGGACCCGTCGGTCCCCGGCGTGCGCGTCGTGGACTTCCCGGCCGCGGCCGCGTACTGCGTGCCCGGGCTGAAGTCCCAGGTCGTGATCAGCGACGGCACGCTGAGCCTGCTCTCCCCCGGCGAGCTGGACGCCGTCCTCGCCCATGAGGCCGCGCACGTGCGCGAGCGGCACGACCTCGTGCTGCTGCCGTTCGGCGCGCTCCGCCGGGCCCTGCCCTGGTCCGGGCTGGTCCGGGACGCGCAGGCCTCGGTCGAGCTGCTGGTCGAGATGGCCGCCGACGACCGTGCCCGGCAGCGGTGCTGCCCCAAGCGGCTGGCCAGCGCGCTGCTCCGGTTCGGCACGGCCGCGGTGCCCGTTCCGCAGGGTGCGCTCGGCGCCTCGGCCGCCGAGAGCGTGATGGCCCGGGTGGAGCGGCTGCTCCGTCCGCAGTCCGCGCTGCCGCCGGCCCAGCGGTTCCTGCTGCTCGCCGCCTCGGTCGCCCTCGCCGCCTCCGCGCCGGCCCTGTGGTTCCTCCCCGGCTGAACGCCAGCGTTTGCTTTAGTTATACATTACGGTTGCAACTGCAAACAGGGCGAGGCAGACTGGAGGCATGGAACTGCCGAAGGTCGGCTCGCTTGGTGAGTTCATCCGTCAGCAGCGGCAGCAGGCGAAGATCTCGCTGCGCCAGCTCGCCGCCCAGGCGAGCGTGTCCACCCCCTACCTCAGCCAGGTGGAGCGAGGTCTGCGCAAGCCCAGCGCCGAGATCCTGAACCAGATCGCCAAGGCGCTGAGCATCTCGGCCCAGGCGCTCTACGAGCGGGCGGGCCTCATCGAGAACGGCGACGGCACCAGCGACGTGCTGACCGCGATCCGTGCCGACATGACGCTCACCCCCCGGCAGCGCCAGGTCCTCATCGACATCTACGAATCGTTCCGCAAGGAGAACCGGGCCGCCTCCGCTCAGCCGCGGCCATCGGCTGAGCCTCTCGGGGATGGCGACCCGGCCTCCTCGCGTGACGGCGTCACACCGGAATCGCAGGAAGGATAGCCGATGACCCTCGCGACCGAGGTCAAGAAGATCACACGCTCGAAACCGTTCTACGCCCTCACCGGCGCCGGCGATCTCGCCCTGGAGAAGGCGCGGTCGTACGCGCTCACCGTGCAGGGCAAGGCGGAGACCGTGGCCCGGGACATGCCCGAGAAGGCGCGCAAGTACGCCGACTCCGCGGCGCAGCGCCTCACGCGGCTCTACGACGAGCTGGCCGCGCGCGGCCAGCGGGTCGTGGGCCGGGTGAGCGGCGAGACCGCGCGCGAGCTCACCGAGACCGCGCGCGAGCTCACCAAGGTCGCCCAGTCCGCCGCGCGCGAGTTCTCCGCGGCCGCCAAGGAGGCCGAGCGCGGCGCCGCCGAGCAGAGCAAGAAGAGCACCCGCGCCAAGGCCGGGTCGCGGCGCTGACGTGGTCCGGAACTGAGGATGACCCGCCCTCCGGGGCGGGTCGTTCGCGTTCCGGGCGGCGGGCCGTGCCGCCCTGCGTCCTCCGTGTGCCCCGCCGCCGGGGACCGCGCGGATCCGGTTCCGGAGGCGGCGGCCCGCCCGCGCGATCCGGCCGGTGTCCCGGGCTCCCGCCACGGGATCCGGTCTGGCGCACCTCCTGGGAGCGCGCATTAGTCTTGGGGACGTCCATGACCATGACCGTGCGGGAGAGTCCATGTTCGGACCGGTGAACAGCATTTTGAGCCTTATCTTTTGGCTGATCTCGGTCACGGCCTTCGTCATGTCCGTCTGGGCGCTCGTGCACGCGGTGCGGATTCCGGCGCGAGCCTTCGCCGCGGCGGGCAAGCAGACCAAGCAGCTCTGGCTGATCATCCTGGGTTTCGCGACGCTGTTCACCTTCGCCGCCGCCGTCAACTACGGCGGGATCGGGACCGGGCTGCCGAACATCTTCACCATCGCCGCCATCATCGCCTCCGGCATCTACCTCGCCGACGTGAAGCCCGCGGTCACCATGTACCGCAGCGGCGGAAGCGAGGGCCCGTACGGCCCCTGGTGATCGCCCGGGAACGGGTCACAGCCAGTCGCGGCTGCGGAACGTCAGGTAGAGGGTGACCGAGGCGATCACGATCAGCGCGTTGGACACCCAGAACCCCCACACCTGGCCGAACCCGGGGAAGGGCAGGTTCTGCCCGTAGAACCCGGTGATCAGCGTGGGCACGGCGATGATCGCCGCCCAGCTCGTCACCCGCTTCATGATCATGTTCATCCGGTTGCCCTGCATGGTCAGGTGCGCCTCCCGGATGTCGGCCAGCAGCTCGCGGAGGGACTCCGTCCACTCGGTGGCCCGCAGCACGTGGTCGTACACGTCCAGCAGGTACGGCCGCATGCGGCCGTCGCCGAGCTCCTCCTCCCGCCGCATGAGGCCGTTCACCACCTCGCGCATCGGCACCACGATCCGGCGCAGCCGCACCAGGCTCTTGCGGATCCGGTACGCGCGCCGCTGATCCGCCGGGGTCACCGGCCCGTCGCCGAAGACCGTCTCCTCCAGCGCCTCGACCTCGTCGTCGATCCGCTCGACCGCGTCGAAGTGGGTGTCCACCACGTAGTCGAGCAGGCCGTACAGGAGGAACATCACCCCGTGCGCCGCGAGGCCCGCTTGTTCGTCCCACCTGCGGACCACCTCGTCGATCGGGAAGTCCGGCTCCCGGACGGTCACCAGGACGTTGCGGGCGACGAACGCGGCCGCCTCGGCGACGCGCAGCCCGCCCGACCCCGCGTCGAACCGGGCGGCGTGCACGCTGAGGAAGAGGTGCCCGTCGTAGGCGTCGAGCTTCGGCCGCTGCCGGTGCTTGACCGCGTCCTCCACGGCGAGCTCGTGGACGCCCAGCTCCGCGCCGATGGCCTCGAGCTCCTCCCGGCCGGGCGCGCACAGGTCGAGCCACACCACCGCCGACGGATCCCGGATCAGGCCGGCGACCTCGGCGACCGGGAAGCCCTCCGCGACCAGCGCCCCGTTGCGGTACACCCGGGAACGTGCCATGTCCGGCAAGCCTATCCAGATCCCGGCCCGCGAGGCGGGACGACGCTAAGGTCCTACCTCGTGGTGAATTTGGCACGCCGATTAGGATTATTGATCTTGCTCCCCTTTGCCGCCCTTGCGGCGGCTCCGGCCCATGCCGACGAGGCCCCGGGCCGGATCACCGCCACCGAGGTGACGATGGAGTTACGCGCCGACGGCGTGCTCCACGTCAAGGAGTCGATCACGCTCGCCGGCGGACCGGTCCAGCGCAAGCTCATCACCCGCACCCGGTACGACGACACCCACGACCGCCTCTACCGGATCTCGAACGTCAAGGGCGCCTCGTTCGACGGGCAGACCCTGACGTTCGCCAAGAGCGGCACGGTGGAGTACGACGTCACCGGTGCGGTCACCCCGATGCCCGGCAGCGTGGAGCTGCGCTGGTTCCCCGTGGCGGGCCCCGCCGAGACCGCCACGGTCACGGTCACCGGCCCTCAGCCCATCCACCACCTGTCCTGCTTCGCCGGGCCGCCGTCCTCCGTCATCGGCTGCACCTCGGCCTCGATGGACCACACCGGCTCCTCGGCCACGTTCGAGCAGCAGAACCTCCGCGCCGGTGAGATCCTCACCGTCGCCGTCGGCTTCCCCCAGGGGGCGACCAAGGCCCGGCCGATCCTGGAGCGCCGGTTCGAGCTCTCCACCGCCTTCACCCTGAACGCGGTCACCGGTACGGCGCTCGCCGCGCTGCTGGTGCTCCTCCTCGGCGGCGTCGGCCTCCTCTACTGGACCCGCGGCCGGGACGCCCGGGTGATCAGCACCGAGTCCGGCCCGCTGAGCGGGCACCGGGACGGCGTGTTCGCCCCGCCCGACGGGGTGCGGCCGGGCCAGATCGGCACCCTCATCGACGAGCAGGCGGACGTCGTCGACGTCACCGCCACCATCCTCGACCTCGCGGTCCGCGGCTACCTGCGGATCGACGAGCAGCCCCGGCAGGCGTACGACGCCCCGGACTGGCGGCTGGTCAAGCTGCCCGGCGCCCGGGTCGACGAGCTCCTCCCCTATGAGCGCGCCCTGTACGACGCGCTCTTCGACGGCCGGGACTCGGTGCTGCTGTCGGAGCTCCACGGCTCGTTCGCCGCGAAGCTCGACGCGGTCCGGGACGCGCTCTACGAGGACGTGGTACGGCAGGGCTGGTTCGCCAGGCGGCCCGACTCCGTCCGCTCCCGGTGGACCACGCTGGGGATCATCACGATCGTGGTCGGCGTGCTGGGCACCGTGCTGCTCGCCTGGTTCACCACGTACGGCCTGCTCGGCCTGGCCGTGATCATCGCCGGCGCGGCGCTCGCGTACGGCGGGCAGTTCATGCCGGCGAAGACCGCGAAGGGGTCGGCGGCCCTCGCGCACACCCTGGGCTTCCGCCGGTACCTGGCGGAGGGCGGCATCGGCGACGTGCCGCCGGAGCGACGGATCGAGCTGTTCTCCCGCTATCTGCCGTACGCCGTGATCTTCGACAGCGTGGACCGCTGGGCGAGGGTGGTGAGCTCGTTCACCGGCAACGGCGAGCGGGCGGACCACCTGTACTGGTACCAGGGCCCCGCCGAGTGGGATCTGTCGAAGTTCGCCGACTCGATGCGGACGTTCACCGTGACCACCTCCGGCGCGATCTCCGCCAGCCGCCGGTTCCGCTCGCTGTAGCCCGCGCCGCGGCCGGCGAACCCGTACGCGCGGGCGCCTGCGGCCGGGAGGTCCGCCCGGCGCGCCGGCGGAGGCCGCCGGGCCGGCGATGGCGCCCGGGCCTGGCCGGCGGCCGGCGAGCCCGCGCGCGGCGGTGCGGCGTCGCGAGCGCGTGCCCGTCCCACCGGCGCCCCGGCCGGCGCCGGTGGGGCGCGCCACATCCGACGCCGGTGGGCGGGATCGGCGAACCGGCGCCGGCCGCGGAGGAGTCAGGCGCCGCCGCCCGCGGCCGGATCGCGGCGTACCCGGGCATGGGCGAAGACCGACAGGTCGCAGGCGCTCAGCGAATCGGACCGGTGCCACAGGGCGGCGTCGATCGCCTCGCGCTGCCGTGCCTGCTCGATCACCTCGAACCCGTGCCTCTCCAGCAGGGCGGACATCTCCTCGGGGGCGAAGAAGGTCACCCATGGTTCCCCGGATCCGGCCGCGGCCGCCCGGACGTGCTCCGCGTACTCCCGGCCGGCGGCGTCCCACAGCGCCTCGGGGAGCAGGTACTCCACGACGAGCTCCGTGCCGGGCGCGAGGCGGCCGAGCCACGCGAGCGTCCGCTCCACCGCACCGCGGGTGAGGTACATGGTGACGCCGAGCCAGCTCACGAACGCCGGCCGGGAGGGGTCCAGCCCGCCGTACGCGAGACGGTCGAATTGCTCTTCCAGATCGGCCGGGACGAAGCGCAGCGAGGGCGGCGCGGGGATCCCGCTCGCGGTGAGCAGCGCGCGCTTCCACCCCTGGGTGTCCGGGTGATCGACCTCGAAGACGCGGATCTTCCCGGCGTACGGGGACCGGTAGGCGAACGAATCCAGCCCGGCGCCGAGGATCACGTACTGGCCGATTCCGCGGCCGATCGCCTCGGTCAGCCGGTCCTCCGTGTAGCGGCTGCGCGTGACCGCCGCGGTCCGGGCGCCCGCGAGGACCGGCTCCGTGCCATGGGCACGGTGGAAGCCCACCAGCGTCTCGGCCCGCTCGCCGAGCAACCGGTAGGCCAGGGTGTCGCGGAAGATGTGCGGCTCTTCATCGACGATCAGATGCGCCGCCCGGGCCGCCGCGGCCATGAGCGCGGTCATGCTCGGTTCTCCGTCATTTCGCATGACGGAGAAACTACCGCCTAATTTTTGTATTTTTGACTATTATATCATTGAATAAAAAATTTTTCGACATATATCAAATATCCATTTGATACCGATCGAAGAGGTGCGGTGCGCGGCCGCGCGAGCGGTACGCCGAAGGCTCCGTCAGGCCGGCCGGACCCGGACCTCGCCGACCGGCTCGCCGCCGCCGAAGAGCGGGGCGGTCGCGAGCCCGGCGAGCTCGGGCGCGTCCAGCCCGGCGGCGCGCAGGGCCGCCACGGTCGCCGGCATCCGCGCCCGTTCCCCGCCGTCCTCGACCTTCACCGCGCCGGCGCGGCCGTCGGAGTACGCCCAGACCACGAACCCCTCGGCCCCGGACTTGACCAGCAGCCCCGGGATCGCCCGCATCAGCACGGTCTCGGGCCGGGCCGTACCCGTGGTCCACTCCGGATGGGCGCGCATGGCGTCCGCGATCCGCCGCTCCGGCCCGCCCTCGGCGAGCACGAGCCGGCGGTAGGCCCGCACCACCCCGGTCATCGACACGAACAGCAGCGGCGCCCCGCAGCCGTCGACCCCGGTCGCCGCGATCCGCTCCCCGGTGAGCTCCTCCACGGCGGCGCGGATCGCCCGCTGCAGCGGGTGGCCGGGGTGCAGGTAGCTGTCGAGCGGCCAGCCGTTCACCGCGCAGGTGGCGAGCATCGCCGCGTGCTTGCCGGAGCAGTTCATGTAGATCGGCTCCGCGGTGCCGCCCGAACGGATCACCCGCAGCCGCGACTCCTCGTCGTACGGCAGGTCCGGGGGGCAGCGCAGGGCGGACTCGTCGAGCCCGGCCGACGCCAGGATCTTCCGCACCCCGTCGACGTGGAAGGCCTCCCCGCAGTGGCTGGAGCAGGCGAGCGCGAGCAGCTCGCCGGTGAGCGGCAGGCCGTGGCGGAGCATGGCGAGCGCCTGCAGGGGTTTCATCGCGGAGCGCGGGGAGGCGAGGGCCGCGGTGTCCCCGCGCACCATGACCGGTTCCCCCTGCGCGTCCACGACGTGCACCCGCACGCGGTGCACGCACTCCACGAACCCCGAACGGACCACCTCGACGACCAGCTCAGGCATGCCGAGCAGTTTATGCACGCGCCGAAGGGCGCTTTCGGCCGGTCCCGGCGAGCGCGTTCCGGCCGATCCCGGCGGCGTCGGCGAGCCGGCCGCGGGCGCGCCCGCCGCCCGGGACCGGTATTCCGGGCCCCGTCACCGGGGCGGGCCCGCCCAGGTCACCGGCCCCGGCCGCCGCGGGGCCGCACGGCGTGGCGTGCGGTCACCGAGCGGGCCGCGGGCGGTCCGACCGGTGCCCGGAACCGTCACCGGCTCAAGGCGTCCGGCATGCCGCGCCGGGCCGGGCGCCACCCCGGCCGGCGCAGGGCCCTACAGCCGGGCGTGGCACAATTCGGGGCCATGCGTGCGGTCGTGCAACGGGTCACTTCGGCGTCTGTGACGGTCGACGGCAAGGTCGTGGGGGCGATCGACGAGCCGGGCCTGCTCGTCCTCGTCGGAGTCACCCACACCGATGGGCGGGCGGAGGCGGCGCGGCTCGCGGCCAAGCTGTGGGGGCTGCGCATCCTCCACGGGGAGAAGTCCTGCTCCGACCTGAACGCGCCCCTGCTCGTGATCAGCCAGTTCACCCTGTACGGCGACGCCCGGCGGGGCCGCCGGCCCACCTGGCAGGCGGCGGCGCCGGCCCCGGTGGCCGAGCCGCTGGTCGACGCGGTGGTCGAGGAGCTGCGCGCGCTCGGCGCCCGGGTGGAGACCGGGGTGTTCGGCGCGGACATGAAGGTGACCTTGACCAACGACGGCCCGGTCACCCTGGTCCTCGACGTCGACGCGCCTTCGGCCTGACCGCCGCGCGGCCCTGCCGGATGGGATGCCTGACCGCCGCGGCCCGCACGTGCGGGACCGGATCGGCCTCCGCCTCACCGCCGCGCGACGGCGCGGCGCACGGCCGGCGGGCCCGCGCCGGCGGGCACTCCCGCGCGCGGGCGGGCGCCCGTGGACGGCGCCCGCCGGGCGGTCCTCAGGCGCCCGCCGGGCGGTCCTCAGCGGAGGCGGCGGCGCGCCAGGGCGGGGTCGATCTTCACGTTCCGCCCGGCGTCCGGCGGCACGATGACCTCCTGCGACGCGGCCACTCCACCCGCGAGCAGCGGTGCGTCGACCGGCACCGTCCGCTTCACCAGGGCGAGGGCGATCGGGCCGAGCTCGTAGTGCCGGGCCGACGAGCCGACGAACCCCACCTGCCCACGGTCGCCGGCGTCCGGCTCCGCCCCGGGCTCCCCGGCGGCCGCGGCCGGGCCGGCGAGCGTGACCGGGGCGCCGTGCGGCGGCAGGATGTCGACGCTGCCGTCGAGGTGGAGGAAGACGAGCCGGCGCGGCGGGTGGCCGAGGTTGTGCACCCGGGCGACCGTCTCCTGGCCCCGGTAGCAGCCCTTGTTGAGGTGGACCGCCTTCTCGATCCAGCCGACCTCGTGGGGGATGGTCTTGTGGTCGGTCTCGAAGCCCAGGCGGGGGATGTGCGCGGCGATCCGCAGCGCCTCGTACGCCCACAGCCCGGCGAGCCGCAGCCCGAGCTCATCGGCGATCCCGGCGAGCCGGTCGCGCGGCACGAGCAGGTCGCCGCCGATCGCGATGATGCCCTCCGGGAGGGTGCGCGGCGCCGGTTCGGTGCCGGGCGCGCCCACCGAGACCACCGCGTACTCGGCGGTCCGGTCCTCGATCTCGACCCGGAGCATGAACCGCATCTTCTCCAGGAAGGCGATCAGGTCCGCCGCGGTGCCCGGCTCCACGTGCGCCCACACCGCCGTCCCGTCGTCCACCAGGGTGAGGTGGTGCTCGATCCTGCCGTGCGGGTCGAGGATCAGCGTCTGGGTGGGGACGCCGGGCCGGAGGGTGTCGAGCTTCTGCGAGCTGAGGCTGTTGAGCCAGCTCAGCCGATCGGGACCGGAGACGCGCACCACCCCCCGGTTGCTCCGGTCGGTGAGCGCCTCCCCGCGCACGAGCGCGCGCTGCTCGGCGTAGGGGTCTCCGTAGTGGGCGGCGACGGTCTCGTCCGGCCGCTCACCGGGGACCGCGCCTGGGGCGTCCAGCAGTGGGCTCCGCATGGCTCCCAGGCTATTCGCTCGGGTACGGCTTCCGCTCTCCGGTGCGGCGCACCGCGACGAGGGCGAAGTCGTCCTCCCGGGCGCCGAACGCGCCGATGAGCCGGTCGCAGAACGCGTCGAGGTCGTCGCCCACGTCCTCGGCGAGCCGCCGGGCGGTCTCCAGGCCGTCGTCGAGCATCCGGCCCCGGTCCTCGATCAGCCCGTCGGTGAAGAGCAGGATGGTGCCGTCCTCGGGCAGGATCAGCCGTTCCACGCGGTAGGTCTCGTCGGTGACGCCGAGCATCAGGTCGCCGAACGGGTGGTATCGCGCGTCCTTCCCGGCGAGCAGCGGCGGGATGTGCCCGGCGTTGACCAGCTCCACCTCCCCGGTGGCCGGCGCGATGAGCAGCAGGCAGACGGTCGCCGTGATCAGCGGGTGGTAGCGGCGCAGCACCGTGTTGAGCAGCCCCATCGAATGCGCCGGGTCGACCTTGTCGAGCAGCGAGGCGCGCAGGGCGTGCCGCAGCTCCGCCATCACGGTCGCCGCGTGCAGGGAGTGGCCCTGGACGTCGCCGAGCGCGACCAGCACCCGCTCGCCGAGCGGCAGGACCTCGTAGAAGTCCCCGCCCACCTCCTTGGCGGCCGGCTGGTAGCGGACGCTGATCCGCAGGCCGGGGATGTCGGGGACGCGCCTGGGCAGCAGGCTGCGCTGCAGGGTGAGCGCGATCGTGTGCTCCTCGGTGTACGCCCGCAGCGCGTCCACGGCCAGGGCGAGCGCCTGCCCGAGCTGGCGGAGGAGGTTCGTGTCGCCCTCGTCCATGGGCGGCCGGCTCGCCACGCCGAGGTAGACCGGCGGCCGGCCGGTCTTGGTCCGGCACACCACGCCCCGCACGCCGGAGGTGATCCCGCAGCCCGGCACGATCCGCGTCCACTCGTCCACGCCGGTTTCGAGCAGCCGCACCCCGGCCGCCTCACCCAGGGAGCGGCCGGTGAGCCGGTCGAGGCTGCCCGGAGTGGCGGACATGGCCGTGGTCTCCCGGCCCGGCCGGGCGATGTAGGCGCGTGTCTTCCCGTTCGGGGCGAGCGCGAGCAGGCCCGCGGGCCGCTCCAGCATCTGCGCGGCCCCGCCGGCCGCCACCCGGAGCAGCTCGTCGAAGGTCTCCGCCTCGTTGATCCGCAGCGTGATCTCGACGAGCTGGGCGAGCCGCGCGGCCATCCGCTCGGCCCGCCGCCGCGCCCAGTAGTAGCGCAGCGTGGCCTCGACGGTCGCGGTGAACTCGTCCGGCTCGATCGGCTCGGTCAGGTACGCGTCCGCCCCGCGCTCCAGGCCCTCGGTACGGTCGGACGCGGCGATCGCGGCCGCCGACACCTGGATGACCGGGATGGCGGCGGTCGCCGGGTCGCCCTTGATCCGCTCGCACACCTCGAATCCGCTGATGTCGGGCATGCGGATGTCGAGGACGACGAGGTCGGGCTTGACCTCCCCGACGAGGAACAGCGCCTCGCCGCCGCCGGTGGCCTCCACCACCCGGTGCCCGGCCCGGCGGAGCCAGCTCGACAGGATGTACCGCTTGGTGGGCGTGTCGTCGACCACCAGCACCGTGGCCCGCGTGTCACCCATGCTCCGGCCCCCCACCCGTTCGGGCGGCCCGGACCGCCCGGATCGTCGCGAGCAGCCGGTCCCGGTCGAGCTCCTGCCGGCTCAGGACCGGAAATCCCCGGTCCGCCTGCTGGGAGGGGTAGCCGACGACCACCACCGGGACGTCGCGGAGCCGCGCGGCCTCGGCCATCCGCTGCAGCAGGGTGGCGCCGTCCATCCGCGGCAGGAACTCGTCGATCAAGACCACGTCCGGCGGGTGCGCGGTCATGAGCTGCAGGGCGGTGATCCCGTCGGCGGCCTCCATCACGTGGGTGGCGAAGCCGGTCAGCAGCCGCCGGGCCGCGGCGCGGAACCCGGCGTCGCCGTCCGCGATCAGCACCCGGTTCACCTCCGGCCGCGCCATCCGCCGCGGCACGCGGAGCGTGGCGGTCGTGCCCTCGCCCTCCCGGCTGGTCAGCGTGAGCGTGCCGCCGAGCGCCTCGGCGAGCCGCCGCGCGTACGGCAGGCCGAGCCCGCTCCCTTCGGCCTTGACCGCCACCGGCCCGGGGACCTGGAAGAACTCCTCGAAGACCCGCTCCAGGTACTTGGCCGGGATGCCGATCCCGGTGTCGGCGACGGTGAAGACGACGTCGCCCGCGTCCGGGTCGAGGCGGACGCTGAGCCGTACCTCGCCCTCGTAGGTGAACTTCAGCGCGTTGTAGAGCAGGTTGTGCAGGATCCGGGCGAGGATCGCCTTGTCCACGAACATCTCACCGACATCGGGTGCCACGTCGACGATCAGGGCCACCCGGTGGGGCGCGGCCGGGTGCAGGGCCGTGCGCGCCTCGTCGGCCAGGGCCGCCACGTCGACGGGCACCGGTTGCGGCTGGATCCGCCCGGACTCGGCCTTGGCCATGTCGAGCAGTTCGCTCACCATGGCCAGCAGCGTCTCGGCCGAGGAGCCGATCAGCCGGATCTGGTGCTCCTGCTCCTCGCTGAGCGGCTCCCCGCCCGGGCCGAGCAGCAGCCGTACCAGCCCGATGATCGAGTTGAGCGGGGTGCGGAGCTCGTGGCTGACGCTCACCCAGAACCGCTGCCGGGCCTCGGCCAGCTCCCGGAGCCGGGCGGACTTCTCCTCCAGCTCGGCGTAGAGCGCGACCACGCCGCGGTTGGTCTCCTCCAGCTCGGCCGAGAGCTGGTTGTACAGCGCCAGGATGCCCTTGTTCGTCTCGGTCAGCTCGACGTTGAGCCGCTGCCCCTCCTCCAGGGTGCCGGCGAGCTCCCGGTTCTGCTCCCGCAGCTCGTCCATGGCGGTGACCCGCACCACGGGTGACAGGCCGGCGCGGACCTCGGCCGGCGAGCGCCGGGCGACGTGGGCCGGCACGCGCTTGACCAGGGTGATGCTCCCGGGCTCGGCGTGGACGACCTCGTCGACCAGACGCCCGGCGAGCGCCATCCCCTCGCTCTGCCGCAGGTCCTCGCCGACGCGGTAGTCCACCGTCATGATCAGGCTCTCCTCGGTGAGGCTGATGATCACGACCCCCTCTCCGCCGAGCGCGAGCACCTCCCGGACGATCTCGCTGAGCGCGGTGGCCATCCGGATCCGGTCCTGCGCCTCCAGCCCCACCCGTTCGGCGATCTCCCGGGCGAGGCGCCGGATGGCGAAGGCGTCCTGGTCATCCCCGAAGCCGACCCGGGTGATCTCCTCACCGGTCATGGCCGCGCCCTCACCGCCACCACGCACGCGTCGTCCCGCCGGGTGCCCACATCGCGCAGCAGGGTGGCGCAGATGACGGCCGGCGAGTGGGTGAGCAGGCCGGGGAAGGTCGTGGGCTCCCAGCGGTCCGAGAGACCGTCGGAGTGGAAGACCACGACCGCGTGCTGCGGCAGCGGGTACTCGTACTGGTGCGTGAGCCCGCCCGGGTGGCCGGCGATCCCCGGCTGGGAGGTCATCGCCACCTTGCCCTCGGCGGTGACGATCAACCCGGAGACGTTGCCCAGCCCGGCGAAGGACACCGACCCCGGCCGCACCAGGCCGACCGCGACCGCGCCGCCCCTGGTCTGCCCCAGCCCGCGGTGGACGCGCTCCAGGATCTCGGCGGGTGACATGTGCGGCTGCTCGAGGAAGATCCGTACCGCCTGCTGGGACGCCTGTGCCGCGGCACCGCCGTGCCCCAGCCCGTCGCAGACGGTGACGATCACCGAGTCCTCGGTCGCCACGAACGCGAAGGCGTCCCCGCACACCACCTCCTCCCCGATCGGGCGGCACAGCCCGCTGCACCGCTGCGGCGGCACCGGCATGCCGTGCGGGGTGAAGACCGCCACGAGCACGCTGCCCCGGCCCGGGAGGGAGTAGGCGTCCAGCCGTGAGGCGAGGCGCCGGATCGCCCCCAGGCCGATCCCCAGGGTGCCGGTGGTGGAGTAGCCGTCGCGCAGCGCCTGACCGAGGTCGGCGATGCCGGGCCCGCTGTCGATGGCCACGAGCTCCACCGCGCGGGCCATCTCCGGGTGCGGGCGGAGCAGGACGACGCCGTCCACCGCGTGCTTGACCAGGTTCGAGACGGCCTCGCTCACGGCCACCCCGACCTCACCGGTCCGGGTCGCGTCGAAACCGGCCTCCCTGGCGAGCTCGGCCGCGGCCCGGCGGACCGCACCGACCGCGCTCGGGTCCTCGGTGCGGATCCACACGTCCGCCCGGCCGTCCATCACCGCGCCCATTTGATCACCGTCACCCGCGTGCCCTGCTGGGGTGCCGAGACCAGGTCGAATTCGTCGACGAGGCGGCGCGACCCGCTGAGGCCCAGCCCTAGGCCGTTGGCGGTGCTGAAGCCCTCGGTCAGCGCCTGCTCGACGTCCTCGATGCCGGGCCCTTCATCGACCACGGTCAGCCGAAGGCCCCGGCGGGGTCCGTTGTGCACGATCTCCACCCGCATGCGGCCGCCGCCCGCGTGCACCAGGGCGTTCCGGGCCAGCTCGCTCGCCACGGTCACCACCTTGGTCTGGTCGACCAGCGACAGCCCCAGCTCCGCCGCGGCGATCCGGACCTGCCGGCGCGCCAGGACGATGTCGCCGTTGGTGGCGATGGTCAGTTCCTGCCGTTCGGTGCTCACCCAGGGCTCCGGGCATGGTTGAGCATCTCGATGGCCTGGGTGAGGTTGAGGGCGGTGCGCACCCCGCCCATGGAGAGCCCCAGCTCCACCATCGTGATCGCGACGGCCGGCCGCATGCCGACCACCACGGTCTCCGCGTCGAGGATGCGGGTGATGGCGGCGATGGTGGCGAAGGTGCGGCCGATGAAGGAGTCGACCACGTCGACGGCGGAGATGTCGATGATGACCCCGCGCGCCCGTGCGGCGACGGCCGCCTCCGCCAGGTCGTCCTGCAGCGCCAGCGCCTCCTGATCGTCGAGGTCGGTCTGGATCGAGACGATCAGGATGTCACCGAGCTTCAGGATCGGCGGGCGGGTCATGGGCTGCTCTCGGTCTCTTCCTCATCAGGCCAGCGGCCGTTGACCTTGATCTCGGCGCCGCTTCTGCGGAGCGCGTGCGCCAGCGCGTCGGCGAGCGAGGCCTTGGTGACGATGTCACCGAACTCGATGCCGAGCGTGACGATGGTGTGCGCGATCTGCGGGCGGATCCCGGAGATCACGCACTCGGCGCCCATCAGCCGGGCCGCCATCACCGTCTTCAGCAGGTGGTGGGCGACCTGGGTGTCCACGGCCGGGACCCCGGTGATGTCGATGACGGCGTGCTGCGAGCCCGTCTCCATCAGGGTCTGCAGCAGCTTCTCCATCACGACCTGGGTCCGGGCCGAGTCGAGCGTGCCGACGAGCGGCACGGCCACGATGCCCTCCCACAGCTTCACCACGGGCGTGGAGAGCTCCAGGAGCTGCTCGGTCTGGTCGAGGATGACCTTCTCCCGGGCGTTGGAGAAGGTCTCGAAGGTGAACAGGCCGAGGTCGTCGACGAGCCGCGAGAACCACGCGAACCCGCGGAGCGCCTCGGGGCTGCCGTCGGCCTCGACGATCTCGTACATCGCGTCCTTGAGCGCGAACACCGTCCGCGCGGTTTCCGCGGGCGTGTACCCCTGCCGGACCCGGGTCCGGGAGAACTCCGCGAGCAGCCCGCGTACGTCGGTGAAGTCCTCGTCCTCGCCGGCGAGCGCGGCGCGCAGGGCACGGTAGAGCTCGCGGAGCTCATCGGCGGAGATGTTCGCCTTTTCGGACCATTGATCGAGCAGCCTTCCGTCCTGCTCCAGGAAGAGATCCTTGGTGCGCCGGATGGCTGCTTCTGCCTGGACGGTCACTACTACTCCTCAGCGCCGGCAATGCCCCCTTGGCGCCACAGTACAGGCACGACAATATAGGACAAACCATGACAAATTAGATAAAAATTACGAAGAATCAACGGCAGTTACGGCAGTGGCCGTAGACGGTGAGGTGACTGATATCGGTCTCGAAACCGAGCTTCTCCTCGAGGCTCGACACGAGCCCCGCGGCCATGTCCGGCGAGACCTCGGTCACCTCCCCGCAGCCCCGGCAGACGAGGTGCACGTGATCGGCCTCGGAGGCCAGGTGATAGGTGGGGGCGTTCCGGTTGAGGTGCGTGTGCGTGACCAGGCCGAGCTTCTCAAGGAGCTCGAGCGTGCGGTAGACGGTCGAGATGTTGATCCCGCGTGCCGTCTCCCGGACCTCGGCACAGATGTCCTCCGGCGTCGCGTGCCCCAGCTTGGCGACCGCTTCGAGCACGAGCTGCCGCTGAGGGGTGATCCGGTAACCGCGCGCCCGCAGTTCCTCGTGCCATGCCTTGGCCATGACCCGAGTTTACGGTTCGCCGCCTCTGGGAGTCCTGCGCCCGGATCGGCGGAATATTCGATTGCCCTTCCGGATCCGGTCGCATAGCGTGCAAGCACGCCAGAAAGGAGGTGGTCCAGACAATGATCGACAGTTATCGGACCGGCGAGGTGACTGTCCGCTAGGACGCCCCCGTCTAGGCCTCCGCCTGGATGTCGGTGACGTCCCGGCGAATCCACAGCAGGCACCGGACCCCGGGCAGCCGGTGGCCGAGCACGCTCTCGGCCCAGGTCCAACCGGCCCGCCTCCGGCGGAAGCGCGCCCGGGGTTCTTCACGCTTCTCCACCCGCAGGCCCACTCCGGCGCTTCCCACGCCGCGGGCGGGGTCACTCGCCGGGGACGAAGTCCGCCACCTTCTTCAGCTCGGCCGAGGCGTGCGCCTGGAGCGACTGGCCCATCGCCGCCATGTCGAAGGCGTACATGAGGTTGCCGTTGACCAGGCCGTAGAGCCGGCGCCCGGCGTTGTACTCCTTCGCGGTCACGGTACGGGCGACCACGTCGGTGTGCAGCTCGATCTTGTGGAAGACGACCTCGCCGACGTAGATCTCCACGATGCCCGTCGGGTGGCTGAGACAGACCTCGACCTGCCGGTCGGGCAGCATCCGCCAGAAGCCGGACTCCATGGCCAGCGGGCGCACCCGGTTGCCGTCCCTGTCGAGCAGCCAGGTGCGGCTCTGGTAGGTCAGGAACGGTTTCCCGTTGTGCCCGAACACCACCTCCTGGCCGAAGTTCGCGCTCTCGATCGTGGGATAACCGATCACACCCGCGCCTTCCCAGCGGCCGAGGAGGAATGCGATCGGTTCGAGCTCGGGGTGAACGTCCATGCACCCGAGCCTAGAGGCCCGGACGGGTGCCCGCGGCATGGCTCCGGGCCGTACGGCCGACCCGGCGACGCGGCGCATGCCCTCGCCGCCGGCGCGGGCGCGATCGGCACGTCACCGCCGCCGGCGCGGACGCCCCGCGGCTGCGGTACGGCCGGCGGGCGCCGGCATCCCGCCCGCCCCACCGGCATCCCGCCCGGCCCACGGGCATGAGCACCGGCAAAGGTGGCCTGGATGCCGCGGATCGGTGGCCGCACGCCATCGGCCGCCCCCGTCCGGCGTTCACAGATGCCCGGCGTCCACCGATGCCCCGGCGTCCACCGATGCCCGGCGTCCACCGATGCCCGGCGTCCACCGATGCCCGGCGTTCACCGATCCGGGAGCCGATCCGGCGGACACGGTGGCCGCTCCACCGAGGGCGGCGGGGCCGGACTAGGCTGCGAGCATGGCACGCTCTCTTGTGATCAAGGTGACGGCGGGCATGGACGCGCCCGAGCGGTGCAACCAGGCCTTCACCGTGGCGGCGGCCGCGGTGGCGAGCGGTGTCCCGGTCTCGCTCTGGCTCACCGGTGAGTCCGCCTGGTTCGCGCTCCCCGGCCGGGCGAAGGAGTTCCGCCTGCCGGAGGCGACCCCGCTGGAGGACCTGCTCGACGCGGTGCTCACCGGTGGCAAGGTCACCCTGTGCACCCAGTGCGCCGCCCGCCGCGGGATCACCGTGGACGACGTGATCGAGGGGATCCGGATCGCGGGCGCGCCCACGTTCGTCGAAGAGGTGCTCGCCGAGGGGGCGCAGGCCCTCGTCTACTGAGGCGGCCGTGCCGGCACCGGCCCGGTCGCGCATTCACAACCGCGTCACCGGGCTCCCGGGCACGGCCCGGCGGCGCCGCGGAGGGACCACGCGCGGGATCGCACCGGCCTGCTCGCGCTGCTCCGTGACGGCCGCCCACTGAGCTCCCGGGTACGCCCGGTGGCGCCATGGAGAGACCACGGGCTGAACCGCACCGGCCTGCTCGCGCTGCTCCGTGACGGCCACGCGCTGAGCTCCCGGGTACGCCCGGTGGCGCCATGGAGAGACCACGGGTGAGGCCGCGCCGGCCTGCCCACGCCTCCCCGCGCGCCCTCGGCCCGGAGGGGCATCTCCGGCGCGCCTCCGCCGCCGGCAAGGGCCGGGAGCGGGGCCGCGGCGCGGCCGCCTCAGCCGGTCCGCGCCACGGCGCGGCGGCGCGCCCCGGCGGTGCCGTACCGAAGGCCCACCGGGCCGCGGCGTTCCGTCACTTGGAGAGCACGGCGGCGAGCCGCTCCTGGCGCAGCCGCTCGTACCACGTGTCGTCCATGGGCGGGAGCGCCCCCACGACCCAGCTCAGCAGCAGGTCGGCCAGGGCGGGGTTGCGGGCGAGCGCCGGGCCGTGCATGTAGGTGCCGACCACCCGCCCCGCGTAGCACCCCTCGGTGCCGTCGCCGTTGCCGACCCCGGCGACCGTGCGGGCGAGCGGCCGCACCCCGGGGCCGAGCGTGGTCACCCCCATGTGGTTCTCGAACCCGGTGAGCGTGGGCAGGCCGAGCGCGGGGTCGGGCTCGGCGGCGAGCTCGCCCACGGCCCGCCGCTGGCCGCGGCCGGAGCTGATGTCGAGCAGGCCGACGCCCTCCACCGGCTGGCCCTCGTCCCCGGCGTACACCCGGCCGATGAGCTGGTAACCCGCGCAGACCGCGAACACCACCGCGCCGTTGGCGACCGCGGCGTGCAGGCCGCCGTCCCGGCGCAGCCGCTCGGTGGCGAGGATCTGGGGCCGGTCCTCACCGCCTCCGATCAGGTAGATGTGCCCCTGCTGGGGGACCGGGTCGGAGGAGCGGACGTGGATCGTCCGGGCCGGGATCCCCCGGGCCCGCGCCCGGTGCTCGAGCACCAGAACGTTGCCCTGGTCGCCGTAGGTGCTGAGCAGGTCGGGATAGATCCAGACGAGGCACAGGTCAGACTGCACGGCCGAACTCCGCTCGGATCTGCTGGAACGCGGTGTAGTTGGCGATCACGTCGACCCGGCCGGCGGGCACGGCGGAGACCGCCTCACCGAACGAGTCGCACAGCTGGAACGGCACCCCGGCCACGTGGAGCCGGAGCGCCAGGTCGAGCCGGCGCTCGCCGGTGACGACCACGGGGCGGCCCTTGAGCACGCCGTAGTCGACGTCCCACAGCCAGGAGGTGTCGCGGCCGTCCGGCACCTGGGCGTTGACCGAGAGGATCACCGGAAGCGCGGGGTCGGTCACGTCGAATGCCTCGAGCCAGCCCGCGGGGTTCTTGGCGAGCAGCAGCCGCAGCACCCGGCCGTCCCGCTCGACCGTGGTGTACCGCCCGGCCACCGAGGTCACCGTGCGCAGCCGGGGCAGGGCCCGGGCGGGCTCCAGGCCGAAGGCGGCCGCGACCGCGAGGGCCATCGCCGCGTTCGACCGGTTCGCCTGGCCGGGAAGCTGCAGGTCCAGCCGCCAGCGCGTGCCCCGGGGGTCGATGACCTCCTCACCGTCGAGCACCCAGTTCGGCTCCGGGCGGTGGAAGGTGCACTCCCGGCAGGCCCACATGGCGCCGGCGGCCGACGAGACCCCGATCCCCTGGCCGATCGTCCCCGGCTCGGGGCGGTCGAGCGGGCCGCCGCACTCCGGGCAGCACCATGAGTCCTCCCGCCAGCGCTGCCCGGCCGCCACCCAGGTGACCCGGGCGGCGGTGCTGGCGGCCCAGGCCACGAGCGGGTCATCGCAGTTGGCGATCGCGTGGGCGGGCTTGCCGCTGAGCGCCCGGCGCCACTTCTGGGCCAGCAGCCAGATCTCGGCGGCCCGGTCCATCTGGTCGCGGCTGAGGTTCATCAGGCAGACGACCTGCGCCCCGGTGGTGTCGAGCACCTCGGGGAGGTACTTCTCGTCCACCTCGAGCACGCCGTACGGCGCGTTCTTGGCCGAGGCGAGGGCCGTCACGTGACCCGCCGGCATGTTCGCCCCGAAGGCGTTGGTCGCCACCTCGCCCAGCTCCTGCAGGGCCGCGGCGATCAAGCGGGTCGTCGTGGTCTTCCCGTTCGTCGCGCTGACCAGGGCGAGCTTGCGGTGCGCCGCCAGCTTGCGCAGCAGGTCCGGGTCGAGCATGAGCCCGATCCTGCCGCCGATCACCGAGCCGTCGCCGCGGCCGGTGGCCCGGGACAGGGTCGCGGCGGTACGGCCCAGCGCGGTGGCGAGCTGCGCCCGCAACGGAAGCTGACTCATGTCGAGATCCTATTGCGGCGATCCGCCCCCGCTCATCCCGCATCAGGGAAGGAAAGTTCCGTCGGCGCGTCACCGTCGAACGGGAGGACGAAGCGCCGCGGCCACGACAGGACCGTCTCCAGCCACGAGGCGCCCATCGTCTGCGCCACGAACCGGAGCCGCTCATGCGGCTCGACCCCGATCGCGACGATGGTGATGTCCCGCTGGATCCCCTCGTGCTCGTCGTCGCCGAGGATCACCCGCCAGGCGAGCGCCCGGTTGCGGTCGACCTCCATCGACAGCGGGTGGTGGCGGAGCGCCTTGGCCCGGTGGCCGAGCAGCTCGACCCGCGCCCCCACGGCCACGGCGCCCTCCCCCTTGCCCTCGGGCTGGACCGACCCGTTCACCCCGGGGTGCGGGTACGGCCGCCCGGCCGGGTCGGTGCCGAACAGCGGATACTCCATGGGCGGCGCCGGGTCGCGCAGGTCCGGGGCGGGCCGGCCGTACGGGAAGAGCCGCTCCACCTCGTGCAGCCAGCGCACCTGCGGGATCACCCACGACGGGCCCGGCCGGTCGCCCGGCCGCATGGGCGGCAGCTCGCCCTCCACGCTCTCCGGGTCGAGCAGCCCGGCCGCGACCTCCGCGGCCCGCTCGGTCAGCAGCGCCGGGTCGAACCAGGTGCGCAGCGACCAGGCGCGGCGGGAGACCGAGCGCTCGATCAGCGTGGCGAGCAGGCACTCCCGGCGCCGCGGCGGCAGCTCGGCCCAGATGTCGGCGAGCACCCGCGGCACCCCCGGCAGCGGCCGGTTCGTCACGAAGGCCAGGATCACCGTGTCGGTCCAGATCCGCAGCCACGCCCACTCGGGGGCGGCGGCGAGCAGGTCCGCCTCCCGCAGCTCGACCAGGGTGCACGCCTTCCCGGTACGGCACTCGCGCCCGCAGGCGGCCGACCGGCGGCCCCGGATCGGCGGCACCGGGCTGAGCATCGGCCGCTCCCGGTCCTCCCCCAGAGGGATCTTCACCCGAAGCGGGCGGTCCATGCCGTCGGCGAACACCGCCGCGTACCCGGGCCGCAGCGAGACGACCTGGCGGGACTGGTCCTCGCTCAGGTTCATCGCCGCCCCGACGAGCCGCCGGTCGTCCTCGGCCGGCAACCGGTGCACGATCTTGAGCGCGGTGTTCTTCACCACGTCGGAGACGAGCTTGGTCGGGATCTGCTCGGCCACGATGATGCCCTCGCCGTACGCCCGGATCTCGGCGAGCATCCCGGCGAGCAGCTCGACCGCGTGGGTGGAGGCCCGGCCCGCGCCGCGGTTCCGCAGCAGCCGGTGCGCCTCCTCGATCACGATCACGTGCCGGAGGCCCCCGGCCAGCTCCTCCCGCGGCTCCTGCCGGGCGCGCATCCGCAGGTGCTCCACGATCCGGATGATCAGCGTGCCCATGAGGAACGCCTTGTCCTCGTCGTTGGCCACGTCCTCGATCGCGAGCACCACGTTCCGCTGGAGCAGCCCGCCGATGTCCGCGGGGTGGCCGCCCTCGAAGAACCGGCCGGCGCTCCCCACCCGCAGGCTGCGCAGCCGCAGGCTGATGAAGCCCTCGACGTCGGCCTGCACCTCGTTGCCGTAGCCGATCTCCTGGATCACCTCGAGGGCGTGCTGCTGGAGCTGCTCAAGCGTGGGCACGGCCGGCTGCACCGCCGCCCCGGGGATGCCGGCCCCGGTGACCACGTCCCAGCCGTTGGCCTCGTAGACCCGTTGCAGCGCCAGCGACATGATCTGCGGGAACGGCTCCTCGGCGTCGAACGCGGCCATGAAGAGCGCGCGGACCATGTCGATGTGCGCCTGCACCGGGTAGCCCGGCTCGGGCGCGAGCGGGTTGACGCTGATCGGCACGTTGTCGGGCGCCGACGGGTTGATCACGGTCAGCGGGGCGAGGTGCTCGATCCGGCCGGCCATCGCCGCGTACTCGGACTTGGCCGGCTCGATCGCGAGCCACGGGATCCCCGCCTCGGTGAGCTGCTCGAGCAGGTGCCGCACCGTCTGCGACTTGCCCGACCCGGTGGCGCCGGTCACGAACACGTGGCGGTTGATCGTGGAGAGCGGCACGCGGAACGTTCCCACCGGCCGGTCCTGGCCGTCCACGATCGTCCCGAGATCGATCACCTCGGAGCTGCCGTCGACCTCGGCCTCGCTCGTCACGTCGAAGAAGCCCGCGTCGAGCACCCGCACCCCGGGCACCTCCCGGTGCGGCAGCCCGGCGAGCGCGGCGAGCGCCCCGGCCGTGGCCGCGAACGGGGTGGCCGCCCCGTCGGTGGGGTCGCGCAGGTCGAGGGAGAGCGCCTCGGTGAAGGCGTACACCGGGCCGGCGCCCGAGCCGGAGTCCTTCCCGGCCAGGCCCGCCCCGGACAGGGCGGTGCGCAGCCGGTAGGGGTGGTGGCTCATCTCCACGGAGCCCACCAGCACCGGGGCGATCTGCCGCAGCTCCTCGGCGTTCGCCGCGCCGGCGAGCACGCGCACGTTCCACAGCCCGGCCTCGCGGAACGCGTCGAGCTCCTGCATGCGCCGCTCCGCCCGCTCCACGTCGAACCGCGACCGCTCGGAGGCGTCGCCGTACTGCCGGAGCACGTTGAGCTGGGTGCGCAGGTGGGCGATCTCCGCGTCGAGCAGGTCGGTCGGCTCGGCGATCACCAGCCAGGCGAACGGCCGGGACATGAGGGTGACCAGCGTCGACTCGAACAGCGTCGGCCGGCCGGACTCGGCGTCCGTCCCCGCCCGGCCCTGCAGCGGCGGCGCCTGCCGGCCCGGGCACGGCGTCCACACCAGGTCGGCCAGATCGGCGAGCCAGTCGTCGCCGATCTCCACGCCCCGCGCGCCGCCGGGGAAGAGCAGCGGCTGCGGGCCCGCGGGCGGCGGGTCGCCGGTCGTGGCGGCGCGCTTGGGCTGGCGGGGCGGCTCCAGCGGCCCCGCGTTCGTGATCAGCTCTAACGGCGCCCCCGCCCCTCGCGACAGCCAGCCGATGACGAACGGCCGGTTCCGCTGCGCCGCGGAGAGGACGGCGGGAAGCACGGTGACGAAGTCCCACTCCGCGGACGGGCTACGTGCTGGGGCGGTGATCGCCTGGATCCGGTACCACGGCCCGCTCAAGGGGAACGGATGCATGAGACCCCTCAGGTGACGACGAACTGGGGAGAGATTCCTTCACCGAACACGCCGACACAGCCCGGTTGACGATGCCGTTACCCAATGTGAACGGTGTCATGGTCGCTTCCGCCAGTCGAGCCGGGGCGGCGGTGGCCCCAGGTTGGGCGGCGGGGCGTCCGCGCCGGCGGGGGACGCCTCTTCCTCTCCACCGTCGGGCAGGGCCCGCAACACCTCATCGATGTCGCGGAGCGTGCTCTTGGGGAACGTCAGGATCGCCGGGTTGGCGTCGGCGAGCCGTACCCGGCGGCCTTCGGCCGTGGCGTGCGTGACGATGACCGAGGTGGTGGGGAGCTGCTGGAGCTGGTGCGGCTCCACCAGGAACTCGCGCGACAGGTGCGGCGCCCCGTGCGCGACCTCCGTGGCCCGCCGCCCCCACTCGGTCGACCGGGTGATGTCCTCCCGGAGATCGCCCTCGCTCCGCTCCCCGGCCGAGGCCTGCTGCGGACCGACGGTCGACGTGTACCGGCCGGCCATCCCGCCCGCGGACGCGCTGAGCCGCTCGGTGAGCCGGGCGAGCTCCAGGCGGTGCCCGGTGCCGATGTGCTCGCTCGCCACCCGGGCGTCCTCGGCGTTGCCGAGGCGCATGAAGGCGACGGCGGCGTGGCCGCGGCCCAGGCGCTCCCGCACGGTCGGGGTGAGGGTGCGGTAGGTGAACACCAGCCCGGTGCGCGACGTCTCGCAGGCGTCCATGAGCCGGTCGAGCACGTCGCCCCGGAGCTTGTCGGCCCCCGCGACGATGATCGTGTGGTCCCAGGGCCGCCGGTTCGCCGGCGACCTGCGGAGCAGGTGGGTCAGCGCGGTGGCCACGTAGGTGCCCAGGACCCGGTTCCCGAACACCCCCGCCTGCCGGTCCATGCTGATCACCCGCAGGCGGGCGGGGGGCAGGGGCACCGCCTCCGAGCCGAGCGGCTCCAGCTTCCGGAGCTGGGACTCCATGGCCCAGGCCCGCTCGATGACCACCCGGTCGGCCACCCCGCGGCCGAAGAGCGTGCCGATCCGCTCGAGCTGGGCCGCGGTGAGCAGGCCGCGCCGCATGTCATCGCGCGGGTCGCCCACCTGCGCGAGGGCCCGCAGCGCGGCGGTCACCTGGCTGATGGTCGCGTCCTCGCCGAGAACCTGGAGCACCCGCTCCAGGATCGCGTTGTCGAACCCGATGTCCCTCCCCGTCTCCTCGCTCACGCTCACCACGTGCGCGAGCACGTCGGCGAAGGCCTCCGGCCCCAGCCGCGCGCCCAGGTCGAGGCGCGGCAGGTCGGCCGGGAGCACCCAGACGAGCGGCTTGTCGCCGCCGCGCCTGGCGAGCTCGATGAGGTCCGTGGCGATCGCCCCCTCGGAGAGGTCGAGGACGGTCAGATCGCCCCCGCTGTGGAGCCGGGTGGCGCCGACCAAGGTGATCAGGGCGGACCATCCGGCGAGGGTGCCGCCGGCCACGTCGATCCGGTCGATGTCGTCGGGCACGGTAACCGCATACCAGGTCACCTGCTCCTCGTACCGGCGTTTCCGCTCAGCCCACTCCCGGTATTTCGCCGCGTGCTCCTCCTCGGCGGCGAGGAGCTCCCGCTTCCGGCGCTCCCGCTCGCGCTGGAGCCGCTCCCGGCGCTCCTCGATCCGCGCGTCCACGGTGCGCCTGCCCTTGTAGATCGCGTAACTGCAGATGAGCGCGACACCGCCGGCCGCGGCGAGGCCGAGCAGGACGAGGGGCCACATCAGCACCCCGGTGACGCCGAGGAGGAGGATGAGGGCGGCGATCACCGCCGCCGAGGTGCGCAGCAGCCGGACCGGACGGTTGAACAGATCCTCCTGAAACCGCTGGCGGCGTAACCACTCGTCGTCGAGCGGCTCTTCGGGGATCTCTTCCCTGGGAGGACGCTTGGGCGGCGGTCCGGGATCCGGATATAACTGCGCATACTGCCAGCCCAGGTATATCCGATCAGCCTGAAGCTGGGCATGATCAGGGTGCGGGTCGCCCACGAGCCCTCCATGTCCGCCTCGATCCCAGCCTAGGATCTCCACGCCTCACCGGTGTGGGCTTCTCGCCATTCAGACGTATTTCTCCCATGGCCGTGCCATAGATCCGGCAAGTGCCGCAAGGGCGTCGTACTACCATCCCTTGGCATGACCTCATCCCGCGGAGGCAAGCGCCGCCGACGCCCGATCCTCATCCCGGCAGCCATCGCGATCGCCGCTGCCGGCCTGGGCGTCACCGCGCTGCTCGGCGGCCTGCAGGAGGCGCCGGAGAAGCCGCCTCCCGAGGTCGCCCCCGGGAAGATCATCGATCAGGGCCGGTTCAGCACGCAGTTCATCAAGGCGATCGACACCACGGAACAGGACCGGTACGGCACGCCCAAGCGCAGCCTGCAGCTCGTGCTCAAGGTCAAGAACGTGAGCAACGAGACCGCACCGGTCGGCGGCATCCCCAAGCCCGATGCCAAGCCGTCCATGGGGTTCGGGGAGTTCGCCAGCTCACTGCTCAGGATCGCCCCGGAGATCAAGTCCGAGTACGGCCCGAGCGTCTACGTGCTCAGCTACGGCGTCCAGAGCCGGCAGCTCCACCCGGGCATCACGACGACGGTGGTGGTGAAGTACGACCTCAAGCCCACCGACCCCGCCCCTTCCGAGATCACCATCGACGTCGGCAGCTTCGTGTACGAGGAGATCGGCCTCCGCGACAAGACGCGGCAATGGCGGCTCGCCGGTGAGTTGGACGACGAGGAGTTCACGCCCACCGTGGCGGCGCGCATCACCCTTCCGGTACGGCAGGAGCAGGGGCAATGACGGTCACGCAGCCGCAGCTCCCGAGCGTGGAGGGACCGGCCGCGGAGGCCCGGCCCGCCAAGGCGGGCGCCGGCCGGAGGATCGCCCGCGGGCTCATCGGCCTCGCCCTCGCCGCGGCCGCGGTCTACGCGCAGACCTTCGAGCCGTCGTACGAGGAGCAGCTCTCCAACCTGACCGTCCACGGGCGGATCGGCGAGGTGGTGCACACCTCGCGGTACAGCGTCAAGGTGAACTGGATCAAGGCCGCGCTCTCCGTCGACACGAAGAACTTCGGCGTCGGCGACACGATCCAGGTCCGGACCAGCAACCTGTTCCTGGTGGTGAACATCTCCGCCCGGGGCGTGCGCGAACCGTTCCGGCTCTCGCAGGGCAGCCCTCCGGTCCTGCGCACCAGGGATGACCGCGTCTACTGGCCGACGGACAAGGTCGACAGCAGCCTCACCCTGTTCAGCAAGTGGATCCAGCCGGGGCTCTGGTCGAGCGGGGTGCTCGTCTACGAGGTGCCGAAGGACGCCGTCCCGGGGGCGCGGCTGGTCTTCGCCCCGCCCGCCGGCCTCCTCGTCGTGGACCTGTACCAGCCGGAGACGGAGATCGATCTCGGGCTCACCGGCGGCGCCGCCGCTCGGCTGATCGACGAGGCAGAGGAGTACCACACACTGGTGAACAAGAAGTGATGAGCCAGCCGCCGAGGAACGGGACACCGAGCGGGAACACGCCGGAGGGGCAGGAGTGGTACGTCCTCCCGCCGGACCGGCCGTCCGACGCCGATCCGTCCGCCGGGACCTCCGGCGCTTTCGGCATGCCCGCCCAGCCGCCGGGCGGCGGGGCGCCGGCGCACGGGCCGTACCCCCAGGGCGGGCCGGCCGACCTGCCGTATGGGCCGCACCCCGGCGGGCACCGTGGCGACCTCGGCTACCACTTCCCCGTGCAGCCGCACGGCCCCCGGCCCGGCGAGGGTCCGCACTCCGCGCCCGCTTCTCCGCCCCCGGCGGCGCAGCCCGGCCCGTCCCTGGCGGCGCAGCCGGGCGAAGGCGGGTTCCCCGCCCCGTCGCCGTCGCACGGGCAGCGGCCCGGGGAGGGCGGGTACCCCACCCCTGCGCCGTCGCACGGGCAGCAGCCCGGAGAGGGCGGGTATTCCACTCCTGCGCCGTCCTCTGGGACCCAACCGGCGGACATCACCTACGGCGCCGCCCCGCCCCCGCAGGGATCACACCCCGGCGGTGAGCCGCAGCCCGGCGACATCACCTACGGCGCCGCGCTCCCGCCGCAGCCCGGCGACCCCGCCTACGAGCCCGCGCCGCCCGTCCCGGGCGCCCAGCCGGGCGAGGGCGCTCATGGCACGCCACCCCCGCCGGACATCACGTACAGCGCCGCTCTCCCGCCGCAGGGCGGGCGGCCCGGCGGGGAACCACGACCGGACGACGTCACCTACGGCGCTCCCCTGCCCGCTCAAGGGCCGCAACCCGGCGGCGAGCCCCAGCCCGGTGACATCACCTACAGCGGGCCGCTGCCGTCCCAAGGATCGCCCGACATCACCTACAGCGGGCGCCTGCCCGCCCAGGAGCCGAGACCGGCCTCCAGCCGGGTCCGCCCGCCGCAGGACAAGCGGGTCTGGCCGCCCGAGGACGACGAGGACCGGTCCACCCAGCCCTTCCCCGCGCTGCGCGGCACCCGGACCCTGCCACCGCAGCCGCCGCAGCAGGCCGAGGGGCCGGGGCGGCCGGAGCCGCCGGCCACGGCGGAGAGCGGCGCCGCCGCCCAGGAGGGCGCGGCCCCCGGCACCGGAAAGGGCACGTCGCGGGCCCGCCGGACCATCCTGCTCGGCGGCGCGGCCGTGCTCTCCGTCGCGCTCGCCGTCGGCGTGCCCGGCTGGTTCCACTACAGCGTGTACCGGTACGGGCGCCCGGCCGACCACGTGCACATCGTGCCGAAGGGCGAGTCCATGGTCTGGCAGCACGTGGAGTGGCGGGCCACCCTGTTCGAGATCCCGCCGCCGGACAGCTCACCGGGCTCGACCGATCGCAAGTGGCTGAAGGCGGTCATCACCCGGACCGCACTCGACCAGGAGGGCGCCATCCGCCACGGCACCCCGGAGGTCATGCTGACCGACCGGGCCGGCCGTACCTGGCGCATGGAGGAGCTCAGCAACGAAACCCCGCCGTCGACCGAGCAGAACCGGATCGGCGTGACCTACCGGATGGAGTTCATCGGCGTGGCCCCGCCTGAGGTCGCCGACGAGGTCGAGCTGCTGGTACGGCCGAGCACCTACCGGGACGTGCCCGGTCAGTCGACGGAAGACTTCATGAAGGCAGCGGCGAAGTCTCAGGAGAGGAACGATCACGTGCTGCGCTTCCGGCGCTGACCTGCGCGCGGGCGAGCCGGTCCCGGGTGGCCGCGAGATCGAAGGTCGCGGCGATCAGGCACATGCTCAGCGTCGTGACGATCAGCTCCGACACGAACTCGATGGGCACGCTGGTGAAGATCCAGAAGTACGGCTCGCCGGTGTCCAGCAGGTACCGGCCGGCGCGCTCGAGGTAGATGCCGCCGATGTGCAGGCCCACGTAGCACAGGGCGAACATGCCGAACAGCGGGGCGCCGCCGCGCATGGTGAGCCGGAGTGAATGGAGCAGCGGGATCCAGCGGCTCGTCCACCCCTCGGTCAGCCTGTCGAGCGCCCGCCGGGTCAGGGCGTGGGTGCGGCGCTCCAGGGGCGCCGCGGCGCGCTCCAGCGGCGTCCCCCGGATCGTGGTGCGGGTGTCCTCCGCGTACGCGCCGTAGACCAGGATGCCGACCGTCAGCCAGGTGAGCGGGAGGACGAGCGCGTCGACCACGTACGGCCAGACCTCCCCGATGAAGTCGGTGACCGACTTCCACCCGGGGATGCTCTCCCTGGCCTTCTCCATCCACTCCTGCCAGGCCACGACGACCACCCGGCTGCCGACCCAGTCGGACCGGGCGCCCAAGACCGTGGTCACCGCGTTCAGCCCGTACAGCACGAAAGCGAGCTCCCCGCAGGTGGCGATCACCCCGGAGAACCGCCCGCGGCCGGCCTCGTGACGGCGGGCGAAGAGGGTCTTCACCACCCAGGCCACGGCCATGGTCACCGCGGAGACGATGAGGTCGAGGCCGATGAGCCCGCGCATCACGGTGCTCTCTTCGCCCGCGAACGCGTCGATGAAGATCCGGTCGGGCTGCCGGAGCAGGTCGATGTTCATGAAGTCGCGCGCGTCCTCGGCGAGGAACCCCCAGGTCAGGTAGATCCCGCAGAACACGAGCGCGGTCCGGTTGAGGGCGTTGAGCAGGCTCTCGTGCGCCTCACCCGCCGCGCGGCGGGCCTGGGTCTCCATCAGGGCGCCGCGGAGGATGTAGAGCATGCCGATGGTCGTGACGAGCGAGGCCATCACGACCAGGGTGAACAGGAACATCACGACGACCAGCCGAGCCTGGTACCACTCGCCGTGCGAGATGGTCGCCGCGAGGAGCAGGAGCCCCCACCGGATGACACGGCCGAGGGAGAACCAGATGATCAGCGGTAAGGCACAGGCTCCGGCGATGCGCAGCGCGTGGAGCGGTAACGCGTACGGCGAGAGCAGCCACGCCGGCCTCCGGCGCACGGCGGGCTGGTCGGCGACGGCATGCGCGGATGTTCCGGACACCTGCCGCATACTATCGGGCGCCTCTGCCCGGCTGCGACCGCTTCCGGCGACCCGCCGATGATCCCCGCTCCGCACCGGTCGCGGTGGTCGACGGCCCGGCCGCGCATGACGATTTCCCTGGTCACCGAGGCGAAGACACGCTCGTCAAGCTGCACGACGGGCGAGCGCGTGACCGCGGTCCGGAATGACCGTGGCATGGTCACGGAGCCTGCCGTACCGCCGGGACGCACGTGCCCTCGGACCGGATCAGACCGCTGAGAAAACACGCGTCCCATGGAACGCGCAGAACTCCACCCGGTCCGCGAGGAGCGGCTGAGACGGCCACCGGGGATGCCGTCCCGGCCGAACCGGCAGCGGCCGAACCGGCGGCGGCGGCCGAACCGGCGGCGGCCCAACGCGTACGGCTCGCTCTCGGCCTGGACCGGCCGCGTGCCTGCCCCGGGGAACGCCGAAGGCCGGCGCGCCCATGGGTGAACGCACCGGCCCGGCGTGCGTGCGGGGACGTGCGTGCGGGGAAGGAAGGAGGTGTGTCAGAGGTCGATGGAGACCTGGGTCACCTCGCCGAGCTTGGCCTCCACCTCGACGTCGCGGGTGACGCCGCCCGCCGCGATGATGCGGACGGTCCACCGGCCGGGGGCGGCGAAGAAGCGGAACACCCCCTCATCGGAGACGACGACCTCGCCGGCGAACTCACCCGTGCGGTCGAGCAGGCGGGCGTACGCGGTGCCACCGGTGCCGGTGACCACGCCCTGGATGATGGCCTGGCTCGACAGATCGACCCCCACCGGAAGGGTCACGGTCTGCGCCGGAGCTCCGCATCCCTGACTCATCAGCGGGCCTCCCCAAGCTCGATCGGCACGCCCACGAGCGAGCCGTACTCGGTCCAGGAACCGTCGTAGTTCTTCACGTTCGGCAGGTCGAGGAGCTCGTGCAGCACGAACCAGGTGTGCGCCGAGCGCTCGCCGATCCGGCAGTACGCGATGGTGTCCTTGCTGAAGTCGACGCCGGCGTCGGAGTAGATCTTCCGCAGCTCCTCGTCCGACTTGAAGGTGCCGTCGTCGTTCACGGCCTTGGACCACGGGATGTTGCGGGCCGTGGGCACGTGGCCCGGGCGCTGCGCCTGCTCCTGCGGCAGGTGGGCCGGGGCGAGCAGCTTGCCGACGAACTCGTCGGGCGAGCGCACGTCGACCAGGTTCAGCTTGCCGATCGCGTTGATGACGTCGTCACGGAACGCGCGGATGGACAGGTCCTGGTCCTTGGCCTTGTAGTTGGTGCGCGGCCGCTGCGGCACCTCGGTGACCAGCTCGCGGGACTCCAGCTCCCACTTCTTCCGGCCGCCGTCGAGCAGCTTGACCTTCTCGTGGCCGTAGAGCTTGAAGTACCAGTACGCGTAGGCGGCGAACCAGTTGTTGTTGCCGCCGTAGAGGACCACGGTGTCGTCGTTGGCGATGCCGCGCTCCGACAGCAGGGCCTCGAAGCCGGCCTTGTCGATGAAGTCGCGGCGGACCGGGTCCTGCAGGTCCTTCTTCCAGTCGAGCTTGATGGCCCCGCGGATGTGGCCCTTGTCGTAAGCGGTCGTGTCCTCGTCGACCTCGACGATCACCACGCCGGGCGTGTCGAGGTTCGCTTCCACCCAGTCGGCATCCACCAGAACGGCAGAGCGGCTCATTGAACTCTCCCAGGTTGAAGACGGCGAATGATCAGGTACATCTGGCAGCCGAGACAGAGACCGAAGGCTGCGTTGAGGAAGGCGGCCAGCAATGCCGCTGCTGTCGCGCCGTAGGCCAGCGGGGTGATCCCTGTTGCGAACCCGATCAGACCTGCGATCGCGAACACCGACCCGACACCCTGAGCGAACCGTGGCGGTGCCGCGTCCTCGAGCTCGCTCGGCGGTCCGAGCCGCGGGCGCACGAGCCTCTTGTAGATCAGCCCGTACGGCGAGGCGTCGAAGATGCCGAGCACGAAGACCAGGGCCTGGAAGGCGAGCAGCCACGCGCTGCCCGTCACCAGGACGGCTGCGAGGACGAGGGTGGTGATAACCGCGCTGAAACGGGGGCCTCGAGGGTCGATCTGCATCGTGAGGATGCTCCTGAAGGTTGATCGGACGGCGGCGTGAACGTGAGCGTGAACGCGGACGCCGCAGGAATCACCCTCAGGCCAGGCGACAGAGCGCAGTGGCGACGCGGCAGTAGTCGACCGCGCGGCGCTTGGTGAGCAGCTCTGTCGTGGAAGTCATGACCATGACAGTACCTGTTGTCTCGTGTTCTGTCACACCTTGTCCGAATGCTGAGACGGCTCGTGAGACGTCTCCGCAGCTGGACGAGGTGCGTCATCGTCCACCACCGCCCCCAATGCCGCGATCACGTCGACCTTCCGAGGCCGGCCCGAGGCACGCTTGACAACATTCCCCGAACGGTCGAGCACAAGCACGGTCGGCGTGCGCATGATGCCGAGCCGCCGGACCAGGTCGAGCCGGGACTCGGCGTCGATCTCCACGTGCCGTACCCCGGGCACGATCCGGGCCACCTCGCCGAGGACCACCCGGGTGGCGCGGCACGGCTGGCAGAAGGCGGTGGAGAACTGCACGAGCGTGGCCCGCTCCCCCAGCTCGGCGCCGATGTCCTCGCTGGTCAGCACGGTCGCCCCGGCCGACGGCTCGCCGGGGGACCGCTCCTGCGGCGCCTGATCGGATGCCGGAGCGCTCACCGTGCGCATCCTCCCGTCCCGATGGCGCAGGAACAGGCCGATGACGACGCCGACGGCGAGCGTGACCGCGAGGACGATGACTCCCACCACATCGGTGAGGAACTCTACGCGGCCGGCGATTCATTCCTCCCGGCCGGGCCGGATTCGCGGGCCGAGGTCACCGCTTCCGGCCCTGCCGCGGTCGCCGGCCGGGTACGGTTCTCCTGCGGACGAACCCGGGCCGAGCCGGCCGCCGCACCGCATGACCGCGTGAGCATCGGCCGCGGAACGCGCGTCAGCCCGGGCCGGGCCGGTGCCGTACGGGCACGGTGACGAGCACGTCGCCGTCCGACCCGGTGAGCTCCAGCCGCTGGATGTAGGGGAGCTGCAGGCCGGTCCGCCCCTCGAAGACCACGTTGTCCTCGCGGTACAGCCCGGGCGCGACCGACCAGCTCCCCACGGGGGCGACCGTGCCGTCGGTGCCGATGGCGCGCAGGGTGCACAGCGTTCCGGCGGGCACGCCGGCGACCCGGGCGACGACCTCGGTCCCGCCTTCCCGCGGGATGAGCCGTACGGCGACGCGCATGTCGCCGTTCGCGCCGCGTGCCTCGGTGGCCATCGTGGTCCGCCCATCGCCGGGAGTGGACGCCCGGTCCAGAGCGATCTCGGGCCGGTCCGCCGCGCTGATGTCCGCGGTCTGCGCCGTGGACGTGTCCGCCGCGCTCTCGGCGGCGCCGTTCCGGGCGCCCTGGGCGACGGTGAGCCATGCCGTACCGGCGAGGGCGACCACGGAGACCGAGGCGGCGAGCGCGAGCAGCAGGCGCCGGCGGCGGCCGCGCCGCGCGGCCGTGGTGATCAGCCGGTCGAGCACGGCCCGGGGCGGCTCGCCCACCTGCTCGATGTCCCGCTCGGTCACCCGGGCGAGCAGGGGCGTCAGCCCGGAGAGCTCCTCGGCCTCGGCCCGGCAGGCGGCGCAGGCCTCGAGGTGGGCCCGGACCGCGGCCTCCTCGTCGGCGTCGAGCGCCCCGAGGACGTAGACGCCGAGCGACATCCTCGTCTCCTCGCACGTCATGGCGCCAGCCCCCGTTCCTCCAGGGCGAGCTTGAGCGCCCGGAGTGCGTAGTAGGTCCGTGATTTCACCGTGCCCGGCGGGATGCCGAGGGCCTCGGCCGCCTCCTTGACCGACTTCCCCCGGTAGTACACCTCCAGCAGCACGTCGCGGTGCTCCGGGCGCAGCGACGCGATCGCCTCGGCGATCTCCCAGGACTCGACCGCCCGCTCGAGCTCGTCGTCGGCGGGCACCCGGGCGAGCGCCTCGTCCCCGGTCTCCTGGGGTCGCGCCTGGCGCGCCCGGTGCTGGTCGACCACGAGGTTGCGGGCGACGGTGAACAGCCATGCCCGCACCGGGCGCCCCTCCAGGACGGCGGGGTGCCGCCACGCCCGCAGCAGCGTCTCCTGCACCACGTCCTCCGCCTTGCCCGGATCACCGGTGAGCCGCAGCGCGTAGCCGTACAACGGCCCCGCGTGGTGGGCGAAGAGCGCCCGCACGAGCTCCTCGCCGGTGCCCGCTCCCGTGCCCACACCCTTGTCACGTACGGCGGGGCCGGGCGGTTCGCCGGCCCGCCCCGGTTCAGCGGAATCGGACATCGGTCGCCGTCCCGGTCAGTGCGAGCCCATCGGAGGTCGACGTCACCCGGGTGACCTTGAGCCCCAGCGGGAGGTTCGGGATGGGGACGGTGAAGGTGAGGAGCCGTTCCGCGTTCGGTACCTGCATGCCGCCGCCGACGTTGACGCTGACCGGTGTGAGGCGGATCTCCCCCCGCCCCACGTGGATCTTCATCTCGGCGTCGACCGGGACCCGCTGCCCGAACGCGGTGACCCTTCCGGAGACCTTCACGGTGTCGCCGCCGGTGCCCGTCACCCGGATGCCGGGCGGCGCGAACTCGGCGATCGTCTTCATGGAGATCACCGCGGTGCCGGTGATCCGCTCGGCCCGGACATCGGCGTTCGCGCTGTCCTCGATCAGCTCGCCGAGCGGGGCGGTGACCCCCTCGAGGGTGGCGTCGATCCTCGACAGCGTGATCCCGGCCTTGGTCACCTCGCCGGCGCTCAGGGAGATCTCCTCGAGGCGCCCGGAGAGGGCCTGGGTGAGGAACGGAAAGCCCGTGATGTCCACGGAGACCGGGTCGGGGAGGTCGAAGACGGCCTGGACTCGCCGGGCGATCTCCCGCTCGGCGCCCACCACGGCGACCCGGTCGAGGCCTACGAGCAGGGCGGCGAGCACGAAGACCGACACGAGCAACTTGCGCATCCGAATCCTCCGGGAAGCACGCGTCGCCCCCACACTAGGGCCTCACCGGTCCGTTTCGTGCGCCAAGGGCGAGGGCACGCCCGGGCCGGCGCCGGTCCGCCGCCCACGCCGGTGTGCCGTGCCGCGCGGCCTCACCCGCCGGCGAAGGGCGGGAGGACCTCGACGACCGCGCCCTCCGGCAGGCGGATGGTGCCGGGGTCACGGGTGCCCGCGGGCGCCCCGTTCACGAGAAACGACGATCGCCGCAACACGCGCTCCAGCTCCGGATTGCCGGAGATCCGGCGGATCAGCTCCCCGAGGGTCTCGGCCTCGAAGGGCTCCTCGGCGACGCCGGCGGCGTCCTTCGCCGCGGCCCAGTAGCGGACCGTCCCGCTCGCCATTCGCCGGTCACCTCCCCCTTTGCCTTGACGATCACATTACGTGATCGCGTGAGCCATCCGCCTGTTACGAGCTCTTAACACGGAAGACCCACAGGTGAAGCGCAGATCCGCTGAGCTAACCTACGACAGAAGGGACCTGGGCAACGGCGCCCCCGGGTCCTTATGTGTTTGCGCCGGCGGTCGCAAGGCGGGCGCAGACGGAACGTTCGGATTCGAGGAGGCGCGCGTGAGCAACCTGCTCCTGCTGACCAACGCGCTCGAGCCCTCCACCGAGATACTCCCCGCACTCGGGCTGCTGCTCCACCCGGTGCGGGTGGCCCCGGCAGAGGCCAGCGCGCTCATCGACGCACCGCCCGCCGACGCGATCCTCGTCGATGCGCGCCGGGAGCTGATCCACGCCAAGAGCCTGTGCCGCCTGCTGCGGACCACCGGGCTCACCGCCCCGCTCATCGCCATCGTGACCGAGGGCGGCCTCGCCGCGATCAACGCCGAGTGGGGCGTGGACGACGTGGTCCTGGAGAGCGCCGGCCCGGCCGAGGTCGAGGCCCGGCTCCGGCTGGCCATCGGGAAGCTCTCCACCTCCGAGGCGGAGAAGGCTCCGGGGGAGATCCGCAGCGGGGACCTGAGCATCGACGAGGCCACGTACACCGCGCGGATCCGCGGCCGGGTGCTCGATCTCACGTTCAAGGAGTTCGAGCTGCTGAAGTACCTCGCCCAGCACCCGGGCCGGGTGTTCACCCGGGCCCAGCTCCTGCAGGAGGTCTGGGGGTACGACTACTTCGGCGGCACCCGGACCGTGGACGTGCACGTCCGGCGGCTGCGGGCCAAGCTGGGCAGCGAGTACGAGTCGCTGATCGGCACGGTGCGGAACGTCGGCTACCGGTTCGTCCCCGATCGGGGCGGGGACCAGCAGAACAAGGTCGCCCGGGAGAAGGCCCGGGAGGCCGCCCGGGAGAAGAATCCCGAGGAGCAGCACGCCTGACCGGCGGGCGCGCCCACGCCCGGCACCCGGCAGGCCGGGTGGCCCACCCGCGGGCGGACCACCCGGGAGCTGCGACCGGAGCGGCCGTGGGCGGAGGCCGCGTGCTCTTCCGCCCGGTGGATCACCGGATGAACCGGCGGATCACCGGATGAACGTGATGCGGTCCGTGGCCGGCGGGTCCACCGGGGAGTGGGCGCTGAGGTAGGCGACGAACGCGTCGATGTCGAGCGGCCCGCTCCACAGCTCCGTGCCCTCGGTGAACACGGTGAAGCCGTCGCCGCCGCCGATGAGGAAGTTGTTCGCCGCCACCCGGATCCGCTGGGTGTCGGTCACCGGGATGCCGTTGATCTTGATGTCGGAGACCCGGGAGCCGATGGGCTTGGTCAGGTCGGCCGTGTAGGTGAGCGAGGCCGACGGCTGCAGCACCCGGGTGTAGGACTCGGTCCACTGCTGCTCGAGCAGCCGGCGGAGCTGCTCCCCGGTGAGCGTGACCACCTGCACGAGGTTGTTGAACGGCTGGACCGTGAAGGCCTCGCCGTACGTCACGACCCCGTCGCCCTCGGACCCGCTGGCCGGGTAGGTGAGGTCGGCGCGGACACCGCCGGGGTTCATCAGCGCGATCTCGGCGCCGCCCTCCCGGGCCGCCTCGAGCTGGGCGTCGGCGATCAGGTTGCCGAGCGGGGACTCCCCGGCCCCGGACGGGTCGCGGGCGATGGTGGCGGTGATGTTCCCCACCGGCCGGTTGGCGACCACGGAGACCCGCTCCTTCCAGGTCTGCACGTACGCCTCGACCTCGGGGTCGGGGGTGATGGTGCGGGTCACCACGTGGTTGTCGGCGGACACGGACGAGCGGATGACGTCCCGCGTCTTGCGGTCGACGCGGAAGTCGATCTGGGTGATGATCCGCCCGAACGACGAGCCCTGGGTGTGGTACCGGTCCTGGCCCGCCGGGTCCTTGATCTTGCAGATGTAGGCCTGGTGGGAGTGGCCGGAGATGACGAGGTCGATCTCGGGGTCGAGGCCGGCCGCGATCCGCGAGCCGGGGCCGGGCACGACCGGGCAGGTGTCGGGGCTCTGCGGGGTGGCGACCTGGTCACCCTCGTGGACCAGGACCACCTGGGCCTTCACCCCCTTGGCGGCGAGCAGCCGCGACACCCGGTTCGCCGCCTCCACCTCGTCGGTGAACTCCAGCCCCTGGATCCCGGAGGAGGTGACGATGCTCGGCGTGGTCTGGGTGACGAGGCCGATGAAGCCGATCTTCACCCCGTTGACCTGCTTGATGACGTACGGCGGCAGGGCCTCGGCGCCGTTCTTCTCCCGGACCACGTTCGCGGCGAGGTAGTCGAAGCGGGCGCCCTTCCACTTGCCCGCGGGGGAGCACCCGTCGGTGGGGTGGCAGCCGCCGTCCATGATCCGCTTGAGCTCGGCGTACCCCTCGTCGAACTCGTGGTTGCCCGCCGCGGAGGTCGCCAGGCCGAGCTTGTCGAGCAGGGAGACGGTCGGCTCGTCGTGGTAGGCGGCGGAGATGAGCGGGGAGGCGCCGATGAGGTCACCGGCGGCGACGACGAGGGTGTTCCGGTCGCGGAGCCGCTTCAGGTGGGCGGCGAGGTAGGCGGCACCCCCGGCGTCGACGGTCTGCCCGGTCTCGTCCACGATGCGGCCGCTCGAGCCGGTCGGGGGTTCGAGGTTCCCGTGCAGGTCGTTGATGGTGAGCAGGCGTACCGGCACGGAGTGGTCCGGTTTGGAGCCGCCGTTTCCGCGGCCCTTGGACGCGCTCTGCGGTGCGGGGTCGGCACCCGCGGGGAGCGCGGCGAGGGCGAGGACGCCCGCCACGGCGGTGCCGGCGACCGCCAGCCGGGTGAGAAAGGCTTTGGTCATGCCCCGAAGGTAAAACGGTGATCTAAGCAACGCATGACAAAAACGGTAACGTTTTTTCACCAAGAATCAGTCAGATCGTACGTGCCCCGCTGTGCGCCACGTGACGGGTCGATCGCCTAAGGTGCGAAACATGACGGTGCGCGTGGAGATCCGGGAGACTCCTGGCGATCAAGAGGCCGTGCTCGCCCTCGCCGAGGCCGCCGCGGAAGCGGACGGCGTGCGCCCTCTCAACGAGCAGACGCTGCTCGCCCTGCGGTACGGCGGGCCGTCCGGGGCCCGGTTCCTGCTCCTCTACGACGGTGATGAGCTGGCCGGGTTCGCGTACCTGGAGCCGTCCGATCCCCCGAGCGGGGAGCTCGTCGTCCACCCGGGCTTCCGCGGCCGCGGGCTCGGCGGCCGGCTGCTCGCGGCCGTCCTCGACACCGGCGGCAAGGGCGTGCGGCTGTGGGCGCACGGCGACCTTCCGGCGGCGGCACGGCTCGCCGCGGGCTTCGGAATGACCCGGGCGCGGGCGCTGTGGCGGATGCGCCGCCCGCTCACCACGCCGCTGCCCGCCCCAGAGCTCCCGGAGGGCGTACGGCTGCGCACCTTCGAGCCGGGGCGGGACGAGGAGGCGTGGCTGGCCCTGAACGCCCGGGCCTTCGCCGACCACCCCGAGCAGGGCTCCTGGACCTTGGAGGACCTCAAACGGCGGCAGCAGGAGCCCTGGTTCGACCCGGCCGGGTTCTTCCTCGCGGAGCGTGCGGGCACGCTCGTGGGCTTCCACTGGACCAAGGTCCACGCGCAGGCGGAAGGCGCAGACGGGCCGATCGGGGAGGTGTACGTGGTGGGGGTGGACCCGGAGGAGCGGGGAACCGGCCTCGGCCGGGCGCTCACCCTCGCCGGCCTGGCCCATCTGCGCTCGCGCGGCCTGGACCAGGTGATGCTCTACGTGGACGAGGCGAACACGGCGGCGGTCAGGCTCTACGAGTCGCTCGGGTTCACCAGGTGGACCGTGGACGTCATGTACCGGCGGTGAGTCACACGCGGAAGATCAGGTGCAGCAGGCCGTAGGAGAGGGCGGCGACGACGGCGGCGGCGGGGATCGTCAGGACCCAGGCGGTGACGATGTTGCCGGCGACGCCCCAGCGGACCGCCGACAGGCGCCGGGTCGCCCCCACCCCCATGATCGCGGTGGTGATGGTGTGGGTGGTGGAGATCGGGGCGCCGAACCCCATGGCCGCGCCGTACAGCACGGAGGCGGCCGCCATCTCGGCGGCGAAGCCGGCCGGGGCGTTCAGGTGGATGATGCGCCGGCCGAGCGTGCGCATGATGCGCCAGCCCCCGGCGTACGTGCCGAGCGAGATCGCCGCGGCCGCGATGGTGATCACCCACTCGGGGATCGGGTCGGTGGGCGCCACGTACCCCCCGACCACGAGGGCGAGGAAGATCACGCCCATCGTCTTCTGCGCGTCCTGCAGGCCGTGCCCGAGCGCCATCGCCGCGGCCGAGACGGTCTGGGCGTACCGGAAGCCCTTGCCGGTCCGGTGCGGGTTCGAGCGCCGGAAGATCCACAAGATCGCGATCATGATCAGCGCGCCCAGGGTGAAGCCGATCACGGGCGACAGGATCATGGGGATCACGACCTTCTCCACCACGCCGCTCCAGGAGACGCCGGCGCCGGCCGCGAGCGCCGAGCCGACCAGGCCGCCGATCAGGGCGTGGCTGCTGGAGGAGGGCAGGCCGAAGTACCAGGTGATGAGGTTCCACAGGATCGCACCGATCAGCGCCCCGCCCACGATGAGCAGGCCTTGCTGCCCGTCCGGCGGGGCGATGATGCCCTTGCCGACCGTCTGGGCGACCGAGGTGCCGAGGTGCGCCCCGATGAAGTTCATCACCGCTGCCATGATCAGCGCCGTACGCGGGGTGAGCGCGCGGGTCGAGACCGAGGTCGCGATCGCGTTGGCGGCGTCATGGAAACCGTTGGTGTAGTCGAAGATCAGGGCGATGACGATGACGCCGATGACGAGTGCGAGCTCCACTTAGCTTTCCTTGACAGCGATCGACTCGATCGTGTTCGCCACGTGCTCGAACGCGTCGGCGGCGAGCTCCAGCTGCTCGATCACCTCACGCATCTTCATGACCGTGAGCGCGTCGTACTCCCCGCTGAAGAGCTTCGCCAGCAGCCGGCGGTAGATCTGGTCCGCCTGGTTCTCGAGCCGGTTGATCTCGATCCAGTACCCGTTGAGGTGCTGCATCGAGCGCAGGCGCGGCATGGCGTCGGCGGTGAGCTCGGCGGCCCGCTCGAGCACCTCGACCTGCTGGATGACATCCCTGGGCAGCCGGTCGATCTGGTAGAGCACGATGAGGTCGGCCGCCGCCTCCATGAAGTCCATCACGTCGTCGAGGTTCGACGCGAGGCGGTAGATGTCCTCGCGGTCGAAGGGCGTGATGAAACTCTCATTGAGGCGATTCATGATCGCGTGGGTGTGCTCGTCACCCGCGTGCTCGCAGGCACGCATCTTCTCCGCCAGCGCCTCCCGGTCGGAGCCGTCGCTGATGATCTCGACGAGGACACGCGAGGCAGTGACGATGTTGTTGGCCGCGTGCGCGAACAAGTCGTAGTAGCTGTCCTCACGTGGTGTGAGACGCAGTCGCACGTTGTTCTCCAGGGTGCGGGGGACAGTCCGCAGAAAGGGTACGGGTAACCACCTGAATTACGAAGTTCAGCCCACGGCAACCCGCCTGTAACGGTCTTACCCGGACATGCCAGGCTGACGCGGCCCCCGTCATGATCAGTTCCACTCAGACCTTGGTCCGGTGAAAGTTCAGGTAGGACCGGCTCGGCGTCGGCCCGCGCTGCCCCTGGTAGCGCGAGCCGTACCTCGGTGAGCCGTACGGGTACTCGGCGGGCGAGCTGAGCCGGAACATGCAGAGCTGGCCGATCTTCATGCCCGGCCAGAGCTTGATCGGCAGCGTGGCCACGTTGGAGAGCTCCAACGTCACGTGCCCTTCGAAGCCGGGGTCGATGAAGCCGGCGGTGGAGTGCGTGAGCAGGCCGAGCCGGCCCAGGCTCGACTTGCCCTCGAGGCGCGCCGCCACGTCGTCGGGGAGGCTGATCACCTCGTATGTGCTCGCGAGCACGAACTCGCCGGGATGCAGGATGAAGGGTTCGTCACCGACCGGTTCCACCAGCCGGGTCAGATCGGGCTGCTCCACCGCCGGGTCGATGTGCGGGTACCGGTGGTTCTCGAAAACCCGGAAATACCGGTCGAGCCGCACGTCGATGCTCGACGGCTGCAACATCTCGGGGTCCCACGGGTCGATCTTGATCCGCCCCGATTCGATCTCGGCGCGCAGATCGCGGTCGGATAGGAGCACGAATGCAAGGCTAATCGGCCGCCCGCAATCCGCCCAGGGTGTCCCCCTGGGTGGCTTCTCCGCGGTGCCCGATAGTATGCGGGTTTCCCTCACGATTGCCCAAGTTTGGCGGTAGAACGGCCGATTGGCACGTACCGTGACATGCGGTGCCGGAACCCTCACCCAGCGTCCACCGGTCGCTGGGACGCGCTCGTCCGCCGCATTCCGCGATGACGACGTGCACCACGCGCCCGAGGTTTCCGCTACAGTATGGGGACGGAGCGACCTCACGGTCGCCCCACGCGGGTGTAGTTCAATGGCAGAACATCAGCTTCCCAAGCTGACAACGCGGGTTCGATTCCCGTCACCCGCTCCAGCCGAAGGCCCGGGCCGGGACTCCCGGCCCGGGCCTTGATCATTTCTACGTCCTTGCCCACGACCCGTGGAAGGTGCGCGGTGGTGTAGCGGGCCACCCCGCCGCACCGGTCGGCGGCGAGCGCAGGGCCTGACGATCGGCGGCCGCCCCCGGACCGATTCCCATCCGTCATTGACACCGCTGAGGGCGAAATTTACCGTGCTGGTGTTCACATCTACGGAATCTGTTCATATATGTGACCAACCGGAGCCGTGATGTCGCACACCCCCCTGATCGGCCGACGACAGGTGCTGGCCGGTGCCGCCGGGATCCTGGGTCTCGCCCTCGCGTCACCCGCGCGCGCCGCCCACGTGCCTCCCTTCGGCCGGTACGGCTCGCCCCGCCACCGCCTGAACGACCGCACGCTGTACGTGGACAGCCAGGGCCGGGGTGACTACACCACCGTGCAGGCCGCCGTCGACGCGACCCCGGACTCGCCGGCCGAGGGCTGGACCTTGGTGATCGCCGCCGGGACCTACCGGGAGACCGTCCTCGTGCCGCAGGCCAAGACCGGACTGTGCTTCCTCGGCGCCACCGGCGACGCACGCGACGTGGTGATCGTCTACGACAACGCGGCCGGCACGCCCAAGCCGGACGGCGGCACGTACGGAACCAGTGGCAGTGCCACCGCCACGATCCAGGCCGACGGCTTCACCGCCGCCCATGTCACGTTCGCCAACGACTGGCTGCGGGCCGACCATCCGGAGATCACGGACACGCAGGCGGTGGCGGCGAAGGTCATGGGCGACCGCTCCTACTTCGAGCGGTGCCGCTTCCTCGGCCATCAGGACACGCTGTACGCCGACACCCGCAATGTGGCGACCTTCGCCCGGCAGTACTACCGCGAGTGCTACATCGAAGGGGACGTCGACTTCGTCTTCGGCCGCGCGACCGCCGTCTTCGAGCGATGCGAGCTGACCACCTTGGCGAGAGACGTGACGTTCCGTCCGTACGGCTTCGTGTTCGCACCGAGCACGGCCGCCGCCAACCCGCACGGCTTCCTGGCGGTGCACTGCGTGATCAACGGGCCGGCGGCGGATGCGTCCTTCGGCCTGGCCCGGCCCTGGCGGCCCAGCAGCGACCCGACCGCCGTCCCGTCTCTGGTCGTACGCGAAACCTGGATGGGCCCGTCGATCGACGCCGCCACGCCGTACGTGGACATGAGCTCGGGGTATCACTGGCGGGACGCACGGTTCGGCGAGTTCCACAACAAGGGACCGGGCGCTGCGATCCCCGTGCCCGAGAACCGGCCGCAGCTCACCCCCCAACAGGCCGCGGAGCACACCCCCAGGAAGTACCTCGGCGACTGGCACCCCCGCCCGGCCCTGCTCCCCCGCCCACACTGACGCTCGCGACCAGGGCCGGGCCCTGCTCGAGCGCCTGGCCTGCTCCCCCGCCCGCACTGACCACTCGCGTCGGCGCTCCGGCGGGCGTCGACGTCGACGGTCACCGCCGGGAACGCCCCTCCGCCACCGGCCGGCCGTACGGCCGCGCCGCCGGTCGGTGCAAGATCACCTCGGCCGCCTGGGGCGGAGACCTGCGACTTCCGGTCCTGCTCCCGCCCAGGTCAGCGCCCGGCGGGCGCCCCGGACCGGCGCAGGCGCCCCAGGCCGGGCAGGAACCGGCCCACCCTGGCCGCGTACCGCGCGTACGCCTCGCCGTGCACCCGCAGCAGGTACGGCTCCTCGACCGCGCGCACCTGGACCTCGATCGACACCACGGTCAGCGCCAGGGCGGCGAGCGAGACGACGTTCGGCACCATGGCGGCCAGGCCCGCGGCGGTGATCATCATCGCGGTGAAGATCGGGTTGCGCACCATCGCGAACGCCCCGGTGGTCACCAGGTCGGTGCGCTCGGACTCGTCCACCCCGATCCGCCAGGACGCGCCCATGGACGCCTGCGCGGCCAGCACGGCGGCCGTGCCGAGCAGGGCGAGGATCAGGCCGGACACGCGGACGACCGGCACGTCCAGCGCGGGCACCGCGGCCAGGCCGGCCAGCTCGGCCACCGGGCCGGCCGCCACCGCGACCAGGGCAGCGATGAACAGCAGCCGCGCCCACCACTGCACGCTGCCCGGCCGCAGCCCGCCGCCGCGGAACCCGGTGTCGCCGGTCCGGCGCCACTGCACCCAGGTCCGCACGCCGAACGCGAGCGCCAGCGAGACCAGATAGACGGCCAGCGCGGTCAGCGCCATGAGGTCACCTCACCACGATCGAGCGGGACGCGGGTCATGAGCAGCACGCGCAGCCGGGCCCGCAGGCCGAGCACCCGGGCTCTCCGTCCGCCCGCCCGGACAGGGCCGCCGCGGGATGGAGCGGCGGCTGGCAGCACGCGTCGCCGCGCCAGGCCTCCAGGCCCTCCTTGACCGCCACGCCCGCGATGACCAGCGCCGCGACCGGGTCGGCCCACGCCCAGCCGAACAGGCTGTTCACCGCCAGCCCGGCCAGCAGCACGGCCGACAGGTACGTGCAGAGCAGGGTCTGCTTGGAGTCGGCGACGGCGCTCGCCGAGCCGAGCTCCCGGCCGGCCCGCCGCTGGGCGTACGACAGCACCGGCATGATCACCAGCGAGAGCGCCGCCAGGATCAGCCCCGGCGTGGAGTGCTCGGCCTCGCCGCCCCCGAGCAGCGCGGCCACCGAGTCCACGGAGACGTACAGCGCGAGGGCGAAGAAGGACAGCGCGATCATCCGCAGCGCCCGCCGCTCCCGGCGCTCCACCACCTCCGGGTCGCGCGCGGAGAACTGCCAGGCCACCGCCGCGGCCGAGGCCACCTCGATCACCGAGTCCAGCCCGAACGCCACCAGCGCGCCGGAGGAGGCCACGGACCCGGCGGCGATCGCCACCACCGCCTCGATGACGTTGTAGGAGATGGTCGCCGCCACGAGCAGCCGCACCCGGCGCATCAGCACGGCCCGGCGCTCCGGCGACGGCCCCACGGTCAGCGCGGTCATCCGGCCGTCCCCTCCCCCACCGCCGGGGCCTCCGCGGGCCGGGAGCCCGCGCAGGCCGTGCCGTACGTGGGACACAGCGCCACCGCCTGGTCGGTCGCGGCGAGCAGGGCCTCGGCCGAGCGCAGCAGGTCGAGCAGCTCCGGGGTGGCGATGAAGTAGAAGGACTGCCGGCCCTCGGCCCGGTAGTCCACCAGCCGGCAGTCGCGCAGGCAGGCCAGGTGCTTGGAGACCGTGGACTGCGGCAGCGCCAGCTCGCGGGTGAGATCCACGACCCGGGCCTCGCCGCGCGCCAGCCGCTGCACGATCGACAGCCGCACCGGGTCGGCCAGCGACCGGAACAGCGCGGCGGCGGGTGCCAGCGCTTCCCGGGAGATCATTCCAGTCTCGGAATCAATCACCATATCGTGATGATATCTCGGATTCGTGTTCGAACAAGGCGCGGTCCGGGGCCGGGCTGGGTGAGCGGCCGCCGGGCAGAGCACGACCGCGGCCGGCTCCCGCCCCGGCCAGCCTTCGCCTTCCCGGATCGACGCCCGCCGGTACGGCCGGGCCGGTGATCCCGGCGCGTCCGCCCCGGTACGGCCGGCAGGGGGCGCCTCCGCCGCGCGCCGGCGGTCAGCCCAGGTCGGCGGGCATCGGCTCCTGCGGCGGGAGCAGCGTCCCCTGGTGGAAGTAGAGCCGCCACCCCTGTTCGGAGCGCCGCCAGATGGAGCTGCGCCGGGCCCGCCGGCCGTTCTCGTCCGAGACGTAGGTGAGGTGGACGATCCCGGGGGCGAGCAGCCTGCCCTTCATCTCGCTCACCGTGATCCGGTACGGCGGCGCATCGGACTCCTGGGTCAGCGCGTTGATCAGCGAATGCCGGTCCCAGAGGCGCCCCGACGCCCCGATCTCGGTGAACTCCGGGTCGAGGAGCTCGCCCAGGAGCACCGCGGACGAGCGGACCTCCCACTCGAGCAGGCGCATCTCCCCCGTGATCGCCGCCTGCACCGGATCGTCGTGCTCGCCACCCATGTCGATCAACCTATTCCCCCGGCGGCTCCCGGACCATGACCGTCAGCCCGGAGCCGGAGACAACGGACAACACGCGATCATTCATGCCGGACGGGCCGGTACGAGTGCGTCGTACCCGGCGGGAGAAGATGAGGCGGGAGATGGCCGTCTCGTGGAGGTCCCTGAGCCATGGCGTGGGTCGTCCTGATCGTCTCCGGCATGCTCGAAACGGCGTGGGCCGTGGCGCTCGCCGAGTCCAAGGGCCTGACCCGGCCGTTACCCACCGCGCTGTTCGTGCTCTCCCTCGCGGCGAGCATGCTCGGCCTCGGCTACGCCCTGCGCTCGATCCCGGTCGGCACCGCGTACGCCGTGTGGGTGGGCATCGGGGCGGTCGGCACCGCCGTGTACGGGATGGTCGTGTTGGGCGAGCCGGCCACGGCCGGGCGGCTGATCTGCCTGGCACTGATCATCAGCGGGGTCGTCGGGCTGAAGCTGCTCCACTGACCCCGGCCGCCCGGACCCCCGGGTGAGCCGCTAGTCCGCCCAGTGGAACCAGGCGTCCCACACGCGATACGGGCGTTCGCCGAGCGTGGTGTCGATCTCGAGCGTGGGATCGATGGGCAGCATGAGGATCTCCGGATCGAGGAAGGCGAAGCCGTACCCCTCGAGCAGCTCCGCGAGCTCCCAGAGCTCCGTCCGCGAGGCCGGCACGGTGTCCTCCGGCAACCGGTCCCGGTGGGGAATGCTGGAGGACCGGGTCCCGGGGCGCGGCCCATACCACACGCGGCTGTTGCCGAAGAGCACCGCGAACGGCGCGAGCCGGCACAGGGCCAGGGTCCATCCCGTGAACCTCGTCCAGCCGTCCGCAAAGGTCTCGCGCAGCGACCCGTCCCGCTTGGTGAGGAAGACGTCGACGAAGGACGCGTATCCGGAGCCGTAATGCCCGAACTCGGCCTCCACGACGCACAGCTCCCGCATGCCGTTCATCGCGTCGACCACCCGGTGCAGGAACGCCTCGATGGCCTTCGGGCCGCTGTTCCACGGCCACGTCGTGCCCACCGGTTCGTCGCGCACCGCGCGTTCGATCGCCGCGGGATCGGTCGCCAATGCCGTGTCGACCACTTCCGCTCGCCTTCCTGCTCGGCACTCGCCGGCCCGACCGGCGGATCCCCGTGTGCTCACCGCACGCGCGTCCAGGACGGCCTGCACCGAATCGTGGCCTTCGCCGCCTATGTCGATCAACTCGATTTCTCCGCTGACCCAAGAAGGAGACGATCGGCGGCGGAGCCGGAAACCATCGGCAAGAGCCGTCATTCGCGCGGACCGCGCGGCCAGTCCGGGACGCGCACCCTGCCGAGGAAGAGGACGCCGTCGGCCGTGCCGATCTGGGCGGGGTCGAGGGGGAAGTAGGCGTAGTGCGGTGACGTGCGCGGGGCGGCGCCCGGGACCGCCGCGGCGAGGGCGCGGGCATCGGCGAGCGCGCGCTCCCAGGGGAGGGTGGCGAGCGCGCCCTCGAGGGTGCCCGGCGGGGGGCCCTCGTCACCGAGCGCGCCCAGGGCCGAGGCGATGAACGCGTACCGGTCGCCCAGGTGCGCGGAGACGAGCGCGCCCGCGCTCCACCACGCCAGCTCCTGGTCACCGAAGGTCATCGTGCTCCCGCTCCGCTGCAGGTGCAGGTTGTGGGAGAAGACCAGGACCGGGCCGTGGGCGGCGATCGCGCGCAGATTGGCGGCCATCAGCGCGTCCCGCACCGCCGACAGCCGGGACACCCGAGCCGGGGAGGTGTCGGCCATCCAGTGGTGGTAGCGCAGCAGGCCGACGGCGGTCCGCGCGTACAGCTCCGCGCGCTCCCGGTCGGCCGGGCTCAGCTGCGGCGCCTGGGTCTCCAGCAGCGTGATCAGGTCGTCGGTGATCAGCCGCAGCCGCCGGGCGTCGTCGCTCTGGCCGATCGACCGGGAGGGGTCCAGCACCGTGGCCTCGTCCGACCACCGCGCGTCGGGGCCGAGCAGCTCGTCGATCGTCTCCCAGGAGCACGGCGGGCCGTCGACCAGCGCGTACAGGCCGGCGAGCGCCTCCCGCGGGCTCGCCGCCCAGTACTCCAGCGGGCCGTCGATCCCGAAGAACCTGAGCCGGTCGCCGTGCCGTTCGTTGTGCTCCCGCATCCAGCGCACCAGCTCGCGGTTGGCGGGGAAGGCGCCGAAGCCGTGGCTGAAGCCGCGCTCCATGACCTCGTCGAGGTCGCCGGCGCCGGTGGTGACGTACTCGTCGACCAGGAGGGCCTTGAGGCAGTCGCTCTCGATGGCGAACGCGCGGAAGCCCTCGTGCTCGACCAGGTGCCGGAAGATCGCGTTACGCGCCTCGCCCAGCTCGGTCACGAAGTGCATGGCCTCGCCCAGGCCGAGCAGGTCTGGCCGGGCGGGCAGTGAGCGCAGGAAGGCCGATACGGCCGCGCCGTCGAGCGGCCGGGCCGCGTCCCTGATTTCCATACCTTTTACGGTATCGTTGAACCTTCGATGTAAACTTTTCGCGCCTTTCCAGGCGATTCATACGGTGAACCTTCAACCGTCGGGGCAGCCATGAGGCCGGTGGACCTGGCGCGCGAGCACGGCCTGTCCACGCAGGCGGTGCGGAACTACGAGAGCGCGGGCATCCTCCCGCCCGCCGGGCGCACCGCCGCGGGCTACCGCGTCTACACCCCGGTGCACGCCGCGGCGCTGCGGGCGTTCCTCTCCCTGGTGGCCGGGCACGGGCACGCCATGGCGACGGCGATCATGCAGGCGGTGAACCGGGGCGCGGTCGACGAGGCGCTGCGGCTCATCGACGAGAGCCACGCGCGGCTGCTGGAGGACCGCCGCACGCTCGAGGCGGTCGAGGCCGCGCTGCGCGACCTCGCGCCCGCCCCGCCGCCGGAGCCGGGCGGGGTGCACATCGGCGCGCTCGCCCGGCGGCTCGGCGTACGGCCCGCCACGCTGCGCAAATGGGAGAAGGCCGGGCTGGTCCGGCCGCGCCGCGATCCGCGCACCGGCTACCGGGTGTACGGCGCGGCCGACGTCCGGGACGCCCGGTTGGTGCACCAGCTACGGCGGGGCGGTTACCTGCTGGCGCAGATCGCCCCGCTGATCGCCCAGGTGCGGGCGGCCGGGGGCGTGGAGCCGCTGGAATCGGCGATCCGCTCCTGGCGGGAGCGGCTGGCCGCCCGGGGACGGGCCATGCTCACTGGCGCCGCCGACCTCGAGGCCTTCCTGCGCGCCCGGCAGGGCTGACCGGCGGGACGGCCCGGCCCTCGCGGGCCACGGGTCCGGATCGGCGGCGCGCTCGCTCCCCTGCCCCGGCGGCTCCGCCCGGGCGGATGGCGGCGCGGAGCCGGCGCGCCCGGGATGCGCGCTGTGCGCGGCACGCGGAGCGCGCGCTGCGAGACCCTGGTGCGCATGCGCGAGCACTGCTGTGCCGAGATGACCCGCCGGGTGGCGTGGCGCTGCGCCGAGCATGACGACCCGTTCGACTGCCCGGACGCCGTCGTGATCTTCGATGCCAGGTTCCAGGAGTACGGCCTGATCGTCCGCGACGGCGGGCGCTCGTTCATTGAGATCCACTACTGCCCGTGGTGCGGAAGCCGCCTGCCCGAGTCCCAGCGGGACCGCTGGTTCGCGGAGCTGGAGCAACGCGGCATCGACCCCTGGACGACGAGATCCCTCCCGAGTACCAGGACGACCGCTGGCTCCACAGCTGACCGGGACCGAGGGACCTTGAGTCAGCACCTCGGACGCCCCGGTTCCCCATCCCCCTAGGGGTAGTGGGCGGACATGGCGGCCGGCCGAGAGATCGGCTCCGGCCGATGCGGGTGCCGACCGGTCTGGCCCGTGATCCACAGTGCTTTGCCCAAGGGTGGAGTGCTCATCCCGAGGTGGTCGGCTCGGCGTACCCGGGCGGTGGACCGCCACCGGTTTCGACCGGCCGATCCCTTCCGAGAGCGGGTGTGGCGCGCCTCGCCCTGCTCAGCGCCGATCTCGCTCAACCGATGGACATCGCCCACACCCATCTGTTTCGATATCTTTCCGAAATTTTCATGGCAATCCGCACGCGAGATCGGTCACATATCCCCGATGACCAGGGACGACGGTTCCGAAGATCTTCACGAGCTGACACGTTCGTTGACGGCCTGTCGGGGCCGATCGAACACTGACGCCACACCGATCCGGTGCCGCGGCTCGGCCGGCCGGTCGCGGAGCACGCGACCGCCGGCCCCGGACGCGTGGCACGCACGCCAACGCACCTCCGCAACCTCACGAGGAGGGAAGCAGCGCTCATGTTCAGGTCCCCGAGAGGCCACGGGCGCGGCCGTAGTTTCATCGGCCGGATCTGCGCCTTAGCCGTGGCGGTGATCACCGGGCTGACGATGTCGGTCGGCACCGCCCACGCCCAGACGATCAGCTCGAACCAGACCGGCTACCACGACGGCTACTTCTACTCCTTCTGGACCGATGCCCCCGGCACGGTCTCGATGACCCTCGGATCGGGCGGGAACTACAGCACCTCGTGGTGGAACACCGGGAACTTCGTCGCGGGTAAGGGCTGGGCCACCGGCGGCCGCCGGACGGTGACCTACTCGGCCAGCTTCAACCCGTCCGGCAACGCCTACCTGGCGCTGTACGGGTGGACCCGTAACCCGCTCGTCGAGTACTACATCGTCGAGAGCTGGGGCACCTACCGGCCGACGGGCACCTACAAGGGCACCGTCACCACCGACGGCGGCACCTACGACATCTACGAGACGACCCGGTACAACGCCCCCTCCATCGAGGGCACCCGGACCTTCAAGCAGTTCTGGAGCGTCCGGCAGTCGAAGCGGACCAGCGGCACCATCACCACCGGCAACCACTTCGACGCCTGGGCCCGCGCGGGGATGCAGCTCGGCAGCTTCGACTACATGATCATGGCCACCGAGGGCTACCAGAGCAGCGGCAACTCCAACGTCACCCTGGGCACCGGCGGCGGTGGCGGCGGTGGCGGCACCACGCCTCCGCCCGGTGGCGGCGGTGGCGGTGGCGGCGGTGGCTGCCAGGCCACGATCATCCCGGGCCAGGTGTGGGCCGACCGGTTCAACCTGTCGGTCCAGGTCACCGGCACCGACAACTGGGTCGTCACGGTCACCGTGACCCCGCCGCAGAAGATCATCGCCACCTGGAACGGCAACCCGACCTGGGATTACACGGGCAACGTGATGACCATGAGGCCCAACGGCAGCGGGAACACGTTCGGCTTCACGATCATGCACAACGGCAACTGGAGCTGGCCGAGCGTGACCTGCCGGGTGGCCTGACGGTTCAGCCCGTCCACCGCACCGTGGCGCGGCGGTCCGCCGACCGCCGCGCCACGCGCTGCCGTCCGGCGATCACCCGGCGACCGCGTCGCGCCATCTGCCCGCGGACGCGGTGACCTCTCCCCGCCGGCGGTGATCGCCTCGACGAGGTGCCGGCCCGAGTGACATGCGGAAGGAGGTGCGAAGCGCGAGCGGCGCGAGGACGACCGCCCGAGGCGTGCCACGCGCTGGGGATCCGGCTCCGCGGAGCTGCCCGCTCACCCCGGCAGCCGGTTCACCACGATCTCGCCGCCCCGGACGATGAGGTCGAGGCGCTCGCCCTGGCCGGTGAGGACGGAGATGTCGGCGAGGGGATCGCCGTCCACCAGGAGCAGGTCGGCGTAGGCGCCGGGCGCGATCACCCCGAGCTCGCCGGTCTTGCCGAGGAGCTCGGCGTTGACGAGGGTGGCGGAGCGGAGCACGTCGAGCGGCGGTTGCACCTCCGCGCGCAGCAGGAACTCCTTCGACTGGGCGTCGTGGGTCTCGCCGAGCAGGTCGGTGCCGAACCCGATCCGCACCCCGGCGGCGAGCGCGGTCTCGATGGCGCTCTTGCCGGCGTTCACCACCGCGTCGAGCTTGGCCATGCTCTCGGGCGGCAGGCTGAGCTGCCGCCCGAGCTCGACGAGCTGGTCGTACGTGACGAGGGTGGGGACGAGGTAGCAGCCGTGCTCGGCCATGACCCGGGCGGCCTCGGCGTCGATGAGGTTGCCGTGCTCGATCGAGCGGACACCGGCCCGCACCGCCTGGACGATGGCGTCGGGGACGTAGGCGTGGGCGAAGGCGTAGGTGCGCCGGCGGGCGGCCTCCTCCACCGCGACCCGGATCTCCTCCTCGCTGTACTGCACCATGTCGATCGGGTCGCTGGGGCTGGCCACCCCGCCGCCGGCCATCACCTTGATCTGGTCGGCGCCGCCCTTCAGCTCCTCCCGGACGGCCCGCCGTACGGCGTCGGGCCCGTCGGCGATGTGGGCGAAGCCGGTGGAGTGGATCGAGCAGGCGCACAGGTGCGGCTCGGCCGCCGGGTTCGGGGGGATGGTGTCGCCATGCCCGCCGGTCTGGGAGAGCACCCGGCCCGAGCGGAACACCCGGGGGCCGCTGATGAGGCCGAGCTGGAGCGCCTCCTTGAGCCCGGCGTCGAGGCCGCCCGCGTCGCGCACGGTGGTGAAGCCCCGCCGCAGCATGCGCTCGAGGATCGCCTTGGCCTCGATGCCGATGCGGGTGTACGCCCGGCGGCCCAAGGCCGCGAAGTCCATCGTGGTGATGGCGGCGTGGACGTGGGCGTCGATGAGCCCGGGCAGGAGCGTGCGGCCACCGGCGGCCAGGCGGGGCACGTCGTCCGGCGCGGTGAGGGTGGCGCCGGGCTCGGAGACCTCGACGATGCGGTCGCCCTCCACGCGCACGCTGGTGGCGGGCCGGAACTCGCCGCTCTCCAGGTCGAGGAGGTTGGCGTTCTCGAGGACGAAGGCGCTCACCGCCGCACCTCCGGTCCCTTTCTCATGGGGGTCCACGGATCTCTCATGCCCGCATCATGCCGGTGCCCGGCCCGCTGGTCACGATCTTGTTCGGTGATCGGCGGATCGCCCTGCGTGATCGCAGGCGAGGCCTATCAGGTTCCCCGGGCGGCGAGGGCGGGCGGTCTCCAGCGGAGCCCGGAGCGGCCTGGCACGGCTCGGCGGGCCAGGCGGCCGTACGGCGTGGCGCGGGCGGCGTGGACCGGGACTCCACCGCCCTTCAGGCGGGGCGCCGGGTGGACGGAGCGCGGAGATGGACCTCTCATGCCCGGGGCGGGGGCACCCGGGCGACCGATCACACGAGCGTCGAACGACGACGCAGAGCATGACAGAGATGGGAGACGAGTCAGCGATATGTCGATACAGGACCGGTTAGCGGCGGGCGCGGCGACCTGGTGCGCACCGCTGACCTGCAAGCCGCTCTCGGAGGACGAGGCGGCCGAGATCGCGCCGCTCTTCAAGGCGCTCGCGGACCCGGTACGGCTCCGCCTGCTGTCGCTGATCGCCAGCCACGAGGGCGGGGAGGTGTGCGTGTGCGACCTGACCGTCGCCTTCGACGTCACCCCGCCGACGATCAGCCACCACCTGAAGGTGCTCCGGCAGGCCGGGCTCATCGAGGGCGATCGCCGGGGCACCTGGGTGTACTACCGGGCCAACCCCGAGGTGCTGGCCAAGCTCGCCGCCGTGATCGGCCCGGCGCCCGCGGTGCAGGCCGGGACCGCGTGAGCGCCTCCCCCGCGGCGCGCTGATCCCCCGGGGCCCGACGCCCACCCCGCTCGGGCCTCCGGCGGCGTTCCGCCGCCACGGCCGCTCCATCCGGAAGAGCGATCGGCGAGAGCCGCGCCCGCCGGGAGCGTTGTGCCCGGACGCCCGGCCGAGGCTCCGGGCACGACGCCGGCCCGCGCTCGTGCCCGGCCGGCGACGGCGGCCGTCTCCTACGCCAAGGACCACGACATGCTGATCAAGGCGTGGGCGCACGTCGCCGCCCTGCACCCGGACCGGGCCCAGCGCATCGTCGGCGGCCACGAGTCCGGAGCGCCGGGGCACCGGAACCGTGCCGAGTGCGAAACCCGGATCACCGGGCATGCGTACCGGATCCCCGGTCGCGAAGACTCGCCGCACCGGACCGGACGATCGAGCCCTGAAGAGAACCGCCATGGGAAACCGGATGGCCGCCCGCGGAGTGGCCACCGGGCAGGGGAACACGAGCGCGCGCGAAACCGAACCCCGGTCGATCCCGGCGGGGACCGGCGGCGGATACTGCCGGGGTGCACCTTGTTATCGGCACCGCGGCTGGGAGGCCGGCGCCGGCATGGCCCTGGCGCTCTTTACTTTGACGTCCTACTAATTAATAGGATGTCAAAGTAATTCCCCATGGTTCACGTCGGTCGGGCGCACGGCCCACCCGGGCCGGCCGTACGGCACGGCCACCTCGCGGGCTGAAGGAGATGAGGGGTTCGGCGATGGAATCTGGCGAGAAGATCCTGGTGATCGACGGGGCGCGGACTCCGGTCGGCAGCTTCGGTGGAGCGCTGAAGGACGTGCCTGCGCACGAGCTCGGCGCCATCGCGGTGCGGGAGGCGCTGCGCCGCGCCGGCGTGGACGGCTCGGACGTCGGCGAGGTGGTGATGGGCTGCATCGGCCAGGTGGGCCCGGACGCCTACAACGCCCGGCGGGTGGCGGTCGCGGCCGGCCTGCCGGTCGGCACCCCCGCGTACACGGTCAACCGGCTCTGCGGCAGCGGCCTGCAGGCGGTGTGGGCGGCGGCCATGCAGCTCCGCTGGGGTGACATCGACTTCGCGGTGGCCGGCGGCGACGAGTCGATGAGCCGGATGCCGTTCTACGACTTCGGCGCCCGCTCCGGCTACAAGCTCGGCGACCGCACCCTCTACGACGGCACGGTGATGATGCTCACCGACCCGTTCCACAACATCCACATGGGCCGCACCGCCGAGGCCGTCGCCCGCAAGTACGGGGTGTCCCGGCAGGAGCAGGACGAGTTCGCGCTCCGCTCCCAGCGCCGCGCGGCCAGCCCGGAGGCGAAGGCCGCGTTCGCCGAGGAGATCACCCCGGTCGAGGTGAAGGGCCGCAAGCCGTACACGGTCGAGGCGGACGAGCACCCGCGGCCGGACACCACCCTGGAGGCCCTCGCCCGGCTGAAGCCGGTCTTCGAGGAGAACGGCACGGTCACCGCGGGCAACGCCTCGGGCATCAACGACGGCGCGGCCGCGCTGGTGCTCACCCGGGAGTCGGTCGCCGCCGAGCGCGGGCTGCGCGCGCTGGTGAGCCTCGAGGCCGTGGTCACCGCCGCGATGGAGCCCGAGCTGATGGGCTACGCCCCCGTGCTCGCCCTCCGCAAGCTGTTCGAGCGGACCGGCACCGGCCCCAAGGACATCGACGTCTTCGAGGTGAACGAGGCGTTCGCCGCCCAGGCGGTCGCGGTGATCCGCGACGCCGGGCTCGACCCGGAGAAGACCAACCCGTACGGCGGGGCGATCGCCCTCGGCCACCCGGTCGGGGCGACCGGGGCGATCCTCACCCTCCGGGTCGCCAAGCACCTGGTCCGCCACGACAAGGAGCTCGGCGTGGTCACCATGTGCATCGGCGGCGGCCAGGCCCTCGCCGCCCTCTTCCGGCGGGTCTGATCACCCGCCTGCGCGGGATGCCCGGGAGAGCGGCCGACCGGCTGCGGGACGGCGGCCTCCCGCGCCCGCCCGGTGACCGCCGGCCGGCTACCGGTGACCTCACCGCCCGCCCGCCGGGGCGTCGGCCGCCCTCGCCACGGCCGACGGCCCGGCGGCGCGCGCGTGCCGGACGCGGATCCGGGACTGCTTGTGCCGGTACCGCTCCCAGTCCGCCATGAACTCGGCTCGCAGCCCGTACCGCGCGGCGAGCTCCACCAGGGTCTCGGTGCGGTAGTAGAAGTCCTCCCGCAGCACGTGGTGCTCTTCCTTCTCCGTGCGGTCGAAGGTGAAGTCGAAGAAGCCATCGGGGTGGAGGATCCGGCCCACGTGGCGCAGGCACTCGTCGATCACCTCGATGGGGCTGTGCGAGAACACGCTGTGCGCGTGCACCACGGTGAAGTACGCGTCCGGCAGCGCGGCGAAGGTGAGGTCGTCCACCAGGGCCAGGTAGGGCAGCTTGGCCTGCAGGCCGTACCAGGCGACGGTGTCGGCGGCGGCGAGCAGGATCTCCGGGGAGATGTCGATCCCGTAGTAGTGCCCGGGCTCCAGGTAGTGGATGAGCCGCCAGCCGAGCCGCAGGTTGCCGCAGCCGATGTCGAGCACCCGGTCCTGCGGGGAGAGCCCGTGGGCGATGAGGTAGTCGAACTGCATCTTGCCGACCCGGAGCCAGCTCCGGCGGCTGTGGCTGCCGATCGCGGCGTCGGGTCCCATCTCCTTGATGTCGGCGCGCATCACCGCGCGGTAGTAGGAGATGTGGTCCCGCGTGGTGAGCCGCAGCCGCGCGTCACGGGTCAGCCGTCTCAGGTACGGCCAGACCTTGCCGGGGTGGCGCAGCGCGTAGGCCAGCCGGTAGCCGAGGCGCGACCGGTGGCGCGCCACATAGGGGGTCCGGGTCATGGCTCCACGTTACGGAGCGCTACCGTCCACCACCCGGGCGTGCACGGACGATCGAGGAAACCTCGCCCTTCTCCTTACGCTCCCGCGGTGTACCCGCCGCCTCCGGCACTTCCGCGATGCCGCCCGGCGTGCCCGGCCGGACCCGTGACGCCGGGCCCGCGGCGCCGATATGACGTCCGCCGGGACGGGCCCGCGGCATCACCCGCGCACGCGCCCCGGCGGCGACCGGTCCCGGCCCGCCGAGGCCGGACGCCGGGTGGCTCCCGTCGCGGCGGCATCCCGGCGGAGCGCCACCCCACCGCCCGCGGTGCCGTACGGGAGAACCGCCCGGCCGCCTCACCCGCCGGACTGCCGGCCCTGGGTGACCCGGCAGGCCAGGTGCAGGGCGAGCCGGTCGTCCGGGTTGGCCAGGTCCACGGTGAGCAGCTCCTCGATCCGGCGCAGCCGGGCGGTGACCGTGTTGCGGTGCACGCCGAGGACCGCCGCGGTCTCGGCCACCGATCCCCCGGCGTCGAGGTAGGCGGTGAGCGTGGCGATCAGGTCGCCCGGCTGCGACTCCAGGGGTTTGAGCAGCCGGGCCGCGGTCGGCGCGAACGTCTCGGTGCTCGCCCACGCCACCAGCAGCTGGGCCAGCCCGAGCCGGTCGATGTGCGCCAGCCGCCCGGCCTGGGGCCGGCCCCGGGCGAGCCGGGCCGCGTCCCACGCCTCGGCGAGGCTCCGGGTGAGCCCGGCCGGGCCGAGGTACGCGCGGCCGACGCCGATCGCGCAGTCGAACCGGGTGGCGAGCCGGCGCCGGACGCGCCGGAGCGCGGCGAGCAGCTCCCGGTCGGCGTCCTGGTCCGGCTCGTCCCGGGTGGTGGTCCACCCGGACCAGCCGTCACCGCGCTCCACCACGGCCGCGTCGATCCCCTCGGCGGCGATGGCGGCGCTCACCGCGTCCGTGTGCCGGAGCAGGTCGACCTGCCCCAGGGCGGCGATGTGGAACGCCACGTGCCAGCCGTCCAGCCGCCAGCCGATCTCGCTGGCGCGCTCCCGCGGCACGTCGCCGGTCCCGAGCCGGCCCTCGAGCAGGTCGCTGAAGAGCCCGGCGCGCAACCGGGCGTCCCGTTCCAGCACCACCCGGCGGACCGCCTGCCAGCGCTGGACGGCCAGGGCGCCGGCCTGCAGCACGTCCCGGACGGCGGCCGCCCAGTAGGCGGGGGCCTGGCCGAGGGCGGCGGCCAGCCACAGGTCCACGGCGCCGACCGTGGTCCCGGGCACCGGGACGGCGACCGTGGTCCGGCCGTGCTCGGTGACGATCTGCGCGACCGTGGCCCGCGGGTTGAACCGGGGCGACGGCTCCGGGGTGACCCCGGTCGGGGTGCCGTCCGGGGAGAACACCCCCACCGGCCGGTCGAGGATCCCGCTCAGCGCGCGGGCGACGTCCTGCGGGCTCATCGGCTCCCGGGTGAGCGCCCGGTGCGCCCGGCGCAGCACCTCGGCCGCGTCCACCTCGGGCGCGTGCACCAGGGCGATCGCCTCGCCCGCCCAGCGCAGCGGCGCCGTACGGAGGCCGAGGACCGGCAGGTGGAGGTGCCGGGCGAGCTGCCGGGTGGAGTCGAGCAGGGCGCCGTTCTCCCCCACGGGCACGGCGAGCGCGGCCGCCCGCTGGTCGTGGAGGCGGCGGAGGGTGGCGTCGAGCCGCCAGCCGCTGAGGAACCCGGGCGGTACGGCGGGGCAGAGCGCGATGTCCCCGGCCTGCACCGGGGAGGTGTCCGCGGGGTCGATCAACGTGACCCCGGTGACCGGCCGGTCCAGGTCGTCCTCCCCGGCGAGCGGGACGGCCGCGGCGAGCCGGGGGTGGCCGAGCAGCTCCCGGAGGGTGGGCGCGCCGCGCCTCATCGCCGGTCCTCCGGCCCGACCGGGTCGATGTCGAGCCCGAACGCGCGCGGCGCCACCGCCCCCACGGCCTCCGGCCGCCACCAGAACGCGGGGCCGGGCAGGTGGAGCACCACCACCTCGGCCCCGCCGCGCACCGAGTCACAGGAGATCGCCACCCCGGTGGCCCGGTCGAGCACGCACAGGATGTCCGGGGTGGAGGCGACCGGCCGCCCGTCGGCGAGGGCGAGCAGGTACTCGTTCTCCATCTCCAGGCGGACGAGCGTGCGCCCGCCGGTCGCCCGGATGATCACCGAGCCGCGACCGAACCCGGTCCCGGTGCGGTGCCGGACCACCTCGACCACCCGGCCGAGGACCAGCACCCGCGCGCCCAGCGCGGCGGCCATCGCGTACGGGTCCGCGGCCCGGTGCCACGCCGCGTGGCAGGCGCCGAGCCGGAGGGCGCGGGCGAACGACCCGGGGATCGCCACCCGGTCGAGCCGGCCGGCCGGGAGCGGGCGCAGCGCCACCGCCGCCCACCCGCCGAACTCGCTCAGCGCGGAGCGGACGATCCGCTCCGCGGCCGTGGGGGACAGGCCGTCGAGGATGAGCAGCCGGCCGGTGGCGTCGCCGATGGCGAGCGGGGTGAGCGGCTCCCCCGCCGCGGCCGTGGACGTCTGGTCGAGGCGGGGCAGGGCCCGGCCCATCAGGTCGGCGTCGATCACCGGGAGGCCGAGCTCCCGGGCGGCGACGAACACGAGGATGCCGTTGACCCCGCCCGCCTCGATCGACATCAGCCCGGCCGGGCGGACCCCGGTGCGCTCGGTTACCGCCGCGACCACCGGCCCCCACTCCCCGCCCGCGGGGAGCCGCTCGGTGAACGCGGAGACCGCGCCGACGATCCCGACCGGGACGATGTCGCCGCCGGGCAGCTCGTCCCGGCGCAGCAGCGCGACCCGGTCACCGGCGAGGGTCCGCCGGAGCAGGCGGCCCGCCGTGTCGGTCTGCCCGCCGCCGCCCGAGCCGAGCAGGGTGACGCCCCGCGCCAGGTGGTCGACGTCCCGTTCCCCCAGGTGGTACGGCATGCGTTCAGGGTGACACAAGCCGCTCCACCGGCTCGAACTCCACGTCGAGACCGAATGCGCGCGGCCCGAACACGGCGAGCGCCTCCGGGGTGCGCATCAGCTCGGGGGTGCTGATCCCCACGACCACGGCCCGCTGGCCGTAGCGCAGCCCTTCGGTGGTGATCGGCTCCCCGGTCTCGGCCTCCAGGACGCAGATCAGGTCGGGGACCACGCAGCGGACCTCGCCGTCCACCCGGGCGACCAGGTTCTCGTTCTGGAAGGTCAGCTCGAGCCGCTCCGGCCCGTCGAACGCGGCGAACGTGGCGTGCCCGCGGGCGAACCCGCCCACGGTCCTCCGCTCGACGTCCACCACCTTGCCGCGGAACAGCACCCGGATGTTGTCGTAGCCGCTGCCCTCGAGGGCGCCGGCGAGCGCCTCGATGAAGTCGCCGTGCCGCTCGCGGGCGGTGCGCAGCGCCCGGCCGATCCGCAGGCCCAGGGTGAGGGTGTTCGGCACCGCGGTCCGCCGGACCTCCGCACCGCTCATCGCGTACTCGGCGATGTGCGCGACCCCGCCGAGCCGGATGGTGACCCCGCGGGCGAGCCACTCCATGCGCTTGTTGTCCGCCCCCGTGTCGATGATCACGGTCTCGCCGTTCTCCCCGCCGATCGCGAGCGGCGACCCCGGCACGCCGTACACGGAGAAGGTCTCCATCTGCAGCTCGGGGAAGGCGCGGCCCATGCCGTCCGCGTCCACCACCGGCAGCCCGGTCCGCGCCGCGACGAGCAGCGGAATCATCGAGTTGATCCCGCCGCACTCGATCGGCATGGTCGCGTCGGCCCGGCGGCCCAGCCGCTCCTCCAGCGCCCGGAGCGCGGCGACCGGCTCGTCACCGTGGGGGATCTTCTCCACCACCACGGTAGGGGCGCCCATCTGCGCGGTCGGGATGACCAGGTCGTCGTCCCGCAGATCGGACGGGTCGAGCACGGTGATCTTCCCGTCTCCCTCGCGGAGCGCCTGCTCGACGAGGAGCCGGCCGATGTACGGGTCGCCGCCGCCCCCGGTGCCGAGCAGCGCGGCGCCGCGGGCGAGGTCGGCGAGGTCCTCCCGCTCGAGCGTGTAGCTCATGCCCCCACTCCCATTCCGACCCGGACCGGGTCGTGGTCGTAACCGAAGTACCGTGGGCCGACCAGCTCGATCCCCTCCGGGGTGTGCCAGCGCGGGTCGCACGGCGCGGCGATCACCCGCACCCGCTGGCCGTACCGGAGGGTCTCGGTGGTGATCGCGGTGCCGGCCTCGGCGTCGAGCACGCAGATCAGGTCGGGCACGGACGCCACCACGGTGCCGTCGCGCTCCGCGACCAGGTTCTCGTTCTGGAACCGCAGCTCCATCCGCTCCCCGGTGCAGCCGCCCAGCCCGTCGAGGACGGCCTCGCCGCGGGCGAACCCGCCCTCGGTCCGGCGGCTGACGTCCACCACCTTGCCGTGGAACAGCTCCACCCCGCCGAGCCGCTCGGTGACCGCCGCGACCGGGTCCCGGTGCGCGGCCCGCTCCTCGCGGACCAGCCGGCCCAGCTCGGCGCAGAGGGAGAGGGTGCCGGGGACCAGGGCCTTGCGCGCCTGCTCGCCGTTCATCGGGAACAGGCTGATCATCGCCGAGCAGCCCATGTCGATCGTGGCCGAGCGGGCGAGCCGCTCCGCCCAGTGGTTGTCGATGGTGGCGAAGACCCCGCTGTTGCCCTTCTCGTCGGCGATCGACATCGGGGTGGCGCCGATGCCGTACAGGGTGGGCATCACCATCTGCAGCTCGGGGAAGGCGCGGCCCATGCCGTCGGCGTCGATCAGCGGCAGCCCGAGCTGGGCCGCGGCGACCACCGGGACGAGCGCGTTCACCCCGCCGGCCTCCGCGCACGCCAGGTGGGTGGGGGTGCGGCCGAGGTAGGCGGCGAGCGCCTCCACGGCCCGGGACGCCTGCTCGGCCGAGGGCACCTTCTCCAGCATCACCGTGGGGGCGCCCATCATCGCGACCACCATGGTGACCGCGTCATCGGGCACGGTGTCGAGGCCGACCAGCCGGACCGGGCCGTGCGCGCGGACCGCGGCGTGGGCGAGGAGCCGGCCGATGTGCGGGTCTCCCCCGCCGCCGGTGCCGAGGATCGCCGCGCCGACCGCGATGTCGTCGAGGTCCGCCTCGGTGATGAGCCGCTCAGGCATCGGCCGCCTCCAGCTGCAGCTCGCCGACCGCCTTGACGCGGATCCGGGTCGCGTTGCCCGGCAGGTAGGCGAGCGGGACCTCGTCGACCTCGACGATCCGGACGCTGCCCGGCCGGGCCCCGGAGGCGATCGCCCGGTCCACCGCCTCCTGCTTGGCCTCGTCGAGCACGGCCTGCCGCCGCCCCGGCTCCACCGGGTAGATCCGGTCGACCTCGCCGCCGATCTGGGCGATGGCCGCGCCGATGGCGTTGGCCACGGCGAAGTGCTCGGGCCGGTGGATCGGCCCGGAGTCGCCGATCTCGTCCGGCAGCACGATCGACCCGCCGCCGACCGCGATCACCGGGAGCGGCTCGGGCGAGGTGCGGATGCGCTCGATCGCGTCCTCGACGTCCTTGGCGATCCGGCGGAGCGCCGCCTCCACCAGGGACCTGTCGAGCCCGCGGACCAGGGACGGGTCGCCGATCTCGGCCCGGCCGGCCGCCACGGCCACGTCGGTGGCGGTGAGCGTGGACCCGCCGAAGACCAGCGCCTCCTCGGTGAGGCGGTACCCGACCGAGTCCGGGCCCACGGTCACCCCGTCGTCGCCGGAGCGGACCCGGCTGCCACCGCCGATGCCAAGGCTCAGCACGTCGGGCATCCGGAAGTTGGTGCGGATCCCGGCCACGCTCACCTCGGTGGTGGCCTCCCGGGGGAAGCCGTGCCGGAGCACCCCGATGTCGCTGGTGGTGCCGCCCACGTCCACCACCGCGCAGGTCTCCACCCCGGAGAGGAACGCGGCCCCGCGCATCGAGTTGGTCGGGCCGGAGGCGAAGGTGGCGACCGGGTAGCGGCGGGCGAACTCGACGTCCATGAGCGTGCCGTCGTTCTGGCTGAGGTAGAGCGGCGCGGTGATGCCCGCCTTCTCCAGGGAGCCGGCCAGCCCGTCGACGATCTGCGAGGCGAGCTCGCGGAGCGAGGCGTTGATGATGGTCGCGTTCTCCCGCTCCAGCAGGCCCATGCGGCCGATCTCGGACGACAGCGAGATCGCGACGTCCGGGAGCTCCTCGCTGAGGATCTCCGCCGCCCGCTGCTCGAACTCGGCGTTCACCGGGGAGAACACGCTGGAGATCGCCACACTGCGGATGCCGTGCCGCCGCAGGTCCTCCGCCACCCGGCGGATCTCGTCCTCGCGGAGCTCGGAGATGTGCCGGCCGTCGAACTCGTGGCCGCCATGGCAGAGGTAGTACCGGCCGGAGATGGCGCGCACCAGGCGCTCCGGCCAGTCCACCATGGGGGGCAGCGAGGCCGTGGCCGGCAGGCCGAGCCGGATCGCCGCGGTCGGGGCGAGCCGCTCGGCCTCGACCAGCGCGTTGATGAAGTGGGTGGTCCCGATCATCACCGCCTGGATCGCCACCGGGTCGAAGGCCCGTTGCCGCTTCAGCTCGGCGAGGGCGGTGTTGATCCCGCTGGTCACGTCGCGGGTGGTCGCGGTCTTCACCGCGGCCAGGACCCGCTGCCCGTCCATGAGCACGGCGTCGGTGTTGGTTCCGCCGACGTCGATTCCGATGCGCATGTCAGTCCTTTCAGGAGGCCGACGGTTCAGGAGGCCGACGGCGCCGAGGTCTGGGCCGCGCCGGATTCCACGGACTCGGTGTGCGCGGTGCCGTACCCGCGGATCAGGCCGAGCCAGCCGGCGATCACGTAGAGCGCGAAGGCGGCCACCAGGGAATTGATGCTGGGCAGACCCCAGGTCACGAACTTGCCGATCGCGCTGGCGATCAGCCAGATCACCAGGGTCGCCGGGACCCAGCGCGGGGCCTCGGCCGGCATGGTGCCGGCCTTGTTCGTGGCGGTGAGCTGCCGGCGCCAGGTCCGCACCACGAAGTACTCGGCGATCATGATCCCGGCGATCGGCGGGAAGGTGACCCCGAGCAGGGTGAGGAAGTCGGTGAACCGCTCCAGGATCCCCGCGGCGGCCAGCACGCTGCCCACCACCCCGACGCATAGGGTGACCACCGCGCGGTTCGCCTGCCGGCCGAAGACGGTGCCGATGAAGTTCACCACGCCGAGGCCGGAGGAGTACAGGTTCCAGTCGTTGATCTTCAGCGTGCCGGTGACGATGACGAGGACACCGATCAAGCCGACCGTCGAGGTGACGATGGTGACGATGTTCGCCGACTTCACCGCGTGGGCGAGCAGCACACCGGCCAGGCCGATCACGTACTCCCCGAGCGTGATCCCCACCAGGGTCTGCTTGATGACGTCACCCACCGACCGGTTGTACCGGGTCATGTCCGGGGTGATCACCGCGCCCACGATGAACCCGCCCGCGACCAGGGTGGTGCCCTCGAGCAGGGACAGCCGCGGCCCGGCGGGCGCGGACGCGACGAGATCCGCCAGCGAGTGGTTCGCCAGCTCGCTGCCGATCGACCAGGCGACCAGCAGCATGAACGCGGGAACGGTCAGGTAGGCGGTCCACGCCATCGAGTGGAAGCCCTTCACCACGATGGCGGTGACCGCGAGGCCGAACACCAGCGACCACGCCCACACGGGCATCACGGGGAGCAGCTGGTACAGGCCCTCCGCCGACACCCCGGACTGGATGCCGAACCAGCCGACGAGGCTGATCCCGATCGCCAGCCCGATCAGCGCGGAGCCGGCCTGGCCGAACCCGCACCACCGGGCGAGCATGGAGGTCGACATGCCCTCCCGCATGCCGATCACGCCCAGCGCGATCGCCACGACTTCGAGGATGACCGCGCCGAAGGTGATCGCCCAGAAGGACTCCCAGAAGGTCATGCCGAAGCCGAGGGTGGCGCCGAGCAGGAACTGGCTGAGCGCGGAGAGCTGGCCGAACCGCTGGACGGCCACGGACCACCACGAGTAGCGGGCCTGCAGCGGCACACGGGATATCGCGTAGTCGTCGTTGCCGAGAGCTGATGCCATGGAATCCTCCGTGGGGGGCCGGAGTGCCTGTGACCAGGCCGGACGTGCTGATGGCCACAGAGGGTAGAAACCGGACAAGTCCCCCGTCACGGTGCGATGCGCACAGTTGGCCCGCTCCGCTTATGCCGGATGCACAGCGGAGTGAACGCTGAAGATCCGCATGGGATGGCGCTGATCAGGCCACGGCATGACTCTCCGGCGTGGCCGCGCCGGCCGATCGGATGCACGATCCGTGGCCCGCGCGGCCGAGCCGTCGTCTAGGCATTCACTCGATGCCGATCAGGCTGAACCGGAGTACGGTCTCCGAAATCAGTTCTGCCCTTTACCGATCGCGCGTAGACGAGCACACGTTCGGTGGAAGGTCCGGGATCGCCCGGGCAGATATCGATCGGTCGTGCCGCATCACCGTGCTCACAGCCTCGACCTGTGAAATTCATTCTTTTCTGGTCAGCGCGGACACCGTGATCGGCCCGCACATCGCCGCCCAGAGGGGATGCCGTTCGCGACCGCATGGCGAGGCCTGGTCCGCGAAATCCACCCTGAGCGACAGCCGGAAACACCCGGCACGCCGGAGGTCAGCGTCCCCCTTATCGGGTGGTCACCGGCATCGGGATGGGCGGTTGTGCCGGGCCGGCCGCGCTCGTCAGCGGTGCCGCGCCGTCCAGCGAGGGACTCCGGGAGCCGGATCGCGTTTCAGCAACGGCTCACGTGATCCATGACGGGATGGTCCACTTCATGGAGATCAGGAGATCTACGGCGCGGCGTCGTCAGACCGAGCGGGAGATGGCCTCCTGCACCTCGGTCACCCAGGTCGACGGGTCATCCCCGTACGCGAGGTAGACCTCGCGGGAGTGGCCGAGGCTGCGGTAGCCGTTCTCCTCGATCCACCGGGCGAGCTGCTGGTAGGTCGCGCCCACGGTGTCCATCGGCCCGTGGTGGATGATGGTCGCCGCCTCCTCGAACGCGGGCAGGTCGACGATGTCGACGTCGTAGGTCTTGCCCGGCTCGGTGTTCACCGGGGCCCCGGCGTGCACCCGCACGCCCTCGGGGACCTGCTCGTAGTAGGAGATCGCCGGTCCGGTGACGGCGAGCCCGGCCGCCTGGATCCGCCGCCACACCTCGGGGAAGAGCGACTGGACCACCGGGCCGATCTTGCCGGACTCGTAGCTCTCCGCGATGCCGCTGAGCTCGGCGACCCGGAGCGCGGGGAGGCTCTTGATCACGACGTCCGCAGGCATGATGCCCTCCGTTTCGATCATGCGGAGCCTCGCCTCGACCCTGGCCAGCCGCGCCATGCCCTCGGCCACCTGGGCCTCGAGCTCGGCCCGGCGGAGCCGCAGCATGCCGTGGAGCTCGGTGATGCTGACCTTCTCCTCGAGCACCCGGCCCACCTCGCTCAGGCTGAGGCCGAGGTCCTTGAGGGCGAGCAGCCGGTTGAGCCGGGAGAGCTGCCGGGCCTCGTAGTAGCGGTACCCGGTGACGGGGTCGACCCGGGCGGGCCGGAGCAGGCCGAGCGCGTCGTAGTGCCGCAGCATCCGCACGGACACCCGGCCAAGGCGGGCGAATTCTCCGATGTTGAACATGACGCCGTCCGGTCTAGGGCCTCACACTGTGTCAGGGTCAACCCCGCGGGGTCGCGCCCACCGCTACGGCGTACCCGCTTCCCGCCCGGCCGCGCTTCATGCGCCGGTACGGCCCGGCCGGCTCAGGCCTCCGCCACGGCCTTCAGCTCGGCGAGCCACCGTTCGTGGTTGGCGCGGAGCCGGGCCTCGCCGTACAGGAGGGGCAGCAGGGGCCCGGCGAGCGACTCCTCGATCGTTACCCGGGTCGTGCCGTCGCCGGGCGGCTCGAGCACGTGCCGGTCCACCGCCCGGTACCAGAAGAAGGTCCCGGTCCAGGTGAGCTCCCGCCCGGGATCGACCCGGGCGAACCGGGAGCGGATGGTGACCGGGCCGAGCCGCCACCGGAACGTCTCCCCCGGCCGTACCTCGCCGAGCTCGAGAACCTGCAGGTTCGACGCCCACGACGGCCAGGAGGCGACATCGGCCATGATCGCCCAGACCCGCTCCGCCGGTGCCGCCACCACGGTGCCGGACGAGGAGCGCACGGGAGCCTCGTGGTCGATCCGCCCGCGGGCGGCGTACTCGTCGTGCAGGGCCGCAAGGGACGGGCCCCGGTGAAACAGCGTGACCGCCATGGCGGGCTCCTCGTGCGCTCGGCTGCGTTCCGCGCGATGCTCCCCGCGACGCGGCCGCGCGTCAAGAGATTGCGGTGATTCAGCCGGAAATCTCCCGGGATCGCGGCGAAAGACCGCGGCAGCCACCCGCCGGGCATACCCAAAGGCCGATTTACGGAAATCCAACACTAAACCTCGATCAGGGCGTGCGCCCGCCACACCCCCGACTCCCGGCGGAACCACGACCCGGCGGGCTGGACCGCCTCGGGGAGCGCGCCCACCTCGCGCACCGCCTCCAGCGGGACGGTGGCGAGCCGGATCTCGAACTCCCCCATGGCGATGCCCGTCCCCTCGTCGATCGACACGTCGACCGGCACGCGCTCCTCCACCTGGATCTGGTCGATGACCTCGTCGAGCACGGTGAGGAGCAGCGCGTCGTCGTCCCGCGCGGCCAGGGCGAACTCGACGCTGCCGTCCGGTACGGCATCGCCGATCTCGGCGAAGCTGTCCACCACCGCCCGCACCGCCTCGGCGAGGCACTCCTCCCGGCTGTCCCCCCATGCCTCGACCACGAGGCCGGCCGCGCGCGGGATCGCCCGATAACCGCTGCTCACCATGGCCCTTCACCAGCACTCCGCTCTACGGCACCATGGTGATTTCTGCCCGTATTCCTGAGTTGTAAATATTCGTAAGCAGCAATTCACATATAGGGCTATTTATGCCCTAGTGCGCGTAACGCACCGCTGTCACCGTTGGGTCTGTCTCATCCCCCTCCGCCCGCCACGACACCGGGCTTGAGACCCGAGGAGCGTGCGTGCGCAGACGGCGACCTCGCCGAGGCCAGGTCGATGCCGCGGCGCGGGCGACGGAACCGGCACCGGGAGCCGCCGGGCGATCACGGCCGAGGGCCCTCACCCCGGGTTTTCCGGGGTGAGGGCCCTCGCGTGTGGGTGTGGGCGGTGACCTGGTCTCTCCTATGGCGGGCAAGCCCGGCCGCCGAGCGCGGCGCCACCGGACGCCGGCGCCCATGGGCGGCCGGGCCGGGCGCATCCGGTGGCGGCGTCACCGCCACCGACGACATCCCCGGGACGCCGGAGCCGGTCAGGCCGGGACGTCTGGGGCCGGTGAGGACCCGCGGCCGGTCAGGACCGGGGTCCGATCCAGCGGAGCGCGGTCGCGGCCCAGGTGTAGCCGGTGCCCGCGGCGAGCAGGAGCACGATGTCGCCCTCGGAGAGCCGGCCCGCCCGGGCGGCCCGGTCGAGGGCGAGCAGCGGGTCCACCCCGCTCATGTGCCCGGTGTCGTCGAGGTAGAGCGCCCGGTCGGCGGGGATCCCCAGGGCGTCGAGCAGCCCGAGGTGCATCGACCGCTTCATGTGCAGCACGCACAGGTGGTCGACGTCGCCGAGCCCGAGCCCGGAGCGCTTGAGCGCCCCCTCGGCGGCCCGCACGAAGTTGGGCAGCGACACCCGGTCGAGGCCCTCCTTCATGGACGCCGGGTCGTACACGTCGAGCTTGTGCCGCCCTTTGCGGACGGTCTCCTCGCTGGCGGGCTCGACGCTGCCCCCGGCGGGCACCCGCACCTGGTGGGCGAAGCTCCCATCGGTGATCATCTCGGTCTCGTAGACCTCGGCCACGCCCTGGTCGCGGGTGAAGAGCACCCCGGCGGCGCCGTCGCCGAAGTTGAACGCGAACCGGGAGCGCACGTTGGTGTAGTCGAGCAGGTACGACTCCCGGCTGGCCGCGACGGCGAGCACGCGGTTGAGGTGCGGCTCGGCGAGCATCATGTCCCGGCAGACCCGCATCGCCACCGGGGTGCCGCAGGAGACGTAGTCGAGCTCGAGGGCGAACGCGCGGTGCGTGCCGAGCATGTGAGCGATCTTGGGAGCGGCGTGCCAGACGGGGTGCTCCTTCCACGTGGAGCCGAAGTACACCACCGCGTCCACGTCGGCGGGGTCGGTCCCGGTCTCGGCGAGCACCTGCGCGCCCACCCGGGCCGCCATGTCGGTCACGTGCTCATCGGGTGCCGCGATGTGCTTGCCGCGCAGCCCGAACCTCTCGATGATCACGTCCTCCGGCACCCCGCTCGCGGCCGAGATCTCGGCCGCGGTCATCCAGCGGTTGGGCAGGTAGCTCGAGGTACCGGCGATGCAGACGGTCACGCTCCTCCTTTGGACTCGGTACGGCGGACGAGGGAGACGATGCCGCCGGGCAGGAACAGGATCAGGACGACGAAGAGCACGCCGAGGATGAACAGCGGCTCGCTGAGCGGCCCGCCGAGGGTGGTGGAGAGCTGGCCCAGGCGGTGGTTGAGGTAGGTGTAGACGAGACCGCCGATGAGCGCGCCGTACGGGTGGCCGCTGCCACCGAGCACCACCATGACGAGCAGGCCGAGGGTGAAGGTCGCCTCGGTCACCTCGGCGTGGGCGCCGCCGGCGATCAGCGCGTAGACCAGGCCGGCGAGGGACGCCAGGAACGACGAGAGCACGAAGGCCATCAGCTTGAACGCGTACGGCCGCAGCCCCAGCACGAGCACCCGGGTCTCGTTGTCCCGGATGGCCCGCCACACCCGGCCGGGCCGCGAGGCGAGCGCCCAGCGCACCACGGCGTAGGTGACGACGAGGAGGGCGAGGGCGAGCCAGTACCGGTTCCCGGCGTTGATCACCCCGACGAGCGGCTCCGGGAGCTTCTCGTACGGCAGGGCGAGGCCGAGCTCGCCGCCGGTGATCCGGAGCGGGTCGCGGACCACGAAGATGGCCCCGGCCTGGCCGAAGGCGAGCGTCGCCATGGCGAAGGCGATGCCGCCGACCCGGAGGCAGATGGCGCCGAGCACGAGCGGCACGACCAGGCCGAGCACGGCCACCCAGGCGACGGCCCCGGCGAAGCCGAGGTCGGTGTGGGTGAGCACGATCCCGGTGGTGTACATGCCGAGGGCGACGTACAGGCCGTGGCCGAAGGAGAGCAGCCCGGTGAACCCGAACAGCAGGTCGTAGGTGACCGCGACCGCGGCCATCACGCACATCAGGGAGAGCACGTGGAGCACGCCGGGGCTGCCGAGCGGCCCGTCGAAGAGCAGCGGCACCTGGACGTCCAGGTACGGCAGGGCCGCGGCGAGCAGCGGCAGGGCGGCCAGGACCACGGGCTTGGCCCAGGCGCGCGGGCCGCGCCGGGTGCGGGGCTCGACGGCCGGGCGGGTGCGGATCATCTGGTCGGTCACGAGGCGGCCCTCCCGAGCAGGCCCTGCGGGCGGACGAGCAGGATCGCGGCGAGCATGAGGACGACGATCAGGTCGCCGGCGCCGACGGCCCCGTAGAAGTTGGCGTACTGCTGGAGCAGGCCGACGAGGACGGCGGCGAGCGCGGAGCCGCGGAACGACCCCAGGCCGCCGATGATCACCACGATGAACGCGAAGATCAGCAGGCTCATGCCCTGCTCCGGCGAGACCGCGTTGTTGATCACGCCCGCGAGCGCGCCGGCGAGCGCGGCGAGCGCCCCGCCGATCGCGAAGACCAGGGTGAACGCGCGCCGGACGTCGATCCCGAGCGCGGTGACCATGGCGCGGTTCTCCACCCCGGCCCGGATGATCAGCCCATAGCGGGTCTTGGCCAGGAAGGCGGACATCGCCAGGTACACCAGGACGGCCGTGACGATGAGCACGAACCGGTTGTTCGGGATGGGCGCGCCGAGGATCTCGGTGACCTCGTTCATCCACTCCGGCGTGGCGAGCTGCAGGGCGTCGGTCCCGAAGATCGACCGGATCAGCGCGGTGATCGCGAGCAGCAGGCCGACGGTGAGCAGCACCTGGGGGACGTGCGAGCCGTACATCCGCCGCAGCAGCGCGGTCTCCATGAGCACCGCGAGCACGGCGCCGACGGCGATCGCCACCGCCACCCCGAGGAGGAGGCTGCCGGTGGCGTCCACCACCACCCAGGCGGTGTACGCGCCCAGGGTGAGGAAGGCGCCGTGGGCGAAGTTCAGCACGTCCATGAGGCCGTAGATGAGCGACAGCCCCGAGGCGACGAGGAAGTAGAGCGCGGCCAGGCCGAGCCCGGTGACGGTCAGCAGGATGAAGGTGCTCACGCCTTCGCCACCCCCACTCCGAGGTACTGGCGGGTCAGCTCGCCGTCGCCGAGCAGGTCGGCCGCCCCGCCGGACCAGACGACGCGGCCCTGGTCCAGGACCACGGCGTCCCTGGCCAGGCGCTGGACCATGCGGAGGTTCTGCTCAACGAGGACGATGGTCACGAGCTCGGCGGCCCGGGCGAGCGCCTCGGTGAGCTCGGCCACCAGGTACGGCGCCAGCCCTTGGCTGGGCTCGTCGATGAGCAGGAGCCGGTTGTCGTTGAGCAGCGCCCGGGCGAGGGCGAGCATCTGCTGCTCGCCGCCGGACATGGTCCCGGCCCGCTGCTTGAGGCGCTCCTTGAGCCGGGGGAAGAGCTCGTAGACCAGGTCGTAGTGGTGCCGGCTGCCGGGGCGCTCGGCCAGGCGCAGGTTCTCCTGCACGGTGAGGCCGGCGAAGACCTCCCGGTTCTCCGGGACGTAGCCGATGCCCCGCCGGACCACCTCGTGGGTGGGGAGGCGGGAGATGTCCTCGCCGTCGAGGATCACCTCGCCGCGGCGGGGCACCAGCCCGAGCAGGCCGCGCATGGTGGTGGTCTTGCCGGCGCCGTTCCGGCCGAGCAGCGCGGTGACGCCGCCGGCCCGCACGTCGAACGAGACGCCCTGGAGCACGTGCGACTCGCCGAGGTGGACGTGGAGGCCCCGGACGGAGAGCATCGTGCCCTCGGTTGCCTTGGTCACAGTGCCTCCCCGAGGTACGCGGATTGCACGAGCGGGTCGGCCATCACGGCGTCGGGGGTGTCGCAGGCGAGCAGGGTTCCGTGGTGCATGACGGCCATCCGGTCGGCGAGGCCGATCGCGACGTCCATGCGGTGCTCGACGAGGAGGATCGTCGTGCCGTGCCGGTCCCGGACCCGCCGGATCACCTCGGTCAGCTCGGGCACGTCCTCCGCGCTCATCCCGGCCGTGGGCTCGTCGAGGAGCAGCACGGCGGGCTTCCCGACGATGGCGAGCGCGACCTCCAGCTTGCGCTTGGCCCCGTGGGAGAGGGAGCCGGCCGGCTCGTCCGCGTACTCGGCGATGCCGACCGTCTCCAGCGCGGCCCGGGCCATGGCCACGGCGGCGTCGGTGGGTCGCACCCGCCGCCACAGCGCCAGGCTGCCGCCGAGGTGGGCCTGCGCGGCGAGCCGGGCGTTCTCCAGGACCGTCAGCGACGGGAACAGGCTGGTGATCTGGAAGCTCCGGACCAGGCCGAGCCGGGCGCGGCGGAACACCGGCGCACCGGTGATGTCCGTGCCGTTGAGGACGATGCGCCCGGCGCTCGGCCTGCGCAGCCCGGTGAGCAGGTTGAACAGGGTGGTCTTGCCCGCCCCGTTCGGCCCCAGGACCGCCATGATCTCGCCGCGCCGCACCGACAGGGAGACGTCGCTGAGGATCCGCACCCCGCCGATGGCGACGCCGAGGCCGTGGGTTTCGAGGATGGCGCTCATCGCTTGATGGGGTTGGCCGGCGGGGCCACCTGCTCGGGGCCGAGCGTGGCGACCGCCCGCGGCTTCTCGCCCTCCAAGGTGGCGTGGAACATCGGCTGGAGCAGCGCGTGGTCCTCGGCGCGGATGGTCATCTCGCCCTTGGGCGAGGTGAACGTCCAGCCCTCCAGCGCGGTGATCATCCTTTCCACGTCGTCGCCGCCCTGCTCGATCGCGCGGACCACCATCTGGGCGGCGGTGAACCCGTCGGTGTGGAAGATGTCCGCGGTGGTGCCGAGCGCGGAGGCCAGCGCCTTGGCGGGCTCGTTGTCGGTCGCCTCGGCGAAGTAGTGCGCGACGAAGTCGATCTTGTCGCCGGCGGGGCCGAACGAGCCGAACGTGGCCCGGTCGGCCAGGGTGGTCACCACCTTGGTGACGTCGAAGACCCCCTGCTGGGCGAGGGTGCGCCACATGTTCGGCGCGGTGTCACCCGCCCAGGCGACGAAGACCAGGTCGGGCTTGGCGTCCACGATCTGCCGGGCGAACGGGGTGAAGTCGGTGGTCTTGAGCGGCACCAGCACCGGGGTGACGGTCGCGCCGCCCGCCTCGCCGAGCACGGCCTTGACCGCGTCCACGTTCGCCTGGCCGAAGGCGTAGTCCTGCGCGAAGACCATCACCTTCTTGCCCTGCACGCCGCCGGCGAGCCCTTCGGCGGCCTTCACGTCCTGCCAGGTCTGCCGGCCGGAGCGGAACGTGTACGCGTTGCTGCCGGTCACCCCGTCGGCCGCGGCCGCGCCCGCGATGTAGAGCACCTTGTTCTGCCCGGCGAGCGGGGCGAGCTGCATGGCCACGCCCGAGGAGACCGTGCCGGTGAGGATCTTGTAGCCCTTGCCGATCAGGTCGGTGGCCTCGGCGGTCGCCTTCGCCGGGTCACCGGCGTCGTCGTGGTAGGTCACCTCGATCTTCCGGCCGGCCACCTCGCCGGTGCCCTTGGTGGCGTGGTCGAGCCCGGCCTTGAAGCCTTCGATGAACTGCTTGCCGTACCCGGCGACCAGGCCGCTGGTGGAGGTGAGCACGCCGACCTTGACCGGCGATCCGCCGCCGGACGAGCCGGAGGCGGAGGTGTCCTCGCCGCCGGATGATCCGCACGCGGTGAGGGTGAGGGCGAGCAGCGCCGAAAGGGCGACGCCGTATCGTTTCATGAGAACTCTCCTCTTCGAGGGTTCGGGGACGAGCCGAGGGCCGGCCATGGGGACGCGACGGAACCGGCCTTCGGTGAGACGACCCAGGGGGCCGGCCTCAGGGGGACGACTGAGGCCGGCCTTCGGGGAGACCACCCACCGGCCGGCTCAGGGGGACGGCTGAGGCCGGCCGAGGGAACGGGGACGGGGTCAGCGGCGGCCGTACTGCGGGGCCATGACGAGCGCCTTGCCCTCGCACACCACGCGATCCCCGACCTTGGCGACCGTGTCCAGGTCGACCAGCGCCTTCTCCGGGCGGACCGCGGTGACGGTCACCTCGGCGCGCACGGTCTCGCCCGGCTTGGCCCGGCCGAGGAACCGCATCTCCTGCTTGAGGTACATGGTCCCGTTGCCCGGCAGGTCGGTGCCGAGCAGCGTGGAGAACAGCCCGGCGATCAGCGGCTCGGGCACGCTCTCCCCGCCCGCGGGGTCCTCGGTGGTGTCGCCGCTGAGGCTGCGGTACTCGGCGAGATCCTCCGCGGTGAAGGTCCGCTCCAGGGTGGCGGACCGCCCCACCGCCTGCTCCCACCAGTCGCTCATGCGTCCTCCTGCTCACGGTCGCCGCCGGCCGCGGGCCTGCGGATGGTGGTGACGGCCTCGCACACGGTCGTGCCGTCGGTCCGGGTCACGGTGATGTCGCAGGTGATCCGGTCGGGCCCGGCCGCCGACTCCCGCGCGGTGATGGTGACCCGCTCCCCGGCCGGGGTGGGCGCGGGGAACTTCAGGAACTGCTCGGTCAGCTCGGCGCCCGGGTGGTGGCGGCGCACGGCGGCGCGGATCAGGGTGAAGATCAGCATCCCGTGCGCGACCGTGCCGCCGAACCGGGTGGTCTTGGCGTACTCGGGGTCGACGTGGATGGGGTTGTCGTCCCCGCTGAGCGCGGCGAACCGGTCGAAGTCCTTCTGGGTGACGGTGAACTCCTCGCTCCAGGTGACCACCCTGAGCCGGTCCTTGAGGACCTTCCCGGTGGCGTTCCGCGGCAGCGCCTCGATCACCTCGACGTGCTTGGGCACCTTGTACCCGGCGAGCCGCTCCTTGCAGAACGCCCGGATCTCGTCGGCATCGACCGTCATGCCCGCGCGGACCACGAGGTAGGCCTTGCCGACCTCGCCCCACCGGTCGTCCGGCACCCCGACGACCGCGGCCTCGGCCACCGCCGGGTGGGTGAGCAGCACCTTCTCGACCTCGGCCGGGTAGACGTTCTCCCCACCGGAGATGTACATGTCCTTGACCCGGTCGACGATCGTGTAGTAGCCGTCCTCGTCCCGGCGGGCCACGTCGCCGGTGCGCAGCCAGCCGTCCTCGGTGAACGCGGCCCGGGTGGCCTCGGGCTGGTTCCAGTACCCGGGGGTGACGCCCGGCCCGCGGACCAGCATCTCCCCCTCGTCGGCGGGGTCGCCGTTCCGGTCGACGAGCTTGACCTCGGTGAACGCCTGCGGCTTGCCGACCGAGCCCGCCTTGGACAGGGCGTGGGCCTCGTCGATGAGGAAGATGGTGGGCCCGGTCTCGGTCATGCCCATGCCCTGCCGTACCACGACGCCCTTCTCGGCGAGCTTGTGCAGCAGCGGCACCGGCATGCTCGCCCCGCCGGAGGACCACGACCGCACCCGGGACAGGTCGGTGGTGGCGAAGTCCGGGTGGTCGTAGAGCATCTGGTACACGGTGGGCACGCCGAAGAACACCGTGGCCCGCTCCGACAGCAGCCGCAGGGCGAGCGCGGCGTCGAACTCGTGCTGGATGATCGCCGTGCCCCGGACGATCAGCGTGGGCATGGTGTAGAGGTTGATGCCGCCGGTGTGGAACATCGGCAGCACGTTGAGCGTGGTGTCCACGGAGGTCAGGCCGATGGCGACGCCGATGTTGAGGTGGTTGACCACGGCCATGCCGTACGTCTGGATGACCCCCTTGGGCCGGCCCGTGGTGCCGGAGGTGTAGAGCAGGTACCACGGGTCCTTCTCGTCCGGCCACTCGGTGGGGCCCCAGATCGGGTCGGCCTCGGCGAGCGCCCGCTCGTAGTCCGCGCCGAACCGTACGGCGTTGCCGTCGAGCCGCAGCGCCTTCTCCGCGTGGGTGTCGTCGCTGATCAGCACGGTGGGGGTGCAGTCGGCCATGATGCCGGCGAGCTCGTCCGCCGACAGCCGCCAGTTGAGCGGGACCAGGAGCGCGCCGAGCCGTCCGCAGGCGAAGAGCAGCTCCATCAGCTCGACCCGGTTCCCGGAGAGCACCGCCACCCGGTCACCCGGCCGCACCCCGAGCCCTTCGGAGAGGTAGCGAGCCGCTCGGCCGGCGCGTTCCGAGGCCGTGGCGTAGTCGAACTCACGCCCGCTGAGCGTGTCGACCAGGGCGGTCGAATCGGGGCTCAGCTCGGCGCCCTTGCCGAGCAGATCGGGCACTTTCATGTCTTTCGGCTCCTATGAGATCCGGGTGATGCGATTCGAGATCAGGGAGTCCACGAACACGTACGGCCCGGCGCGCAGCACGTGCTGGGTGGCGAACAGGCCGCCCTTGCGGGTGCCGAGGTGCGGGTCGACCCAGTAGCCGCGCATGGTCACCGGCAGCCGGCCGGAGGAGTCGGGCGTCAGCCCGGTCGGGTCGTCGTAGTCGCGGACGATCATGTTGAACCCGTCGCCGACCAGCAGGCCGCCGTCGAGCCGCACGCCGTGCGGGAGGAAGAACTCGTCGGGGGTGATCGACGCCGGGTGGTCGTAGGTGCCGCCACCCTTGCCGATCTTGGCGATGTAGGCGCCGGTGGAGGCGTTGAAGACCTGGATCCGCTGGTTGCGCCGGTCCACCGCGTAGACCCGGCCGCCGCCGGCGGTGACGTCCTGGATCTGGTCGAACGTGCCGGCCGCGCCCTCGCCGTAGAAGTTCGGGCCGAGGTTCCAGGTCGAGCCGGAGTCGGACCCCTTGCTGGGGTCGGGGCCGCCGGTCACCCAGTTGAGCGTGAGCGAGGAGCCGCTCAGGGTGAACCGGTAGAGCCGGTTGCCGGAGGTGCTGATGAACACCCCGTACGAGCCGCCCTCCGGCACGATGTCGATCGCCACCGGGAAGTTCCCGCCGGTGTAGCTGATCTTCGAGGCGCCGGAGGTGCGGGTGGTGAGGTTGAAGACGTTGACGGAGCCGCCGGCGCGGTTGTAGATGCGCAGCGAGCTGTCCCCGGTGTACGGGTAGGGCAGGGTCGCGTCGGCGGCGACGAGCACGCCGACGTGGTGGCTCCCGGAGACCGGGTAGACGCTCAGCCCGGTGACCCCGTACGAGATCGAGCCGCCGGTGAACTTGCCCTTGTACGACCCGTCGAGCCCGTAGCGGTAGATGACGGTGTTGGGGGTGTCGCTGACGAGCAGGGTGTCGGGGTCGCTCCCCTGCCCGGGCAGCAGGTCCATGCCGCCCACCGCGTGGAGCTGGCCGGCGAGCGTGCGCGGGTGGCCCCAGAACTCGTGGGCGGTGACCCCGCCGACGCCGGCCGAGACCGAGCAACGGAGGATCGTGTTCTGGGTGGGGTGCTCCCAGCACTTCTTGATCCGGTGGTTGCCGGTGTCGCTCACCAGCAGCACCCGCGCGCCGGGGTAGTAGACGCCCCACGACCAGATGTTCTCGGTGTACCGGGCGCCGCTCGGGGTCTCCACCGGGACCACGTCGTTGGGGAGCTGGAACGCCTCGTCCTCGGTGAGCGCGGTGGCGGGGGTGCGCATCTCCACCTGGTGGATGCCGAGCCGGCCGTACACCCAGGAGGCGGCGGCGTCCGCGCTGAGCGAGGTGCGGTACTTGGCGGTGTTGGTGCCGAGGTTCGGGAAGCGGATGATCCGGCCGCCGTAGGTGTCGGCGACGTAGAGGTTGCCGTTCACGTCGACCCGGACGCCGCGGGGGCGCTTGAGGTGGTCGGCGGTGCCGTTCCGCGTGAACCGGCCGAGGATGTCGACGAGGGTGAGCGTGCCGCTCGCCGCGACCTCGAAGATCTTGACGCGGTTGTTGCCGTTGTCGGCGACGTAGAGGTAGGTGCGGGAGCCGTCCGGCGTCCGCCAGTAGGTCATGCCCTGCGGGATGCGGAAGCCGTCCCGCTTGAGCGGCTCGCCCGCGTAGTCGTCGTAGTGGGTGGAGTCGGTGCCGTAGTCCTTGTCCGTGCCGGGGATGATGGGGCCGCCCTGGGAGCCGACCGTGGTGACGAGGGTCGCGGTCCAGGTGTCCGGGTCGATCCGGAAGCCCTTGATCCGGTGGTTGAACTCGTCGGAGACGTACAGCAGGCCGTCCGGGGTGACCGTCATGTTCCGCGGCAGCTTCAGGTCGGCGCCGCCGCCGTGGCCCTCCTGGCCGAAGGAGGTCACGTAGTAGAACCGGTCCGGGTTGGACGGGTCGGTGCGGAAGAAGTGCAGCTTGTGCACGCCGACGTCGTTGATGTAGAGCCCGGCCAGCCGGTCGTCGACGGCCTCGCTCTTGGAGAGGAAGTAGATGCCGAGCGGCGCGGTGATCTGCGGCACCGAGCTCGCCGGGCTGTCCGGGGCCAGCTGGGTGTCCGCGTCGTCGAGCCGGCCGATCTGCTTGCCGTTGAGGTCGAAGACGCGGATCACGTGGTTGCCCATGTCGGCCACGTAGACCCGGGCCGCGGCGGGGTTGCCGGTGATGGTGTCCCGGTCGTAGGTGACCGTGGTGGGCGTGTTGAACTGGTACCGCTGGTGGACGACGTGCCCGGTCAGCTCGGACGAGCGGTCCTCGTCGGCGAAGGTGAGCACGGTGGCCGCGCCGGCCTCGGCGGCGGGCCGGACCAGGCCCGCCGCCACCGCGAGTAAGAGCGCCGCGGCGAACGCCGCGGCCGGGCGCTTTCTCATAGGACCCCTCCGGACGGTGCTCATCGGGCGGCTCTGGACAGGAAGGCGGTCATGCCCTCGCGGGCCTCGGGGGTGGTGATCTGCCGGACGAACGCCTCGCGTTCGGCGTCGAGGCGGGCGGCGATCGCGTCGAGGTCGCCGTTGATCAGGCGCTTGGTCGCCCGGACCGCACCCGGGCGCTGGCCGGCGATGGTCCGGGCGAGCTCCGCGGCGGCCCGCCGTACGTCGGCCTCGACCCTGGTGGCGAGCCCCCAGGCGACCGCGGTCTCCGCGTCGATCGGGGTGTTCGTGTACTGGACCACGGCCGCGCGGGACGCCCCGATGCGGTACGGCAGCAGCGCGGTCCAGCCGCCGTCCGGGGCGAAGCCGACCGTGGTGTACCAGGGCGCGATGGTCACGGAGGGGTGGATGAGCACGATGTCCGAGGCGAGGAGCAGGCCGAGCGAGCCACCGGTCACCATGCCGTGCACGGCGGCGATGACCGGGGCGGGCAGGCGCATGATGGCGAGCATGGTCTCGCCCAGCAGACCGACGAGCTCGTTGGCGTAGTCGCGGAGCGCGTCGCCGTCGCGCTCGGCGAAGGCGCGGACGTCTCCGCCGGTGGAGAAGGAGCGCCCCTCGGCCGCGAGCACCACGGCGCGGGCGTCCGCGACCTTCTCCAGTGCGGTGAGCAGGTCCCTGAGCAGCTCGGGGACGAGGCTGTTGTGCCGTTCGGGACGGTTGAGGACGATCGTCGCCACCGGCCCGTCGACCTGGGTGAGGATGAGCCCCTGCACCCGCGCACCTCCGAAAGTTGAGATGTGATTCACCTCGCAAATTAGGGCCGGGGCATGCGAAGGTCAAGAGCAATATGAGTGGTGATTCATCTGTTATCTTTGGCTTGGCTCACCAGCGCAGACGCGAGGGAGGTCCAGCTTGACCGCGACCCCTGAGGCCGAGGTCCCCACCAACGCGCGCGGAGCCCCGCTCTCCAAGCGGGGGGAACGCACCAGGCGCAAGCTGCTGGACGCCGCGGAGCAGGTCTTCGCCGAGCTCGGCTACTACGAGGCCTCCATCGTGAAGATCACCGAGGCGGCGGGGGTATCCCAGGGCACCTTCTACATCTACTTCGAGAGCAAGCAGCAGATCTTCGACGAGCTGGTCGCCGACCTCAACCGCCGGGTACGGCACGCCATGTCGGAGGCGGCGAAGAAGGGCCGCACCCGCGCTGAGCGCGAGCGGCTCGGCTTCGCCGGGTACTTCCGGTTCACCGCCGAGCACCCCGCCCTCTACCGGATCATCCGCCAGGCCGAGTTCGTCTCCCCTGACGCGATGCGCCGCCACTACGCCAAGATCGCCGAGGGGTACATGGAGGGCCTGCGCCAGGCGATGGACGACGGCGAGATCGTCCGCGCCGACCCGGAGGTCCTGGCCTACGCCCTGATGGGGATCGGCGAGCTCATCGGCATGCGCTGGATCCTGTGGGACGACAAGCAGCCGCCGCGGCAGGTCCCGGAGGACGTGTTCGAGGAGATGCACCGGTTCATCACCCGCGGCCTCGGCGCCACCGCGTGACACCGCCCGCGGGCCGGACGCCGCGCGACGAGTGCCCATGGCCCCGGATGAGGTGAGGCGCATCCCGATCACGGGCCGCGCCATCCGAGGGCGCACCGGCAAGGCGTCACCCGAGGGCGCACGCGATGAGGGCTGATCCAGGGGCGGAGCGTGCCGGGCCGGAATCCCGGGTGAACCCGGAGCAGCGGCGGGGATCCCGATGAACCCGGCACCGGCGGGGATCTGAGATCGGCCCGGTGCGGCGGCAGGGGGCAGATGAATCCCTTCCTCGGCTCGCTCGTGCTCACCCTCGCCCTGCAGCTCACGGACAGCGCACACGCCGGAAACCGGGCGCGGGCGGATCAGCGCCTCGAGCACCGGACCGGAATCTGTCCGGCGGCCCGGCGGCGGGAGCGGCCCCGCCGCGGTGCGGAGCGGAGAGCCCGGCGGCGCGGGGATGCGTTCTCACTCGCCCGTCATGGGCGATCGGCCGTCATGTGATCGGCTCGGTGGGGGCCGAGCCGCCGGCCCGTCCGGCGGCGGCCCGGCGAGCCCACTGCCGTCCGCGCTGGACGCGCGGGATGTCTCGGTGTCCGCGATGGACGTGATGGACGTGCCCGGACGGGGTCAGCCGGACCACGTCTCCAGGGCGAGCAGATCGCGCATCGACACCATGCCGACCATCTCCCCGTTCTGGGTCACCGGCATGTGGCGGAACCCGGCCTCCAGCATCCGCTCGGCGACCTCGCGGGAGTCGTCCTCCACGTCCGCCGTCTCCACATCCGTGGTCGCGAACTCGGAGACCCGGGCCGAGTAGACGTCCGGCGACTCGGCGAGCGCCCGGACCAGGTCCCGCTCGGTGATGACCCCGACGACCTCGTTGCCGTCGAGCACGGCCAGGGCGCCGACGTCCTTCTCCGCCATGCGCCGCGCCACGTCCGGCAGCCGCTCGTCGACCCAGCAGCCGAAGACGTCCGGACGGTACACATTGCCGATACGCATCGCTCTCTCCAATGCTCATGCGGCCGGATGAGCCGGACGCCCGTCAGCGGGGCGCCCGGTCGCTGGCACTCACCAGTCTCCCCCGTCGCCTCCGTCGTCTTCGAAGATCTCCTCGACGATCTCCTCGACCACCTCACCGGCGATCATGCCGCCGATGAGGCCGGCGGCCCCGGCCGCGGCGACCGTGCCCCAGCCCGGTCCGCTGCTGTGGTGCGGCGGGTACGGGTGCCCGTGCGGGCCGTACGCGTGCGGGTCGGGGTGCCCGTAAGGGCCGTACCCGTGCGGGTCCCCATAGGCGCCGTACCCGGGGGCGGGCGCCCCATACTGGCCGAGGGAGGCGACCCAGCGGTCGATCTCCGCGACCCAGTCGGTGCGCAGCGCCTCGTCGTGGCTGACGGTGAACCGGCCGATCGCGTCGCCGAGGCGGCGGCCGTCGACCTCGAGCACGACGTCCATGCCGCCGGGGTTGGTGACGAAGGTGAGCTCCACCTCGCTCACCACTCCGGCGTACTGGGGCGGCGCGTAGAACTCGATCTCCTGGTAGAACGGCAGCATCTGCTGCACGCCGTAGATGTGCCCCGCCTCCAGGTCGGCGCCCTTGAAGGCGAAGCCCAGCCGCGGGAAGGCATCGAGCACGGCCCGCTGGGACGGGAGCGGCATGACCGCGATCGGGTCGAGGTCGCCCTTGTCGACCGCCTTGGCGATGGCGAGCTCGGTGCGCACGCCGACCGCCATGCCGGTCAGGTGCTGCCCGTCGACCTCGGTGATCGGCGTCTCCCAGGGCACCGACATCTGGAAGGGGAGCACCCGGTTCTCGCCCTTGCGCAGGACGGTGGGGCCGGAGACCTGGTAGCGGTAGAACTCGCCGACCCCGCGGCGCTCGCGGTCGCCGTGCTCGATCTCGACCTGGGCGACCAGGCTCAGCGTGATGTGCTCGATCTCCGCGTCGAAGTCGCCGCCCTTGAGCCGGACCTCACCGGTCAGCGTCCCGCCGGGCTGGACCCGCGGGTTGGCGAGCACGGTGTCCACCGATGGGGCACCGACGCCGAGGGCTCCCAGCATCCGTTTGAAGACCACGGTCTCTCCCGTTGATCGCGAAGTTGTCGGCCTAAGCGGAAACGATCACGGCGTACGGTACGGTTCCGCGCACCGGCCGAGAGGACGAACGGGAGAAAGCGGGGATTCGCGGGAAAGGCGGTGCTTCGCCGGGAACCACCCCCGCCGGGCGGCCATCTCAGGCCGGGCCAGAGCCCGGCGGGGGATGGCGGGCGCTCCTGGCCCGGGTGGCGATGGCGGGTGCCCGTGGACCGGGAGGAGAAGGCGGGCGCCCATGGGCCGGGAGGAGAAGGCGGGCGCCCATGGGCCGGGAGGAGAAGGCGGCGGACCCCGGCCGCGGGATCCGCCGCCCGATCAGGCTCCGCCGAGGTATGCCGCGACCACCCGCTGGTCGCCCCGCAGCTCCGCGGCCGATCCGCCGAGCACGCACTCGCCGTTCTCGATCACGTAGCCGCGGTGGGCGATCTTCAGCGCCGCCTTGGCGTTCTGCTCGACGAGGAGCACGGACACGCCCTGGGAGTTCACCTCCCGGACCAGCTCCATGACCGAGGCGACCACCAGCGGGGCCAGGCCCATCGACGGCTCGTCCAGGAGCAGGAGCCGGGGGCCGGTGACCAGCGCCCGGCCGATGGCGAGCATCTGCTGCTCGCCGCCGGAGAGCGTGCCGGCCTGCTGGTCGCGCCGCTCCGCGAGCCGGGGCAGCAGGGTGTACACCCGGTCGATCCGCCAGCGGAGCTCGGCGTGGTCGCGGACGAGGTAGCCGCCGAGCTGGAGGTTCTCGTGCACGGTGAGCGTGCTGAACACCCGGCGCCCTTCGGGCACGTGGACCAGCCCGGCCTTGACGATCTCCTCCGGCCTGGCCCGGGTCACGTCCCGGCCCTGGAAGACGATCCGGCCGGCGCTGGGCCGTACCAGCCCGGAGACCGCGGAGAGCGTGGTGGTCTTGCCCGCGCCGTTGTTGCCGAGCAGGGCGACGATCTCCCCCTCCTCGACGGTGAGGGAGAGCCCGCGCAGGGCGTGCACCCCGCCGTAGTGGACGTGGAGCGAGTCGATCTCAAGCGCCGGCATCGTGCCCCCCGCCGACCTCCATCTGCTCCCCCGCCGGGGTCTCGTCCTCGTCCTTGCCGAGGTAGGCCTCGATGACCGCGGGGTCGCGGCGCACCTCCTCCGGCCTGCCGTCCGCGATCTTGCGTCCGAAGTTCAGCACGACCACCCGCTCGGACACCTCCATGACCAGTCCCATGTCGTGCTCGATCAGCACGATGGCGATGCCGAGGTCGTGGCGGATCCTGCGGATCAGGTCCCGCATCTCGGCCTTCTCGCCGTGGTTGAGGCCGGCGCCCGGCTCGTCGAGGAGCAGCAGATCCGGCTTGCGGGCGAGCGCCCGGGCGATCTCCACCCGGCGCTGCTCGCCGTACGGCAGGGCCCGGGCCGGGCCGTACCGGTCGCCGCGCAGGCCGACGAAGTCGAGCCAGTGGTGCGCCTGCTCGGTGCACTCGCGCTCGCTCCGGCGGTACCGCGGGGTGTGGAGCAGCGCGTCGAAGACGCTCTGCTTGAGCCACAGATGGGCGCCCGCGCGCACGTTGTCGAGCACGGACATCTCGCCGAACAGCCGGAGGTTCTGGAACGTCCGCGCCACCCCGAGCCCGGCGATCTTCGACGGCCGCAGGCCGGTGATGTCGCGGCCGCGGAACAGGATCCGCCCGGCGGTCGGCTTGTAGAACCCGGTCACGCAGTTGAACGCGGACGTCTTCCCGGCGCCGTTCGGCCCGATCACCGAGACGATCTCCGCCTCGCCCACCGAGAACGACAGGTCGTCGATGGCGAGGAGGCCGCCGAAGGAGAGCCTGAGGTTCTCGACCGACAGCAGGGTCATGCCGACGCCTCCCTGGAGCGGTGGGGCCACAGGCCTTGCGGGCGGACCAGCATGAAGATGATCAGCAGCACGCCGAAGGCGAAGTACCGGTAGTCGGCGAAGTCGCGCAGCACCTCCGGCAGGAGGCTGATCACGATGGCGCCGAGGACCACGCCCGGGGTGGAGCCCATCCCGCCGAGCACCACGGCCATGAGCACGAGGGCCGACTGCAGGAAGGTGAAGCTCCCCGGGGAGATCGCGGAGAGGTGGGCGGCGAACAGCACCCCGGCGAGGCCGCCCCAGATCGCGCCGGCGATGTAGGCGGCGAGCTTGACCCGGTAGGTGTGCACGCCCATGGCCTCGGCGGCGTCCTCGTCCTCCCGGATGAACCGCCAGGCCCGCCCCAGCCGGGAGCGGCCGAGCCGGGCCGCGCCGGCGACCGCCACCGCGACGACCACCACGGTCAGGTAGTAGAAGACCACCGCGTTGTCGGTGAGCCCGGGGATGCCGTAGATCCCCGACGGCCCGCCGGTGATCTCCAGGTTGTTGGCGGTGATGCGGATGATCTCGCCGAACCCGAGGGTGACGATGGCGAGGTAGTCGCTCCGCAGCCGCAGCGTGGGCGCGCCGATCACGATGCCCGCGATGATCGTCACGACGATGACCGCGGGCAGGGTCGCCAGCAGCGGCAGGTCGAACCGGGTGCTGAGCACCCCGCTCGTGTAGGCGCCGACCGCGAAGAACGCGGCGTACCCCAGGTCGAGCAGGCCGCAGTAGCCGACCACGATGTTCAGCCCGGCCGCCAGCATGACGAAGATCGCCGCGCTGGTCATGACCGAGAGGGCGTACGGCGTGGCGATCACGAAGGGGGCGAGCAGGGCGATGGCCAGGGCGGCGAGGCCCGCCCATCGGTTGTCGAAGGTCCGCGTGATGGCCCGGCCGAGCGCCGTGCCCTTGCGCCTCCTGCGGGTGGGGGTGGATGTCGGGGTCTGCACGCTCATACCCGCTCCGTCACACGCTCGCCGAGCAGGCCCGTCGGCCGCACGGTCAGGAACAGGATGAGCACGCCGAAGGCGAACACGTCACGCCATTCCCCACCGAGCCAGTAGGTGCCGAAGGACTCGAGCATCCCGAGCAGCAGCCCGCCGAGCATGGTGCCCGGGATGTTCCCGATGCCCCCGATGACCGCGGCGGTGAACGCCTTGAGCCCGATGAGGAACCCCATCATGAAGTCGATCTTTCCGTAGTACGCCCCGGCCATCACCCCGGCCGCGCCGGCGAGCGCCGAGCCGAGGAAGAACGTCCGGGCGATCACGGCGTTGACGTTGATGCCCATCAGCGCGCTGGTCCGCGGGTCGAGCGCGATGGCCCGCATGGCGCGGCCCTCGCGCGACCGCGTGACGAGGAGGTTGAGCGCCACCATCAGGGCGACGGCCACGACCATCAGCACGATCTGCTGCACCGTGATCGACGCGCCGAGCACGTGGATCGTGGTGCCGCCGAGCCGTACCGGGTAGACCTGGGGATCCGGCCCGGCGATGACGCGGACGCCGTACTCGAGGGAGAACGATGCGCCGACCGCGGTGATGAGGAGGGAGAGGCGGGGGGCGGAGCGCAGCCGGCGGTAGGCGATGCGCTCGAGCAGCACCCCGCACATCCCGGTGAAGCCCATGGTGACGACCAGCACCCCGAGCAGCAGGGGGAGCTGCATGTCCGGCGAGACGCCGCCGGTCGCGCCGAGGATGGCGAAGCCGGCGAACGCGCCGACCATGTAGATGTCGCCGTGGGCGAAGTTCAGCAGCTTGATGATCCCGTAGACCATGCTGTAGCCGAGCGCCACCAGGGCGTAGAACGAGCCGACGAACAGCCCGTTCCAGATCAGCTGCGTCATCTCGGCTCCCCCGGTGCTCCGGGGCGGCGGACGCCGCCGGAACGGTCATCCACCGGGGGAGCGGAGCGGTCCCCGGGGCGCAGGGCGCCGGCCGTCACCGGTCGATCAACCCTGCCGATCATTGAAGCGAGTCCTGCAGGACGAACGTGCCCGACTTGACGACCAGGATCTGGAAGCCCCCGGTGGCGAGGGTGTGCTCGGGGGTGAACTTCAGCGGGCCGGAGAACATGGGGAACCCGTCGATGCCCTCCAGCGCGGCGATGATCTTGTCACCGTCGGTCGACCCGGCGCGCTTGATCGCCTCGGCGGCCAGCCGCACCGCGTCGTAGGCCTGGTTCGAGTACGGGCCGGGGGCGGTGCCGAACTTCTTCTTGTAGTTCTCGATCCAGCCCTCGGCGCCCTCGATGGTGTCGGGGGTGTAGGTCATCGTGGCGTACACGCCCTCGGCGTGCTCGCCGCCGGCGATCTCCACGAGCTTCTCGGAGACCGCGCCATCCGCGACCATGATGTCGCCCTTGTAGCCGGCCTGGCGGAGCTGCCGGGTGAGCAGGCCGCCCTCCTGGAAGTAGCCGGTCCAGTACACGAAGTCCGGCTTCTTGGCCAGGATGTTGGTGACGTTGGCGCTGTAGTCGCTCTCCTTGGGGGTCACCGCCTCGACGATCGCGGTCTCGGGGCCGCCGGGCTCGTCGAGGATCTGCTGGGTGCGGACCGCGATGTCCTTGGAGTAGCTGGTGTTGTCGTGCACCAGCGCGACGTTCTTGGCCCCGCGCTTGGTGATCCACTTCACCGCGGCGGCCGCCTGCTGCGCCCCGGTGCCGTTGATGAGGAAGACGTGCTTGAGGCGCTGGTCCACGAGCTCCTGCGAGTTGGCCGCCGGGATGATCATCGGGATGTTCGCCTTGCCGAAGACCGGCAGCGTGGGCAGCGTGGCCCCGGAGCAGTAGCCGCCCACCGAGACCGCGATGCCCTCGGTGACGAGCTTGTTCGCACCGGCCACCGCGGTCTGCGGGTCGCACGCGTCATCGGCGACCTTCAGCTCCAGCTTGCGGCCGAGCACCCCGCCCTGCTCGTTGATCTCGTCCACGGCCATCTGGGCGGCGTTCTGCATGTACGGGCCCACCGCGGCCTCGCTGCCCGACTGCGGGATCAGCATGCCGAGGACGATCGGGCCCTGCTCCGCCGCCGATCCCGAGTCGCCGCCGCTGCCGAGCAGCCCTTGGCTGCACCCGGCCGACAGCATGGTCACGGCCACGGCCAGCGAGAAGATGGCAACTTTACGTACCTTGACCATTTTGTGGTACTCCATTGCGAAGTGTGCTTTTGTTTGCTCGTGGCCGTGCCATTGCATAAGTCACTGCGGCAACGCGTCAAGACTCGCAATCTAACCGTTAGCGTGCTGGTAGATCCCGCTGACCAGGACACGAGCCACGCTCAGGAACTCCTCAGGAAGCGAAATCCGAAACGGCATCGTCGGATTTCCTTACCGGCGTTGTTGTGATCGGATGCCGGCCGATTCCGGGTGAGCGCCGATCGTCATTCCCCGCGCTCTCCGGGTACGGCACCCGGCCTGATCGCCGGCTGAGACCCGCGTCCGGGCGGCCGTTCCGGCGGTGCGCGCGGCGGACCGGTGGGCCGAGCCGGTGGGCGGGCGGGGCCCGGCACGCGGGCGGTATGCCAGGCCCGCGGTCGGGAACGCCTGCCCGCTCACGCACGGTCCGCGCGGTCCTCGGCCGCGCGGCGGTCTCCCGGCCGTGCCGTACCCGGCCATGCCTCTGCGAGCGTGGCACGGGACAGGGCCGCGTGCTGATCTCGCGGGCGGGCCCGACCCGGCGCGCGGGAGCCCGAGAGGTACGGCGGCCTTCTCCCGCCTCATCCCGGCGCCTGTCCCGGACCGGATGCCATGGCCCACCGCTGCGGCGGGTGGCGGCCGCGAGAGCGGAACGCCGGAACCGCCGTCCGCCCGCGCGGGGCCTGATCTGGAGACCCCGGACCGGTGACCGGCCGGGCGGTGCGGTGACGCATCGGCCCGGTGATCCCGGGACGCGGCAGCGGGATCCGGCTCACGGTGATCGCGGCCGCCGAGGCCGGTGCTGCGATGCGTCGCTCCGGCCGGCGGTGATCCGCCAGATACTGATCGGAAAACGTTTAGCGAAAACGGCGCGGTCACTTTCCCGGCCGATATCCGGGAATCGCGCTCCGGACGCCCGGCGGCCGCGGACGGCCGGGCGGAAGGGGCACCGGAATCGGATTCTAGGATCGATGGCGAGCAATGAAAGGCGGTCACGGAAGCGAGAACCCGATGGCACGGAAGAGCGGCTCCTGGGAGTGGAGCCGCACCGCCGAGACGCGGAAGAACATGCTGCGCGCGGCCCGCGAGGTCTTCTGCGAGCAGGGCTTCGCCGAGACCAGCGTCGCGGACATCGTGTCCCGGGCGGGCTCCAGCGTGGGCAGCCTCTACCACCACTTCGGGGGGAAGAGCGAGCTGTTCCTCGCGCTGTGGGAGGAGCATCAGGCCGCGCATGAGAAGGCCGCGGCCTCCGCGGTGGCCGAGGCCCGCGCATCAGGGGTGACCGACCCGGTCGAGCTGTTCATCACCGGGGCGCGTGCCGTCCTCGAGGGCTCCTGGGAGCGGCGCGACCTGGTACGGATGTTCATGGACGGGGACGGGCCGCCCGGTTTCGAGCTGATGCGGCGCACCCGCGGCCGGGAGTGGGTCCGGCAGAACGCGGTGCTGCTCGGCGCGGGCACCGGTCCGCTCGACCGCATGACGGTCTCGGTGCTGACCACGGTGATCGGCGAGGCCGGCCGTGAGGTGGCGACCTGCGAGACCCGGGAGGAGGCCGACGAGGTCATCGAGGCGGCGGTCACGCTGATCCGGCGGCTCGCCGCCCCGTGGCCGGGTGAGACGAAGTGACCCACGCCCGGTGCACACGGAACGCGCCGACCACCGCGCCTCGGTGCGTACGGCGAGCCACGCCTCGGTGAGTACGGCGTGCAAGGCATTCGGGCCGCCGAACTCCGGCGGCGCCACATGAGCGGCGCCAACGCCGTACGGGCCGCGGACCGGTATCGCCGGCGCCTGTGGGAAAAGCGCTCGGCGCTGCGGCGGCCAGCCGCTTGACCTCGGATCTTGGAATTGGATTCTGATATCAGGGTCCAAGAGGAGGCGCGGTGTCCAAGGCGTCCCGGGTCATGCTGAGAGCCGGATGAGCTCGGCGGGCCTACCGGCCGGCCAGGAGCGCGAACAGCTCCGGTATGCGTGGCGCGCCCTGTCGGTCGTCTGCATGGCGAGCGTGCTCGCCACGATCGAGGGGAACGCCCTCAACGTCGCGCTTCCCAAGCTGGTCGACCAGACCAAGGCGAGTGCCGCGGCGGCGAGCTGGATCCTGCTCGCCTTCCAGCTCACCACCACCGTCCTGACGGTGATCTTCGGGCGGCTCGCCGACATGTTCGGCCGGCGCACCATGTACCTGTGCGGCCTGGGCGTCTACACGCTCGCCAGCCTGCTCGCCGGCATGGCGCCCGATCCCTGGCTGATCGTGGGGATGCGGGTCGTGCAGGCGGCCGGCATGGCCATGCTGCTCACCAATAGCGCGGCGCTGATCAGCGATGCCTTTCCCCGCCACCGGCTCGGCGAGGACATGGGGGTGTACACCGCGTCCTTCTCGATCTCCCAGCTCGCCGGCCCCACCCTCGGCGGTCTTCTGGTCGAGCATCTCGGATGGCGCTGGCTGTTCTGGTACAACGTGCCCCTCGGCATGGCATGCCTCATGTGGGGCGCGATCGTGCTGCGGCGTCCCGCTCCCGGCGAGGACGGTCAGCGGCTCGACCTGCCCGGCAGCTTCATGATCCTGCTCAGCCTGGGCGGGCTTCTCCTCGCGCTCTCCGAGGTGACCCGGCTGGGGTGGGCGCATCCGGTGATCCTGGCCGGGCTCGCGTTCTTCGTCGTGCTGCTTCCGGTGTTCATCGCCTGGGAGCTGCGCAGCCCGCACCCCGTGGTCGACATCCGGATGTTCCGTGACCCCACGTTCGGCCTGGGCACGCTGGCGTCCTTCCTCAGCTCGATCGCGCGGATGGGGGTGGTGATTCTCATCGCGCTGTTCTTCCAGGCCGTGCACGGCGATACCGCGGTGGAGGCGAGCCTGAAGCTGCTCCCGCTCCCGATCGCCGCGATGATCGCCTCGGTGACGTCGGGCTTCCTGCAGCGCCGGTTCAGCCCGCGTTCCCTGGCAATGTTCGGTTCGTCGTTGAGCACCGCCGGGCTGGGCACGCTGCTTCTCGTCATCGGCGCCGATGCGCCGGCACTCGCCATCATGGCCGGCCTGCTGGTACTCGGTTTCGGCTCGGGAACGTTCCTGCCGTCCAATGCCACCGTGCTGCTCAGTGAGCTTCCGTCCAACCGGCTGGGCATCATGAACGCGATGCGGCTCATGCTGCAGAGCGTCGGCATCGTCGTGGGCACCGCGCTCAGCCTGTCGATCATCACGGCTCCGTTGCCGCCGGCAATGCACGATCACGTGTTCGCCGGCACGCTCTCCCACGTATCGGACGCGGCCGTTCAGCGGCTCGTCACCGGATACCGATGGGCGCTCGCCTGCTTGGTGGGCATCTCCGCCCTCGCCACGCTCACCTGCCTCTGGCGTGGCCACCTGGGAGAACCGGGAGGCGATCGGCGAGGTCATCGAGGCGGCGGTCACGCTGATCCGGCGGCTCGCCGCCCTGTGGCCGGGTGAGAAGGAGCGACCCGCGCCCGGTGCTCACGGAACACGCCGACCACCGTGCCTCGGTGCGTACGGCGAGCGAGGAATCCGGGCCGTCGAATTCCGGCGGCGCCACTTGAGCGGCGCCGACGCCGTACGGGTCGCGGACCCGCGGAAGGGAACCGAAGATCCGCGCCGGGGCGATGTCAACGCCGTACGGGTCACGGGCATCGGAGCCGGCCGCGCCCGGCGACGCCGAACACCCGCCCATCACCCGCAGGGCACGGCCGGAGGGCCGTACCCGGCCTGTCGCCGTGACGGCCTGTGGTGATCGGTCGCCTCGGGTGACCCGCTCGCGCACCGGCTGCCGGCGTCGCCGCCGAGGTCACGGCGTCTCGGCGGCCGGTCGGCTGCGGCGCCGCGTGACGACGAAGTGGGCGACGATGAGGGCGATGCTCACCGCCGCCGCGGTCCACACGATCGTCTTCCCTATGGCCTGGACGACCTCGTTCCTGCCGGGTGGGAGCACGATCATCTGTACGGCGGCGCCGACCGGCACGGTCAGCCGCGCGAGCAGGCCGAGGGCCCCGGGCCACCTGGCGCAGGCGCCGATCGCCCCCAGGGGCGCTCCGAGCACGATGGCCGCGGTCCCCCACACGAGCTCGTCCGCGCCGAACCAGGGCGTCTGCCCGCCGTCGGCGATGGCCTCCCCGATGCCGTAGGCGATCGTGGCCGCGATCAGGGCCAGCGCGGCGGCGGTGGCACCGAGCGCCAGTCCCGAACGGCGGCCGCCGTCACCGCGCGTGACCGCCCAGCCCACCACGACTCCACAGCCTGCCCAGGCCCAGCCGGAGTCGAGCAGCACGCTGATGATCTCCGCGTACGACCAGCCGCTCTCGGTGTAGGCGCGACTCTCGAGATCGGCGTGGCTGAGCGAGAGCGCGTTCATGAACGCGGTCGCCGCGCCGAAGCCCGCTCCGATCGCCAGGGCGCCCGCCAGTGAGCCCAGGATGCGGGCCGCACGCGAGGATCCCTGCGACCGATCAGCTCGCTGACTCTTGATCACGCTGCCTTCCTACCACACGGATCACGAAGCCGCGCCGGCGCGGTTTCCCGGCCTCCGCGGCTCGCCCGCGCGGTGATCCGTCCCGAATGGTGACCGGCCAGCGTCTCCCCCGGGTACGGGTCGCGGCGGTGTGCCCGGAGGCCGCGGCCGGGCGGGCCGGCCGGGCACCCAGGCGGTCGGACAGGCGGGCCACGGCGTCTCCGGCCGCCGCCGGCATGGCCGTCCGGGCCTCAGATCAGGGCGATGCAGGTGAGGAGCAGCACCGAGTTGACGACCTCGGTGACGCCGATCTGCTTGGCGGTGAGGCCGTGCCGGGGGAACAGGACCGCGCGGGCCAGGAACCAGGCGAACAGCACGCCGGCCCACGGGCTCAGGTACGCGGCGACGGCGAGCGCGACCACGTGGTAGCCGATCGACCAGCGATAGTAGGCCACGTTGCCGCGCTCGCGGATCATGGTCTTGACGTACGGCACGGTGCCGGCGAAGTACGCGGCGCACAGCAGGAACGGGACGAGCACCGCGGACGGCGGCGTGTCCGCGATCGTGGCCACGACGAACACCATGAGGCAGCTCTCGGCGATCGAGGCGAGGTCGTTGGCGAGATCGCGTTCCCGGCGCCGCCACGCGTACCAGGCGTTGATCGCGAACAGCACGGCGTAGGCCGGGGCGTACCAGAGCACGCGCGGCGCCGCGACCACGACGACGAGCAACAGCGGCGCGGCGATCAGGCCGTAGCCGAGGAGCTGGTCGCGGTACCGCCGAGGGCGGCGGGACTTGAGGGCCTGGAAGACGAAGTAGGACAGCAGGTACCCGGCGATCCAGGCGCCGAGCAGGGGCACGGCGGGCCAGTGGAACCCGGCGGTGAGGAGCCCGGCCAGGTACGGCACGGCGAGCATCGCCCATGCGCCGTGCTGGGGTGGCACGAACCGCCGCAGACGGCGTCCCGCCGTGGGGCGTTCCGCCGCGGAGCGGGACGCCTTACCGGTCCTATCGGGCGCGGATGGAGCATGGTCCATGGTGCGCTCCGTGATCCGTGGAGATGCGCGCCTTCGTCGCGCCGGGTGCGCTCGGCCGGTGGCCGAACGCACCGACGGCCTGGTGCCAGGCTAACGAAGGGGGTCCTCAGCCGGTCTGCGAGCCGTGGGAGGCTCACCGCCCGCCGTCGTCACTCAGACGAGCAGGACGAGTGCGGCGCGCCGATCTCCTGACCATCCACAGGAACGGGCCGAGCGGGTTCGCCCGCTCGGACGACGCGCTGAACGGTAGGCGCGGGCCACTGGGCCATGTCCTCGGCTCGGGGCCACCGTCCCGGGGGTGCCCGGGCTGCCGGACCCGGTACCATCGCCGGCTCCATGCCTTGGATCGGCACTCCCCACCCCGGGGGCGGACCACGATACGGCCCGCAAGAGAGCGACAACACATCGGCCGAGCCATGCGGAGGCATCGGCATTGACGCGTTGCACGCGGCCGAAGACCTCTGGGTCGCGCCGGATGGCGCCTCAGTCAAAGCCGCGGTGGGCCGCCCAGAGCTGCGCCGCCCGGTCGGCCGCCCGCTTGATCAGGTCGGCGAGCTCGGGGCGGCCGGGGACCCGGAAGGACGTGTACGCGCCCGGGCCGCCCGCGACGGGACGGCCGTAGGCCTTGGCGGCAAGCCGACCGTCCGGCAGCAGCCGCACGTTGAGCGTGGTGAGGACGTACTCCACGTCGCGCCGGGAGTCCGTCCACCGCAAGGGCTCCGGGATCTCGACGTTGATCGCCAGCGCGGTCACGTTCACATCAGGCGGGCTCTCTGTGGTCATCCCTGTATCGTCCCAGCCCCGCCGCGGTGCCGACTAGGAGATCGCCCCGGGGCGGTCAAGCGGTCCATGCTGAGGGCGTCCGCCCACGTCGTGACCGCGTGTCAGCGGAAACCCAAGCCCTGGAGCTCGTACGGCTCTGCGTAGTGGCCGCGGGCAGCCATCAGCCCGGCGCGGCCGCCCACCTCGACGACACGGCCGCGGTTCGAGGACGACGACAAGGTCCGCCGTGACGACTGTGGCGAAGCGGTGGGTCACCGGCAGCGTGATACCGCCGCGGCGGCCCGGGCTGCGCCGGCGTAACGCTCGACGAACGCATACTCGATCGCGGCGTCCAAGGCGGCTGTGGGCTCGTGTTCGCCGGCATGCTCTCCCGCGTATCGGACGCGGCCGCTCAGCGGCTCGTCACCGGATACCGATCGGCGTTTGTACACCCTGGGGCGAACCGGGATGGCCTGCACGCGAGCGCCATCGCATCGGCCGAGCGCTGCCGAGGCGTCGGTCCCCCGGTGCCGAGGACCGGCGAGGTGGATCAGGTGAACGATCGGTGGGGTGATCAGACAGCGTCGGTGCCGGAGCAGCGGCTCTGGGCAATGCCCAGGATGGTGCGATGCCGCACTACGCACGATGCGCGATGTGCGGGCAAAAATAAAAAGCCCCACGATGTGGGGCCTTTTATGACGCCTTTTGAGAACGCATAGGGTGTCGCGGTGCGGAAGAGCAAGCCTCTCGGCTTATTAGTACCGGTCGGCTCCACACGTTACCGCGCTTCCACCACCGGCCTATCAACCCAGTCATCTACTGGGAGCCTTACCCGGTTAACCCGGAGGGAGACCTCATCTCGGGGC